>Ga0265295_1000043_pt1 | contig 261387 bp, 252 predicted proteins | sample Munlansysbiofilm_FD_192503 | JGI IMG/M metagenome (GOLD analysis project Ga0265295, IMG submission 192503) | Leachate microbial communities from a municipal landfill in Southern Ontario, Canada - Methane capture system biofilm | ecosystem: Engineered > Solid waste > Landfill > Unclassified ...
AAGCAGAGAGAAATATCGGCAATGGTAAGGATGTCGGTGACTGAACGCAGCAAAGCATGAAAACCACAATCTCATGCTCAGGGAATGTTTTTGCCCTTGACGGACAGCCTTTTAATGGGTGACCCCGGCATGTTGCATTCTGGTCTTTAAACCCCTGGCCTTCCTTCCACCGATTTTGAATAAAATCTACATACACCTCATATTTGCCATATTATCTATCAATTCCGGATATTTAAGTTATTTTTAGACCAGTTTAACAAATTGCGAACAACGAGAAAAAGTATATTTTATTCATACGACCCATCCCCGCGCCAAACCCTCCCCAGAACCTCCATTAAAAATAAATCCTAGTAATTTCATATTATTATAAATTTAAAAAATTTATTTTCAGTCTTGGCACGCTCCTCGCTATATAGAAAGACAAGAGCAAGGCAAACGGCCTTGGAAAGGAGCACATCATGAAACGCACTCTCTCGACCCTGATCATCACCGCCGCTTCGGCTTCTACCGCTTTTGCTTCCGGCGCCGCCGAGGGTTCCGGCTTCGGTCTGGTCACCATCGCTTTCTTGGGCTTTTTCGCCGTGATCATCGCCACCCAGCTGCTTCCGGGACTGACCCTCTTCATCTCCGGTGCCAAGAGCATCTTCGGCAAAGGGAACAAGGAAGCCGGCAGTCATCGCTAAGAAACGAGCAACGTCCCCGAATCACACGGATCTCATACTTGAAAAGGAGAACATCATGAAAGCCACCGCCCGCATCGCCGCCGCCACCGCCCTCCTGTCGACCGTCGCCACGTCCGCTTTCGCCGCTTCGAGCGCCGCTTCCGGCGGGGGATTGCTCGTCTGGTTGTTCCTCGGCTTCGTCGGTCTGATCGTCGCTACCCAGCTTGTTCCCGCCTTGATGCTGTTGGTCGGCATCGTCCAGGGGGTGACCAGCGGCAGCGCCGCCGACCAGTCGGCCCGGTAACCACGAATCTCAACAATCCTGCACGAAAGCCGAAGCCTATGCTTCGGCTTTCGTTGTTTTGGGGGATGAGAAAAATGGATTACCAGGCGGTCCGGCTATGCTAGTATCAGCGAATAAGTCATTATCCCTGCAATCCCGAGTCTATCAACGAGCCCTCCATGACCGATAAAAACCTTCTTTTGCGCCAACTCCCCGCCGTCGACCGCATTCTCAACGCTCCGCCCCTACAGGCCTTGGCCGCCACCTGCCCCCATGTGCTGCTGGTGGAAGCGGCCCAGGAGACGGTCGCCGAATTGCGCCACACTATTCTTTCTGGAAGCGTCTCCCCCGATCTGGCCGTCGATGGCGTCGCCGAACTCGCGGCTTGCCGCGCGGCGAACAAGCAGGGGCCCTCTCTGCGGCCGGTGCTCAACGCCACCGGCACCCTGCTGCACACCAATCTCGGTCGCGCCCCCCTGAGCGAAGCGGCGCTGGCCGCCATCACCGCCGTCAGCCGTTCCTATTCCAACCTCGAACTCGATCTGACAACAGGCAAGCGCGGTCATCGTTTCTCCCATGTAGAGGGATTGCTCTGCCGCTTGTCCGGCGCCGAGGCGGCGGCGGTGGTCAACAATAACGCCGGCGCAGTGTTGCTCGCCCTGACCGCCTTGGCGAAGGGGAAAGAAGCTATCGTTTCGCGGGGGGAAATGATCGAGATCGGCGGGGCCTTCCGCATCCCCGAAGTGATGGAGGCGGGCGGGGTGAAACTGCGCGAGGTGGGAACGACCAACAAAACCCATCTCAAGGATTACGCCGGGGCGATTAACGCGGAAACCGGTCTGCTGCTCAAGGTCCACACCAGCAATTACCGCATCGTCGGTTTCACCCAGGAGGTGCCGGCAGCGGCGATGGTCGAACTGGCCCATGGCCACGGCCTGCCGGTGATGGAAGATCTGGGCAGCGGCATGCTCATGGATCTTACGCCCTTCGGCCTCCCTCGGGAGCCGACGGTGCGCGAGGCGGTAGCAGCGGGGATCGACGTCGTCACCTTCAGTGGCGACAAACTCCTCGGCGGCCCCCAAGCGGGAATTCTCGTCGGCCGCCGCACCGCTATCGACAAAATCCGCCACCACCCCCTGGCCCGCGCCCTGCGCATCGACAAGCTGACCCTGGCGGCCTTGGAAGCGACCCTGGCCGCCTACCTTGACGAACAGCGGGCGCTGTCGGAACTGCCGGTACTGCGCATGCTCAACATGACGGCGGCGGAAGTGGAAGAGCGCAGCCGCGCTTTCGCCGAGCGACTTGACGCTACCCTCGGCACGGCGGCAGAGATCTCCGTGATCGAAGAGCCTTCGGCCATCGGCGGCGGCGCCCTGCCCCTGACCGAACTCCCCGGTTTCGCCGTCGCCCTGACCCCGCAAGGGATCAGCGTCGACCTCCTCGCCCTGCGCCTGCGCCAGGGGAAACCGCCGGTAGTCGGCCGCGTTCAGGACAACCGCCTGCTCCTCAACCTGCGCACCATCCTCCCCGACGAAGAACCGCACCTCATCGAAGCCCTGCGCATCGCCTTCCGCTCGTGAAAAAAGCCCCGGAACCTTGGGTTCCGGGGCCGCGAAAAGTTTCTCGGCTATCGCTCGGTCAACATGAACACCGGCGTCGAAACCGCGCCGTGCGGCGCAAGATCAGGTAGCCGCAAATCGCCGACAGCAGGGACCCGAGCAGCACCCCGAGACGGGCTCCCGGCATCGCCCCGCCATCCAAGGCCAGCGAGGCGATGAACAGACTCATGGTGAAACCGACACCGCAGAGCAGGGACATCCCGTAGAACTCCCGCCAGCGAACATCGTCGGGCAGACTCGCCACCCGCAGCCGCACGGCCAGCCAGGAAAAACCGAACACTCCCACTTGTTTGCCAAGAAAAAGCCCGAGGGCGATGCCCAGCGGCAGGGGCTCCAGCAAGAAATCCAACGACATGCCGGAAAGGGAGACGCCGGCGTTGGCGAAGGCGAAAAGCGGGAGGATGCCGAAAGCCACCCAGGGATGGAGGCTGTGCTCCAGATGCCGCAGGGGGGAATGCCCGTGGACATCGCACTCCCGCAAGGGGATGGCGAAAGCCATGACCACGCCGGCCAGGGTCGCGTGCACCCCCGACTTGAGCACACTGGTCCAAAGAAAGACGCCGACCAGGATGTACGGCGCCAACCGGGTAACGCCGAGACGGTTCAGAACCAGCAGCATGACGATGGCCAACCCGGCCAGCCCGAGCGAGAGCATCGACAACTCGTGGGTGAAAAACAGGGCGATAATGACGATCGCGCCCAGGTCGTCGAGAATCGCCAGGGTCAGCAGAAACAGCTTGAGACTGTTGGGAACCCCCTTGCCCAGCAACGCGAGGACCCCCAGGGCGAAGGCGATGTCGGTCGCCGCCGGGATCGCCCAGCCGTCGCGAGCCTGAACGTCGCCACCGTTGAACCAGGCGTAGATCAGCGCCGGCAGCACCATCCCGCCGACCGCCGCCAGCGCCGGAAGGACGATCCGCGACAGGCTCGACAGCTCGCCGTCGAGAACCTCCCTTTTGACTTCCAGGCCGACGAGCAGGAAGAAGATCGCCATCAAACCATCGTTGATCCACAGCAGCAGGGGCTTGGCGAGGGACAGTTCGCCGATTTCGACGGCCAGCCGGGTTTGCAGAAACAGGTCGTAGAGACCGGCCAGCGGCGTGTTGGCGCAGAGCAACGCCAGCAGCATGGCGAAGATCAGCAGTATGCCGCTGGCCGATTCCAGTTTCAGAAACTCCCGTATCGCGCTTATCGTCATCGGTCACCTCTCCCGTCGCGGCCACGCCGGCAACGGAACACCCCCATCAAGCCCGGCCTCCAGCCATAGCCTGCAGCCGGGCGATACGCTCTTCCATGGGCGGATGGGTGGAGAAGAGCTTGGCCAGCGACGCCCCCTTCAATGGGTTGACGATGAACATGTGCGAGGTGGCCGGGGTCGCCTCGTTCATCGGCACCTGTTGGGACGCCAGTTGCAACTTGTTCAGGGCACTGGCCAAAGCCAGGGGATTGCCGCAGATCTTTGCCCCGGAGGCATCGGCCAGAAACTCGCGGCTGCGCGAAACCGCCATCTGGATGAGCATGGCGGCCATCGGCGCGATAAAGGCCATGGCCAGGCCGCCGAGCATGCTTCCGCCCCCCTCTTCGTCGTCACTGCTGCCGCCGCCGAAAATCGCCGCCCATTGCAGCATGTTGCCGAGCATGGCGATAGCCCCGGCGAAGGTCGCGGCGATGGTGGAGATCAGGGTGTCGCGGTTCCGGACATGAGACAGTTCGTGGGCCATCACTCCTTCCAGTTCTTCGGCGGTGAGAATGCGCATGATCCCTTCCGTGGCGGCAACGGCGGCATTGGCCGGATTGCGGCCGGTGGCGAAGGCGTTGGGGCTGTCCGAAGGGATGATGTAAACCTTGGGCATGGGCATCCCGGCGCGCTCGGCCAGGCCCTTGACCATGCGGTAAAAGGCTGGGCTTTCGGTTTCGGAAACCTCGCGGGCCTTGTACATCTTCAGAACAATCTTGTCCGAATACCAGTAGCTGAAGAAATTCATGCCGCCGGCCAGAAGCAGGGCGATGACCATCCCCCCCTGACCGCCGATGGCATTGCCCATGGCCACCATGAGCAGGGTGAGACAGGTGAGAAAGAAGGTGATTTTCAAGGTGTTCATGCTTTTATTCCTCCGTACCTCGGGTTGCGCCGTCGGTAAAAGAAAAGACCCTTACCCACGGCTGACTGTTGAAACGCCATGAATAAAGGTCTGGCAAATCGCGACCTGCTGGTCGGCTACCCCGCGCCCGGGCGACTCGGTCACCGTAATGACGAAACGCGGGCCGGCGATGTCTCCCGCCGGTTGCTACTCCCCTTTAACGATCTAAAGGATACGAAAACGGATATTTTTCTGTCAACAAAAATCGGCGGCAGCGCAAAAAGTCCGCGGCGGTGGTTGTTCCGACCATCATCACGAACAGACCGCGCCTCTCAGAAGATGCCGGCAACGAAACTCTCCACCTGCTCCAGTTCTGCGGCAGCGGCCCCGACATCGAACCGGGCCAGGAGAGTGCCCAAGGGAGATTCCGTCGGCGCAGGGAAGATGCCTTCATTGACGAAACGGTCGGCCAACTGAACGAGGGCGGGAAGGCGTTCTTCCCCCGCCAGGAGCTCGGGCTCATGATGACGGGCGATGACTTGCTTCACCGCTTCGGGCAGATGCCAGTTTTCAGCCAGAAGCGCCCCCACCTGAACGTGATGGTCGACGACCAGACGTTCGCATTCTGCCTCGGAGAGTTCCTGCTCCGCCAGAATCCGCCACAACACCACCTTGCCGATGTCGTGCAACAGGCCGCCGACGAAGGCAGTCTCCTCGTCCTCGCCGCAAAGACCGGCGAGCTTGCGGGCGACGTAGGCGCACTTGAAGCCATGGCGCATGAGCTCCACCAGCCGGGTGCGCTCCGCCGTGTCAGCGGGGGTTATGGAATGGGTGACGGCAATGCCGAGCAGTTTCTTGTAGCCAAGGAGAACGAGGGCGTGCTGGATCGAGGTTACAGAATTGGCCAGGCCGTAGAAGGAAGAATTGACGACCTTGAGGATGCGCGAGGTCAGAAGCTGGTCGGCCATGACAATTTTCAGCACCTGATGGGGCGAACCCTGGGGATCCTCCATCGCCCGGCGCAGATGCAGCAGAGTCTTGGGCATGGGCGGCAGGGAAAAATCGCCGCGCCCCAGACGGCGAGCCACGGTTTCGTACCAGGAATCCTGCCCTGACCGTTGCTCGGCGAGAGCCTTTTCATTGAGCTGCCGCGCCCGTTTTACCGACTCCCCCAACCCGAGGCGGACGATCCGGGAACCGGTCGCCGGTTCGCTTTGGCGCAGCATAAAAAAGCCTCGTGGACGGCGCAGGGCATCGGCCAGCGCCAGCAGCAGCCGAAAGGTCTGCAAGCGCTTCAGGGCCGAGGAATCGAGCAGCTTTCGTTCCACTAGGTAGCGCCCCAGGGGAAGGTTGCGCGCCAAGCTCTCCCGGCGGGCGGCGGCGAGCCGTTCGGGGTCGAGAAAACCAGCGCCGGCAAGGATGTATTCTTGGCTTTCCTCCGCACGGTTGCTGACCAGGCCGACCAGCATCCCCACTTCTAGTGCCAGGGTTTTATGGACCGTGCCGTAAACCAGGGTGAGCGCTCCAGTCAAAGCCCTCGCCTCGATCCAGGCGAGGAGATCCTCGAGAGACATCAGCCCCAGATCCCCCTGCAACGAGTTTGACACCTCCAGCGGTCGCATATCGTTGGCGGCCTGATTCATGAACCGAAACCTCCCTCACCCTCCCGCGGAAAACCCAAAGAAAAAACGATCCAAACCGCATCGTTTCCTGTAGATATTCGCCGAACGGGGGGAATTGTCAACCCCGGCCCCGGCGCGACCGAATGCGAGGTAAGTCCTTGCAAATCCCGGGCCATACGGCTTTTACGGTTGCCATTCCCATGGCCGCCGGTATATTTTCATTCTGTTGGTCGGAGGGTCCGCGCTTTCCGGCAACCGACCCGATCCATAATAATTCATTCCTTTGCATGATTGACCAGGAGGCTCCATGACCGCACCGCCCCCCCTGCTGCTGGCCCGCAGCGACCAGGACATCGCCCTGCTCCCGCGCATGGCCAACCGCCATGGCCTAGTGGCCGGCGCCACCGGCACCGGCAAGACCATCACCTTGCGTCTGCTCGCCGAAGGCTTCAGCCGCCAAGGCGTCCCGGTCTTTCTCGCCGATATCAAAGGGGATATCTCCGGGATGGCGGCAGCTGGGGAAGGCCATCCGAAAATCGTGGAACGAGCAGCGCAACTGAAATTGCAGGACTTCGCCCCGGAGGCCTTTCCCGTTATTTTCTGGGATCTCTTCGGCAAGCAGGGGCATCCGGTACGGGCCACCGTCTCGGATATGGGACCGCTCCTTCTCGGCCGGCTTCTCAACCTCAGCGAAGTCCAGACGGGCGTGCTCAATCTGGCTTTCCGCATCGCCGACGACAATGGTCTGCTCCTCCTCGACCTGAAGGACTTGCAGGCGATGGTCCGTCACCTGGGAGAGAACGCTTCCCAGTACACTACCAGCTACGGCAATATCTCCACCGCCAGCGTCGGCGCCATCCAGCGTGCCCTGATCTCTCTTGAAGATCAGGGGGGCGACAGCTTTTTCGGTGAACCGGCGCTGGAACTGACCGATCTCATGCGCACCGACCTTTCCGGCCGGGGAATGGTCAACATCCTGGCGGCGGATCAGCTCATTCTCTCACCGCAGCTCTATTCCACCTTTTTGCTCTGGCTGCTGTCGGAACTTTTCGAGCGCCTCCCCGAGGTCGGCGACCCGGAAAAACCACGCCTGGTCTTCTTCTTCGACGAAGCCCATCTCCTCTTCGACGAAGCGCCCAAGAGCCTGCGCGACAAAATCGAGCAGGTGGTGCGCCTGATCCGCTCCAAGGGGGTAGGGATTTACTTCGTAACCCAGAGTCCGAGCGACGTCCCCGACGAGGTCCTCGGCCAACTCGGCAACCGCGTCCAACACGCCCTGCGCGCCTTCACTCCGCGGGATCAGAAGGCGGTGCGTACCGCCGCCGAAACCTTCCGCCCCAACCCCAAGATCGACACCGCCCGGGTCATCACCGAACTGGGGGTGGGTGAAGCGCTCCTCTCGGTGCTCGACGCCAAGGGAACGCCGACCATGGTGGAGCGGGCCTTGGTCTGCCCGCCCCGCAGCCGCCTGCGCCCCCTGGACGAGGGGGAGCGACGTCAGGTTCTTCAGGGCTCCCCCCTCTTCGGTCGCTACGAGCAGGTCGTCGACCGGGAATCGGCCCATGAAATTTTGCGCGAACGGGCGCAGCGCGAGCAGGAGCGCGCCGCCCTCGAAGCGGAACTGGCGCAGAGTCGCCCCACCGCCCGCAAAGAACCGGCGCGGCGCGGCCGCCAGCCGGACAGTCTGGTAGAGTCCCTGGCCAAGAGTGCCGCCCGCAGTATCGGCACCCAGGTCGGCCGCACCCTCATCCGCGGCGTCCTCGGATCCCTCTTCGGCGGACGCCGCTGATTTTCGCCCATGAACCTATCCCCTGCATTGCGTCAAGGTTTGTGCTTGATCTGTCTGGGCTTGGCCGCCCTGGCCGGCTGGTGGCTGGGCGAAGGGGGCGTCCCCCTCGGTTCCCTGAGCGGCGCTGCCTTGTTGCTGCTCTTCGTCTTCGGCGCCGCCGGGCTGGCTCCCTCCCCCCGACGGCAGGAAAAGTACTATGTCATGGCCGCCGCGCTGATTCTCATTCTCGGCAGCTGGTCGGCGGGGCAGGCGACGAATCGGCGCGCCTTTCACGAATGCCTGGAGCGGGGGAATGTGATCCGCGCCTCGCTGGAAAGCTTTCACCAAAAACAGGGACACTATCCCGAAAGCCTGGACGAGCTGACCGTGGATCTGCCCGGCCGGCGGCGGCTGCACCCCGACCTGCTTGACTACCGGCGCCTGGACGACAACTACGAACTGACTTTTTTCCGGGACAACCTGCGCTTCGCCGCCGGCCGTCACGTCCCCTTCAGCGCCCAGCGCCAGGAGCCCTGACCATGGAACACGCCACCGTCCACAGCCTGTGCACCCGCCAGGTACTTCCACTGCCCATCGAGGAAGTTTTCGCTTTCTTCGCCGATGCCGGCAACCTCGAACGGATCACTCCGCCGGAACTCAATTTCCGCATTCTCACGCCCCTGCCCATCGCTGTCGACCAGGGCACCGTCATCGATTACCGCCTGCGCCTCTTCGGCATTCCCTTCGCGTGGAAAACGGAAATCACCTGCTGGGAACCGCCCCACCAGTTCGTCGATGAGCAGCGCCGGGGCCCTTACCGCCAATGGATTCACCGGCACCGCTTCAGCCCCGTTGCGGGGGGAACGATGATGGAGGACGAGGTTCGTTACCAGCTCCCCCTCGCGCCCCTGGGAGAACTCGCCCTGCCCCTGATCCGGCTGCAACTGGGGCGGATTTTCGACTACCGGAAAGAGGCGATTCGGAGTATTCTCGGCGAAAGATGAAGCCCGGAGCGCCCCGGATACGGCCCCGGCGCTGGAGACGGAAATGAAAGAGATCACCGCCATTAAGCTCATGCCCCACCTTGATCCCGATGGCCTGCTCCGGCTGATGACCTGGGTCGCAGTCCTTTCCCTGCTGGTGATTCTCTCTCTGGCCGGCTACGGCATCCACCGGGTCTTCACCGCCCACGTCACCCACAATGCCGAAGAGACCGCCGTGCGTTTAAGCGAGCTCCTCGCGGAAGAATGCCGACTGCTTTTCGACAAGTCCGGAAAGCTGACCCTCCCCACCACGAACCGAGAACGTCTCGACCGCCGCCTGCGCACCCTCTCCGCTCCCTTCGACGTCGTCAAGATCAAGATCTACGATGCCGGACAAAAGATCCTCTACAGCACCGACCCGACCATCGTCGGTCAGATCGATGACGGCAACCGGCGCCTGACCAAAGCGCTGGGGGGAGTCCCCGACAGCCACTTGGAGAGCCGGGAGACGGTTCTCGACCTGGTCAACGAGCGGCAGTTCGACGTCGATGTCGTCGAAACCTACGTGCCGATCCGTAATGGCCAGCAGGTCGCCGGCTGCTTCGAACTGTACATGGACGTCACCCGCTATCGCGACGAAATCAACCGCGGGGTACTGACCGCGACCGGGCTGCTGACTCTGGTGCTCGCCGTTGTCTTCACCGCCGCCTTTCTGATCTTGCGCCGAGGGGTGGTGCAGTTGCGCCAGGCCCAAGAGCAGCTGACGCAGTTGGCGACGATCGATCCCCTGACCGGCGCCTTCAATCGCAGCGAGATTCTCAATCGGGCGCGCAAGGAAGCCTCGCGTCTGCGCCGTTCCATGACCCAGGCGCCGGATCAGGCGATTGCTCTGGTGATGATCGATATCGACCGCTTCAAGACGATCAACGACCGCTACGGACATCCGGCGGGGGATTCAGTACTGCGCCAGGTGGTGCGCCGCATCCGCATCGAATTGCGCGACTACGACCTTTTCGGCCGCTATGGCGGCGAGGAATTCCTGGCGATTCTCCCCGGTACCGACAACTCCGCCGCTCGAGCCGTGGCCGAACGCATGCGTCGGGCCGTAGGAGAGACACCCCTTGATCTCGAAGGACAAAATCTACCGGTCACCATCAGCCTCGGCGTCGCCGTTCTTACCGGTGACATCCTCGATTTGACCGGCACCCTGCAACGGGCCGAGGAAGCCCTTCACCATGCCAAGAGCACCGGCCGCGACCGGGTCTACTGCGCGGAAACCAATCGCGCTCACCAGGAAACCACCCCGTAAGCCTGCTGTACCGGACCCAGCAAAACGCCGTCGGCAGCGACTTTATCGACAACCAGCATCGCTCCCTGATCGAGCCGGTCAACCCGCTGGTTCTTGCCATCGACGAAGGGCGGAAAGAACTGAAATCGCTCGGCTTTTCGAGTCCCTCAAGGAATACACCGAGAATCATTTCGCCGCCTAAGACCCTCAGAAAAGCCGCGCCAGCAGCGCAACGACGGCAGTCTCCACCCGCAGGATGCGTTCGCCGAGGGCGCGGGGAACGAATCCCGCCTCCTGCAATTTGCCGATCTCATAGGGAATGAATCCCCCTTCCGGCCCCACCGCCAGGGTCACGGGGCCGGAGACTTCCCGCGGGCAGGAAAGTTGCGCCGGGGGATGGGCGACCAAGCAGATGGTCCCAGCGCTCAGGGCGGGCAGTTCGTCCTCAACGAAGGGTTTGAACAGGGGTTTCAGCAACACTTCCGGCAACACCGTATCCCGTGCCTGTTCCAGCCCGAGGATCAGCGGCTCCCGCAGCCCTTCGCCGAAAAGGGCCGGACTCTTCCAGTAACTCTTCTCCACCCGCACACTGTTGAGCAGAACGATCCGTTTCACCCCCAGGGAAGTCACCGTCAGCAGTACCCGCTTCAGCACCTTGGGACGCGGCAGAGCCAGAAGGAGCGTCACCGGCAGAGGCGGCGGCGGTTTCTGCTCGAAGGCCACCGCCATCTCCAGTCCGGACTCCTCCAGACGCAGCACCCGTCCGGAACCGATCAATCCCCCCGCCTCCCCCACGCATAGGGATTCCCCCACCGCCGCCCGATGCACCTCAAGGACATGACGCAAACGCCGTCCGGTCAGAAGAACCCGATCCGGCGCGACAAAATCCTCGGGAAAAAGCAGGATCAGATTCATGCCGCCCTCCTTTCATGCGACCGGCTCCGAGACAGCATTTTTTTCATCAAAAACCCGCCGAACCTGAACTTGCCATCGCAACAAAATCCGCTACAGATGGATGCCACAATACACCCCCTCCGAAAAGAGCGGAAAATGAATAAAAATGCCTCGTCTTACGTGCCTGTGCCTTGTTCGTCGGTTCCGGTTAGGGCGGCGGGACGCCAAGGAAACCCTCCCATCAGCCGTGCAACAACCCGTACTGGACAATATAGATGACGGCGCCAGCGAAGTAGCCGATCAGGGCCAGACCGCTGATTTCCCTGACGTACCAAAAGAAGTGAACCTTCTCCAGCCCCATCGCCGCCACCCCGGCGGCCGAGATGACGATGATCCCGGCAAAGAAGAACCGGTCGTCCTGCCGGTCGTGGAGCTTTTTCATCAACGATGATCATAACGATGGTGGTGGTCAGGTTGTCAAGCACTGCGCTGAGGAAGAAGGTGGCGAAACTGTCAGCCACATGAGCGAGGAGAGCCTGGTGGTCTTGATCCGCGAGGTGATGACCTCGAAGCCATTATGGGCGTCGACCACCTCAACGACGGTCATGGCACCCATCAGGAAAAAAACGATCTGGCGGTGACCGAAAGGGGCTTCGGAAAGATGCTCGCCAACCAGATTGGAAGAGCACTGCTTTTCTCCTCGATATGCGGCAACTCGCCGGGCGCGGAAACCGTCGCGATCGTTCGCGCATTGAGCACCGAGCGCCACCCGTCGTCAAAGTCCGGCGTCCCCGTCGCGCTTTCATACCCGCCCACAAACAGCAGAATCGTCAGCAGGGCAACGAAGGCCAACAGCAAAGGGCTCATGGGGAAGACCGACCGAAGCCGGAAACGCATCGTTTTTTCGATCATCGAAACATCATTTCAGCAGCGAAGAAAAAAGAAACGGCTGGTTTCATCTTCCTTTCCTGGAATTTTGTCAAGCCTCTTCCGCAAGTACCTGTCGAATCGAAGAAAAAACGAAGGGAATGATGTTCTGAATACTTCCATCCGCTTAAACGCCAAGAGCCACCCCGTTTTGGGGTGGCTCTTGGCGTCTTTTTGATTTTCCGAATGGTTAGGAAAAAACGGCTAATACCAAGCGCGCCATGGTCAAACAATGAGGCGGATTTAGGTCCGTCGACACCGCAAGGCCATGGCAGCAACGCAGCAGTTGACGAATTTTTTGCGACGCCATCCTACTTGACGATGGTCACTGTGCAGCGGGCCTGGCTCGCAACCTGGTGAGAAACGGAGCCGAGCAGCCATTCGGCGATGCGGGCACGGCCGCGATTGCCGATGAAGATCATTCCCACTTCTTTTTGATGAGCCTGATCGACGATTACCTCGGCGGCATGACCGACCACACAGTCCGTGGCGATTTCCACCCCGAGCCCGGCAGCCTTGGCCTTGAGCAGTTCCTGGGCTCCTTCGAACTTGGCGCGAGAAGCGCAAATGATCGGTTCGAAATCCATCGACACGTCAATCAGATCCGGAATCTGTACCACCGACAGGACGATGATCTTACTTCCCTCCCGGCCTCGGGCAAATTCTAGGGCCAGGTCGAAAGCTTTATGGGAAGCGGGGGAGTCGTCAAAGGCCACGAGGATATTCTTATTTATTTCGCTCATATTTTCTTCCTTATTTGTATGCGGATGTCGGCAACATTTTCCCTGAGCATAGTCGGCTTTAGCGCTCTGTCAACGGTCCCGATCAGGATTTTTCACAGGCGAGTGCTGCCTGTTTTTTCCGCAAATCCCCCGGCACAAGCCTGTTCCAGCGGCACCAGCGCCGACAAAAGAGTACCGCTTAGAACTTGGCAAATCCCGGCAGATTACCGACATCACGTCATATTTCGCCTTTACATGGGATGGTGAATGACTTGGCCCGCCCCCTGCAAACGGGGAAGGTAACCCTTCTTCCTCATCCGCGAAAGGAGACCGTCATGTATGTCGCCCGCGAGATCAACCTCCTGGTTCCCATCGAGGAAGCGGCGCGCACCTTGCACACCACCTCGATCAGCATCTACATGCATATCAAGCGCAAGCTCATTGCTGGTCACGAAGTGGGCGAACGCTGGTTCGTCGAAGCCGAAAGCCTCGCCGTTTTTCTCGCCCGGCACGACGGCACAGATCCGGCCTTGGTTCATCATGCCCGCGGCTGCGATAAACCCTGCAAGTAGAGTTTGGGACAGTTTCAGACCCAGTTCACCAGCGGCTCGGAAATGGGAGAGATTTAAATGGTGTTTGTTGCAATTCAAGACCCGACCCCTGGAAGCCTCACCCGCTTGATTACGCGACCTTGCCTGGCCGTATTGTGCCGTACCATCACATTTCTCATCCGTTTTTAGGCAAATAAAAACCAAAGGGGACTTCCCGTCGTCAAGATGATAACGGGAAGTCCCCTTTGCGTTACTTATGACTCTGATATTTAACAGAGTCCTTGAAATAATGAGATGTACTTATCTGTTAAAAAGAACGGATAGGGAACCTTGTGTCAATCCCGGCAGCCTGGAAAGCACCATTGTACATAGCGGCTACATCGTTATAGATTATATCCGGGAACAAAGCGAACAGATAGGTTTGAACTTCCATGTTCATGTTTTTCATTGCGATAACTGAATCTTTGAAAAACGCTGCAAAAGTAGCTTTGGCGGTGAACATCTGAGCAACGGCATCAGTTCCGTCCTGGTAAACAGAGGCCATGCAAGGCATTGCCGGAGTGTGGTGCATTCCGGTTCCAAGTGCCATCTCAGCATAGAACTGGCTGCAAAGCTCCACGATCTGGACTTCATCGTTATAACCAAGAGCAAAAGCTCTGGGGAACTTCCAGGCCTGAGTAGTCAAAGGGATGCCTGCAGGATTTTGACCTTCCCACATAGGCAGGAAAAACTGGTTAAGCAAGGAAGGAAGTTGTGCCTTCATGTCCTCGAGATCTGCAAAATAAACAGAAACTACCGGGGTGCCTGTTGCTGGGTTGCTGGGGTCATACATAGGATTCTGGTAGTGACCTTCGAACATCTGCTGGCCATCCCATGCGAACAGCTCTGCCATGAATTGACGTACCATGTCACTAAAAGGTTTCAGCATGGTTGCATTTTTGTACAGAGGGGCTGTTTGCTTCATGTACCCTTTAAGAGCAGCGGCAATCTGAGTTGCATCTGCATTGGGGATTCTAACGCTGGGAGTAACTACGTCAGCCGGAAGGGCTTCAATGTCTTCGTTAGTAATTTCAGAGCCACGCAACAGATCCGCTACGTTGAAGGAAGGTTGTTGCCACCAGCTAAATGCCAAGCTCGAACCTTCAATATCCCATGCATAGTGGGTTCCGTAACACAGTGCATTCTTGACGCCGAGGGAAATCTGGGCGCTTGTTTTGTCGCAATGGGTATTGAAAAGCGATTTATTGAATGCGGAAAGATCGTTGTACCCTACTTTTGCTACTGAATCCGGGTTGAGAGCGGCGACAACGACATAGTCAGTGATCTGATCCATGTTATTCGCCACATCTACATTCGGATAAGCCATGCTGAGCATCTGCAAGGTGGGAGCAGAAATGGTGTATACACTGACTGCCCACGGAGCGTTGATGCCATATTCCGCTCCAAGGCGGTTCAGATAATAATCATCACTTGTTGCCCAGAGTTCAACCAAGGCAGCATATTCGGTAGAGCCCTGGATGTTTACGGGCGGAAAGTGCACCACATCCACGACGTCAAGATTTTCCATGTTCTCAGTTGCTGTTATCGGCTTAAGACGATAGTAGCTTCTTGAACCGAATTGATCCTTAATAGCCTGAGATACCTCATTGACAACTTCGTGGATATCTACTTGAGTACGATCTACAGGAAGTTTTGCGATTACGTTGAAAGGCTCAATTCCGGACGAGGTAAACGCATACAAATTTCCACAACATAAAAAGAAAACACAAAAAACCGACAAAAACAGATACTTCTTCATCAATCCATTCTTCTTCATCAATCCATTCCTCCCTTAAACAATTTTGTTGTCCTTTACGTTGCTTTATCCCCCATTGAATAAGACAACTGGACAACACGTGGCAGAAAGTCGAAATCTTCGACCCTTGGTAAACCAATCGATCCCTTATTAAAGTAATATGTACGGAAGGGGAACATGTCTACATATACACATATTGCATTAATCATATCTCTATACATACATGTTTCTTAGTATTTATATCATTGTAAAATTAAGTTTATTTTCGGGAAAAAGAATTACTTCAGACCAAAACAGGAGTCAAGAATTAAGTTTCGGTTAAACAAAAAAATCCCATTGAGCAGAACTAGGCATTTCCATTTCCAAGACAGTGTTGACGCTTATCTTCTTGGCTGCATTTACATCCTCGGTGAGAAAACTCATCCGGCGTCACGTCTTGTAGGAGAGCTTTTTTGCACAACGCACAAAAAAAGAAAAAAGGGTCGGATTTATTTTACGATCCGCTCCCTTTTATCCGCCAACTCTCGCCCCTCCGGGTCACCGTCCCCCCATAAAAACACCCTGTCGATAAATTCACAGCAGCGGTCGCAGGTTGCCAAGGTCGACATCGCAGAGTTCGTCGAGTTGCCGGAGGATGGCGCGCAGCTCGTTGTATTCGGGATGGCCGGGGAGGTGTACGGCGCGGCGGGTGAATTCGGCGCGGTCGAAGGTGCCCCAGTTGACCAGTTGCCCAAGGTAGACGACGGCGCCGTAACGGCGGGCCAGTTCAACGAAGACAGGGAGTTCCCGGTAGTTGACACATTGAACGACAAAGCTGAAGGTGAGGGGAATGGCGAGGGTGGCGATGAAGTCGAGGTTACGCAGCAGGCGGCCGAAGTCGCCGCCCCGACGGATTGCGTCATAGGTCGCGGCAGTCGCGGCGTCGATGGAGATTTCCGCGCTCTTGACCAGCGGATGCAGGTGGGCGAGTTGCGCCCAGGCGGCGGCATCCCAGAGCTGGCCGTTGGTGTGCAGGCCCACACGGCGCAGGCGCGGCCAGGTGCGCGGGGTGATCGCGGCCAACAGCTCGCGGTAAGCGGGACTGCCGAAAGGATCGCCGTAACCGGAAACAATCAGTTCCTCAGCGTGAGGCGCGGCCTGCTCGACAATGCGCCGGGTGAGCAGGCCGACCCGCTCCCGGCCGGCATCATCGAGGGCAAGGGGCGCCCGGCGGCAGGTGGGACAGCTCAGGTTACAGCGAGGGTCGAAACAGAGATTGAGGATTTTCGGGCCGTAGGGAAGATGGACCTTGCCCCGATCCAGAGCGGCGCGCAACTCCGGATCGACAACTTCGGCCGTGGTCATCACCGGCGGCGCATCGCACGCCAAGCGCGGACAGCGCTTGCGGCTGCAATTGTGAAAGGTGCCGTTGAGAATATTGCGGCGCAGGCCCCGCGCAGCGGGGCCGTTCCAGATTTCCGGGAGAGATTGTTCGAGCAGATTCCCGATGGGGGTCTTCAACCAGGCCGGACAGCAGGCAAAGACCGACCCATCGGGATGGATTTCACACCAGGCAAAGGGATGGGTGCAGATCCGCCGTGCGGAATCGTCCATCCCCGCTTTCATCAATCGGCCTTCAGCGTGGTGTAAAGTACCGACTGGCCGCGCTTCACCAGCAGGCGCAGCACCTCCCCCTTCTTCACCTTGCCCACGGCTGACTTGAAAGCAGCGACATTCGGGGTCGCCCTGCCGTTGACTTCGAGGATCACGTCACCGTGCCGCAGTTGGCCGGCGGCCGCCGAGCTGTTGGGGTCAATCGCATTGATCAGGACCCCGTCGGTGCCATCCAGGCCGAAGCGCGCCGCCAGTTCCGGTGAGATATTGGAGAGCGAGAGCCCAAGCTGTCCCGGCTCGCCGCTTTCCGTCGTGCCGCTCTCGACACCCGAACCATCCTCCAGCTTGGCGATCTTGACCTTGAGACTCTTCTCCTTGCCGTCGCGCACTATGCCGAGGGTGACCGTCTTGTTTACCGGCGTCGCCGCCACCAGTCGGGGCAGATCCTTGGTTTCGTTCACTTCGGAGCCGTCGTAACGGACGATAATGTCGCCGCGCTTGACCCCGGCACGACCGGCCGGCGAGTCGGCGGTGACTTCGGCGACCAGCGCCCCCTTGGCTTCCTTGAGATCAAAGGAGTCGGCCAGTTCTTCGGTCATCGGCTGCACGCTCACCCCCAGCCACCCCCGGATGACATGACCGGTCTCCTTGAGCTGGTCGAGGATCTCCGTGGCGGCGTTGACCGGTGTGGCAAAACCGATCCCTTGGCCACCGGCGATGATCGCAGTGTTGATGCCCACCACCTGACCGTCGAGATTGAAGAGCGGACCGCCGGAGTTGCCGGGGTTGATGGAGGCGTCGGTCTGGATGAAATCGTCATAGGGTCCGGCGCCGATAACGCGCCCCTTGGCCGAAACGATGCCGGCGGTCACGGTCTGCTCCAGACCGAAGGGGTTGCCAATGGCCATCACCCATTCGCCGACTTCCAGTTTGTCGCTATCCCCGAGCACCGCCACCGGCAGGGCTTCCTTCGTCTCGATCTTGAGCAGCGCCAGGTCGAGTTTTTCATCCTGCCCCTTGATGGTCGCATCAAAGGTGCGGCCGTCGACGAGCTTGACCGTCACCGTGTCGGCACCGTTGACCACATGGTCGTTGGTCAGGATGTAGCCGTCCTTGGAGATGATGAAGCCCGACCCCAGGGCCTGCTTATGACGCGGCCCCTGGGGCATTTCCTCGAAAAAGCGGTTGAAGAAATCGTCGAAAAAGTCGTTATGCGGACCGAAGGGACTGCGCGGCATCATGGGCCGCCGGGTTTTGGCTTTTTGTTCAATACTGATATGCACGACCGCCGGCTTGAGTTCCTTGGCAAGCGCGACAAAGTCGGGGGGGGCTGCCGCCAACCCGGAAACGGGCAGGCTCAGCAGCAGAGACAAGAGCAGAATGATGAAATGTGCCGGACGAGGTTTCATGGGTTCCTCCGTGATGCGTGGTTGGTGGGACAAGCCCAGAAGGGTAGCTTAACGCTTTCGTTACTCTTGCGGCTGATCAAAAATGTCCGGATGCAAGACGCCCGAAATTCGAGGAGTTAGGCGTGCCGGAAGGTCCGTGGCAGCGACGCGAATGAGGGCAACGCCGCGGACGGGCGTTTTTCATCAGTCGCTCCCCTCGGCGAAATCCAGGGTCACCCGCAGCCCCGGCCCGTTGTTCTCCAGGCGGATGCGGGCATTGTGCAGTTGCGCCACCGCCGCCACCAGCGCCAGACCGAGACCGTTGCCGGGGGTGGAGCGGCTTGCCTCCAGCCGATAGAAGCGCTGCAAGACCTTGTCCCGGGCTTCCGGCGGGATGCCCGGACCGTTATCCGCCACGATGACCCGCGTTCCGGCCAGGGCCACCCAGATGCGCCCTTGGGCCGGAGTGTACTTGATGGCGTTGTCGAGCAGGTTGGCGAAGGCCTGAAAAAGCAGGTCGCGGTCGCCGCGCAGTTTCGGAGCGGAAAGCAGATGGGCCTCGATGTGCTGCTCCTTCTCGTCGGCCAGGGGTTCGTAAAGTTCGATAACGTCCCGCAGCAGTTCGGCGGGATCAACCTCCTGAAAACCGGCGCGGCGGCTTCCCGCCTCGACTTGGCCGATGCGCAGAAGCGCCTTGAAGGTACTGAGCAGGCCATCGGCCTCAGCCACCGCCCGGTCGAGCAGCTCACGATTGTGTTCCTCTGGCGTCTGGGCGCACAGCGTTTCCAGCAGATTGCGCAACCGCGCCAGAGGGGTACGCAAATCATGGGCGATGTTGTCGGAGACCTGACGCACCCCGGCCATCAGGGCCTCGATCCGGTCGAGCATGGCATTGAGATTGCCCGCCAGCTGGTCGAAATCGTCCTCCGCGCCGCGCACCGGTATGCGTCGGGAAAGATCGCCGCTCATGATCTCCCGGCAGGTATCGTTGATGCTCTCGACCCGGCGCAGAAAACCGCGACTGATAGTGGCACCCCCGACCAATCCCAGCACGGCGGTGAGGGCCAGCCCCCAGGTCAGGGTCGAGACGATCAGCTGCTGGATCTTCTCCAGTTCGTGCACGTCCCGTCCGACCAGCAGGTTCAATCCCCCTTCCAGCCTGAAGAGCCGGGCCCGGGCCGCGTGCCCCTTCTTGGCGGTGCCCCGGTCCTCTTCCAGACGGAAACTCAGCCAGCCGGTCCGGGGTTCCTCTCCCTGCGGCCAACGGCTCAGATTGCCGAGGAGCGCCTGCAGACGACGGTCGGCAAGCAGATAGAGGATCGGGCCGTTCGGTTCCCGGGCCATGCGCTCGGAGATCAGCGCGGTCAGCCCCGGCAGGCCGGTGCGGTCGTAGCGCTCCGCCAGCCCCACCACCTCGGCCTCAATGGCGGCATCGGTCTGGCGCACCATGTAGCCCGCCGTCGACCAGTAGATGAAACCGAGGAGCAGCAGCACCGAGATGCCGAAGAGGGCCATGTACAGAATGGCCAGGCGAAAGGTGCTGCTGGCCAGCAGCCTAGGCTTCGGCACGGAGCACGTATCCCGCGCCGCGTACGGTGTGCAGCAGCGGCCCTTCGAAATCCTTGTCGATCTTGCTCCGCAACCGGCTGATATGCACGTCGATGACGTTGGTCTGCGGATCGAAATGGTAATCCCAGACGTTCTCCAGCAGCATGGTGCGGGTCACCACCTGGCCGCTATGGCGCAACAGATATTCGAGCAGACGAAACTCCCGGGGTTGCAACTCGATGTTCCGCCCGGCGCGACGCACCGTGCGGGTCAAAAGATCCATCTCCAGATCGGCGACCTTGAGCAACGTGCGCGGAGCCTGTTCCCCCTCCCCCCGGCGGATCAGGGCTTCGAGGCGGGCGAGCAGCTCGGAAAAAGCGAAGGGCTTGACCAGATAGTCGTCACCGCCGGCGCGCAACCCCTCGACCCGATCGTCAACCTCGCCGAGGGCGCTGAGAAAGAGCGCCGGAGTCTTTTTGCCCGCCGCCCGCAGGGAGCGGATCAGGGCCAGACCGTCGAGCCCCGGCAGCATGCGGTCAACCACCAGAGTGTCGAAATCCTCCTCCAGCGCCCGGAACAACCCGTCCTTGCCGTCGCCGACCCACTCGGCGCGGTGGCCGCTCTCGCTGAGCCCTTTGACCAGATAGGCCGCCGTCTCGGCGTCGTCCTCAATAATCAGAATGCGCATGCCTGCCTCGATTTCATCAAGTTAATCATGGGTCATTGTAGCCGCAAGGGAGCCAACGGGCAACCGCGCGCCCTTGGCGATCCGCGAAGCTGAAGAGATTATACGGGCAGGCGTTTACCGGGAGATTGCCAAAAGATTACAATTTGGAAAGGTTGGCCAGAAGGCGAAGGGGAAGGCGGTGGGGAGTAACGCCGCCCCCGCGCGGACTCAACGCGGGGGCGGCATTCTGCTACAGAGGCTTTACAGATCGGCGATTTTCAGAACAATTTTGCCGAAATGCTTGTCCTCTTCCATCATGCGATGGGCTTCGACCACCTCGTTGATGGAAAAGACCTTCTCAATGATCGGCACGATGGTCCGGTCGGCGAAGTTCGGCAGGGCGCGTTTGGTGAATTCGGCAATGATCTCCCCTTTTTCCGAGACCGGGCGACTGCGCAGCACCGAACCGATGATCTGCTGGCGCTTGACCATCATCAGGGCGAGGTTGAGTTCAGCCTTGATGCCGGAGATGACGCCGATGACCACCAGCTTGCCCTTGTAGCCGAGGGAGTTCATGTTGGGGCCGAGATATTTGGCGCCGACGTGGTCGAGAATCAGATCGACCCCTTTCTTGTTGGTGAACTCCTTGACCGCCTCGGAAAAGTCCGGGGTAGTGGTGTAGTCGATGACGAGATCGGCGCCGAGTTGCTTGACCCGCTCCAGCTTGCTAGGATGAGTGGTAACGATCTTCTTCGCCTGCGGGGTCAGGGCATTGGCCAGTTGCAGGGCGGCGGTGTTGACCCCGCCGCCGCCGCCGTGGAGAATGGCGGTCTGACCGTTCTTCAGATCGCCGATCATGAAGACATTGAGAAAGGCGGTAATGTACGATTCGCAGACGCAGGCCGCTTCCTCAAAGCTCATCGACGCCGGCATCGGCATGACATGATTGGCGTAGGCCACGGCATATTCGGCGTAACCGCCGCCGCCGACCAAGGCCAGCACCCGGTCGCCCGGTTTCCACTCGCTCACCGCCGAACCGACCGACTCGATGATGCCGGAAACTTCCAGACCGAGGATTTCCGAATCACCGGGCGGGGGCGGATACTTTCCTTGGCGTTGCACCAGGTCGGGGCGATTGATCGTCGTCGCCGCGACCTTGATCAGAACTTCATTCTCCTTCGGCGTCGGCTTGGGCACTTCATCCACCCGCATCACCTCGACGCCGCCGAAACCATCCATCACTACTGCACGCATAAAATCTCTCCTTGAAATAAGTGCGGGAAAACCGCCGACGGGGATTTCCTGACTATAAAACAACGTGTTGATTATAGGTAATAAAGATTCGGTTGCAAGGAGAAAGAGGGTTCGGAGAAAAGACCGACGGAACAATGCCGACGGGGAAACCCTTATACCCCCACTTTGGCCGAAACCTGCTGAAAAACCTTTTTCCACAACCAAAACAAGCAGTTGGCACCCATTTTGCTTTTGCCGTATAATTACAACCTCTTCCCTTAAAACGGACCCCGGATTTTCCGGAGTGCCCCGTTCTCCCAAAGCACCAAGGAGCAGAGATGCTTTCTCACGACACTACTCATGACGCCCCGCGCAACGAAGGGGAGGATGCGCACTTCTCCCAGGCGGTTCTCGATGCCTTGCCCCATCCGGTGCTGATCAAGGACAGAAGCGGTCACTACCTGCGCTGCAACCACGAACTGGAGCAATGGCTCGGTCTGGCGAAAGAACAGGTCATCGGCCGCACCCTGAAGGAAATCGCCCCCGACGAGTGCCAGAACAAATGCCTGCAAATGGACCAGGCAGTTCTCAACAACGGCGGCATCTGTTCTTGCGAAGGCCAGCTGCGTATGGCCGATGGCGATGAACGTCAGTTCCTCGCCATCAAGGCTCCCTTGATCGGCCCGAACGGCGACATCGACGGGGTCGTCACCACCTTTCTCAATATCTCCGAACTCAAATCCTCGGAGCGTGAGTTGAAAGAGCATGACCGTCTTTTGAACACTATTTTCGAAGAGATGAAGGATGCCGTGGTGATCATCGACGGCCACTCGTTAAAGATTGTCAGAGCCAACAAAGAATTCGTTTGTCGTTTCGGCATAACAGCGGAAACCGCCGTCGGTCTGCGCTGTCACGACATCCCTTTTCCACCTTCCGCGCCCTTTCGCCAAGACGGTCACAACCTCTGCGCCCTGCGAGAAGCGGTCCTCACGAAAAAGTCGGTGGTGACGGAGCATCACATCGTTTCTCCCGAGGGGAAAGAGATGTGGCTGGACATCGCCACCTCGCCGATTTTTGACGAAACGGGCGAGATCCGGCAACTGGTCCATGTCTACCGCGACATTACCGCCCGCAAAGAGGCGGCCAAGTAGATTGAAAGACTGGCCTATTTTGATTCCCTGACGGGCCTGCCGAACCGCACCCTCTTTCTTGACCGGCTGGGACAAGCGCTGCACCTGGCCCGCCGCGAGAAACGCGCCCTCGGCGTCATCTTCCTCGATCTGGATAATTTCAAGAAAATCAACGACACCTTGGGGCACAATGCCGGCGACCAGGTCTTGAAAATCGTCGCCGAACGGCTTAAGGGACATGTGCGCAAGAGCGACACCCTGAGCCGCCCCGGCGGCGATGAATTCGCTATCGCCATCGGCCTCTCATCGACGAACGAAGACCGCGAAATTCTGACAACCATTGAGCACTTTCAGAAAAACCTGGAGGCTCCGGTTAATCTTTCCGGGATGGAAATCTTCATCAACGGCAGCCTCGGCATCGCTCTTTATCCCAACGACGGAGAATCCGCCGACGAGTTGCTGAAGTACGCGGAACTGGCCATGTACGAAGGAAAAAGTACCGGCGGCGGCACCTTCCGCTTCTACTCCCGCGAAATGAACCAACGGGCGTCAAAACGTCTGCAACTGGAAGTCGATCTGCACCGCGCCCTGCGCGAAGAAGAAATTTTTCTGCTCTACCAGCCCCAGGTGTCGGCCGGCGACGGCCGGGTCACCGGCGTCGAGGCTCTGACCCGCTGGCGGCATCCGACCCTGGGCACACTCTCACCGGACCAGTTCATCCCCCTGGCCGAAGAGACCGGCCTGATCCTGCCCCTGGGGGAATGGATCCTGCGCCAGGCCTGCCTGCAAACCCGCCGCTGGCAGGAGATGGGATTCACGGATCTGCGCCTGGGCGTCAACCTCTCCCCCATCCAGTTCCGGCGCTCCGACATCCCGGCCATGGTGCAGAAAGTGCTCACCGAAACCGGCTTTGACCCGCGTTTTCTGGAACTGGAGATTACCGAAGGGGTGCTGCTGCAGAAGGATAAAGGACGCAGCGAGTGCTTGCGAAAACTCAAGAACATGGGGATTTCCCTGGCCATCGACGACTTCGGCACCGGCTATTCGTCGCTGAGCTATCTCAAGCAATTTCCCATTGACCGGCTCAAGGTTGCCCAGGAATTTGTGCGGGAGATTCCCGCCAGTATCGAGCATCTGGAAATCATCCGGGCCATCGTCGCCATGGCCAGGAGTCTGAAGCTCAACGTCATCGCCGAAGGGGTGGAAACCCGTGAGCAACTGAAGCTGATCACCGAGATGGGGATTGACGATATTCAAGGCTACTATTTTTCCCGACCCCTTCCCGACGAAGACATCCTCCCCTTCGTCCGGCAAATCGCTTCACGAGGAGTTGCCCCGCCGACCTGAGGGGGTTCGTTTTTTGACGGAAAGGGTGTCAAAATTCCCCCCATCTGCGTCGCCTCGGCAAGAATCTTCTAAACTCACGCCACATAGATGCGGTTCACTTCCGTTCCCCGCAAAACCCTTCCCCTTTCCCGCCGAACCGAGTACATTTTGACCTTTCATGCCATTTTCGTGGGAGGGTTCCATGTCTGAAAACACCAATTCGCCGTCCGCCGCCATCGACGCTTTTATCGCCACCTGGCAGGCGTCCGGCGGGGCCGAGCGGGCCAACTGCCAGACCTTTATCCATGAGCTGTGCGACCTGCTCGACGTCCCCCGTCCCGAACCGACCAAGCCCGACAACCGCGACAACGCTTACGTTTTCGAGCGCAGCGTCACCTGGCAGCACGGCGACGGCGGCTCCAGCGCCAACTTCATCGACCTCTACAAACGCGGCTGCTTCATCCTCGAAGCCAAACAGGGCAGCGACAAAACCGTAGCGACGGAGTTCCCCGAGTTGGCCCGCAAACTCAAAACCGGCACCGCCCGGCGCGGCACCTCGGGCTGGGACCGAGCCATGCAGGCGGCGAAAAACCAGGCCGAACGCTACGCCAAGGCGCTCCCCATCGAGGAAGGCTGGCCGCCCTTTCTGGTGGTGGTCGACGTCGGTCACAGCATCGAGCTGTTCAGCGAATTTTCCCGCAGCGGCAAGACCTACCTTCCCTTTCCCGACCCCCGCTCGCACCGCATTTCCCTCACCGACCTCAAGCGACCCGAGGTGCGCGAGCGGCTGCGCCTGGTCTGGACCGATCCCGACCTTCTCGACCCGGCCCGGCGCAGCGCCAAGGTCACCCGCGAGGTCGCCGACCAGCTTGCCCGCATCGCCAAACCGCGCCCGTTTCCGCCCGGGAACTGAAAGAGCAATTCAAAAACGCCCGCGAACCCAAAGTCCGCGAAATCCTCGCCGCCCTCGCCTCCATCGGTCAGGCGCGTGAAATGGAGGATGGACGATATGTGAGTTGAGGGAAAATGAGGGAACGATGCGCTTCACATTCGACGTTTGGAGTCCGGGTTATCGACAGATGCTTTGATTGAATGTTTTTTTCACAGGACCAGAGACCAAAACCTTCAGGAGGGAAATACAATGAAACCTGCCAATCTGTGGGCCAGCATCCCCGCGGAACTCCCCGATGAGTTGTGCGAGGTGATCGGGGGAAACTCCCAAGTACGCATCGAGCGCATTGTCTCACGCGGGCACCGTTCGGAACCCAACTTCTGGTACGATCAGGAGGAGGATGAGTTTGTTCTTCTCCTGAGTGGTTTTGCGCGTCTGGAACTACAGAATCCGCCTGAAATGGTGGATCTGAACCCCGGTGATTATCTCACCATAGCCGCTCACCGACGCCATCGGGTGGAATTCACCAATCCCGAAGACGATACGCTGTGGCTGACGGTGTTTTACCCAAAGGCTTGAGTCGTTATCCAGGATTCTGATAAGGTCGGAGAATCACCATGAACGCAGAAGTGAAGAGGCTTGTGCAGCGTAACACCGGGGTTTGACTTTGCCGATTTCAAATTCCTCGCGGATTATCCGGAACAGCGCGCCCGCCTCCAGACGGTCGCGCCGGAATATACCCGGCTGATTCAGCAAACATCAGGAGCCAGATACATGGAACGCTTTTTTGACCTTGAGGCCCAGGGAACAGATGTAAAAACCGAGGTTCTTGCCCATGCCTGAAGCACTCCTGGAGTTGACACGCAAGATGCCCAAGGCGGAGCTACATCTGCATATCGAGGGCAGCATGGAACCGGAGATGGTATTTCAGCTCGCCAGAAGCAACGGGGTGGAGCTCGATTATCCTGATGTGGAAGCCCTGCGCGCCGCGTATGCCTTCAACAATCTTCAGGAGTTTCTCGATGTGTACTATGCCGGGATGGCGGTACTGCAGCGCGAAGACGATTTTTACGCCCTGACCCGCGCCTATCTGCAACGCGCTCACGCGGACAACGTGGTGCATGTGGAGATATTTTTTGATCCCCAGGCGCATCTCGAACGCGGCATCGCCCTGGAAGTGCAGATGCGCGGCATTCTGCGTGCCTTGGAGGAGGGAGAGCGGGAACTCGGCATCACCTACCGCCTGATCCTCTCCTTTTTGCGCCATCTCTCAGAACAGAGCGCCTTTGAAACCCTGGAGCTGGCGCGCCCCTTTTACCCGCGCATTGACGGCTTCGGCCTCGATTCCTCCGAGGTGGGACATCCGCCGCACAAATTCGCGCGTGTGTTCCAACGCTGCCGTGAGCTGGGTTTCCGGATTACGGTTCATGCCGGGGAGGAGGGCCCGCCGGAGTATGTGCACGAGGCGCTGGAACTCATCGGCGTGGATCGTATCGACCACGGCAACCGCGCGCTGGAGGATGACGCCTTAGTGAAACGCCTGGCGCGCAAGCACATCCCCCTGACCGTGTGCCCTCTGTCGAATCTGAAGCTGCGCGTGGTTAAGGATATCGCCACTCATCCCATTCTCACCATGCTGGATAAAGGGCTGCTGGTTTCAGTCAACTCCGACGACCCGGCGTATTTCGGCGGCTATGTCAATGCCAGCTTCGCCGCCCTGATTGAGCACCTGCCCATAACGGCGGAACACCTGTGCCGTCTGGCGTGCAACAGCTTTGCCGGCTCATGGCTGGATGAGGCGGATAAGCAACGGCATATCCAGGCGGTGAAACAGGTGTTTGGTTTTTGAGCCATTCGGTATTGAGGTTCTATGTTCACTCTGCTGATTAAAAACGCGACCCTGCCCGATGGACGTAGCGGCATGGATGTGGGAGTGGCGGATGGATGTATCCGCGCCATTGCACCCAACATCGAACAGCAGGCGCAGCGGGTAATCGACGCTCGTGGATATCTGCTCAGCCCCCCGTTTGTCGATCCTCACTTCCATATGGACGCGGCCATGAGCCTCGGGCAGCCGCGCCTGAACCGCAGCGGCACCCTTCTGGAGGGGATCGCCCTGTGGAAGGAACTCAAACCGCAGCTATCCTTTGATGGCGTAGTGGAGCGCGCCCTTGCGGTGTGCCATCAGGCCATAGCGCAAGGGGTGCTGCATATCCGCACCCACGTGGATATCTGCGATTCCCGCCTCGAAGCGGTGCGCGCCCTGCTTGAAGTTCGCGAGCGCATGGCGGATTATCTCGATCTTCAGTTGGTGGCGTTTCCCCAGGACGGATACCTGCGCTGCCCCGATGCCGCTGCAAATCTGCAACGCGCCCTCGACCTGGGGGTGGATGTCGTCGGAGGAATTCCCCACTTTGAACGCACCATGCAAGATGGGAGCACAAGCATCCGTGCTCTGTGCGAGATCGCCGCAGAGCGGGGTTTGCGGGTGGATATGCACTGCGATGAGTCGGATGATCCCCTGTCACGCCATGTGGAAACCCTCGCGGCCGAGACCTGTCGCCTCGGCTTGCACGGGCGTGTCACTGCCTCTCACCTCACCTCCATGCACTCCATGGACAACTACTATGTCAGCAAACTTCTGCCGCTGATGGCGGAAGCCGAATTGCACGTGGTTGCCAACCCCCTGGTGAATATGAATCTACAGGGGCGCCAGGACACCTATCCGAAACGCCGCGGCGTAACGCGGGTGCCGGAACTTCTCAATGCCGGAATCAACGTGGCCTACGGCCATGACTGTGTCATGGACCCGTGGTACAGCCTGGGCTCCCACGACATGCTCGATGTTGCCCACATGGGCATCCATGCCACCCATATGACTGCTCTGGCACAGATGGAGGAGAGCTTTGCCATGATCACCGAGCGCGGGGCACGGGTACTCGGCCTCGCAGGATACGGCCTGGAACCGGGATGTCATGCGGATATGGTTCTTCTCCAGGCGCGCAGTCGTGTCGATGCCCTGCGCCTGCGACCGCCGCGCCTGTACGTGATCCGCCGTGGCGAGATTATCGCAATGACTTCGGAACACAAACCTGAGTTGTATCTGAATGGAAGCAAAAAAGAACTGGATTTGACCAGTAATGCATACCTACAATAACTGAAGAAAGCAGGTAAAGTTCGATTGTGCGTAGCGGTACGCAATCTTGGCGTAAAAAAAGCGTCGGCAAGGTAACGCCCGCAAACCGGCGGCCGGTACTGAATGCCGACTACCAGCTGTTTTTGTAGGAGATCACCATGAAAAGCCTGCTCTTCATCTTCGCCCTTCTCATCCTCGCCTCGCCGGCCCTGGCCGATTCGGTGCGCTGCCGGGGACAGATCATTGAGCCCGGCGTCTCAAAATACGAGGTTCTGAAGTACTGCGGCACGCCAACCCACGTCGCCCCCATCGGCAGCACCACGGTCAAAGCGCAGAATATCAAGGTCAAAACCCGCACCGACGAATGGTTTTACGAAAAACTCGACTATGGCAAAGATTATGTCATTATTATCAATGGGACGCGGGTTTCATCCGTAAAACAACTGGATTGAAAAGCCGAATCGGCCCACCCGGAAGGTTTTTCGGTAACTATGCGCAAATGAACAAGACGACCTACATGAAAGGGGGCAACATGCTGATTCGCGTGATTTATTCCGACGGCAGACACGATCTGGTCAAACCTTTCATCCTCGACCGCCTCATCGACCAGAAAGGGATTCGCTCCTTCAAGCGCTCCAACGGCTGGGTCGCCTTGGGCGTCGATCCAGTGCGAACCCGGCGCGGCGACAACGGCTACCAAGGCGTGGAGCGCCGTAGCTCTGCCCGCTGAACCGCCGTCGCATAAAAAAGGGCCGAAGCCGCCTCCGCGTTCCGCCGCCTGACCCCTTTCGCCTCCATCTTGGCACCCAAAATCCCAAAACGACCAAGGGGCTACGGGAAAAATCCCGTAACCCCTTGATTTTAATGGAGCCGCTAATCCGACTTGAACGGACGACCTACTGATTACGAATCAGTTGCTCTACCAACTGAGCTATAGCGGCGTTGTTTCCGAAGCTCTGTTTTTAACGCAAACCTCGAAGGATTGTCAATGAAATCTTCCCATGGAGGTATTATGCCCGCCGGATTCTGGAACCCCGCCGAACTGCTGAAACTTTCGGGCAGCTACTGGAATACTTGCGCCCTGCACGCGGGGGTGAAGCTCGATATTTTTTCGCCGCTTTGCGCCGAGACTCTTTCCGCCGCTGAACTCGCCGCCCGGCGCGGCTTTTCGGTGCGCGGTCTGGCGATGCTCCTCGACGCCCTGACGGCGCTCGAACTGCTGACCAAAGAGGGCGAGCGCTACGCAGCGACCGATTTCGCCCGCGAATTTCTCGACCGCGCCGCGCCAAGCTACCTCGGTCACATGGTCATGCACCACCATCATCTGATGGCGAGTTGGGAACGGCTCGACGAGGCGGTGCGCACCGGCGCGCCGGTGCGACGCAGCGTTTCCCACGAGGCCGAGGACGAAGAGCGGGAGAGCTTTCTGCTCGGCATGTTCAATCTGGCCATGTTCGTCGCCCCGCGCGTCGCCGAACAGGTCGACCTTTCGGGCCGCAAACGGCTGCTCGACCTCGGCGGCGGGCCAGGCACCTACGCCATCCACTTCTGCCGGGAGAATCCCGATTTGCAAGGGGTGATCTTTGACCTTGCCACCACCCGTCCCTTTGCCGAAAAGACCCTGGCGCGCTTCGACATGAGCGAGCGTATCCGCTTTGCGGCGGGGGATTTCCGGCACGACGCCATCCCCGGCTCTTTCGACGTGGCCTGGCTCTCCCACGTGCTGCACGGTGAAGGGCCGGACGAGTGCGCCCAGATGCTGGCAAAGGCGGCGGCGACCCTGGAATCGGGAGGAATGCTGCTGGTGCAGGAGTTCGTCCTCGACGGTAACCGCGCCGCGCCTCTCTTTCCGGCCCTCTTCTCACTGAACATGCTGCTGGTGACCCGCAACGGCCAGGCCTACAGCGAGCCGGAAATCCGGCGCCTGATGGCCGGAGCCGGGCTGAAACGGATCGAGCGCCTGCCGACGGAACTGCCCAACGGCGCGGGCATTATCGCCGGATTCAAGGCCTGAACGGAGAATAGTTGATGCTGCTGCATTGCACGAAAAAAGTCGCCGAACGCCTGACGGAGCCTGTCGCCGAGGCCTTGGAGGAAACAGCCGTGCTGGGCAGCTGGCACGCCCATCTCTTCCAGCTCAAACGCCGCCAGTGCCTGCTCTTCTGTCACGACGAAACCCGTTACATGCTCTTCCTGCCGGGGGTGACCAAGAGTCACTTCAAGGAACTGGGGCGTCTGCATCGGGATCTCTTCCTGCTCAGTCTGGCCGCGCTGGAGGTGCCGGATGGCCGGGTTATGCGGACTGGGCTGGCCCTTGGCCCACCCCGTTTCGACCGGGCCACCGACCGTTCGGTCCTCGGCTCACTGAATGTCGCCGCCACGGAACTGAGTATTCATCTGGAGGAGGTCGACAATCCGCTGGAAATCGATCCGGTGAAGGTGACGCTCATGCTCAACCGGCGCCCGGTGACGGCACGGGGCGCCTGTCTTCTGCCGGAGCAGGGGATGCTGAAGAAGATAACGCGGCTGTGAATTTCGGGGGCTTCCGTGGATATTGACAGAAGAAAAATTGAGGAGTAACTAATCCTCATCAATCCTTATTCCTGTCGGGAGGCTACGCCGTGAACACCTTGGTCTACATGCTCCTTGCCGCCGCCGGCTATCTGCTCGCCTATCGCTTCTACGGCCGCTTTCTCGGCCGGCGGATCTTCGAACTGTCGAACCGCAACCGCATGCCCGCCCACCGCTTCCGCGACGATGTCGACTACATCCCCTCGAAGCGGCACATCGTTCTCGGCCACCACTTCACCACCATCGCCGGGCTTGGCCCCATTGTCGGTCCTGCCATCGGTATCATCTGGGGCTGGCTTCCCGCTACCCTCTGGGTCATTTTCGGCTCGATCTTTCTCGGCGCGGTCCACGACTTCGCCGCCATGGTCATGAGCGCTCGCCATCGCGGCCGCACCCTGGGGGATTTGACCGGTGATCTGCTCAACCCGACGACCCGTCACGCCTTTCAGCTCATCATCCAGTTTCTGCTCTGGATTGTCGTCGCCATTTTCGCCATGATCATGGGCATCCTCTTCACCATGTATCCCCAGTCAGTCTTGCCGATCTGGCTGCAGATCCCCATCGCCGTCTGGCTGGGACGGCGGCTCTACCGAGGCAAGAGCGACGCCCTCCAATCTCTGATCGCCCTCGTTCTCATGTATCTGAGCATCGGGCTCGGCCTCTACGTCCCCATTACCGTCCCCCCCGTCGCCGGCTCGCCCATCGTCACTTGGACCCTCATCCTGCTGGCCTATGCCTTTATCGCCTCGACCCTGCCGGTCCATGTGCTGCTGCAACCCCGCGACTACATCAACTCGAACCAGCTGCTCATCGCCATGGCTCTGCTCACCCTGGGGCTCTGCGTCGCCCACCCGCCAATCACCGCCCCGGCCCTCAACCCGGCGGCCCTCGCCCCGGGGACGGACATTCCGCCCCTGTTCCCAATCCTTTTCATCACCATCGCCTGCGGCGCCATTTCCGGTTTTCACTCCCTAGCCGCCTCGGGCACCGTGGTGAAACAGATCGACAAAGAAGAAGATATGCTCGCCATCGGCTACGGCGGCATGCTCATTGAAGGGCTGCTGGCGGCTCTGGCCCTGGCGGCCATCGCCGGCGGCATGGGCATGGGGCTGGTCAAAGGGGATGTCCTCTACACCGGCGCCGAGGCTTTCCGCGTCCATTACGCCAGCTGGGCCTCGGCCCAGGGGATGGCGGCAATGATCGAAGCCTTCGTCGTCGGCTCCGCCAACCTGCTCGGCGCCCTTGGCATCCCCCCGGAGTTGGGAAAATCCCTCATCGCTGTTTTCATCGTTTCCTTCGCCGGCACTACCCTCGACTCGGCAACCCGCATCCAGCGACTGTCGTTGCAGGAAATCTTCCGCAACCGCGACGGTGTGGTCATGCGTCCCCTGCACAATAACTATGCGGCGACCCTGGTGGTGGTCGTCATGGCCGCAGCGCTCTGCTTCGCCCAGCCCGGAGCCAAAGGCGCCCTGGTGCTATGGCCGATGTTCGGCGCTCTCAACCAGCTGCTGGCCGCCCTCGGCCTGACCGTCGCCACCGTCTATCTGGCGAAAAAGGGCAAGAACATCCTCATCACCTTTCTGCCGATGCTCTTCATGCTGGTGATGACCACCTGGGCCATGGCCATCAACCTGAGGGATTTTTACGCCCGGGGCAACATGTTGCTCTTCTCCCTCTCGGTCATCATCCTGCTCCTCACCCTCTGGCTTCTCATCGGCGCCGCCTGCTCCCTGCGCGGCGGACAACGCACGCGGTCCAGCGAAGACTTGGAGCCGGAGCCGGGGGAATAAACCCTTTCCATCAAACAAGCCCGTAGGATGCGGTAAACGAAAGTGAACCGCGTCAATCGGGAACTCCGTTTGTCAAAAGTGGCTTTTCAAGACGTGACCCCGACTGAAGGGCCTCCGGTTTCAGCGGGGTGGGCGGCGGGTTTCACGGAACCAGAGGCGGTATTGTTCCATGCGGGCGATCTGGTCGGCGGGGGCGCGGCGCTTGCAAGTGACGAAATCTTCGCTATCGGGGCTTGCGCCCCAGCGCCGTTCCACGCAGTCGTTAGGGTTGTAGGCGACTTCCAGGGCTTCCTGCCGCCGGTAGATTTCGGCCAGACTCAGCCGCCAAGTCCCGCCGTCGCTGCGGGTGTAATGGATAAAATGTTTTTCCGCCATCCGGGTATGGAGTCGTTCGATCTCAATGGCGGCCTCTTCTGCGTCGCGATCGCCGAGGTTGAACAGTTCGGGATGGCGGCGGATGCGCTCCGGCAGAGAGGCCAACACCTTCATGGCGATGAGCAGGCGCATGTCCCGCGAGGGGGTGGCGTAATCCTCCCAAGGGCCGACGGTCTCGAAGATGGCCGAACCCTTGGGCATGGAAACCACTTTTCCGCGCTGGACGCGCATGTAGTTTTCGCCGTTGTCCACCGACTGTACCCGGGTTTCGAGCTGCTCCATCAGCGCGTCGAGGGTGCTGTCATAGGCGGCTTCCGGATCGAGTCCGGCGGGATTGATCAGCCCTTCCAACCGCGCGTAGAAATCGCCTGGCGCCATTTCTGCCTGCTCCATGGCCAACGGCGGTAAGCCCGAGCCGCCGTCGAGGGCGGCGTTGGCCGGTTGGCGCCAATTTTTTCCGACGAGGATCGGCGCACGGTAGGCCTTGAAGCCAGGACCGGCGCTCGGAGTGTCGGCGAAGAGGAAGTTGCCCTCCCAGTAGCGTTTGCGGGCGACGGAATTGTCGGGTTGGGCATCGACCGCCAGGAGCATGCCGGGACTCGCGTCGCTCTGGGGAATCCATTTCGTCAGGATCAGAATGTGGCCGTAGGGATCGGCGAAAAGGGTTCCGGGCCAGAGATATTCGCGCGTGAGAGGCACCGGATAGAAGTCGCAGGCTTCGTCGTCAAGGGCAGTGCGGGCGTTGCCCGAGTGCACGACGTTCATCAGGTTGAGGCCGGCTTTGCGAAAGGCCTGGGGCGCAGCCTTGGTACCGACAAAGCCTGTGTCGATGCGAACCGGGCCGCATTGGGGCGGGCGCTTGGCGGTCCCCCGGTCACAGGGGCGGTAAGCCAAGGGCAGACCGAGTTTCCAGGCGAAATAGGCGCGCAGAAAATAGGGGAGATCGGCGCAGTCGGGCTCGGCGGAAATCCGCTCATCTTCCCCCGGGCGCAGGTAGTCGTGCAGAAAGTTGCGGGCGGGATCGCGCAGGACCGGTTCAAGGGAAGGGAAACTCAAAGATTCATCCGGCGGAGCGTCGAAAAGCTGCTCGATCCAGGCGGCGTACAACGCCTCGTTGACCAAGTCCCAACGCCCCGAGCCGCGCTTCGCGCTTTCAGTGCCGACCTTGATCTCAGCATGGGCGACGACCACGCCCGCGCGCAGGGCTTCGAGGCGATAGTCGCCGGCAACGGCAGCGGGCACGACCGCGCGCAGACTCCAGGGCGGGCCGCCGGCGCGAACCGTGGGCAACTCCTCCCCGCTGCCGTCGGGCCGAATGAGCCGCAGGCCGGTCAACTCGCCGTCGACGGCCACCACCAGAATCCGCAGCGGCTCGCCGGAGCGCGGAGTCAAAGGCGCAAGCCACACCCGCACCGCATCCGTCTCCCGCACGGCGACGGCCCTGGCCGGAGCGACCGCGCTGAAAATCAGCATGGCCGCGAAAAGGACCAGAGCCGAGGTGAAGCACCGTCGCGAAACCACCGAATCTTCCGTTGGCAAAGTCACCCTCCCCCTTCCCGCTTCAGACGCTCTTTTTCAGCGCCATCCGCCGCCCGCTGACACTCATTCCAACGCACCGTGCCAGCGGTCGCGGCCCTGCTCCTTGGCCTGGTAGAGGTGGCGATCCGCCGCATTGAACAGCTCGGCGGGATCATCCGCCTCCCGGGAGGTCGCGATGCCGGCGCTCAGGGTCACAAAAGGGCTCACCTCCGACGCCTCGTGGGCAATGCGTAAACGGCGAACCGCTTCCAGAAGCCGTTCGGCCATAAGCCGGGCCCCCGCCAGATCGGTCCCCGGCAGGACCACGACAAACTCTTCCCCACCGAAACGCACGGCCCAGTCGCTTTCCCGGCGTAAAGCCTTGCCAATCGCCCCGGCAACCTCGACGAGGCAACGATCCCCCGCCTGGTGCCCATAGCGGTCGTTGAACTTTTTGAAAGAATCCACGTCACAGACGATCAGCGAGAGTTCCTTCCCGGCACGGCGTGCTAGGTTGAGATCCCGCTCCAGGGTCTTATCAAAATAGTGGCGATTGAAAAATCCGGTCAGGCCGTCGGTCATGGCCTGCTTTTTCAATATTTCGAGACGCAATTCCCGCCTGAAGACCGCCAGCAAAATCGCTTCAATCACGATGAAACCGGATACGGCAAAAAGGATATTGATCCACACCGACCGACGAAATTCGGCGACCAGTTCGGAGACATCGTCCCAGAAGAGCACGAAACCCGAGGGAGACAGGCTCCCCTGGCGATCTGCCTGGTAGTCGTACAAAGGGAAAAAGTAGGCGCTCAGAAACTTTCCTGAAACGCGAATGAGTTGCGCTTGGGGGGTCGCGAAGTCGGCGGCAAGATCGATCTTGGGCAGAATCATCGCGACAGCCTCTTCATCCGGTGGCGAGGAGGCCGCTTCGAGATAGAAGTTGAACGCCGGGTTGTCGGCGAAAAACTTCCGGACAAACTCCGGAAACATCTTGCTTTCCACATGGTCCTTGGTCAGCAGGACCGCCGCGTGCACGGAGTAGGAATCCGCGAAGGAAGAGAGCAACTGGTCAAAGGACGTGCCCACTTCGAGGGCGCCGACGTAGGTTCTTTCCCCGCTTTCGGGATCGTGGGTCCAGATCGGAACAACGCTGCGCAGACCACTGTAGATCCGACCCGTTTCGAATCCGTAGCGGCCGGTTTTTTCCTCGTGGGTATCGACGATCGTATGGCGCAGATCGTCCATGCGATCCCCGTATTTTTCCGGACGATGCACCCGCAGAAAGCTCAGGCTCCCGGGGCCCAGGTGGTAGTGCAACTGGCGAACGCCGAAGGCCTTGGCCATTTCGTCCCAGCCGCCCTTGACCCTGGCGAGCAAGGCCTGGCGAAACCGCTCCGCCTGAGGGCCCCCGGCGCCGCCGCCTTCGGCCTCGACCGCCTTTTTCCCCGCGAGAAAGAGCTGGTTCAGTTCATCGTTCCGGGAGATGAGCAAAGAAAGCTGGCCGAGATTCGTGTAAGCCATCTCCAGGGCAAAGCCGAATTGCTTCTCATGGTCCAGGGCATGAGAGGTGATACCGGCGTAAAGAACCTGCTGGGCCGAACGGTAGTTGATGGCCACGAAGAGAATGTCGAGGAGAAAAATCAGCAGGCCGACCAACAAAAAGGATTTATGGCTGTGTGTAAAAAATTTCGTCATCCCTTCATCCCGTGGGAAAAACTCGCCTGGGGTTCTTCTCCCGGCGGCAAAAACTGATCACCCACCGTGCGCCGATCGGCGACAAACCCAAGTCCGTCGGGTTCTTTTCGAAAGGTCATTATGGCCGAAAACACCCGTCGCCGGGGAATATTTCTGATCATTCCACACATGAATCGTCATGGTCGCCCGCGCGCGGCCGCCACCGGCGAAAAGTTTTTATCGCCGGGAACAAAACGGCCACCCGGTTCGAGGTGGCTGTTTTGTGTGGCTGACGCTGGATGACGGAGCGCGAACCGGGATGCTACACCATCAACTCCATCGCCCAGATGCCGCAGGGGCAGATGCCGGCGCAGAGGCCGCAGCCGATGCAGAGGTGGTCGTCGGAGACGTATTCGTAACCGCCGTCGGCCTGTTCGATCCGGCGGATCGCTCCTTCGGGGCAGGCCTCCAGACACATGGAGCAGTCGCGGCAGGTGCCGCAAGAGAGACAGCGGTTGGTTTCGTCCATGGCGTCGGTGACGCAGAAGCGGCCACGGTTGCGCGGGCGGAAGAGCTCTTTGGAAAGGCAGCTCTGCGGGATCCTCTCCGGCTTCTTTTTCGCAACCAGTTCGCCGCCGACGAGGAAGGTGTCGATGTACTCGGCGGACTCGGTGCCGTTGCCGATGGCGTGGGTCAGCAGGCCGGGCTGGATGGTGTCGCCGATGGCGAAGACGCCGGGAGCCTTGACCGCTTGGCCGCAGCCGTCAACCACCATCATCCCCTTGTCGCTGAGCCAGTCGCGGGGGACGAAAGAGAGGTCGGGGCGCTCGCCGATGGCGATAATGACCGTGTCGGCTTCGAGCAGGCGACCATCCTTGCCAACCACCCCTTTATCGGTGATCCTGTCGGTGAAGAAGGGCCAGAGAATCTTGCCGCCCAGAGCCTGGACATGCTCGATCTCCTGGGGATAGGCGGCCGGGCGCTGGACATCGATCGCCGTCACCTGCTTGGCGCCCATGGCGTAGGCGCCGAGACAGACGTCCATGCCGGCGTTGCCGGCGCCGATCACCACCACCCGTTCGCCGACCTTCGGCTTGCGTCCGGCGTTGACGTCCTTGAGGAAGTCGAGGCCCTTGAGCATCCGTTCATGGCCAGGGAAAGGAATCACCACCGGGTTGTGGGCGCCGCTGGCGATGACGACGGCAGCGCTTTCGGCGCGCAGCTTTTCGAACAGGGAGGCGTCGACCGGGGTGTCGACATGGATCTCAACCCCCAGCGCCTTGATCCGCTCGATTTCGGTGTGCAGAACCTGACGGGGCAGGCGTTCGTCGGGGATAACCTGCATCAGCTTGCCGCCCACCTCCTTGTCGGCTTCGTAAACGACGACGCGATGGCCGAGCAGGCGCAGCTTCCAGGCCGCCGCCAGGCCGCCGGGACCGCCGCCGATGACCGCCACGGTCTTGCCGCTGTCGGGTTTGGGCGTTGGCGCGGCGACTTCGAGGGAGAGCCGGCCGAGTTCCTTCATGGCCACCGGATGATCGAGGTACCGGCGGGTGCAGGCGTCCATGCACAGATTGGGGCAGACCTCGCCGCAGACACTTCCGGGAAAGGGGGAATAGTGCAGCACCAGTTCGAGGGCTTCCTTTACCTTGCCCTGACGCAGCAGCTTGATGCGCTCCTGGGTGGGAATCGCCGAGGGGCAGCTGGCCTGGCAGGGAGCGGCATAGCGCTTATCCTGCCAGTGGGGAACCTTGAGGCGGTCGTCGCCACTGTTGACCAGACCGGCGACCTGCTCGTAATCATCCCGCACCACGTCGCCGAAAATCCCGCCCTCGATCCACTTGTTGCGGCGGAACTCGCGCATGGTCGGGCGGCTGTGGTGCTTGCGCTCTTCCAGGGTCTTGGCGACGATCTTGCGCCATTGGGCAAAGTGGGTGAGCTTTTCGAGCAGTTCCGGACGCTCGATCTTGTCGAGAAAGACCGGCATCTGCTCGGCGAGAAAGCTCCGGTCGGCTTCGTCGAGATCGAGCAGCCAGACGTCGTCGGACAAGCCGGAGACGGGGCCGCGCAGATAGATGGTGCCGCCGACCATGCCGACGCAGCTGCGATCGCCGAGGACGGAATCGAGATATTCCCGGCCATAGCCGCAAACCACGGCAATCCCCCCGCCCATGAACTCAAAGGAGAAGGAGCCGGTATTTTTCAGCACCCAGAACTGGGGCGGCTCGTAGGCCGGGTCGTGCTTCATCAGCGCGCCGCTGCGCACCCCGACCCGGCCGGCGACGTAGATCTTGCCGCCGGCAGCGCAATGGGCGGTGGTGTCGCCGCCATCCCCCTTGATGACCAGGGTGGCGCCGGCGTTGAGCCAACCGGCATCGGCGCAGGCGCTCCCCTCGACGACGATCTCGGTACCGTCGAGGCCAAAGGAGCCGACCCGCTGGCCGGGGTTTTTCACGGTGAACTTGAGGGGCGAACCGTCCTCGGTCCACAGGGGGCCGCCGATGTTGTGATGCCCTGAGGAGAGGATCTCGAACTCTTTTTCCCCCGCCTCCAGACCATGATAGATTTTCTGCAGCAGCACCTGGGTGGAAATGCGTTGATTCTTGTCGTCGAAACCGATGATTTGAGCTGCCATTGTTAACTCCCGTAAGGAGTGAGGGGTGAGGCGTGAAGAGGAAAGGCTCTCTCGCCTCACCCCTCACTCTTCACTCCTCACAGACTTAACAAACGTACTGGATCTGTAACCGCTCCGCCACGCCTCGGTCGGTGGCGACCAGGGCGTCGGCACGACCGACGGGCAACGACGAGTTGCCGATGGGGGCCATCAGTTTCTTGAGTTCCTGATCCATGGCCAGAAAGTAGTTGACGATGTTCTGAGCCGCCTTTTCCGGGTCGAGACGGTGGACCAGTCGGGGCTCTTGAGTGGTGATGCCGACCGGACAGAGACCGGTGTTACAGGCATTACAGCGCCCCATCTCGTTGCCAATGCAGCCGGCCATCTGCAAAATCAGCTTGCCGGTGAAAACCCCGTTGGCGCCGAGGGCGATCATCTTGAAGGCATCCGCCGCCAGATCCCCAGCGCGGCCAAGACCGCCCGCCGCCCACAGGGGGATCTGCCCCTGGCGCCCCTGGGAAACGGCGGCCAGGTAGCAGTCCCGCAACTTGGAGACAATGGGATGGCCGGTGTGGTCGAGGGAAACCTCATGGGCCGCACCGGTGCCGCCGTCGATGCCATCAAGAAAGAAACCGCCGACGATGTTGTAGGGGTCGCGCACCAAGTTGTTGAAGACGCTGACGGAAGTCGCCGAGGCCGCTACCTTGATCGCTACCGGCACCCGGAATTTGAAAGCAGCGTTGAAGGAGAGGAACATCTTCTGCACACTCTCCTCGATGGAGTAAAGCCCTTGGTGGTTCGGCGGACTGAGCAGATCGGCCTTGGGTACGCCGCGAATGGCCTGGATGTGCTCGGCGACCTTCTGTGCCATGAGCAGGCCGCCGTCGCCGGGCTTGGCCCCCTGGCCGATCTTGATGAGAACACCGGCGGGGTCCTCGATCATGTCCGGCATGGCCTTGACGATGCGGTTCCAGCCGAAGTGGCCGGAGGCGATCTGTAAAATCAGGTATTTCAAATATTTCGACTTGAGCAGGCGCACCGGCACGCCGCCCTCGCCGCTGCACATGCGCACCGGCAAACCGCACTCCTCGTTGAGATAGGCGGTGGCCATGGCGACCGCTTCCCACATACGCCAGGAGAGGGCGCCGATGGACATGTCGCCGATGACCACCGGATAGATCCAGCGCACCGGCGGTGCCTGCCCTTCCGGCTCCAGTTTGCCGTCGGCGCCGATTCGGAAAGGGAGCTTGCCCGGAGGCATGATGCGGCCGAAGGGGGCGAGCAGATCGAAGGTGTGGCGCTGGGCATCGAGACTCGGGTCGGTCATCTGGGAGATGCGCCCGATCCGCAATTTGTCGAGGGTGCGGGTGCCCGCTTCGAGGTTCTTGCGTCCGCCGCGCTTGATGGAATCCCCGGCCACGCAGCGGATGACGATGGGGTGGCGGGTGTCGGGGTTGCGTACCGCCTCGATGGCGTCGTTAGGACAGACCTTGGTGCAGATGCCGCAGCCCCGGCAATACTGTTTGAGGTTGCTGACCTGGCGGATCACCGGCACCGCCGAAAAACGCTGTTTCGGCTCGGGCAAATCCCCCTCGGAAAAGACCATGCGCCGCCGCTCGACCTTGAACTCGATCGCCCGGAAGGAGCAGGCCGCCACGCAGGAGCCGCAGAGAGTGCAGCGGGAGGCGTCGTAACGAATGACCCAGGGCAGGTCATTGGCGGTAATATCCTGAACCTTTACTGTCTCCATCTGTGCACCTCCAGCTGGTTGTCGATGATCACCGTTTCCCGCTCATGGGGGTAGATATCCTTCTCCCAGTTCCGCTCCGGCAGAATTTCATTGATGCCGCAAACCTCCGAGGAAATCACCACGGTGTCGGCGTCGCGGCCGACCACCACCGGCCGCAGCTTCTTGGTGTCGCAGCAGGTGAAGAGAGTGTTGTCGGGCAAGACACCGATGATGGTATTGGGCCCGTTGATTTCCAGATGCGCCATCGACTGACGGATAGCCAAAAGGGACGTCCGGTCCTCACGGGTTTCGATCTCCTCGAAGGGGAGCGGCGTGATGACGTGCTTGTAATAGGAGAGAGGCCAGCCAAGCTGGCGATGCACATAATGGAGGCTGTAAAGAAAACACTGGGAGTCGGACTCAAAACCGATGTAGCCCCGGTGCAGCTTGCGCTGAAGCTCCACATTCTTGAGGTAGAAGGTATTTTCGCCGTTGGCCAGGGCGGTGTAGCCCTGCAGAAAGAAGGGATGGGCGGCATAACGAACGATATCGTAATTGGTGTTCTGCCGACACTGGGCGGTGATGACCCGGGCGGTGAAGCGGTCATTGGGCTCCCAGAGCTTGAAATAGGTGCCGATATCCTTGGGATCGCCAATCTCCTTGAGGGTCACCACATCCGGCCAGAAAGAGTAGACGTAGCCTTGGTCATCCATCTCCAGCGCCCGACGAAGCTTCAGGCGCATGTCGAGAAGCAGATCTTCCTTGGTCTGGCGGTCTTCCTTCTTGTAAAACTTGGGATAGTCGTATGTCTGGAAGATGTAGTTGGGCATGGCGTTGATATCGAGCCCGGGGCGCAGATCGGTCTCCGGCATCCACTGCATCACCCGCTGGAAACCGGCGGCATGGAGCATATCCTCGGCGATGCGCACCCCCTCGTTGGTACAGGCCAGGGAGAGGGTGGGCAGATGCTTGTAAGGTTTGAAAATGCCGCCGAGGTCGTGCATGACCATGGCGAAACCCGAATTATCATGCCCCTTCTGCTGCGACTGCATGAGCAGCAGGGCGCGGCTGGGGTGAATGTAGTTGCGGCTTTTGATGGCTCCGATACGACACATGGGCAAAACCTCCTGTGCGGGCGATAGGGCATGGACGACAACTCAATTTGGCTACAGACCAGACGCAAAGCTATAAATTGCAAAACATTATCCAATTACTTAATTTCCCCTCTAGAATATTTTATATCTGTCTTATCATTCTGTTTTTATTTATTAATTTAGTAAAAATAAATATCAAAAGTTGCGTAAAACAAGAAAAAAAGCCTATCTTCGCCATGAATAACTTACTCATAGAATGTATTTTATTACTTGATAACCCCGGACTGCCGTCGACGGCAGTCCTTCTCGCCCGTTTCGGCGATGTCCCGCTTTGGACAACAAAAAAGCCCCCTTCCAAAAGGAAGGGGGCTTTTTTGTTGTTGCAGCAAGCGGTTGTCAGATCATTTCGACCCAGCCGTGCGGATCGGGCAGCTTGCCGTACTGGATGCCGGTGAGCATGTCGTAGAGCTTACCGGTCAGCTCCCCCATCTGGCCGTTGCCGAGGGTCACTATGCGATCGCGGTAGGTGAACTGGCCGACGGGCGAGACCACCGCCGCCGTGCCGGTCCCGAACGCTTCCTTGAGGCGACCGTTGCCGGCGCCCTCCAGAATTTCGTCGACGGAAAGGGCCCGTTCCTCAACCTGTAGCCCCAGCTCCCGCACCAAGGTCAGAATCGAGCGCCGGGTAATGCCGTCGAGGATGGTTCCCTTCAGAGGCGAGGTCACCACCTTGCCGTCATAGAGGAAGCAGATATTCATGCTGCCGACCTCCTCGACATACTTGCGCTCGACGGCGTCGAGCCACAGCACCTGATCGTAACCGAGAGCCGCCGCTTCCATCGAGGCCTTGAGACTGGCGGCGTAGTTGCCGCCGGTCTTGGCCTCGCCGGTGCCGCCGGCGGCCGAGCGGACATACTCGTCGGAGATGAAGATTTTGACCGGGCTGAAGCCGTTCTTGTAATAGGCGCCAACCGGCGAGAGAATGATATAGAACAGATACTTGCTGGAGGGCCGCACCCCCAGATAGGGATCGACGGCAATCATCGTCGGCCGGATATAGAGACTGGTACCGAGGCTTTTCGGCACCCAGTCGGATTCCAGATGGATCAGCGCCTTGAGGGCCTTGAGCACGAAATCGACATCAAGCTCGGGCATACACATGCGCGCCGCACTGCGATTGAAGCGCTCGAAATTGTCGCGGGAGCGGAAGAGGGCAATATTCCCGTCCGGACGGCGAAAGGCTTTGAGCCCCTCGAAGATTTCCTGCGCGTAGTGCAAAACGGCACAGGACGGATCAAGGTGCAGGGGACCATAAGGGACGATGCGCGGGGAATGCCAGCCCTCGCCGGCATCGTAGTCCATAAGAAACATGCGGTCGGTAAAAAGGTTGCCGAAACCCAGCTGGGACTCATCCTCGAAGAGAGCTTTTTTCGTCGTCAGGGGTTGGATATCGATATTCATGCGTTTCGCGCCTCCGGTTATGACTGAAAAACCTAAAGCTGATTTACTATCACAACCCAGACAGCCGGGCAAGGGATTTAAAAGGGATCTCTCAACGCCTCCCGACGCTCTCCGCCGGGAGGCGTCGGGAGGCGTCAATCGATGCCGAGATCGTCCTCGCGAGTGAGGTGGGCATCGCCGTAAAGGAGATTTTTCGCGTTTTCCCGCACCTCTTCCTGATGAAAACGCCGCACCAGCCGTTCATACTCGGCCCGCTCCATCACCCGGCCCGACAGCCGGAAATCCTGCTCGTGAACCCGCCAGAGATCTTCCATGGAGAAACTCCTTCGCCAGAGGGAAAAGGGAATAATTACCCTGGATGGTAACACCGGCATGTTGTCAGTCAAGGTATTTTTTACTCTTAATAGTTGAATTTTACTGATATCAAAAAACAGCCCGAAGAGGGCCTCTTGGCCGATGACGAGAACCGTGCTAGAAAGGGGAACAAACAGATAAAGGAGAGCGGGAATGACCTACGAAGAACTGCGCAAGGCCCGGGAGCTGTTCGGTCTGGGCGAACGGGCCGGCCTCAAGGAGATCAAGGCCCGGCACCGGGCCCTGGTAAAGCGCCACCATCCCGACCAGAACAGCGGTCATATCCCGGAACGGATCCGGGAAATCAACGCCGCCTACCGGGTACTCACGGAATACTGCAACAACTATCGTTTCTGTTTTACACAGGAGGAGTTTCTCGAACAGAATCCGGAAGAGCGGCTGCGCCGGCAGTTCGCTCAGGACCCGGTCTGGGGCGGGAACTGACGGGGCTCAGCCCAGCAGTTCGAAGAGTTGAGTATCGTCGTTGAAGTTGTAGATTTCCCCGGTTTCAATGATGTAGTGCCAGCCGTGGATGTTGAGCTTGCCCTGCCGGTAGCGCTCGGCCACATAGGGATAGGTCAGCAGGTTTTTCATCTGCACCAGCACGTTGACCTGCTCGGTGAGCCACTCCCGCTCCTCGGGGGAATCTCCCGTCATCAACCGATCGACACGCCCCTTGACCTCCCGGGAAACCTCCAGCCACTTGCGCACGTGGGGAAGATGGTCGAGCCGCTCCGGCGGCAGATTGAGGGCGGCACAGCCGCCGCAGTTGGAGTGGCCACAGACGACGATGGTATCGACTTTGAGGGCGAGGACGGCGTATTCGATGACCGAGGTGGTGGCGACATACTCCTCGGTCTGCCGGTAGGGGGGAACGATGTTGGCGATGTTGCGAACAATGAAGAGCTCACCGGGATCGGTCTGGGTGATGAGATTGGGCACTACCCGCGAGTCAGAGCAGCCGATAAAGAGCGTGTGGGGATTCTGTTTGCGGCTGATCTCCTGGAAAAGATCGCGATGACGTTCAAAGTCCTCCGCCATGAATTTCATGTAGCCGTTGAACAGTCGTTCCATCACACCTCCTGGAAAAGAAACCAGAGTATTTTAGTAGGCCTTCCGACGGGAAAATAGCTGTAATGAAAAGCATTGTCAAGCCGTTAATCCCGATGGCTCAATGGTCCAACCCGAGAAAATCGAGAACCGTCTCCAACTCACGGTTGACGATCTGTTCCCAGCGAAGGCCGAGAGACTCCAGTTCCCGCAGGGCCACTTCGAACTCACCGACCCCCTGGGCGATATGAGCGTCGCTGCCGATGGTCACCGGCGCCCCCAATTCGGCGCAGAGCCGAATGATCTCCCGACAGTTGCCGCAACTCCCCTTGCGACTGATGACGAAGGAAGAGTTGTTGATTTCCAGCGCGGTGCCGGTGGCGACGCTGCGCTCCACCACCGCCCGGTAGTCGATGGGAAAATGGGGGTTGCCGGGATGGGAGATGACCTTGACCCGGGGATGCTCCATGACCGCCAGCAGCGCCCGGGTGTTCTCCTCCAGGCCGCGTCCGTCGAAACCGCAGTCTTCGTGAAATCCCGCCATCACCAGATCGAGACGCTCCAGCAGATGCTCGTCGAGATCGAGCTGCCCGATCCCGAGAATGTTGGCCTCGATGCCGCGCAGCACCCGCACCCCGTGCAGCATTTCGGGAATGAAACGCAAGGCGGCGAAGTGATAGGGATGCGGCCCTCCCGGCAAGGCCGGACCGTGATCGGTCATGGCGATCATGCGCAATCCCCGCCGGGCCGCCTCTATGGCAATTTCATTGATGGTGCTGTAGGCGTGGCCCGAAGCCAGGGTATGGACATGCAAATCGGCCTGAGGATGATGCGGATACGCCATGAAAGTTGCCTCCCGGAGCAATTCGTGTGAAAGCGTACACATAACACAGTTTGCCGGGAATGGCCAGCTTCGCCGAGCGGGAATCGCGCAAAGGCCTTGTGAGCCGGGACGGAGCGTGCTATTTATTGTAGTCTTGCTTAAAACCCGCAACCGACAGGCCCTCCATGCAAACCGTCGACATCCCCCCGCAGATCGCCCGTCCGGCCCGCTACCTCGGTGGCGAACTGGGGAGCCTGCGCAAAGACCCCGCGACCGTCGATCTCACCATCGCCTTGGCCTTCCCAGACGTCTACGAAGTGGGAATGAGCCACCTCGGTCTGGCGATTCTCTACCATATCCTCAACGCCCGGGACGGCCTCGCCGCCGAGCGGGTCTACGCCCCTTGGCCAGACATGGCCAAAGAGCTGCGGGACCAGGGACGCCCCCTGGCGACCCTGGAATCGAACCGCCCTTTGGCGACCTTCGACATCGTCGGCTTCACCCTGCAATACGAACTTTCTTACAGCAATGTCCTGGCCATGCTCGATCTGGCCGGCATTCCCCGCCGTCGCGAAGTACGCAACGCCTCAGCACCGCTGATCCTGGTCGGCGGCCCCTGCGCCTTCAATCCTGAGCCGCTGGCCGACTTCATCGACGCGGCGGTTATCGGTGATGCCGAAGAAGCTCTGGTCGAGGTGGCGGAAACGGTACGCACCGCGAAACAGGCGGGCGAATCACGCGCGCGCCTGCTCGAACGCCTGGCGGCCATCGAGGGGGTCTACGTGCCGTCCTTCTTCGCCGTCGACTACCAGACCGACGGCCGCATCGCCGCCATCCGTCCCCTCCGCGAAGGCTACTCCAAAGTGCGCCGGCGCTTTCTCGTCGATCTCGACAGCGCGCCCTATCCGACCCGTCCCATCGTCCCCTTCATGAGCACCGTCCACGACCGGGTGGCGGTGGAGATCGCCCGCGGCTGCACCCGCGGCTGCCGCTTCTGCCAGGCCGGCTACATCTACCGGCCGGTACGGGAGCGGAGCCCGGGACGCATCGTCTCGATCATCGAGGAGTCCCTGAACCATTCGGGCTACGAGGAAGTCTCCCTCCTCTCCCTCTCCACCGGCGACTTCACCTGCATCGAGCCGCTGCTCAAGGAGCTGATGGCCCGTCATGCCGACGACAAGGTAGCGATTTCCTTCCCCAGCCTGCGCGTCGGTTCCCTCACCGAAGGACTGATGGAGGAGATCAAGAAGGTCCGCAAAACCGGCTTTACCCTCGCCCCGGAAGCAGGGAGCGAACGCCTGCGCCAAAGCATCAACAAGGGGATCACCGAAGCGGACCTGCTCGACACCACCCGCGCCGCCTTCGCCCTCGGCTGGCGCATCATCAAACTCTATTTCATGATGGGCCTGCCGACGGAAACGGATGAAGACCTCGACGCCATCGTCGACCTGGCGGCCCAGGTCAAGCGCACCGGGCGGGGCACCCCCGGCGGCGCCGACGTCAACGTCGCCGTCTCGACCTTCGTCCCCAAGGCGCACACCCCTTTTCAGTGGGAAGCGCAGCTCGGCATCGACGAGACCCTGCGCCGTCAGCAACGGCTGCGTGACGGCCTGCGCCAGAAAAAATTGCGGCTGAAATGGCACGACGCCCGCCTCTCCTTCATGGAGGGGGTCTTCGCCCGGGGGGACCGGCGCCTTGGCGCGGTCCTGGAAAAAGCCGTCGATCTCGGCTGCGGTTTCGACGGCTGGCACGAGCACTTCCGTTTCGACGCCTGGCTGGAGGCCTTTGCCGCCTGCGCCATCGACCCGACCTGGTATCTGCGCGAGCGTGCGGAGGATGAAATCTTCCCCTGGGAGTACATCGACTGCGGCATCCCCAAGAGCTTCTTCGCCGCCGAGCGCCGCCGCTCGCGGGGGGGCGACCCCACCCCCGACTGCCGGGGCGGAAAGTGCCATGGCTGCGGCATCTGCGACTTTGAAACCTTACGCATGCGCCTGAGCGACGATACCCGCATGCCGCCGCGTCCGCCGGCTCGGGAACAGTTCACCCCCGACCAGGAAGGACGCTACCGGCTGCGTCTGCGTCTTTCCAAGGACGGCCGGGCGCGGATGATCTCCCATCTCGAATTCATGAACGTCGTGCAGCGGGCGGTGCGGCGGGCCGGGCTCCCCCTGCGCTTCTCCCAGGGCTTTCATCCGGCGCCGCGCATCTCCTTCCCCGATGCCCTGCCCACCGGGGTGGCGAGCGACGCCGAAATCATCGACTTGGAACTCTATCGTCCGGTTGACGCCGAAGAAGCGGTCCGGGCCCTCGCCACCCAGCTTCCGGAAGGTCTGCGGATTCTTGCGGGAGCCATGGTCGACTGGCGTACCCCGGCCCCTTCGACAAGCATCGTCGCTTCTGTTTATCATGTGCGCCTGCCGGCGGACCCGCCGGCGGACCTGGACGAACGCCTCGCTGCCTTTCTCACCGCCGAGCATGTTCCCGCCCTGCGCGAAAAGGGGGACGGGCGAACAGTCGAAGTCGACCTGCGTCGGGGAGTGCTGGAGCTGGAACGGCGGGAAGACGACCTACTGCTGACCCTGGCCAAGGGCAGCCCGACTCTGCTCGCCGGGCATCTGCTTAGCCTGGATATCGATCAGGCGCGGCGGCTCGACATCCGCAAGACCGCCGTGCGCCTCGCCGCAGGCGTTGCCGGGGCCGGGGCCGAATAAATTTTTTTACACGAACTTCCATCGATATAACGAGTTACGAGTTTTTCCTTTTTCATCTTAAGACAGACGGAGGTCCCATGGCCAAAGAACTGGTCATCAACACCACCTCCCACGAAACCCGCGTCGCTCTGCTGGAAAACGGCCATATCGCCGAACTCTACATTGAGCGCACCCGGGAACGGGGGATCGTGGGTAACATCTACCTCGGCAAGGTCATCCGCGTGCTTCCCGGCATGCAAGCGGCCTTTGTCGACATCGGCCTGGAAAAAGCGGCTTTTCTTTACGTCGCCGACGTCCTCGACGAGATGGAGGCGGTCGAGCAATTCATCGACGGGGGCAGCTCCCACGCCAAGCCCGAGGACGACGGCGGCAAACCGGAACGCCCGCCCCTGCCGCCGATTGAAGATCTGCTCCAGGAGGGACAGGAAATCCTCGTCCAGGTCGCCAAGGAGCCCCTCGGCACCAAGGGCGCCCGTATCACCTCACACATCTCCCTGCCGGGTCGGCACCTGGTCTATATGCCCACCGTCGACCACATCGGCATCTCCCGGCGCATCGAGAACGAAGAGGAAAAGGACCGTCTGCGCCGCATCGTCGAAGAGATCCGCCCCTTAGGCACCGGCTTCATCGTGCGCACCGCTGCCGAAGGCAAAAGCGAGGAGGATCTGCGCGCCGATATGCAATTTCTCGTTGGGCTCTGGAAAGAGATCGCCCGGCGCCGCGAGGAGCGACACGCCACCTGCCTGATCCACTCGGACCTCGACGTCACCAGCAAGGTGCTGCGCGACATTCTCACCGAGGACGTGAGCCGCATCGTCGTCGACTCGCAGGTCGAATACAACAAGATCGTCCGCTTTCTCGGCACCTTCATGCCCAAGTTGCAATATGTCATCGAACTTTACGATGAAACGGAGCCGATCTTCGACGCCTTCGGCCTGGAAGTGGAGATCGCCCGCGCCCTCGGGCGCAAGGTCTGGCTCAAGAGCGGCGGCCACATCATCATCGAACAGACCGAGGCCCTGACCGCCGTCGACGTCAACACCGGCCGCTTCGTCGGCAAGCACAACCTGGAAGACACCATCCTCAAGACCAATCTCGAAGCGGTCAAGGAGATCGCCTTCCAGCTGCGCCTGCGCAACATCGGCGGGTTGATCATCATCGACTTCATCGACATGGAGAAAGAGGTCCACCGGGAAAAGGTCCACTCGGCCCTGGAGGAAGCCCTCAAGAACGACAAGGCCAAGACCAATATCCTTAAAATTTCCGAGTTGGGTCTGGTGGAGATGACCCGCAAACGGGTGCGGGAGAGCATCGGCCGCACCCTCTGCGAACCCTGCCCCTACTGCGAGGGGAAGGGTTACGTCAAGAGCCGGGTCACCACCGTCTACGAAATTTTCCGCGAGCTGCGCCGGGAAATTCCCGGGATGCCCGGCAATCGCCTGAGCCTGCTGGTTCATCCGGACATCGCCGCGCTCCTCTACGACGAGGAACGCTCCGGCATCGAGGAACTGGAGCAGCTCTTCGCCAAGCAGATCAGCATCACCGCCCGCCCCGATTATCACTTGGAAGAATTCGAAATCGTCATGGAGTAAGGATTTTCCCTTGACAGCCCCAGGGGCGACAAATATAGTGCTTTTTCGTCTTTAAAGGACAACCAAACCGAGAGCGAGGTGAATTGCATGTACGCGGTAATCAAGACCGGAGGAAAACAGTACAAAGTTTCCGAAGGCGACCTGCTGAAGGTCGAGAAAATCGAAGGCGAGGTGGGCAGCACCATTGAGCTGAGCGAAGTCCTCATGGTCGGCGGAGAAGAGGTTAAAATCGGAACACCTCTATTGCCTGGCGCGAAGGTCATGGCGCGCATCGTGGAGCAGGGAAAGGACAAAAAAATCCTGGTTTTCCACTCCCGGCGGCGCAAAACCCATCGTAAGCTGAACGGACACCGTCAACCGATCACCCGCCTGAAAATCACAGGCATCGAGGCTTAAGGAGGCTTACCCATGGCACACAAAAAGGGCGTCGGCAGCTCCAAGAACGGCCGCGACAGCGCCGGCCAACGGCTGGGGGTGAAGCGGTTCGGTGGCCAGCAAGTCACCGCGGGGTCGATTCTGGTCCGCCAGCGCGGCACCACCTTTCATCCCGGCAACAACGTCGGCTGCGGCAAGGACTACACCCTGTTCGCGCTGATCGACGGCGTGGTTAAATTCGAGCGCAAGGACAAGCTGCGCAAGAAGATCAGCGTCTACGCCGCTGAGTAACGGCCCGCCGGCGGAGTCGCCAAAAAACTCGAAGCCCGAGGTTCGTCTTCAAGAACTTCGGGCTTTTTTCTTAATTACCGGCCCTGACCGAACGAGCACGCACCATGAAATTCGTCGATGAAGTCAAAATCCATGTCAAGTCCGGCGACGGCGGGCGCGGCTGTCTTTCCTTTCGCCGCGAGAAATTCATCCCCCTAGGCGGGCCCGACGGCGGCGACGGCGGCAACGGCGGCAGTGTCTGGTTCCGCGTCGACAGCGGTCTGTCGACCCTCCTCGACTTCCGCTACAAGGTCCATTACAAGGCGGAGCGCGGCGCTCACGGCATGGGCAAGAACCGCCACGGCAAAGGCGGCGAGGATCTCTTCATCAGCGTCCCCCCCGGTACCCTGATCTATGACGACGACAGCGGCGAACTGCTCGCCGACCTCACCGAAAAGGATCAGCAGGTACTCCTGCTCAAGGGCGGCATGGGCGGCCGCGGCAACGCCCGCTTCGTCACCAGCACCAATCGCGCCCCGCGCCACACCCAGCCGGGCCTGCCGGGGGAAGAACGCAATCTGCGCCTACAACTTAAACTGCTCGCCGACGTCGGCCTGGTCGGCATGCCCAACGCCGGCAAATCGACCCTGATTGCGGCGGTTTCGGCGGCGCGGCCGAAGATCGCCGACTACCCCTTCACCACCCTCATTCCCAATCTCGGCGTGGTCTCCTGGGGCGGCTACAAATCCTTCGTCATGGCCGACATCCCCGGCCTCATCCAGGGGGCCAGCGAAGGACACGGCCTCGGCACCCGTTTCCTGCGCCATGTGGAGCGCACCAATCTCTTCCTGCACCTGGTCGACGCCTCTTCCATGCAAGAAGGGGATCCCATCGCGAACTTCAAGATCATCAACCGCGAACTGGAACGGCACGACCCCAAACTCTTGGCCAAACGGCAGTTCGTGGTCCTGACCAAGCAGGATATCACTGAGGTCCGCGAACGCCGGGACGAGCTCATTTCCTATTTCGAGGCGCGGGGCTACCGAGTCTTCCCTATCTCCGCCGCCACCGGTGACGGCACCAAAGCGCTGGTCGAAGCCGTCGGTCAGGAACTGGAGCGGCGGCGCCGGGACGAGCCGCCGGAGGATATGCCGGAGCAGCCTTGACAGCCCTTTCTCTGCAAAGGTAAGATGGCGCCCGCCTTACCTTCGGAGCCCCTTTCAGCCGAGACAATCCATCCCGATCATGCGAAAAAATCTCCTCTTTCACGTCAAGCGCGTCGTCGTCAAAGTCGGCAGCGGCGTCCTCTCCAACGGCGAAGGTCTGGACCGCCGGGCCATCGAGCAGCTCAGCCGCGATCTCGTCGAATTGCGCGAACGGGGCTACGAAGTGCTGCTGGTCTCCTCCGGAGCGGTGGCTGCCGGCAAGGGGGATCTCGGCATCGTCGGCCGTCCCCGCACCATCCCCCTCAAGCAGGCGGCCGCCGCCATCGGCCAGAGCCGTCTGATCAGCTTCTACGAAGAGGCCTTTCACGCCCACGGGCGCAAGGTCGCGCAGGTGCTGCTGACCCGCGACGATCTCGCCAACCGGCGTCGCTATCTCAACGCCCGCAACACCCTGATGACCCTGCTCGACTACGACGTGCTGCCGATCATCAACGAAAACGATACGGTGGTGGTTGACGAAATCCGCTTCGGCGACAACGACAATCTCTCGGCGATGGTTACCAATCTGACCGAAGCCAACCTGTTGGTTATCCTCTCGGATGTGGACGGTCTTTACGACCGCGACCCCCGGGACAACCCGGAGGCCCGCCTGCTCCATGAAGTACCGCGCATCACCCAGGAGATCGAGGCGATGGCCGGCGGTTCCGGCAGCGACGTCGGTACCGGCGGCATGGCCACCAAGGTCCGGGCGGCCAAGCGCGCCGCTCTTTACGGCGTCGGCACGGTCATTCTCAACGGCCGCGAACCGGGAATGCTTGGACGGCTCTTCGGCGGCGAACCGGTCGGCACCTACTTTTTTCCGGCCAGCAACCGCATGGCGGCGAAAAAACACTGGATCGCTTTTACCAAGAAGCCGCGCGGCAAGCTGATCCTCGATACCGGCGCCGTGACCGCTATCGTCGAGCGCGGCAAGAGCCTGCTCCCTTCCGGGATTCGCGGCGTCGAGGGAGGCTTCGACCGCGGGGACGCAGTGCGTCTGTGCGGCCCGGACGGCGAAGAGTTCGCCAAAGGAGTCATCAACTATTCCCTCGCCGAACTGCTGCGCATCATGGGCAAGAAAACCTCGGAAATCGAAGCCATTCTCGGCTATAAATATGGAAACGAGGTGGTCCACCGGGATAATCTGGCACTAAAGGATCCCCCACCGCCGAAGAACCAAGCCTGACGGCGAGATGCGACATCCGCTCTTCCCGAGCGGCGTATGCCTGGGATATTCAGGGAACAAGGAGACGACGATGACCATTCGCAACGAGATGCTGCAACTGGCCCGGGAGGCCAAAGAGGCCGGCCGGGTCATGGCCAATCTTTCCTCGACCGTCAAAAACGATCTGCTCGGGCGCATGGCGGCCGCCCTCGAAGGGGGCGCGGAAGAGCTCATCGCGGCCAACGAACGGGACTTGGCGGCAGCCCGGAAGCGGGGTCTGGCACCGGCGATGATCGACCGTCTGGTGCTCAATGACGAGCGCATCAAAGCCATGGCCGACGGTCTGCGGGAAGTCGCCGCCCTCCCCGACCCGGTCGGAGAAATCACCGGCATGTGGCGCCGCCCGAACGACATCCAGGTCGGACGCATGCGCATCCCTCTCGGCGTCATCGGCATCATCTACGAATCCCGCCCCAACGTCACCGCCGATGCCGCCGGGCTTTGCCTGAAGAGCGGCAACGCCGTGATCCTGCGCGGCGGCTCCGAATCAATCCACTCCAACACCGCCATCGGCGCTCTGCTTAAAGAGGAACTGAAACACCTGCGCCTGCCCGCCGCCGCCCTGCAAGTGGTCGCCACTACCGACCGCGCGGCAGTTCTCGAACTGCTCAAGCTCGAAGAGGAGATCGACCTGATCATCCCCCGGGGCGGCGAAGGACTCATCCGTTTCGTCAGCGAGAATTCGCGGATTCCGGTGATCAAGCACTACAAGGGGGTCTGCCACGCCTTCGTCGACGCCAGCGCCGATTTTGACATGGCCGAAAAGATCTGCCTCAACGCCAAGACCCAGCGTCCCGGCGTCTGCAATGCCTTGGAAACCCTGCTCATTCACAAGGATCTCGCCGAAACCTTCGTCCCCCGCATCGTCGCCGCCCTGCGCCAGGCCGGGGTGGAGGTGCGCGGCTGTGAAGTGACCCGCAGCTTCGCGCCGGATGTCACCCCCGCCGCTGAGAGTGACTGGCCGGCCGAATACCTCGACCTGATCCTGGCGGTCAAGGTGGTCGACAATCTTGAAGAAGCGGCGGACCACATCAACCGTTACGGCTCGCTGCACACCGAGACGATCATCACCCGCGACTACACCAACGCCCAACGCTTCCTCCGCGAAATCAACTCCAGTGTGGTCATGGTCAACGCTTCGACCCGCTTCTCCGACGGCAACCAGCTCGGACTCGGCGCGGAGATCGGCATCTCCACCACCAAACTCCACTCCTTCGGACCCATGGGACTGGAGGATCTGACTACCCGCAAATTCATCGTCCTGGGCGATGGACAGATAAGGCAATAAACGGTAGGGGCGATCGCAAGGATCGCCCTTTATCGCAAACACACCAAGGCTCAGGGCGAATACAAGATTCGCCCCCACGACTACGACATAACGACATGAGACTCGGCATCCTCGGCGGCACTTTCAACCCCATTCACCTGGCGCATCTGCGGATCGCTGAAGAAGTGCGGGAAGCCTGCTCCCTCGACCGGGTGATCTTCATCCCTGCCGCCGTCCCGCCGCACAAACCCTTGGCCGGGGACATTCCCTTCGCCCAGCGCCTGGCCATGGTCGAGGCGGCCATCGCCGACCACCCTGCCTTCGCCGCTTCGGATATTGAAAACCGCCGACCGGGCAAGAGCTATTCCGTCCATACCCTCGAAGCTCTGCGCCGGGAACACCCCGGGGACGACTTCTTTTTCATCATCGGTCTCGACTCCTTTCGCGACCTTTCTTCCTGGAAGGAATATCAGCGTCTTTTCGAGCTCACACACCTGGTGGTGGCGGCTCGCCCCGGGGTCGCGGAGGGAGATCCAAAAAGCCTCCTGCCCATTGCGATCATGAAAGACTTCTGTTATAATCACGCCTCCAATTCACTGGAGCATCACAGCGGAAATTCGATCTTTTTCGTTGAGGAGACCCTGCTCGACATCTCATCCACCCGGATTCGCCGGATGGTCGCCGAAGGTCGCTCGATCCGCTATCTGGTTCCGGCGCCGGTTCTCGACTATATCGATCGCTACGGTCTCTACCGTGGTCAGGAAAGGTTCTGAAAACTTTGCAGTCACTAGATCGGGCCGTTCTCTGCGCCGCCTACGCCCTGGAAAAGAAGGCTTTCAATGTTCGCCTGCTCGAAGTCAGGGGGCTTTCTTCGCTGACCGACTATCTGCTCATCGCCAGCGGCCGTTCCGATCGTCAGGTTCAGGCCATTGCCGAAGGCGTGCGCTTGGGGCTCAAGACAGATCACGCCACCGCCCCCCTTGCCGTCGAGGGCATGAATGAAGGGCGCTGGGTGCTCATCGACTATGGCGACGTCATGGTCCACGTCTTTCAGGAGCCGGTACGAGAATTCTACGATCTCGACGGCCTCTGGAGCGAAGCCGCCGAAGTGGCCATCCCCGAGGAATATCACTGGGAGCGCGCCGCCGCCCAGTGAAGCTGAAGTTGGTCTGCGTCGGCAAACTCTCTGAGGCCTTCCTGCGCAACGGCGTAGACGAGTACACACAGCGCCTGCACCGCTATCTGCCCTTCTCCTGCCTGGAACTCAAGGAGGAAAAGGCCGGAGGGAAAAAGGCCGACCCCCGGATCATCCGCGCACTGGAGGGGGAACGCATTCTCGGGCGCATCCCGCCGGAAGCTTTCGTCCTGATCCTTGACGAACGGGGCACGGCGCTGACTTCCGAGGGGTTGGCGGAACTGCTGGAACGACACATGGTGCGGGGCACGCCGGAACTGACGGCGATCATCGGTGGCGCTTACGGCCTGAGCGAAAAGGTCCGGGAACGGGGAGATATGATCCTCTCCCTGTCGGCCATGACCTTCACCCATCAGATGGCCCGGCTTTTTCTGCTCGAACAGCTTTACCGCGCCTGCACCATCCTGCGCAACGAACCTTATCATAATCGTTAAGGGGAATCTTCTCCGGGAGACGTATCGAAAGAATGGATGAGGCACAGCTCGAAGCCGCGCGGGAGCGTCTGTTACGCCTACGCCGGGAAGTTATGCGCGAGGTGCGCGAAACCACCGACGCTTCCCGCGAAATGGGGCAGGACGGGGTTCCCGACATCGGCGACATGTCGGCCAGCACCTACAACCGGGACGTGCTCCTCAATCTGAGTGAAAACCAGCGTCAAAAGATCCGCGACATCGACGCGGCCCTTGAACGCCTGGCACAGGGGGAATACGGCATCTGTGCCCGCTGCGGCGAAGAAATCGACCCCCGACGCATGGAAGTTCGGCCTTTTTCCAGGTATTGCATCGAATGTAAAACCGACGTCGAGAAATTCGGCGAATAGAATCCGTTTCGGGCGGTTCCGCCCCCAGGAGGATGTCATGACCCTGCTTGTCGGCCTTTTACTGATCATCCTGTTCCTCGCCTTCTTCATCTACTTCTCCGGTCTCAACCCCCAATCCGTCACCATTTTTCTCTACGGCGACCACAGCTTTTCCACTTCGGCGGCCATCCTCGTCATCGGCTGCATCGCCGTCGGCCTCTTCGGCGGGGTACTGGCCAACGCCTACAACCTCTTCAGCTATCAGGTGCGCAATATCCGCAACACCCGTCGGGAGAAGCGCAACAAGGAAGTCGTCGCCAATTATCGCGAGGGCATGACCCGCCTCCTCTCCGGCGACCTGAAAAAGGCCGATGACCGCCTGCAGCGGGCCTTGGAACGAGACCCCTCCCGACTGGAAACCCACCTAGCCATGGCCAGCGTGAAACTTCAGGAAGGGGAGGCGGAAAAGGCTCTGGCGGTTCTTCTCAAGGCCCGTGAAAAAGAGCCGAAGAGCCTGGAGGTGCTCTTCAAGCTGGCCGCAACCTACGAGGAGTGCGGCCGCAACTCCGAGGCCGGCAAGATCTATGAGGACATTCTCGCCATCGATAACGGAAACCGCAAGGCCATGCGCAGCCTGCGCGACCTGCTGATCAAACAGAATCTGTGGAAAGAGGCGCTGGAATTGCAAAAACGGATCCTCAAGGCCAGCCAGGGCACCCGCCGGCAGAGCGAGGAGCAGGAAAAACTTCTCTACCTGCGCTATGAAGTTGCCCGTCAGGGTCTGGAGGACTCCAAGGGGCAGAGCAAAAACGACCTCAAGGAACTGCGCGACATCATCAAGGCCGTACCCAGTTTCACGCCGGCCCGGGTCTCCTTGGGGGATGCCCTGCGCACCCAGGGCAAGACCGAGGAAGCCTCGCAGGCCTGGCTCGACGGCTACAAGGCCTTGGGCAAGAGTGTCTTCCTCACCCGCATCGAAGACCTCTATCTCTCCACCGATAACCCTTCGCCCCTTCTGGCCATCTACCGCTCCGTCGCCAATGAGCGAAGTGATGATCTGACCTTCCGGCTCTTCTTCGGCAAGCTTCTCCTGCGCCTCGAAATGGTCGACGAAGCCTTTGAACAGCTGCACGCCATCGAGAACGCCGGGGTCGACACCCCGCAGTTGCGCCTGCTCCTCGGCGAGGCCTATCGCCGCCGCAACCGCATGGACGAGGCGATCGCCGAATACCAGAAGGCCCTGGGCCTCGATCCCCAGCTGCGCCTCGGTTTCATCTGCGAGAAATGCCAGAACCGCTCCCCCGTATGGCTGAGCCGCTGTCCCAAGTGCGGCACCTGGGGATCCTACGTCCTGGAAGGCCGTCAGGAAATGGATAAACTCGCCCGAATCCCCCAGGCACCGGAAGCCCGCGCCATTCACCACGGAGAGGGCGGCGTATGACGATGACCGTGAAGCGCCCCTTGGCGCTGGTGATACTCGATGGCTGGGGGATCAACGCAAGCTGCGAAAACAACGCCGCCTGCCTGGCCAGGACGCCGTACATCGACGCCCTCTTGCGCGATTATCCCAACACCCGTATCAGCGCTTCGGGGTTGAATGTCGGCCTTCCCGAAGGGCAAATGGGCAACTCGGAGGTCGGCCATCTCAATCTCGGCGCCGGCCGCATCGTCTACCAGGATCTGACCAAGATCAGCAAGAGCATCCAGGATGGCGATTTCTTCACCAACCCCGCCTTTGCCCAGGCTATCGACAACGTCCGGACGAGCGGCGGCAAGCTGCATCTGATAGGGCTGCTTTCCGACGGCGGCGTCCATTCCCACAACACCCACCTCTACGCCCTGCTTGAGTTGGCCAAACGCCAAGGACTGCGGGAGGTCTGCGTCCATGCCCTGCTCGACGGTCGCGATACCCCGCCGCGCAGCGCCGTCGACTACCTAGCGGAACTGGAAAGGAAAATCGCGGAGATCGGGGTCGGCCGCATTGCCACCATCTGTGGCCGTTTCTACGCCATGGACCGGGACAACCGCTGGGAGCGGGTAGAGCGGGCCTACCGGGCACTGGTCCAGGGTCTCGGCCAGCCTGCCGCCGACAGCGCCGCCGCCATTGCCGAGGCCTACCAGGCGGGTCAGGGGGACGAGTTCGTCGAGCCCCGGATCATCGGAAACGCCGCAACAATCGACGACGGCGATGCGGTCATTTTTTTCAACTTCCGCGCCGACCGCGCCCGCGAGATCACCCGCGCCCTGACCGAAAAAGAGTTCAAGGGCTTTTCGCGGGAAAAGACTCCACAACTTGCCGACTTCGTCTGTCTGAGCGAATACGACGCCACCTTCGAGCTCCCCGTCGCCTTCCCTTCCACCAGTATGCCCAACCTGCTCGGCGAAGTCGTCGCCCACGCCGGGTTGCGCCAGTTGCGCATCGCCGAAACGGAAAAGTACGCCCACGTCACCTTCTTCTTTAACGGCGGCAGCGAGAAACCCTTCGCCGGCGAGGACCGGGTTCTTATCCCCTCGCCGAAAGAAGTCGCCACCTACGACCAGAAGCCGTCCATGAGCGCCCCCCAGGTCGCCGACGAGGCCGTGGCGCGCATCGAATCAGGAGCTTATGACCTGATCATCCTCAACTTCGCCAATCCCGACATGGTCGGGCATACCGGCATCCTGTCCGCCGCCATCGAAGCCATGGAAACGGTCGACAGCTGCCTCAACCGGGTGGCCGGCGCCATCCTCGCCGCCGGCGGCCGCCTGATCGTCACCGCCGATCACGGCAACTGCGAGCAGATGGTGGACGAGCAGGGTAAGCCTCATACCGCCCACACCACCAATCCCGTGGCACTGATTCTCGTCGATCCCGAGCTGCGCGACGTCAAACTGCGCCCAGGCATCCTCGCCGATATCGCGCCGACATTGCTGCAACTGCTCGGGCTGGAGAAACCCCGGGAAATGACCGGCTCTTCGCTACTCATTCCCTGATCCTTCGACCGGCGTCCGCGGACGCCGGTTTTTTTCACGGGGCCCCATGGCGCTGCTCAGCCTACTCAAATCCGAACTGAGCGGCCTGTTTGACCTCCTGCTGCCGGCAACCTGTCCCCTCTGCCGCGCCGAGTCGCCACTTATCGCCCCTTTCGGGCTCTGCCCGGAGTGCCTGGCGCAACTCCCCCCTCTTCCCGCCGCCCGCTGTCCCCGCTGCGCGTTGCCTTATGCCACAGCGGACGGCACTCCCCATCTCTGCGAAAGTTGCCTGCGCCGCCCGCCGAACTTTTCACGGGTGGTCGCCGTCGGTCTTTATCACGACCTGTTGCGGGAAAGCATCCACCGCTTCAAATACGAACAGGGGATCGATCTCGATCGCTCCCTGGCGGCATTGCTTGCCCAACGCCTGGCGACGGAAACGCCTGATTTTCGCCCCGAGCTGATCATTCCGGTTCCCCTGCATCTGTCTCGCCTGCAGGAACGGGGCTACAACCAGTCTCTGCTTCTCGCCCGACGCCTCGGCAAAGAGCTACAGGTTCCGACGGCGCCTCGGCGCCTGCGGCGCCGACGCCCCACGCCGCCCCAGCAGGGACTCCCCCTCGCCGCCCGCCGGCATAACCTGTGCGGCGCTTTCGGCCTGAGCGAGCCCTTGCACGGTGAAAGAATCCTGCTCGTCGACGATGTCATGACCACCGGCGCCACCCTGCGGGAATGCGCCAACGTTCTCCATGCCGGCGGCGCCGGCGAAATCCTAGTGGCCGTCATCGGTCGCGCTCCCCGCCACCAATGACCTTCTCCCCGCAGCCCTTTCCGGAGACCCGTGATGATCCCCTGGCAACTGATCGATTCCGCCCCCATCCCCCGTGGAGATGGAGAATTGCAACTTTATCAGCGCGACCGGGAGTTCACCATCAACATCAGTGGCGGCGGGGTACTGATGAGCACCCATGCCCATGCCTCCGAGGATGCCCTGGCCGAGCGGGCCTGCCGTGAAATCGACGGGCGGTCGCGCCCCCGAGTGCTGATCGGCGGTCTCGGCATGGGCTTCACCCTGAGCGCCGCCCTCCGACACCTAGGCCCCGAAGCCGAAGTGGTGGTCGCCGAACTGGTGCCGGCGGTGATCCGCTGGAACCGGGAGATATTGGGGGAGTTTGCCGGACACCCCTTAGAGGATGCCCGAACCCGGGTACGGGAGGGAGATGTAGGAAATGTACTCAAGGAAGAGCGACAGGGCTTCGACGCCATCCTGCTTGATGTCGACAACGGTCCGGCGGGCCTGACCCGCAAAAAAAACAACTGGCTTTACGGTCTGGACGGGCTGGTCGCCGCCTACACCGCCCTGCGCCCCCAGGGCCTGCTGGCCGTCTGGTCAGCCGGTTCCGATCGCGCTTTTCACGAACGCCTGCGCAAGGTCGGTTTCAGCGTCCGCCAAACCCAGGCCCGCGCCCACGGCCACAAGGGCGACCGGCACATCATCTGGCTCGCCGCCCGGGGGGCGTGAACGGGAGGGCACGCCGAGCCTCTCTTTATTGCCCTCGTTACCGGCCCGTGTTATCTATCCCTTCATGAGCGACATTCGTTATTACATCACCGGTCACGGTCTGGGACACGCCAGCCGCTCCTGCCAGATCATCAACACCCTGCGCCGTCGTCATCCGGAAATCTCCGTCGAGGTGGTGTCGACGGCGGCGTCCTGGTTTTTCCGGCGATTTCTCGATAAGTCCGTCCCGGTGCGGCCGCTTGCCCTTGACTTCGGCGTACTGCAACAGGACAGCCTGGTCATGCGCGAGGAAGAGACCTTGCGCGCCTACCGGGCATTCCTGCCTCAGCGGCAACGCTTGACGGTACGGGAAGCGGCCTCGCTGCGAAAAGAGAAGGTCAAACTGGTGGCGGCCGCCTTCGCCGCCGCCGCTGCCGCTGCCGCTGACGTTTATTCAGTGGGGGTTTCCAACTTCACCTGGGACTGGATCTATGCCGGGCTGGCCGAACGCCATAGCGGTTACGACGACGTTCTGCAATCGCTGGAGCAGGACTACCGCAAGGCCGAATTGCTGCTGCGCCTGCCTTTTCACACCCGGGAATCGGTGATCCGCGTCGTTGAGGACCAACCGCTGGTGGCGCGGGTCAGTCCCCACGAAAAAAAGGAGCGGCGAAAGGCGCTGGGACTGCCGGCGGAATGCCGGGTGGGACTGATTTCTTTCGGCGGCTTCGGGCTCAAGGACTTCGACCCCTCCCCTTTGCGTAAACTGGAGGATTGGATCTTCCTGAGTGAAACCCGGCCCGACGGCGCGCCCGCCAATGTGCGGCCGCTGCCGCCGGGGGATTACGCCTATCCCGATCTCGTCCGCGCCGCCGATGTGGTGGTAACCAAACCGGGCTACGGCATCGTCTCCGAATGTCTGGTCAACGGCACCGCCTGTCTCTATACAGGGCGGGGGGATTTCCGCGAGCAGGCGCTCTTGATCGAGGGCCTGCGCCGCTATGGTCGAGCACGGGAGATCGGTAACGATGATTTGCGCCGGGGGAATTGGGGCGCGGCGCTGGCGGATTTACTGGCGCAGCCGGAAGCGGCGGAAGAACTGGCGAGCGGCGGCGACGTGGTCATCGCCGACAAGCTGGCGCGACTGGTGCGCGAGCAAGGCGGGGGCAAAGGATGAGTACCGCCCCCCTGCAACCGGTCTTCGACCGCCTCCTCGCCCATTTCGGCCCGTTGCACTGGTGGCCCGCCGAGAGCCCCTTCGAGGTGGTGATCGGCGCCATCCTCACCCAGAACACCGCCTGGACCAACGTCGAGAAGGCCATCGTAAACCTCCGTCGGGCCGAGGCACTGACCCCAAAGGCGCTGCGCGGCGCGCCCCGCGCGCAACTGGAAGAGTGGATTCACCCGGCCGGCTTCTTCCGCCAGAAGGCCGAGCGCCTGCAGCTCTTTGTCGACTACCTGTTCGACCATCATGACGGCGACCTCGGCCGCCTGCTCGCCGCGCCCCTGCCGGAAGCGCGCCGGGAACTGCTGGCGCTCAAGGGGGTCGGCCCGGAAACGGCTGATTCCATCCTCCTCTACGCCGGGGGGCTCCCCTCTTTCGTGGTCGACGCCTACACCCGCCGCCTCTTCAGCCGCCTCGGCTTGCTCGACGCGACCGCCCCCTACGAAAGCATCCGCGCCTTTTTCATGGAGCGCCTCCCCGCCGAGTCCGACCTCTTCAACGAGTATCACGCCCTCATCGTCGAACAATGCAAACAGCTCTGCCGCAAACGCCAGCCCCTCTGCGCGGACTGCCCGTTGCAAGAGCTCTGCCCCTTCGCCAAATCCCAACAGTAAAAAACCCCCTCCGTGTCAAGGAGGGGGTCGTGTTTTTTTCTTCCGAAAGCAGGAAAAAGGCCCGGACTACGCCTTGGCGAAAGTGTCGATGAGGTAACGGGCGATGCTGCGTTTGGGGGGAAGCAGGGGCAGGGCGTCGACCGGAAACCAGCGGGCATCCTCCAGTTCCTTGGTTTCGATGACGATGTCACCGCCGTCGTAGTCGGCGACGTAACCGGCCATCAGTTGGCTGGGGAAGGGCCAGGACTGGCTGCCGACGTAGCGCAGGTTTTTGATGCGGATGCCGGTCTCTTCCCGCACTTCCCGCACCACCGCCTCCTCCAGGCATTCGCCCATGTCGAGAAAACCCGCCACCAGCCCGTAACGCCCCGCCACCCATTCGGCCTTGCGCACCAGCAGTACCTCGTCATTGCGGCGCACCACAACGATCACGCAGGGATGAATGTGGGGGAAATGGAGGGCGCCGCAGGCGCAGCACTTCTTCCCCCACTCCCCCGGCAGCCGCCCCTGTTCGCCGCCGCACTGGGAACAGCGAGCGCTGTTCTTGTCCCAATAGAGCTGCTGCGCGGCCAAGGCGCCAAGAGAGAGAAGTTCGATGCACAGCCGGGGCTCGGCCGCTTGCAGACTCTCCGGTACAAGCCCCTCCGGCAGAGCGGCGGAACGGGAAACGGCGAGCGCCCGGCAGGGGCGTCCCTGCCAACGTCCGAGATAAATGGCCCCTGAAGGATCGAGCCCGGTCGGCAAGGACACGGGCAACGCCAGATCGTTCAACAATAGCTCGGAGCCGCGCAGCAGCAGCCAGAAACCTTCGCCGCCGGGATCGGCGTCGGGCGATTCCCGGTGCAAGTGGGCTTGCAGGGCTTCGTTGTTGAAAGGGAGATGCAGCGGGGATGGATAGACCTCGGGGAGCGGCGACATGATCTTCTTCTTTCGGATTCAGCGCACGGCCCGACGCCCCTGCCAGAGGAGCAGGGCCAGCTGGGTCTTGCCGTCGGGAATCTCTCCCCGGGCGACCATGGCCAGGGCCTCATCCAGGGGGAGCGGCAGCACTTCGATATACTCCTCCGGCTCCAGCGCCTGGGGGACAGCCTTCAGACCGGTGGCGACGAAGAGATGGATGCGCTCGTCGCAGAAGCCGACCGCCGGCAGCATTTCGCCGAGCTTCTCGACTTGGCCAGCGCGATAACCGACCTCCTCCACCAGTTCCCGCCGCACGCAGGCTTCGGGAGATTCGTTCGGTTCCAGACGCCCGGCGGGGATTTCCAGCAGCATCCCGTTCAAAGCGGAGCGGTACTGGCGAATCAACACTACCCGGCCATCGTCAAGCAGCGGCAGCACAGCGGCGCCGCCGGGATGATGCAGCACCTCGAACTCGGCGCAACGCCCGTTGGGGAGGCGGTGCTCCTCGATGGCCAGGGCGACGATGCGCCCGTCAAAGATTTTTCGTTCAGCGATTTTCATGACGGGACCATAGCAGGTGCCGGCGGAGCCGACAAGGGGGAATCGCCCCATCGCTCTCCGGGAGAGGGGCCAGGGGGAGGGCGCTCAGGGCGTTCCGGCGACTCCGGGCATGATCAGCACCAGCTCGCCGGGGACGACGCGGAAGCTCATGGGCAGCTCGCCGTGGTCATCGCCGTCGATCTGCACCGCCACCCCCGCGCCGCGCACCGTCAGCTCCCGGGCTTTGAAGAGACACGCCCCGGCCGGTTCCAGGGGGAGGTGCAGGACCATGCGCAACAGGGCGTGGAGCAGTGACCAGCGTCCCGGCTTCCGCAACAGGCAGACCTCGAAAATATCGTCGGACAGGGAAGCGCCGGGGGTCAGGGAAAAGCGCCCGCCATAGAGGCGGCCGTTGCCGATGACGACGGTATGGCCGGAAAGAAGCGAGCCGTCTTCGAGCTCTACTTCGATGGGAGGAAAGGGCGGCCCGAAAAAGACCCGCAGGCCGCTGATCCCATAGGCCAGCTTGCCGAGACGGCGCTTGAGGCGCAGATCGACCCGGCGCACCACCTCGGCGTCGAAACCGGCGCCTGCCATAAGGAGAAAGCGCGTCTCCCCCGCCAGCCCGAGGCTGACCGGGGTCGCCGCGCCGTTCAAGGCGACCCGGCAGGCGCCGGGAATATCGAAGGGAATCCCCGCTTCCAGGGCGAAGACGTTGGTCGTCCCCAGCGGGATGAAGGCCAGAGGGAGAGCCGAGGGCGCCAGGCCGTTGATGACTTCGTTGAGGGTGCCGTCGCCACCGGCGGCGACGAGCAGATCGATGTCGCCGGACTTCGCCTCCCGGGCGAAACGGGCGGCATCCCCCCGGGCGCCGGTGAGCCGCAGCTCAACCCGGTCGCCCCTGGCGGCGAGACCTTCCCGGGCCTGATGAATCTTGGCCAGGGCGTCGCCGCCGGCCACGGGATTGGCGATCAGCAAGATGCGCCGGGGCGCGTGACGTTCATCGGACATCAGAAAGAATCCTTGGACGATTTAACAGGCTGATGAAAAACACCCATCTGCGGCGTTGTCCTCATCCCTCGTCAACGACGTACCTTCCAGGTACGCCTTATTCCTCAGGATTTCGTCCGCCTTGCATCTGGGCATTTTTGATCAGCCTTGGAAAACGAGTTTTTGAACAACCTGTTAAAGGGGTGACGCCCTACTGATTCCTCGGCTAATCGGCGCGAACCCGGTCAGTTCGCCGCCGTTCCCGCCGCAACCGGCTTGCTCTGCACCAGCCGCGCAACCTCCCCGTCGGGGAGGCCGAGATTGCGGGCGCGCAGCGACAGGATACCGGTCTGCACATAGGCCAGCAAGCGCTTTTCCATCTCTTTGGCCAAGTCTTTCTCATCCCGATAGCGATCCTCGCTGCCGACGGGAGGAAAGCCCAGATCGTAGCGATAGATCTCCGGCTTCTCCTTGGGCGCGACGAGCAGCAGCCGATCCCCTTCGATGAGCGCCACCAGCTCCTCCCCCCCGGAAGGCTTGATCACGGCGAAACCTTCGTCTTGCAAGGTCGGCGAAAAGAGATTGCGACCCCAGCCCTGGTGCGGTGCATTCACCCCGAGCAGTCCGAGGACACTCGGGCCGATATCGACCTGACTGGCGACCGTCCGCCGCCGCAGTCCCGGTTCGTCAAGCAATCCCGGGGCATAAAAGAGGAGGGGCACGTGGAAGCGCCCCAGGGCCATGGGGGTGATCATCGGCGGATAACCGAAACCGTGATCGCCGGTAACGACGAAGAGGGTATCCTTGAAATAGTCTTCCTTCTCCGCCATGCGGAAAAACTCCCCCAACGCCCAGTCGGCGTAGCGCATGCCGTTATAGCGCCCTTCGTAGCCGTCGTCGCTGCGAATCCGCTCAAAGGGCAAGGGTTCCGGTAGATTGAAGGGGGCGTGGTTGGAAAGGGTCAGGATGCTGCCGAAGAAGGGGCCCTGGGCCGCCAGCGCCTTGAATTCTTCGTTGGCCCGGGCATAGACGTCGTAGTCCGAGACTCCCCAGACGGGATCGACGAAGGTCGGGTTGACATAGTCGTCGGTGCCGACGAAACGATCGATACCATGCTGACGGAGAAAGCCCTCCTTGTTGTCCCAGGACAACAGGCCATTGTAGAGAAAAATCGAGTCGTAGCCGCGCCGACTCAGCAGGGTCGGCAAACCGGAAAATTCCTGGCTGGCCTCCATCATCTTCATCAGATATTCGTAACCGGGCAGATTGGGGAAAGAAGTCAGCGTCGCGTAAACCCCCTGATGGGTGTGGGTGCCGTTGGAAAAGGCCCGCTCGAAGAGGATGCCCCCTTCCGCCAGGCGGTCGAACTCGGGAGTCAACGGCCTCTCGGCCCCCATGGCGCCAACAAAGCGGGCGGAAAAGCTCTCCATGAGAATCACCACCACATTGAGCGGCCGGCCATCCCCCAGGGGCGCGGCTTGCGGTTCGGCGCGCAACAACGGATGCTGTTCATCCGCCAGCGACGTCTCGCCGGGCAGCGCCAGCATGGCGCGACTGGTGGCCAACGCCTCGTCGGCGGGGAGCGACTTGGCCCAGAAGGCCTGCTTGCTGTAGATCTTGTCCCAGCCGCTGCGCCCCAGGGTGAAGAGACCGTTCAACGCCAGATGATTGGCGAAGGTCGATTCGGAAAAGAAGGCATCCCCCCAGCGCAGGGGTTCACCGGTGATGCCGCCACGCAGAACCACAACCATCGCCGCCAGGGTCAGCGTCGTACCCATGATCCGCAGCAGGGCGCCTCGGGGCGATTCGGCGTCTGTCGGCGCGGCGAGATAGCGGCGAAACAGGCGGCGCAGAACCACGGCCATTACCGCCGCGAAAAGCAGCCAGAGGAGCGTATAACGAACCACCGGATAGCCCTCCCAGATCATTTCTCCGACAATTTTTGGATGGCTGAGATATTCGTAAACCAGCGCGTTGTAACGGCTTTCAAATTCAACGTAGAATTCGGCCTCAGAGATCCCGAGCAGCAGCAGGGCGGCGGTCAAAATTCCGAGACCGAAAACGAGCCGTCCGCGCCACCGCTGGGACAGCCCGAGCAGCAGCAGAAAGAGCGGGATCAACAGATATGAAGCAACCGCCAGATCGAAGCGTGCGCCGATCAAAAAACTTTTCAGCAACTCGCCGGTTGCCACCCCTTCGGCCAGATTGGTGTTACGCACCAGCAGCACCAGGCGCAGGGCCGCGAAGAGCCCCGCCAGCAGCAGATAAAGTCCGGCGATGAAGCGAACCTCGCCGGGAAAAAGTCGAGAAATCCCTTGCAGCAATCTCGCCATGCGGAAACGTTCCTTTCACGCGGCGCCCCCGCCTTTTCGGCGAAGTCGAAATCCAAATCAAAAAATGGGGCCTTTAAACAATTTAAAGGCCCCGGAGGCAAAAATGAGAGCGTTGTCGGCTCTTATTTATAGATAAAGCAATATATCTGCCAAAACCCTAACTTGCCGCAATTCCATAAAAAATCTTTTTCCGGTGGTTTCCGGCGTACAAATTTTTCAACACGGAGCCATCGCCCCGGAAGCCGGCCGCCCAATATTTGTACCCCTCACTCCTCACTCACCATTCCGTACTTCCTCAACTTGTACTGCAAATTGCTGCGGCTGACACCGAGCAGTTCGGCGGCCTGGGCCTGCACCCCCCGGGCGCGGACCAGGGCCTGACGGATCAGGCGCTCCTCCATTTCGTCGAGCTGCTCGGGAAGCGGCCGCCCCAGTTCGGGAAAAACCGTCGCGACGCTTTCGACCGCCCGCCCGGAAAGCGACTCGGGAAGGTCCTCCGGCCGTAAGGTATCGCCAGTGCAGAAGAGGGCGCCGCGTTCGATGATGTTGCGCAGCTCACGCACGTTCCCCGGCCAGGGATGGGCCCGGAGGATGGCGAGAGCCTCGGGGGCGATGGCGCGGATGCGCCGCCCCAGCTCGTTACCGAAACGCTGGAGGAAATGGAGCGCGAGCAGGGGGATGTCTTCGCTCCGTCGGCGCAGGGGCGGAACTTCGAGGGTGACGACATTGAGCCGGTAATAAAGGTCTTCACGAAAGGCCCCCGCCGCGATCATTGTCGGCAGCTCGCGATTGCTGGCGGCGACGATGCGCACGTCGCTCTCGATTTCCGCCGTCCCCCCGACCCGGCGGAATTTCCGCTCCTGCAAGACCCGCAGCAACTTGGGTTGCAATGCCAGGGGGAATTCGCCGATCTCGTCGAGAAGCAACGTACCGCCGTCGGCCACTTCGAGCAGGCCGCGCTTACGCTCGACGGCGCCGGTGAAGGCCCCGCGCTCGTGGCCGAAGAGTTCACTTTCGAGCAGGCTTTCGGTGAGAGCGGCACAGTTGATCGTCACCAGCGGCCCCTTGGCGCGGGGGCCGGCGCGATGCAGGGTGCGGGCCACCAGCTCCTTGCCGGTACCGCTTTCGCCGGTGATCAGGACCGAGGCCCGGGCCGGCGCCACCCGCGCGATGTCGGCCAGCAGCTTGCGAATCGCCGGACTCTCGCCGAGCAGCTCGCGCTCTCCGGCCCGTTCGAGCTGCCGACGCAGCACCTGGTTTTCCGTGCGCAGACGGGCGTCTTCCAGGGCTTTTTCGACGACCAGCAGAATTTCGTCATTCTTGAAGGGTTTCAGGAGATAATCGAAAGCCCCGGCCTTCATCGCCGCCAGCGCCGTCTCCACCGTGGCGAAGGCGGTCAGCACCACGAAGGGAACGTCCCCGACCTCCCGCCGCACCTCTTCGAGAAAAGCCAGGCCGTCCATGCGCGGCATCCGCAGATCGGAGAGGATCAGCGCCACGCTTTCGCGGCCGAGCAGTTCCAGCCCGGCAAAGGGGTTATCCGCCGTCGACACCCGATGGCCGGCATCTTCCAGCAGGTGCGCGAGGACCGTGCGGTAATTCTTTTCGTCATCGACCACCAGGATATGGGCCATGGGCTATTCCTCCAAAACCGGCAGGCAGACGGTAAAGACCGCCCCCGCCCCGGGCGCGCTGCGCACCCCCAGCTTGCCGCCGTGGGCCTCGACGATGCGAACGGCGTTGGCCAGCCCCAGCCCCGTCCCCTGATCTTTCGTGGTGAAGAAGGGATCGAAGATCTTGCCGTGCAGCTCCGGCGCGATACCGCAGCCGTCATCCTCCACCTCCAGACAGGCCCGCTCCCCCTGACGGCCGGCCCGCAACCGGATGTGCCCGTTGGCGCCGACCGCCGCCAGGGCATTGAGCAGCAAATTGAGTAGCACCTGCTGCATCAGGTCGCCGTCGACGGCGGCGAAGAGGGGTGTCGTCTCCTCCTCGACTTCGAGCGTTGTCCCCTGCTGCCTGGCCAGCCCCTCGCCATGGGCGGCCACCCGCCGCAATAGGGCACGCAGATCGGTGGGGCTCGGTACCGGCTCGGCGGGACGGCCGAAGGCGATGAAATCGGTCACCAGGCCGTTGATGCGGGAACTTTCTTCCTGGATGATGTCGAGCAACTGGCGCACGCTGTCGGAAGTGCCGGCGAGTTTTCTGTCGATGAGCTGTGCCGAGGAAGAGATAATCCCGAGCGGATTGCGGATCTCATGGGCGATCCCCGCCGACATTTCCCCCAGGGCGGCCAGCCGTTCGCTGCGCCGCAGGGAGTCCTCGGCGGCTTCCAGCCGGGCTAGAGACTCCTTCAGCGCCGTCTGATTGTCCAGCAATCGCTCATTCAGCTCTTTTTCCGCCGCCAGCTGCCGCCGATGGCTGTCGGAAAAACTCTGCACCAGCAGCCCGACGATGAAGAAGGTGATGCCGAAGACGAGAAATTCCGGCAGCTCTTCGTGCCGCTGCTTTGGGTCGAGGTAGAGGGCCGCGGGAATCTGGCTGAAAAAGAGAACCGTCGCCAGGGTACAGGTCAACAGGGTCAGGCGCAGGTTGAGATTGGAGGCGGCGACCGTGATGGGGAGGAAATAGACGATCCAGTAGACACTCTCCTCCTCGCTGGTGGTCGCCCAGATGATCAGGGTGCAAAGAAGCAGATAGAGGCCGACATGGGCCATCATCAGCCCAGCGGACTGGATCTGTTCGATGGTGAAACGGCGGTCGGTGACCAGATGGTAGCCGGCAAGCAGGGCGAAGGGCAGGGCATCGAGCAGCAGATCTTCCCCTTTGCTGAAGAGGCAGAGCAGGACGATGAGCAGGGCCAGGATCAGGCTTTTGGTCAGGCGCCCGGCGGGGGAATAGAGAAAGGTGCTCAATGGCCCTCCGTCATTGCGTCAGCTCTTCTGCCCTTGCCGCCGCAGCAGGTCACCGGCCTGAGCCCCGACCGGCAGCGCCATGAGGATGCGCCCGTTCGGCTGACCGGCAGCCAGGGATTCGCCCGTTTCGCTTCGCAGTTCGCCGACGGTGAAGCTCCCCTGGCGCATGCCCGGCCCGATCAGTTCCAGCGTCTCGCCGGGAAAGAAGCGGTTGCGTCCCTCCACCAGCACCCGACCGTCAGCGAAACATTCGCGCACCACACCGACGAAATCGTAGGTGCGGCGATATTTGGAGTCGGCGGTGTGCACCCTGGCTTCCGCTCCACCGAAGAGAAAGCCGGTATCGTAAGGCCGATGGCTGACTTTTTCCAACTCCTCAAGCCAGAGAGGATCGCAGCGGTAGTTTGACGGATCGTCCCGGTAGCGGTCAAGGGCCGCCCGATAGACCCGGGTGACCGCTGCCAGATAGTAGACCGTCTTCATCCGCCCTTCGATCTTCAGGCTGTGGACCCCCGCCTTGATGAGCGCGGGCAGATGCTCGATCAGGCAGAGGTCGCGACTGTTGAGCAGATAGCTGCCCCGGTCATCCTCCTCGATGGGAAAATATTCCCCGGGGCGGGTCTCCTCGACCAGGGCGTAGCGCCAACGGCAGGGATGGGCGCAGGCCCCCTGGTTGGCGCTGCGGCCGGTCATGGCCGCCGAGAGCAGACAGCGCCCGGAATAGGCGACGCACATGGCGCCATGGACGAAAACCTCCAGTTCCACCTCCGTTTCCCGGCGAATGGCGGCGATCTCATCCAGGGACAATTCCCGGGCGAGATTGATTCGCCGCGCTCCCGCCGCCGCCCAGAAACGGGCCGCCGCGCCGTTGGTGGTATTGGCCTGGGTCGAAAGGTGGATTTCCCGACCCGGATCGAGTTGCCGGATCAAGGCGAGGACACCGGGGTCGGCAACGATATAGGCGTCGAAATCGAGAGGCCTCAAAGCTTCAAGATAGGCTTGCAGCCGAGGCAGATCCGCTTGGCGCAGGTAGGCGTTGAGGGTCAGGTAAAGGCGCTTGCCCCGGCGCTGGGCTAGTTCCCGGGCCCGGGCCAGGGCATCGAGATCGAATTTGCCCGCGGGGGCGCGCAGGCCGAAATCATCGCCGCCGAGATAGGCGGCATCGGCCCCGTAGTCGAAAGCCACCCGGAGTTTTTCCGGGTCGCCGGCGGGAGCTAGCAGTTCAGGGAAAGACAGTTTTTCCGGCCTGCCGGCGGGAGCGAGCAGTTCGGGGATGAATAGTTTTTCCGGCTCGCCGGCGGGAGCCAGCAGTTCGGGGAGAGACATGTTCTCTTTCATCCTTTTCGGGAAATGCTCGGAGAATACCACATAATCCGCCGGAAATGGCAAGGACCTGTCCGAACGACGACGGCGGTGAAAATCCGTTCCATCTTGACAAGGGCTTAAAAAATTTATATTTTTTTAGCTATTGCGCGCGGCGACGCGATTTTTTTATGAGGGAGGGAAACCGCATGTTTCATCATCTCGGCATCCTGCTTTTGTCGGTTCTTCTTCTGACCGGGCTGACCGCTTGCCTCGCTCCCCGTCCGACCGTCGATCTCACCCCGATCGAAGGGGATCTTAAGGATTTAGGCCAGGAGCAACGACGGCTGGCCGAGCGCCTCGACGGACAGGAGAGCCGACTGGCGAATCTCGAAGAACGGCTGCAAGCTCAGGAAGAACGCTTGAGCGCCCCAGCATCGGCAGAACCGGAAGCCAAAAAAGTCACCGCCGAGCGGGAAATGACGCCCCCGCCCGCGATCATCGCCCCCGCCCCTGCAGACGATACAGGGCCGGACAGCGCCGCCGAACTCTACCGCCAATCCTTTTCCCACTACGCCGCCGGCCGCTTCGCGCGGGGGGTCGACGGCTTTCAGGACTTCCTGCGGCAATATCCCGAGCATGAATATACCGGCCACGCCAAATATTGGCTCGGAGAATGCTTCTACAGCCAGCAACGATACGAAGAGGCGGTCGCGGCCTACAAACGCGCGGTGGAAAATCACCCAAAGGGGAGCAAGGCTCCCGACGCCCTGCTCAAAATGTCCGAAGCCTTGAAACAGCTGGGACAAACCCAACATGCCGACGCCGCGTTGCAGGCCCTGAGCAGTCGCTATCCGGAGAGCCGGGCGGCACACAGCCTCAACCGGAACTGACTTTCGTCACACCTCAACCTGGGGGAATTCATGCGCCTCGCCAAACCCACCCTGCTGCTCGCCCTGCTCCTCTGGCCCCTCTTTACCTTCGCCCAGGGGGAAATACAGACCTACGTCATCAAGAAGGGGGATACCCTCTGGGGGATCTCCCAACGGTTTCTCAAGGATCCCTATTACTGGCCCAGCCTGTGGTCCAACAACCCGGATCTGACCAATCCCCACCTGATCTACCCCGGCCAGGAAATCACCATCTACGATGGCCGCGTGCAACTGGTGCCGGTCGCCGAAACTGCGGCGGAAATCACCGAACCGGCGCCTCCGCCGGAGCCGGTCGAGGAAACGACCATCACCATCCAGCAAGGGGGACGCGGCTTCGTCAGCGAGGATGAATTCAACGCCGCCGGCACCCTGGTCGACACCACCGACAACCGCCTGCTCATCGCCAGCGGCGAAACGGTCTTTCTCGACATCAAGAACTTGGAATCGGTGCAGCCCGGCGACCTTTACTCCCTCTTCGACGTCGGCGAGCCGGTCACTCATCCCCAAACCGGCCGAAAGGTCGGCTATTTGGTCGAGGATATCGGGACGGTGCGCATCGTTACCGTCAATGAAGAAGTGGCGACGGGGGAAATCGACAAGGCCTACCAGGAGATCGAGCGCGGCGCCCGGCTGCGTCCCTACCAGCCGGCTCCGGCCTCCATCGACCTGAAGCGGGCCACCAGCGCCCTGACTGGCACCCTGATCGAAGCCCACGACAGTAAACTCGCCCTGAGCCAGTACGACATCGTCTATCTCGATCTCGGCAGCGACGACGGCCTGCAGGTCGGCAACCTGCTCAACATCACCCGCCCCCGGGACGCCTCGGCCATGGGGTTGAACACCTCGGGGCTCAAACTCCCCGATGTTCTCCTCGGCGCGGCCGTGGTCATCGAGACCCACCCCCGTGCCGCCGCCGCGCTGGTGCTGAAAATCGCCGAACCCCTCTACCGCGGGGATCGCATGTCGACGGTCATGGAATAGACCGGAAACAAACGGTCATAGATTGCAAAGAAGGATTGAGGGAGACTTCAATCCTTCTTTAATTTTGCGAACGCATGGAGGGATTGATGCCGACGGCTATGGAACGCGCCTGGCTGCGCCTGCATCTCACCCGGGGATTGGGACGCGTCGGACTGAACCGGCTGATGGCGGCCTTCGCCTCCCCCGAGGCGATTCTCGCCGCCGTCCCCCGGGACTGGACCCGCCGGGCGGGGATCCGGCCAGCGGTGGCTGAAGCCCTGCCCGCCGCCGATGCCCCGCTTCTGCGCCAGGCCGAGGAGTTGCTGGAGCGCGACGACGTGCGCCTCATCAGCTTCTGGGATGAAGCGGACTACCCTCCCCTGCTGCGCCAGCTGCCCGACCCGCCCGCCCTGCTCTACCGGCGCGGCCAACTTACCGATCAGCCGGCCCTGGCGGTGGTCGGCGCCCGCCAGGCAACGACGGCCGGACGGCGCCTCACCGACGAAATCTGCGCCGAACTCGCCGCGCGCGGGATCGCCATTGTCAGTGGCCTCGCCCGTGGTATCGATACGGCGGCCCACGAAGGGGCCCTGCGCGGGTCGGGACAGACCGTCGCCGTGCTCGGCTGCGGCATCGATCAGGTCTATCCCCCCGAGAACCGCCGCCTCTTCCAGCGCATCGCCGAAGAAGGGGCACTGCTCTCCGAATATCCCCCCGGAACGGCCCCGCTGGCTGGACATTTTCCCGCCCGCAACCGCATTATCAGCGGCCTCGCCCAAGGGGTGCTGATCGTCGAGGCGGCCGAGGGGAGCGGTTCGCTGATCACCGCCGACTTCGCCCTGGAACAAGGGCGCGAGGTCTTCGCCGTGCCTGGGCCGGTCTACGCCGAAACAAGCGGCGGGGTCAACCGCCTGCTCAAAGAGGGCGCCCATCTGGTCACCGAACCCGCCGACATCCTCGAAGTCCTTTGGCCAGGAACCCCATCCCGCGGGCAACGGCAAAAGGAAGAGTCCCTCCTGGAAAAGCTCTCAGGAACGGCCCTGACCGTCTATCGGAACCTCGGCCGGGAACCGCTCCACATCGATGAATTAGCGCGGAAAACCGGCTTGACACCCATGGAGCTTTCCGCTATTTTGTTGCACCTGGAACTCCGGGGGGGGGTTGAACAGATCCCCGGAATGCGCTATCTGCGCGGCCGGGAAGCCTGAAACCGACAACGAACCACTTGCCGCAGGAGACATCTTGAGAGAGCGGGTTCTGGCTATCGTGAGCATCATCGCCCAGTATGTCATGGCCGACAGCACGCAACTCACCGAAAGTGACATTGTCGAAGGATTGATGGCCGAAGGCTTCGACGCCGCGGAAATCGACGCCGCCTTTCGCTGGATGGAAGATCTCAACCTGCAAACGTCCTCATCCGCCGCCTCCCCGCTGCACCTTCCGACCCATCGGGTCTTCACCCTGGAAGAAACCTGGGGGCTGTCCGCCGAGGCCCGGGGCTTTCTCATCCGCTTGCGCGCCCTGGGTATCGTCGACGACGAAGCCGAGGAAGAGATCATAGAGCGCGCCCTGCAAATCGCCGAGGACGATGTCTCCCTCAATGAAATAAAGGCGCTGGCGGCCCTCGTCCTCTTTTCCCGAAGTACGCGAGACTGGCACCGGGAAGTCGACTGTTTCATGGAGGACGACTGGGGGCGGATGTTCCACTGAAAAAAGACTTTTTCCAGGCTGCGGACCCCCGCAGCCTTTTTGCTTTTAACCAAACCGAGGCATTCATGGCAAAATCACTGGTCATCGTCGAGTCCCCCGCCAAGGCGAAAACCATCGAAAAATTTCTCGGCAAGGGCTTCAAGGTCCTCGCCTCCTACGGTCACGTCCGCGCCCTGCCGAGCAAGCAGGGGTCGGTGGATGTCGCCCATGACTTCGAACCCAAATATCATGTCCTGCCGGAGAGCAAGAAGCAGCTCGACCTGCTGAAAAAGGAAGCGCAGGGGAGCGACGAACTGATTCTCGCCACCGACCTTGACCGCGAAGGGGAGGCTATCGCCTGGCATCTGCTCGAAGCCCTCGGCATCGACGAGCAGGGGAGCAAACCGACCGTCAAGCGCGTCACCTTTCACGAGATCACCAAGGACGCCATCCTCAAGGCGATGAGCGAACCTCGGCATATCGCCCGGGATCTGGTCGACGCCCAGCAGGCCCGCTCGATCCTCGACTACCTGGTCGGCTTCAATCTCTCTCCCTTCCTCTGGAAGAAGATCCGCTACGGCCTCTCCGCCGGCCGGGTACAGTCGGTGGCCCTGCGCCTGATCTGCGAGCGGGAAAAAGAGATCGCCGCCTTCCTTCCCCAGGAATACTGGACTATCGACGCCCTGCTGCGCGCCGCGAGCGGGCAGGATTTCAAGGCGCGGCTCTTCACCGTCGACGGCAAGCGCCTGGACAAACTGGAGATCGGCGACGAAGCGGCCGCCCGGCAGCTGGTGACGGCCATCGCCCAGGAGGATTTCCGGGTCACCTCCCTGGTGCGCAAGGAGAAAAAACGCAACCCGGCGGCCCCCTTCACCACCAGCACCCTGCAACAGGAGGCGAGCCGCAAGCTCGGCTTCTCGGCGCGCAAGACCATGTCCACGGCGCAGAAGCTTTACGAGGGGATCGACATCGGCCAGGGTTCCGTCGGTCTGATTACTTATATGCGTACCGACTCGGTGGCCCTGTCGACGGTGGCCACCAACGAAGCCCGCGAAGTCATCAGCCAGCGCTTCGGCCAGGAATACGCCCTCGACCATCCGCGGGTTTACAAGAGCAAGGCGAAGAACGCCCAGGAAGCCCATGAGGCGATCCGGCCCACAACCATCGCCAACACCCCGGAGAAGCTCAAGCCCTTCCTCTCCTCCGACCAGTTCCGCCTCTACCAGCTGATCTGGACACGCACCGTCGCCTCGCAGATGGCCGCCGCCGTCCTCGAAGCGACCACCGTCGACCTGGCGGCGGGGGAGCGCTTCACCTTCCGCGCCAGCGGCCAGGTCATCCGCTTCCCCGGCTTCATGAAGCTCTACATCGAAGGGACCGACAGTCCCGATGAGGAGCAGGAAGGCACCCTGCCGGCCCTGGCCGAAGGGGAGGCCGTTAAGCGTAAGGAACTGCTGCCGGAACAGCACTTCACCCAGGCGCCCCCCCGCTTCACCGAAGCCAGCCTGGTCAAGACCCTGGAGGAATACGGCATCGGCCGCCCCTCGACCTACGCTTCAATCATGAACACCCTGGTGGTGCGCAAGTACGTGCGCCTGGAAAAACGCGCCTTCTTCGCCGAGGATGTGGGGATGGTGGTCAACGACCTGCTGGTCAACCACTTCGCCCGCTACGTCGACTACGACTTCACCGCCAAGTTGGAGGAAGACCTCGACGCCATCTCCCGGGGCGAGGAAACCTGGCGGCCGGTCATCCGCGGTTTCTGGGAGCCCTTCATCGCCCTGCTCAAGCAGAAGGAGAAGGAGGTCACCAAGGAAGACCTCACCACGGAAAAGACCGACCGGGTCTGCCCCGACTGCGGCCGACCACTGGTCATCAAGCTCGGCCGCAGCGGCCGCTTCCTGGCCTGCAGCGGCTTCCCCGAGTGCCGCTACACCGAGCCCCTCTCCGCCGAGGAACAGCCGGAACCGGAACTTTCCGAGGAGAAGTGCGACAAGTGCGGCGCGCCGATGCTCATCAAAATGGGGCGTTACGGCAAGTTCCTGGCCTGTAGCGCCTACCCCAACTGCAAGAACATCCAACCACTGGTCAAACCCAAGTCCCTCGACATCCCCTGCCCCGAGTGCAAGGAAGGGGTGCTGATGGAAAAGAAAAGCCGCTACGGCAAGATCTTCTATTCCTGCAGCCGCTACCCCCAATGCAAATACGCCCTCTGGGATCAACCGGTGAACGAACCTTGCCCCAAATGCGGCCATCCGGTGATCGTCGAGAAGGTCACCAAGCGCTACGGCACTTTCCGCAAATGCCCGACGGAAAACTGCGACTGGAAACTGGAACTGGTACCGCCGGAAAAGAAGAGCGCCGACAAAGCGGCCCCGGCGAAGAAGCCGGCAGCCAAGAAGGCTCCGGCAAAGAAAACCAAGTCTGAAGAGTAAGACGCCGTCATGGGCGTTCCGGGTTTCATCATCCCCGGAACGCCCATGACTCAGAATACCCCTCCCTGGAAAGACATCCCCCGTGGAACCCATCGTCATTATCGGCGCCGGCCTCGCCGGTTGCGAAGCGGCCTGGCAGGCGGCCAACCAGGGCGCGCCGGTCATCCTCTACGAAATGAAGCCGAAGCGCTTCTCCCCGGCCCATCAGGCGCAAGGGCTGGCGGAACTGGTCTGCTCCAACAGCCTGCGCGGAGCAGGGCTGAACAACGCCGTCGGCTGCCTCAAGGAAGAGCTGCGACGCTGCCGGACCCTCTTCATGGAAGCCGCCGACGCCACCGCCGTCCCCGCCGGCGGAGCCCTGGCGGTAGATCGCGAAGGCTTCTCCGCCTACATCACGGAAAAGATTGCCGCCCATCCCCTGATCGAGCTACGCCGCGAAGAAGTCACGACCCTTCCCGAAACGGGAACGGTGATCGTCGCCTCGGGACCCCTCACCTCGGAGGCTCTGTCCCAGGAGATCGCCCGGCTCACCGGCAGCGAGCACCTCTATTTTTACGATGCCATCGCGCCCATCGTCGAGGCGGACTCCATCGACTTCGCGAAAGCCTGGCGCGCCTCCCGCTACGGCAAAGGTGGGGACGACTACGTCAACTGCCCCTTAAGCAAGGAGGAATATTTCGCCTTCGTCGCCGCCCTCAAGGCCGCTGAGAAAGTGCCGGCCTGGGATTTCGAGAAGATGCTCCACTTCGAGGGCTGCATGCCCATCGAAGAGATGGCCGAACGCGGCGAAATGACCCTGGCCTTCGGACCGATGAAGCCGGTGGGGCTCCCCGACCCGCGCACCGGCAAGCCCCCCTTCGCCGTGGTCCAGCTGCGCCAGGATGACCGCCACGCCACCCTCTACAATCTGGTCGGATTCCAGACCAAACTCACCTATCCCGAGCAGCGACACATCTTCCGCGCCATTCCCGGCCTCGAAGAAGCGCGCTTCGCCCGCCTTGGCAGCGTCCACCGCAACACCTTCATCAACGCTCCGAGATGCCTGACCCGAACCCTGCAACTCAAAAGCGCTTCGCGGATTTTCTTCGCCGGGCAGATCAGCGGCATCGAAGGCTACGTCGAGTCGGCGGCCACGGGTTTTCTTGCCGGCCTCTTCGTCCCCCGTTGGCAGCGGGATCAAGCGCTTCCTCTCCCCCCGGCGACCACCGCCCTTGGCGCCCTGCTCGGCCATCTGGCCGACTCCTCACCCGAGAACTTCCAGCCGGTGAACGTCAACTACGGCCTCTTCCCCCCTCTTGAGGGGCAACGGAGGAAACGGGCCGACCGCCGCCTGGCCATGGCCGAACGGGCACTGGCGGATCTCGAACCCTGGCGACGGGAAGCCCTCCCCGACACGGCGGTAGGGTTCGCCGTCGATGTTTCCGACAACGAATTTCAACAATAAATTAAGTAGTTTAGCTCCAGAATGAAGGAATTGAAGAGTTTTCTTGTCGAAAATGCTTACATCCCGCAAAGCGACTGAGAGCACTCCCTGACGCAACCGCTCGCAAAAATTGGTTAAAAATCATTGGCATTTTTTTTGCTGGATAAAAGAAAACCGCTTTTGCCGACAAGATTCCATCGACCATTCCTATAGTTAAAATTTTTGACAGAAACCGGCTGACGAAAAAAACCGGGGGGATCCCCCGGCGAAGAACGAGCGAATCGTTGCTTTCAATTTTTTTCCTGCTAGTGTTAAGGGCGAATTTCATCCAAGCATGAACCTTTGAGATTTCCCGGCCTGCGACCCGGTGAAAAATCTCCCGCATGATTGGACCCTATTGTCCCTTTCCCGACGCCGCGGCAACGCAAACCAGGCAGCATCGGCGGCGGCTCAGGGTTTTTCCGTTCAAATCGCTCACGAGGCCCATGAACCGGTGCGGACAAAAACTCAAGGCATAACGGGAAGCAGCCTGCCGAGCCCCCTGAGAATCCGGGTTCATCTCCAGGATTTGCTCGCTACCCTGCGTCGGGTGGCGGCCCTAGCTCCCCTGCAACTGGCCATCAGTTGCGAACAGGAAACCCATCTCCCCCACAACAGCCAGAACCATTCCTTCTGCGGCAGCTTGGGGAACAACGGTCTCTGCGACGCCGACTGCCGGGCGAGCTTTGAAGACGCCTTTCGCGACGCCTGCCAAAACAATCGCCCGCTCATCTTTTCCTGCGCGACCGGACTGCTCTTTTTCGCCATCCCTTTTCGCGATGACCGGGACCGGAACTGCTGCCTCTTCGCCGGCGGCGTCAGAGACGAGGCCCCGGATCTCGCCGTACTGGAGAAACTCTCCAACGCGCCCAGCGGCGACGGCGGCACGCTCTTGGAAAAGCTGCTGGGACGGCCGCAGATCAAACGGGCACAATTTGAAGAGATCCTCGGCAAAACCCTGACCCTGCTGACCATTCTGGCGGACGAGCAGACCCTGGCCCGGCCCCTGCGCGGTCTGACCCAGCGCCTCGCCGGCATCGCCGGCGCCTCCGCCGAAATCGACCGTGTCCCAAGCAGTGACGCCGTTCTCGAACTTCTCGGCGAGACCCTGATCCTCCTTTTCGATCTCCCCCGGGTCATCATCCTCGCCGGCGAGGGGGAGGCTTTCAGCGTTCGCGTCGAACTGGGACCGGCCGCCCAGACCAAGAACTGCGCCTGTCCCCGCTTGCGCGAACTGCTCGGCACCCATCCCGACGGCAAACCTTTGCTGTTGCGTCAGGAGATCGGCGAATTCTTCCCCGACATCGACAGCGACCGGGCGATCTGTGTCCCCCTGCGCAGCGAAGGGCTGGATCTAGGCCTGGCCGTGATTTTCGACAGCGAGATGCCGGAACGGGATCTCTTGCTCCTCGAACTGCTCGCCGGCCGGGCGGCGGCCAAGCTGAACCGCCTGCGCCTTGCGGCTTTGCACCAGCAACGGCAGGCCACCTCGCAAAGACTGATCGTCATGCTCGGCCAACTCTCCCTGGTGGAAACCCGGGAAGAACTCTACCAGCGAATCGTCGCCATGAGCTGCGAACTGCTGCAAGCGGCGCGGAGCTCGCTCATGCTCCTCGACGAAACCGGGGAATGGCTGCGTATCGTCGCGGCGCGGGGCATCAATCTCGAAGTGGCCGCCGGCATCCCCCTGCGTTTCGGAGAGGGAATCGCCGGCCGGGTCGCCCAAAGCGGTCTGCATCTGCTGGTGACCGACATCGAGAAGGACAGCCGGGTGGGGATCGCCAACCGTCCCCGTTTTCAGACCAAATCCTTCATCTGCATCCCCATCAAGGCCCATGAACGAACCGTCGGCGTCCTCAACCTGGCGGACAAGGAGACCGGCACTACGTTCACCGACGAGGATCTCGCCACCCTGCGCCTGCTCATCGACCACGCCGCCCTTCTTATCGAGCGCGTCGCCGTCTACGAAAACGCCCGCAAACTGGAGGAGTTGGCGGCCCGCGACCCCTTGACCGGCCTCTACAACCGGCGCATGCTCGAAGCCCGCTTCCAGGAGGAACTCAGCCGCTGTTTCCGGCTCAAGCAACACTTCACCATCATGATGATCGACCTCGATCACTTCAAGATCTACAACGACCAGTGCGGCCATGTCGCCGGCGACCACGCCCTGAAAAAAGTGGCCCAGCTGCTGAAAAAATCGGCCCGGGAAATGGACATCGTCACCCGTTACGGCGGCGAAGAATTCTGCCTGCTGTTGCCCAACACCAGCAAGGAAGAGGCCCTCTTTGTTGCCGAACGCATCCGGCGGGCAATCGAAGCGGAAATTTTCCCCGGCGAAACCGCCCTGCCCACGGGGCGCCTCACCGCCAGCATCGGCGTCGCCTGTTACCCCGACGCCGGCGAGAAGTTCGAAACCCTGATCAACGCCGCCGATGTCGCCCTCTATCAGGCCAAGAGCAAGGGGCGCAACCGTCTGGCCAGTTTCGAAGTCATCCCTTCCCGGATCAAGAAGACCGGCTGAACCGCCTTCGCGGCGCTGGCATTTTCCCCTCCTTTCCGCTATCCTCCCGACCATGAAATCCATCAACGATATCGTTCTGGCTTCGGCCTCCCCCCGCCGTCGCGAGCTCTTGGAGCGCGTCGGCATCCGCTTCCGCGTCGTTCCCAGCGCCATCTCCGAGGAAGAACTCCCCGGTGAATCTCCGGAAACGCACGTCCTGCGCCTCTCCCGCGAAAAGGCCCTGGAGATCGCCGGACGCGCCGACATTCCCGGCCGCTGGTTCATCGGCAGCGACACCATCGTCCTGCGCGACGGCGCCATTCTCGGCAAACCGGTCGATGAAGCCGAAGCGGCGACCATGCTGCGCTCTCTCTCCGGGCGAGAGCACCGCGTTCTCTCCGGCTACGCCGTGCATGACCGGGTCACCGGCACGACCCACGCCGACGTCGTCACCACCCAGGTCCGGTTCAAACCGTTGACAGCGGCGGAAATCGCGGGGTACATTGCCACCGGCGAACCGATGGACAAGGCCGGCGCCTACGCCATTCAGGGGATCGGCGTCTTCATGGTCGAGGCCATCGCCGGGAGTTACACCAACGTCGTCGGCCTGCCCCTGTGTGAGGTGGTCGCCACTCTCGAACGCCTCGGCGCCGTACACCTCTTCGACAACCCGACGTAGGGGCGAGGCGCCGCCTCGCCCTGTATCCAACAGGATGACCCGCAACCGGGCACACATCGGTGCGCCCCAAGGGAACCCACCCATGTCCATCCGTGAAAACATCGAAGGGATTCAGTCCCGTATCGCCGCCGCCTGTGCCCGCGTCGGCCGCGACCCCGGCGAAGTGCGCCTGGTCGCGGTCTCAAAGACCAAGCCGGCGGCACTGATCGAAGAGGCGGCCGCCGCCGGACACCGGCTCTTCGGCGAAAATTATGTCCAGGAGTTCATCGACAAGGCTGAAGCAGTGCGCGCCCCGGTGGAATGGCATTTCATCGGCGCCCTGCAGAGCAACAAGGTCAAATACCTGCGCGGCAAGGTAACAATGATCCACTCCCTTGACCGCCTCTCTTTGGCTGAAGAGATCAACCGCCAGTGGACCAGGCTCGACCGGCCGGTGGACGTCCTGCTGGAGGTTAATCTCGGCGACGAATCGAGCAAGGCCGGAACCGGCGAAGCCGAAGCGATCGAACTGGCTCGCCGGGCGGCGGAATTGCCCTTCCTGCGTCTGCGCGGGTTGATGGCCCTCCCCCCCTGGCTCGACGACCCGGAGGAAGTGCGCCCCTACTTCCGCCGCCTGCGGGAGCTGGCCGACCGTATCGACGCTCTCGCCATTCCCGGCGTGACCATGGCCGAGCTCTCCATGGGCATGAGCAACGATTTCGAAGTTGCCGTCGAGGAAGGGGCGACCCTGGTCCGCGTCGGCACCGCTATCTTCGGGGGACGCGGGTAAGGTCGATTGATTTAGAATGATTCGCAACAGACGAACCCCCTTGGGATTTGATCCATGAGTTACGCCGCTCCCCGCGCCCTCTGGGCCTCCCGTCTCGGCTTCATCCTCGCCGCCGCCGGCAGCGCCGTCGGCCTCGGAAATATCTGGAAATTCCCCTATATCACCGGCCAGAACGGCGGCGGTGCCTTCGTCCTGGTCTATCTCGTCTGCATCGCCGTGGTCGGTCTGCCGATCATGATGGCCGAGCTGATGATCGGCCGCCACACCCGCAAAGACGCCGTCGGCGCCTTCATCCACCTGGAGGGAAAACGCTCTTTCTGGCAGGCGCCGGGCTGGATCAGCGTCGCTGCCGCCTTCATCATCTGTTCCTACTATTCGGTGGTGGCCGGCTGGACCCTCGATTACCTTTATCGGGCTCTGCTGGGGAGTTTTTCCGGGCAATCGACCGCAAACATCGAAGGGATGTTCGGCGGCCTCACCGCCGACGGCCCGCGCCAGTTGCTCTGGCATTTCGTCTTCATGGCGATGTGCCTGGGGATCGTTATCGGCGGCGTGCAAAAGGGGATCGAGCGCTGGAACAAGATTCTCATGCCGGTTCTCTTTGCGCTTTTGGCCCTGCTCTTCATGAACGGCCTGCTCAGCCCCGGCGCCTGGAAAGGCATCACCTTCATGTTCCGACCCGACTTCGCCAAGCTCACTCCGGCCGCGGTGCTGGAAGCCATGGGCCATTCCTTCTTCACCCTCTCCCTGGGGATGGCGGCGATGATCACCTACGGCTCCTACCTGAGCCGCCAGGAGGATCTGCTCGGGGCGAGCCTACGTGTGGTCGTGCTTGATACGGTCATCGCCCTGATGGCCGGCATCGCCATCTTTTCGGTAGTTTTCTCCGTCGGGATGGAACCGGCCGCCGGCCCAGGGCTGGTCTTCAAGACCATTCCGGTGGTCTTTTCCCAACTGCCCGGCGGCTTCGTACTCGCCATTCTATTTTTCCTGCTCCTCGCTTTCGCCGCCCTGACCAGCAACATCTCCCTGCTCGAAGCTACGGTCGCCTACCTCATCGACGAACGGGGCTGGAGCCGCCCTCGCGCCACCTGGTTTCTGGCGGGACTGGCCTTCGTCGTCGGCATCCCCACCGCCCTTTCCTACAACACCCTGGCCGACTGGAAAATCATCGGCGACCGGGTTTTTTTCGATTCGGCGGACATGCTCGTCTCCAACTACTTCCTTCCCCTGAGCGGCCTCTTCATCGCCATCTACGTCGGCTGGTTCTGGAGCGGCACGGAAGAAAAACAGGAACTCATCGCCGGGGGCGCCGGCTGGGTCTACCCGACCTGGCATTTCCTCATCCGCTACGTCTCCCCCTTGGCGGTGGCCGTCGTTCTTTACTTCAAGATGAGAGAAACGGGCCTTTTCACCTGGCTCGCCACCCGGTTGCAATGACCTTCGCCACCCTTCTTTTCAATTTCGGCGGCCTCCTCCTTGGCTCGCTGCGCGGCGAGCGGGAGCTGGCGCCGCTTGACCTCACCCGGTTCTACCCCGGAGCCACGCCGTGACCGCCAAACCCCTGACCCTACGGGAAATTTCCCTCTTCTTCTTCCCTCTTTTGCTCAACGTGCAGATGATGAGCGTCTCCCACTCGATCATCAACGCCGGATTGGCGCGGGATACGGATTTCGTCACCGCCCTGGCCGCCTTCGCCGTGGCCATGGCCCTGCACGGCCTGCTCGCCTCGGCCTCCTACCAGAACCACACCATCACCATTGCCATGGTCCGCGGCCGCCGCTCGTTGCGCGGCACCGTCATCTTCGTCATACTGGTGGCAAGTCTGGTCTCGCTCCTTCTGGCCACCGTCGCCTTCACCCCCGTCGGCGACTTCGTTCTCGGCCGCCTGCTCGGCGTATCCAGCGACATCACCTATCACGCCAAGGCCGTTTTAGGGATTCTCGTCTTTCTTCCCTTTCTCACTGGCTTTCGCGGCTTCTTCCAGGGGCTGGTCATGCAGGCGCGCCACACCGCGCTGGTGTCGCTGGCGACCATCGTCCGGGTCGTCGCCCTGCTCGGCTTTCTCGCTCTCGGCCGTCGCTGGTTTTCCGGCGCCGAACTCGGCGCCTTCGCTCTGCTCGCCTGCATCGTCATCGAAACCACGCTGATGGGCGCCTTCGCCTGGCGCTGCCGCATCCAGTACGAAGGGGGTGCCGACGAACGAGGCGCGCTGGAAATTCTGAAATTCTCCTTCCCGCTGGCCTACGCCTCGTGCCTGCAACAAAGCGTGCCGCTCATGATCAACGCCATCATCGGCCGCCTCCCCGACGGGGCATTGGCCCTGGCCTCCTTCGGCGTCATCCGCGGCTTCATCTTTCTCCTCGCCGGACCCATGCGCAATCTGCTCCAGGCCTATCAGACCATGGTCAAGAACGATGCCGACTACTTGGTGCTGGTGCGTTTCTTCCGCTGGGTCGGCAGCGCCCTCGCCGTGGTCACCATCCTCATCGCCTTCCCCTTCAGCGGCCCGATCCTCGGCACGCTCATGGGCCTCGATACCGCCACCCGCGCCTACATCGCCCTGCCCCTGGCGGCCTGCTCCCTCTACTGTTACCTGTACGGCGCCGTCAGCCTGCTGCGCGGCTGGTTCACCAACGAGGATCGCACCACCGAACTGGGCCGTTCGGTCGTCTACAAAGTGCTCTTTCTCGGACTCTGCTGGGGCGCGCTACTCCTCAACCCCCTCTCCGTCCCCGGCGTCGCCGTCGCCGTCTTCCTGCTCGTGGCCGCCGAGCTCTGCGAAGCCTGGTACCTGCACCACCGCCGCCGGCGCCTTCGGCGTACAATGAATTAAAAGGAGCGCGCCATGGACAAAAAACACCCCTGCCCCGACTGCAAGATGTGCCAGTGGTGCTCGGACGACCGCTGCCGCCAGTGCCTGCGCACCGGCTGCAAAAAAAAACTGTCGATGGCCGAGCAGATCGAGCTGTTCGAGAGGATGAACCGGACCTGCGAGCATCCCCCCGAGAACTAATCTCCCCGCCTTACCTTGAACCACTCTTTACCGACGACGAGAATTGGGTTGCCGGGCTTGAACCACCCCTGTAGTATACGTGTATAGCAAAGGAGGAATTCATGCTTGCACTACGTTTGCCCGAGGATATCGAACGCCGTCTGGAGGCCTTGGCCAGACGCTCCGGCCGCTCCAAATCCTTTTATGCCCGCGAGGCCATTCTGGAGCATCTCGACAACTTGGAGGCGGCCTATCTTTCCGACGAAATTCTCAAGCGGGTTGAAAGCGGAGAGGAAAAAACCCTGACCCTCGATGAGCTGGAGCGGGAACTTGGCCTGGCGGATTGAGGTCACCGAGACCGCGAAAAAACAGCTCGCCAAGCTCGACCGACAGATTCAGGCCGACATCGTGCGCTACTTGCGGGAGCGCATCGCCGGCGACGAAGACCCGCGCCGCTACGGCGCGCCGCTGCGGCGGGAGTTGGCCGGCCGCTGGAAGTACCGGGTCGACGACTACCGGCTGATCTGTGAAATCCAGGACCGGAAAATCTTGGTGCTGGTGCTGATGGTCGGCCACCGGAGCACGGTTTATGACCGGAGTTGAGCGCTGGGGCAAGCGCCCCTCCTCGTAAAGCCTTATTTTGATCCGCGAAAAGAGCTTTCGGCTTGGGTGCCGGAAGACCGTGAAATTCTAAACCACCCTGGGAGCAAACATGGACCCGTTCATCGAACAACACCGGGACACGATCAAAAAGCTGGCGACCGACCGGGGCGTCGTGCGCGTGCGTCTCTTTGGCTCCCTCGCCCGAGGCGAGGGAGGGCCGCAAAGCGATGTCGACCTGCTGGTCGATCTTGAGGAGGGGCGTTCGGCCCTGGCCCTGGGCGGGCTGCTGATGGATCTTCAGGAGCGTCTCGGCCGCCGGGTTGATGTGGTCACGCCGGCGGCACTGCATCCCCGCATTCGCGACAAGGTGCTTGAACAGGCGGTGGATCTGTGAAGGTAACCCAACGGCTATTAGGTAAGCGCTCCCGACGGGTCAAACCTTGATCGCCATGGCTGAGATTTTCCGCTTCGGTTCCCCTGCCGATAGTGCTAGGATTCCCCGACAAAAATCCTTGCTTTCAATGATCTTTTGCCGTTTCAGCGGGGGGTGTGCATGGCCGGTCCCGGAAAAAAGAAAGAAGCGTTCGCGCGGGTCGAGATCGACGCTCAGTTGAAAGAGGTCGGCTGGGAGCTGACCGACGGCGTCAGTGTCCGCTACGAATACCGGCTGCCGGACGGCACTTTCGCCGACTATGTTCTGTGCGACCGCCACGGCCGTTCGGCGGCGGTCGTCGAAGCCAAGCGCCCCGGCCAGAGCCTTCAATCGGCGGTCGAACAAGCCAAAGGTTACGCCGTCCAACTCGACAATGTGCCTTATGTCTTTCTCGCCGACGGCGAGCAAATCCTGTTCTGGGATTACCAAACCGAAGCCTTCCCCCGCCCCATTGCCGGTTTCTTCAGCCAAATCGACCTTGAGCGCCGTCATGCCCGGCGCAAATTGCGGGTCGACCCCCTGACCAAGCCGGTCGACACCCGCATCGCCGGACGCGACTACCAGAAGGATTGCATCGACACCCTGTGCCGCGAGATGGCGACCGGTCGGCGCAAGCTGCTGGTCGAAATGGCGACGGGAACCGGCAAGACCCGCACCGCCGCCGCCTTCATCAAGCGCCTCTTCGAGGCCAACGCCGTGACCCGCGTGCTATTTCTGGTCGACCGGATCACTTTGGCAAAACAGACCGAGGACGCCTTCGCCGAGCACCTGCCGGATTACCCCTGCTACGTCCTGCGCACCGGGCGACGTTTTCAGGACGAGAAGCTGATTACCGTCACAACCCTCCAGTCGATGACCAACATCTACCGCGACTACTCGGCCGGTTACTTCGACCTGATCGTCACCGACGAGTGTCACCGCAGCATCTACGGCCAGTGGAGCGGCATCCTCAAATACTTCGACGGCGTGCAGGTGGGCCTGACCGCCACGCCCTTCACCAGCGAGATCGAAACCGGCGACGACGAGGATAAACTGTTCGTGCGCGACACCCTGCGCTTCTTCGAGGTGGACAAGCCGACGTACCGCTACACCCTCAAGCAGGCGGTCAACGAGGGCTATCTGGTGCCGTACCAGATCTACAAGGCCAAGACCGTCAAAACCGCATCGGCCGACGGTTTCGAGGTGAAAAAATCCGAGTTGGACTGGTCGGCCCTCACGGCCGGGGACCGCGACGAACTGGAACTCTTGTTCGCCGGCAAGGATTCGGTCAAAGTCGATCCCAATGCCCTGGAGCGGCGCTTCACCATCCCCGAGCGCAACCGGGCCATCGTCCGCGAATACCGGGACGTTCTGGCCAACGGCTACCGGGACAAAAAAGGGACGATGCGCTACCCCGTGCCGGGCAAGACCATCGTCTTCGCCGTCACCAAACGCCACGCCGAGACCCTGGCCCAGATGTTCGACGAGGCGTTCGCCGACCAAAAGCCCTCCCCCGAGGTGCGTTACGCCGACTTCGTCGTCTCCGGATTCGGCAAGGACGACACCCTCGATGCCGCGACTAAAATCAAGCGATTCAAAAAGGAAAAATTCCCCCGGATTCTGGTTTCGGTCAACATGCTCGACACCGGCTTCGACGCCCCCGAGGTGGTCGGCCTGGTCATGGCCCGCTTTACCCGCTCGGTGGTGCTCTACCGGCAGATGCGCGGCCGGGGCACCCGCAAGGCCCCCGGCAAGAACCGCTTCACCATGTTTGACTTCGTCGGCGTCACCGACGTTCACGACGACGACGAGACGACGGTCGAGGGCGGAGTTATCCGCGAGCGGGGAAAGTACAAGCCGAATCCCCGCAACCTGCTGACCCTCGACATCGACGACCACATCGACCCGAACACCCGCGAATGGGTGACCATCGACGAAAACGGCAATTTCGTCTTTGTCGATGCCGATGCCCTGGCCCAGACCCAAGTCGCCGCCCGCTTCGAGGCCTGGCTTGCGGCCCGTGACGATTTTCATTCGGAGCAACACCGGCTTCTGCGTTCCATCGGCGAATACCTCAAAGCCAACGCCGGACAATTGGACGGATTCACCCTCGACCACTTCATGCTCCCCCCCTTCAGCCATGTCGGCGGCCTGCAACGCGCCCTGGCAGCGAAGAACGGCTGACCGCCGTTCTCGGCGACCTGAACCGGGCCGTCTTCGGCGACGGCGACGGTGATGGCCCCACCGATCACGACCGGCAATCCCGCTAGGAGTTCCCCCAAATGCCCTTGACCCCCGACTTGCGCCGCAAGGTCGACCAGATTCGCGATTACCTTTACGGCGGCGGCTATCCCGACCCCATGTCCAACGCCGAGCAGTTGGCGTTTCTCTTCTACTTCTATCTCTCCGAAGGGCTCGACCGCGACAACGCCGCCCGCGCCCGCATTGCGAAACAGGAATACGCGAACGCCTTCGCCGGCGAGTGGACCCTGCGCAACCCGCTCAACGCCCCGGCCGAAGGGCAAAAAACCATCCCGGCCGACCGGTTGCGCTGGTCGGTCTGGGCCAAGGCGCTGACCGGCGAGGGGCTGGTGCGCTTCGTTCGCGACGAGGTTTTCGCCTTTTACGCCAAGGTCGCGGAGCGCTCGGCCTACAACTTCATGGAGGGGGCGCGCCTCGGCATCGACGATCCGACGGTGCTGACCCAGGTGGTCGGGCTGGTCGACGATTTGCGTCTCGACCAGGCCGACGCCGACACCAAGGGGGATCTGTTCGAACACGTGCTCAAGCAGATCAGCCAGGCGGGGGAACTGGGCCAGTTCCGCACCCCCCGCCACGTCATCCGCGCCATGGTCCGCATCCTCGACCCACAGGTCGGCGAGACGGTGTACGATCCGGCCGCCGGCACGGCGGGCTTTCTCGTCGCCGCCTACGATCACATGCGCCTGACCAACAGCTCGCCCGGTTCCATCGAACAGGTCGAGGTCGACGGCAAGCCGATTCCGCGCGGCCCCGGCGACATGCTTTCCGCCGCCAAGTGGGAGATATTGGCCCGCCGCACCTTCTACGGCAACGACGTCGACCCGAAGATGGTGCGCCTGGCCACCATGAACCTGAGCCTGCGCGGTCTTCCCCAGGTCGCCATCCGCCGCCGCAACGTGCTGACCACCACCCTCGACACCCAGCAGAAACAGGCGCTGGAGCTGCCTCCGGACGGTTATGCCGTGGTGCTCGCCAATCCCCCCTTTTCCGGACGAGTCGACAAGGACCGCATCGTCGACGACGTTAAGGTCGGCGCCACCACGGCGACGGAGCTGCTCTTTCTGCGTTACATGATCGACAGCCTCCGGCTTCCCGCGCCCTCCGGGAGAGGGGCTGGGGGTGAGGGCGGCCGCTGCGCCGTGGTCGTTCCCGAGGGGGTGCTGTTCGGCTCCACCGGGGCGCACAAGGAACTGCGCCGCCAGTTGCTGGAAAACAACACCGTCGAGGCGGTGCTGTCGCTGCCGGGCGGAGTCTTTCAACCCTACTCCGGGGTCAAGACCTCGGTGCTGGTCTTCCGCAAAGGGGGCACGACCGAGCGGGTGCTGTTCCTTCACGCCGACAACGACGGCTACAAACTCGACGCCCAGCACACGGCGCCGATCGAACCGGATGACCTGCCGGGGCTGGTCGCGGCTTACCAAAATCGGGAAGAGAATTGGCGGACCTGGCAGGCCTTTCATGCTCCCTCCCCCTCGACGGGGGAGGGTCGGGGTGGGGGTGACGCCCCATGGACCGAAAACTGGTGGTTCGCCACCGCCGACACGATCCGCGCCAACGATTTCAACCTCTCGGCCGGCCGCTACCGGCCGCTGTCGCGGACGCAGGTCGAGCATCGCAGTCCGCTGGAACTGCTGGACGAATTGGCGGCGATTGAGCGGGAGATTTTGGAGGAGGTGGAAAGTTTACGGGAAGCTCTACGGGAGGGTCGAGCGTGAGCCAGTGGCCTATTGTGCGACTTGGAGAGTTGATTACTAGCGCTGAGTCTGGTTTTGCATGCAGTAAATCCAAACTGGTAGCAAATGGGCTTGCACATCTACGCCCGTTCAATATTGGAACAGACGGTTCCCTTGATCTTAGTAATCAGTATTTTGTGCCTCTGAGTGAGGCCCCGGCCACAAAGAGGTCGCTGGAGCCAGGAGAAATTTTATTCAACAACACAAATAGCAAAGAGTTGGTTGGCAAGTCGGTTGTTGTCGAAGAGAAGATGGTTGCAGGGTTCTCCAACCATCTTACCAAGTTGCATATTAACGCCGATGCCGCTGAGCCATGGTGGGTAAACTACTTTTTTCTCAGGCTTTTTCAATCAGGCTACTTTGCGAAAATCGCGACACAGTGGGTCAGTCAAGCGGGGTTCAAAGCAAGCGAACTGAAAAAGCTGACGATCCCCCTCCCACCCCTCGACGAACAACGTCGCATCGTCGACATCCTGAAACGGGCGGACAGCATCCGGCGGTTGCGGAAGCAGGCGCTGGAGACGACGCGCGAACTGATCCCGGCCCTGTTTGTCGACATGTTCGGCGACCCGGCGACCAATCCGAAGGGGTGGGAAATTCTTTCCCTGGGCAAAATCGTCGCAGGACTTGAGGGCGGGAAAAATATCCAGGCGGGAGAAGACAGCCCCACCAACCCTTTCCGAATCCTCAAGGTCAGTGCGGTTACCTCGGGTTACTTTCGTCCTGAAGAGGCGAAACCCGCGCCCGATGATTATAGGCCGCCTGCCCATCACTTTGTACGCAAGGGAGATTTGCTCTTTTCGCGGGCAAACACCGTGGAATTGGTTGGCGCAACAGCACTGGTTGAGGCGGACTATCCAAACCTCCTGCTGCCTGACAAACTCTGGCGGTTTGTATGGCTGAAGCCTTCACCTGTTTTGTCCGCGTATTTGCAACACTTTTTGCAATCGAGACATGTACGTCAGGAATTGGGCCGACTCGCCACCGGAACGAGCGACAGCATGAGAAACATTTCCCAGGCGAAATTGAAAACGTTACCTGTGCCCGTTCCGCCGTTGGATCGACAGCAAGAATTCGAGGGCAAATGTGCCGATGTTCGTGCTTTAATCGCCCAGCAAGAATACCACCTTGCCCAAGCCGAGGCCTTGCGGCAATCCCTCATGGCCCAGTTTTTCAACTAATGTCACGCCAGGAAAGCCAAGAATCCTTTCCGCCAGTGCCCCTTAGCGGCAACTCCAGAACCTGGCAATCGGTCAGATGGAGGTTTGATTGACAAAAAATTTCCGGAGCAGACAAAATTTGCTTTTTCGTGATATCATATGCAATATCATCACAAGCCTCGATGGAGCATGTCATGGCAGACCATAGGCTTGTGAAACTGGCGGGGAAGATCCTTGCAAATCGAAAAAATGTCGAATTCAACGATCTCAAACGTCTCTTGGAAGGGTTCGGCTTCGAGTGGCGGCAGCAGCCACTATGTTTTTCGACGGCCACAAACCTTTCCAATCAGCGTCCCCAAAAACCGGCCTGTCAACAAAACCTACGTCGACCAGGTGATCAACCTTCTGGATCTTGAGGAATGGCATGAGCAAAACCGTTGAATACTATATGGCCCTGCCCTACACCATCGAAATCGTGCCCGATGAAAATGGCTTTTTCGTCCGGGTCAGGGAACTTGACGGGTGTATGTCCGTGGGCACCACCAAGACCGAAGCCCTCGAGATGATCGAAGATGCGATGCGGGAGTGGTTGCATGTCGCCATCGAGGACGGCTTGGACATTCCGCTCCCCGAAAGCCTGCGCAAAGAAAACTACAGCGGCAAGTTCCCTCTGCGGATGCCCAAATCTCTGCACGAAAAGCTGGCCAAGGCCGCGTCGTTGGACGGAATCAGCCTCAATCAGCATATCGTCAATCTGCTGTCGGAAAGACATGCGCTGGATGAAGTGAAACGGATGTTGCAAGGCCATGAGGAGAACCGGAAGCGCGCCGCCGGAGGAGGAAAGCCGCGTCTCGCCCATAGCTGACAATCGGCAGCGATGCCGACGGAAAAATGATCCCCAAAACTCTCGCAACGGCCCCGGAAATTCACCTCCGGGGCCGTTTTGTTTGCCGAAGGAGCTATCCCTCCCCCACCACCCGCAGCCTTTTCCAGTGCCCGGCGCGGTAGCGCAGGTAGAAGATGGCGCTGAAGGCGAGGAAGAGGAAGATGAGGGCGAGCCAGGCGGTTTGCGGGGGGAGGTGGAAAACCTTGAGGGCGAGGTAGAGGGCGGGGAGCAGCAGCCAGTGCATGGCGACGGAGATGCACATGGCCCAAAAGGTGTCGCCGGCGCCGCGCAGCACGCCGCTGAAGACGACCATGAGGGCGTCGGCGAGGACGTAGAAGGCGGCCAGGCGCAGCATAACTGCGGCCAAAGGCGCGGCTTCGGCATAGACAGCATCGGCGACAACGGGGGTGAAGAGGGCGACGAGTTGGGTGGGAAAGCTGACGAAAAGGAGGAGAATCAGCGAAGAATAGGTCAGGGCCATCTTCAACCCCGAGCGCGCCGCCCGCTGGGCGATGTCGGAACGCCCGGCGCCGAGGTGGCGACCGACCAGACTGACCACACCGATCTGGATGCCTAGCAGGGGCACGAAGGAGACCATGTCCCAGTTAAAGACGATGGTCACTGCCGAAGCGGTGGCCGGGGAGTGGGCATGAAAGAGGAGAATCGTCAGGGTGAAGGCGATCAGGTTGAGAAAGAGCTCGATCCCCGCCGGGTAACCGTAACGCACCAGTTTGCCGAGAATCTCTCGGTCAAAGCGAAAGGCCGCGCCGACGGAAAACTCGCGGCGGATGGAGCGCCCCCAATAGGCCCCGGCCAAGACCAGCAGGGCGCAGAAGCCGCTGAGCAAGGTGCCGAGGGCGGCGCCGCGAATGCCCAAGGCGGGAAAGCCCAGATGCCCGAAGATGAGGACGTAGTTGGCGCCGATGTTGACGACCATGGCAACCAAGGTCGAGAGCATGACCACCCGGGTGCGGCCGATGCCGGAGAAGAAGCCGGCCAGGGCGGTGCGCAGCAGGGTGAGCAGGGCGCCGTAGAGGAGGATGTCGAAGTAGGCCTGTTGCGGCGCGAGTTGCTCGGGGGCGATGCCGGAAGCGGCGAAGAGCCCATGAGCCAGGGGGCGGGCGGCGAGAATCAGCGGGTAGGCGGCAACCGCGAGGAGCAGCGCCTGGGTAATGACCCGGGGGCAGCGTTCCTTGCGCCCGGCGCCGAGGTACTGGGCGACGAGGGCGGTGGTGTAGCCGATGAGGCCAATGAAGAAGGTCGTCATCATGAAGGCAGTCAGCCCGCCGGCCATGGAGGCGCTCATCTCCGTCGTGCCGAGCCGGGAGAGAAAGAGCCGGTCGACAAACATCATCGCCGTTTCGCAGGCTTGGGAAGCGACCATCGGCAGGGCGACGGCGAGCATCTCCCGCAAGCCGCCGGGACGGGCGCTTCGGGTTACAGGTAAAGTCAACGATTCCGTCATGTGCCGTTCATCCATCAAAAGGATAGAAGCCTTCACCACCCTTCGCTTCGCTCACCAGAGGACACCGAGGAAAAACAAAGAAAATCAGAAATCTCAGGATTCTCTCTGTGAACTCTGTGCGCTCTGTGGTGAAAGCCTTTCCCCTCCCCAAACCGAAAAAGGAGAGAAGACCCGGCGCGGTCCTTCTCTCCTTTTTTTATAGCACTGATCCCCCTTCTAGCGATTTTTTTGCAAGAAGCGGTAAAAGTCCGAATCGGTGGAAATAACCAGTCGGGAATTTGCCTTGAGCGCCTTGCGGTACGATTCGAGGGTTCGCACAAAGGCGTAGAATTCCTGGTCGCGGCCGTAAGCTTCGGCGTAGATGGCGGCGGCTTCGGCATCGGCGCGGCCGCGAATCTGTACCGACTCGCGATACGCGTCGGATTCGATGCGCTTGAGCTCCTTCTGCATCTGGCCGAGGATGTTGGCCTTTTCTCCCTCCCCTTCGGAACGGAACTGGGAGGCGACCTTTTTCCGCTCGGAAATCATCCGCTCGTAAACCCGCAACCGCACCTGTTCGACGTAGTTGATCCGCTTGATCTGCAAGTCAATCATCTCGATGCCGTATTCGGGGATGTTCTTGCGCGCTTCGGTGAGGATGTTGCCGAGGATCTCTTCGCGACCGATCAGATTCTCGGCCTCAATTTTCTGACCCTCGAAATCGAGCACCTCGACCGTTCCCGCCGGGGGCTGGTAATCCTTGCCCCGTACCAGCTCCACCAGCAGGTGACTGGAAACGGCGTCGCGCACCACCGAATCGAGAATATCGTCCAGCCGGCTCAAGGCCCCCTGCTCGGTGGCTACGGTGGTATAGAAAAGCAGCGGATCGACGATCCGCCAGCGGGCCGTGGCATCCACCCAGATGTAGCGCTTATCCTTGGTGGGAATCTGGTTGGGATCGCCGTCCCATTTGAGAATCCGGCGGTCGAAACGGCGCACTTCCTGGATCAACGGAATTTTGACGTGCAGACCGGCGTACTTCACTTCGCCGACCGGTTTGCCGAACTGGGTGACGATCGCCTGTTCTCCCTCCTCAACGACAAAGAGTACAGATTGGCCGAGCAGCAGAAGTAAAATGGCGATGGCGATAAGAAGCTGGTTTTTCATCCTTTACCCCCTTCCTTCGGACTCCGCAAAGGAAGCATTGGCAGTGCGCCGGAACCCTTCTCGTCCATGATGTAGATCTCCTCCAGACGGGGCAGAATCGTTTCGAGGGTTTCGAGGTACAGGCGTTCGCGGGTCACTTCCGGGGCCTTGCGGTATTCGGTGTGCAGAGCGAGAAAGCGGCCGGCCTCCCCCTTGGCCTGATTGATCCGTTCGAGGGCATAACCTTCGGCTTCGAGGATGGCGCTCTTGGCCACCCCGCTCGCCTTGGGCACTTCACGGTTGTACTGCTCCCGAGCCTGGAAGATCAGGCTTTCCTTTTCCTGTTCGGCTTCGTTGACCTCGTTGAAGGCCGCCTTGACCGACTCGGGGGGATTGACGTCCTGGAACTTGACGGTGACGATGCGCACGCCGATATCGTAGCTGTTGAGAATCGCCTGCAAATCCTTCTCGATGGCGGTGGCAAGCAGAGCCCGCTCGGTGGTGAGCACCTCGGTGACGTTGGAATTGCCCACTGCCTTGCGCACCGCCGCCTCGGCGACGTCGCGAATGGTCGATTGGGGATCTTCGATGCGAAAGAGGAACTTGAAGGCGTCGGCGATCTGATACTGGACAATCCACTCCAGGTCGCTGACATTGAGGTCACCGGTGAGGGTCAGGGCTTCCTCGTTCAGCCCCTCCTTGGTATAGGTCGAGGGCGCCCCGGACTGAGCCGTGCGAAAGCCGAACTCTTCCTTCATGACCCTTCCGGTTTTGACCAGATAGACCGTGTCGATTCCGAAGGGGAGTTTAAAATGCAGGCCCGGCTGGGCAAAGCCGGTAAAGTGGCCGAAACGCAGCACGACTCCGGTTTCTTCGGTGCCGACCTGATAGAAGCTGCTGCCAGCGCCGAAAACCAGCAACAGCACAAGGAGGATACCCGCAAAGATTTTGAGGGGAAATTTCTGACCTTTGAAGCGGGCGATAAATTCGTTGATCTTGCGTTCGAGGAGATCGGGATCTCCCCCACCTTGCCAGTTCTGCATGGATCCTCCGTCGGTTGCAACGAGAAGCGAGCCTCGTCGTCTGGAAACATTCGAGGGGCAACTTACCATACCCACCTTTGAGGACGGAGTGAAATCGGCTCACCTATAACAAAGGGAACGGCAAAACCTGAAAAAGGGATGGGAGATTTGCCCAGCGGGAAGGGGTCGACGGTCCTTAAAACGCTCGGAAGTCGCCGGCAGGAGGAAAAACGCGCGCCCGATTACCAAGAATACAGGGCGCGGGGAAAGGCCCGGGGATTACTCCTGAGCGGAGGCTTCCTCGGACGGGATCTCCCGGGTCTCTTGCTTGTTCTTTTTCTTTTCTTCTTTTTTCGCTTTTTTGGCGATTTCCTTCTGACGTTTTTCGTAACCATAATTAGGTTTTCTGGCCATGCGGGTGCTTGTCCTTTCGGGGATTTGGAGCGCCAGGTGCGAGCACGGTGGGAATGGAACCGCTGAAACAAAGAGCCCCGCGAAAATTCGCGGGGCTCTTTTTCATGCTATGCAAAATCCTGCTTAAATTCTGCGCACGTTGGCCGACTGCGGGCCTTTTTGACCTTGGGTCACCGCGAAACTCACGCGATCTCCTTCAGCCAGGGATTTGAAACCATCCCCTTGAATTTCAGAAAAATGGACGAATACGTCGGGCCCATTGTCCTGCTCGATAAAACCAAAACCTTTTGCGTCGTTAAACCACTTCACGGTACCTTCTGCCATTTTTTTCTCCACGTTCCCCTGGGGAACTTTTTGTCGTGCGCACTTTAACCACCCATAAAATGAAAAAACACACGCCCAAGAGGGCTTGTGTTTTTGGTCCGGACCGACACCTTGTCCATCCGGTGAGCGTCAAAAATCCACACAAACTTGCTTAAGTAAAAGGACACTACCACAGGTGACTTTCGAAAAGCAAGCTTTTATGATCTTTACTTGCATAAATCCTTATCCTGAAATTTGAGCACACTCATCGGTTTAGATACCCACCGGGAAAAAGCCGCCTCTTGCGGGCCCGAAAAATCCCGGTTGTCCTCAATCCGTTTCTGCTCTATTCTGCAGTCATGAAACTGATCTCCTTCAACGTTAACGGCCTGCGTTCCCGTCTGCACCAGCTCGAAGCGCTGGTCGAGCGGCAGCGCCCCGACATTCTCGGTTTGCAGGAAACCAAGGTCCAGGATGCCGACTTCCCCCTGGCGGATATCGAACGCCTCGGCTATCGCGCCGCCTTTCAGGGGCAAAAGACCCACTACGGCGTAGCCCTGCTTTCCCGCGAGGAACCGACGCGAGTCCAGCACGGCCTCCCCGACGACGGCGACGAGGCGCAAAAACGCTTTATCGGCGGTGACTTCGCCCTTGCCTCGGGCACAACCCTGCATGTCGTCAACGGCTACTTCCCCCAGGGGGAAAGCCGCGCACATCCCCTCAAATTCCCCGCCAAGCGGAAATTCTACGCCGACCTGCTCGCCTACCTGCGCGCCCATAGTCACCCCGATCAACCCCTGGCGGTCATGGGGGATTTCAACATCGCCCCGGTCGACTCTGACATCGGCATCGGCGCGGAGAACGCCAAACGCTGGCTGCGCACCGGCAAGACCAGTTTCCTGCCGGAAGAACGGGAATGGTTCCAGGCTCTGCTCGACTGGGGCTTGCACGACAGTTTCCGTGAACAGAACCCCGAAGTCAGCGACCGTTTCAGCTGGTTCGACTACCGTAGCCGAGGTTTCGAGAGCGAGCCGAAACGGGGGTTGCGCATCGACCACATCCTGCTCACCCGCCCCCTGATGGAGCGTTGCCGCGCCACCGGCATCGACTATGACATCCGCGCCATGGACAAGCCCTCGGATCACTGCCCGGTTTGGGCCGAAATCGAAATTTCCGATTTGTGAGGATGGATGAAAACCGCCGACATCGAACAACTCAAACGCGAGATCGTTGCGCGACTGGCTCCGCTGAATCCGGAAAAGATCATCCTCTTCGGCAGTTACGCCTGGGGGGATCCGACTCCGGATAGTGATATCGACCTGTATGTGGTGACCAGGGACGACTTTGTCCCCGCCAACTGGCAGGAAAAAAACCGCCTTTTTATCGAAACAAGCAGCGCATTGGATGACCTCCAGGAACAAACCCCGATCGATCTGATCGTCCACACCCGTCCCATGCATAAAAGATTCGTCGAAATAGACAGCATGTTCAGTCGAAAAATCCTGCGCGACGGAGTCCTGCTCTCATGAGGGAGGTTACCGGTGAGTGGTTGGCGGCCGCGAGCTTAGACCTGGAGACGATCGCCGCGATTATCGACAATGAGAACCTGACGGGGATCGTCGCCTTCCATGCGCAACAGGCCATGGAAAAAACACTGAAAGCCGTACTGGAAGAAACCCGCGTCGAGTTCCCGAGAGTTCACAAACTACAAACCCTTTTCGCGCTCTTACCGGCAAGATTTCGTCAGGACTACAACCTGTTTCTAATCAAAACTTTAGATGGGCTCTATATCGAAGCCCGTTATCCCGGTGAGTTTGGGCTCTTGCCCAACGGCAAACCTTCCCTCGACGATGCAAACAAGTTTTTCGCCTATGCCCAGGAATTTCACGCCCGTATGACCCAAACGCTCAAAAACGAGCATCCATAATTTACTCCGAGGTTCCCCCGTGCCGGAAGATGTCCTCCTCGCCTTTGGCCTGACCCTCTTCGCCGGACTTTCCACCGGCGTGGGGAGCGCTATCGCCTTTTTTGCCAAACAAACCAACACCCGCTTTCTCTCCTTGAGCCTTGGCTTTTCCGCGGGGGTGATGATCTACGTCTCACTGGTGGAAATCCTCGCCAAGGCCCGCGTCGCCCTGGAAAACGCCTGCGGTGAGCGCCCCGGGGCCTGGCTGACGGTGGCCGCCTTTTTCAGCGGCATCCTGCTTATCGGCCTCATCGACAAACTCATCCCCAGCATCGAAAACCCCCACGAAATCAAAGGGGTCGAAGAGATGAGCGCGCTCCCGAGCGAGCGCGAGCGAAAACTGCTGCGCATGGGGATCTTCACCGCCCTGGCCATCGGCATCCATAACTTTCCCGAGGGATTGGCGACCTTCGCCGCCGCCCTTTCCGACCCGACGGTAGGTATTTCCATCGCCCTGGCCATAGCGATCCACAACATTCCCGAGGGCATCTCCGTGTCGGTGCCCATCTATTACGCCACCGGCAGCAAACGCAAAGCCTTCTGCTACTCCTTCCTCTCCGGTCTCGCCGAACCGGTCGGCGCCCTCGTCGGCTACGCTCTCCTCTATCGCTTTTTCAACGACATGGTCTTCGGCTTCCTCTTCGCCCTGGTCGCCGGCATCATGGTCTTCATCTCCCTCGACGAACTCCTCCCCTCGGCGCAGAAATACGGCGAACACCACCTTGCGATCTACGGTCTGGTGGTAGGAATGGCGGTCATGGCGGTAAGCCTGCTCCTGTTCATGTAACAGGCGGATGAAAAATGCCCAGGGGTGCCGCCACAGATGGGCGTTTTTGATCCGCTTGGCCATCGAGCGATCGGATAACGCTCCGACAAAAAATTCCGAAAACGAAGAGGGCGCGGAAACTCCCGATGAGGAGTGGTCCGAGCCCTCTTTTTTGCGGACTTCGACCGGGACCGCTCAGAAAGCCATTTTGGCGAAGGGGGACTGGGACGAGGCTCTGAGGGCGTCTTCGAGGGTGAAAATGTTGTGAGCTTCGAGCAGCGGGATGAGCTTGAGCAGTACCTCGGCGGTGGCGACGGCGTCGCCGAGGGCAGTGTGGCGCCCGTGGATGGTGAGATGAAGCATTTCGGCGATGGCATCGATGGAATGATCCTTCTGGTTGGGGCGAACCACCGAAGAAAGGAACAAGGTGTCGAGCACCGGATTCTCGAAGCGCAGCCCGGTGCGGCGCTCCTTGAGTTGCAGAAAACGCATGTCGAAGGCGGCGTTGTGGGCGACGAGCACCGCCCCTTCGGTGAATTTGTGGAAATGGGGAAGCACCTGATCGATGGTCGGCTGGCCATTCAGGCGAGCCGGATCGATGCCGTGGATGGCCACCGACTCGGGGGAAACGCTGCGGCGAGGATCGACCAGTTGGTCGATAATTTCATCGTGCAGCAGCCGGCCGTTGACGATGCGGATGGCGCCGAGTTGGATGATTTCATCCCCCTGCGAAGGGTTGAGACCGGTGGTTTCGGTATCGAAAACCACGTAAGTGAGTTTACGCAGGGGGCGTTTGCCGAGATCGTCCATGCCCGGTCGGTTGAAGAGGTCGAATTCGTAATAGACCGGGCGCGGCTTGTGCGGCGAGAGGAGTTCCGGGTGCGCCAAGGGGGCGGCGAGGGGCAGCTCGATGCGCACTTCGTGGCAGGCCTTGCCTCCCGCCGATTCGATGAAGACGGCGCCGCCAAAGCTGCCGACCAGATCGCTGAAACTTATGGCCTGCCCTTCACTTTCGACGATCACCGGCGCCGCCATCCAGTCGGCGATGAACTGATAATCGAGACAGTAATCGGGCCAGCCGATGGTCATGGAGGCGCTTTCCGGAGAGGTTGGCCGCAGGGTCACCTGGAAAGCACCGAAGAGTTTCTGCCCCTTGAGCAGGCCGGCGAGATGGGCCAAGGCCTGGACCAAGGAATAGCTGTCGAGGCGCAGCCAGAGACCGTCCTGGGCCTCTCCCTGCAACTCGGCGCCGAAACGGTCGAAGAGGGTCTTGCGCAGAATCTCCATGAGGTTCTCGGCGTGGATATCCTCGACCTTGCTCAGGGCGTGGCGGTGATGGGTGTAGTGCTCGCGCACCTGATCGAGGTTCTGTTGCAGGGCCAGGGAAGCCCGGTCGATCACCCGCCGGTATCGTTGCAACTGATGGGGCTTGAGCTCAGGTCGGGCGAGAATGGTGGAGATAGACCGGCGGATGTCGGCGATTCCCTCTTGGAAAGAATCGGCCATGGTCTGGATCAACCGGTCGCGACGATTATCCGCCTCGATCTGCGGGGTCATGTCCTCCAAGGTCAGGACGAATCCGGAAATCTCCTGCTCTTCAACCTTCTGCCCAAGCACCAAAGCCATGTTCAGGTGCAGACAGGCGCCATCGGGGCGGGTCAGCATGAAGCCGAGAGTCGACAGGGCCTGATCCCGATGCAGCGCCTGACGCAGACGCTCGAAAGCATGCATCAGCGGCTCACGCCGCAGCAGACCGAAGACCGAGCGCCCCAGGCCGATGATCCCGGCACCCTCCTGGCCGTTTCCCGTCTGAAGCAGGCTCTGGGCCTGCTGATTGTAGAGCAGGATCAGCCCCTCGGTGTTGCAGACCAGCACCCCGCTGGGGAGTTCGGACATGAGTGCCGCCAGCCGGTTGCGCTCTTCGTCGACCTGGGCCTGGGCTTCCTGGATGCGGGCGTCGACCTCGGTCTTGAGCTTCTGGAACGCATCGGCGTAATCGTTGATGATGCCGGTGAGATAGACGACCTCGCGGGCGCCGCGGGGGAAGATCCGGTAGTCGGGATTGGCGGTAGCCATCAGCCGAGTCTTTTCAGCCAGTTGCAGGATGGGGATAACGTAATAGTAAAAAAGCAAACTGACCAGACCGCCGATGGCGGTGACCAGAATGACCGAGCCGAGCATGGGGAAGGGCAGGATCTTGTCGAGCAGTCCCTTGATGTAGTCCTGTTCGTCGGGCGCCAAGGAAAACCAGGAACCGAAAAGCGCAGCCCAGATCACGCCGAAGATGACGTTGGCAATGGCGAAGAGGAATATCCAGTAACGGTACTGAGGTTTCATAAACGCCCGGAATCAGGGATGCGCAGAAGAGGGAGTTTCACATTGTACGCAATCCGACCGAGGCCCGTCCAGCACTTTGAACGAAAAAATAACGCTGTTTTCATTTCCCCGAAAGTGCGCCATCACCGCTCGGGAAGTTCGTACTTGTAACCCACGCCGTAGACCGAATGAATCAGCTCTTCATCGGAAGCGGCAAGGCTCAATTTTTTACGGAGTTTCTTGATATGGCTGTCGATGGTACGCTCGCTGACGATACGCTCGTCGGGGTAGATGCGATCCATGAGTTGATCCCGGGAAAAGATCCGCCCGGGGCTGGCGAAGAGGATGGCGAGCAGCTTGAACTCGACAGCGGTCAAATCGAGATCGACGCCATGCAACGCGGCGCGGTAGCGGGCCTCGTCCAGCACCAGCCCGTGGTTGCTCTCGGCGGCCGCCCCGCCGCGACGGAGTACGGCTTTGACCCGGGCCACCACCTCGCGAGGGCTGTAGGGTTTGCAAATGTAGTCGTCGGCACCGAATTCGAGGCCGAGCAGGCGGTCGATCTCCTCGACCCGCGCGGTGACCATGATGATCGGCACGCTGGAAAAACGTCGCACCTCCTTGCAGATCTCCATGCCGTCTTTCCCCGGCAGCATCAGATCAAGGAGCACCAGATCGGGCTTGTGCTCGTGAATGGCGGGAACCGCCGTCAGGCCGTCGTCCACCAGCAACACCTCGAAGCCGGATTGGCGCAGATAATCCGCCAACAGTTCGGCCAGCTTGGGCTCATCCTCAACAATCAAGATCTTGCCGCTCATCGCGCAACCTCCTCCAAAGGCAGTCTGACAGTGATCCACACCCCGCCCAGGGGCGAGGGGCGGGCGGAAATCGTCCCGCCGTGGGCTTCGACGATATTGCGGCAGATGGAGAGCCCCAGCCCGGCTCCGCCGCGGTTGCGATTGCGGGAACTTTCCACCCGATAGAGTCGCTCGAACAAACGTCCCAGATCGGCTTCGGCCACACCGGGGGCGCTATCCTGAAAGTGGATGACGGCCCAGCCCGGCTCCCGTTCCAGACGGACGACCAGTTCGCCGCCGGGATCGGTGTAATGACGGGAATTCTCCAGCAGATTGACGAAGAGCTGACCCAGACGGGCACCGTCGGCAAAGAGCAACATTTCGCCGCCCCCATCCGTTTCGAAACGCAGCGCGATACCTTTGCGATCGAATTCGCTCCGCGCCGCCGCCAACGCCTGTCCCAGCAATTCCGTCAGATCCTCGTCGGCTCTGCGATAGGTCAGGGCGCCGACATCGGAGAGGGCCAGCTGGTAGAGATCCTCCACCAGGCGCCCCAGACGCAGGACTTCGCCGTGCAGGGAGGCGAGCGTCGCAGGGGTGGCCTGGCGGATGCCGTCCTGCAGGGCCTCGATCTCGCCGCGCAGCACGGCCAGGGGGGTACGCAGCTCATGGGAGATATCGGCGATCCAGCGGCGTCGGGCCTCTTCGTTCTTTTCCAGGGTCAAGGCCAGGGAGTTGAAATCCCGGGCCAGTTGCCCCAGCTCATCCCCCCGCTCGGCCGGGGTACGCACGGTGAAGTCGCCCGCCGTAAGCCGGCGCGTCGCCGTCGCCAGGGTATGGATCGGCTGTGCCAGGCGCCGGGCCAGAGGCAGGGCGAGGAGCGCCGAAACGACCAGCGCCAGGGCGGCGATGAGCAGCATCGCCCACTGCTGCTCGCGGACAAAGCGCAGCTGGTTGGCATCGGCCAGCTCCTTGCGCGGCACCAGCCCGAGATAGCCGACAACCTGCCGTTGATGATAGAGTTCACGAAAGGAAAGTCCGTCGGGAAATTTCTCCGATCCATGCAGCAGACTTTTTTGGCCGTCGAGCAGGACCAGGCGCTGGTCGAAGCGCTGCGCCTCCGGCCCCCGGGGTTCGCGCACACCGCCTTGGGGGTGGTCGCGGTGTCGCTGCAGACGCCGCTCCAAGCGTTCCAGCTGTTCGGGACTGTAGATGCGCTCGGAGCCGGTCAGCAGAACCAGCCGATGAAATTGGCCCGGGTCGCTCCGCAGGAAAGCCCAATCCCCATACGCGCCGTACTGCTCTTCCAGTTCACCGGCAAGGCGCTCCAGCCGTTCCTCGTCCAGGGTGTTGACATACTGAAGAAAGCCCCGGTCGAGACTCCACTGAACAATGAGCAGCAGCCCCAAAGCGATCAGGGCGCTGGCCGCGAGCAGGGTAAAAAAGAGGCGATATCGAAGACTCAAGCGCATGCGGGAAGACTCCGTGATGTTTGCTGTCCGGTTTTCCTTTTAGCACACCCCTCCCCCAAAAAACCAACATCGCGTCCTAACAGCGCACCTTTCCTCATTTCTTCCATATTTCGTGCAAAATCCTGGGGTATTTATTTCCCCAAGCACATGGGGCGACAAAAACGATGCCGCCCCCATCCGTCAAAGGAGGGCACCATGAAAAGACCCGCTTACCTCGCCACGCTTTTGATAAGCAGCCTGATTGCCGCCACCGCCCTGTCCAGCGACGCCCTGGCCGACCGCCGGGACCACCCTGCCCAGCGACGGGAAGAACGCGCCCCGCGCTTCACCAGGCACGCTCCCCAGCGGGCTCCGGTCAATCATCATTACCGCGGCCATGAACATGTCCGTGTCGGCAAACATGACTATTATCATCGCAACGGCCGTTTCTTCCGTCCCGGCCGCTTGGGCCTGGTTTCGGTTCGCGCCCCCATCGGCGCCATCGTCGGGAGCCTGCCCCTTGGCTTTTCGGTCCAGCTTTTCGGCGGCGACACCTACTTCCAGGCCGGCAGCACCTTCTACAGTCGGGTTCCTTCCGGCTATATGGTTGTCGACGAGCCGCGCCGGCGGCCGGACCGTGCCTACGCTGGAAAGGCGTCGCGATACGTCACCATCAATTCCGCCCTGCTCAACATCCGCACCGGCCCCGGCCTGCATTTCGGCATCGCCGGCCAAGTCGGACGCGGAACTCGACTTCCGGTGCATGGCGACCGAGACGGCTGGTATTATATCCAGCAAGCGAACGGAGTGCGGGGCTGGATCATGGCTGACTTCACCCTGCGCTGACCTGGAACCCGCGAAAACGACCCCGTAACGGGTATCAACAAAGGTACGAAACGTACCCCACACCAAGGAGAAAGACGATGAAACACACCACAAAAGGCCTGCTCATTCTGCTGATGGCAACTCTGACCCTGGCGGGAGGCCTGGGGAGTGCCCTGGCCCAGCCGGGCATGGGCAAAGGGATGAGAGCCGGCGGCCCTGACCGTTCCTGCGATGACCGGGGTTTTAGCCGACACCATGGGGGAATGGCCCAAATGCTCAACCTGAGCGAGGAACAGGAAACCAAAATCCAGGCGATCATCATTGAGGAAAGGCAGAAAGTCGAGCCGCTACGCGCCCAACTGGCGGAAACCCGCGACGAGATGAGTAAACTCTCCGCCGCCGGATCCTTCGACGAAGCGGCGGTGCGTGCCCTGGCCGAAAAGAAGGCTAAAATCCACACCGAACTGAGCGTCGCCAAGGCGCGCACCCAGAGTCGGATCCAGGCCGAACTGACCCCCGAACAACGGGCATTGACGGACAAGCTGCGCCCGGGGATGAAGGACGGCCGGCGCGGCAAGGGGCGGTTCTGGGACAGTGAGCGTTACTCCCGCCGGGGCGGGAATCTTCCCCCCTGGCACTGGAAGCGCTGAGCCGCGCAGATTTGATCAAAGCGGATCACAGACAAACGCGGCCGACGGAAAATCCGTCGGCCGCGACTCTTTTTGCTGATGGGAAGCCCCCCATACACACAAACTCACCCTGACACAGGGGGGTCAGCGCCGGGGCGGATACTGTTCAAAAATCTTCTTGACGGCATTGGGGATTTTCCCCTGGGCATCCCGTTCGTCGGTGATCCCGCCGCTCACCGTCCCCTGCCAGACCAAGGTGCCCGCTCGCCGGTCGATCAGCTCGACATTGAGGAAACCTCGTCCCACCGATTCCGCCTGCCCACGCCCCACACCTTCCCGAACCCAGCGCCATTGATAGCTGTAGCCGAGATCTCCGGGGGTCGCCGCCACCGCCTCGCGGATGCGCGTAGTGTAGCGCACCAGCAGGTCGGGCTCGTCAGCCCGAACCGCCAAACCTTTGCCGATCAATTCTTCGGTCACGGCACGGCGGATGAACTGATCGGTCATATCGTCGCCGAGCAGGGCATCCATCAGCGCCGGCTTGCCGTCCACCCAGAACCAGGAGCGGTAACCGTCAAAGTCGGCCTTCCAGTCGAAGGAACTGGAAACGCTCATCGGCTTGGCGCAGGCAACCATCAGCAGCAGTAGCGAAAGCAGCGACAACCATCTCGGAATTTTCATCGGGACACTCCTTGTCGGCAGGGATGGGGGTTTCGGGCGAAGGGTCTGTAGCCGAAAGTTTACCAGAATCGCGCCCCGATGACGTGCCTTATGTCAAAAGATGGGCCCTTCCGGGAAAAATCTCCGTTTGCCGTCAGGATGGAGGCTGGTATAGGATCTGTGCGTTTTGCTCAGAACTTTTTTGCCGAGCCGAAAGAAAGGGATCGACCGTGAACCGTTTCGCGAACTGCCTGCTTTTCACCCTGCTCTGCCTGGCGCCGCTTCCGGCTCTGGCGGATCTCGCCACCGATCTGCGCGACTGCGCGCACTTGGAAGACGACCAGGAGCGTCTTTCCTGTTACGACCGGCTGGCCGGCGTCAACAGCGCGGACGCCGAAATCGTCGCCCTCCCGTTCACACCAGAAGGCGAAGCGGAAAGTGCGCTCCCCGCCCCCGAGAATGAAGTCCCCTCTCTCCTGACCCGCCGCTGGGATCTGGACGAAAAGCGTCCGCGCGGACGCTTTACTTTGATGATGCATCGGGACAACTATTTGATGCCGGCGACTTACAACAACAATTACTATCAACCGAAAGAAGGCGAGGACTACACCGTCGAGGAAGTCAAGGCGACCGAAGCCAAATACCAGATCAGCGTCAAGACCAAGCTCTGGCAGGACATTCTCGGCAGCCGCGCCGATCTCTGGTTCGGCTATACCCAGCAATCTTACTGGCAGATCTACAACGTCGACGAGTCGGCCCCCTTCCGCGAGACAAACTACGAGCCGGAGCTGCTCCTCAACTACCGAACCCATTACGATCTCGGTTTCGGCGGGCTGCGCCTGCGCACCCTTACCGCCGCCCTGAATCATCAGTCCAACGGCCGCTCCGAACCCATGTCCCGCAGCTGGAATCGGATAACCGGCCAGGTCGGCTTGGAAAGCGGCCCCCTGACCCTGCTGCTGAAGGGCTGGTACCGCATCCCCGAAAGCCGTGACGACGACGACAACCGCGACATCGACGACTACCTCGGACCGGGAGAGCTTCAGGTCTACTATCTCAAAGAAAAACACCGTTTTGGCATGATGCTGCGCAACAACTTCCAGAGCGAAAACCGCACTAGCATGCAGTTGGAGTGGAGCTATCCGATTCTGGAAAAAGTCGGCTTTTACGTGCAGTATTTTAATGGCTACGGCGAAAACCTGCTCGATTACGACCAGCACACCAACCGCATCGGCCTCGGCTTCATCCTCACCGACTGGAACTGAAAAGCGCCCACCCAGCGCCAACCAATCCGTCTCCCGGGGCGAGCAAGGCTCGCCCCGACTCCCTCCTTCCCTGCCGTGCATTCGCTCATTAGTAAAAAAGATCCCACTTGTGGCACAATGGTTGCTTATTCACCTCCCTGAGTATTTTATCAGACAAAACCCTGAACCGAAATGACGTGTCTTCCGGGTGCCGCGCGAAACAGCGACAGGTTTTTTTGACAGGCCCTGTCGGTTTTCCGGCTTTTTTCTGAATCGCGAAGATCGACAACCCGGCGCAAGCCCCTGCAGCAAAGGAGTTTCCCGTGAAAAATCTCAAACTGGCCACCAAAATCATTCTTCTGAGCGGCGTCATCAGCCTTTCCTTCATCCTCGCCATTACCTGGATCTACGGAAAATTGCGCAGCGATCTCCATACCGGCAAGGAAGCCATGGTCGCCAACGCCGTGGCCACCGCCTGGGGGGTGGTCGAGCATTACGCAAACCAGGCCGCGAGCGGCGTAATGGATCGGGAAACGGCGCAGCAGGCCGCCATCGAAGCGTTGCGCCACACCCGCTTTGAAGGGAACAACTACTTCTGGATCAACGACCTGACCCCGGTCATGATCATGCATCCATTCTCGCCCCAACTGAACGGGAAAAATCTCTCCAACAACCGTGATCCGGAAGGCAAAGCGCTCTTTGTGGAGATGGTCGAAGTCGCCCGCAGCAAGGGGGAAGGCTTCGTCAAGTACCTGTGGGCCAAACCCGGATCCAGCGAGCCGGTCCCCAAAATCTCCTTCGTCAAGGTCGTACCCCAGTGGGGCTGGGTGATCGGCGCCGGCATCTATCTCGACGATATTGCTGCCGATCTCTCCCGAACCCGGACTCTGCTCATCGCCATCGTCGTTACCGTTCTGCTTTTGGCCCTGGTTCTGGTCTACCTCACCGCCCGCGACATCTCCGGCCCCATGGCCCAGGCCGTGACCATGCTCAAGGAAATGGCGAATGGACGCCTCGGCAGCCGCTTGCGTCTCGACCGCCACGATGAAATCGGCCAGTTGGCGGCGACCATGGACAGCTTCGCCGACGACCTGGAAAAAGAGATGGTGGAAAACCTCAAGCGACTGGCGGCGGGGGATCTGACCATCGAGGTCCAGCCTCGCGACAACCAAGACGCCATCCGCGGCGCCCTCAACCGCCTCGGCCACGACCTCAACGATCTGGTGAAACAGATCCAGGTCGCCGGTGAGCAGATCGCTTCCGCCAGCGCCGAAGTCTCCGACGGCAGCCAAAACCTATCCGAAGGGATGACGACCTCGGCCAGTTCCATGGAAGAGGTGGCCAGTTCGATGACGGAAATCGGCTCGCAGACCAAGCACAATGCCGAAAACGCCGCCCAAGCCCAGAAACTCGCCGGCGCTGCCCGCGCCGCCGCCGAAAAGGGGAGCCTGCAGATGCAGTCGATGGTTTCGGCTATGCGGGAGATCAACGAATCGGGGCAAAACATTTCTAAGATCATCAAGGTCATCGACGAGATCGCCTTCCAGACCAACCTGCTCGCGCTGAACGCGGCGGTGGAAGCGGCACGGGCCGGACAGCACGGCAAGGGCTTTGCCGTGGTCGCCGAGGAGGTCCGCAACCTGGCAGCGCGCAGCGCCAAGGCGGCCCACGAGACCGCCGGCCTGATCGAAGGCTCGGTGGCGAAAACCCACAACGGCACGACCATCGCCGAGCAGACCAGTTCCGCCCTCAAGGAAATCGTCAGCAGCGTCGCCCGGGTTTCCGACCTGGTCGCGGAAATCGCCGCTGCCAGCAGCGAACAGGCTAACGGCGTCAGCCAAGTCAGCATCGGCATGGAACAGATTGATCAGGTGACCCAGCAGGCAACCGCCAACGCCGAAGAGAGCGCCGCCGCCGCCGAAGAACTCGCCGCCCAGGCAAACCAGATGCAGGAGATGCTCGGTCGCTTCAAGATTCGCGGCGCGACCTCTTGGACCCAAGCGCCGACCCGCCCCAAGCGACTCCCCCCTTCGCCGGTTCCGGCGGCCGCCACCGTCCGGCGCCCTCTGCCCCCCGCCAAGGAAACCGGCTGGGGTGAAACGCCCCCGCCGGACAAGCCGGCAACCGAGTTCCAGGGAAGCGACTTCATCGCCCTCGACGACCACGAATTCGGTAAATACTAAAGGCACACCCACCGGGCCGGTTATCAACCGGCCCGGTTTTTTATGGGAGCACTCGCCCCTCCGGGAAAGGATGCCCAAGGCGACGCTCCTTAATGAGACAACGGCAGATGCCCCTTGTCTTTTCTTTTCCGAGCCCGTATGATTAGCGAAATTCTTCTTTCTTTTCCTTGGGATGGACATGCTGCTCTTTCTCCAACGACATGCCCGGGCCGTCTGGCTGCTGCTCCTCGCTTTCAGCGGGCTGTGCCTCGGCAGCCTGACCGCCGGCTTGCTCGGCCTTGGCCTTGAGCCTTCCCCTGCCCCCACCGCCCTCAAACAAAGACCGCGCCCCGCCGCCGCTGCCGGTTCGCGGGATTATTCCGCCATCACCCAGCGCAACATCTTCGATTCCAGCGCTCCCGCCGCATCGATCCCGGCCGCCGCACCCAGGCGGCGCGGCGCGCCGGCTGGAGCGCCTGCGGCCGTCGCGCCGCCCCGTACCGATCTCAAGCTCATCGGCACCGTGACCGGCCGCGCCGAAGACTCCCTGGCCCTGATCATGGCGAACAACGAGATTACCGCATACCGCCCGGGGGATGCCCTGCCCGGAGGAGGGCAACTGCTCGCGGTCGATCGTAACGTCGCCCACATCGAGAACGCCGACGGCAGCCTGAGTCTGCTGCTGTTGCATCAGGAGCCATCCGCTTCCGCTGCCTCCTCCGCTCGTCGCCAAGCTCCCGCTTCCGCCTTGGCCCAACAAAAAGATTCTGGCGGTATCCGCCCGGTCGCCCCGAATCGCTGGCTGATCGAGGGGGGCGTCGTTGAGCAGGCGCGCGGCAATCTCGGCGAGGTGCTCAAATCGGCACGCATGGAGCCGCGTCTGGTCAACGGCGCGACCGACGGATTTGTCATCGCCATGGTCCGACCGGGTTCCCTGTTGACCCAGATGGGCTTCCGCAAGGGGGATGTGGTCCTGCAAGTCAACGGCATGCCCCTGGACAGTCCGGAAAAGGCTCTGCAGATCTTCCAGCAGCTACGTGAAGCCCGTTCTCTGCGCGTCCATGTCGAGCGGCAGGGGCAGCCCTCCGTCTTCGAATACGAAGTCAATTGAACAAGAGCGCTTCAACCTGAGCTCGGCCCGATAACCCTGTGAGACATCCCGACCCGACAACCCCTGGGAGGAGGTAGCATCCGGTGGCATTCTATAAAGGCATAACAGTGAGCCTGTTCACGGCGTTTCTGCTCTGGCTGGCGACCGCCGGCAGCGGCGCGGCCGAGGAAAAGTTCAATCTCGACTTCAAGGACATCGAACTTCCCGCCCTGGTGCAGGTGATCAGCGAAGTGACCGGGCGGAATTTCGTCTATGACGAAACCGTCAAGGGGAGCGTGACCGTCTCGTCTCCCCTGGAACTCAGCCGTAACGAAGCCTACAACCTCTTCCTCACGGTCCTCGGGGTGAAAGGTTTTACCGTCGTCCCGTCCGGCAAGATCCACAAAATCGTTCCCATCAAGGACGCCAAGGAGAGCACCCTGCCGGTAGGTGGCTGGGGGGGCGGTGAGCAGTTTGTCACCCGCCTGGTGCCGCTGCGCAATGCCGACGCCACTCTGCTGGCGACTACGGTGCTGCCGCCGCTGCTTCCCAAGACCAGTCACATCGCCGCCTTTGCCCCGGCCAACGCCCTGCTGATCACCGACAGCGCCGCCAACATCGAGCGCCTGGCCGGCATCGTCGGCGAACTGGATCGGGCCAGCGCCCTTGAACGGATCGAGGTGATTCCTCTGAGCCATGCCATGGCCGAAGAAGTCGCCAAGATCGCCAACCAGGTGCTCGCCCAAGGAGCGACAACCTCGCCCCGGGCCCGGGGTCTTGCCGCCCAGCCGGCCGGCGACGGCAGTCGCGTCGTCCCCTACGCCGCCACCAACATGCTGGTGGTCATGGCCTCCGACGAAGACATTCCCGGCATCCGCTCCCTGATCGAACGACTTGACCAGAAGCCTTCCCAGCAGCGCTCGCACATCAATGTCTATTATCTGGAAAACGCCGACGCCGAGGCCTTGGCCAAAACCCTGAGCGAAACCCTGAACAAGATCATGCCAGCGACCGCTCCCGCAGCCGCCGGCCAGCCCCCGGCCGCCGCCCCGACCAGCGGCAACGTCGGGATCATCGCCGACAAGCCGACCAATTCGCTGGTCATCAATGCCACCCCGGCGGATTACGACATCATCGAGGGCATCATCCGGCAACTCGACATCAAGCGCAAACAGGTCTTCGTCGAGGCGCTGATCCTCGAACTCTCCATGGACGCCACCAAAGAGCTCGGCGCTTCTCTTCAGGGCGGCATCGATGTCGGCAGCGACAGCGTAATCTTCGGTACCAGCAATCTCAACGGCGGGCCAGTGAACCTGGGCAGCCTAAGTCCTGACGACAATGGTGTTCCTTCCCTGTTGACCCAGTCGATCAACGGTATTCTCCTCGGTGGCCTCTTTAACCCCATCACCACTGTCATTAACGGCCAGGAGGTGACGATCCCTGCTCTCTCCGCCCTGATCGACCTCTCCAAGACCGACTCGGACATCAACATCCTTTCGGCCCCGCGCCTCCTCACCTCGGACAACGAGGAAGCGGAGATCATCGTCGGTTCGAACGTGCCGATCATCACCAACCGCCTGACCGATACCGGAGGCAGTGACGGTCTGGCGCAAAGCGTTTCCGTGGAGCGCAAGGACGTCGCCTTGACCCTGCGACTGACGCCCCAGATCACCGAAGGGGATCAGGTACGCCTGCAGGTGAACCAGGAGATCACCGACCTCGCCGCGACCAATGTCGGTGACGTCGACCAAGTCGGTCCGACCCTGACCAAGCGCTCGGTGCGCAACACCGTCCTGGCACAGGACGGCCGTACCATCATCCTTGGCGGACTGATCGGTACCAACCTGCAGAAGACCATCGCCAAGACCCCCTTCCTCGGCGACATCCCCGGGCTTGGCTGGCTCTTCAAACGGGAACGGACCGAAGAGAAGAAGACCAACCTGCTGGTCTTCATCACGCCCAAGATCATCCGCAACGCCGAAGACCTGCAGGAGGCGACCGATACCGCCTCCAAAGCCATGGACCTCTCCCGCATTCATGAAGTTTCCTCACCGGACGTGATCGACAACCTGCAACCCGCCGCCGCGGAAGCGGAGAATGGGTCGCGATGAGAACCTGGAAACGCCTGGGCGAGATTCTCGTCGCCAAGCACGGCATCGCCCCGCAAACTATCGAAGAGGCCCTGCCCGCCACCGCCGGAAGGGGCAAACGCCTGGGAGAAATCCTCCTTACCGCCAAGGCGATCAGCGAGACGCAGTTGGCCGAGGCTTTGGCCGACCAGCAGGGACTTCCCTGCCTGACCGCCATCCCCGGCGATCCCCCGGCGGAACTGCTGGCGCTGATCCCCATCGGCTATGCCAAGGAACACCGCATCTTCCCCCTGGGACGGGATGATCGCGGGCTGCGCCTGGCCATGGCCGACCCTCTCGACAGCCGTCCGCTCAACGACTTGGCAGTGCTCAGCGGCGAAACCATCCTGGTGACCGTCGCTCCGGCGACGGAGATCGTCGCCGCCATCAATCGCGGTTACGAGGGACGCGCCGAACGGGCCCGGGAAGTGGTGGAGGAGATCGGCGGCGAAGCGCGACTCGGCGACGGTCTGGAACCGGCCGACCTGCTCGACACCTCGGACGAGGCGCCGATCATCCGCTTCGTCAACAGCCTGATCACCCAGGGCTACAAGGAGCGGGCGAGCGATATTCACATCGAACCCTTTGAGAGCGAAGTGGTGGTGCGCTACCGCATCGACGGCATCCTTTACGAAGTCTTGCGGCCGCCGCGTCAGGCCCAAGCGAGCATCGTCTCGCGCATCAAGATCATGTCCGGTCTGAACATCGCCGAAAAACGCCTTCCCCAGGACGGCCGCTTCCGGGTGCGCATCGCCGGCAAGGATCTCGACGTGCGCGTTTCGACCCTGCCCACCGCCTTCGGTGAACGGGTGGTCATGCGCCTGCTTGAACAAAGCGCCAGCGTTCCGAGTCTGGAGGAGATCGGCATGGATGCCGAGATTCTCGAGCTGACCCTGCGCATGATCAGTAAGAGCCACGGCATCTTCCTCGTCACCGGCCCCACCGGAAGCGGCAAAACCACCACCCTCTACGCCGCCCTGAGCCGTTTGAACACCCAAGAAAAAAACATCATCACCGTCGAGGATCCGATCGAATACCAGCTCACCGGGGTTGGTCAGATCCAAGTCAATCCCAAGATCAACCTGACCTTCGCCACCGGCCTGCGCTCCATTTTACGTCAGGATCCGGACGTCATCATGGTCGGCGAGATCCGCGACGGCGAGACGGCGGAAATCGCCGTGCAGTCGGCCCTCACCGGGCACATGGTCTTTTCCACCCTGCACACCAACGACGCCGCCGGTGCCCTGACCCGGCTGGTGGAAATGGGCATCGAACCCTTCCTCGCTGCCTCCTCCATTGTCGGCATCCTCGCCCAGCGCCTGGTGCGCCGGATCTGCCCCGACTGCCGCGAGAGCTACCGGCCAAGCGCCGAGATGCTGCGAGAAATGGGGCTGACCGGAGCGGTACCGGCCGACGCCCTCCTCTACCGGGGCAAGGGGTGTCCGCGCTGCATGGGCATCGGCTACCGCGGGCGAACGGGCATCTACGAACTGCTGACCGTCGACGATGAGATCCGCGATCTCCTCCTGCGCAACAAGGACGCCGCCGGTATCAAGGCCGCCGCCGTCGCCCGGGGCATGCGGACCCTGCGGGATGCCGGTCTGGCCAAGGCCCTGCGCGGCGAAACGACCATCGAAGAGGTGCTCCGCGTCACTCAGGAGGAGACCTAGATCGTGCCCCTGTTCGAGTACGCCGGATTCGACGCCCAAGGCAAAAAGGTGGCGGGGACCGTCGAAGCGCCGGGGAAGAAGACGGCCACCCAGCAGCTGCGCGCCCGTGGCATCTTCCCGACCCGGCTCGCCGAGGGTGCGGCAACCGCACCCGGCGTCTCTTTGTTTTCGCGTCGATTCAGACCTTTCGCCGGCAAGGTTTCCCCCCAAGAGCTGGCCGCCACCACCCGCCAGCTTGCTACCCTGCTTGGCGCCGGACTCCCCCTTGACGAAGCCCTCGCCACCCTGGCCGGACAGCTGGCCGCCTCCCCTTTGGGCCGCGCCCTGGGAGCGGTGCGCGGCGAGGTTCTGCAGGGGAGCGAACTGCACCGGACGCTGGCTCGGCACCCCGCCATCTTCTCCCCGCTCTTCATCAATATGACCGAGGTCGGAGAACACAGCGGCACTCTCGATCAGGTCCTCGGGCAGTTGGCCGACTTCCTTGAGGATCAGGCCCGGCTCCGTTCCCGTTTACAGTCGGCCCTGGCCTACCCCATTCTCATGGGCGTGATCGGCAGCGCAGTCCTGGTCTTTCTCATCACCTTCGTCGTGCCCAAGGTCACGCGCATGCTCGAAGATCTGGGGCAGAGCCTGCCCCTGCCGACGCGCCTGCTCATTGCCGGCAGCGACTTTCTCGCCGGCTGGTGGTGGCTGCTCCTGCTCCTGGCCGGCGGCGCCGTCCTGGCGGCTCGGCGCTATGCCCGAAGCGAAGCGGGACGGCTGAAACTCGACCGGTTGAGCTTGCAACTGCCCCTTTTCGGCTCTCTCAACCTGCTTCTCGCCACCGCCCGCCTGAGCCGGACCCTGGGCACCCTGCTGCACGCCGGTGTGCCGCTGCTCAAGGCCCTGGCCATCGCCGTCAACCTGCTCCCCAACCGGGTTCTGCGCCAGGCGGTAGAGGAGGCCATCGACGCGGTACGCGAGGGTGAGAGCCTGGCGGAACCGCTTAAGCGCTCGGGGGTCTTTCCACCGATGATGGCGCAGATGGCGGCGGTCGGCGAGCGCAGCGGCGAACTGGAGGGAATGCTGCTGCGGGTGGCGGAGACTTACGAGCATCAGGTGGAGTTGCGCATCGCCGGACTCCTCTCCCTGCTCGAACCGGTGATGATCCTGGTCATGGGTACCGCCGTCGGCTTCATCGTTCTCGCCATCCTCCTCCCCATCTTCCAAGCCAGTCAGGGGATGGGGTAGGGAAGACAGAAAAAAGGCTGAAGACTGAAGGCTGAAGGATTTTGAGTCTCTTACTGACCCCTTTTTCCTCGCGCCTGTAATTGCTGGTCGGAAATCAACACAGGAGTTATGCAAATGAAAAAATCGCTTTTACGCGGCAATCGCGGCTTCACCCTCATCGAAATCATGGTCGTCGTCGTCATTCTCGGCATTCTCGCCGCCATCGTCGTTCCCCGCCTGCTGGAACGTCCCGAAGAGGCGCGGCGGACCAAGGCGGCAGTGGATATCAAGGGGCTGGAGGAGGCGATCGGCCTCTTCAAACTCGACAACGGCTTCTACCCCAGCACCGAGCAGGGCCTGCAATCCCTGGTCACGAAGCCGGAGACCGGACGCATCCCGCCCCGCTACCACGAAGGCGGCTATCTGAAAAAAGTCCCCGCCGACCCCTGGGGCAATCCCTACATCTATCTGTCGCCGGGCATTCACGGCGACTTCGACATCATCTCCTACGGCGGCGACGGCGAAGCGGGGGGGGAAGGCAACAACGCGGATGTCAACAGCTGGGAACTGGAATAACGCACGGGGTTTCACCCTGATCGAAACGGCGCTGGCGGTGCTCCTCATCGCCCTCTTCAGCGTCCTGAGCATCCCGCTCATGGGACGGCTCGGCGACGGCGCCCTCGACAGCGCGGCGCGGCGCCTGGCCGGCACGGTGAAATATCTCTACAACGAGTCCGCCCTCTCGGGCCGCCCCTACCGGCTGACGTTCGATCTGGAGAATGACACCTTTTGGGCGGCGCGCCTGGAAGTCGACGGTACCCTGACCGATGAGGGAACGGGGCCGGCCCGGGAACAGCGCCTCAAGGGCGGGGTGCACTTCCGGAACCTGAGCATCACCGGGCGCGGCACCTTCAGCAGCGGCGAGATTACCGCCGAGATTCTGCCGGTGGGCTATATGGAGGAAACGACCATCCGCCTTGACGACGACCGGGAACGGATTTTGACCCTGCGCATCAACCCCTTCACCGGCACCACGGAAATCCATGAGGGGGATCGTGAATTCTGAGCGACACCGGCAACCGGCCGGGTTCACCCTGCTCGAAGTGATGATCGCCCTGGCCGTCGCCGGCATCGCCCTGATCGCCCTGCTGGCTCTGAGCAACCGCTCTATCGCGGTCAACGCGCGCCTGCAGAAGATCACCCAGGCGACGTTGCTGGCTCAAGACAAGATGGGGGAGACGGAAGCAGCCTTTGAAAGCGGAACACTGAGCGAGGACGCAAGCGAAGGGGTTTTTGATCCCCCCTTCGAGGACTTCCGCTGGCGCATCGCCTTTGAACCGACCCCGATCCCTTCGATCCGCATGGTCACGGTGCGGGTTCTCTGGGGGGATGAGAAAAAGAACGAAGAGGTGACAATTGACTCCTTCCTCTTCTAGGCGGCGAACCGGCCGCAACCACTCCGCGGGCTTTACCCTGATCGAAGTACTGCTCGCGGTGGCCCTCACCAGTTTGGTGTTGCTCGCGGTCTACGGCGTCTTCGCTTCGGTCGACGGCACCCGCCGGCGCTTAAGCGACGACAGCGAAGCCTATCATCGCGCCCGGGTGATTTTTGACCGTATCGGCCGGGAAGTCCGCGGCGCCTACCTCGTACCCGGCAACGTCGAGACCTTTCTCGAAGGACGCGGCGGCGATATCCGTGAACCCTCGCTGACCCTGACGACCACCGCCACCACCCCCCAGGGGAACGGCGGCGGGCTCTCCCAGGTCCGCTACGAATGGCTGGAAGACCCTGAAAACAGCCGGGAAACCCTGGTCCTGATGCGCCGTGAACGCGGCGTCCAGCAGCCGGAAGAGAGGGATGAAGAGGGCTACCGTCTCGCCATCGGCATCGAGGAGGCATATCTGCGCTTTCATGACGGCACGGAGTGGAAAGACAACTGGGATTCCCGCAGCCAGGGGCCGCCGCAACGGGTCGAGATCGCCATGCGCATCCGCTCCGGCGAAATCGCCGTTCCCTTCCGGTCGAGTTTCGAACTGCCGGTCATCCAGGGGCGACGATGAGAATCCTGCGTCAGCAATCGGGGATGGTGCTGCTGCTGGTGCTGGTGGTGGTGACCCTGCTCAGCGCTTTGGTGATTGAGCTGGCCTTTTCAACCCTGGTCGATCTGCGCCTCACTGAAACCTTCCGCGACACCAGCCGCGCCTACTATCTGGCCAAGGGCGGAGTGCGAGCCGGGCGAGGGATTCTGCGCATGGACAGCAACGGCTATGACGCCCCGAACGATCCGGCGGAGCTCTGGAGCCTGGGGGTCGCCCAGTATCCGGTGGCCGAGGGGTACCTTTCGGTCACCATTGAGGACCTAGGGGGGCGCATCAATCTCAACGCTCTGGTCAGCGCCGGCAACGTCAATCCGGTGATTAAGTCCCGACTAATGCGCCTCTTCGACGAATTAGCCCTTTCCACCGGCGAAGAACTGATCGCTGCGCTCATCGACTGGCTCGATCCGGACGATCGGGTGTACGTCGATCCCGAGGGACGGCGGGCGATGGGTGCCGAGACCGGCGCTTATCTGGGCGGAGAAAAACCGGTTCGGTGCAAAAACGGCCCCCTGGACAATCTTGAGGAACTCCTCCTGGTGCGCGGCTTCACCCCGGAAATCTTTAAAGAAATCGCCCCCTTCGTGCGCCTCCACGGCAATGACAAGATCAATGTCAACAGCGCCCCCGCCGAAGTGCTCATGGCCTTGTCGGAGGATCCGGAGATCACCCGCGACGCGGCCGAGGCAATCATCGAACGACGCTCGGAGACGCCCTTCAAAAGTCCGGCGGAACTGGGCTGGATCAACGAACTGCCCGGCCTCGCCAATCTGCTGCGCGAACCCTTCACCGTGACCAGCGACATCTACCGCATCGAAGCCACGGCCACGGTCAACGACGGCGTCCGCCGAGCTGAGGCCGTCGTCAACAAAACCGGCGACCAACTGCTCTATCTGAAAGTGGATTAGGAGAATCATGGCGAGACGACTGATCGGCATCGATATTGACGCCCGGCATATGCGTGCCGTTTTAATCGAGGAAAGCCAGGGCAAACGGACCCTGATCGACGCCCGACGCGAGCCCCGGACCGAGGGCGAGGATCCGGCGGAAAGCCTGCGCCGCCTCCTCGGCGAAACCCGTCTCGGCGACCGGATGGCCACCGCCCTCCCCGCCGGATGCACCTATTTCCGGCGACTGAGCTTCCCTTTCGCCGAAGAGAAAAAAATCTCCGCCGCGCTCCCCATGGCCTTTTCCCTACAGTTACCTGTCACCGGCGAGAGTTTCGGCTTCGCCATGGAGAAGGCCATCCCCGGGGAAGCGGGCTTCACCCTGGCGGCGGCGGCCGTGGACCGAGCCACCATCGCTGCTACCCTGGAGCCTTTCGACCGCCGGGATATCCCCCTCAACATCCTCGGCCTGACCCCCCACAGTCACGTCCGGGGCCTGGGGGAGATGATGCCCGACGGCCTCCTCGCCATCCTCGGTGAGGCGGAAGGCTCCCTGGCCCTGGTCGACGGCGGCGCGGTCGTCGATCACCGGTTGCTGCCCCCAGCCGTCCTCAGCGACAGCGTCCGACTGAGCGAGGAGATGTGCCGCGCCGGCAATGCCCTGCGCGCCGCCCACGGTCTGGAACATCCGGCCTGGCTGTTGATCGGCAGCGGCGCCACGGAGCACCTTGTCCAGGCGCTGCTTGAGGCAGGTGAGGCGGCGACAACCCCTCGGGTCGAACTGCACGGAGAACCCCTGCCGGCGGAATTCCTGCCGGCCTTTGCCCTGGCCCGGCGGGCCGGGATCAGTGAGCGGGAACGAGCCTTCAACCTGCGCACCGGCGAGTTCGCTTTAAAGAGCGAATGGGGACGGCTGAAAAAACGCTTGGCGGGCATGGCCGCCCTGCTCGGCTTCTCCCTGCTGCTGCTCGGCGTCTCGGCCTATCTCGATTACGCGCAGAAGGCCCGCGTCGCCGAAAACCTGCGCGAGGAAATGCATCAACTCTTCCGCGCGACCTTCCCCGGTAACCAAGCGATCGTCGATGCCCCCTTGCAGATGCGCGCGCAGCTGGAAGAGCTGCGCAAAATCAGCGGGCTGCTCGGCACTGGCGAGGGGCCTTCGGCCCTGTTTGCTCTCGATGATATCTCGCGCCGCACCCCCGCCGATCTCACCGTCGATATCCGCGAGTTCACCTACACGGCGGAAGCGGTACGCCTCGAAGGGATAACCGCTTCCTTCGACGCCATCAACCGTTTCAGCGACAGTCTGCGCCAATCCCCCCTCTTCGCCGAGGTGCGCATCGACGACGCACGCATGAGCCTGGACGGCAAACAGGTCGATTTCCGTCTCACCCTTCCGTTGCGCAAGGAGCCTTAAGCGATGTTCCAACAGCTGAGCCAACGCGAACGCCTGATCCTCCTCGCCGGCGGCCTCTTCCTGCTGGCGGTGCTTACCTGGTTCGCCGTCATCTCCCCCTACCGTCAGGCCATGGACGGCCTCGACGGAAAGATTGGCGCCCGGCAGCAACAGCTGGCCGAACTGCGCAACATGCAAGAGCAGTATTTTGAGCTGAAGCAGAGCCTCGACCGGGCCGAGCGGCAAATGGAACAGGCCACCACCTTCTCCATCTTTGCTTTCATGGAAAATCTGGCGGCACGCCATGTCGATCGCGCCAACCTGGTTTCCATGCGCCCGCAACCGGCGCTGGAAAGGGAAGGCTTCCGCGAAGAATCGGTGGAAATCAAACTCGAACGGGTTGCCCTGGGACAGCTGGTCGGCCTGTTGCGCGACATGGAGACCGCCGAATCCCCCTTGCAGGTAAAGAGCCTGCGTATCAAAACCCGCTTCGACGATAAGCGTCGCCTCGATTCGGTGCTGACCGTCGCCGCGTACGGAAGAAACCGATGAAACGCTGGAATCCCTTCCATCGCCACGCCGCCAACGGTCAGCCCGGTGCGACCGGACGCGGCCCCTTGCTCATGCTCCTTTTAGCCCTGCCGGTCCTGCTCTGCGGTTGGCTCGCGGGGCTGCTCATCGACTTTCCCTCACCGGCCCTGGAAGCGCGCCTGGAGCAGGAAGTGAACAGCCGCCTGCGAGGCCAGGGACGACTGGAACTTGAAGGGCTGACACCACAACTCCCCTTCACCATCGGCGTCCGCGCGGGCACCTTGAACCTGGTCCAACCGGCCATGGCGATCACGGCCGAAGATCTCGTCGCCGCGCCCCTCTGGCGCTCTCTTCTCGGCGGCAATCCCGGTTTGAGTTTTTCTGCCCAACTGCTGGGCGGGGAGGCCCAGGGCTTCGCCCGCCGCGACGGCGAGCTCGACCTGAAACTGCGCGACCTGCGCCTTGCCTTCCCGCTGCTGGAAAATTCACAGCTGGCGATTGAAGGGGTTCTGACCCAAGGCGCCTTTACGGGTCTCTGGCCCCCTCGGGACGGAAGCGAGAGCCGCTTGGCCCTGACCCTGACCGGGGTCCGTCTCACCGGACTGAGCACCCTCGGCGCCCAGGGTGACGCTTTGGAACTGGGCAACCTGGAACTGGTCGGCACCGGTCAGGGAAAATCCTTCAAAATCGAACGGCTGGAAGGGCGGGACGGTCACCTGATCGGGACCGGCAGCGGTTCGCTGCTCCTCGCCGACAATTTCCCCGCCAGCCGGATGAATCTGACCCTGAACCTGAAAACCACGGCGGAAATGGACGGAGAACTCCGGAAGCTGCTCACCCTGCTCGCCCCCCCCGCCGCCGATGGCAGCCTTACCTTGCGCCTTTCCGGCACCCTCGCCCGCCCCAACCTGAATTAAAAAAGGCCGGTCAGCGACCGGCCTTTTCTCAACCCCCTTCAATCCCCCCTTGTCAGGGGGGAAGAATTTCCTATTCCCTCCCCCCCCACTTTCTACCCACCCAGCTCCCGCGACCGTTCCGTGGCCCTGGCCACAGCGTCCATCAGGGTTGCCCGCAGGCCTCCCTCTTCCAGAGCCTGGACGCCAGCGATCGTGGTGCCGCCGGGGGAACAGACCTTGTCGCGCAATACCGCCGGATGTTCGCCGCCCTCCTTGACCATGCGCGCCGCGCCGAAGAGGGTCTGGGTCGCGAGCATCAGGGCCGTGTGCCGGGGCAGACCCTGAAGTACGCCGCCGTCGGCGAGAGCCTCGATGACGGTGAAGACATAGGCCGGACCGGAACCGGAAAGCCCGGTCACGGCATCCATCTGCCCTTCGTCGACAATCTGAACGATGCCGACGGTTTCGAACAGATGCTGGGCGGTGCGCAGATCGGCGACGCGGGCGTGGCGGCCGGAGCAGAGGGCGGTGGCACCGGCGCCGACCAGGGCCGGGGTGTTGGGCATGGCGCGGATGATCCGTCGCGGTCCGCCGAGAAGCCGCTCCAGCTCAGGGGTGCCGACTCCGGCAAGGATGGAGATCAGCAGCTTGTCGTCGCTGAAGAGTTCGCCAAACCCGGCCAGCGCCGTTTCCCGCACTTGGGGCTTGACCGCCAGCACCAGCAGGTCGCAGTCTCTGACCAGTTCCCGATTGTCGCTGATCACCCGGACGCCGTAACGATCCTCCAGCAAGCGCCGCCGCTCGTCGCTGGGCTCGGCGACCAGTAGCCGGGCCACGGGGAAGGCGCCGCCGAGCAGCCCCTTGATGATGGCCTCGGCCATGTTGCCGCCTCCGATAAATCCGATTTTGTCGATTTTTTCCATGGGGGTTTCCCTTCCTTTCGTCGTCAACAAGACCTCTTCAGTAAAGCGAAAAGCCTTATCTCTGTCAAGGGTTGTGCCCAGCGCCCGCAAGGATGAAAAAACCATTGACCCCTCGGGGCTTTAGCGGTATAACGCCCCGGTTCCGCCGCGCGCGGGACGTCCTTACCCGCAGCCGGGATTGCGGTCGCAACGGGAACTTGCTACTGTAAAAAAAACCTTTCCCGAAAGCGCCGCTATCGGCATGAGGGCGGCTAAATCCTTCCTTCCCTCGCCCCTTTCTTTTTCAGCCCCTTGATCCAGGAGAACTCATCGCCATGAATCCTCGCACCACACCCCGCTGGACGGTGGAAAAGTCCGCGGAACTTTATGGCATCCGGCGCTGGGGCGCCGGCTTTTTCGACATGGACGCCAACGGCGACATCACGGTCAAGGTGAAATTCCCCAACGGTGAGGTCGCGGTCTCTCTCATGGAAATCGCCCGGGGCATCGCCCAGCGCGATCACGCCATGCCGGTATTGCTGCGTATTGAGAATCTGCTTGACGCCCGGATTATCTACCTCAACGAAACCTTCCGTGAAGCTATCGCCGAAACGGGCTACCAGGGGGAATACCGGGGCGTCTTCCCGGTCAAGGTCAACCAGCAGAGCCACGTCATCGAGGAGATCACTCGCTTCGGCGCCCGCTACGGCCACGGCCTCGAAGCCGGGAGCAAGGCCGAGCTGGTGCTGGCTATGGCCTCCCTGCAACCGGGTGCCCTGCTCATCTGCAACGGCTACAAGGATGAGGAATTCATCGATCTCGGCCTGCGCGCCACCCGCCTCGGCTATCGTTGCTTCTTCGTCATCGAATCGCCGGCCGAGCTGGACATCGTCATCGCCCGCAGCCGCGCCCTTGGTGTGCGTCCGCTGATCGGCGCCCGCGCCAAGGTCTACGCCAAGGTCGGCGGCCAGTGGACGGAATCGAGTGGCGACCGCAGCAGCTTCGGCCTCAGCTCGACCCAGCTCATCGAGATCTTCGAAAAACTTAACGACCTGGGGATGATCGACTGCCTGCAACTGCTCCACTGCCATCTCGGCTCGCAGATCCCCAACCTCGCCGACATCCGCGCCGGGGTGCTCGAGGCCTGCCGCTACTACGCAGCGCTGGTCAAGGAAGGCGCGCCCATGGGCTACCTCGATTTCGGCGGCGGCCTGGCTGTCGACTATCTCGGCACCCAAAGCATTCATCCCCACTCGCGCAACTATGACTTGGCCGACTACTGCCGCGCCATCATCGACGTCATTCGCGCCACTTTCGACGTACAGGGGATCAAGCACCCGCACATCGTCACCGAATCGGGACGGGCAACCGTCGCCTTCTCCTCGGTGCTGATGTTCAACATCCTCGATGTCATGCACTTCGAGGCGGTCTCCCTCCCCGACACCCTGCCCGAGGGGAGCCACAAGCGACTGCGCCATCTCTTCGACCTGTGCGAGGATATCGAGGATCACAACCTGGCCGACCGCTACACCGAGGCGTTGGCCATCCGCGGGCAGATCCGCGACCTCTTCCGCCAGGGGCAAATCAGTCTGCGCGAACGCTCCCTCTCGGAAAACATATTCCTCGCCTTGGCCCAGTCCATCGCCGGGCGCATCGACGGCCTCGACGAGATCCCCGCCGGGCTTGAAGGGCTGCGGCAGAGTCTCTCGGACATCTATTACGGCAATTTCAGCGTCTTCCAGTCGCTGCCCGACACCTGGGCGATCAACCAGATCTTCCCCATCGTTCCCCTGCACCGCAATGGCGAGGCGCCGACCCGCGAAGCGATCATCGCCGACCTCACCTGCGACAGCGACGGCAAGGTCGACACCTTCATCACCGGTCGCGGGGTGCGGCCGACCCTGCCCTTGCACGCCGTCAACCCCAACGAAGAATACCTGCTCGGTGTCTTTCTGGTCGGCGCCTACCAAGAAACCCTCGGCGACCTGCACAACCTGCTCGGCGATACCAACATCGTCAGCGTGCGCATCAACGAGGACGGCAGCTACGACGTCATGAAGGAGATCGAAGGGGACAGCATCGCCGACGTGCTCAGCTACGTCGAATACAACCCCCAGGCGCTCTTCGAGAATTTTCGCGCCATCGCCGAGGTGGCGGTGCGCGAGAAACGGATTCGCGTCGAGGAGCGACAGCAGATTCTCAACGAGTTCTCCGCCAGCTTGCAGGGTTACACCTATTTCGAGAAGTAGCCGAACGACCGCTCTTTTGGCCGAATCGTGCAAAAGGCGCTTTTCTTTCGAGAAAAGCGCTTTTGTTTTTGTGCAGAAGGGAGAAGCAGGGACGTGAAGGCGGCATTAATCGTCCGCCAAACGCGGGCTTTTGATACGCAAACGCGGAGAGCCGGTGATCAGGCGCGCCCCTTTGTGGAAAGAGGCGTAGTGCCAGATCCACGAGAACATGACGAAGACCCGGCGGCGGAAACCAACGAGACAGAAGATATGGATCAGCGACCAGAGCAGCCAGGCGAACGTTCCGGCGAACTTGTGCTTGCCGATGGCAGCCACCGCCTTGAAACGGCCGATGGTCGCCATCGTTCCCTTGTCGTGATAAACGAAGGCGGGACGGGTCGGCGGGGTGATTTCACCAACGATTTCACGGCGGATCACGCTGGCGACGAACTCCCCCATCTGCTTGGCCGCTGGCGCCACCCCCGGCACCGGCGCGCCGCTGGTCGAATCAACCACATGGGCGAGGTCGCCGACCACGAAGATTTCCGGATGTCCCGGCACGGAGAGATCGGGGGCAACCTTGACCCGCCCGGCCCGGTCGAGATTGGTCTTCAGCCATTGCGCCGCCGGTGACCCCTGGACTCCGGCCGCCCAGATGACGTTGGCGGTGGCGAGACGCTCTTCGCCGATATGAGAACCGCACCCTCCTCCATCTCCCTCACCAGGCTGTTCAGACGCACCTTCACCCCCATTTCGCGCAGTTTCCGCTCGGCGCGGCGGCTCATCGCTGGAGCAGCCGATCCGCCGCCTCGACCAAGATCACACGAGCGGCGGTGGTGTCAATGTAACGGAAGTCGTGAGGAATGGTGCGGGCGGCGATCTCCATCAGCGCACCCGCCAGTTCTACCCCGGTCGGCCCGCCACCGACCACCACAAAGGTCAGATCCCCGCGCCGGATCTCCTCATCCGCCTCACATTCCGCCTCCTCGAAGGCAAGCAGAATGCGCCGGCGGATCTCCAGGGCATCATCGATGGTCTTCAGGCCCGGGGCGATTTCTTCCCAGTCGTCTTTGCCAAAGTAGGAATGGGTGGCGCCGGTAGCGAGAATCAGGTAGTCGTAATGGGCCGACCCATTGTTGAAACACACCTCGTGCCACCCGAGGTCGATATCGATCAACTCGGCCAGACGCACCTCGGCGTTGACCTGATCCTTGAGGATGTTGCGGATCGGCGAAGCGATGTCCGCCGGCGAGAGCACCGCCGTCGCCACCTGATAAAGCAGCGGCTGGAAAAGATGGTAGTTCCGGCGGTCGGCGACCAGTACCGACACCGGCGTGTCGCGCAAGGCCTTGGCCGCGTTGATGCCGGCGAAACCGCCGCCGATGATGACCACCCGGGGACGGTGAGTAGGGGCGATATCAGGCTTGTCCATGGCAAATCCTCCGCGAAAAAGTCAGGATTAAAGAATAGCACAACCGCTGCTTTTTTCCTTCACCAACTCCCCACAACCAACGCTCCCCGGAAGACTCCAGGCGCATCCGTTATTTCTTTGTTTCATCCTGCTCGCCCTGCTGCTGAATGCCTGCCGCGCCGTGGGAAAACCGGCCCCGGTCGCTGGCGGACAGATCCTCCTGGTCCTCGCGCCAAGCCCGGCGCACCGCTTCGGTGGCGATATCCGGAATAGAACGACCGGCAGTCGCGGATTTCATGTGCAGGACGCAATGGAGATGAGCTCGAAATCGAAGGGTCGGGGAAAAACTTGGGGGGGGGAAGGGAGGGGAGGAAAAAAATTTAGAGCGCGTCGGCGTTTTACCGCCCGCCGCGCCCTATCAAAAAACGGGGAAGGACCATTCTTCCGTCAAATACCCGACAGGCCCGGAAGACAACAGGCTTATCGCCTTTGCCGATCAGAGAAAACCGAACTTCTTCATCCGGTAACGGAAGGCGTCGATGCCAAGATTGAGCTTCTTGGCCGCCTTCGACTGGTTACCCTCGGAGGTTTCCAGAGCCTGGCGAATCAGTTCACGCTCGACATCCTCGATGTCGATGCCTTCCTCGGGCAGATGAACGCTGAAAGAGCCGACGGAGGAACCGCCGGTCTTGGCGACGAGTTCCTGGGGCAGATGTTCGAGCAGCAGGGTTTCTTCGTTTTCGAGGATGATGGCGCGCTCGATGATATTGCGTAGCTCGCGGATATTGCCGGGCCAGGCGTACTCAATAAGAAACTTTTCCGCCATTTTCGACACGCCCTTGACCGACTTGCCAAACTCGCGATTGAAATGGGCGATGAAGTGTTCGACCAGGGGCATGATGTCGTCACGACGCTCGCGCAGGGCCGGAAGCTGGATGGGGATGACCTGGATGCGATAGTAGAGGTCGGCGCGGAAGACCTTCTCTTCAATGGCCTGGAGCAGATCCTTGTTGGTGGCCGAGATGATGCGCACGTCGACCTGGATATCCTTGATGCCGCCGACCCGACGGAAAGAGCGGTCCTCAAGAACCCGCAGCAGTTTGGCCTGCATGCCGGGAGCCATGTCGCCGATCTCGTCGAGGAAGAGGGTACCGCCGTCGGCGAGCTCCAACAGGCCTTTCTTCTGCACCTTGGCATCGGTGAAGGCCCCCTTCTCGTGCCCCATCAGCTCGCTTTCGAGCAGGGTTTCCGGTACCGCCGCGCAGTTGATGGCCAAAAAGGGGCGCTCGGCGCGGCTGCTCTGGTAGTGGATGGCCTTGGCGATCAGCTCCTTACCGGTACCGCTCTCCCCCTGGATGAGAATCGTGCCGGCATCACTCTTGGCGACCTTTTCCACCATGGCGAGGACATTCTGCATGTGCCGGCTGCGGCCGACGATACTGCCGGAGCTGTACTTACGGGACTGCTCGGAACGCAGGTGCGCCACCTCGCGACGGAGTTCGCCGTTCTCCAGGGCCTTTTTGATGACGATGGCCAGCTCGTCGAGATTGAAGGGCTTGTTGATATAGTCGTAGGCACCCATGCGCATGGCCTTGACCGCAGTTTCAAGCACCTCCAGGGCGGTGACCATGATGACGATGATCTCCGCCTCCATCTCCTTGACCCGCTCCAGCACGGTCAGCCCATCGATGCCGGGGAGCTGGATGTCGAGAAGCATCAGATCGGGAACGTCATCTTTGACCAGCTTCAGCGCATCTTCACCGCTGGCGGCGGTAACCACGTCGTACCCCTGCTTCTTCAGGTTCTGTTCCAGGGACCAGCGAATCAGATGTTCATCGTCGACGACCAGTATTTTCTGTTGACGCACGGTTATCCTCTTTGACAATTGGCGATGTCCCCGGCGGAGACGGGAAGTTCGATGGAAAAGACAGTCCCTTCGCCGAGTCGGCTCTCGACCCGGATGTCGCCTCCCTGCTGCTCCATCAGGCGACGGCAGATGGCCAGGCCCAATCCGGTTCCCTGGGCCTTGGTGGTGTAGAAGGGAGAGAAAATCTTCTCCAGTTCGCCCTCGGCGATGCCCGGCCCGGTATCGCTGACGCTGATTCGCGCCAGCGACTCTTTGCCGCCGGCGACTCGGGCGGTCTCCACGGTCAGGGTGCCGCCCTGCTCCATGGCCTGGAGAGCATTGATCATGACGTTGAAGAGTACTTGCTGCAACTGCTTTTCGTCGGCCCAGACAGGGGGGAGATCCTGGTCTAGACTCTTGACGCGGTGAACATTACGCGATTCCGGGTGCTGGACGACGAAGAACAACGTCTTGTTGACCAGCTCGTTGAGATCGACATAGGTGGGATCAGGTTCGCCGGGCTTTCCGAAGAAAAGCAGATCGCCGGCGGTCTTGTTCAGGCGGCTGATCTGTTCGAGCACCTCGGCGACAATCCGCCGCCGGGGATCGTCCTCTGCGTAGTCATCGGCGAGCACGGCGATGGCGCTGCCGATGCCGGCCAGGGGATTCTTGATTTCGTGAGCCACGCCGGAAGCCATTTCCCCCACGGATGCGAGACGATCGGCTCGCACCATCTGCTGGTAATGGTACTGTTCCAGGGTTTTACGAGCTTTCTCCAGGTTGTCTACCATCGAGTTGAAACTGCCGGCCAGACTGCCCATTTCATCGGAAGCCAGGGGGGTGACCCGACCGCTCAGATCGCCCTGCTCGACCCGGGACATCTGTTCGATCAGGGAATGAATCGGCCGGCGCACGAAGCGCAGCAGCAGAAAGGCCGCCCCGACCGAGAGCAGAACGAGGATGGCGAGGGTAGAAAAGACGAAAAACTGGGTCGATGCCCGCAGCTTCTGCCGAGTATCGGCGAGGGAGTAGTTCAGGTTAAGCAGCCCGAGGACCTGATGCCCGCTGCCGTGGCAGCCGTAACAACGCGTGTCGCCCATGATCGGCTTGATAATTCCCAGCATTTCCTGCTCGCCATAGCGGAAAATGGCGTGGTCACGCCGGTTCTTGAAGAGCGCCAGTTCATTGAAGCCCACCTGTTGGCCGATCTCTTCAGGGTGCGCCGACTTGAGAATAGTGCCGTCGGTGGAGAAGACGCGCAGGGCGCTGAGCTGGGGATTTTCGCCGACGGACTGGAGAATCACCTGCACCTCGTCGTTCTGCCCCGTACACATGTTGTTAAAGATGGCCTTTTCGATGGTGGCCAGCAGCAGGACGGCGTTTTGCCGGGTCGAACCGACCAGATGCCGATGCTCCCGCTGCAGATGGAACAGGGTCAGAATGCTGATCCCGACGGTTAGCAACAGAATGTGCAAAAAGATGACGCGCGTAACGAGACTTTTGAAAAACAATGCGCCCCCAGGCTTTTAATCAGTTGGCCGGAAGATCCCCGGCGGCGGTCGGTACGCCCGCGCCTTGCGTGGTGCCGACGCGATTCTTCTCGGACGAGTAGGAGAATTCCCATTCGCTGTATTTTCCGCGGTTGGCGAAGGTGTCGTATTCCTCGGGAAAGTCGTCTTTCTTGAAGGGTTCGTCGTTGCTCGAACTGCGCACCCCCTTGATCCCCCCGGCGGGATCCTTCACCACCACCCAGTCGCCGCCGGTCATAGGGTCGGGATAAAGCCGTCGCAAATGGCGTTTGACCTGGAGTGAACGCGGGTCACGGAGCAAATCCTCAAGGCGCTCAGGGGAACGCCGGAGGCCGCCGTGATTGATCTGCCGATAGCTTTCGAAAGCGCGCCGGTACTGATCGCCGCGCCAGAGCAGTTCCTCTTCCCGCTCCCGCTGCATGAGCGAGCGCCAGCTCGTTCCGGCCATGCCGAGGGTGAGACCGATGACCACCACCATGACCAGTACCGTAAGCAGGGTCACGCCCCGCTGGTTTCCGGAAAAACCGCGTCGCGAGGCGAATCCTGTCATCACTCAAGAATCCTCACCCATAAGATAAGAGAGAATGATGTCATCGAGGCTGGGGGCTTCAGGGACTTTCGTCGGAGGCGGCTTGACCGTCGGAGAGGCGGCCGCGACCGGGGCGGGTCCGGCGGCTGGTGGGGCGACGGGACGCACCACCTCGGCCGAAATTCCCGGCGCCGAAGCGGGACCCGCAGGAGTCGCGCACGAGGGGGAGGGACCGGATGCGGCCGAAGCCGAAGCCGCTCCAGGTCCCGAAGCGCCGGAAAGTTGCGTAGCGGCTGCGAACCTGAGGTTCTCGATACGCCCGTCGAACTCCCCTTCCTTGAGCCGCCGCAGCATATCCCGATGCTGCTGTTTCATCAGCTCCTCGACCCGCTTTTCCAGCTGCTCCACGCCACGCTGATCGGCGTAGGAAGTCTTGGTCGACGCGAGAATGGTGCCGCCATGGTAAAGGAGGGTGACAACCTGGGGGTTCTTCTCCCCGCCGTCCTCGGTCTGGACGTGGTAAACGCCCCCCTTGTAACGAAAATTATGGTTGAAACCAAAGACCATGCCCGCCTCGCGACCTAGTGAAATAACGGTTCATTGTTAACACATTACGCGAAATGGCGCAAGATCCGCCCTCTGGACTCTCAACGGGCCAGCAGCGCCTTGACCTTGGCCACCGCTTCAAGGGCATCGGCGGCGTAGAGATCAGCGCCAATGGCGTCGGCGTAATCCTGGGTAACCACCGCTCCACCAACCATGGTGAAGACCTTGATTCCGGCCTCACGCAACTGCCCCAGAACCACCTCCATCTGCTGCAAAGTGGTGGTCATCAGCGCCGAAAGACCGACAGCATCGACCTGATGCGTGCGGGCGGCGTCGAGAATGCGCGCGGCGGGAACGTTCTTGCCCAAGTCAATGACCTCGAAACCGTGGTTTTCCAGTAGGGTGCAGACGATGTTCTTGCCGATGTCGTGAATATCCCCTTCGACCGTCGCCATCAGAATCTTACCGAGGCTTTGGGCGGCGTCGCCGCGCAGCTCCTGCTTGAGGCGGGCGAAAGCGGTCTGCATGGTCTCGGCGGAGAGCATCACCTGGGGGAGGAAAATCTGATTACGCCCGAAGCGCCGCCCGACCTCCTCCAACCCCGACAAAAGGCCTTCATTGCTGATCTGCAACGGGGAAAGCCCCTCAGCGAGGGCCCGTTCCACCAAAGCGACGATGCCGTCCTTGTCCCCTTCGATGACGGCATACCCAAGGAGCTCGCGGATTGCCGGTTCCGGCCCTTCCCCTTTCGGCACCACCGGCACCGCCTGGGCACCGCCGTAGACGGCGATGTACTCCTCGGCCCGTTCGTCCTTGCCGAGGAGGACCATAGCCGCGCGGAAGGCGTCCATCATCCGTTCTTCCTTAGGATTGACGATGGCGGCGGCGAGTCCGGCCTCCAGCGCCATGGCGAAGAAGGTCGCCGAGAGCACCGGCCGGTTGGGCAGGCCGAAGGAGATGTTGCTCACCCCAAGGACCGTGGCCAGCCCCAGTTCGTTCCGTACCGCGCGCAGAGCGCGGATGGTTTCCATGGCCCGCTTCTGCTCGGCGGAAACGGTCAGGGTCAGGCAGTCGATAACCACATCCTCCTTCGCCAGCCCGGCCGCCAGTGCCGCTTCCAGAATCTTGCCGGCAACCTGTGTCCGTCCTTCAGCGGTTTCGGGGATGCCGGTTTCGTCTAGGGCCAGTCCGATCACCGCCGCGCCATACTTGCGGGCCAGAGGCAGGATAGCGCACCGGCTCTTCTCCTCGCCAGAGACGGAATTGATCAACACCTTGCCGTCCACCGCCTTGAGCGCCCGCTCCAGCGCCGCCGGGTCGGAGGAATCGAGAACCAGCGGCGCGCCGCTGACACCGCTGACGGCATAAACCGCCCGTTCCAGGGCGGCCGCCTCGTCAACCCCGGGGGTGCCGCAGTTGACGTCGAGCAGCACCGCCCCGGCCCGGGTCTGCTCTTGGGCCTCGCGGCGAATGTAAGCGGTCTTCCCTTCCCGCAGCTCGGCGCTGTAGGCCTTCTTACCGGTGGGATTGATGCGTTCGCCGATGATCGCGCAGGGAGCGTCGCCGCCGATCTCCACCACCGCCGAGCGGCTGGAGAGGAAGCCGCGGCGCTTCGGCGGCGTCCAGCCCTGCTCCCGGACGTCGAGGGCGTCGCGCATAGCGCGGATATGAGCCGGAGTGGTGCCGCAGCAGCCGCCGATAACCCGGGTGCCGAGGGCGATCAGCCGATCATGGTAGGCGGTCATCTCCTCGGGAGTGCCGGGAAAGACGGTGCGGCCGTCGACCAGTTGCGGCAATCCGGCGTTGGCCTGGGCGATGAGCGGGCGGGCGGTCACGGTGCGCATCTTTTCGAGAATGGCGTAGATGCCGTCGATGCCGAGGCCGCAGTTGGAGCCGATGACGTCAGCGCCCAAGGCATCGAGGGTGACGGCAGCGGCCTCCGGCGGGGTACCAAGGACGGTGCGCCCGGCGTCGTCGAAGGTCATCTGGGCGATGATGGGCAGTTTCGAGAATTCGCGGCAGGCGATCACCGCCGCCCGCAGTTCGCGGATATCGAGGAAGGTTTCCATGGAGATGAGATCGGCGCCACCTTCGACGAAGGCCCGCACCTGCTCACCGAAGATCTCGACCATCTCGTCGAAACCGGCATCCCCCACCGGCTGCAGAAAGCGTCCAGTCGGACCGACGGAGGCGGCGACGAAATGCCCGGGACCGGCGGCCCGACGTACGATCTCCACCCCCGCCCGGTTGATCTCGGCGACCCGTCCCTCCAGACCGTAATGGGCCAGCTTGACCCGACTGCCACCGAAGGTGTTGCTCACCAGGATATCCGCCCCCGCTTCGGCATAAGCGCGATGCACGCCCTCAACCACTGCGGGAAACTCCAGGTTCATCGCCTCAGGAGAGGCGCCGGGTTTGAGTCCGCGCTCCTGCAGCATGGTGCCCATGGCGCCGTCGAGCACCAGCACCCGCTCCTTGATGGCTTGAAGAAAATCGGCCATGTCATTCCTCGTTGGGTTGAGCGGCGCCGGCGTCAAACCGGGACCGGACCAGGGAAAAATCGGCGGGGATCGGGCCGCGCAGATCGACGTGCCCTTTGAGGGTCTGCACCGGTTCCCCCTCGATGAGGATCCGGATCTGGCGGATATGAGAAAAATTGGCGGCCAGGGTATTGGCCAGGGCCTGCACGGTGAGCAGCTCACTCATGCTCCCCCCGGGATGACCGGAAACCAGTTCGCGGCTGAAGCTGACCCAGGCCGTCGTCCCGTCAATAGTCACCGTCTGCACCCGGGTGCGGGGTGGCAGCACCGGAACCAGGGCCCCCTTGGGGCCCGCGACCAGAACTTCCAGGGTACGGCGCAGGCACTCCTCCAGTTCCGGACAATCCTCGATCCGACCCGTCTCCGCCTCCAAGCCGTCACCGGCGACGGTGGCGAAATAAAGCTGGACCTCGCGCATCACCGGCGGCGGTTCGGACGGCGGCGGGGGCGGAGACGACGGCGCGAAAAACCAGCGCCCGAGCAGCAGTCCGGCCACGCCGATCAGAGCAATCACCAGCATCGGCCACAGCCTGTGACCGACGGTTTTTTTTCGTGGCGCAACCATGGAGAACCTCCTCAAGGGACACAGTCGTCCTTTTTTCGCGAAGACCGATTCTGTTCAGTCGAGGCTGACCTGGGTCACCCAGGTCAGGTCGCGGCCGAGAAAGGCGCCGCCCACCCGGACGAAGCGGGTCGGAATATCGGTGACGAAAAAACGCGGCGCGGCGGGGTCGCTCCGGCGTGGCAGGCGATGGCCGTTGAGCATGGCCTCGACGGTGCGAGAGGTCTCCTCTGCCGAGTCGACCAGGGCGACCTGATCGCCGAGTACCTCGCGTAGGGTCTGCTTGAGCAGGGGATAGTGGGTACAGCCGAGCACCAGGGTGTCGATCCCCCTTGCCATCAGCGGCGCCAGGTATTCCCGGGCGGTGAGCCGCGCCACCGGATGTTCGGCCCAGCCTTCCTCGGCGAGGGGCACGAAGAGGGGGCAGGGGGCGGAGAAGACCTCGATGGTCGGATCGAGGGCATGGATGGCGCGGGTGTAGGCGCCGCTGGCGATGGTTCCCTCGGTGCCGATGACCCCAACTCGGCCGCCGCGGGTCACCGCCACGGCCTTGCGCGCGCCGGGCTCGATCACCCCGACCACCGGCAGGCGGAAGCGATCCTCCAACTCGGTCAGAGCGACCGAAGAAGCGGTATTGCAGGCCACCACCAGCATCTTGACCCGCTGTTCGACGAGAAAAGCCGCCGCTTCCAGGGCGTAGCGCAGAACCGTCGCCGGGCTCTTGCTGCCGTAGGGGACACGGGCGGTATCCCCGAGATAGACCAGTTCCTCGCCAGGGAGCAGGCGCAGCATTTCCTTGAGGACGGTCAGACCGCCCACCCCAGAATCGAAAACCCCGATAGCACGTTCGGACAAGGCGCGAATCTTCTTTCCACGAAAATTAAAATAGGGGTCGATAGTAGTGAAGCGCCCCGGGAAAGTCAAGGATACGAGGGGTTTTTGCACTTTACCTTTACCGGCGAAACCTGTTATCGTTCAGCAAATATATAGGAGAAGTCGGATTCCGGAGGAATCCGCGGAGTTGCCATGGATTTTTCCTCTTTTCTCGAATTTCTGCAGCAGTTTGAAACGGGTCGGGTGATCGCCGCACTGCGCGAAGTCGACCTGAACAACCTGCTGCACAACCCCTGGCTGCTCGGCGGCATCGCCCTGCTGACCATTACCGCCCTGATCATGCGCTGGCGGGTGCTGCTCGTCACTCTCTTAACCGTTGCCGGCATGGCCGGCCTGGTGGTGCATACCCTGAGCAAGGGGGCAACCGCCGGCGAGCTCGGTACCCAACCGCTGGCGGTTTTCATCCTGGTCGGCGCCGCCATCGTCTTCGCCGCCATCTACTTTCTTTTCATCCGGGGAGAATAGGCGCGTCGCACCGATACCGTGCCGCCCCCCCCCTCCTCCTCCTCATCATTATCATCTACCGGCCGCTCAGCGGCCCTGCTCCACACGAGGTACGCATGTCCCTGAAAAAACGTGATCTGCTCTTTGTCGTCATTGTCGCCGCGGTCTTCGGCATTTTTTACGCCATCTCCGGCGACATCAAGACCGCCCGTGTTCCCTATGACGACAATCACAAGCAATACCTGGCCGTGGTCCAGAGCGACGGCAAGATAGCGGCCGAAAAGTTTTGCAGCGAATGCCATTATAGCGGCGGCCCCGCTCCCCTGCCCGACGACCAGAACCACAAATCCCCCTCCCGCTGCCTGATCTGCCACAAGTGGGAAGAGCGTTGATCCTCGACCTCTCGGCGAACCTGGAGACTCTTTGCCGCCATCTGACCGAAACCCTGCCCGAACTGTCCCACATCGACTCGGCGCGGGTGCTATTCGCCGTCGCCCGCTCCCGCGCCGAGGGACGGCACGGCATGCTTGCCCGCATCGCCCCTTTGCGCTTCGCCGGCGGCGAGCGGGAACTGACCCGGCGCCGGGGCCCCTGGCGGGAAACCTACCGGATGCCGACCCTCAACCACGGCGGCCGGGAAATCCATTATCTGATCACCGTCTTCGTCCCCCGCTTTCTCCGCCTCTCCTTCGCCGAAAAGCTGGCCACCATCATCCACGAACTCTACCATATCTCCGCAGCCTGTGACGGCGACATCCGCCGGTTTCCCGGCCGCACCTTTGCCCACGGCTCCTCGCGGGCCGGGTTCGACCGCATCGTCGCCCGCCTCGCCGACGCCTACCTGAAGAGCTCGCCGCCCCCGGACGTTCTGGCCTTTCTCCACCTGGAGGAAACCGCCTGGCAAGGAGGCGCTCTGCGTCTCACCGGGTTGCGGGTGGCGGTCCCGCGAGCCAAGATCGTCGCTCGCACGCGCGCTTGAAGAGCTTTTTGCGACTGTAAAGATGAAGTCCTACTGAAAAAAGCAAGGAGGTGGTGACGAGCGGAACCACATCCTGCCATCCGAAAAGTTTTCATTCCCGTAAAACGCCACAGGGCCTCCGAAAAAAATCTTGTTCGCTTGTGGGCTCGGGGGAAACCCTGACCCGCGAGGATTTCTTCTTCCGGTAAAAAAAACCACGGCCGAACAGGTCGTGGTTTTTGTCGTTTGCCTTTTCGGGTTTTTTCGCCGGATCAGAGACCGCGCAGGGAAACCCGCTCCACATAGCCCTCGGCGACGCGGGCGAATTCCGCGAGACGTTCCGGCGAATGCGGCCTGATGGCACGCCACTCCTCGGCCAGAGCATAGCGGGGGATATATTGCTGAAGCACCCAGTGGCGGGCGCCGACGATCGCCTTTCCCATAGGGGAGAAATCGGGCTCCTCCACCAGTTTCGGCACGCAGGTGGTACGGATTTCGTAGGGAACGGTGGAAGCAAGAAGCACCGAGATGGAGCGGCGCAAGGCGTCGGGGTCGACTGGTGCGCGGTGGAGTTCTCCATAGCGTTCCGGAGCGGTTTTCAGGTCGAGGGCGAGGTAATCGACCAAACCTTCGGCAAGAAGCCGCTCCAGCACGGCGGGAGCGAGGCCGTTGCTGTCGAGCTTGACCTCCAGTCCCAACGCCTTGACCTCGCGCAACAGCAGCGGCAGATCCCGGTCGAGGGTCGGTTCGCCGCCGGAGACCACAACCCCGTCGATAAAATTTCGCCGCTCGCACAACTCGGCAAGAAGATCTTCCAGGGGATAGTCGGGATACTGCTCGGGATCGAGCACCAGGGTCGAATTATGACAGAAGGGGCAACTCAGATTGCAGCCGCCGAAAAAGATCAGCGAGGCGATCCGTCCCGGGAAGTCAAGCAGGCTGGTGCCCTGAAAACCTTTGATTTTCATGAAAGTTCCGCCAGTAAAAGAACGGGATCGCTCCCATCCCTGAAAACGGAGGATGGATACCGTAACCTCAGTCCCGCGCCGGCGCCGGGGCAATAACGAACTCGGTGCGCTCCTTGAATTCCTCCTTCTTCCCCCGATTCCACTGCTGCACCGGCCGGAAAAAACCGCAGACGCGGGAATAAACCTCAGTCTTTTCAGTACATTTTTCGTTCATTCGCTTTCTCCTCGGATGATAGATACAGAGTGGTCACGCCGCCTGATGATGCGGACATTCGAAATGCTCACCGGCGATGTAGCCATGTACCGGGCAAATGGTGAATGTCGGGCTGATAGTGAAGTAGGGCAGACGGAAATTCTCGGCGATGCGTTTCACCAGCAGCCGCGCGCCGCGCCAGTCATCGATGCGTTCGCCGAGAAAACCGTGAAAGACCGTGCCGCCCGTGTACAGGGTTTGCAGACTGTCCTGGTGGGTCAGGGCCTGGAAGATGTCGTCGGTACAACCCACCGGCAGCTGAGTCGAATTGGTGTAGTAGGGCTCGTCCTCGCCGGCGGTGATGATGTCGGGGAACATGGCCCGATCCCGCTGGGCGAGACGGAAACTCGTCCCCTCGGCAGGGGTCGCCTCCAGATTGTAGAGATGCCCGGTCTCTTCCTGATAGGCTTCAAGCAGACTGCGCATAAATTGCAGGGTGCGAATTGCCAGATTCTTCCCTTCGGAGGTATCGATGCCGCTGCCGACGAGATTGAGGCAAGCCTCGTTCATGCCGATCAGGCCGATGGTAGAGAAGTGATTGTCCCAAAAGTTGCCGCTGCGCTCACGGATCCCCTCAAGATAGAAACGACTGTAGGGATAGAGCCCGTCCGCGGTGAAACGTTCCAGCTGCTTGCGCTTGATTTCCAGGGACTCCTGGGCCAGGCGCATGAACTCGGCAATGCGGTCGAAAAAGGACTGCTCGCTCTCGGCCAAGTAGGCGGCGCGGGGCAGGTTGATGGTGACGACGCCGATGGAGCCGGTCAGCGGGTTCGAGCCGAAGAGCCCGCCCCCGCGCCGACGCAACTCGCGGTTGTCGAGACGCAGGCGGCAGCACATGGAGCGCGCGTCCTCCGGATCCATGTCCGAATTGATGAAATTGCTGAAGTAGGGGATGCCGTACTTGGCGGTCATCTCCCAGATCGGCCGGAAACGGGGGCTCTCCCAGTCGAAACCGGCGGTGATGTTGTAGGTGGGAATGGGGAAGGAGAAGATCCGCCCCGAGTTGTCCCCAGCCATCATCACATCGCAGAAGGCGCGATTGAAAAGATCCATCTCTTCTTGGAAGTCGCCGTAAACGGCGTCCATCAGCTTGCCGCCGATGATCACCGCCTCGTTCGCCATGTTTTTCGGCGGGCTCATGTCCAAGGTGATGTTGGTGAACGGCGTCTGGAAGCCGACCCGGGTCGGCACGTTCATATTGAAGATGAACTCCTGCATCGCCTGGTGGACCTCGGCGTACCCAAGCTTGTCATAGCGGATGAAAGGGGCGAGCAGGGTATCGAAGTTGGAGAAGGCTTGGGCTCCGGCGGCCTCCCCTTGCAGGGTATAGAAGAAATTCACGGCCTGGCCGAGGGCGGTGCGGAAGTGGGCGGCCGGGGCGCTCTGCACCTTGCCGTAGGCGCCGGTGAAACCTTTCAGGAGCAGATCCTTGAGATCCCAGCCGCAGCAATAGACCGAGAGCATCCCCAGGTCGTGGAGATGAAAATCTCCCTGGCGATGGGCATCGGCGATGGGGGCGGGATAGATTTTGTTGAGCCAGTAGTTGCTGGTGATGTTGGCGGCGATGTGGTTGTTGAGCCCTTGCAGCGAATAACCCATGTTGGCGTTTTCATTGACCCGCCAGTCCTCCTGAGTGAGGTAGGAATCGATCGAGGCGATGGACTCGCGCATGAACTCCCGAGTTTTGCGCAGGGCCTCGCGCTGCTTGCGATAAAGGATATAGTTCTTGGCCACCTTGGCGTGGCCGTTTTCGATGAGGATCTTTTCCACCAGATCCTGGACGTTCTCCACCGTCGGCACTTGGCCATCCTTGTAGAGCACCTCAAGAATGCCGACGACCTGACGGGCGATGCGCCCGGCCTTGTCCATGTCGCTGCCGCCTACGGCGCGCACCGCTTTCTGAATCGCGCCGACGATCTTCTCTTCCTCGAAGGAAACCAGACGACCGTCCCGTTTGCGAATGAATTTCACCATTTTTCCACCCTCCCAACCGTATTCAAACAACGGAAGAACCTTAGCACAGGCGCCGTTCCAGTCAAGGACAAAAACCCCATATATTGGCGAAAATTTTCTCGCAGGCCACAACATATTGTGAATATCCCGTGGACAAAACTGTGGATGAAAGTCCCGCCGGCAGGTGCCGCCCGGCCCCCGGACGCTATCCCCTTGACCCGTTCGGGCGAGCGTGCTACACAGGCAAAAACCTGCCCGCCCCGGAGGATCCATGAGTAACCTGACCCGTTTCGGCATTTCCATCGATGAACGTCTGCTCAAGCGTTTTGATGAACTGATCACGGAGAAGGGTTACAGCAACCGCTCGGAGGCGATCCGCGACCTGATCCGCAACGCCCTGATCGAAGAACAGTGGGCGCGGGGGGAGGGGGAAACAGTGGGGACCGTCACCTTGGTCTACAACCACCATACCCGCGACCTCTCCGACAAACTCACCGAGCACCAGCACAACCACCACGACGCCATCGTCTCGGCCCTCCATGTCCACCTCGACGCCCACAACTGCCTGGAGGTGGTGGTGGTCCGGGGACCAGCCCGGGAAGTCAAGCGCCTGGCCGACGAGCTGATCGGCACCAAGGGAGTCATCCACGGCAAGCTGGTGACAACCACCACCGGCGCGGGTTTGCCCTGATCGCTCCTTACCCCTTTGGGGAGCGACATAAATCCGCCAGCGCCAATGCCCTGCACGAAGGCCAGGTCGTCACCGACGACCCCACCGCCGATCTGAACCGCCAAACAACGTAAAAACCGGCCCTCCCTGACGGAAGTGACCGGCTTTTTTTGCATGCCTCTTGGCTATCGTTTTTTGCCCCCCGTCAAACTCCCGCCACCCCCGGCGGAATCCGTTCCTCGCAAGGGATACCCACTTGACAGAGGCCGCAGGGGGTGACTTCGGCGCCGAGCAGAGTTCGGGCGTGAATCGCCGTAACTTCGCGGATATAGGCGTGACATTTGACCTTGTCGTATCCCCTTTCATCAATTGCCCCGACCAGCGGCAACCCCCAAACCGCCTCCCCACCGTCACCGGTCAGGGAATTCGCCGGCGATTCAGCACAGAACGCTTTGACTGTTTCAACGATCATCCCCGCAAGATTCATCGCGCCCTCCTCACTCCTCTCTCCCCCGCCAAGGGGCGAAGAGATACTCCAACCCGTTAACCTTGATTTCGTGCACCTCTTGCAGCTGACGTCCGAGCTTCCCCGGGGGGAACCCCTGACCGGCGAGCCAGACGACGTAGGGCTCGGGCAGATCGATCAGCCGCCGACCCTGGTATTTGCCGTAAGGCATGCGCGCCCGCGCCAGTTCGAGCAGATGCGCCGGATCAAGTCTCGGGGTCTCCATCCTCAGCCCAGCCTCTCCACCAGTGCGAGAAAACGCGGCAAGGTCGCAGCCCGCTTCAGGTCGCGTACCGCCATAGTAAAATCGGGATCGTCCATGGCGCAGAGCACCGCCTTGAGCTTGGCCAGCACCTGGGTATCACCGCAGAAAAGCTCCCGGTAGCGGCCATGCAATCCGCGCAGATATCGGCGCAGCATCGCGGAACGCTCGGACCGGCTCGGCGTTGCCGACGCCCGCCCCCGCAGCCGTTCAAAAAGGAGCGGGTCGGCGATCGCCCCGCGCCCGAGCATCAGCCCGGCGGCACCGGTCGCCCCCAGCACCCGCAAGCCCCCCTCGGCGGAGCGGATGTCGCCGTTGGCAATGACCGGCAGGGTGGTGGCGCGTACCACTTCGGCGGTGAGGGCATGATCGGCCTCTCCGGCGTATTCCTGCTTGACGGTGCGGGGATGGAGAATGAGGAAATCGACCTCGGACTTCTCGAAAAGCGGAAGTAACGAGAAGATCTGCCGGGGATCGTCATAACCGGCGCGCAACTTGACGGAGAAACCGCCGGCGACAGCCGCGCGCAGAGCCGGCAGCAGATCACAGAGCAGATCGGGACGACGCAGCATGTTGCCACCGGTCAAGCCCGAGGTGGTCCGCCCGTAGGGACAGCCCATATTGAAGTTGATGTGGACCGCCCCCGCCGCCTGTGCCTCGCGCGCCGCCGCCGTCAGCGCGTCGACGCCGTGGCCGATGAGTTGGGTCACCAGGGGGATGCCTCCTTCCGTGGCGGCAATCTCCCGGCGATCGGCGGCGGAAACGCGACGCTTGACCGAGGCGCCGTGAACCCGCACGAACTCGGTAAAAAGAACATCCGGGCACACCCAGGCGGCAAACTCGGCGCGCAGTGCGCGGTTGGTCAGGCCCTGCATCGGCGCCAGCATCAGCGGCCGGGTGCCGTCACTCCAAGGCAGCGCGGCGCGGTTAGACATCGAGATCTTCCTGTTTGCGCGCCTCCTTGGAGGCATAGAGCTGCTGATCGGCGACTTTGAGCAAAGCGGCGGTATCGCCGATGGCGTCGTTCTCGCTGGAGGCGATCCCGTAACTGGCGGTTATCCTGATCGGCTCTCTGTCGACCAAGAGGGGATGTCGCGCCAGGTCGCCAAGAATCCGCACCATCAGCTTTTCCGCCCGCTCCCTGCCCGTTTCGGGGAGAATGAGCACGAACTCGTCGCCGGCGAAGCGGGTAACCACATCCGAGGCACGACAGAGACGGCTCAATCCCGCCGCCAAGTGTTTGAGCAGCAGATCGCCACAATCGTGTCCGTAAGTATCGTTGACGCGCTTGAAGTCGTCGAGATCGATGAAGACCAGGGAAAGGGGGCGGGCATAACGGCGGGCCCGGTCGAACTCCCGCTGCAGAATGCTCTCCATCGCCCGCCGGTTGAGGAGCTCGGTGAGGGGATCGTAATGGGCGACCTTCTGCAGCTTTTCATGGGCGGTGACGTTGGAAAGACAAAGGGAAACCTTGAGCGCCAGCCGTTCCACCAGCACCGTGTTCAACCCCGGGGCGTAGCGGGAAACGGAACGGTCGGCCAGATTGAGGCTGCCGACCACCTCACCGTCCAAAGTAACCGGCACCAAGGCCAGGGAACCGAGCGCCTGGAGCCCCGAAGCGGGAAGCAGGCGCAGGTAGCGATGCAGACCCTCGTTGACCAGCAGCGGTCGCTCGGTGTCGGGAAGAAGCTGCGCGAAGGTCTCGCGGTCGACGACCTTGATCCGCTCGCGCAGCAGCTTGCTCGTCGCCGAATGGCGGATCAGACGAGAGAGATCCACGTCGTCGAGGAGGCTGAACCAGACTTGGGGGATGGCGAAGATCTCACCGATATCGAGGAGCAAATGCTCGAAGAAATCCCGGAAATTGAGGACTGAAAGAATGCTACTCTCCACCTCGTGAAACTTGCGGGCCAACTCTTCGTTCTCGCGGAAGCGTTCTATCAGGGTAAGTTGATCCATGGCCCCTCTCCCGGGGAAGTTCCTGGTCATTGAAATAATCCGGGAAAGCCGAGTTTCCGGCGCAAGGGGGGAAAGAAAAATGTTCTGGTCTATCCCGCCGCCGCTACCAGCCACACCGCCAACCCGAGAGCAAGCAGGGAGGTGAGATACATCAGCCGCACGGCGGCGTGGTAGTCGGCCACCGAAACCGGATGGGCGTCGTCCCCCAGCGTTGCCTTTTCAACCCGGATACCGAAGTAGACAGCCGCTCCGCCCAGCCGCACGCCCAGGGCACCGGCCATGGCCGCTTCGGGAAAACCGGCATTGGGACTGGCATGTCTGCGCGCGTCTCGCAGCATGATGCGCCAGGCTCCACGAATCCTAAGCCCGGCCAAAGGCGCAGCCAGAACCATCAGCATTCCAGTCAAGCGCGCCGGAAGCAGATTGAACAGGTCGTCGAGGCGGGCCGAGGCCCAGCCGAGCTCGCGGTAACCGTCGTCGCGATAACCGACCATGGAATCGAGGGTGCCTGCCGCCTTGTAGAGCAGAGCCAAAACCGGCCCTCCGACGGCCAGGTAGAAGAGTGGGGCGACCACCCCGGACGAGGTGTTTTCCGCCACCGTTTCGATGCAAGCCCGCAGGATGCCTTCTTCGTCGAGGGTCGCGGTCTCCCGTCCGACAATCAGCGCCAGGGCGCGCCGGGCCTCGGCCGGCCGCTTCCCTTCGAGACAACGCACCACCTCGCGGCTTTCCCGATGCAGGGCGCGCAAAGCGAGAGTCGTGTAGGCCAACCAGATGCCGACGATCAGGGCGGCCAAGGGATGGATCTCCGCCGCCAAGCGCAACAGGGCCCAAGCGAGCCCCCCGGTCACCAGCAGGGTCAGAGCGGCCAGCAGCGCCCCGGCCAGGCGACGGTTATCGAAGAAACTGGCGAAGAGAATTTCGAGACGGTTGATGACGGCACCGACCAGCATCACCGGATGAGGCATGGGCGGATCGCCCAGCAGCAGATCGAGGGCGAAAGCCGCCGGAATCAGCCAGTCCATGGCGAGTTCACTCCCCGTTTGAGTCGTTTTTCAGAGCGATCGCCAAGACGATGCGGCCATGCTTCTTTTTCGCCACCAGCAGTCGCCCGCCCCGCGAGGAGAGAATCGCGGCCCCTTCGCAGTCGCCCTCCCCGGCTGCCAAAGCGGGGGTTTCATGCCCCTCGACGGGCAGATCGAAACGCCGGGCGAAGTCGCGCAGCCCCGGCTCTTCGACCCGGTCGGCGGCGCTGGCGATACAGGCCACGCTCGCCAGCGCCAGAAAAGCCCGCTCCAACTCCCAGGCCACCGCCCGCTCGAACTCCCCGGCCGAGACACCCGGCTCGCAACCGATGCCCAGCACCAGATCCCGGGGGCGCAGCAAGAGCAGATTGGGCAGCCGATCGAGATTGGGAACCAGGCGATGGGTGACAAAGACCATCCCCGCCGCACCGCTGTTCAGAGCGGCGCTAAAAGTCTCCGCGCGTTCCACACCGGGCGTCTCGATGAAATGATGGGCGATGCGGCCCCGCCGGTCGACCAAGGCGATCTTCTCGCCGCGCGCCAGCTTATCGTTGAGATCCCGCAGATTGGCCGGCGGTTCCACCACCAGAGCCGTCTGCCGAGCCGCTTGGTCCCAGGAGGTCTGACCGTCGACACCGGGCGCAGTGGTAATGACCGCCCGCCCACCGGTGATCCCCGCCATTTTCCGCGCCAATTCGTTGGCCCCGCCGAGGCGGCCGGCCAGGAGACTGACGGCGAAATTGCCCGCCTCGTCCATCACCACCACCGCCGGATCAAGGGAGTTGCCCCGCAGATGGGGAGCGAGCAAGCGCACCACGACCCCGGCGGGAAGGATGCAGAGCAGTTCCCGATGGCGCCTGAAAAGTTCCGGCAGCAACTCCGCCAGAGGCATCTCGAAATAGTGTCCGCCATCCCCCTCCCACAGCCGTTCCGGAAGATAAAAGACGCAATCACCGGTCCTGGCGGCGATTTGCCGGGCCAGCCGCGCCCCCGCATCCGTGATAGCGACCATAGCGAGACTCAATTCAGACTCCCGAATTCGTGAGAAACAATTCCTGGTGCGAGATTGCCCCGGTCCCTCACCCCTCTCCTTGACAGGATGATCTGGGAGGGGGGGTCAGTGCCTCAGCCCTTTTCGCCGACGATAATGTAGACCGGGTTGTAAGCCTCGAACATCTTGTACTCGGTCAGTGGCCGGGTGCGGGCGACGTTGATGGTGGTCACTTCGACCTGATAGCCTGCGTTCTCGAAGAATTCAGTGGCGGCGGTGAGGGTTTCGAGGGTAATGGCGTTGATGACGATGCGCCCTTCGGCGGGGAGTCGGGCATCGACCGCTTCGAGGATGCGGAAGAGATTGCCCCCCGAGCCGCCGATGAAGACCCGGTCGGGATCGGGCAGATCCTCGAAGCAGTCCGGGGCTTCGCCGGCGACCAGAGTGATATGGCGGGTGTGAAACTTGTTGAGGTTCTGCTTAATGAAGGCAAGACTCTGTTCATTGCGCTCCATGGCGAAGATACGGCCGTTGGGAAGCAGATGGTCGGCCTCGATGCTCACCGAACCGCTGCCGGCACCCACGTCCCACAGGCACATGTCGTGGCGCAGTTTGAGCTTAGCCAGGGCCACAACCCGGACTTCTTCCCGGGTAATGTGTTTCTTGATGCTGGCGAATTCCTCGTCGGGGATGCCGAGGGTCGGCATGTAATCGTCCCCCTCCCCTTCATATTCCTTGATGAGAATGAGTACATTGAGGGGGGAGGAGGAAACCCGCAGCAGGTCGGGAAGGGAAAGATTGCGGATGCGTTCGTCGACGCCGCCGAGATTTTCACAAAGCCAGGCGGTATAGCCGTCGCGACCGCGCTCGATGAGTTCGGCAGCGATGGCTGCCGGGGTGTTGACCTCGTCGGTGAGGACGGCGGCCTTGTCGTTGGCGACGATGCGATCCACCGCCCCTCTGATTCCCCGGCCTTGGATCGAAACGAAGACCGCGTCGTCCCAGGGCTCCTTGATCTTGGCGAAAGCGTACTGCACCGAGCTGACGTTGGGAACGAACTCCAGTTCGTCACGGTTGAAATTGCGCAGCAAAATGCGGCCGATGCCGAAGAAGAGCGGGTCGCCGGAGGAGAGAACCACCGCCGGACCCTTGCGGGCATTGAGCCGTTCGACCAGATGCGCGAGGTTGCCGTCGATCACCAGCTTTTCCCCGGCGAAATCGGGGAAGAGGCGCAGATGCCGCTCACCGCCGCAGAGTAGAGAAGCTTGGGAGATCAGTTCCAGGGAGCGACGGCTGAAACCCTCATGCCCTTCGACGCCGGCACCGATGACGTAAATCTTGTTCATGCTGTCCCGCTCCTCTCGAAAACCGGGGGAATCCCCAGATGATGGCGAACCCGTTGCCCCGGGTTGGAGTCCGTGGGGGCAAAGACCATTCTTTTCATAGACATTATTGCGCCTACCGGTGAACCTTAATACTTTCGCAAAAAGCATATTGTTGGATGGCGCTTTTTGCGATGCCATCAAGTTTAGCGTTTTCGCCGAGGCGTCGTCAAGACCGACGGAGGCGCCCGTTCAGAGACTCCAGCCGGCCTCCTGCAAAGATGCGTCAATCCGCTCACGCACGATCTCGGCCAGCTTGCGGTGAACGCCCAGCGGCTGCCCCAGAATCATCTCCAGTCCGGGATGGCGCCTGCGCGCCTGCGCGATCTCATCGGGAAGATCCTTGAGCACATGGGCGCCGGCATAGAGAAAGTAGGGATAAAGCAGGACACGCGCCGCACCCTGCGCGACACAACGGTCAATTCCTTCCTGAATGCTGGTGAGGTGGGGGGCGAGAAAGGCGACCTCGACAATCGCGGCGCCCGTATCGTCTTTGACCAGAGCGGCGACAGCGTAGAGAGCATCGTTGGCCCCGGCGGCCCGGGAACCGTGACCAAGCAGGAGAATGGCGGTTTTCAAGACAAATTCATTTCTCCGAACGGCCGGGAGAGTCGTGAACGTTTGACCTGCGCGAAGGGACCGGATCAGGACACGAGAAAAGCAAAACGCCAACTGCGCACGCTGTTGATTAGCCACAGGCTATCGGCGCGGCGGAGGTCCTGGGGCGTCAGCACCGTTTCGGCGATGACCTCCCGCTCCAGCAGTTCCGCGCGAAGGACGCCGGGAAGCAGACCGCAGGCCAGAGCCGGAGTGAGAAGCCGTCCATCCAGCCGCACCACCAAGTTGTGATAGCTCCCTTCGGTCAGCTCGCCGCGTTCGTTGACGAAGAGCACCTCGTCCGCCTCGGGGTGACGGCGCCGGGCGTCGTCAAGTGGTTCGCGGCGCTCGGTCTTGTGGTAGCGCATACAGTCCCGCGAGTCAACCGGGACCTCAGCCATTGCCACCCGTAAAGGAGAAGACCGATCCGGTCCCAAGGGCTCGCTCGTAATACCGAGCCGACCATCACGGGCCAGCAACAGGCGAACCTTGTGTTTGCCCCGCAAACTCCGGCCCGCTGCATCCAAGGCCGCGCGTGACGCCGCCAGATCGCAACGGAAGCCGAAGTAGTCGGCCGAGGCGGAAAGACGCGCGAGATGGCGATCCAGCAAGGGATAACCGCCGTCGCGACAGAGCAGCGCCTCGATCAGGCGAAACTCCCGGGGCGACAAGTCAATGAAGCGCCCCTTTGCCAGACACTCGGCGTACTCGGCTTCTGCCCGGGCATCCCAGGTGATGCCGCTGCCCAGGCCGAGTTCGGCCTGGCCTTCCCCATCGACCACGAGGGTGCGGATCGCCACCGAAAAGACCGCTTCCTCCCCCGGCGAGACAAAGCCGATGGCGCCGCAGTAAACCCCGCGCGGCTCGGGCTCCAACTCGGCGATCAGCTCCATCGTGCGCCGTTTTGGCGCCCCCGTCACCGAGCCGCAAGGGAAGAGAGCGGCGAAGAGGTCAGGCAATGTCGTCCCCGACTTGAGCCGGGCGGCGACCGTCGAGGTCAGATGGTGTACCGTCGGATAGCGCTCGCCGTCGAACAGGGATTCGACCCGCACCGATCCGGTTTCGGCGATGGTGCCAAGGTCGTTGCGCACCAGATCGACGATCATCAGATTTTCAGCCCGTTCCTTGACACTTTCCTGCAGGGTTCTGGCCACCGCGCGGTCAGCCGCCGCCTCCGGCGCGCGCGGGGCGGTCCCTTTCATGGGACGCATGAGGATATCGGGCCCCCGGCGGGCGAAAAAAAGTTCCGGCGAAGCCGAGAGGATGCGCCGGTCGCCAGTGTCGAGCCAAGAGCAGAAAGGCGCCCGTTGGGCCGCGGCCAGTTGCCGGTAGAGCGCGAAGGGGTCGCCCGCGACACGAAAACGCTGCCGCAAGGTGTAGTTGACCTGATAGCTCTCCCCCCGGGCGATCGCTGCATGGATGGCGGCGACGGCCGCCGTGTAGCAATCGGCGGCGACCGAAAGGACTCTTTCGCCATCGACGGATGCGAAGGAATCGACCCAATCCGCGCCTCCGTACCCATCCCCCTCAATCCGCTCCCGAAATATCCCGAACCAGGCCAGCGGCAAGCCGGCAACCGGCTCCCGCCCCGGAAGTGTCGGATTGATTCCTGAGGCGGCCTCGTAAGAGACAAAACCGGCGGCGTGGAACCCTTGCATCACCGCCTCCTCCACCGCCGTCAGCACCGGCATGACCGCGTCCGCTGTTCGCGCCAAGATCACCTGCTCCAACCCGATGAAGCGATACGACGCGGGAAAACGGTCCCAAGGAGCATGGGATTCGAAAAGCGCTTGAGGACAACCGGTCCGACTCATGGTCAACCACCCCAACCTATCCGTTCAACAGCTTCACTACGGCGACGCCGTCGGGATAATAGTCGATGATGTTGTGACAGCCGTAGTTCTGTTCGATATGGAAAAGTCGGTCGAGGGGGGCGCCGATGGCGTCGAGCAGGATGACCCGGTTGACGCCGCCGTGCCCCACCACCAGCACTTCTTCGCCGGGATGCCGATCGAGGATGCGACGCAGGGCGGGACGCAGACGCCCCGCGAGTTCGAGAAGGGTTTCCCCTCCCGGAACCCGGTAATGAACGATGTCGGCGAGACGCGCCTGCCACTCTCGCGGATAGCGTTCCTGCAGTTCCTTCCAGGTCAGCCCTTCCCATTCGCCGATATGCAGTTCGCGCAATTCGGCGAGCGCCGTCGGGATGAGGTCGTGGGGCGCGGCAAGCAGCTCCGCCCCCTGCCGGCAGCGGCTCAGATCGCTGCTGTAGACGGCGCGCAGCGGCACCTTTCCCAGGCGGGGGAGCAGCGCCCGGTACTGGGTCCGTCCTGCGGCGGTCAACGGCACATCCCCCTGGCCGTTGTAACGCTTCTCCTCGAAACCTTCGACTTGGCCGTGACGGATAAGATGGATGCGGGTCGGGGTAGGTTCCATGCCGTTTTTCACGCGTGCCGGAGCAAATGAACCAAAAGCAGGGCGAAGATCTCCATGACTTCGTTCCCTGCGCCCAGAACGTCACCGGTAACACCGCCCAGCCGATAGTGGAAATACCTGAGCAGAGCAAGGCCGACAAGGCCGAAGACCAGCAGTAGCGCCAGCCCCTTCAGACCGAAGAGGATCAGCGTCGCGATGGCGAAGGTCGCCGAGGCGATGGCGAACTCGCGCCCGCCGACATGTTCGACAAACGTACCGCCGGTCCCGCCGCCGGAAGGGATGTAGCTGCTGTAAGCAGCGAGCAGCACCTGGATCCAGCGCCCGGCCATGGGCATGAAGATCAGGGCCGGAGCCTTGAGCTGAAACGGCACGTTATGCAGGATGACGTACTTGAGCAGCAGCACCATGACCAAGCCGCTGACCCCCACCGGGCCGACCCGACTCTCCTTCATGATGCGCAACGTCCCCTCGCGGTCCTTGCCGCCGGCCAGACCGTCGCAGAGATCGGCGATGCCGTCAAGATGCACAGCGCCGGTAATGGCGATCATGGTCAGCACCAGCAGGCTGTCGACCACCGCCCGGGGGATAATCGGCGTCAGGGCCTGATCCATAGCCACCAGCCCCAGCCCCATGAGCAGGCCGACGGCGGGCCAGAAAGCCATGCCGCGCCCCAGGCGCTCGGCATCACCAGAAAGATTGTCGGCCACCGGAAAGACGGTCAGGAACCCGCCAGCCATGCGAAACTCTTCCCACCAGCGCTTCATTGCTCGTTCCCTTCAACCACCTTCGCGGCGACGGTTTCGGCCTTGCGCGGGGCATGGAGCGCCTCCTCAATCCGTTCCCAGATTTCCTCCCGCCCCTCTTTGCTCAGAGCGGAAAAGAGGGTGAAAGCGTCCAGGGGCAGGCCGGTGGTTTCGAGGATCGGCCCTATCTGGGCGGCGCGCCGGTTGCGGCTGACCTTGTCGATCTTGGTGATGACCGGAATGGTCGGAACCTCAAATTCTTCAAGCCAGTCGAGCAGATCGAGATCCTCTTCCCGAGGAACACGGCGGATATCGAAGAGCACGACCACCCCCCGAAGCTGCTCCCGTCGTTCCAGATAGGTCCGCACCATCGGCCCCCAGGCCTTCTTTACCGCCAGGGGAACCTTGGCAAAGCCGTAACCGGGGAGATCGACCAGGGAAAATTCGCCGTTGATGTCGAAAAAATTGAGCAGTTGGGTGCGACCCGGCGTCGAGGAGGTGCGCACTAGGCCGCGACGATTGACCAGGGTATTGATCAGGGTACTCTTGCCCACATTGCTGCGCCCGGCGAAAGCCACTTCGGGGCGTTCCTCCTCAGGGTAGTTGCCGGGGTGGGTGGCGCTCTTGATGAAGGCGGTGGAACGGATAATCACGAAAACCTCTTCAGCGCTGAAGAAACGAGAAAAAACCAGGTGACGCGGGAACTTTAGCACAGGCGAAGGGAAAAAAACACCCTCACCACCCAAACCCGACCACGGCAATGATTAAATCGGCGTCAAGGGGTTTGAATCGCAACCCTTACCCGTAAAAACCATTGCTTTTTTCTTCCAAAGCTGTTACCAAGTAGGCTGGTTTTGCGCCCCACCCCCACCGGAGCGCCCCATCAGCGGCTGCCGATTTCAACTTTACATATGTAAATCCACACCCAAGGAGACCTCTGCAATGAACGTCCGCATACGGATCAGCCTTTTCGCCATCCCGATCCTGTTTTTCGTACTTCAGGCAGGCCTTGTTTTTGGTGGGGAGTCCCGTCCCGGAAAATTCGTGACCATTGACGGCCAAGAAATCGGTTTCTTCCAGATCCAGGGGCGCCCGGTCATCAAAGGCTGGCTGAACGGAACCGCCATTGACATCCCTCTGGAAACGGTTTCGCAGATCGTCTTCTTCGACAGTCCCGACATCAACTACAGCATGTTCGGCAACGACATCAGTTCGGGCACCATCGAAGTTACCCGCAAAGCGGACGGCAAGAAGTTCTTGATTCAAGACGCCTTCCTCCCTTCGGACTGTGACTGCACCTACATCACCTACACCTACCGCAACCCCTTCACCGAAGAGATCAACCAAGGCAATACCGCCGTGGACGGGCTACGCAAGATCATCTTCGACAACGACACGATGTAGGCGATTGACCTTCACGAACATTCCTGACGGGATCCGGCAACGGATCCCGTTTTTTTATTCCCGACGCCGACGCGCTTTGCCTTCTCCCTCTGGACATTCCTGGAAATTCTGCTATAAACTTAAATGAAGATAAAAATAGTCATCTATCCCGAACCCAAGGAGCCCGCCATGCTCAGCCCGAAACTTCAGGACGCCCTCAACGAGCAGATGAAGAACGAGTTTTTCTCCGCCTATCTGTACATGGCCATCGCCGGCTACTTCCAGTCCGAAGATCTCCCCGGCATTGCTTCCTGGATGCGGGTGCAGGCCTTGGAAGAGATGACCCACGGCGAGAAGTTCTACAACTTCATCGCCGACACCGCCGGCCGTACCGACTTCCGGGGCTTCGAAGCGCCGAAAAACATCTACGAATCGCCTCTCGACGCCTTCCGGTACAGCCTTAAACACGAAAACTTCGTCACCGACCGCATCAACAAACTCATGGACTTGGCCAAGGAAGAAGGCAACCACGCGGCGCAGATCTTCCTGCAGTGGTTCGTCACCGAGCAGGTCGAGGAAGAGGCCGGCTTCTCCCTCATCGTACGCAAGCTCGAACGAATCGGCAGCGATGGCAACGGCCTGCTGCGCCTCGATGAGGAACTGGCGCAACGGGTCTTCGTGCCGCCGACCACGGCGGTCTGAGAGTTCCCACCCTCCCAACACAACAAAGGCGAACCTTTCGGTTCGCCTTTGTTGTTCGTTTGTCCAGCGAAGCGGGCAGAGGACGGAGTCAGCGGGTCAAATGCCGGTACTTGATGCGGTGCGGCTGATCGGCGGCAGCGCCGAGGCGCTTCTTGCGATCCGCCTCGTATTCGGAGTAGTTCCCCTCGAACCAGACCGCCTTGCTCTCCCCCTCGAAGGCGAGGATGTGGGTAGCCAGGCGGTCGAGGAACCAGCGATCGTGGCTGATGACCACAGCACAGCCGCCGAAATTTTCCAGCGCCTCCTCCAGCGCCCGCATGGTGTTGACGTCGAGGTCGTTGGTCGGCTCGTCGAGCAGGAGCACGTTGGCCCCTTCTTTCAGCATCTTGGCCAGATGCACCCGGTTGCGCTGACCGCCGGAGAGAGTGCCGACCTTTTTCTGCTGCTCGGTGCCGGAAAAGTTGAAACGGGAGACGTAGGCGCGGGAATTGATCAGCTGCTTGCCGAGCTGGAGCTGTTCCTGCCCGCCGGTGATCTCTTCCCAGATCGACTTCTCCGAATCGAGGGTGCGGCTCTGGTCGACATAGGCCAGCTGCACCGTATCGCCGATGCGGATGGTGCCGGCGTCAGGCTGCTCCTGGCCGCAGATCATTCGAAACAGGGTCGACTTGCCGGCGCCGTTGGGTCCGATGACACCGACGATCCCGCCCGGGGGCAGCTGGAAATTCAGCCCTTCAACCAAGAGCCGGTCGCCGTAGGCCTTGCTCACATCCTTCGCCTCGATGACCACATCGCCTAGGCGCGGTCCCGGCGGAATATAGAGTTCGAGATCTTTTTCGCGCTTCTCCGCTTCCTGGCCGAGAAGTTTCTCGTAGGCGGTGATGCGCGCCTGACTCTTGGCGTGGCGCCCCTTGGGGGACATGCGGATCCACTCCAGCTCCCGCTCCAGGGTCTTCTGCCGATTCGACTCGGACTTTTCCTCACGGCGCAGGCGCTCTTCCTTCTGCTCCAGCCAGGAAGAGTAGTTTCCCTTCCAGGGAATGCCCTCGCCGCGATCCAGCTCGAGAATCCAGCCGGCAACGTTGTCGAGGAAGTAACGATCGTGGGTCACGGCGATGATGGTCCCGGCGTAACGTTGCAGATGATGTTCCAGCCAGGCGACGCTTTCGGCGTCGAGATGGTTGGTCGGCTCGTCGAGAAGCAGGATGTCCGGCTTCTGCAACAGCAGTCGGCAGAGGGCGACGCGGCGCTTCTCGCCCCCGGACAAGATTTTGACCGGAGTGTCGGCGGGCGGACAGCGCAGGGCATCCATGGCCATCTCCAGGCGGCTGTCGAGATCCCAGGCATCGAGGTTGTCAAGGCGCTCCTGAACCTCCCCCTGGCGCTCGACGAGCTTGTTCATGGCGTCGTCGTCCATCGGCTCGGCAAATTTGAGGTTGATCTCCTCAAACTCTTTAAGCAGATCGACGGTCTCCTGGACCCCCTCCTCAACCACCTCCCGCACCGTGCGCTCCTCGTTGACCAGCGGTTCCTGCTCCAGATAACCGACGGTGTAGCCGGGGGAGAGGATCGTCTCGCCGTTAAACTCCTTGTCGACCCCGGCGAGAATACGCAGCAGCGAACTTTTGCCCGAACCGTTCAGACCTAAAACGCCGATTTTGGCGCCGTAAAAATAAGAAAGGGAAATATCCTTGAGAACCGGTTTTTTGTCATAAAACTTGCTGACCCGGATCATCGAATAGATGACCTTGTTGCCTTCGTTGCTCATGAAACGTAAAACCTCCCTGTGTATGGATTAAGATGGGCGTATCGTTCTTTCAAAAGCCTGAATCTTAGTCTTTTTCGTCGTCAACTTCCACCCCTAAATCAGCCTCTGTCGGCAGGGCGATTTCGGGAGAAACTCCACCGCCGAAAAGCTGTGGAAACCGATCCAGACTCTTCAGGATGAGGCCTTTATCGACGAAGGACTGATCCGCTCCCTGCTGGAACGGCGCGCCGGATACGACGTCATTCTGCCCGGGACTCCGGAAGGTCTGGAGCCGCTTTTCGCCTGCCCCGCTCCCCGAGTGGCGCTCCTTTCCACCGGCGACGAACTGGTGGAACTGGGCGAGACGCCGGAACCAGGCCGGATCGTCAACGCCAACCAACACCTGCTCGCCGCCCGCCTGCGCGAGGAGGGCTGCGCCGTCATCCCCCGGGGAAGAAGCGGAAGTGCTCGTGCTGCGCCTGCCGCCGGGGCGGGCCAATGCCTGATTTTCCTTCGACAATGACGGCATCCCGATGTATCCTTCCCCCATCCACGCAACAAAGGAGACCAGGCCATGTTCGGATTAGGCACGCAAGAGCTGATCATCATTCTCATCCTCGTCCTGATTGTTTTCGGCGCCGGCAAACTGCCCCAGGTCGGCAGCGCGCTCGGCAAGGGGCTGCGCAACTTCAAGCAGGGGATGAAGGATGATGATGCCGAGGGAAAAAAGAGGGAGGTCGAGGAGAAGAAGGACGAGTAGCGGTTCATCCCTTCATCACGAAAAAAACCCGCCTTCCGGTCATCGGCAAGGCGGGTTTTTTTCGTGATCGCGGAAAGTGCCCGGGACTTAGCCCTGGGCGGCTCCGGCCCCTTGGGTGGGGGTGATGGTGATTTCGACCCGGCGGTTCAGCTGCTTGCCGGCTTCGGTGTTGTTGTCGGCGATGGGCTTGGTCTCACCGAAACCGAGGGTGTTCATACGCATGCCGTCGACGCCCTGGGACACCAGGGTGTTCTTCACCGCCATGGCGCGCTGCTCGGAAAGGCGCTGGTTCATGTCCTCAGCGCCGCTGCTGTCGGTATGCCCGGCGATGAGGATGGTGGTCTGCGGATATTGATTGAGCACCTGCGCCACCCGGTTAAGCTCGGTCATGCCGCCCGGCTTGATCACCGAGGAGCCGACGTCGAAGAGCACATCCGACTTGAAGGTGACGGCGATGGTTTCCGCCTGGCGCTGCACGCTGGCGCTTTCGGTGTAGGCCAACTGCTCGCGCATGGCCGTTTCCTGGTTGTCCATATAGCGACCGATGGAGCCGCCGGCCAGGCCGCCGACCAAGGCGCCGATGCCGGCACCGATGAGGGTTCCTTCAGTATTCCCGCCGATCGCCTGGCCGAGACCGGCCCCCGCCGCCGCGCCGACGCCGGTACCGATCAGGGCGCCCTTGCCGGTCTTGGTCTGAGGCGCGGCGCAGCCCGCCGCTGCCAGGGTCGAAGCCAAAAGCAAAACGATCAATCTTTTCATTGCCGTCTCCTGTGTTCGAGTTCGGATTAACGTGCCGCCGGGATGGCGACTGAAGGAATAATACCCGCCAAGGGCACCGATTGCAACCTCGTCCCCCCCCGGCATTGGCTCGAAGACCAGGAGGCCGTGTCAAGTCGCCGGCCTTAAAAGTTGAAAAATCCGCCGTTTCCGTGCTATCGTCCGGCCCTGTTTCAGCCATTTCAGAGATTGAGGTCATGCCATGAAAATCACCCGTCTTGAGGTCGAGCAGGTCGCCCGCCTCTCCCGGCTGGCCCTGGAGGAGAGCGAACTGGAGGCCCTCACCGGTCAACTGGACGCCATTCTCGGCTATGTCGACCAGCTCAACGAACTGAACACCGAGGGCATCCTCCCCACGGCCCACGCTGTTCCCATGGAAAACGCCTTCCGTCCCGACCAGGTCGCGCCCCCCCTCGGCGCCGAAAAGGCGCTGAGCAACGCGCCGGACGCCGACAACGGCTGTTTCCGGGTGCCCAAGGTTATCGAGTAAATTTGTTAGGAGTGAGGCGTGAGGGGAAAAGCCTCCCGCCGGCGCCCGTAATCACTACCGATGCTTTAGCGAAAAGCATCCCGTTGGATGGCTAAGCAAAAAGCGCCCAATGCCAGGCGCGCCATGGTCGAGCAATGAAGCGTACTGACGTACGTCGAAGCGGCTAGACGATGGCGGCAACGCAGCCGTTGGTGAGTTTTTGCAACGCCATCATTTATTGGAGTCAACCCGCATGGAACTGACGGATCTTACTATCCACGGCCTGCATCAGCGGCTGCTCCGGCGCGAAATCACCGCGCTGGAGATGACCGAGGCCTTTCTCGCCCGCATCGAAGCCAGTAACCCGCAACTCAACACCTTCATCACCGTCACCGGCGACAGCGCCCGCCAGGCCGCCGCCGAGGCGGACAAGCTGCTCGCCAGCGAATGCGGCGAGCGCAAGTTCGGCGTGTTGACCGGCATCCCCCTGGCCCTCAAGGATATCTTCGTCACTGCGGGAGTTCGCACCACCTGCGCCTCGAAAATCCTCGACAACTTCATCCCCCCCTACGACGGCACCGCCGTGCGCAAGCTCAAGGAACAGGGGGCGGTCATTCTCGGCAAGCTGAATATGGACGAGTTCGCCATGGGCAGTTCGAACGAAACCAGCGCTTTCGGGCCGGTGCGCAACCCCTGGAATCTCGACTGCGTCGCCGGCGGCTCCTCCGGCGGCAGCGCGGCTTCGGTCGCGGCCCTGCAAACGGTGGCGGCCCTCGGTACCGACACCGGCGGTTCGATCCGCCAGCCCGCCTCCCACTGCGGCGTGGTCGGACTCAAGCCGACCTACGGCCGGGTCTCCCGCTACGGGGTGATCGCCTATGCCTCGTCCCTTGACCAGGTCGGGCCGGTGACCCGCGACGTGGAAGACTGCGCCATTCTCCTCGGCGCCGTCGCCGGTCACGACCGCGCCGACTCGACCTCGGTCAACCGGGCGGTTCCCGATTACCGCAAAAATCTCCGGCAGGGAATCAAGGGGATGAAGATCGGCCTGCCCAAGGAATATTTCATCGACGGCCTCGACCCTGAGGTGCGCCGGGCCGTGGATGATGCAATTCGCGTCTGCCGCGAACTGGGAGCGGAGTTCGTCGAGGTTTCCCTCCCCCACACCGCCTACGCCGTGGCCTGTTACTATCTCGTCGCCACCGCCGAAGCGTCGAGCAACCTCTCCCGCTACGACGGCGTGCGCTTCGGCCTGCGCATCGACGAGGGCCAGGGTCTCATCGACATGTACATGAAGAGCCGCGCCGCCGGCTTCGGCGCCGAAGTCAAACGACGCATCATGCTCGGCACCTACGCCCTCTCCTCGGGTTATTACGACGCCTATTACCTCAAGGCGCAGAAGGTGCGCACCCTGATCCGCCAGGACTTCCTCGACGCTTTCAACCAGGTCGACGTACTCCTCACCCCGGTGGCGCCGACGGCGGCCTTCAAGATCGGCGAGAAGACCGCCGACCCCCTGCAGATGTACCTGTCGGACATCTTCACCATCCCGGTCAACCTCGCCGGTACCTGCGCCCTCAGCCTCCCCTGCGGATTGTCCTCTGCCGGGTTGCCCATCGGCCTGCAACTGATCGGCCGCCCTTTCGGCGAAGAGACCATTTTGCAGGCGGCTTATGCCTTTGAACAGGCGACGGACTGGCACAAACAGGCGCCGAAAATCTGAAGGATGTCGTAGGGGCGAACCTCGTGTTCGCCCGTTTTCCGTCCGGGATAAAACGATCAAGGGCGAATACAAAATTCGCCCCTACTGCGATAGATTGAATCGAGGATCGAGCATGAAATCCAAATATGAAGTCGTCATCGGACTGGAAGTCCACGTCCAGTTGACCACCAAGACCAAGATTTTCTGCGGCTGTCCGACCGAATTCGGGCAGGCGCCCAACTCCCAGACCTGCCCGGTTTGCCTGGGCCTGCCCGGCGCCCTGCCGGTGCTCAACAAGCAGGTGGTGGAATACGCCATCCGCACCGGCCTGGCCACCCATTGCACCATCGCCCCCCGCTCGGTTATGGCGCGTAAGAACTACTTCTATCCCGACCTGCCCAAGGGTTATCAGATCAGCCAGTTCGAGTTGCCGATCTGCGAGCACGGGCATTTGGAGATCGAAACCGAGGACGGCGGCCGCAAGACCATCGGCATCACCCGCATCCACATGGAAGAGGACGCCGGCAAGCTGATCCACGGCGACACCCCGGAAACCGCCGGCGCCTCCTTCGTCGACCTCAACCGCGCCTGCACGCCGCTCTTGGAAATCGTCTCCGAACCGGACATGCGCTCTTCCGACGAGGCCATCGCCTATCTAAAAAAGCTGCATCAGATCGTGGTCTATCTCGGCGTCTGTGACGGCAACCTGGAGCAGGGCTCCTTCCGTTGCGACGCCAACGTCTCCATTCGCCCCTGGGGGCAAGAGAAACTCGGTACCCGCGCCGAACTGAAAAACATCAACTCCTTCCGCTTCATCAAGCAGGCCATTGAGTATGAGATCGAGCGGCAGATCGAGGTGATCGAGGAGGGCGGCAAAGTGGTGCAGGAAACCCGTCTTTTCGACGCCAACGCCGGCACGACCCGCTCCATGCGCGGCAAGGAAGAAGCCCACGACTACCGCTACTTCCCCGATCCCGACCTGGTACCCATCGTCGTCTCTCCCGAGTGGATCGAGAGCGCCCGCCAGGAGTTGCCGGAGCTGCCGGAAGCCAAGCAGGAGCGCTTCGTCCGCGAGTACGGCCTGTCGCGCTATGATGCCGAGGTGCTCACCGCCGAGCGGGCCATGGGCGATTACTTCGACGCTTGCGTGCGCCTCCACGACGACGGCAAGGCCTGCGCCAACTGGGTGATGGGCGAGGTCCAGCGCCGCCTCAACGACGAGGGAATTTCCATTGCTAACGCCCCCGTCTCCCCCGAGGCACTGGTCGGGATGCTTAAACGCATCGACGACAACACCATCTCCGGCAAGATCGCCAAGACCGTCTTCGACGCCATGTGGAAAAGCGGCAAAAGCGCCGACGCCATCATCGACGAGCAGGGCCTTAAACAGGTCACCGACACCGGGGCCATTGAGGCCGTCATCGACCAGATCATCGCCGCCAACCCCGGCCAGGTCGAGGAATACCGGGGCGGCAAAGAAAAAGTCTTCGGCTTCTTCGTCGGCCAAGTGATGAAAGCCAGCCAAGGCAAGGCCAACCCGGCGGCGGTGAACGAACTGTTGAAGAAGAAGCTGGCGGGATAACCGTAGGGGCGATGTTTGTCATCGCCCTGGGCGAACACAAGGCTCGCCCCTACAACCAACATGCCGGAGAATATCCATGGACGAGACTCGGCTGCGGGAACGCATCGGCGACTACCTCAAGGCGCTGGCGCAACTGGAAAAAGCGGCGGCCCTGCCCAAGGATGAATTCGTCCGCGATTCGGTGATTCAGCGCTTCGAATTCACCCATGAGCTGGGCTGGAAGATGATGAAGCTGAAGCTCGAAGCGGAAGGGTTGCCGGTACGGACCCCGCGTGAAACGGTGCAGGAGGCGTTGCAGGCCGGACTGATCGAGAACGGCAATCTCTGGACCGACATGCAGAAGATGCGCAATCTCACCAGCCACACCTATCATGAAAAACTGGCCGACGACGTCTACGACTTCATTGTCGGCACGGGGATCGTCCTTTTTCGGCAACTGGCCGAGAAGTGCCGGACATGGCAGACGAACGCCTGATTTTCGGTCTGGCCGAACGGCACTATGCCGACATGGCGGAGATCTTCCGGCGCTATCCCCAGATCGAACAGGTGCTCATCTTCGGCTCCCGCGCCAAGGGGACCGACAAACCCTGGTCCGACTTCGATCTGGCGGTCGTCGCCCCGACCCTGAGCGACAGAGACTTCTCCCAGCTCTGGAACGAAATCGACGACCTGCCCCTGGCCTTCAAACTCGACCTGCTGCACTGGGACAAACTGGGGGAAATTCCGCTGAAGGAAAAAATCCGTCGGGAAGGTCGGCGGTTTTATCCATTGCCGGAAAAATAATAAATAAGTGAATGGTGATTGGTTTTCACCTTTGCCAATCACTGATAACCAATCATCGATTTCGGAGAAACTCCATGGCCATAAAACCCATCGAATACCATGACGGCGTCTGCCGGATGATTGACCAGCGCCTGCTGCCGACCGACGAGGTCTGGCGGGATTATTTCGACTATCAGGGAATCGCCGAGGCGATTCGGACCATGGTCGTGCGCGGGGCGCCGGCCATCGGCGTGGCGGCGGCCTTCGGTGCCTGGTTCGGCGCCCGCGATATCGACGAGGACGATTTCGACCGCTTCTTCGCCCGCTTCGAAAAGGTCTGCGCGACCCTGGCGGCGACCCGGCCGACTGCGGTCAATCTCAGCTGGGCGCTGGAACGGATGAAAAACTTCGCTAGGGCCAGCAGCTCCTATCCGGTAGAAGACATCAAGGTCACCCTGGAATATGAGGCGATGTCCATCGCCGACGAGGACATCCGGGTCAATATGGCCCTGGGACGCCACGGTCAGGAACTGATTCCCGACGGGGCCCACGTCCTCACCCACTGCAATGCCGGGGCGCTGGCCACCGGCGGCTACGGCACCGCCCTCGGCGTGCTTCGCGCCGCCCGGGCGGCGGGCAAGAACATTTCGGTGCTGGCCGACGAAACCCGCCCCTTTTTGCAAGGCGCGCGGCTGACCGCCTGGGAATTGCAGAAAGATAACATTCCGGTCACCCTGATCTGCGACAACATGGCCGGCTACCTGATGAGCAAAGGCGAGATCGACTGCGTCATCGTCGGTGCCGACCGCATCGCCGCCAACGGCGATACCGCCAACAAAATCGGCACCTACACCGTGGCGGTGCTGGCCAAGGAGCACGGCCTGCCCTTCTACGTCGCCGCGCCGACTTCGACCATCGATATGAGCCTGGCCAACGGCAGCGCCATCCCCATCGAGGAGCGGGACGCCTGCGAGGTGACCCACTGCGGCGACAAACGAATCGCCCCCGAAGGCGTGGCGGTGCGCAATCCCTCTTTTGACGTGACTCCGGCCCGGCTCATTACCGCCATCATCACCGAATGGGGAATCGCCTGCGGCGACTACGGCGAAGGGCTCAAGACCCTCATGGCCCGGGTGCGCTGATGACCGTGGCGGCTCTCGCCGAACGCCTTAGCCGGGCCCTCACCGGACGGCCGGACGCCCGCCGGGAACTGGCGCGGGAACTCGGTTTCACCGAGCCGGAGAAGACCGCGACCAACCTGGAGCTGCTGCACGAGTTGCTGGGGGATACGACGCTGCTCGCAACCCTGACGGAAGATGCCCGCACCGCCGCCGATCCCGACCTGGCCCTGAACAGCCTGGAACGCCTGGGCAACAACCTGCCCCGCGAAGGTCTGACGGCGGTGCTGAACGCACCGGAGGATCGTCGTCTGCTGCTCACCGTGCTCGGCGCTTCCCCCTTCCTCACCGGCATCCTCTGCCGCACGCCCTCTTATTTCCAGGAGCTCTTTTCCGCCGGGGAAATCCGCCGGAGCAAGGACGAAACGGCGATGCTCGCCGAACTGCGCGAGCGGATTCCGGAAACAGCCCCCTTCGCCGAACTGCAGAAAGGGCTGCGCCGCTACAAGTCCCGGGAAATCCTCCGCATCGGCGCCCGCGACTTGGGGGGACTGGCCGACCTGGTGGAGGTCACCGCCGAGCTCTCGGCTCTGGCCACCGCCACCCTGCAACGGGCCTTCGAGGTCTGTACGGTGTTGTTGCGGGCCGAATACGGCGCGCCGATCCTTGACGACAGAACCGGCGTACCGGGAACCGAGGCGGAATTCATCATCCTCGGCATGGGCAAATTCGGCGGGTGCGAGCTCAACTTTTCCTCGGATATCGATCTCATCTACTTCTACTCCTCGGAACGGGGCTTAAGCAGCGGCGTCCCCGATCCCACCGGCGCGGTCAAGAATCGCATCCACCTCCATCCCTACTTCTGCAAACTGGCCGAGCTGATCACCAAGGCCATCAGCCAACCGACGGAAGACGGCTTCGTCTTTCGCGTCGATCTGCGCCTGCGCCCGGAAGGGAACAGCGGCGATATGGCCAACTCCCTGCGCAGCGCCGAGGTTTACTACGAAAGCTGGGGGCAGAGCTGGGAACGGGCGGCGCTGATCAAAGCGCGGCCGGTAGCCGGTTCCATCCCCCTCGGCGAGCGGTTGCTGAAAAGCCTGGAGCCCTTCGTCTTCCGCCGCTACCTCGACTACGGCATGGTCGAGGACATCAAGGGGATGAAGCAGAAGATCGACCAGAGCCTGGCCCGCAAGCAGGAAGCGGAAACCAATCTCAAACTCGGCCGGGGAGGGATCCGCGAGATCGAGTTTTTCATCCAGGCCCTGCAGCTGATCCATTCCGGGCGCAAACCCGCCCTGCGGGAAAAAAACTCTCTGCGCGCTCTCGACCGCCTGCACAAAGAAGGACTGATCAGTGCTAATGTGCGCGCGACCCTGCGCGAGGCCTACATCTTCCTGCGCACCGCCGAGCACCGCATTCAGGTGGTGCAGGAGCGCCAGACCCACAATCTTCCTGCTAGCGAGGCCGAACGCCGCGCCCTGGCCCGCCGCTGCGGCTTTCCCGACCATGCCGCCTTCGCCCGCGATCTGGAGAAGCATCGCGGGGGCGTCGAAGCGATCTACCGCGACCTCTTCTACACCAGCGAGGCGGAGAGCCGCGAAGAACTCCGCCCGGAGGTGAACTTCCTTTTCGATCCTGCGGCCGACGTCGATTTGGTCAAAGATCTTCTGGAAGAGAAGGGTTTCAAAAATCCCGACGCCGCCTATGAGACTCTGCTCACCCTCCGCGACGGGCCGCCCCACTCGCATCTCACCCGCCGTGCCCGACGCCAGCTTGAGCGGATTGCGCCCCTGCTGATGCAGGCGGTGCTCGACTCCCCCGAACCGGAAATGGCCCTGCTCAACCTCGACCGCTTCATGACCACGGCGGTACGAAGAGCGCGGGGCACCTTCTACGCCCTGCTAGCGGAGAATCGCGAGATCATCGCCATCCTCATCTCCCTCTTCAGCACTAGCCAGTTCCTCTCGCGGATTTTCATCCAGCATCCGGAAATTCTCGATTCCCTGGTTTCGGGAGGTCACGGCCGAGCCTACAAGAATCGTGAAACGATGGAAAGGGATCTTTCCGCGCTCCTCGCCGAAGCGGACAATTACGAAGAGAAGCTCGAAGTGCTGCGGCGCTTCCGCAACGAGGAATTTTTACGCCTGGCCATGAGCGACACCCACGGCAAGACGCCGCAGGGAGGGTTGACCTCGCAGCTCTCCTATCTCGCCGATGCCTGCCTGAAGCAGGCGACGGTCATCGCCCGGGAAGAGCTGATCCCGCGCTTCGGCCTCCCCTTTTGCAAGGACAGCGGCGAGGAAGCGGGTTTCGCCATCGTCGGCATGGGCAAGTTGGGGGGGATGGAGCTGAACTATCACTCGGATTTGGACATCATCTTCATCTACGAGGGGGAGGGGGAAACCCGGCCGGTCGAGGGGACCGAACCCGACCGTTTCAAGAGACAGACCAATCCCGAATACTTCGCCCGACTGGCGCAACGGATCATCTCGGTGCTGACCCTGATGACCCGGGAGGGCTCCGTCTACCAGATCGACACCCGGCTGCGTCCTTCGGGGAACCAGGGACCGCTGGTGACGAGCCTGGCCGCCTACCGGCGCTACCACGAGTTATCAGCGGCCCCTTGGGAGCGCCAGGCCCTGACCAAGGCGCGGGTCGTCCTCGGCCCCCAGCCCCTGGCAAAACAGATTGCGGAGATCAACCGCGAGATCGTCTACCTGCGCCCGGTGCCAACCGAACTGCAAACCGAAATACGCCGGTTGCGGGCGCGCATGGAAAGTGAGATCGCCAAAGAAAGGGCCGGTCATTTCAACATCAAGACCGGACGCGGGGGGATGGTGGATGTCGAATTCATCGTCCAATACCTGCAGATTCTCCACGGCGCCGCCCACCCGAAGGTACAGGTCGGCAATACCCTGCAAGCGCTGGCCGCCCTGGAAGGAGAAGGCATTCTCGCCCTTGCGGATCGCGTCGCTTTGGAGAGCGGCTACAAATTCCTGCGCCGCCTGGAAAACCGCCTGCGCCTGGTTCACGACCAGTCGATCAACGACCTCTCCGGCGACCGCGCCTATCTGCTCAAACTCGCCCGCCGCCTCGGCTACCCCGAGCGCCCCCGACGGCCGGATGAGGTTTTTCTGGAGGAATACCGCCAGGTGACGGAAAAGATCCGGGCCATCTTCGACCGTCTGCTCGGCGACGACGAGACGACGGAAAACTCAACCATGTAGGATGCGGTGACGCAGGAACCGCATCGCGGTGTCGGTGCGGGGGCTGATGGCAGGAATCAGGCAACGCTGATTTCGATCTGGCGGGGCTGGGCGTCCGGTTTTTTCGGCAGCACGATCTTCAGTACGCCCCGATCACAGTGGGCACCGGCCCGGTCGGGGTCGACGCTCGCCGGCAGGGTAAAAACCCGCCGAAAGGGGCCGTGCTCCCGTTCAATCCGCTGATAAGAAGCCTGGCGCCCTTCCCGTTCCAAGTGCCGCACCCCCTGCACGATCAAGGCCCCCTCCTCAATGCGCACATCGATATCCTCTTGCTCGACTTCGGAGAGGTCGAGCTTGATGACGACCTCTCGCTCATCCTCGTAGATATCAGCCGCCGGCTGCCACCCTCCCTCCTGCGTGAAAGGCTCGCCGGCGCTCCGTTCCCGGCTCATCTCCAGCAGGCGGTCCATACGTTCTTGCATGGCCCGAAGCTCGGGCCAGGGACTCCATCGGGACATGACCATTCTTACCTCCCGTCGGTTGTTGACTCCATCGGGCGCAAACCATTCGCCCCACGTTTGTGGCCTATCATGAAGGCTCCCTATGATACGACTGGAGTTCCTGAAAAAACAATGCTATAAACAGCCGGTCTGAAATGAAACCGGGGGGGGGGTATCATGGAAGGATTGATCCGCAAACTACTTCAGGAATCGGGAAACGATGATATCAGGCTGGTCGCCGGTATCGAACGACTGGCCACTTGCCATGGCGACGAGGTCTATCAAGAAGCCCTGCGGCAACTGACCTCCAAAAACTTCCCGCACAAAGCCGCCCGTGAACATTGGCGTCACGCCTTGCTCCACCGCGACCGGCTCTTTCCCGCGAACAACCGCTCCGGACGGCTGCGTGCCGCCCTTCTCGACTATCTGCACGCCGTCACCAACGAAATCGACGATCCGCGCATCGTTGAGGGCCGGCATCTGGAAACCATCCGCCAAGCCTCCATCACCGACGGGCTTACCGGCCTCTACCACCAAACCTACTACAAAGCCCATCTCGAACACCTGCTCGACCGTCGGACCGGGTCCGGGGATCGCCGTTTCGCCGTGGTTCTCCTCGATCTCGATCATTTCAAGCAGTACAACGACCGCTGCGGCCATCTCGCCGGGGACCAGGCCCTGCGCCGCACCGCCGAAATCCTTCAGTTCAACCTGCACCAAGGGGATCTTGCCTGCCGCTACGGCGGCGAGGAGTTCGCCCTGTTGCTCCATCGCGCCGGCCAAGACGATGCCTTCGCCGTCGCCGAGCGGATTCGCGCCGCCGTCGAAGAGACCGCCTATCTGGGTCAGGAACTCATGGACCGCGGCAATCTGACGATCAGTGCCGGCATCGCCGTCTACCCGACGCATGGCGCTTCGGCCATGGATCTGCTGGCCTTGGCCGATGAGGAACTCTACCGGGCCAAGGAACAGCGCAACTGCATCAGCCCTCCCCTTAACGGCCAGCGCCGGGAAATCCGCCACAGGCGCCTGTCGTTGGTGGAATTCACCCTGGCACCGGGAGAACCCTTCCAGCCGGGTCTAAGTTTCGACATCAGCCGCACCGGCCTCTCTTTCGGGTGCAGCTTTGACCAACTCGCCGCCGGAGCGGTTCTCGGCATCCGTTTCAGACAGCCTTTCTGGCCCGTTACCTGTGAGCTCGACGGTCGTGTCCGGCATGTGGAAAAGCAGCAGGAAAACGGGCTGGTGCGGATTGGCCTGGAATTCGTGGATCTCCCCGCAAGCCTCCTGCAGCTGCTTCCGGAACGTCCCCGCATGGCTTCCCTCTTCTCCCCGAGCCGGGATTGAATGCCCCCGACGATTTGAATTCGGCCCCCATCCGTGGTAGCTTTTCCCCCGCGAGCCTCACCCCGAATTCCCTAGGAGGAGTACCATGTCCGCTACCGTCTATCTGGCCGATCTCCGCGCCGGGCATAAAGAAAATCTCTTCGACAAGTTGCTGCGGCTGCTTGATGCCGCCGGTATCGACCGCATCGTCGGCCGCGACGAGCTCACCGCCATCAAGATCCACTTCGGCGAAAAAGGGGGACATGCCTATATCCGCCCGATCTTCATCCGCCGCATCGTCGACCGGATCAAACAGCTTGGCGGCAAGCCCTTTCTCACCGAATCCTGTACCCTCTACCCCGGCGAACGCAAGGAAGCCGTCTCGGCTCTGACCTGCGGCATCGAAAACGGTTTCGCCTATGCCGTCGTCGGCGCCCCGCTGATCATGTGCGACGGCCTGCGCGGCCACTCGGCGCGGCGCGTCCCGGTACAGGGGGAGATGTTCAAAACTGTCGACATCGGGCTGGAGATTCTCGAAGCCGACGCCCTGATCACCGTCAGCCACTTCAAATGCCACGATCAGACCGGCTTCGGCGGCGCCCTGAAGAACCTGGGCATGGGCTGTTCAAGCCGCACCGGCAAGATGGAACAGCACTCCACCGTCGCGCCGGAAGTCAACGACCAACGTTGCACCGGCTGCGGCGTCTGCCTGCGTGCCTGCGCTCACGGGGCAATCCTGATCAGCGGCGGCAAAGCCCGCATCGACGGCGAAAAATGCACAGGCTGCGGACGCTGCATCGCCGTTTGCGAGGCCAAGGCGATCCAGGTCCAGTGGAACGAGAAGGCACCCCTGGTCATGAAGAAGATGGCCGAATACGCCCAGGGCGCCCTCCACGGCAAGGCCGGCAAGGCCCTGTTCGTCAACTTCGTCACCCAGGTTTCCCCCGCCTGCGACTGTTACGGCCATACGGACGCCCCCATCGTTCCCGACCTCGGCATCCTCATCTCCACCGACCCGGTGGCTCTCGACCGGGCCTGCGCCGATCTCGTCAACAACGCCCAAGGATTGCCCGACACCGCCCTGGCGAACGGCCACGAACCGGGCGGCGACAAGTTCCGCGGCGTCCACCCCGACATCGACTGGCACGTCACCCTCGACCATGCCGAAAAGATCGGCCTCGGCACCCAGGATTATAAGCTGGTAAGGCTGGAACCGAAGAACCGGAACTGGTAGGGGAAAAAGGCTGCGGCAGGGCGCCTCGATGTGCGCCCTGGTCCCCAGCGATAATTGATGCTTGTGTATGTAGCAAACCCCTCTAAATCTCTCCTGATAAAGGGAGATTTAGAGGGGTTTGTTTTAGACCTTAGTTCGCTTTGTCCTCTACCTCTACCAGCTCCACCACCCGCGCCCAACCTTCCCCAGCCCGCCAGCGCACATCCAGATCGAAGAGCCGCAGACCGTAAATCCGCTCGACTTCCTGATCTTTGCGATAGGCCGGGCGGGGATCGTATTGCAGAATCTGCTCGATCAATTCTCGCAAGCCCGGCCGCTCTCCCTCCAATTCGCGACAGCGGTCGAGAGCCTCGGGGGTAAAGTCGACGCGCAGACTCGGCGCGGGGGGCGCGTCGGCGAAACCGCCGCGCGCGTCCGGCAGGGCATCGGCGTAGGGGAGATAGGGTTTGATATCGAGCACCGGGGTGCCGTCGAGGAGATCGGCCCCTTGCAGCTCCAGACGCCACTGGCCGTTCTCTTCGACGATGTCGAGCAGTTTCGCCACCGACAGGCCGAGGGGGTTGGGGCGATGGGTGCCGCGGGTAGCGAAGACGCCGAGGCGGCGGTTGCCGCCGAGGCGCGGCGGACGCACCGTCGTTTGCGTCGGCGTATGCGGACAGGCGTGAAAGACGAAGAGCAGCCAGAGATGGGAGAATTCCTCCAGACCGCGCAGAGCCTCGGCGCGGTTGAAGGGGGGAAGGAGTTCGAGACGGGCGCGGGCGGCGTGAACCAGCCCCGGCTGCCGGGGAATACCAAACTTCTCCTTGAAGCAGGAGCGGATGATGCCGACGGGACGGAAAGAGAATTTCACAAATTCCCCCTTTCTCCTCCACATTGCCAAAAAGAGGAAAAGGCAGAGGCCAGGCTGAAATGCCTGGCCCCTCATTTGACGTAGGGGCGAACCTTGTGTTCGCCCCTACCGGATACCGGATTATTTCTCGGCAAGGATCCGCACCATGCGGCGTAGCGGCTCGGCGGCACCCCACAGCAGCTGGTCGCCGCAGGTGAAGGCCGACAGGTACTGGGGACCCATCTTCATTTTGCGCACCCGGCCGACGGGGGTCTTGAGGGTGCCGGAAACCGCCGCCGGGGTCAGCTTGGCAAGGCTCTCGGCCTTGGTGTTGGGAACCAGATCGGCCCACTCGTTGTCGTTGGCGATCATCGCTTCAAGGTCGGCGATGGGCACGTCCTTAGTCAGCTTGATGGTCAGCGCCTGGCTGTGGCAGCGCATGGCGCCGACGCGGACGCAGATGCCGTCGATGGGAATCGGCTTCTCGGTGCCGAGAATCTTGTTGGTTTCGACCAAGCCTTTCCACTCCTCGCGGCTCTGGCCGTCCTCGACCTCGCGATCGATCCAGGGGAGGAGGCTCCCGGCCAGGGGAAAGCCGAATTCTTTCGTCGGCAGCGAGCCGTCGCGCAGGGCGGCGGTAACCTTCTTGTCGATTTCAAGGATCGCCGAAGCGGGGTCGGCTAGCTCTTTGTCGACGGTGCCGTAAAGCGCGCCCATCTGTGACAGCAGTTCGCGCATGTTGGGGGCACCGGCGCCGGAGGCGGCCTGGTAGGTCATGGAGGTCATCCACTCCACCAGATTATTGCGGAACAGGCCACCCAGAGCCATAAGCATCAGGCTGACGGTGCAGTTGCCGCCGATGAAATCTTTCTGGCCGTTCTTCAGCGCCTTGTCGATGACGTTGCGGTTGACCGGATCGAGGATGATGACCGCGTCCTTCTCCATGCGCAGGGTGGAAGCGGCGTCAATCCAGTAGCCCTTCCAGCCGGCCTTGCGCAGTTCGGGATGGACGGCCTTGGTATAGTCGCCCCCCTGGCAGGTGAGAATGACGTCGAGTTTCTTCAGCTCATTGATGTCATCGGCGCTCTTCAGGGTACCGGCGCCCATGGGCGCAGCCCCGCCCGCCTGGGAAGTGGAAAAGAAGACCGGCTCAATACCGGCGAAATCGTTTTCTTCCTGCATGCGCTGCATGAGGACCGAACCGACCATGCCCCGCCAACCGACAATACCGACGTTCATTATGTGGACTCCTTTTACGCTAGGGGTTGTGGATGAAAGTTTCCGGAGTATAACCGAAACGGGAAAAAAATTTAAGGGGCGCGATAGCGTATACGGCAGAAAAATAAAAATATTTTCTATTTTTGCGAATGTCACGGATGAAAAAACCGTAATACCTTGGATGTCCACGGAAAACACGGAAGGCACGGAAAAAGACCATAAGACAATCCAATCTCCAGTATTTACGAGATTGGCTTCGTGATTATCGGTTCTATTCCTGCTTTTGTCCGTGTTTTCCGTGCCTTCCGTGGACCCAAAAGCCTTTAAAACCCCTTGCGCCCGGGCTTGCCCCTGTGCTAACAGAGCGGGACTTTTTTCCTGACGGAGCTTCCTTTATGATCCACTTGACCAACATCACCCGCCAGCACGGTGCCCACGTCCTCTTCAAGGACGCCAGTTTTCAGATCCTCCCCGGCAGTCGCAGCGGCCTGGTCGGCACCAACGGTGCCGGCAAATCGACCATTTTCCGCCTGATTACCGGCGAGGAAGACCTCGACGGCGGCGACATCAGCTGCTCCAAGAAAACCGTAATCGGCTACTTCTCCCAGGAAGTCGGCGACATGGCCGGGCGCAGTGCGCTTCAGGAGGTTATGGCCGCCTCCGCCCGCACCATGCACCTGGGCGAACAGATCCAGCAGATGGAAGCAGCCATGGCCGAACCCATGGAGGACGACGCCCTCGCCACCCTGCTGGAGCGCTACGGCGAGGCCCAGGAAGAGTTCGAGCATCGCGGCGGTTACGATCTCGAAGCCCGCGCCCAGGCGGTCCTCACCGGCCTCGGCATCGGCCCTGACGACTATGACCGGCCGGTGGAAAGCTTCAGCGGCGGCTGGAAGATGCGCATCGCTCTGGCGAAGATTCTCACCATCAACCCCGACGTGCTGCTCCTCGACGAGCCGACCAACCACCTCGACGTCGAGTCCATCGTCTGGCTGGAGAACTGGCTGGCCGAAGAGTTCAAGGGGGCGGTGCTGATGACCAGCCACGACCGCGATTTCATGAACCGCCTGGTGACGCGGATTATCGAGGTCGGCGGCGGCACCATCACCACCTACGGCGGCAACTACGATTTCTATCTGCGCGAGCGGGAGATCCGCCGCGAGCAGCTTTTGGCCAGCCACCGTCGCCAGCAGGAGATGCTGGCCAAGGAGGAGGACTTCATCGCCCGTTTCGCCGCCCGCGCCAGCCACGCCGCCCAGGTGCAGTCGCGGGTCAAGAAACTGGAGAAGATCGAGCGCATCGAGATTCCCCCGGAGCAGAAGACCATCAAATTCGAATTCGCCGCACCACCCCGCAGCGGCGACGACGTGGTCAAGATCGAGGCCTTGAGCAAAACCTGGCCCCTGCCAAATGGCGGAGAGAAATCGGTATTTGGCGGAGTCTCGGGGCTGATCCGACGCGGCGAGAAGATCGCCGTGGTCGGCGTCAACGGCGCCGGCAAGTCAACCTTCCTGAAAGTGCTCGCCGGCCAGACCGAGCCAACCACCGGCGGCGTGACCATCGGCGCCAACGTCTTTCCCGGCTATTTCAGCCAGCATTCCATGGATCTGCTCGACCCCAAACGCACCGTCTTCGAGACCGTTCAGGACGCCCTGCCACAGGTGAACATCGGCGTGCTGCGCAACCTCTGCGCCGCCTTCCTCTTTCAAGGAGACGACGTCGACAAGCGGGTCGACAAGCTCTCCGGCGGCGAAAAGAGCCGGTTGGTGCTGGCCACCTTGCTCGGCCGTCCGCTCAATTTTCTGATCCTCGACGAACCGACCAACCACCTCGACATCGCCTCCCGGGGAATCCTCCTTGAAGCCCTGCAAGGCTTCACCGGCACCGTCGTTCTGGTCAGCCACGACCGCCATTTTCTGCGCAGCCTGGTCAACCGGGTCTTCGAAATCGACCACGGCGAAATGCGGATCTACGAGGGGGATTACGAATACTACCTGGACAAAACCGATCGGGAACACCGAGCGGGGTAGCCTCGGCATAAAAATTGCGCCATTAGCCGAAACTTAGGGCCACAGACCACCCCGATCGCTCCCTCTTCTCACGAAAGAACGTTGCCGGTGGATCGAAGATTTTCACCCTTGAAGAACGGTCAAGGCTATTCCCTCATCGAATTGCTGGTCGGCCTGGTGATCTTTACGATTGCGACCATGGCCATTTTGACCATGGTCATTACCGCAATTCGCGGCAACTCCAAATCCCAGACCATCACGGAAGCCCGACTTCTCGCCCAGGAAAAACTGGAAATCCTGCAGAACACCCCGGTCGACACCCTGATCAATCTCGACGCCTGCCCTGGGAACACCGACCCGAAAAGTGACCTAGTCTGCACCTATGAATGCGCGCCTGAAAGTTGCGAGTTCTATCGTGTCCTCGGTCCTAGTGACCCGGAAAAGCCGGACCATATCTGGATTACGGTGACGTCGGAATCGCACAATTTTTCACTCAAGAGGCTGGTTCGGGAATAAGCATATGGGCCAAAAAGGGACCACCCTGATCGAATTGATTGTCGTCATGGCGATAGTCGGGATCATCGGCTGGCTTGTCGTTTCGTCTTTTATCAACCTGAGCGACACGCTTTCCAATCAGGACAAGACGGTTGACCTGTAATCCGCCGGTCGCGAAACCATCGACAAGATGGTGCGGATACTCCGTGAGGCGGGGCTGAATCCCATGGAGCAAGAAGACTTCAACGGCATTGAAAAAGCGACGGCCACCAAGTTGCGGTTGATCCTCGATAAAGATCTGAGCGGCGAGATCGAAGAAGGTGCCGAAGAGCGGGTTACCTTCGAATTCGCCAACGGCTCGTTGCCGGAGGAGAATATTTCACAGCCCAAAATTCCGACGAACTGAAAAACGCCTTCGACAGCATTCAAGAGCACAACGCCTCCTTTGTCGCGCCCACCGTGCCGCCGAGTGACAACAATCAGATGTTCGCCGGCGACCGGATCTATTTCGGGCTCTTCAAACCCAAGCAGAGCGGCCGCTGGCAGGGGAACCTCAAAGCATTTAAACTGGATGATGCCGGGGAGATTCTCGACGCCAACGATCAACCGGCGCTCAACGCCAACGGCACGTTCAAGGCGACGGCCCAATCCCTGTGGTCGACGTCTCCTGACGGTTACAACGTCGACCAAGGAGGCGCCGGTGGGAAACTGGTCACGAACGACAGCCGTAACCTCTATACCTTCATCACCGGCAACTCCACCAACCTGACCCATGCCGACAACCGCTTCAGCGTGGATAATCCCCTCATCACCGAGGGGCTGCTCGATGTGAGCGCCGCCCTGCGTGACGGCATCATCACCTCGGTTCGCGCCGAAGACCAGGACTGGCCCTTGGGCGACATCGTCCATTCGGGACCGGCCGTACAAAAAATTCCCTTCGATTCCAATGCGGACGGTACTGACGACGGAAGCAAATCGTATATCTATGTCGGCGCCAATGACGGCATGCTGCACGCCTTCGACGGCGATACCGGCGAAGAACTCTGGGCCTTCATTCCCCCCGATCAACTTTCCCGCCTGAAAAAATTACTCGACGACGGTCATGACTATTTCGTCGACGGTTCGGTTTCGGTCATCGAACGGGAAGACAGCACCCTGCTCTTTTTCGGCGAACGCCGGGGGGGACCGTACTACCATGCCCTCGACATTACCAACCCCCTGCAACCCGTTTACAAATATGCCATCAACGAAGCGCACCTGGACCAACTGGACTGGGATGACGACGGCGAAATGGAAATCGACGCGATTGGCGCGACCCTGGGGCAGTCGTGGTCCCGTCCGCATGAGATCAAACTGAAGATCGGCGAGGAATCCCATGATCTGCTGCTCCTCACCGGCGGCTATGACGCCGAGAATCAGGACAATACGGAATCCCCGCCGCGACGGATACGGCCGGTCGCGCCATTTTCGCCATCGACCCCGACACCGGCGAAGTGACCGGTCTGAATGTAAACGGAGCACTCTGGTCGACCATGACCCACAGCATCCTCGACGCCAGCCCCATCGACCGGGACATTGACGGCCATGACGACATCATCTATGCCGGCGATCTGGGAGGGAATATTCTGGCCCTGCGCGACAAGGAGCAAACAGGGGTCTGGGAAAAACATCGGCTCTTCGATCTGCCCGCGACCCTGATGGTCGCCGGCCAAACGATCAAACTCGGGCAAAAGTTCATGTACGCACCGGAAGTAGGTGCCGCGGCCTTCGGCGAAATGCTCTACATCGGCACCGGCGACCGGAAAGATCCCACCGACACCGACTTTGTGAATGCGATCTATGCCATCCCCAGCACCTGGGTCAATACCGACGTCGGCACTGAGCCCCAGTACAAGACGCTGACCCCAGCCGATCTGGTCGATGTGACCGACAACAGAATTCAACTCGGTAGCGAAGAGGAAAAGTCCGAAATCCGGGCGGCTCTGGCGGAAAAAAAGGGTTGGTTCATTCGCTTGAGACCGGGGGAAAAAGTCGTCTCTTCGCCACTTCTTCATAACAAGGTGCTTTATTTCACGACCTACACCCCCGGCACCGACACCGAAAGCTCCTCCGACCCCTGCACCAGCAACGTGGATATGGGGGATGCTCGGCTTTACGCCATCGATTACATGACCGGTGAATGGAGATTCCCAGATGGGCGAGACAAAGAGGTAGGAACTGGCATCCCCTCCCCTCCGAGTATCATAGAAGCCCCCGGTGGCCCTAAACTCCTCGGGATTGCCCAGGGTGGTGGAGGTGGTGGAGGTGGTGGAGGTGGTGGAGGTGGTGGAGGTCCTAACGCCTTCGGAGAAGATCTATCCGATGGCGACGATGCTCGATTGAAACAATTTTTCTGGCGCCAAATTCGCTGACGTCGACACCCCCAATGAAAAAAAGCGGCCTTTCCGGCCGCCTTTTTTCATTGGCCAAATTCCCTTTCGGGATGCTAATTTAGCCCTCCCTTTGCAGCCCGAACCCGGAATTGGCCGATTATGAAACGACCCCTTCCCTTCCACTATGCCTGGATCATCGCCCTCTGCGGCGCGCTGACGCTCTTTTGCTGTTTCGGGCTGGCGCGCTTTTCTTTCGGCATGCTGCTGCCGGCCATGCGCGCCGATCTCGGTTTCGGCTACGACCGCATGGGCTTCGTCAGCACCGGCAACTTCGTCGGCTATCTGCTGTCGGTGGCTCTCGTTCCCTTTGTGCTGCGCCGGGTCATGCCGCGTCTGCTCATTTCCCTGGCCCTGGCCTTGATCGCCCTGGCCCTGCTCGGCATCAGCCAAAGCAGCAGTTTCGTCGTCATCGTCGGGCTTTACGCCCTGGTCGGTGTCGGCGGCGGCTTTGCCAATATCCCGATCATGGTTCTCGTTTCCCACTGGTTCCGCCGCGAACGACGCGGGCGGGCGGCGGGGCTGATGGTCGCCGGCAACGGCGTCGGCATCATCCTCTCCGGCTTCCTTATCCCCTACCTCAATGATGTGCTGGGCGCCGACGGCTGGCGCGCCGGTTGGCTGATCCTCGGCGGCCTCATTCTGCTGCTGGCCCTGGTGGTCGGCCTGCTCCTGCGCAACGACCCGGCCGATCTCGGCCTGGAGCCGGTCGGCCGCATTCAGGCGCCGCGCGAGGCTGAGCTGATACCCCACGAAGCGCCGGGGGCGGGGCGGGTGCTGGCGCAGCTCGGGCTGCTTTACGCGATCTTCGGCGCCACCTATCTGATCTACGGCACCTTCATCGTCACGACGTTGGTGGAGGAATATGCTTTCGGCGAGGGGACGGCGGGGCTCTTCTGGTCGTGGGTGGGATTTTTCGCGATCTTTTCCGGGGTGAGCTTCGGCGCCCTCTCCGACCACATCGGCCGAAAATGGGGGCTAATGGCGGTCTTCATCCTGCAAACGGCGGCCTACGGCCTGGCCGGATCGGGCTTCGGCCCCTGGGCGATGTTCGTCTCGGTGGTGCTGTACGGGCTGGGGATGTTCGCCATTCCGACCATCATGGCGGCGGCGGTGGGGGACTATCTCGGTCTGTCGCGAGCGGCGGCGGCCTTTTCCCTGCTCACCTTCTGCTTCGCCATCGGCCAAACCCTGGGGCCCTCCGGCGCCGGGATGCTCGCCGAGGCGGTCGGCGGCTTCGCCCCGGCCTACCTCCTCTCCGCCGCCTCGACCGCCCTGGCGGCCCTGCTAACCAGCCTGCTGCCGAAACCGGCGGAGCCACATTGAACAAACCCCCTACGAGTCCGCCCAAAAAAAGATGCGGTTCCTTTCGTCACCGCATCCTACAGGCTAAACCAGATTTTTCACCACAGAGAACACCGAGGACACAGAGAAATCAAAATCAGAATCAAATCAAGCGAAACCCCAGCAATCAGGCACCCCCGACCTTCCAACATCAAGCCTTAACTCCTTGTTTTTCCTCTGTGTTCTCTGTGCCCTCTGTGGTGAGATCGATTTTTTACCCCCTGCAAACAGCCATTTCAATCCGCCGCCTATCGATGAAAATCCCCCGCCGCCTCGGGTTGATAGAGGATCTTGCCGACCTTGAAGCGGCGGGCGCCGCCGGGGACTTGCCAGGTGATGGTGTCGCCGGTGCGGTAGCCGATCAGCGCGGTGCCGACCGGAGCGAGGATGGAGACCCGGCGTTCGGCGGGATTGGCCTCGGCGGGAAAGCAGAGGGTGTACTCCGTATCCTCGCCGCTGTCGAGATCCTTGAGCAGCACCCGCGAGTTCATGGTGATGACGTTGGCGGGAATATCCTTGGGCTCGACCACTTCGGCCCGGCTCAGTTCGTCCTCCAGCGCCTCTAAGTGCTTGGCGGTGCGGGCGCCGCGCCCGGTCTGTTCCAGCAGTCGCTCCAGACGTTCGAGATCGAATTCGGTAATGTAGATCGGTTTTTCCTTTTTGGCTCGGGCCATGATATCTATCTCCTTTCGCGGCCTGGGGGCTCTCCCCTTCACCGGATAAAACCCGGCATCATACAGACTTTGCCCCATTAGGCAAGGGCGATCCCCATTCCTCTTCAAAATTCCGTTTGTCGATGCTAGACTTCCGGCGTCTGACCTTCACCCGTTTTTCCATGCCGAGCGCCGCGCCATGTCCCACTTTCTCGACCCGATTCTCGATCACTTTGCCGACGACCTCGCCGTCGATCTCGGCAGCGCCTTCACCCGCATCTGGCGCAAGGGCCGGGGGCTGGTCTTGGCCGAACCCTCGCTGATCGCCCTGACGGCGTCGGGAGAAATCCTGGCCGTGGGGGAAAAAGCCAAGGCCCTCTGGGGCTGGGAACCCCGGGGCGTGCGCGTGACCGCCCCGCTGCGCGGCGGCGCGGTGACCGACCCGCCGGCAGCGGCCGCGATGCTCGAAGCCTTCTTCGCCAAGCTGCCGCGTTTTCTGCCGGGTCGCCACCGGCGGGCGGTGCTGGGCCTGCCCACCCAAGCCACGGCGGCGGAGCGGCGACAGGCCAAGGATCTCTTCCATAGGGTGGGGATTCAAGAGGTCTACTTCATCGACACGCCCCTGGCCGCCGCCATCGGCGCCGATTTGCCCATCGACGAACCGGCGGGACAGTTGCTGGTGAATATCGGCGCCGACCTGACGGAAGTCGTACTGGTCGCCGCCGGCGCCATCCAGCATCAGCACAGCCTGCACATCGGCGGCGCGGCCCTGGATCAGGCCATCAGCGACCACCTGGAGCGCACGCGCGAGCTGCGCATTGCCCCGCCGACGGCCGAAGCGATGAAGATAGCCCTGGGCCGTTGCGGGGGCACAGCCCCTTGCCGCAGCCTGCGCATTCGCGGCCGAAACCCTCGAAAGGGCACGGCGCAAGAGGCTGTCGTCGACGCCGAGGAAATCGCCGCCGCCCTGCAAGCCCCCCTCGACGAATTGCTCGCCGCCATCGCCGCCGCCATCGGGAAAATCCCTGCGGACGCCACCATCGACCATCTCGACCGCGCTGTCCTTCTGGCCGGAGGCGGCTCCCTCCTGCCGGGATTCGCCGAACGCCTCGCCCAACACATCGACCTGCCCGTCGCCCGCGTCCCCCAACCCCTCGCCGGCAGCGTCCTCGGCGCGGCCCGGGTCCTCGACTATCTCAGCGTCCTCCGCCGCCTGGAAAAACACGACTGAGCAACTCCCTTCAGCCTTCAGTCTTCAGCCTTCAGCCTTCTTCCTCCCCTCTTGCCCGATGCTTCTCCACCCGTTCGCTGAGCTGGGCGATAACCTCGGTGGCGGCGTTGATGATATGGTTGTTGCTGAAGCCCGCCTTGCGCAGTTCCCGGTAAAACGCCCGCCCGAAACTTTTCGCCAGAAAGGCCGGATTCTTCAGCGCCGCCTCGACGGCATCCTCGACCACGGCGTTGGCCTCGTTGAGCACGGCGAGTTGAGCGAAGCGGCTGCGCAGCAGATTCTGCAACTGGCGCACCTGGATCGACTTGCCCGCGACCAGGGCGACGGTGGTGAGCTGATAGAGGTCTTTTTCGCCATAGGTGCGGTCATCGGCCGGGGAGTTGACGTTGATCACCCCCACCACCTTGCCGCCGATGAAGATCGGCGCCGAGACAAAGCCCTTGTGCCGACGCTCGGGCCAGCGCGCCTTGGGGGCGAAGGGGGATTGCTCGATATCGGGGATGAGCAGGGCCTGGCCGGTGGCCGCCACCTGCCCGGCGATTCCCTCCTTGTGCCGAGCCTTTTCCGTGTAGGCCGCCGCCGGCAGATAGCCGTGACTGGCGTAGATGCGCATGACCGGCTCATCTTCCCCCTCGTCTTGAAACAGCATCAGCGAGCAGTTCTCCGAATCGAGCAGATTGGCCGCCAGCGCCGCCATCTCATTGAGGCTTTCGTCGAAATTACCCTGCTCTTCGAGAAAACCGGCGAGACCGACCAGTTTCATGACCGATGCGTTGAAGGATTCCATAGATGACTCCCAGGGTTATGGATCAGCGTTCACAAGATTCGCTTAATGTATATCAGGAATCCTTCTCTTGCGGGAAGGCTCCGGACCATAACCCCACGAAAAAGTTCCGGGCATTGACGCCGAGCCGACGGGTATAATAGCCCCCTTCCTGCACCACCAGGGTCGGCAGGCGCAAAGCGCCGATCCTCCGTCCCAAAACTTCGAAATTCGCAGCGGTGAAAGGCCAGGTGCCGGTGGGATCCCCCTTGGCCGTATCCAGCCCCAGGCAAAGCACCAGATAGCTCGGCTGAAAGATGCGGATCTTGCGCAGCGCCTTGTCCAGGGTTTTCAGATACAGATCGAAATCGATCGTCTCGGGCAGCGGGTAGTTGCGGTTAAAGCCGAGTCCTTCCCCCTCCCCTTTTTCGTCCTCGAAACCACTGAAATAAGGGTAGGCGAAACTCGGATGTCCGTGCAGGGAAACTGTCAGCACATCCTTGCGCCCGTAGAAGATCACCTGCTGGCCGTTGCCGTGGTGATAGTCGATATCGAGCATGGCGATCGGCCCGAAACGGCTCAGATAATGGGCCGCCACCGCCGCGTTGTTGTAGTAGCAAAAACCGCCGAAAGCCCGCACTTCGGCATGATGTCCGGGCGGGCGCACCAAGGCATAGGCCAGGCGGTGCCCGGCGAGAATCCGGTCGGCGGCGGTCAGGGCGCAGTCCACGGCCCGGGTCGCGGCCAGCTGTGCGTTGCGGTTGATGGGGGTGAAGGTATCAATGCAGTAATAACCGGCGCGCACCGCCAACTCCTTCGGCGGCCGCGCCTGGTTGCGAATGGGGAAGACGTAAGGGTAGAGGGAACGGTCGCCGCCGAGATTGGCGCAGACCTTCTTGAAGTAATCGACATAGGCTCCGTCATGCACGGCGCGGATGTGCCGCTCGGGATAATCCGCAGGCGCCGTCCGCTCGAACATCCCCAGGGGCGTCAGTTCTTTGAGGATGGCGTCGATGCGCACCGGCGCCTCGACGTAACCCCGTTCCCGCACATGGTGGATGGAGTGCTGATCGTTGACCACCAGGGGGATGCGCCGCAGCTTGCCGCTCACCGCAACCTCGGCCACCGTCGGCGTCTTGCGCCGGTAGCGGGGCGGACGCAGAAGCACCGGATCGTCCTGGAAGGATGTGACCACCATATCGATGTAAGCCGGGGAGCAGAGGTGGCCATAGCGCCGTTCGAGAATGGCACGAACGATGCGCCGGGCCTCTGCTGCCGGCAGGGGCCGCTCCTGCCCCAGATTATCGAAAACGAGATAGGGGGGATTATCGTCGCCGGGCTTCACCGGCGTCTCGTAGGCGGTCCCGACGATGGGACGGGCACCGTACTTCTCGTAGAATTTGAGTCGGGCCCGGTTCTGGGCGAGGGTTTCCGGGTCGCGGCACAGGGCCGGATCGTCGGGCAGGCACTCGAAAAAAATCCCCCGGCAACCGAGCACCACCGCTTCCTCGCGCAGCCGTTCGTAGAGGGCGCCGCCGATACCGCCGCCGGTGGCCGCCTTGGCCGCTGAAATGTAGTCGAGGTAGGCAAAGTGCAGTTCCGGTTCGTGGGAGAGGAGGGCGAAGCCGGTCACCGTGCCGCGACTGTCTTCGGCGACATAGAGGATGGAGCGGAAGCGGTGCTTGAGGGGATTGCGCAACAGTTCGGGAATTTTGTCGACATCCTCCGGCTTGAGCGCGGGAAACTGCTCGCGGAGGATAGCCTGGACCTGGCGCAGCGCCTCGCGGTTGCGCGGCGCGACTTCGTCGAAAAAGCGGCGGATGATGAACATGGGGCCTCGTCAGAAAAGCAAGGATGCCCTTTCATTCTAACCTAGGTCGGAGAAATGGACAGAAGCGAAAAACGGCGCCCCGTATCGAACGGGGCGCCACGGTTCAGGGCATGGCGGAGGTGAATTCGGGCCAGAAGAGCCAACTGATCAGGATCATCAGAAAGCTGCCGCCCAGCGCACCGCAACCGACCAGAAAGAGAACCAGGCTGGTCCGCGAGTTCTTGCCGATGCACAACCAGGAAAGGTAGAGACAGAGTACCCCGATGGGGATCGCGATAATGAGACTCACCAGGGGCCTCCCCCACGGTGAAGCACCGTTTTGACCAAATTTTTCCGACTAGAAATAGTAACCGACATTGATATTGAACTTGGTGTTCCAGCCTTCATCTCGATGGCGCCCGGCACCGAAGCCGTCTTCGCCGATGCTGCCGATCCAGGTGGCGTTCTTGCCCATGATGAAGTCGATGTAGGTGTAGACGGGACCGGCGGTGACCAGGCAGCCGAGGGTGTTGATCTCCGAATCCTCGAAATCTTCTTCGGCCTTCACCAAGCGGCTGTAGTCGTTATAAAAGGTCAGCTTGCTGACCGGCCCCCAGCTCACCGGCACGTCGTAGCTCAATCCGGCGACGTAGACCGTCCCCTTGGCGGCGACGTCATGCCCCCAGCCGAAGGCGCCCATACGCACCACTTTGTCGTCGACTCCAGCGGGATTTTTCGGATTGTGCTCGTACTCGATGACCTCGAGCATCAGGTTGAAGGGCCCATAGGTGCCGTTGACATGGGCGGCGGCGGCCCAGTGGTCGCCGTTGCGGCCGGTGTCGCCATTGTAGAGTTGGCCCCACTGCCCGGAGACGCCAAGTTCGGTATCACCCAGATCGCCGTGGTCGAGACGGTAGGCGAGGCGGGCGTTAAACTGGTTGCTCTCCTCGTTGTTCTGATCATTTTCCTTGACGATGTCGTAGGAATAGCGGTCGAGATCAGAGGCGTTGCCGAAGTCGGCGTTCTTGAAAAAGGCCAGTTGCAGATCCCAGGGACCGTTCTGATGAATCGCCTTCAGACCGAGATCGTAGTCGTCCTCGAAACCGAGATAGTAGGGAAGCCCGAACCAGAAGTTGTGCGAGGCATAGGGGAGCAGACCGAAAGGAACCTGAGTCAGGCCAAGCTGTACGCCGGTCTCATCGCTGAAATTGTAGCCGAGCCAGCCGTGGTGAATGAAATGCCGATCCTCCATGAACCGGTACTGGGCGGAGAGTTTCACATCACTGTACGAGCCGTTGACGTCAAGCCGGAAGAGATCGAACTTGAAATCCCCCCCTTTCTCCTTGCCGTCCTCATGCCAGCGATCATCATCGTTGTAGGTGTAGTTGAAACGCAGGGCGCCGCCGACTTTGAGATGATCCGTCGTCTCGCCTTCTTTCTCGGTCACGGCGACGGCAAGGGTTTCGCTTTCCGAGGGAGCTTCGGCTTTCTGTTCGGCCGTGACCGGCGCGGCGGCGGCCTGGGGAGCGGGCGTCGGCATCACCCCCTGGCCGCGCAGGAGCAGAGCTTCCAGTTCGGCGACCCGGGCCTTTAAAGCGTTGAACTCTTCGATAGGGACCGTCTCCCCGGCCAGGGTCGGGAACGGCAGGGCGATCAAGGCCAAAAAACACAGAAGCAAAGGCAGGCGTAGAGATGTCGACACGGGGGTCCTCCTCTTCATTTATGCGGCCTTACTTGCCGAGCCAACCGTTGACCAGATCACGATGATTTTCCACCCAGGACTTGGCGTTGACGTAGGGATCGGCGCCATCTTCCTGGTTGGCGGCGATCAGTTCCTCGCATTGGGGCGCGGTCCAGTTGAAATGGTCGAGCAGGGCGTAGACCTCGGGCATCTCCTCCTTCAAACCCTTGCGCACGATGGTGTTGATCGTCTCTTCGCCGCCGTAAATCCCCTGGGGATCTTCCAGATACTTGAGATCCCAGCGGGCGAATTTCCAGTGCGGCGTCCAGCCGGTGACCACCGCCCAGTTGTTGTTCTTGATCTCGTCGGACAGGGCCGCGGTCATGGTCGCGCCGCTGCCTTCCACCAGACGCAGGTTTTTGATCCCATACTCCTCGACGGCTTTTTCGGTGAGACTCATGATCCCGGCGCCGGGGTCGATGCCGATGATGCGGCCGGAAAATTTGTCGGCATGGGCGTCGAGTTCGGCGATGGAGTCAATCGTCACATACTCGGGAACGACCAAGCCGATACGGGTGCCGACGAGATTCGGGCCAAGGTCTTCCACCGTCTCCCGCACTTCCTCCAGATAATGGCCGTGGGTGGTCGGTAGCCAGGCCGAGGTCATGGCGTCGGCATCGCCACTGCCCAGCGCCTGCCACATGGCGGCGGCGCCCACCGGCAGGGTTTTCACCTCGTAGCCGAGTTCTTCCAAAACGACACGCATGACGTTGGTGCTGGCAACCTCGGCGACCCATTCGACATAGACAAGGGTCACCTCTTTCTTGGCCGCCGGCGCGACCGCTTTCGTGCCGTCAGCAGGGTTTTGCTCCTGGGTGCAGGCCCAAAGCAACGAAGTGAAACAGAGCAGGGTAATGAGCAGAATACGTTTCATGGGGTACTTCCTCCTAAGAAGGGGTAGATGGCAGTCGTTCTGCGGCTTGGCATAAATGCCGCGTTTGTCGTCAGCCCACTAACGATGCTTTCGCAAAAATCATCAAGATTCGATGGCTAAGCAAAAAGCGCCAAATGCAAGGCGCGCAATTAGCGAGCAATGAGGCGTACTTACGTACGTCGAAGCAGCGAGCCGATTGCAGCAACGCAGCAGTTGGTGAGTTTTTGCGACGCCATCACCTACCGACCCTGGGGCGGCACGTTGAACTCATAGCCGCAGGCCGGGCATTTGACCCGGGGCCCTTTTTCCGGCGCTCCTTGAGTCCCGGCGCAGGCGCTGAACAAAAACAGGCCGAAGGCGGCGACGGCGAGCAGGGATAGTCGTTTCATGGGCAATAATCCTTTCTTTTCGGGGCGTAAACCAAATCAGCCGCGGGCGTCGCGACCGATACGCTGGGTAATGCGATCGAGGATGATGGCGACGATTACCACGCCAAGACCGGCTTCGAAGCCCATCCCCGGCTTGAGCCGCTGAATCGCCTTCCAGACTTCGCCGCCGAGGCCGCCGGCACCGATCATGGCGGCGATAACGACCATCGACAGCGAGAGCATGATGGTCTGGTTGACACCGGCCATGATCGTCCCCTTGGCCAGGGGCAGCTGGACTTTGAAGAGTTTCTGCGAACGGTTCGAGCCGAAGGCGTCGGCCGCCTCGATGAGATCGGCCGGCACCTGCTCGATGCCGAGGCAGGTCATGCGAATCGCCGGCGGCATGGCGAAAATCACCGTGGCGAAAATCGCCGAAACCGGCCCGAGGCCGAAAAAGGGGATGGCCGGGATGAGATAGACGAAGGCCGGCATGGTCTGCATGAAGTCGAGAATCGGCATGGTCACCCGATGCACGGGGTTAAACAGGGCCGCCATAATTCCGATGGGGATGCCGATGACGACCGCCACCAAAGTGGCGATGAGGACCAGGGCGATGGTCGAAACGGTCGGCTCCCAGAGCCCGAGATTCCAGACGAAAAGCAGCCCCAACAGGGTAAAAAGGGCGATGCGCCGGGTGCTCAGCCAGAACGCCAGGGCCGTGAAGAGCAGGATCAACAGCCAAGGGGGAAGAAAGAGCATGCCGTCGACCAGGGCCTCGATGCCGACTTCGGTGATCTTCGACAGCCCTTTGGTGATGAAGGCGAAATGTTCGGTGAAAAAATCGATGGTGCTTTCCACCATCGCCCCGAGGGGGAATTTGGGCAGCGGCATCTCCATCAGTTGTTCCTCCCTTCGGCCATGGCAGCCAGTAACGCGCCGCGGACGATAATCCCCTTGAGCTTTTGTTCTTCATTGACGACCACCACGGGGAAGGATTCGATCGAAAAGAGCTCTTGCAGGGGCGTGCCCGGCTCGACCCGGGGAATGTCGCGGACGATGATCGCTTCGAGACTGGTTGCGCCGCTCTTGGCCAGGCGCGAGGCCTCCTCGGCGTGAACAATGCCGAGCAGGCGCCGCTCCTTATCCACCACCAGGATGCTGGAAGTACCGATTTCCTTCATTTTGTGCAGGGCGGTCTTGGGACCGTCCTTGGGGAAGGTCACGGCGGTGGCCTTGTGCATGACCGTTTCGGCGGTGAGCACCTTGGAGACATCGACATTTTCGATGAACTTCTCCACGTAATCGTCGGCGGGGCTGGTGAGAATCTCCTCCGGCGTCCCCTGCTGGACGATGACGCCGTCCTTCATGATAATGATCGTATCGCCGAGCTTGAGGGCTTCATCGAGATCGTGGGTGATGAAGACGATGGTTTTGTTCACCCGGCTCTGCAGGGCCAGCAATTCGTCCTGCATCTCCCGGCGGATCAGCGGATCGAGGGCGCTGAAAGCTTCGTCCATGAGCAAAATATCGGGGTCGAGGGCCAGCGCCCGGGCCAGGCCGACCCGCTGCTGCATGCCGCCGCTGAGTTGTTCGGGATAGGCATCGGCCCAGTCCTTGAGTCCAACCAGGTCGAGGGATTCCAGCGCCTTGCGGGCCCGCTCCTCAGGTGCGACCCCCTGGATCTCCAGTCCGTATTCGGCGTTTTTGAGCACCGTACGATGGGGAAAGAGGGCGAATTTCTGGAAGACCATGCCGAATTTGTGCTGTCGCACCTCGCGCAGGGCTTTTTCGTCCAGGGTGGTGACGTCGACCCCGTCGATGAGAATTTTTCCGGCGGTCGGCTCGATGAGTCGGTTCAGACAGCGGATGAGGGTCGACTTGCCGCTGCCGGAAAGGCCCATGACGACCAGGAACTGGCCGGGGTCGATGTAAAAGGAGGCGTTGTTGATGCCGACGGCCAGGCCGTGCTCGCGCAGCAAACGTTCTTTGCCGAGCCCCTGGCGCAGCAGGGCAATCCCCGACTTCGCCGACGGACCAAATATTTTGTAGAGATTTTCAACGGTTATTTTTGGATGCATGACAATGACCGGCGGGAAGAGAGCAAAGCACTTCGACCCGCCCGGAACTCCCTGGTGGCTTCAGATAAAAACGAGCGGTACGGAGGTAAGCGACAAACGAGGAAGAAAGAGAACCGTCAGGGCTCTCCGGCGGGAGGGTTCAGCGGTCCGGTTTCCAGAACCGGCGCGGCGGAAATGTTGCGGGCTTCCATCAGATCAACGACTTTTTCGAGGGAGAGGGAGATGGAGACCCGCTCCAGTTCCGACAGGGCCGCCAGGGAATCCCTAAGCGTATCCTGGAGCAGCGAGGGCGCGTCGGCGGCCAGCGCCGCCCCGGAAGGGGTCGCCTCGATCAGCACCTGCCGACGGTCACGGGGACTGCGAGAGCGGCTGACCAACCCCTTTTCTTCCAACCGATCAAGGATACCGACCAGAGTGCTGGGGCTGAGATAAACGATCTTGGCCAGCCGGGCGGCGGTAAGCTTCCCCTGATCGCGGATGGCGAGCAGGCAGGAGAGCTGCGGCCCGGTAATGCCGTAGCTGTGCGCCAGCTTATGCGAATGGATTTCAATCGCCCGGATGATACGCCGTAACGACTGGAGGATACGCAAATCATACTGGCTGTCGGGAATTGTGGGGGACTCGTGCAGAGGGATGACTTCTCCCGCGTGATTTTCTTCCGTCAACCCCGTATCTTGCAGACCCTGCCTGATTTCCATGACTGCTCCTGAAACATTCGAATCCAATAGTTTGAATCCAAACGTTTATAACACAAACCATTCTCCCTGTCAAAAAACCGACCTGTCTTTTCTTCTCAGCCAAGCTGTGGCATGATGCGCGGCACTCGAAATCGCTGCCGCTCCCGCGACACAGCCCCCTGAAAGGCTGACCGGGGGTTCGCTTCGGTTTTCGTTTTCCCGCCGCCCCCGACGGCTATCGGATCGACATCGTGCGCAACGACTGAGTCTCTCGCGGGAATGCGCAGTAATGGACTGTTCCATTGACTATTGCGTCCAGCTGACTAATCCGGTTAAATTTTATGACATATGGGAATGGAGCTTCCTTGGTGCGATACTGGCTTGCTAAACATCTGTCCGGACTGATCCTGCTCTTCTATGTGATGAGCAGCGTGGCGCTGACCCTGGTCTGCGGCGGATGCGCTGCGGCCGAAGAGCACGCCCACCACGCACCGGAAAACGCATTTTCCCCCTGCCCGCTCTTCGCTGACAAAGCCGGGACCTGTCACGGCCGGTGTCTCGATGGACAGCTCCACCTCCTCTCCCAGACCCCGCCGCACCGCGCCGCCCTTTCGGGGCCGTTGCCGCCAACCGCCGCCAAGCCGCCGCGCAACCTCGCGACCTGGGGGGCACCCCCCCGGGAACCGGTCCGGGATTACCACGAGCCTTGGGTGCTGGGCCCTCTTCTGGCGCAGCGCCATCTGGGGACGGTGGTCCTCATCGTCTAGCCGCCCGTCCCCGTCCGACGCCGATTTCCGGACCGGGTCCGTTCCGGCCCCGTCGCTCGACCTCGTTTTCGCTAGGAGTCTTCCCCGTGACGACACAAAAACGTTCCTTTCTCTATAGCCTCTGGGATTTTTTCGCTTCCCTGAAACTTTCCATCATTCTCCTCATCCTGCTCGCCGCCACCTCGATCATCGGCACGCTCATCCAGCAGAACCGCTCTCCCCAGGAATATCAGCAGATGTACGGTGAAACCCTGCATCGCCTTTTCGACCTGCTGAACTTCTATGATATGTACCACTCCTGGTGGTTCCTGGCGCTGCTCGGCATCTTCGCCGTCAACCTCACGACCTGCTCGCTGAAGCGTCTGCCCAGGGTCTGGAAGCAGGTTTTCGAGCCCCTGACGGTCGCCGATGACGCCCACTACAACAGCCTGAGCAACCGCCACGAACTGCGTGTGCCGCTGGCTCCGGAAGCCGCCCGCGACCGCCTGGCTCCGCTTTTCGGCGAGGCGCTGGCCGCCCCGGTAACGACCGAGGCCGACGGACGCATCCACCTTTACGCCGAAAAACATCCTTGGTCGCGTTTCGGGGTCTATGTGACCCACCTGTCGATCCTGATCATCTTCGTCGGGGCAATCATCGGCAATCTCTGGGGCTTCAAGGCTTTCGTCTCCATCGAGGAGGGAACTTCGACCGACAAGGTCTGGACCGCGGGCGGGCAAGAGCCTCTGGATCTCGGCTTCACGGTGCGCTGCGACGACTTCGCGGTGACCTATTATGACGGAACCAATCGCCCCAAAGAGTACATGAGCATCCTCAATATCATCGACAACGGCGAGGAGGTCGTCAGCAATCGCAAGGTTGTCGTCAACGACCCGTTGAAATACAAGGGGATCACCTTCTACCAGTCGAGCTTCGGCCCAGCCGGCAATCCCCAACTGAACCTTGAAATCACGGACAAGGCGAGCGGCGAGGTGCGGGAAGTCACGGTCACCGAGGGCCGCCACTATCCCCTCTCCGCTGGCTATTCCTTTGCTGTGACTGGTTATACCGACAGTTACGGGCAGTTCGGTCCGGCGGTGGAAATGCATGTCAATACCCCGGAGGGACTGCACAAAGCGCCCTTCGTGGTGCTAAAGAATTTCCCTGGTTTCGGCGGCAAGCAGGACTCGCCCTTCAGCTTCGCCCTGCTCGACTACCAGCAGAAACACTACACCGGCCTGCAGGTGAAAAAAGACCCTGGGGTTTGGGTGGTCTGGCTGGGCTGCGCTCTGCTGGTGCTCGGCTCCATCGCCGCCTTCACCCTCTCGCACCGCCGCCTCTGGGCGTGCATCGTGCCGGCGGGCAAAGGCTCGAAAATTCTTCTCGGCGGCAACGCCCATCGCAACCAGCCGGCCTTCGCTCTCTTTTTCGATGATCTGAAACAACGAACCAACGACGCCATCAAAGCCTGAACTTCGCGCTAATCCACGGAGAATGCCATCATGACCAGTTCCCTCTTTTTCAATATCACGACCATCGCCTATTTCGCCGCGATGGTGCTCTTCATCATCTACCTCGTCAGTCGCAGCCGAGCCGTCGCCCTGGCCGCGACCGGGGCGGTCTGGGCCGGTTTCGCCGCCAACACCCTGGCCATCGGCCTGCGCTGGCGCGAGGCCTACGCCCTGGGCTTTGAGCAGGCACCCCTCTCCAACCTCTACGAGTCAGTGGTCTTCTTCGCCTGGAGCATCGCTCTCTGCTATCTGCTCATGGATTTCAAGTACAAACAGCGCGCGGTCGGGGCCTTCGTCATCCCCTTCGCCTTCATCTTCATGATCTGGGCGCAGCTCGGCTTAAACGCCCAGATCCAGCCGCTGGTGCCGGCCCTGCAGAGCAACTGGCTGACCTACCACGTCATCACCTGCTTCCTCGGTTACGCCGGTTTCGCCGTCGCCTGCGGGGCATCGATCATGTATCTGCTGGTGATTGGGCGCGAAGAGCGCAAAGGGGACAAGCAGGGGCTGACGGGGATTTTCCCAAGCGCCAAGGTGTTGGACGACATCAACTACAAGGCGATCATGTTCGGCTTTCCCATGCTCTCTTTGGGCATCATCACCGGCGCCGCCTGGGCAAACTACGCCTGGGGCACCTACTGGAGCTGGGACCCGAAGGAAACCTGGAGTCTGATCATCTGGTTCATCTACGCGGCTTTCCTGCATGCCCGTTTCACCCGGGGCTGGGTCGGGCGCAAGGCGGCCTGGCTGTCGGTCATCGGCTTCGTCGCAACAATCTTCTGCTATCTCGGCGTCAACCTGCTGCTCGCGGGCCTGCACTCCTACGGGAGTTAGGGAAGGTGAGGGGTAAGGGGTAAGGGGTGAGGGAAAGGCGAGGAAAGGCGTTTACTCCACGCCCCAGGGGTGTCAGAAGATCGAAGCAATACGTTCGTAGGATTTGCTGAGACGTCGGGCAGTGGTCAAAAACATGTGCCGCAGCAGGGCAAGGCCGAGTTGGGGATAGTGGCAAAGCATCTCTTCGAATTTTCCGCTGTGCAAAAGAAGCAGGTCGGCGGTTTCGATGAGTTCGGCGCTTACGGTACGGGGATTGCGGGTCAGCAGACAGAGTTCACCGGCAATCGAGCCGGGCCCATAGAGTCCGACGACCACTTGGCCGCCGCCGAATTCCGTTCGCTTCTTGATGCCGAGCTTGCCGGAAAGAATGAAAGCGGTGAAGTTATCGGTCTCTCCCTCTTGCCAGAGAACGGTTCCGGCCTCGGCCCTGACCCGCCGGCAACAGGAGAGAAAACGCTCGATCTCCTCGTTCTCCAGGTTGTTAAAAAAAGGGAAGAGCCTGCGAAGTCCGGCGACGGGCATGGGACAAGTCCTCCTTCTGGTCAGCAACGCTCAATCCGCTGCAAATTTTAAGCCCGCACTCATCGCAAAACCATTGTCCCGAAGCCCCGGTATTCAAGGATTTTCCGGAGACCCCGTGCCCCTTATCGAAGACCAGCTCTTTCGCAAGATCAGAAAACTGACGGGCAAGGCCATCGGCGACTTCAACCTCATCGAAGACGGCGACCGTATTGCCGTCGGCATCTCCGGCGGCAAGGACTCCTACACCCTGCTGCACATTCTCGACAGTCTGCGCCGGCGGGCGCCGGTGCGCTACGAGCTGGTGGCGGTCAATGTCGACCCGGGCTTTCCCGGCTACCGCAAGGAGCATATCGAGAAGCATCTGCGCGAGCACGGCTTCGCCCAGCACTTCGAAAGTACCGACTGCGCGGAAATCATCGACGCCAAGCTGCGCCCCGGCTCCTCCTACTGCGCCTTCTGCGCCCGCCTGCGGCGCGGCGTCCTCTACACCGTGGCGGACCGCCTCGGCTGCAACAAGCTGGCCCTCGGTCATCATCTCGACGACGTCATCGAAACGCTGCTCCTCAACCAGTTCTACATCGGCACCCTGGCGGCCATGAGTCCCTGCCTGCTCGCCGACAACGGCCGCCATACGGTAATCCGTCCCCTGGTTTACGTGGAGGAAGCCGACATCGCCGAGTTCGCCGCGCGCAACGGCTTTCCCATCGTCTGCTGTTCCTGCCCGGTGGTCGGCGCCGTCGATCAGAAGCGTCAGCGCATGAAACAGCTGATCGCCGAACTTTCCCGGGAAAACCCCCAGCTGCGCCGAAGCCTGCTCAGCGCCTGCGGCAACGTCCAGCCCCGGCATCTCATGGATCCTCGCCTGACCCCCTTCGCGCCCCTCGGCAAGCAGCCCGATATAGTGTAGAATGGTCGCAGTGATGAATAGTGCGGGAAACGGGGGAATAATGAAAAGCGCCGACCATATCGTCTTCGACATCGATCTGGCCCGGGAGATTCAGCAACTGCTGCTGCCGAAGAACTCCCCGACCTGCGACTGGTGCTGTCTGGGAGTGAAAAACCGCATGGCCATCGGCCTGGGCGGGGATTACTTCGACTTTCTCACCGCCCCCAACGGCTGCCAGGTGATCTTTCTCGGCGATGTCACCGGCCACGGGCTCACCGCTTCGGTGGTCATGTCCCTGATCTACGGCTACCTGCACCACGCCACCGCGCGCCAGTGTACCCCCCTGGAGACGGTGGCCAGGGTCAACAGCTTCCTGCGCTCCTTCGCCACCCGCTCCGACCGTTTCGACTACCTCTTCTCCTCCTCCCTCTTCTTCAGCGTCATCGATCCGGCGACGTTGAGCATGCGCTACGTCAATGCCGGCCATGTTCCCCCGATGGTGCGCCGCGGCGACGAAATCTTCCATCTCCTGCCCACCGGCGTTCCTCTGGGCTTTTTCGACGATCCGGAAATGTTCATGTGCTCCTTCCAGTTCCTCAAGGGGGATCGTCTGCTGCTCACCACCGACGGCATCACCGATGCGAACAACGACCTCGGCGAATTCTTCGGCTACGGGCGCCTGGAAGCGTCTCTGCGCTCCTTCCAGGGGGATCACCTGGAATTCCTCGACGAGATCTACCGGGCCATCGCCGCCTTCGGCGCCGCCGAAACCCTCAAGGACGACTGCACCGCCATCGTCGCCGACTTTCACGACCCGCTCTCTGCTTACTCCGTGTCATAAGGGATTCCGCCGGACCAGCGGCAGCCGCCGGGCCGGAATGCGGCTGAATGTGGTTTTCAATCTTCGGCGGGGGGTGGAACGGATTCCTCAAGGTTCGCGGCACCCTCGACCTCCACATCCCGGTGCAGCTGACGATAGAGGGCCTCGGCAATGCCGAACCGGCCCTGCTCGGCCGAAGCCTTGGCAACTTCGAGATCCATCATGTCCTGGAACGAATCCTGGGCCATGCCGCGCGGAAAGAGGCCGCCGGCGGGGACGGTGGAACGCATCGCCTTGAACATCGACTGGACGAAAATCGCCTCGAACTCCCGGCAGGTCTGGCGCAGCGCCGCGTCGTCCTGCGTGGCTGTGTCCTTCGCGGCCGCTTTAAGATTCTGAGCGACGAGCAAACTCGGATCGACCTGAGTCAATTTCATGACACCCCCCTATCGCTGGTTCTCATCGGAAACGCCCTCCCATCATTCATCACTCCGCATTACAGAATAACCAGCTCCGCATGCAACGCCCCGGCGGCCTTGATCGCCTGGAAGATGGCGATGAGATCGCGGGGGGTGGCGCCGATGGCGTTCAGGCTGCGGGCCACGTCGCCGATGCTGACCCCTTTTTCGAGCACCACCAGTTCGCTGTCCTTTTCCGAGACCTCGATGGTGGTCCGGGGTACCACCGTCGTCTGCCCCTGGGAGAAGGGCGCAGGCTGGGAAACCTCGGCTTCTTCGCTGATCACCAGACTGAGGTTGCCGTGGGAAACGGCCACCGTCGAGATGCGAACATCCTCGCCCATGACGATGGTGCCGGTCTTTTCGTTGACCACCACCCGCGCCGCCAGATCGGGGGTGACATCGAGACTTTCCAACGCCGCCACGAACTCCACGGCGCGGCCGCGATAGTCGTCGGGGATGAGGACGCGCAGGCTGCCGCTGTCCACCGGGCGGACGATGCTGCCGCCGAAGCGCCCGGCGATGGCTTCGCTCATGCGTGTCAAAGTGGTGAAATCGGGGGTCTTGAGGCGATAAACCAGAACCTCGCCGGTACCGAACTCGTAACCGACCTCCTTCTCGACAATGGCCCCGCCGGGAATCCTGCCCACCGTCGGATGGTTGGTCTGCACCTTGGCGGCCTTGCCGCCGAAGGCCAGGGAACCGACCACCAGCGGCCCTTGGGCGACGGCGTAAACCTGGCCGTCCGGCCCGTTCAGAGGGGTCATCAGCAGAGTGCCGCCGACGAGGCTGTCGGCATCCCCGACTGAGGAGACTTGGACATCGATGGTACTGCCGGCGCGGGCAAAGGGGGGCAGAGCCGCAGTGACGACGACGGCCGCCACGTTGTCGACCTCGACCTCCTCGCGATCGACGGTGACGCCGAGACGTTCCATCATGTTGACCAGCGACTGCACGGTAAACTGGGTCTTATCGCTGTCCCCCGAGCCGTTCAGGCCGACCACCAGGCCATAGCCGACCAGCTGGTTTTCCCGGACTCCTTCGAGGGTGGCGATGTCCTTGATGCGCGCCGCCTCGCTGGGAACGGCGCCAAGCAGCAGCAGCAGGCAGAGAGCGAAAGGGCCAAGAGGCTTTTTCATAGAAAGGTTCCCCATCGTGGTTCAGAAGGGCCAGACATTGTCGAGAAGGCGCATCAGCCAACCTGGTTTCTGCTTGTCGCTGAGCACCCCTTTGCCGGTATAGGCAATACGGGCATCGAGAATATTTTCCGAATTGACCACGTTCTGGGCCGAGATGTCCTTGGGCCGCACGATGCCGGTGAGTTTGACGATCTGCTTTTCGTTGTTGACCGTCACTGTCTTCGCTCCGGAGATGCGCAGATTGCCGTTGGGATAGACCTCCACCACTTGGCTGGTCAGGGTGGCGATGAGATCTTCTTTACGCGAAGTCCGTCCCGACCCTTCGAAATCGTTGTCGAAACCGGCTGAAACCAGGGCGGTGGGATCGATCGCCTTGTTGATGGTGGCCATATTGCGCTCCAGGCCAAAAGCCTTGGAGATATCCGCCGACATGCTGCTCGACCGACCGGTGCTGGTCTTGGCTTCCTTGCTGGCGCTGGCCCGCTCGTAGATGGCTACGGTCACGATATCCCCCACCGAACGCGCCTTGGTATCGTAGAAGAGACTTCCCTGTTGCTGGGTCCAAAGGGAACCGGGGCTCGCCGGTTTCGGGGGCTCGATGACCACCGACGAGGCGTCGGGCAACTCCTCGGTCTCGCTGAGAGGCCTGGTCTGATGGGCGCACCCGCCGAGAACCAGCCCGCAGATTACTATTGCCGCCAATCGTTTCATCATTACTGCTCCACAATGACCACGCCCGGTTCCACGACCCGCCCGGAAATATCCCGCTGGCTGTCGTTGTTGCGCACGCGGATGGTTTCGTTCCGAAGTCCGTTCTGCAGGGCTTGGCCCCGGGCCGTCAGACTCAGCGTCCCGCGACGGAGCAGAATGGTGACCGTCTCCCCCCGGCTAACGACCGGCGGCATCTCCACCGTCGCCGGATCAAGGGGCGTTCCCTGACGCACCGGGCGTTTGAGCTTCTTGCCGAGAAACTCGTCGGGGTCGAGACAGGGGTTACGCAGGGAGGTCAGATCCATCTCCACCCTATCGAGATCCGCCTCATTCAGAATCGTCCCCCGGTCGAGATCGGCGGCGGCCACCACCACCGGCGCCAGGGCTTCGAGTTCGCCGCGCAGGCTGAGATTGCGCACGACCTGCCCATCCACCCGAAAGATCACGGTAAAGCGCCGACTGCCGAGAATGCGCGAATCGGCGGGGATCACTTCGGTCGCAAGCTTGCCTTTGGGCAGCACGAAACTCGGGGGAAACTGCATATTTTTGAAGGCGATGCGGGCCTTGGGCAGACGCTCCCGGTTGGCCTCCAGGTAACCGGAAAGGAGTTTCTCCAACGCCGGCTGATCGATGACCAGGCCGTCGCGGCGCACCGTCACCGTCTGCGCACCGGCCCAGGTCGCCTGATTCAGTTCGGGAGCCCGTTGCAGAAGGGCCTGGCGGATCAGCGCGGCGGAGAGAGTGCGCTCCTGCCCCGGTTCCGGGCTCCGCATGAGCTGAAGTTCGGCAAAGGGGGCGGTTTCCGCGTCAAGCTCGGCCAGTTCCCCCAGGGTCACCATGGCATCCGCCACCAAGGCGTCGGAACGCAAGGAGATTTCCTGGCCCGAGGCGCCGGCAGCGCCAAACAGGAACAAAAGAAGCAGGGCAATCGGTACGAGCTGTGGCATGGCGTTCCTTGCGACTGAGGTTGGTCTTGCCCCATAAGCACTGCGATTGGCGTGCCAAAAACGCAACTCAGGAACCGGATTTCGGGTTCGAGACGGCCGGCTCGGCCCTCTCTCCCCATTCCGACTCCTGAGTTTCGTGGTTCGTTGTTAGAAATTTTTCGCCTAGCGGATGAGTCCGTTGGCCATCTGCAGCATCTCGTCGGCGGTCTGGATGGCCTTCGAGTTGATCTCGTAGGCACGCTGGCCGGCGATCATATTGACCATCTCTTCCATGATGCTGACATTGGAACCTTCCAGGTAGCCCTGGGAAATGGAACCCATGCCGTTCTCGCCGGGGATGCCCGTTTCCGGCGCGCCGGAGGAGACGGTTTCGCCGTAGAGATTGTGGCCGAGGCTCTTGAGACCGGCCGGGTTGCTGAAGCGGGCCAGTTCGATGGTTCCCACCTCGGTCGGGGTGTTGCTGCCGTCTTCGAGCACTTCGACGATGCCGTCGGAACCGATGGAGATCTGCGTCGCGCCCGCCGGGATGACGACTTCCGGCTCGATAGCCAGACCTTCGGAGGTGACGATGCGCCCGGTGCTGTCCATCTTCATGGCACCGCCGCGGCTGTAGGCGATCTCACCGTTGGGCTGGGTCACCTGGAAGAAGCCTTCCCCCTCGATGGCCAGGTCGAGTTCGTTATTGGTCGTGCGGATGTCGCCCGTGGTGAAGACCTTCTGCACCGCCGCTACTTTTGAACCCAGACCGACCTGGATACCGGTGGGAACTTCGCCGCCGCCAGCCGCCGTGGCCCCCGCCAGTTTGCTGGTCTGGTAGAGGATGTCCTGGAAATCGGCGCGGCTCTTCTTGAAACCGTTGCTGTTGACGTTGGCCAGGTTGTTGGCGATCACGTCCATATTCAGCTGTTGCGTTTCCATCCCCGTCGCGGCGGTCCACAGTGACCTGATCATAGTCTATCCTCCTTCGCTTTCTTACGCGAGTATGCCGATTTCGTTAATTTTTTCGGAAATGGTGCTGTAATTGAGCATGGCCTTCTGGCTGTTTTCAAAGACCCGCTGGATTTCCACCATGCGCGCCATTTCCTGCAGGATGCTCACGTTCGATTCCTCGATGCTCCCCTGCATCACCCGGGAGTTGGGCGACGGTTCGACCGCCGCACCCTCTTGCAGAGTGAAGTAGGCGCCGCCGGAGCGCTCCAGCAGGGTGCTGTCGTCCAGTTCGTAGAGGGGAATTTTCGCGGTCGCGCCCGATTCCATCTGGATGGTGCCGTCTTCACCGATGATCTTGACCTTGCCGTCGATGACGATCGGCGCGTTCCCCTCGTTGAGCAGCTTGAAGCCGCCGGCGGCGACCATGTTGCCTTCGGTGTTCTGTGAAAAATTGCCCTGGCGGGTGTAAAAAACGTTGCCGAGATCATCGCCGACCTTGAAGTAGCCGGAACCGGCGATGGCCAGATCAAGAGGCTGGCCGGTGGTGGTGATGACACCCTGGGAGAAATCGCTGAAACCTTCCTGCCCCTTGGCGAAGTTGAGCCCCTTTCCCTGGTTGCAGGACTGGGCTTCGCTGAGCGCCGCGGCGAAAGCTACGCGTCCCCGCTTGTAACCGGAAGTGCGCAAGTTGGCCATGTTGTGGGTGATGGTATCGAGGCTCTGCATGGCGGTCCGGGCCGCCGAAAGCGCTGCGTATTTTCCTGAACTCATGGCTACCTCGCTGTAGTTCTCATCTTGCCCATGTTATCGGCGCTCACGCCCCATTCCTTTAGGGATTTCTTTGCCGCTCAAAAAAAAAGCGACGCATGCGTCGCCTCTGACTGTCATAAATAATCCATTATGCCTTAGGGCTGATCAAAAATGCCCAGGTGCAAGGCGCCCGAAATTCGAGGAGCGAATCGTACCAGTCAGGTACGTTGCAGTGACGAGGATGAGGGCAACGTCGCAGATGGGCGTTTTTCATCAGTCCTTACCGTTCGCCCGAAACCCGGGCCAGCGCGATCAGCTGCTCCGCCTCCCCCGGCGCGATCTCCAGAATCTCGGCGATGTCCGCGGCGACCAGACCGCGTCGTGCCAGGGCCGCGACCAGCCGGTAGCGCTCAGGGATCGGCTTGGACCCGTCCCCCCCCTTGAGGCGCTGCTTGAAATCGGCCTGGGCGAGATCGGCGGCGAAGGCCTCGGGCCGCGCCCCCTCCTTCGCCGGAGCGCGATCCGGCATCAGGCGCAGACGCTCGACCACCTCGCGCAGCAGCTGATCCTGTTCCGCCAGCTGTTTGCGCCGCTGCTCCAGGCGCCGCTCCAGCAGCCAGCAACGCAGCGCTAGGCCGAGACAGGCGAGGAGCAGAAAGACAAAGAAAAGATCCCGCCCGGGCATGATCTACCTGCCATCGCGGCCCAGGCCGCGCCGCGCAAGCTTGCCCTTGAGCTTGGCTAGGGCCTGGCTGTGCAACTGGGAAACCCGTCCCTCGGTGACGCCGAGGACTTCGGCGATCTCCTTCTGGGTCAACTCCTCGTAGTAATACAAAGCGATGACCTGGGTTTCCTTTTCCGACAGGGTCTTCAGACAGGCGGCGATCTCCCGGGTCAATTCCTTGGCTTCGAGACGATCGAGAGCGCTCGGAGCGTTCCGGTCCACCAGGGTATCCTGCAGGCTGCGCCCCTGGCCGGCATCGTCCAGGGTCTCCTGCAGACTGACCAGGCCGAGATGATTAACCTCGCCCAAAAGCTGATGGTAATCGGCCAGGCTCAGCCCCAGCTCGCGGGCCACCTCCTCTTCCTCCGGGGAACGCCCGAGGCGATGTTCGAGGGTGGAAAGGGCATCGGCCACCCGCCCCTGCTTGTCCCGAAGACCCCGGGAAAACCAGCCCATCTTCCGCGCCTCGTCGAGAATCGCCCCGCGCATGCGCTGTTCGGCGAAGGTCTTGAAGAGCACCCCCTTGCCGGGATCGAAGCGACTCGCGGCATCCATCAGCCCAACCATGGCGGCGCTGGCCATATCGTCCCGGGTCATGTAGGCGGGCACCTGACAGACCATGCGCTCGACGATAAAGTCGACCATCGGCAGATGCTCGCGGATCAGCGCTTCGCGATCCACCGGCACCAGCGGCGGTTGAGGATAGATGAAGGTCTCCAGATCCATGGCTATTCGCCCTGACCGAAGGAAAGGAGCCGCTGCCAGAAGAGCTGCTGGGTCCCCTTGGCCTGCACGTTCTGGATCATCGCCGTCAGACTTTCGGCCAGATCCTCGAAAGCGCTGCTGATCTTGCTCTTGGGATAGAGTTCGACCATGACCTTCTGCCGGGAGATGGACTCGCGCATGCGCTTGTCGTAGGGAATACAGCCCAGGTAGTCAATGGAAATATCAAGGTAGCGATTGGCCACCAGGGTCAGTTTTTTGTAGACGTCGAGAGCCTCGTCGGGATCGACCACCGAGTTGACGATGAGATTGAAGCGCTTTTCGTGATACTTGGTCGAGAGCAGCTTCATGATCGCGTAGGCGTCGGTGATGGCCGTCGGGTCGGGGGTGGTCACGACCAGAATTTGTTGGGCGGCGACGTTGAAATAGGTGACGTTCTCGGAGATGCCCGCCTCGGTATCGATGATGATGATGTCGAAATCACCGTGAAAGGCTTCCATGGCGTCGAGGAACCGCAGCCGCTGCTCAGCGCTGAGATGAGTGGTGGACTGGAGACCGGACCCGGCGGGCAGGATGCGTACCCCCTCGGGGCCTTCGACGACGATTTCGTTAAGGGTCTTTTCCCCGGCGAAGAAATGGTTGAGATTGTACTGGGGGGTCAGACCGAAGACGACATCGACGTTGGCCAGACCGAGGTCGGCGTCGATGATCAGCACCTTCTTGCCGGAGCGCGCCAGAACGATGGCGATGTTGGCCGCCACGGCGGTCTTGCCGACTCCGCCCTTGCCGCTGGTAACGGAGATGACCTGCGGGAATTTGCGCCCCTCTGCCGAAGAAAACGCCGGGCGGGCGAAGTTGCCGCTGAGGGAGCGCAGGGTTCCGGCCTGATCGACAGGTTCCTTGACCATATCCATATCTCTCATTCCTTGAGTTTCCCCATGACCATCCCCGCCAGACGACGGGGATCAGCCGGCAGCAGATCCTCAGGGACGCGCTGGCCGTTGGTCAGATACGAAATCGGGCAATCATGCTTGAAGTGCACATTCAGAATCGAGCCAAGGCCCTCGCACTCGTCGAGCTTGGTGAAGATCAGGCTGTCGACGGGCAACCGCCCGAAGCGCCGGATAGCCCCGAAAAGTTCCTGCTCGCGGGTGGTCGCCGAAAGCACCAGATGGTTTTCCACGCCGCTGCCGGCACCGATGAATTTCTCCAGTTCGTCGATTCCGGCCTTGTCCCGGGGGCTGCGCCCGGCGGTGTCGATGAGAATCAACTCCTTGTCCCGATGGCGCTCCAGCACCTGGCGCAGCTGTTCGGGAGAGAGGACGACGTCAACCGGCACCTGCATGATTTCGCCATAGACCTTGAGCTGTTCGGCGGCGGCGATGCGGTAGATGTCGATGGTCACCAGGGCGATCTTACGCCCCTGGTTGAGCAGAAAATCGGCGGCCAGCTTGGCTACGGTGGTGGTCTTGCCGACCCCGGTCGGGCCGATCAGGGCCAGGGTGCGCGGGCCACGCCCCGGCGCCAGAGGATGCGTGACGCGAATCAGGTCAACCATGGCGGCAGCGAGAAAAGCTTCCAGAGTGACCGAACGATCCTTGGGGGGATAGTTGCGCAGGGCGCGCTTGACGATCATCTCCGCCACGTTTTCGCTGAGGCCGCGGGCCAGCAGCGCTTCCATCATGCGCACGATGGCCGGCTGCCCGGGGCGGCGCGCGGGGGGCGCGGACTCCACCGGGATCCGCGCCTCGACGGCGCCCTTGACCAGTTCTTTAAGTTCGTTGATTTCACTGCGCAGGGAATCGACATTAAGGGAGGAAACCTGCCCTTTCAGGGCATCAAGTTCCTGCTCCAGGGGGTCGATCACCTTCCGCCGCCGCCAGATGTCGGCATAGTTCAGTTCCGGCTCGACCGGGGCGCGCTCAGCGACGGGCTCGGCACCGAGGGCGCGACCGTAGAGATTGGCCGCCGCCGCAGGCGGTACCATCGGCCGGGGAGCCGGCTCCGAAGAGTCGATGGCGGCGGTGACTTCCAGCACGGGCTTGCCGAGCAGCCCGCCCTTACCCTTGCGCACCGAACGCGTGGAGAGGATCAGGGCCTCGGGACCGAGGCTTTCCTTGACCAGCTTGAGGGCGGTCGCCATATCCGGAGCTTCGAAGACTTTAACTTGCATGGAGGCGTACCGTTCCGACCGACTTCACCTTGAGGTGGGACGCGATCTCGTTGTGGGAGAGAACCACCAGATTGGGCAGATAGCGTTCGGTCAACCTTTTGACATGGGGCCGCAGGGTCGGGGCACAGAGCAGCACCGGCTGAGCCACGCCGACCAGCGCCTTGATGCGCTCGGAGAGCCCTTCCAGAACCGAGCGGGCGGTCCCCGGGTCGAGAGCCAGGTAGCTGCCCTGGGCCGACTGCTGCAGAGCATTCTGCAGGCGCGACTCCACATCGTGATCGAAGACCAGCACCGGCAGGGTTTCGCCGTCGGCGGCGTGGCGGGTACTAATCGAGCGACCCATGGCCTGGCGTACATACTCCGTAAGCAAGTCGGGATCGTGGGTCGAGGCCACCCAATCGGCCAGGGTTTCGAGAATAGTTCGCATATCGCGGATCGACACCTGTTCGCGCAGAAGGTTTTGCTGCACCCGCATGACCAGCCCGAGGCTCAACGGGTTGGGCACCAGCTCTTCGACCAGTTTCGGATAGTTCTTGGCAAGATTATCGAGCAAGTTCTGTGCCTCTTGGCGGCCCAACAGCTCATGGGCGTGTTTCTTGATGATCTCTCCCAGGTGCGTGGCCATGACCGTGGTGCAGTCGACCACCGTGTAGCCCAGCATCTGCGCCCGTTCGCGCTTGTCCTCGGAAACCCAGGTAGCGGGCAGGCCGAAGGCCGGCTCGGTGGTCGCCACTCCGCGCAGGCTGTCGCTCGCGGTGCCGGGATTCATCGCCAGATAATGCCCGGGAAGCATCTCGCCGCCGGCGATGCGCACCCCCTTGAGCAAGACGGCGTACTCGTTAGGCTTGAGCTGCAGATTGTCCTTGATGTGGATCGGCGGGACGATGAAGCCCATCTCCAGGGCGAACTGACGGCGGATTGCCTGGATGCGCGTCAAAAGTTCGCCCTTCTGGGCGGCGTCGACAAAGGGTATAAGCCCGTAGCCAACCTCCAGTTCCAGCAGGTCGACGGTGAGCATCTCCTCGTAGTTCTCCTCGCGGGGGGCCTCGATCTCCTCGACGGGAAGTGGCGGCGCGGCGGCCTTGGCCTGCTCCTGCTTCTGCACCAGCCAGGCGATACCGGCCAGAGCCGCTGAAAGAACCAGAAAGGAAAAGGTCGGCAAGCCGGGGATCAGGGCGAAAAAGAAGAGGATGCCGGAGACGACCCAGAGGGCGCGGGGGTGGAGGGTGAACTGGGTCTTCAGGTCGGAACCGAAATCGCCGGAACCGGCGCTGCGGGTCACCAGGATACCGGCGCCGGTGGAGATGATCAGGGCCGGAATCTGTCCGACCAGACCGTCGCCGACGGTGAGAATGGTGTAGGTCTGGGCCGCGTCGGCCATGGCCAGCCCCTGCTGGGCGACGCCGATGATAAAACCGGCGCCGATATTGACCAGGGTGATGATGATGCCGGCGATGGCGTCGCCGCGGACGAATTTGCTGGCACCGTCCATGGCGCCGTAGAAGTCGGCCTCCATGGAGATTTCCTTGCGTCGGGTGCGGGCTTCTTCATCATTGATCATGCCGGAGTTGAGGTCGGCATCGATGGCCATCTGTTTGCCCGGCATGGCGTCGAGGGTGAAACGGGCGGCGACTTCGGCGACGCGCCCGGCGCCCTTGGTGATGACCATGAAGTTGATGACGACGAGGATGACGAAGATGACGATCCCGACCACATAGTTGCCGCCGACCACGAACTGGCCGAAGGACATGATCACCGCCCCCGCCGCTCCGACCCCCTCATGACCATTGAGAAGAATCAGCCGGGTCGAGGCGACGTTGAGGGAGAGGCGAAAGAGGGTAGTCGCCAGCAGCAGCGAGGGGAAGACGGTGAAATCGAGGGCCCTGGCCGTATAAAGGGAGATGATCAGGATCATCAGCGAAATGGTGATGTTGGTCGCCAGAAAAATGTCGAGCATAAACGGCGGGATGGGAATGATCATCACCAGCAGGATGGCGACCAGGGCCAACGCCACGATGACGTCGCTGCGCACGATCAGCGCCGCCCATTTGTTCTCGGTGACCCAACTCATTGTTTCGTTTTCCCTTTAAGGCTGTAGACGTAGGCGAGGATTTCCGCCACCGCCGTATAGAGCTCCTCGGGCACGGCCTCCCCCACTTCGAACTTGTACAGAGCCCGCGCCACCGGCACGTTCTCCACCAGCGGCACCTTATGCTCCTTAGCGATCTCGCGAATCTTCATGGCCAGGGCATCGGCGCCCTTGGCGACGATTTGCGGGGCATCCATCTCGTCACGGCGATAGGCGATAGCGACGGAAAGATGGGTCGGGTTGGTGATGACCACGTCGGCCTTGGGGATCTCGGCCATCATCCGCTTGCGCGCCATCTGCATCTGGATCTGGCGGATCTTCCCCTTGATCAGCGGATCCCCTTCCGTCTCCTTGTACTCTTCCTTCTGCTCCTGCTTGGTCATCTTCATCTTCTCTTCCATCTCCCAGCGCACAAAAAGGTAGTCGAGCAGCGCCAGGACGATGAGGATGCCGCAGGTCTTGAGAAGCACGGAAAAAGCCAGCTGGCCGGTAAAAACCAGGGTGCTGACCGGCGGCATGTCGATCAGATAGAGGGACTGTTCGAACTCGTTACGCACCGTCTGATAGGCGAAATAGCCGATGACCAGAACCTTGACCAGCGACTTGAGCACCTCGATAAAGGAGCGCTTGGAGATGAATTTGCTCGCCCCTTTGATCGGATCGAGCTTGGTCAGATCCGGCTCCAGAGGCTTGGTGGTGAAGAGCCAGCCGATCTGCATGAAACTGGAGAAGAAACCGACCACCAGCACGAGCACCAGCAGGGGCGCGACCAGCAGACCGAGACGGGTAAGAATAAAGAGCAAAAGGCCCTGGATCGAGACGGGGGTCACGTCGAAGCTCCCCACCATCCCCAGCAGACCCCGGGTCAGCAATTCCAGCTGATCCCAAAAATAGGGGGCGTAAAAGAACCAGAGGAGTAAAAAGAAGGTCATCAGCGCGGCGGTGTGGACTTCGCGGCTCTGGGCGACCTGCCCCTTTTCGCGAAAGTCCCGGCGCCGCTTCGCTGTTGCCTGTTCGGTTCTGGAATCCTTGTCCTCGTCGGCCATGCCGCCTTACCTTTTCATCCAGCCGCGGCACCACGCCGCGGCCTACGGTTTCTCATCAGCAAAACCCGGTCCAATTTTTCCTGAGGGATGAAACGGGCGCGGCTTTTTCGTCTAAAACCGGCCTGCGGAAGGGATGAAGGGCGAAAAGAGCGTCGCTTCCCGCTATCTGAGAGCCTGGATGAGATGGAGAATCCGATCGGGAACCATGGCGAATTCCCGCTCCAGCACCAGCACCAGAAGGCTGAGTGTCAAACCCATGACAAGGAAGCCGACACCGATATTGAGGGGGTAAGAAAGCATGAAGACGTTGAGCTGGGGGAAGACACGGGCAAGGATGCCCATCACCAGGCTGGCCAAAATCAGCACCGCCAGAATCGGCGCGCCAAGCTGAATGCCGAGGACGAACATGCGGCTGACCAGGGTCATCAGAAACGGAACCGCGTCGCCGCCCAGATCGATGCCGCCCGGCGGCAGCAGTTCGTAGGAACGCACCACGGCACGAATGAAGAGATGATGGGCGTCGAACGCGAGAAAGATGAGAACCGCGATCACGTTCTGGTACTGGGAGACCAGCTCGATCTGGCGCTGGCTCTGGGGGTCGAAGACGTTGGCCGCGGCGAAACCCATCTTGTAGCCGATGATGGTGCCGCCGACCTCGACGGAGGTCAGCACCAGCTGGGCAATGAACCCGACCATCAGGCCGAGCAGCGATTCGGCAAGAATCAGCTGAACCAGGATGACGGGGGAAAAGTCGGGGGCAGGAAGATAGGGACGGACCACGGGAAAGATCAGCAGCGCCAGCATCACCGCCAGACCGAGGCGCACCCGCGCCGGGGCGGTGCCGCTGCCGAAGACCGGCAGGGTGCCGAGCATGGCGGCCATGCGCGCCAGACAGATGAGAAAGAGCTGGAAACCGGCGACGGTGAAGGGCAGGCCGTCCATGGGGCGGCTCAGATCCCGGTGCCGGCGATGCCCACGAGGATGCCGGAAGTGAAGGCGAGCAGTTTCTGGATCATCCACGGAGCGAAGATGATCAGCGACACCAGAACCGCGACGATCTTCGGGATGAAGGTCATGGTCTGCTCGTTGATCTGGGTCGCGGCCTGGAAGATGCTGATGAGCAGGCCGACCACCAGGGCGCAGATGAGCATGGGCGCGGCCAAAAGCAGAACCAGCTCTACCGATTGGCGACCGAGGGCAACGACGAATTCGGGGGTCATAAGGTTCCTCCGGTGGTTCCTGCGTTTTGCGAATGGGCGTTTTTCATCCGTCTGCTAATAAAAACTTTTGACTAAGGAACCGACCACCAGCGCCCAGCCGTCCACCAGCACGAAGAGCAAAATCTTGAAAGGGAGCGAGATGATCGGCGGCGGCAGCATCATCATGCCCATGGCCATGAGTACCGAAGCGACGACCATGTCGACCACCAGAAAGGGGATGTAGATCATGAAGCCCATCTGGAAGGCCCGTTTCAGCTCAGAGAGCATGAAAGCCGGAATCAGGGTCAGAGTCGGCACGTCGTCCTTGGTCGCCGGCGCCTCGACCCGGGCGATCTCCATGAGCAGCGCCAGATCCTTCTCGGCGGTCTGCGCGAGCATGAAGTCGCGCATGGGATCGAGGGCCCGCTCCAAAGCGATTTGCTGGTTGAGTTCGTTCTTGAGATAGGGTTGCAGAGCGGTCTCGTTGATTTTGGTCCAGACCGGCGCCATGATGAAAAGGGTCAGAAAAAGCGCCAGCCCGATCACCACCTGATTCGGAGGAAGCTGCTGGGTGCCCATCGCCTGGCGGACGAAGGAGAGAACGATGACCACCCGGGTAAAGGCGGTGGTCATGAGCAGGATCGCCGGCGCCACGGAGAGAACCGTCAGCACCATCAAGACTTGCAGCGCCGTGGAGACCTGCCCCGGCGCCGTCGCCTCGCCGATGCCGAAAGTCAACGTCGGCAAGCCCTGGGCCTGGGCCAGGGCGGGCAACAGCAGCAGAAAAACGACGGCAAAGGCGGCTTTCATGAAGATTCCCCCGGTTCTTTCTCCAGGGTCTCGGCGAAGCTCGTCTTCGGGCCCTCCAGGCGCGCCAGCAGCTCGACCCGGTCGCCCCCCAGGCCGAGGAGGAATTCCTCGTCCCGCACCCGGATCAGACAGACGCCCTTTTTCGTTCCCAGGGAGCGCATCTCCAGGACCCTGATCTGCCCTCCCCGGGCTACGGGCAGCAGGCCGAAACCCTTGCGGCTCGCCCCATAGAGCAGAAGGATCAAGCCGAGGACGAGCAGCAGGGCGACGATCAACTTCACCCAGGGGATGAAAAGATCCCCGCCGCCGGAGACCGCCTCGGCCCCGACCGGAGAAGCCGTTGCCAAGAGCAAAAGGATGGCTTGCGCCTTCATCATCAACCGCATACCGCCCGCCTTTTCAGCCCAGGTTCTCAATGCGCTCGGCGGGACTGACCACATCGGTCAAGCGGATACCGAACTTCTCGTTGACCAACACCGCCTCGCCCCGAGCGATGAGCCGCGCGTTGACGTAGACGTCGAGGGGCTCCCCCGCCAGTTTATCGAGCTCGATGACCGTTCCCTCCTGCATTTCCAGCAGTTCCTTGATGAGAATGCGGCTGCGGCCGACCTCCACGGAAATCTGCAGGGGAATGTCGAGCAGAAATTCGAGGTTCTTCACCTCGCCTTGGCCCTGGGCCTGTTTGCCGTTGTCCATTATTTACTCCGTTGCGGCATCCGGTTGATGATGCGAATCGCTTTATTGCCGTTCTGGGTTCCCCCCGTCGCCCAGAACTTGGGACGGCCTTCGACCAGCACCTTGAGGGGAACGTTGGGGGCGCAGCCCAGGTCGATAATATCCCCCTCCTGAAAGTTGAGGATGTCCCGCACCATGACCACCACCTCGGCGACCTGGGCCGAAATTTCCACCGGCATAGCCGCCACCCCTTCGGCGAGCAGTCCCGGCCATTCGTCGCTGTTGCGCAGTTCCACCGACAGGGTCGACTCACGCAGCCTCTCCCGCAACGGCTCCAGGGAGGCGTGGGGAATGACCAGGGTCATCACCCCGGAAAGACCCTCCAGGTTCACCCCGAAGGTCACGACCAGAATCCCCGCCTCGGGGGGAACGATGTTGACCAGCCGCGGGTTGGTCTCAACCTTGAGCAGCTGCGGATGTAACTGCTCCACCGGCTCGAAGGCCTTTTTCAGATCGGGACAGAGGGAGGTCATCAAACCCTTGAGCAGGGTGGTTTCGATGCTGGTCAGGGAGCGCTGCAAAGGGACGATCTTCTTGATCGCGCCGCCCAAGAGAATTTCCAGAAGGATAAAGGCAAGCTCGCCGCTGTAAATGAGCAGCGCCCCCGACTTGAAGGGTTCGAGATCGAGCAGACCAATGGCGGCGTTGTTTTGCACCGTCTCCAGATATTCGGCGAAGCCGAGGGAGTCGCTACCGGTATATTTGACCGTAACCTGCCGTTGCAGGCGATTGGTCAGGGTAATGCCGTAGCTGCGGCCGATAGCCTCGAAGATGAGATCGAGATTGGGAATCCGCCAGCGCCCCAGACCGCCCCGGCCACCGACCAGGTTGAGTCCGCGCACCGGCTGATCGCTCGGCGGCGGCGGCACCTCGACGGCGGTCTCGATGGTCCCGTGCTGGACCGCCGAGAGAAGTTCCGCAATTTCTTCCCTGCTGAGGATACGATCCACGGTCGCCTCTACTGAACCACGAAATCAGTGAAATAGATGGTCTTGATCTTGCCCGTGGTCAACAGGGCGTTGAGCTTGCCGATCAGATCGGCGCGCAGTTGCAGCTTTCCCTGAAGATCGCGGATTTCATCGAAGGTCTTGCTTCCCAGATAAAGCAGAATGGTGTCGCGCACCTGGGCCTTGCGCCCCTCGACTTCCGCCAGCCCTTCGGGGGTGAGCAGCTCCAAGGTCATGGAGACCTTGAGATAGCGGGTGCCTTCGGCGTCGAGGATGTTGACGATAAAATCGTCCAGCGGCAGCATCGGCCCAACCGGCGCCACCCCCGTCTCGGCCGGCTTGTCCGCGGCGGCGGGCGTTTTGGCGGCTTCCGGCTTGGCGGCGCTGCCGGCACCAAGAAAGTAGGCACCGACGCCTACCCCGGCAAGAAGCAGCACCGCTCCGACGATGATGAGAATGAGCTTGAGCTTGCCGCCGCCTTTTGCTTCGCCTTTATCGTCGCTCTTGTTTTCGGCCATGATTTCTTCTCGTTTCCCGGCGGAACGGGGCACGCCCCGTGAGATTCATTTCCGCCTTAAAAGGGGACTTGTTTTCCGGCATCGATCAGATAGGGGAGCCCCTCGCGATTGCCGCCGATACTTTCCAGAACAAACTCGACCCGCCGGTTGAGGGCCTGGGCCGCCTCGCTTTTATCAGGGGTCAGGGGACGGCGGGAACCGTAACCCACCGCCGACATGCGATCGAGGGGGACGAGGTTTTCCCGCTCGAAGAACTTCAGGGTCGAAACGGCTCGGGCGATGGAAATATCCCAGTTGGAAAGACCGCTCGCGGGAGGCGTATCGTCCGTATGCCCTTCAATACGCAGATTGAGAGGCAGATTCGCGATCAGGGCGGCGACATCCCGCAGTACCGGGTAGGCCTCGGGGCTCACCTCGGTCTGGCCGGAAGCAAAAAGGATCGCCGCGTCGACCCGCAGGATGACCGCGCCGCGATCCTTGACCAGTTGAATACGCCGGTCGATCTTCAGCTGATTCATCTGGGTGAGCATGCGCTGATAGAGGCGGCTGGTGAAATCGTCCTGAATCGGCGCGAACTCAACCACTTTCGGCTTGGAAATCGTCGTCTGGCTCCCGCCACCCATTACGCCGAAGGCACTGCGCAGCGATCCGGCCGCTTCCTCGAATTTGATCTTATCCATATTGGCCATGGACAAAAGGAGCACGAAGAAGGTCAGCAGCAGGGTCACCATGTCGCTGAAGGTGACCATCCAGGCCGGAGCGCCGGGGTCTTGTTTTTTCGGTCTTTTTGCCATCTGCATGCCGCCTTTTGGGGTGCCGCTACTTCTTGAAATTGCTCTCGCGCAGCTTGGGCGCCACGAAGGTATGCAGCTTCTGCTCCATCAACCGGGGATTCTCCCCCGCCAGCACGCAGCGCATCCCCTCGGCGATGAGGGTTTTGCTCAAAATTTCCTCGCCGCTGCGGTTTTTCAATTTCCCGGCGATGGGCAGACAAAGGATGTTGGCGATGATCGAGCCGTAAAAGGTGGTCAACAGCGCCACCGCCATGGCCGGACCGATGGAAGAAGGGTCGCTCATGCTCTGGAGCATCTGCACCAGGCCGATCAGGGTGCCGATCATCCCCATGGCCGGGGCGTAACTGCCCATGGCGATAAAGATATCCGCCCCCGACTCGTGCCGTTCCTGAATGTATTCGATCTCCTTGTCGAGCATTTCCTTCATCGCCTCGGCCTCCTGTCCGTCCACCGCCATCTGCAGCGCCTTCTGGAAGAAAGGATCCTTGACTTCGTCGAGAAAGGATTCGAGGGCCAGGATCCCTTCCTTGCGCGCCTTGCCGGCGAATTGAATAAGCTGGGCGATGATCGCCTGGGGCGCCGTCTCCTGATGAAAGACGGTCTTTTTGAAAACCGCCATGGCCCCAAAGACGGACTTGAAGGGATAGTGAACCAGAGTGGCGCCGACGGTTCCGCCGAGCACAATCATCATCGAGGGCGGATCGACAAAGAGCATCAACGATCCCCCCGACATGATGGCGACGATCATGAGGGCAAAAGCGGCAACAATTCCGACGACAGTCGAGAGATCCACGAGGGGCTACTCCAGAGAGAAAGGCCAGCGGCGCGAGCCGTCCGGCATGCCTGCCGAGACTATGAGCAAATGCCATGCCAGTGAGTGCGGTTGATGAAAATGCGGCGAAAAGCGGATGAAACCTCCATTCCCGCGGCAAAAAAATGGCCGGGAACCCATCCCGGCCATTTTCTGTCAAAATATTGACTTATAGATTAACGCTTCAGGTTGATCAGCTCGTTGAGCATCTCGTCGGTGGTGGTGATGATCTTCGAGTTGGCCTGGAAGCCGCGCTGGGTGGTGATCATGGCGACGAATTCGGCGGCCAAGTCGACGTTCGACTGCTCCAGCGAGTTGGTGAAGATCTGCCCGATACCGGAACCGACGGTACCGACGATGGCGGCACCAGACGATCCCGAAGCACTGAACATGTTATTACCAACCTTGGTCAGCCCTGCGGCATTACTGAACTTGGCCAAGGCGATACGGTACAGGCTGCGAGGCAGACCGTTGGAATAGTTACCCAAAATATTTCCTTCGTTGTCGAGGGAGAGCTGGGCGACGGTCCCGGTACCATAGCCGTCCTGATCCTGGCTGATAACCACCGAGGCGTTGGACCACTGGGTGGTGTTGAAGTCGATATTGAGTTGCACGGACGGATCCGAGTTGTTGTTCCACGACAGGTCATTGGGCGAGGAAGTCAGACCGCTAGGAAAATTCGGATCAAGGGTACCGTCTTCAAGAAATCGTAGAACGCCGCTGGAGATCAAATAAGGTCCATCTTGCGGAGGGTTCAGATTTAATTCGGCGGCGTTTACAGTGATGTTATATTCCCACTCTAGGGGGTTTGTCTGAGGATTCAGCTTGGAAAAGTAAACCGTGACCTGATGGGGGTTTCCCAGAGAGTCATAAATCGTCACCGAGTTGGCGTAGTTGGATGTTTCTTCCGGAACAGCGATGTCAAAACCAGCATCGCGGCCGTTTGTACCTTCGTTGAAAACCAAACCGTAAGTACTATCCGTTCCTCGATTGATCGTCAATTCGCCAATGTCGGTTCCCTTGGCTTGAATTTCAAGCCCGCTGAAAACAGTAGTTTTCAGATTTCCATTGAGACCCACAATATACTCGGAAAGATTCGCCTCCGCCCCAATGTTGATCACTTCAATATTGCTCCCATCGATGCTGGTCAAAGTCATCACATGGGTATTCGGATCTATAACAGCCTTTACACCGACAGGGTTAAGCTTATCATTGAAATGTTGCTCCACGGCGCTATCATAACTAGCTTGATCTAATGTCGGGCTAATCGTCCCCTCGAGGCTCACTCCATTAATGAGCAGTTTGGGCATGGGGTTTTCAGGAAGAGGTGCACCTTCAGTTTCAGGGAGTTCGGTATCAACGATCGACCAGCCAGTAAGATGCTGATCTTCTACTTTACCCAAGCTAAAAGAGCCTGGAATAACGATACCTTCGGCATTGATCCCTGGAACATTGGCAATTGCTTTACTAATTTCGAGTGCAGAACCCTGATTGTAAGTTCCTGCCCCTTCGACTTCGAGCGCATATTCATCTATTTCAAGTTGGCCACTAGGATCGTCAAAATTTATTACAAGTTGTCCACTAGGATCAGTAAAGTCTGTGGCACCGCCTCCAACAGGATAGTAGCCAGCCTCTCGACCATAGATCCCTTGTTCGAAAGCCAGACCGAAAGCCTCTCCCGTACCAACTTCTATATTTAATGGAGCGGATTCAATACTTAAAGCACTGAAAACTGTTTTTTCATAGCCTAGTGAAAGAGATTCTATTTTCGCAGAAAGATCTGCAGGAGAATTTATTTCAATGTTACTTCCATCAAGGCTTCTTATAATCAGGGTATTATCTGCCCCAACTGAAGCCTCGACCCCTTTTGCGGCCAAGTCAGCATTCAGTGTATTTATCAAGTTATTGTTATAAGTTGCTTGGTCCGCTCCGGTTATGACTTTTGTATCAAAAGAAACCCCATTTATTGTCAGACCTGTAATCGTCCAGTCGGCCGGAGGATCTGCAACTATAATCTTACCCAAGTTGATAGAACTTGGATTGATTGTAGAAGCAACTGCAGGATCAGCAGCACTGGAGTCGATGGCTGCTTTGATTTCTTTGGCTGAACCTTGATTATAGGTGCCAGCTCCAGCAACTGCGAGGAGTGCTCCATTGATCTTCAAAATACCGTTGGGGTCTGCGGCACAGTTGGGGTCTGTGGCGTCTCCTGCCGGACCATCATAAACACGGCTACCCACATCATACGTCCCAGTTGTAGCTTCTACCCACTGAACCGTGGGTTCGGACGTAGGAAGGGTACGGCCGACGCCGATGAATTTGCCGATGATCGGCGCCGGATATTGTGCAGCAGCATCGAGGTTGGTGGTAAAGGTGACGTTCTCGGTCGCTTTAGGCGGACTCAGAGTGGTGGTGTCGACCTTGATCTCAGTCAGGTCACCGGAAACGTTACCAGCATCGTTGAGAGAGTAACCGACAACGCGATACCCTTCGGGGGACACCAAGTAGCCCTCAGCGTCCCAGCGGAAAGACCCGGCTCGGGTATAAGAATCCGTATTGGTGCCGGGGTCACGAATGATGAAGAAACCGTCCCCTTCAATCGCTAGGTCTGTGTTCTTGGCGGTATTTTCGAAGGTACCTTGAGTAAAGATATTGTCGACGGATGACATGCCTGCTCCGCGACCAATCTGAGATGCCCCACCGGAGCCAGAAATGGTACTGGAAAGCAGGTCGGCAAAGACCGAACGTCCCGACTTATAACCAATGGTGTTGCTGTTGGCGATATTGTTACCAATGACACTGAGAGCGTTCCCGTTGGTGTTGAGACCGCTAACGCCGCTGTACAATGAAGAGAGGATACTCATGATGTGCCTCCTGTCGAGAGGATCGCCGCTGTCGGTTGGCGATCCGCGAACCTCCCGCGCGGGGACCGGTTCGGCTATGCGATGATTGCGCTGTCGATGTTGGTGAAGACGTTGTCTTTCAAACTGTTTTGATCAACCACGGTAACGACCGTATGGTTTTTGACACTGACGACCATGGCAGTCTGATCGATCAGGACCAGGGAATCTCGCCCCCCTTTGGCGTCGAGTTGGGCAACCGCCTGTTCGACCCGGGCCAACTGCTCCGGCGCCAGGGCAATGCCGCGGCTCTCCATGCGCTGGCGGGCGTGCTGGGAAAAGCGTAAAGGTTCTTTTCCCAGCCGGCCTTCGAGGATCTCCCCGAAGGAAGGGCCGGGCCGGGGCGAACCCTTGTTGACCCTGGCCGGGCCGGGGTTACCGGCAGGCTGGATCGGGGTAGGGAAAATCCGCAGTTGCTCGTCCATGTCATCCTCGCCCGGGTTACATGAGCAGTTGGTTGACGTTGCTGATGGCGGCCTGGGAAACCGCGCCGGCCGTGGTCATCAGTTCGTTGCCGGCAGCGCCGATCTCGACTCCGGAGACCGTTCCGCGGATGAGGCTTGAAGCCGTGACCTTGCTTTCATCCTCACTGGCGGCCGCCGCGTTTTTGGCTTTGACTTCGACGGTGTAGTTCCCAGCGGGAAGGAGATTGCCGCTGGAACCCTTGCCGTCCCAAGCGACGAAGTGATCGCCGGCGGCCGCCGGCGGCTCCTTGATGGTGGCTACCAAAACATTCTGATCATCGAAGATGTTCAGCTCCACCTCGGTCGCAGCACTCTCCAGCCGATAGCCGAGTTGGCCGTCGAGAACGCCGGCGGGGAAGCCGAGACGATCGTTCAATTCCGCATCCGGGGAAGGGGCGAGAGTCAGATCTGTCGACTCGGCCACCACCTCTTTACCAATGAGGCTGAGAGCAGTGAGACGCTGCACATCGGCGCTCGATTCGCTCATTTTAGCCAGATGCTCGTTCGTGGCAAACTGTTGCTCCAGCGAGCTGTACTGGGCCAGTTGCGCGGTAAATTCCGTGGGATCCTGAGGATTGAGCGGATCTTGGTTCTGCAGCTGCGCCACCAACAACGTCAGAAACTCGGTCTTGCCGATCTCCTTGCTCAAGGCGGCAGACTTGCTCTCGCCGCTCTTCGTGGAAACGGCGCTGGCGGCGCCTATTGCGCTGACGTCTGTCATAACTTTGACACTCCCTTCCAATGCGCGAAACTTCATCGCCCGGTTCGGCGAAATAGCTTCTCTTTGCCAGACTTATCGGAATCTCTCGGGGAAGTCTTTAGGGCTCTTTTCACCTTGCACGAAATTTTCACTCATAAAAAACCCCCATCCGATTTCTCGAACAGGGGCGTCAATCTTGAAGAAAAGACCCTCAGACCCGCAGGCTGATACCGCCGGGGCGGGAGTTGGCCGGAGAAGGCGGGGGCGTAACCAGCGGTTCCTCCTCGCCGGCCGTACGCTCGCCGGAACGTCCGGCAGATCGGGCGGCGAAAAAGGACTGGCGGGATTCCTGAAATGAGCCGCGCCCCCCCTGCCCCGGTGAATCGTAAGTGACCTGGGCCTCTTCCAGCTTCAAACCCTGCTGTTCAAAAGATTCGCGCAGACGCGGCAAATATTTTTCCAGCACTTCCTGAACCTGCTGGTTCTGGGCGTGCAACTGAAGCCGCACCCGGTCCCCTTCCACCGTCAGATCGAGCTTGACCTGCCCCAATTCTTCCGGATAGAGGCGCATGGTGAGACGGCTGTGCCGCTGACCGTCGACCAGAGTCAGACGGCTTGCCACCTGCTGATAGACCTGCTCCTCGGGCACCGGCAAAGTCAAGGGCGTGGCGGCGGCCGGCGTACCGGCGCCGGCAGAGGCGGCCTGGGGGGTTGCGGCCCCTTGCCCCACGGCGGAAAATACCGGGGAATTCGCCCCATTATCGGCAGAGGCCCGGAAAATTCCCGTTTCCGCCTGCGCCCCGGGCTCACGGAAGAGCAATTCGACCCCCTCCCCTTTGCCGGCGTCCATCACCGGCAACGATTCCCCTTGCGCGACCGAAACACGAACCGCCCCTGGCGCTTCGCCCAAGAGCTGGGCGAAACGGCGATCCGAAGAGGTATCCAGTCGTTGCCCACGAAAATCTTCCCGCAACCTTAACGGCGTCGTCATTTCCGGCGGAATGACGACGGCCGAAGCCGAAATCGGATCGAAGGTGGGAGTGCTGGGGGAGGATGGGGAACTTTGCACGGCAGGCGATTGCGGCAAAGCGACCCGCAAGGACTCGATCACTTCCGCCCCGCGCTCACCCATGCGAAAAGTCGGGGGGACAACCGCCTTGTTTCCGGAAGGTTGTGGTTGTAATCCAGGCATTGCAACTTTTTGAGAATCAGCCCTTTCGCCATTAATCCACTTTTGTGAAAGAACGGGCTCTGTGTCCCCCTCCCCAGGCGCGGCTTCCGTTCTCGAAGAAATGTGCGGAGCGGCCGACTCCGGATTTGCGACGGCTCGTTTCACGGGAGAATTCGCATCCCCCCCCGTGAAATCGGCAACAGGACGAACCGGATCGGGAATTGACGCACTTGTCGTCCGTTCAGGAGCAACATTCTCAGGCGCAACGGTCGGGGCGGCGGACTCAACGACCTGAGCCGTCACCCGCCCCGGAGTGGACGCAATGTCGACTCCCGGGCGCGACGATGCAACCGAAGGCGCACCCGCCTTATTTATGGCAACAGATTCCGAATCAAGCTCTTCTCCCGAAAACCTTGGTCGGTCGAGCACCACGGGATTTTCAACAGTCCATTCTGCCTGCATGCCGACTTCTGCCGCCAGAGGATCAACGACAGGACGAGTCAAATCGGGGATTGACGCATGTGTCGCCCGTTCAGGTGCAACATTCTCAGGCACAACGGTCGGGGCGGCGAACTCAACGGTCTTTGCCGCCCGCTCCGGAATGGACGCCACATCTTCGGCTTCCGGCAGCGGCGAAGCGGCCGGAAGCGCCCCCGCCTTATCCATAAGAACGGGCTCTACCCCAGGCTGATCAGCGAACAGAGAAGTTCCCTCACCAGCTTGTGCCGATGCCAAGTCGATTTCAGGCGTCCTTTCCGAGACTGAGGCAGCACCGTCAGATTTTTCCAAGACTGGAGCAATTGTCGGCGCCTCCGCTCCTTCGGGGGAAGTCGCGGCAGAGACTGGAACGACGTCCTCTTCCGTCACAAATGAAGAAACCGGGGGAAATTTCCCTTCATCTCTGCCGCCCGCCTCTTTCAGTGGAGGCGACCCAAGGCTTTGGGCCGAAACTGTGACCGAGTGAATGTCCGCGGAAGACAGATCCACAGCCGAATCTGTGGAAGACGGTAAAATCCGGTTTCCCTTATTCAAGGCCAGCCCGGGCTTTTGACCCGCCGGGGGTACGGAGGCTGTCTCCAGAACCTCTGAAGAAGAATCGAGAATCGCTTCGGGAACGCCGGCGAGCAGGTCAGGGGTATCGGAATGGCCAATGCCGGCGGTAGCGGGAGAGGTTAGCGAAGGGCGTGGCAACACCTCCGGCGACGACGCTATCTGCGTGCCATCAACCAAAGGGCTTTTGGCAGCCTGGGGCGCGGAGGCGAAAAGGGCCTTCGCTTCCACCACTGGACCTGTAGCAGAGAACAAAGGCTGCGATTCGGCAAGCGGAAGGATTTCAGTTTTCTGGGATACCCGTCCCGGGGTCGCGGGAGTGGATTTATCCCGGGAGGAGGTTCCCTTTTCTGCTGAAAGGGAATTATCGCTATTCTGGGGGAAGTCGCCTTCCCGTGAGGAGGATTGATTCTGTGGGGGGGCGGCGGATGTGGTCACCGTCGACGCGAGGGCGTCCTGTTGCTGCCGCAAGGAGCGGGCAAAACCACCGCCGTCCGACGCGGGAGGGGCGGTCGGGTTCGCCGTAGGCAACAGGCTGTCGAGGGAAACGGGGGGAATTTGCATACTGGCTCACCCTTCACGGAAGAATGGAAGAGCCCGGCTTAATCCTTGACGAGGGTGGAATAGGAAGTGCTCAGGAGACGCGCCTGTTCCGGAGGCATGTTTTCCAGCAGGGCGCCGGCGGCCTTGGCCTTCATACCGGCCAGAATCCGCACCGCCAGTTCCCGTTCGAGCTCGGCGAGAAGAACCGCGCCCTGGGCGGGGTCCATCTTTTCGTACATCTTGCCGAGCCCCTGGATCCGTTGGGCCTCCACCTCGTCCTTGGCTTCCAGCAGACGACTCAGGTCGTCCCGCGCCTGCTGGAGCTGGGCTAACTTCTTATCGACCTCGGTCTCCAGGGTCTTTAGTTCTAATTCCCGCAGGGTGAGTTTTTCTTCCCGAGCGGCGAATTCCTGCTGCAACGCCTCTCGCTCCTCTTGCAGGGAAAAGAGCAGACGGCGCTGTTCCAGGGAATCGATGGCGGGGAGCAGGCTATCCTCGCCGCCGGTGGGCGGCGCTCCGCCAACGAGCAGAAGGCCCGTCAAGGTGATCGATAAGAGCAGAAATCCGGGACGCATGGCCTTACTCCTGACTACTTCCTGAAATTTCGCACGGCGACTTCATCGAGCTGCACCGCCTCTTTGTGCAGTTCTTCGGCATAGGCTTCACGCAGATGCTTTTCCTTGAGCTTGTCCAGCAGTTGCCGCTCCTGACTGGCGACGCACAGCGCCTGGCGTCGGCGCTCGACCTCGTCGCGGGCGGCCTCTAAGCGCTCCACCAGCTCCGCCACCTGGCCCATGGCATGGCCGATGTGATTGCTGTAGAGCGAGAACTCGAAAGCATCCAGCCCCTTGCGCTGCAAATCCTCGAATTCCTCCCGCAGGGCATCCAACTCACGGCGTTTGGCGGTCAATTCCCCGAGCAGGCGGTTCTCCTGGTCGAGAGCCTCGGCGTGGGCCTGCTGCGCCAGGCTCTCCAGGCGTTCCCGGTAGTCGAGCACGGTTTGCAGCTTGAATTTCGCCATGACCAAAATCCTTTACGCCGTGGTGCGAGCTTTCTGGAATCGTTACCTAAGGCTGATCAAAAATGCCCAGATGCAAGGCGCCCGAAATCCGAAGAGTGAGGCGTACCCGTAGGTACGTCGCAGCGATGAGGATGAGGGCAACGCCGCAGATAGGCGTTTTTTATCAGCCTTTCAGTCGAGGCCCAGTTCCTTGAGCTGGGTGAGCGTCGTCGGCATATCGAACCATTCCCCCATCTCCTGACGGAGAAAGCGAGTGACCGCATCGATCTTGGCTACCGCCCGATCGATGCGGGGGTTGCTGCCGGCGACGTAAGCGCCGATGTTGATGAGATCCTCGGCCTCGCGGTAGGTGGCGAGAACCTCCCGCAAAAGACCGCTGCGCTTGAAATGCTGGGGATCGACGATGTCGCGCATGACGCGGCTGGCCGAGGCGAGGATGTCGATGGCCGGATAGTGGTTGCGGGCCGCCAGCTGCCGGGAAAGGACGATGTGGCCGTCGAGAATGGAGCGCACCGCGTCGGCGATCGGCTCGTTCATGTCGTCGCCGTCGACGAGCACGGTGTAGAGGCCGGTGATGCTGCCACCGGCCTTGAAATTTCCGGCTCGTTCCAGCAGCTTGGGGAGGGTGGCGAAGACCGAGGGGGTATAACCCTTGGTGGTGGGCGGCTCGCCGACAGCCAGGCCGACTTCGCGCATGGCCATGGCGAAGCGGGTCGCCGAATCCATCATGAGCAGCACGTTCTTGCCTTGGGCGCAGAAATGCTCGGCGATGGTGGTCGCCACGAAGGCGCCGCGCATGCGCAACAGCGGTGACTGGTCGGAAGTGGCGACGACCACCACCGACCGGGCCAGACCCTCGGGCCCTAGGTCGCGCTCGATGAATTCGCCGACCTCGCGACCGCGCTCGCCGATCAGGGCGATGACGTTGACATCGGCCCGGGCGAAGCGAGCCATGGTGCCGAGGAGAACACTCTTGCCGACCCCAGAACCGGCCATGATGCCCATGCGCTGACCGGTGCCGCAGGTCAGCAGGGCGTTGATGGACCGCACCCCAAGATCGAGAGGGGTGGTGATCTTGCGCCGTTCCAGAGGACCGGCGGGGAGGGCGTAAATGGGCATTTCGTGATCGAGAGGGGGCAGGGGCGGCCCGTCGATAGGCTCGCCCATGGCATCCACCACCCGCCCGAGCAGGCCGTCGCCGACCTTCTGGGTGGCGCTGCTGCGGCAGACCTGGATGAGGCTTCCCGGCCCGAGGCCGCGCAGTTCGCCGAGAGGCATGAGTAGCGCCCGGGAATCGCGGAAACCGACGACTTCGGCGGGAACCGGCGCGCCGCCGTCCTTGGGCGTGAGCATGCACAGGGTGCCGACCGAGGCGTCGGGACAGTAGCCCTCCACCACCAAGCCGACGATATTGGTGACCTTGCCCCGCACCCGCATGGGATTGAAGCCTTGCAGCTCACCAACCAGGTTGGTCATCTAACCCCCTCCGGCGGCGCGCAGAATCTTTTCGCGGATCTCGTCCAGCTGGCTTTCGATGGTGGCGTCCACCTGCCCCAGTTCCGACTCAACCAGGCAACCGCCCCGGGCGATGGCCGAGTCTTCCTCTACGGTCAGATTCTTCAGCCCGCTGATACTCGCCATAAGCAGAGGCTTTTTCTCCATGACCACCGCCATGTCGTCGGGATGCACCTTGATGTGATAGCTGTCGGCATCGGCGGCGGCCTGCAGGGCCTTGACGATGGTGTGATGGATGATTTCGGGATTGAGAGAGACGGCGCAGGGGATGATCTGTTCGGCAATGGCCAGAACCAGGCGCAGCATGTCGTCGGAGCTGTTTTTCAGGATCGATTCCCGCAGGCGACTGAGCTCCTCAACCGCCGAAGCGAAGGCCTGAATGGTCGGACCGAGGCGTTTTTCCATCTCTTCGGCCCCTTCCCGCTTGCCCCGGGCATAGGCTTCGGCGGCCTGGGCCTCGCTCTCCCGGGACGGACCTGCCGGGGCATGAACCCGGGCGCCATCGGCGGCGGCCGCCGGCGCAGCGGCAACGGCCTCGCGGAAAACCGCACCCCCCGGCACCATTCCGCCGTCGCCACCGGCGAAGTCGGCAAAGACCAGGCGTTGCAGGTCGCTGCACTCGTTCCCTTTGTAAATTCTAGACCAGGACATCGGAGACTCCTCTTCCCGGGATGACGACCTTGCCCTCTTCCTCCAGCTTCAGCGCCACTTGGATGATCTCCTGCTGGGCCGCTTCGACGTCGGCGAGGCGTACCGGCGCCATCGCCGCCATGTCCTCCTTGATCATGTCCACGGCGCGACTGGAAATGTTGGCGAAAAGCTTGTTGGTGAGCTCCTCGGAGGCGGTTTTAAGGGCCACCACCAAGGTGTCGTTGTTGACTTCGCGAAGAATCTGCTGCAAGCCCCGGCCGTCGATGTAGACCAGATCGTCGAAGACGAAGAGCCGGCGACGGATGGTCTCCGCCAGTTCCGCGTCGGTCTCCTCGATCATGCCGAGGATGACGCGATCCTTTCCTTTCTTCATGCGCCCGAGGATATCGACGACCTTGTCGACGCCGCCGACCTGCTGCTGTTCGCTGTCGACCACGGCGCCGATCTCCCGGCGCAGGGACTCCTCGATATCGTTGATGACCTCAGGCGAAACTTTGTCGATGCGCGCCATGCGATAGACGATCTCGGCCCGCATCGCCTCGCTGAAGCCTTCGAGAATCTTGCTGGTATGCTCCGGGGTCTGGGTCGAAAGGATCAGAGCGATGGTCTGGGGATGCTCGTTCTGGAGGATGCCGGCGACCATACGCGGCTCCATCATGGCGATCGTCTCCAAGGGGCGAAAACTGGCCCCGGCAGCGAGCTGATCCATGAGCGCCGCCCTGCGGTCTTTGTTGGAGCTGCCGGAGATGGCTTTCTTGACGAACTCGTCGCCGCGCACGAAAAGCCCCGCCAGTTCCTCCTCGGCCTTGAGAAAATGATCCACCACCTGCTTGGCGACATCGGCGGGCACATGCTCAATACTCATCATGCAGCGGCTGATCTTGCGCACTTCGCTGTCGTCGAGACGCTCGAAGATGCGCGCGGTCGCCTCCTCGCCGAGGCAGAAGAGCAACATGGCGGCCCGCTCCACTCCGGACAGACGCGATAAGAGACCCGTTCCCGCCATCTCAGCCCTCTCTCAACCAGGTCTTGATGATCTGGGCGAACGCCCCCTGTTCCTGCAGGGCCAGCTCGCGCAGGCGCTCGGCCGGATCGTTCTGCGGCCGGGGCAGGGCCTCGGTGCGATTGAGCTCGGCCTCCAGCTCTTCGACGGTCTTCATCGGCGTCACCACCCGGGCGGAGCCCTGCAGGGTGCGCAGCATCGGCCGGGCAAGAAGGAGATAGAGCAGGAGCGCGCCGACGAGGAGCAGTCCGTACTTGATGAAGGGCATGTACTGGTACAGTCCGGGACCTTCCAGGCTCTCGGTGGAGGCCATCTCGAAGAGGGTGCTCTCGAAGGGCATGGAACTGACTTCGAGCTTGTCGCCGCGGGTCGCGTCGATGCCCAGGGCGCTGCTCACCATGGCGCGAATCGCCTCCAGTTCCTTGGCATCGCGGGGAACCGGCGCGGCCTCCGCCTCCCCTTCGCCCGCCGGTGCCGGGCGGTCGGCGACCAGCACCGCCACGGAGAGCTGTTTGACGGTACCGACGGGGAAGACCTTGCGGCTGACGACCTTGCTGACCTCGTAGTTGATCGTCTCTTCATTGCGGCTCGATGCACTCATGCCGGTCGCCGGCGCCGCCTCCCCCAGGTTCGAGGCCACGCCCGGCACCCCGGCAGCGGTGGGCGCGCCGTTCTTTTCCTGGCTGCTCTGCTCGCTGCGCACGGCGGTGCGGTTGGGATCGTAACTCTCCTCGGTCTGTTCCTGCTGCATGAAATCGACGGCGGCGGTGACCCGCACCACCGAGTTGCCGGCCCCGAGGGCCTGGTCGAGAAGGGACTGGGCGCGACTTTCCAGACGCCGCTCCAGGGTCTGCTGGTAATCGAGCATGCCCGGGGTCATCGGCCCGGCGATTTCATCAGAGGGGTTGGTGCTGAGAATCTTGCCGCTGGAGTCGACAACCGTGACATTCTCGGGCTCGATGCCGTCAACACTGCCGGCGACCAGATGGATGATCCCCTGGATCTGGCTCTCCTTGAGCTGACGACCGGCCCCCAGTTTGAGGATGACCGAGGCGCTGCCGACTTTCTGCTGTTCGCTGAAGAGGCGTTTTTCCGGCAGGGCCAGATGCACCCGCGCCCCTTCCACCGGCGCCAGGGAGGCGATGGTCCGCGACAGTTCCCCCTGCTGGGCGCGCAGATAGTTGATCTTCTGGGCGAAGTCGGTCATCCCGAAGCTCTGCTGGTCGAAGATCTCGAAACCGACGCCGCCCCCCCGGGGCAGGCCGGCGCCGGCCAGTTCCAGACGGGTCTCGTAGACCTGGTCGGCGGGAATGTGGATGGCGGTGCCGTTGCTCTCCAGGCGATAGGGGATCTTCCGTTCCTTGAGCCACGCCACCACCTCGGCGGCATCAGCGCTCTCCATCTGGGCGAAGAGCAGGTGATAGTCGGCCACCCGCGCCTGGAGGATGATGGCGGCAAAGACCGCCGCGCAGATCAGCGCCACCGCCAGCAGACTCAGTTTGCGGGACGTCGGCCAAGCACCCACCGTGCGCATCAGATTTCTATTCGTTGCCACCGCCATTGCCGAAACCTCTCTTCAACACAATCGAATTATCGACCATCCCTCCGACCCGGGAGATTAGACCTGCATCCGCATGATTTCCTGATAGGCCTCAAGCACCTTGTTGCGCATCTGCACCGCCAGTTTCAGCGAGATATCGGCTTTTTCCATGGCGATCATAATCTCGTGCAGATTCCGCGATTCACCGGTCTGCAACTGTTCCACCGCCAGATCGGCCTCGGCCTGGGCGCTGTTCACCGAGTCGAGAGCCTCGCCCAGAGCCTTGGCGAAACCGCCGTTACCCCCCTGCGCCGGAGCGCCGGATGGGGCGGGGGGAGTGGAAATCTGGCGCAGATGGGAGAGCAGGGTAATATCGCTCATGGCTTACCGTCCTATTTCAAGAGCTTTGAGAGCCATCCGCTTGGCCGCCTTGATGGCGGTGACGTTCGCCTCGTAGGCCCGGGTGGCGCTGGTCATGTCGACCATCTCGTCGAGCAGGTTGACGTTGGGGAGCAGCACCTGACCGGCCTCGTCGGCATCGGGATGGGAGGGATCGTAAATGACTCGGGGGGGAGCGTTGTCGACCTGGATGGCGGCGACTTCCACGCCCTGCACCCCTCCTTTCAAGCTTTGTTCCAATTTTTTCGCAAAAGGGCTCTCGGTGGAACGAAAGACCACTTCCCGCTTACGATAGGGACCGCCGTCGGGCGTGCGGGTGGTTTCGATGTTGGCCAGGTTGGAACTGATGGTATTGAGGCGAACCTGTTGCGCCGCCAGCGCCGAGGAACTGATCTTGAGCGAATCGAAGATGTCCATCTAGTCCTCCCTATTGCCCGTTCTGGGCAACGTATTTGAGCAATCCGAGCTTCTTGCTGATGACCTGGGTGGCGGTTTCGTACAAAAGCTGGTTTTCCGCCAGGGCAATCATCTCCCGCTCCAGATCGACCCCGTTACGGTCGCCGAAGCCGAGGGTGTCCGGTTCGCGGATGAGCTTCCCTCGCACCCCTGAGAGGTCGCCGGCGCCAATGGGGAAATGGGCGGGATGACTCGTCGCCGGGCCCCCGGGCAAAGGCTTGAGGGCCTGGCGCAGCTGCTCTTCGAACTCCAGACGCGAGGGCGTATAGCCGGGAGTTTCGGCGTTGGCGATGTTCGAGGCGATGACCTCCTGGGCGCGCTGGCGCATATCCAGGGTCTTTTCCAGCAGGCGGATCGATGAATCGAAAAGTTCCAATTTGGGCATGGTTTGGGTTCCTTTACCGCAGATGACGGGATGAATGATCCCGCTACCGGGATGTCTCTGCAAACAACGCGCCCGAAGCGGCCTGGCGCCACTGGGGAGCTTCCCCCTTTTCGGCCAGATCCTCCCATAACTTAAGGGCTTCTCCCCGGCGACCGAGGGCAAGAAGAATCTGCCCCTGCCGGTAGCGGGCCTGATCGGCGAGGCCGGCGACCCCTTCCAGCTCGCGATAGAGGGGCAGGGCCGCGTCGTGGCGCTTGCGGCTGAACTCGGCCTCGGCCCACAACAGCAAGTGCTGCGGGTGCGCCGCGCGAGCCGCCGGATCGGCCAAGGCCCGGGCCAGAGACTCGGCCGTCCGGTTCATGTCCGCCACCTCCCAGAAGACCGTTCCGGCCAGAAAATCGAGCTCTAGGGTACGCTTCAGTTCGGTGGAAGTCAAAATTTTGGCAGCCTCCGGATACGCCTTTCGTGCCGTCAGCGCCTTCAGTTTGTAAAACAACGCCTCGGAACGCAACGCGCCCTTGGGGAAGCGCTCCAGATAACGGTCGGCGTATTCGATAACCAGCCGGTGATCGTCCCTGGCCGCCAAAACCGTCAACAGCGGTTCATAGAAAGGCTCCTCCCCCGCCTCCCCCCGGTAGGCATCGAGCATGTAGAAATAGACCTCGGCGGCCTTGTCAAGCAGCCCCAAGCGGCGCAGGGCACTGCCCAGATCGAGGAGCAGGCCGCTGTCCGCGCCGAGCGCCACCAGCCGGTCCCGGTATTTTTCCACCAAGACCAAGGCCCCAAAATAGTTCTCCCGACCGACCTCCAGGCGGATAACCCGGGGCAGGATTTCATTGAGCAGGGCCTGGGCAAAATCCCGGAACCGGCCCTGGCGGTGCTGACGGATGAATTCTTCGAGAAACCCCAGGGAAGAGCGATCGACACTTTGCAGAGCCGCGAGCAGGACATGTTTGAAGGCCGCCTCCTCGCGCAACTCCCGACTGGCGGCGGTCACGCCCAGCTGCTGATAGTCGAGGACTTTCATGAACCCTTTCTCGGCGGGGGCAGCCAGCACCTCCCGATCGAGAATCAGCAGTCGTGCCCGCTGCGCGGCTTCCTCCCCCTCCGGTCCGGCGGCCAGGGTCCGCAGCTGCGACATTCCCGCATCCACCCGGCCGTCGCGGATCAGGGCGCGGGCATGGCCGAAAGCGGCAAGATTCCCGGCAGAGTCATTGCCGGCGACTTGGGCCAGCTCGGCGTAGCGGGCGACGGCGGCGGCGAAATCCCCTTTGCGGTAACAGGCCTCGGCCAGACGCGCCAGGGATTGGGGAAAGGCCCCCCAGGCCCTGATCTGTTCGCCTAGGGCCCGGTAACGGTCGAGAGCCGCGGCGCTATCGCCGAGATCGAAGAGGGCGTCGGCGCGGACGCGCTCGCCGTAGAGGGAGAGCGGCGCAGCCAGAGGTTCCTGGTCGAGGTTCGCCAGTGCCGCCTTCGGCCGCTCGGTGGCAAGTTCGACCTCGGCCTGCAGCAACCGTCCCAACTGCCGGTAGTAGGCGGCGTCCGTCGCCGTCTGCTGGAGGGTATCGAGAAGAAAGCCCGAATCATAGGGTTCCCCCCGCAGGGCCCGCAGATAGCCGAGCAGGTAGAGGGCGCGACTGCGCAGAAGCGATTCGGGAAAAGCGCGCAGGAACTCGTCGAGCACCGTCTGGGCACGTGCGGATTCACCGAGGCGCAGCAGGGTTTCGCCAAACAGCAGGGCGTACGCTTCGCGATCCACGCCCTGGAGTCCCTCCGGAGCGACAGCGTCGAGAAGCTCCCGCGCCCGGCGCCAGCTCCCGCCCCGCAACGCCTCCACACCCTGGGCCAGACGGGCGCCAACGGCACCGGTGGTCGCCGGACTGAAAACCAGCAGCGGCAAGGGGGGCAAAGCGTAGCGCACCGGAACGGCAACACGCAGGGGCGTTTCATGATCCTCGCAGAAACGCTGCCAGGAAGCGGCGAAATCCTTCCCTTCGAGAATGTTCTTCACCACCTCTCCGCCCTGCAGCGCCGTCAGCCGGGGCGCATTTCGGGAGATGGCCAGGCGCGCCGGCGCACGACCGTTCCCCCAGTCGAGGTGAAGAAGCAGGCGGCGATTTTCCGCATCGGTCAAGACTTTGACACTCGCCGGAGCCGTGCGCAGCAAAAAAGAAACCATCAGCTCCGGCCCTTTCCGGGCGAGCAGCACCTTCAGCACCTTGCCGTCCTCCGGCGGCGCCGGCAAGGTCGAAGCATCGGCGTCGGTCAAAAAAAGGTCGACACGCTGCCCGGAGACTTCCAGGCGATGCGCGGGGAGAGCGGAAAAGTCGAGACTCAGGTGGGTCGAGGTAGTCTCGTCCGCCTTGGTGATGCGGTGCAATTGGATCGGCGCCGCCGCCGGCACCGCGACGGCGAGGATCAACAGCAGAATCGAAGTGGCTACGAGAATGCGCAAAGGGCCTCCACGAAGATGATTTCATCCGCGGATGAATCTTGCCATTTATGTGCCAAGGGGACAGACGGTCCAACGACAGAAAGCGTTCGGTCACCATCCGGTCAAAATCCGTTCAGGTCGCCGTAACGACACCGGATAACCGGGTTTTTGACAGAATCACCGGCGGCAAATCTTCGGCGGCACTAGGTAAAGCCCTCATCTCGGGGGTTTTACCTAGGAAAATCAAGGCCCTGGAGAAATCACCAGGAAGCAAAAAAAAGTGGTGCGAAATTTGTATAGCCAAGAAAGCGGTATTTTCGTCCCCCAACTCCACCCTGCCCGCAAAGTATTCCTCGCAGGGCGCACAGAGGTGTTCATGAGTAACGATATTTCCAGCGACCAAATTGAGATTATCCTGGAATTTGTCCAGGAAAGTCGTGACATGATCGACCAGTTGGAGCCCATCATCATCGAGCTGGGACAGAGCTGCCAGCCAGGAGACTGCTGGGAAATCCTCGGTTGCAGCCAGGCCGACTGCCATCGCCAGGGGCGCTCACCGGACTTCCCCTGCTGGCTCGATACAGGCTACATCGGTGACGGCAAGCAGACCTGCCCCCATGCCAATTCCGAGCAGGAATGCAAGAACTGCCCTGTCTTCCAGCGTATCAACGGCAACGTCGATACCATCAACGCCATCTTCCGGCTCTTCCATTCGATGAAGGGAAGCGCCGGTTTTCTCGACCTGACCAACCTCTCAGGGGTGGCCCACGCCGCCGAAAGTCTGCTCGATCTGATCCGCGCCGGCAAGATCATGATGGATCCCTCCCACGTCGAACTCCTCTGCCAGTCCTGCGACTTCGCCAAGGAAGCCCTCGATCTGGTCGAGCGGGACTATACCGACCAAGCGATGGCTGACGTCGCCGAAGACACGAAAAGCCGTCTGGTTCAGGCAACGGAACTGGCCCAGGAACGCATCCGGCACGGTGCCGCAGAACCTTTAACCGCCCCGGCAGCGGAAGCCGTGGCCCCTGCGGGCAAGAAACTCGCCATCGACAGCAGCTTCGAACTGGAAATCACCCCGGAGATGGTGGAGCGTTTCGCCCAGGAGGCGGATGAACTTCTGCAGAACGCCGAACAGGGGCTGCTGCAATGGACCGAAGCCAAGCCTGCCACCGAAGTGGTGGCGGACCTCTTCCGCCATATCCACAGCTTCAAGGGAAACTGCGGCTTTTTCGGCTACGCCGACCTGGAACGTCTCAGCCATCAGATGGAATCGGTCCTCGACCTGGTCAAGTCGGGCAAGGATCTCGGCGACGGCAAACCAGCCGAGATTCTCCTCGACTGCCTCGACTCCTTGCGCGCGGCGGTGGCCGACGTCACCAACGGCGGCTCCGGCGACATCGCTACCCTGACGACACTGCTGAAAGAGCTCGACGCCCTGATGGATCCGCCCGCTGCCGTCAAAGGGGAAGCATCCCCTGCTCCGGATCCACCGACGGCGGCTCCCGAACCAACCTCCGTCGCCGCTCCGGAAGCAACCGCGCCCCCGGCCGCCCCCTCCAAACCGGCACCCGCGCCCGATCCCGTCGCGCCGAAAACGCCATCGGCTCCTTCCAAGGTGCCGGTCGCGGCGCCCGCGCCGGCGCCTCCGGCCAAAGCGGCCGCCGGAGCCAAACCGGCGGCGGCGCAGCGCCAGGACATCCGGGTCGACCTGGAGAAACTCGACCAGCTCATCAACCTGATCGGTGAGATGGTCATTGCCGAGAATATGCTTATCCATAATCCCGACATCGCCGGGCTGGAATTGGAAAACTTCCACAAGGCCGGCCAGCAGATGAGCAAGCTGGTGCGCGAGCTCCAGGAAATCGCCATGACGATCCGCATGATCCCGGTTTCCGGCCTCTTCCGGCGTATGATCCGGCTGGTTCACGACCTCTCGCTGAAGGCCGGCAAAAAGGTCGAACTGATCCTCTCCGGCGAGGATACCGAGGTCGACAAGACGGTGGTCGAAACCATCACCGATCCCCTGGTCCACCTCATCCGCAACTCCCTCGACCACGGCCTCGAACCCCCGGACGAGCGGCTGCGCGCCGGCAAACCGGAAAAAGGGGTGGTACGCCTCTCCGCCCGCCACGAGGAGGGGGAGGTGTGGATCACCATCGAGGACGACGGTCGCGGCCTCAACCGCGAAAAGATCCTGTCCAAGGCGATCAGCAAGGGACTGATCGACGGCGACGGCTCGGACATGAGCGACAAGGCGATCTACAACCTGATTTTCCAGGCCGGCTTCTCCACCGCCGACAAGATCACCGACGTTTCCGGCCGCGGAGTCGGCATGGACGTGGTCAAGCAGAACATCGAAAAAATCAAGGGGAAGATCGAGGTCACCAGCAAGCCCGGCCAAGGCTCGCGCATGGTGCTGCGCATCCCCCTGACCCTGGGGATCATCGACGGCATGATGGTGCGGGTCGGCGACGCCAAGTGCATCGTCCCGACCCTGGCCATCCGCGAGGCCTTCCGCCCGCAGGAGAGCGCCATCACCATCACCCCTGACGGTCAAGAGCTGGCCCGAGTGCGGGAGAACTTCTTCCCCGTCATCCGCCTCCACGAGGTGCTGAAAAAGGAACCGGAATCCCAAGCCCTGCCCGACGGCATCCTGATCCTGCTGGAATACCAGGACAAGGGGGTCTGCCTTTTCGTCGACGAAATCGTCGGCCAACAGCAGACGGTCATCAAAGGCCTCTCCGATTACATCGGCAACGTGCGCTGGGTCTCCGGCTGCACCATCCTCGGTGACGGCGAGGTCTGTCTGATCCTCGACGTCGGACACCTGGTCGATATATTTGAAGAAAAAGAAACCCTCGGCATTTAGCTTCCCATTTATCGCGGTAAGAGCAGGAGTACACCGACATGGCCGAAACCAAGATGAGCAACCTGAATCTCAATTTCTCCGGAGATAACGACAGCGAGGATTCCCAGAAGGGGATGTACCTGACCTTCCATCTGGCCAAGGAGGATTACGGCATCGAGATCCGCTACGTCACAGAAATCATCGGCATTCAGAAGATCACCGACGTTCCCGACATGCCCGCCTTCGTCAAGGGGGTGATCAATCTGCGCGGCAAGGTGGTGCCGGTGATGGACGTGCGCACCCGCTTCGGCCTGCCGGCCCGGGATTATGACGACCGTACCTGCATCATCGTCGTCAACATCGATGACAAGGAGGTCGGGCTGGTGGTGGACAAGGTCAACGAGGTGGCGGACATTCCCGACCAGCAGATCGAACCCCCACCCCGCACCAACCGGGAATCGACCCGCTACATCCAGGGTATGGGCAAGATCGGCAACGAGGTGAAAATCCTCCTTGACGTGCAGAAACTTCTCTACAGCGACGAACTGGCCATGCTCGGCGGCGGTGGCGAACTCTTCTGAGTCGCACCCGGCAACCTTCGCCCAGCGGATAAGGGAGCGGTTTCATGTCCAGCTACCTGATGGAAATCAGCGATCAGGAATTCAAGCTGATGCGCGACCTGATCTACCAGCGCTTCGGCATCAACCTGACCGACCAGAAAAAATCCCTGATGGTTGGGCGGTTGCAGAAGATTATTCGCACCTCGGGCTTTGCGACCTTCAAGGAGTATTACGAGCACCTGGTCAACGACAAGAGCGAGAAGGCGCTCAGCGACCTGATCGACCGGATTTCCACCAATCACACCTTCTTCAACCGCGAGAAGGAGCATTTCCGCTTCTTTGTCGAAACCGCCCTGCCGACCATCGTCGCCCGACTGGAGAAGGAGAACCGCCGGGATCTACGGGTCTGGTGCGCCGGCTGCTCGACCGGTGAGGAACCGTACATGCTGCTCATGCTCATGGCGGAATTTTTCGGCGCCAACTACGGCCAGTGGTCGGCGGGCATCCTCGCCACCGACATCTCGGACCGGGCGCTCTCCATCGCCCGCGCCGGATCCTACGCCGAAGAGCGCATCGCCGATGTTCCCGAAGCCTTGCGCCGCAAGTATTTCCGGCGTCTGCCCAACGGCAACTGGGGGGTGATCGACCGCCTGAAGAATGAGGCGACCTTCCGCCGCTTCAACCTGATGAACGCCCAGTTCCCGTTCAAGAAGCCTTTTCACATCATCTTTTGCCGGAACGTAATGATCTATTTCGACCAGCCCACCCGGGAAGCCCTGATCGGCAGGTTCCACCAGTTCACCGAACCGGGCGGTTACCTGTGCATCGGTCATTCGGAAACGATCGGCCGCGCCCAGTCCCTCTACAAATATCTGATGCCCGCCACCTATCAGAAAGAGGCCGGAAGATGATCCGAAAAATCCGTGTGCTCGTCGTCGACGACTCGGCCCTGGTGCGCCAGATCCTCACCCAGGGGCTGGCCATGGACCCCGGACTGGAGGTGGTCGGCGCGGCCGTCGACCCTTACTCGGCCCGGGATCTGATCGTCAAGTGCAAGCCGGACGTCATGACCCTGGATGTGGAAATGCCGCGCATGGACGGACTGGAATTCCTGCGCAAGCTCATGCCCCAGTATCCGCTTCCGGTGGTGATGGTCAGTTCTTTGACTCAGACCGGCAAGCAGATCACTCTCGACTGTCTGGAAGCGGGCGCCGTCGATTTCGTCGCCAAGCCGACCTCGAACATGGCCCAGGGATTGAACGCCATGCTCGCCGAACTGCGCACCAAGGTCAAGATCGCCTCGACGGTCAACGTCAGCCGCTGGAAGAACCGCCGCGATCTCCTCCCCAGCCGCGGCCTCGCCCGTCCGGTCAAGGCCCTGGCCGAGTCGACGGACAAGGTAATCACCATCGGCGCTTCCACCGGCGGCACCGAAGCCATCAAGAGCGTTATCACCGGCTTTCCCGGCAATATGCCGGGGGTGGTCATCGTTCAGCACATGCCGGCGGGCTTTACCAAAATGTTCTCCGACCGCCTCAACCAGCTCTGTCCCATGGAGGTCAAGGAGGCGGAATCAGGCGACCGGATCATGACCGGCCGGGTGCTGGTGGCGCCCGGCGGCAAGCACATGCGCGTGCGCCGCTCGGGAGGCATCTACCAGGTCAGCTGCGAGGACGGCGAACTGGTCAGCGGCCACCGCCCCTCCGTCGACGTTCTCATGCATTCGGTGGCAGAGCAGGTGGGGGCCAACGCCATCGGCATCATGCTCACCGGCATGGGGGGAGACGGCGCGGGCGGCATGCTCGCCATGCGCCAGGCGGGAGCCCGTACCCTGGCCCAGGATGAGGCGACTTCGGTCGTCTTCGGCATGCCCAAGGTGGCCTTCGAAAGGGGGGGGGCGGAACGCCTGGTCCCCCTGCCGGATATCGCCCCGGCAACGATCCGTCTCCTTTCGGAGCGAACTCCATGAGCCAAATGGTTCTCGGCATCGGCGACTACGGCGCCAGCAAGCAGCCGGATACGGAGATCAAGACTTACGCTCTGGGCTCCTGTATCGCCGTGGTGCTGCTCGATCCCCAGACCCGCACCGTGGGGATGATCCACATCGCCCTGCCGGAATCGAAGATCAATCCGGCCAAAGCCAAGGAAAAGCCGGGCTACTTCGCCGACACCGGCCTTCCCCTGTTGCTGCAGGAGATGGTTCGCCACGGCTGCCAGCCGAAAGGCAAGGGGTTGATTATCAAGCTCGCCGGCGGCGCTGCCATCATGGACTACAACGACACCTTCAACATCGGCAAACGCAATCTGCTGGCGATCAAGAAAATCCTCTGGTCCTACGGACTGGGCCCGCGTTCCGAAGATGTCGGCGGCACCTTCAGCCGCACCGTTTCGGTCTCTGTCAAGACCGGCGAGGTGATCCTCTCCTCCCCCGGCCGGCCCAACTGGAAGATATAGGAGCGCCCATGACGACCTTGAACCGGCAGGCGGAAATCGCCCGGGCAATCCAGGCGGCGCCTCTGCTCAGTCCCATCGCCAACAAACTCTTGCAGGTCACGGCGCGGTCCGACCACGAGATGAAGGAGGTCATCGACCTGGTCAAATGCGACTCTCTGCTCACCGCGCGGATTTTGCGGGTAGTGAACTCGGCGGTGATGGGCTTGGTCCATCCGATCGGCTCGGTGGACCACGCGGTGAGTTATCTGGGAGAGCGCATGGTCGTGGGAATCGCCGTCGCGGAATGCACCTCGGAATTTTTCGGCAAGCCCCTGGAAGGCTACGAAGGAGAGAGCGGCCAACTCTGGCGCCACGAACTCTTTACCGCCATCGCCTCACGCGCCGTGGCCCGTCACGCCCGCGCCCCGCTCCCTGCCGACCTGGCCTTCACCGCCGGATTGCTGCACGATATCGGCAAGGCAATCCTCTCGGAATTTCTGCGCGGAACCTCTCGGGAACTGGTAGCGGATATCGTGCGCGGCGACACCGCCGACTATCTGGCCGGCGAACAGGAACGGGTCGGTCTCGACCACGCGGAGGTCGGCTTTGAACTGGCGCACCACTGGAAGCTGCCCGACACCCTGACCCAGGTCATTCGCCATCACCACCATCCGGAAACCGCCGCGCCCGGTCTCCGACCTCTGGTCTACGCCGTGCACCTGGGGGACATCCTCGCCATGATGGGGGGCCACGGCACCGGAAGTGACTCGATGAAGTATCACCTGCATCAGGGATACGCCGAGCACTTCACCATATCCAAGGACGATTTGGCCCTTTTACTTCTGGAATGCAGCGATGAGTTCCGCAAAGTGGAAGCGTCCCTGGCAAGCCTCAAGGAGACCTGATGTGAAGCGCATCGTTATCGCCGACGATTCGGCCACGGCCCGAATGTTCATCAAGCGCTGCCTGGAAATCATCGGCTGCGGCGGCGCCGAACTGGTGGAAGCCGCCAACGGCAAGGAAGCCCTGGCCCGGGTCAAGGAAGCCCCCACCGACCTGGTCATCACCGACCTGAATATGCCGGTGATGGATGGCGAAACCCTGCTTAAATGGATCAACGCCAACCCGAAACTCAACCAGATTCCGGTCCTGGTCGTAAGCAGCGCGGGAACGCCGGCCAAGGAAAAGGAGCTGATGGCCCTGGGCGCCCTGGCGATTCTCAGCAAGCCGATCTCGCCGCCGGCACTGCTGGAGAAACTGGAACCCCTGCTCGGCGACCCGGATTGAAAAACCCCCGGTTCCGCCGCGAGAAAGACGAGCTATGAGCGAAGCCACCGACCGTTGCGACCGCGCCATGCGGCAAGCTGTCGTCGACACCCTGGAAAATATGGTCTTCATGGAGGTCTCGCCGGTCGCTCCGGAGAGCACCGCCATCCCCCCGGAAGACGCCATGTGCGTCGGCCTGCTCATCCACGACCCCCTGCAAGGGGAGTTGCGCCTGTGCATGCCGAAGAAGCTGGTGGCTCTGATTACTGCCGGCGTCTACAGCCTGGAGCCAGAAGAACTCAGCGACCAGATGCTCACGGATAACTTCGCCGAGTTGATCAACATCATTGCCGGTCGCTTCATGTACGAGCTGCTCATCGACGGCCGCCCCTTTCGTCTCGGTCTGCCGGAACCGGAACCGGAGGAACTCGACCCAAGCGCGCCGCGCCGCATATGGGCCTACGCCATCGACGATCTGTCTTTTTCCATCACCGCCATGGGCCAGACCCTGTGGACGGAGTGAACTTCAACCTACTTATCGCTTAGCGATCTTCACTGGAAAGGATCTTCATCATGGGCAAAAAAGTTCTGATCATCGACGACTCCAGCACCATGCGTAAAATCGTCACCCGCTCCCTGCGCCAGGCGGGTCTCGATTTCGACACCATCCTCGAAGCGGGAGACGGTCAGGAGGCTCTGCAGCTTCTCGCCAAAGAGGGTGTCGACATTATCCTCAGCGACATCAATATGCCGAACATGGACGGTATCGAGTTCCTGCGGCAGAAATCGGCCAATGCCGCCATCAAGGGAATCCCAGTGGTCATGATTACCACCGAGGCCGGGGCCGACATCCTCGCCGAAGCCAAATCCCTCGGCGCAAAAGGGAGCATCAAAAAGCCCTTTACGCCGGAACAGGTCAGTGAGACCCTGGGCGGTCTCATGTAGTGTCCTTGCCGTCAGGGTCGGATCCCTGCAAATCCGACCCTGACGACCCCCGGAGAATCACGGCAACCACCCCATAAGTCTGGAGGGTCTTTTGAGCTGGGATACGCATATCGCCGACGCCACCGTCGAAATCTTCTCTACCATGTTGATGATGGAGGTCAATCCGCTAGCGCCGCTGACGGAGCGGATTAAAACCCATCAGAAAAGCGTCACCGGGATAGTCGGCATGGCCGGTCTTTACAAGGGAATGCTCGCCATCCACGCTCCCGCGACCGCTGCTATGGCCATCACCGGCAACTTTCTCGGCCTGGAGGTCGATGACGTCAATGACGACGTCAAGGACGCCATGGGTGAACTGGCCAACATGCTGGCCGGGTCGATCAAGGCCAAACTCAGCGACAACAGCAAGGATATTCAGCTTTCCATCCCTTCGGCGGTCTGCGGAGGTTCCTACTCCCTCGACTATCAGCCGCAGCAGGGCTGTTCCATGGTGCCTTTTGAGAGCACCGCAGGACGATTTCTCGTGGAACTGCAACTGGAGCAGCAGACCTGATCCCCGTTTTGCTCCGACGCGGAAAGGATATTCCCATGGATTTTGCCCAAGCCATCATCGAAGCGACCAGCGATGTGTTTAACACCATGGTCATGCTGGAGGCCGCCCCCGGCGCTCCGGCCACGGAAAAGACCACCGCTTTTAGCGACGCGATCAGCGGCATCCTCGGTTTTTCCGGTGACATCAAGGGGATGTTGCGGATAAACTGTCCCAACCAGGTGGCCATGGCCATCACCGGCAGCCTGCTGGGGATGGAGGTGGAGGAAATCGATGACGACGTGCGTGACGCCATCGGCGAAATCGCCAATATGGTCGCCGGCGGTCTCAAGATCTATTTCGCACGGCACAACCAGAACATCGAACTCTCCATTCCCACGGCGATCGGCGGTCAGGCCTATACCGTGCACAGTCTGGCCAACGCGGAATGGGTCGCGGTCCCCTTCACCCTGGCCAACGGGGTCATGCTGGTGGAACTCCAGTTCGTCGGACTCAAATAAACCGGGCATCACGAAAAGGTCGTCATGGACAGACTGGCCTACCTGAACAGACTCTCAAACGAAATTCTCGAAAAACTCAGTGAAGAGGTCGGCGGGCTGCTGGGGCAGGACTTCACCGTCGATGACATTACCCACGGTTTGCGTTCGCGGGATGAGATCTACGCCCCCTTAAGCGGCAAACAGGTTCTGTCCACCCTGACCGTCAGCGGTGACGCCGAAGGTCTCGCTTACGTGGTCATTGGCCTCAAGGACGCCATCACCCTGGGGGGAACCCTGATTCTCCTGCCCCCCGACGAGATGGCGGCGCGCCGGAAAAAGCAGCTCTTCGACGGCGAAGTCTCCGATGCCTACGGCGAAATTGCCAACATCATGGCCGGGGTCTATACCGCCGTTTTCATTGAGCACGCTGATCCCAAGCTGCACTTCAAGAAGACCGAACTCAAAGAGTTCACCCCCAGCCCCAGCGACTCGACCATCCCGCCAGGCGCCTACTATACCTGCTCCGGCCAGGCAAAAATGGATGGCGCCCCCCTGGGCCCGTTGAGCATCCTCATCCCCCCCCAGTTACTGAAACTGCCCCTTCCCGGCGGGGTGGACAACAAAGAGGAAGGCGCAGCCCCAGCGTCGCCGGAGGCGCCACGGGCTATTCAGGAGACAAGCGGCCCGATCGTCCTCGACAGCGAGGGGCTACTGATGGTCGTATCGGAAACCCAGCAGTCGGCCGAAGCCTTCGCCAGAAATTTTTCTGATCAGTGCCGATGCAATCTGGCCTGTCTACATTTTCAGGAGGATTTTCCGGGGGCGATTCAGGGGAGGAAGGTTCTAGGAGTTTTTCTCGCCATGCGCGAGGTGGGGGAACGAGGGCTGGCCTCGATCATCAAGATTCAATCGGCGGTCGGTGAAAAGACGCCGCTGATCGCCGCCGGCCCGGAATGGACCCGGAAAACGGTCTTGCAGGCGGTCAAATACGGCGCCCGGGACATTCTCGTCACCCCCGCAAACAGCGGCGAAATCCTTGTTAAGATCCGCCAGCACATGCAGGAGCAAAGCCGCTGAAGCCGCCCGATATCAGACAAACTCGCCGGGGGGAGCTTCGGCTTCGAGCTGTTTTTTCTTGATCTTCTCGATCAGGGTCGTGCGCTTGAGATTAAGGAGCCGGGCCGCTTCTTTCTTGTTGCCGCCGGTCTTGGTCAGGGCCTTGAGAATCAGGCGATCCTCAAAATCGCTGACCAGGGTATTGAAGTCGAAATTTTCTTCGTCAATTCCCTCGACACATTCCTCGACCATCGCATTTCCCGGCGCCTCGACGACGCTCGCCCCGGCCGCTTGATATTTCTCCGGCAGATCTTCGGCGGAAACCCACTCATCGGCATGCAGCACCGACATACGCTGGACGAGGTTTTCCAACTCCCGCACATTCCCCGGCCAGGGGTATTCAAGCAGCGCCGCCATGGCATCGGGGGCGAACCCCTTGAGGGCATTCTTCCGTCCCCGGTTAAACACTTGGACGAACTTCTCGATGAGCACCGGGATATCTTCCTTGCGCTCGCGCAAGGGGGGTATCTGGACCGGCACGACGCTCAGCCGGTAGTAGAGATCCTCCCGGAAACGTCCCGCAGCGACCGCCGCTTCCAGATCGCGATGGGTGGCGGCGACGATGCGCACGTTCACCGATACCGGCTTGACTCCGCCCACCGGTTCGAATTCCCGTTCCTGGATAACCCGCAGCAGCTTGGCCTGCAGGGCCGGTTTCATGTCACCAATTTCGTCGAGAAAAAGGGTACCGCCGTCGGCGTACTGGATACGGCCGATCTTCGACTGGTTGGCGCCGGTAAAGGCGCCCTTGACGTAGCCGAAAAGCTCGCTTTCCAGCAGTTCATCGGGGATCGCTGCGCAGTTCACGGGAACAAAATTCTTCCCTTTACGCGGACTATAGGCATGAGTAGCGCGAGCGACCAGTTCCTTGCCGGTACCGCTTTCGCCATGAATCAGCACATTGCTTTCGCCGTCCTCGGCAACCTTTTCCAGAATCGAGAAGAGCCGCAGCATCTTCGGCGACTGGCCGATGATCCCGTAGAATCCGTCGCTCTTGCTGATTTTCGGACTGCGTTTCTGCTGATAGACGAGAAGATCGCGGTGTTCGAGGGCACGCGCCGTGGCAATGACCGCTTCCTCGAAATCATAGGGGGAATGGATATAGAAGATGGCGCCGCGGCGCAGGGCTTCCACCACCGAGTCGCGGTCGCCGTAAGGCACACTGACGATCACGGCCACCTGGGGATGGTCGGCCCGCACTTGCTTGAGCAGGTCGATTCCCCCCTGGCGGGGGGCGAAAAGATCGGTGACAACCAAAGAGATGTCCTGTTCCTGCAAAGCCTCAAGAGCCTCCGCCGGGGACTGGCATTCAAGCACGACGCAGCCGATATGCTTGCGGAACATGACGGCCAGACCCTCCCTGGCCTCACGGTTGCCATCCACCAACAGAATGCTGCGCATTGATTCGGACATCATGAACACCCTTGGTACATTTTGGTTAGCGCCCCCGGCCCGGAAAAGGCATACGAAGATGGCTCCAAGCTCCCGGCCTCCACAAACCCTTTGAAATTCTTCATTTTATATCCACACCGCAGAATCGCAATCGCAGGGTGTGTCCGGCGCCGCGAGTGAATGGCCCCGATAATATCCAACAACCCAAGAAAAATCAACGTGTTATTAACAGGATTTCGACCCTTTGCCGACCGCCTTCCGGAATCGTCGCAACGAGACGAAGGATTTCAAGCCGTTATCCCGTGATTCGGAAGATGGCGTTGGTAATCATTCGCAACGCCCTCCCCGTCCACTTGCATTTCCCCGATAAATCACATAAAATCCTGATTTATCTACTCTTTCATTTGACTCACCTAAAGGGAGTTCCGTGCATCTCAAATTGATCAATAAATACAATATCGTCATGGGTGCCGTCTTGCTTACGGCCATGATCATGTATGCCTTCCTCAATGTCGAAACCCTGACCAACATGTTCATGGACGAGGCCCTGAAGGATGTCGAGAACCTGAGCGAGACCATCATCCGCACGACCCACTACCAGATGCTCGAAGACGACCGGGAACGGGTCTATCAGATGATTGAGGAAGTCGGCTCTCAGAAAGGAGTCAACCGAATCCGCCTCCTCGACAAAGAGGGGACCATCAATTTTTCCACTCTCAAGGAAGAGATCGGCACCTGCGTCGACCGCGGTTCGGAAGGATGCAGCGGCTGCCATACCGGCGAAACCACTCGCGTCCAAGCCTCATCCACGGCTCGTAGCCGCATCTTCGTTAACCGCGACGGGGTGGAACTGCTCGGCGTCACCAAGGAGATCCTCAACAAAGAAAGCTGCTACACCGCCCAGTGCCATTTTCATCCGCCCGAAGCACAGATGCTGGGGATTCTCGATGTCCACGTCGACCTTGCCGGCGTTCGGGAAACGACCGCCGCCTATCGTAACAACATCATCGTTTTTACCTTGGTACTGCTTCTGATTCTCGGCACTTGCCTGTCCATGCTGACCCATCAGTTGATCAACGTGCCGGTCAGCAATCTGCTTGAACAGACCCAGCGCGTAGCCCAGGGAGATCTCTCCACCCAGGTCACGACCTATCCCCGGGATGAGTTGGGGGAACTGACCGAAGCTTTCAACAACATGACGGCGAAGCTGCGGGTCGCCCAGGAGGAGAGCCGGGAGTGGGCCAACACCCTGGAAGCCAAGGTCGCGGAGCGCACCGAGAAGATTCAGCGCATGCAGTCGAAACTGCTGCGCTCGGAAAAACTGGCTTCTCTGGGGGAACTGGTGGCCGGCATCGCTCATGAGATCAACAACCCCCTCACCGGCGTGTTGATGTTCGCGACCATGCTCGAAGAGGATTCCCGCCTCGACCCGGCCCTCAGAACCGACCTCGGCACCATCGTTCACGAAACCCAGCGCTGCGCCAAGATCGTTCGCGAACTGCTCGACTTCTCGCGGGAATCGGTGCCGCAGAAAAAAATCGAGTCGATCAACCTGCTGCTCGACAAAACCATGTCTCTGGTCGAGCACCATACCTCCTTCCACGATATCGAGGTGGTCAAGGAATACACGCCGGATCTGCCGAAAATCCTCATCGACCCGAGTCAGATCGAACAGGTCTTCATGAACATCCTGATCAACGCCAGCCAGGCCATGCCCACGGGCGGGCGGTTGATCCTCCAGACGGGGGTCATCGAGCCGGAAAAGTTCCTCTTCACGCGGGTAACCGACACGGGTATCGGCATCTCCGAGGAGAACCTGCAGAAAATCTTCGATCCATTCTTTTCCACCAAGGGGAATGCCGGCACCGGTCTCGGACTCAGTGTCTCCTACGGTATCATTGAAAATCACGGAGGAACGATTGAGGTCGCCAGCGTTCTCGGCCGTGGCACCAGCTTCACCATCAAACTGCCTATCGTCCAAGAGCAGGCCCAAGAACAACCAGCAACCGTGAACGCCTGACTCCTCTCTTTTCAGGCGACAGGATCTCCTTGACAACAAAAAACCCCCGACGGCCTAGAGCTGTCGGGGGTTTTTCAGAACTCCACGGTTGTGCTAAAGCTACTCCATCACCCGATCGCGCACGGAAATTCCTTGCTTCTTCAGCAGGGCCTGGAAGTTGGGACGAAGCATGCCGACTTCCTCGGCGGCCTTGGTGATGTTCCAGTCGTTACGCTTGAGAGCGTCCAACACAAAGGCCCGCTCGATGGGCGCCACCGCCCGCTCACGAATTTCTCGCTTGGCTTCCTTGAGTTCCTCGGTGGTACGGGGAACGTAATCCTCGCCTCCGGCCAAGTCCTCCATCTCATCCACCGGCAATTCCAGATCCTCGGCCTCAATCAGATCACCAAGACTGAGGACCACGGCGCGTTCGATGAGATTCTCCAATTCCCGGACATTGCCGGGGAAGGGATATTTCTTGAGCATGGCCATGGCACCGGGGGAGAGTCCTCGCACTTCCTTGCCAATTTCGTCGCCGAATTTCTTGAGAAAAAATTTGACCAGCGGAACGAGATCTCCTTTGCGCTCACGCAGCGGGGGCAGGTCGATGGGAATGATATTGAGGCGGAAGAAGAGGTCTTCACGGAACTTGCCCTCGGCCACCATGTCCTTGAGATTACGATTGGTGGCGGCGATCAGGCGGATGTCGATGGGGACCGGCTTGGTTCCGCCGATCGGCGTCACTTCCCGCTCCTGCAGGACGCGCAGCAGTTTGGCCTGGGTGGTGAGACTGATATTGGAAACCTCGTCGAGAAACAGGGTGCCGCCGTCGGCAACCTTGAACAGGCCCATCTTGGTCTGCACCGCGCCGGTGAAGGAGCCTTTAACGTGGCCGAAGAGTTCGCTTTCGAGGAGGCTCTCCGCCAAGGAGGTGCAATCGACCGCGACAAAGGGCTGGTCCTTGCGCGGACTGTTCTGCTGAATGGCACGGGCCACCAGTTCCTTACCCGTTCCGCTTTCGCCAGTAATGAGAACCGTGCTTTCGGTACGCGCCACCTGCGTGATGCGCTTGAAAACCTTATGCATCTGCGGACTCTCGCCAACCAGGCCACCGAGCCCGAGATCCTTGATCTCCGACTCCTCCGCCTCCGCCGAACCCAGCAGCAGAGCCCGCTGTTCCAAGGCCTTCTGCGCCTTTTCCGTGATCTGCGCCGGCGTAAAGGGCTTGGCCAGGTAATCGAAGGCACCGTTTTTTATGGCCTCCACGGCGGTTTCCACCGTGGAATAGCCGGTGATCAGGATAACCGGCACATTCGGCTGCAGAATCCGAATCGCCTTGAGTAGCTCCAGACCACCCATGCCCGGCATTTTCAGGTCGGTGATTACGAGATCGAAGTCTTCTTCCTGTAAACGTTCCAAGGCAACCCGGCCGCTCGACTTGGGCTCGACCTGGTAACCCTCCTTTTCAAGAATGCGGCGAATTCCCTCGCGAATCACCGCCTCATCATCTACCACAAGGATCCTGGCATTGGTCATCTGCTGCAAACTCCTCATCTGCCGACGCTGGGGGGTGCCGGCCGGGAACAAACACTCTCCCCGAAAATTCGGATTAATCTTACTGGTTTTTCTTCATAAAATCAATCCAATGTTGATCTGGTACCGCGATTCGTGATAATAGAAACTTGAAAAATCTTCCATTGGAAGAATCTGATTGTATACACACCACTCTGAACATTTTTATTGTACACCTAATACGGCCGTCCAACCAACTGATTTTACCGGTTTTTTCGCGTACACACAAAAGCCGCTGGGTGCCGAAGAGCTCTTCAAAGTATAACTTTAATGTACTACAGCTCGAACCGCTTTCCGCACACTGTCGACAATGTTTTGAAAATACATGTAATTTTAGATATTTAAAAAACAAAAAAAGGATACTACAAGTTGGCACAGGCGCTGCTAGTAAGTTTACGATTACACATAAGCGTCCCATTAGAAAAGCGTCGATCACTAGGGAAAGGAGAAATGGATGAATGCCTTGCGATACATTGCGGGCGTCGTGGCGCTTTGGGTCGCGCTGAGCGGGACGGCTCTCGCCTCGGCGGAGGGTGAAGCCGGAACGATGGGAATCGGCGCCTGGTTGTTTATCGGCTTTTGCGCCCTGATTTTCGTGGCGCAGATGGTTCCGGCGCTGATGCTCCTCGGCGGAATGGTCAGAGGACTGTTCATCGGAAAGGAAAAGGCCCCGTCGGCGCCATTCAACTAAACCGGGACTGTGGATTTTTATCGTCAACCAAGCATCAACTCGAGTAAGCAACCTCAACTTTTCCAGAGAAAAGGGGGAAACACCGTGCGACAACTGAACAAAACCATGTATGGGGTACTGAGCCTAGTCCTGGCCCTGATTCTTGGCGTTTCCGCGGCCGCCGCCATGGAGTCGGCGGACTGCCTGGCGTGCCACAGCGACGCAAGCATAGTCGGCGACGCCTTCGCCATCAACGAAAGCCAGTTCGACACCACCGCCCACGCCGAAATGGGCTGCACTGCCTGCCATGAATCGGTCACCGACGCCCATCCCGATGACGGGCTGACCCCATCGAAAGCCAGTTGCAAGGACTGCCACGACGAAATTGACAAGGAATACACCACCAGCGTCCATGGCTCCGCCGCGTCCTGCGCCGACTGCCACAATCCCCACGAAGTCAAGTCGGCCACCGAAGTCGCCGGTTTCGACATGAACCAGCAATGTGCCAAGTGCCACGACACCGTCGAAATGACCAAGCTGCACGACCAGTGGCTGCCGCAGGCGGGTCTGCATATCGAAGCGCTGCCCTGCATCACCTGCCATACCGGCTCGGAAAACTACGTCATCACCATGTACCTACTACAACGGGACGCCGAAAACCGCTACAGCAACTTCGCTCCCGCTTCGCAGGAGGATCTCGCCAAACTGGCCGGCGACAAACCGGTGCAGGCACTCCTCGACAGCGACGGTAACAACGAGATCTCCCTCGCCGAACTCCGCGCCTTCAACGGCACCCCCGAATACCAAGGTCTGCGCCTTTGGGGGATGATGACCCCGGAAAAAGTGACCCACACTTTCCAGATCCTCGACAACCGCTGGGATTGCTCCTTCTGCCACGCTTCGGGCCCTGAGGCCATGCAGACCAGTTATGTCGCCTTCCCCGAGCAGGACGGCAGCTACGCCCGTCTGGCCGTGGAAAAAGGCGCGGTCCTCGACGTTCTCAACGGCACTCCGGATTTCTACATGATGGGCGCGACCCGCAGCAAATGGCTGAACATCGCCGGTCTTCTGATTATCCTCGGCGGCCTGGTGATGCCTGTGGGCCACGGTACCCTGCGCTTTTTGACCCGTAAAAACAGAGAAGGGAAGGAACACTGATTATGTCTGAGCAGTCGAAAAAAATGATCTACCTGCAACCGACCCCGGTTCGCATCTGGCATTGGCTGAACGCCCTGGGAATTGTCACCCTCTGCGTTACCGGCGCACAGATTCGTTTCCCCGAGTATGTCAATATCTTCGGGACCTACAAGTCGGCCATCGCCCTGCACAACACCGCCGGGATCGTCGTGGCGATCTCCTTCGTACTGTGGATCGCCTACTATCTGGTCTTCGCCGGCACCCTGAAACAACTTTACGTGCCGACCAAGGGGGACATCCAAAGCGGCATGCTCCGTCAGGCCATCTTCTATTTCTTCAACTACTTCCGAGGCAAGCCCAATCCTCACCATACCTCCCCGGACAACAAATTCAATCCCATGCAGAAGGGGGCCTACCTGGTCATCATGTTCGTTCTGGTGCCGTTGGTCATTATCACCGGCTTCATGCTGCTGAACATCGACCCGTTGCGCAATACCCTGCTCATGGTCGGCGGTTTGAAAATGGTGGTCGGTCTGCACTTCATCTTGGCGTGCTCCCTCTGCGCCTTCGTCTTCACGCATTTCTATCTGGCGACCCTGGGACATACGCCCTTCGCCCACTTCGTCCCCATGTGGACCGGTTGGGAAGAGGTCGAGGAAGAGCACGAACACCCCGCCCATTGAGTCTGAGATTTCGATTTCCTGTTCATCTTCACGCGGCGCCTTCGGGCGCCGCTTTTTTTGAGTCGATGTTTCATTTATCAGACCCCTCATGGTGCGCTAACACAATCGTAACATTTCTTGCCGATACTCCATCTCAAGAAAAACAAACCGACCCCCCGCAAGGGGCACAATCGAAAAAACAAGGAGATCGGCATGAAAAGAGGAATTGGCAAAAAATGGCTGCTCGCCGTGACCGCCTTGGTCGCCCTGAGCTCGACCCCGGCCCTGGCCGAAAACATCACCGTCGACCCGGCATTGAAAGGGTACGTAAAAAGTGAGGGAGTTTCCGGCAATCTGAACAGTATCGGTTCCGATACCCTCAACAACCTGATGACCTTCTGGGCCGAGGGCTTCCGCAAGCTCTACCCTAACGTCAACATCCAGATCGAGGGCAAGGGTTCCAGCACCGCCCCTCCGGCCCTGATCGAAGGCACTGCCCAGATCGGCCCCATGTCCCGTGAGATGAAAAAGAGCGAAATCGAAGCCTTCGAAGCCAAATATGGCTACAAGCCCCTCGCCGTCGGTGTCGCTCTCGACTCTCTGGCCGTTTATGTCAACAAGGACAATCCTCTCCAGGAACTTTCTCTGACCCAGGTTGACGCCATCTTTTCCAAGACCCGCAAAAGTGGTGCCGCCGAGGAGATCACCACCTGGGGCCAGGTCGGCCTGACCGGCGAATGGGCCGGCAAGCCGTTGAGCCTCTACGGCCGTAACTCGGCCTCGGGTACCTACGGGTACTTCAAAGAGAACGCCCTGGCCAAGGGGGATTTCAAAGACACCGTGAAGGAACAGCCGGGCAGCGCCTCGGTGGTCCTTTCCGTTACCGAAGACAAGGCCGGCATCGGTTACTCGGGTATCGGCTACAAGACCTCCGGAGTCAAAGCCCTGGCCCTGGCCAAGAAAGACGGCGAGAAGGCGTATGAGCCATCCTATGAAAACGTTCTGGAAGGCAAGTACCCGCTGGGCCGCATGCTCTACCTCTACGTCGCCAAGCAGCCCAACCAGCCGCTGCCGAAGATGGTCGATGAGTTCCTCAAGTATGCCCTCTCCAAAGAAGGCCAGGAAGTCGTGGTCAAGGATGGCTATCTTCCCCTGCCCGCAACGGTCGCCGAAAAACAGCTGAATCTGCTCAAGTAAACTTGCGCTTCACCTTGTTATCATGAAAAGGACCGGGTCTTTCGATCCGGTCCTTTATGTGCAACGGGCTCCCAGACAAGGCTCAATCCATGGATAAAAACGTTCTCCGGCAGGTCAAGATTCGAGACCGCCTCGCCCGCTACGTCATCACCATCGGCGGACTGGCGATCATCGCCAGCGTCATCCTGATCCTGCTGCTGATCGGTAATGTCACCCTGCCCCTCTTCAAGTCGCCGGCGGCGACTCCGCTCGCGGATCTTTCTCCAGCGGATTCTGCGCCATCCGTAAAAATTCTCGCCGCAGATCTCGACGAATACCTGGAAACCACCGTGGTCCTTGACGCCGACGGCTTTTTCCGCTTTTCCGCACTGCCCGGAGGAGAAACCGGTGAAAGCCTGCCCCTGGCACCCCCAAGCGCCAATGCCGCCCGCCCCCTTGCGGCCCAAGTCGAAGCGCCTTTGACCTTCTCCATCCTCTGGAGTGACGGCACCCTGACGATCGATCAGGTGCGTTTCAGCGCACATTTTGACGCCGGGGGGGGACGCTCCTTCAACCGCGAAGTTCAGCGCCAAGCGGAATTCCTTCCTCCCAAAGAAGGCCTTCCGAAGCGATCCCTGGCCCGGGTAACGGACGAGGGTCGAATCCGCGTCGATCTCTTCGCCGACAACCGGCTCAAGGTCACCCAGGAAACCATCAGCAGGGATTTCTTCGGCAATGAAACGCGCAACACGGCGAGCCACTTTCTGACGGATACGAAGGAACCGATCACCGCCCTGATTCTCGATCACCCGGGAGCGGCCCTCTATGCCGGCACCGCCCAAGGCAGCCTACTGCACTGGGAATTGGGCGAGAACGCCCCGCCGAGATTGACGAATCACGTCAGCGCCCGGAACGACAACGCCGCCGTAACCGCACTGGCTCTGGTCTTCGGTGATATCTCCCTGGCCGTGGGGGACGAGAAGGGCCATCTCTCCACCTGGTTTCCGGTACGTCCGGCCGAAGGCGGGGACCCCCGCCTGACCCGCATTCATCGCCTGAGCGACCACGACCAGGAAGTGCGGGAAATCGTCCCGTCCCGGCGGGATAAATCCCTGGCCAGCTTCGATGCCAACGGCAGCATCCACCTTGACCACATGACCAGCGAGCGCCACCTGCTGCGTATCGAGACCGAATCCCCCCTGATCCAGATCGTTCTCGCCCCCCGCGGTAACGGCCTGCTGGGCCGGGACGAAAGCGGCCGCCTGCAACTCTGGGGCATCGACAACCCCCATCCGGAAATCAGTTGGCGCACCCTCTTTGGCAAGGTCTGGTACGAAAGCTACGACGAACCCGCCCATGTCTGGCAATCCTCGGCCGCCAATGACGATTTTGAGCCGAAACTGAGCCTGACCCCGCTGATCTTCGGCACCCTCAAGGGCACCTTTTACGCCATGCTCTTCGCCGTCCCCATCGCCCTTTACGGCGCCATCTACATCAGCCAGTTCGGAAGCCCCCGGTTGCGCCAGTGGATCAAACCGGCGGTGGAGGTCATGGCGGCGATCCCTTCGGTCGTCATCGGTTTTCTCGCCGCGCTGTGGTTCGCACCGAAACTGGAAAAAGCCGTGCCGGCCCTCTTTCTCAGCGTTATTTTGATCCCCCTGGCCCTGGTGCTGGGCATTCTGCTCTGGCAATGGCTGCGCCGCTTTCAACCCCTGAAACGGGTGGAGCGGGGGTACGAGTTCTTGGCTGTGGCACCGGTACTGCTGTTGGCCATCGCCGCCGCTGTGACCCTGGGACCGCTGGTTGAAGGTTGGTTTTTTGACGGCAACTTCAAACTCTGGCTCTTCAACGAAACCGGCCAACGCTACGACCCGCGCAACAGCATCGTCATCGCCTTCGCTCTCGGCTTCGCCGTCATCCCCATCATCTTCACCATCGCCGAGGATTCCCTCTCCAATGTTCCGCCCAGCCTGCGCGCCGCCTCCCTGGCCTTGGGCGCGAGCCGCTGGCAGACGGTCTGGCGGGTGATCCTCCCCTCGGCTTCGCCGGGAATCTTCGCCGCCATCATGATCGGCCTGGGCCGGGCCATCGGCGAAACGATGATCGTGCTCATGGCCACCGGCAATACTCCGATCATCGATTTGAGCATGTTCAACGGCATGCGCCCGCTCTCCTCCAACATCGCCGTGGAAATCCCCGAGGCGCCCCACGGCGGCACCCTCTACCGGGTGCTCTTCCTCTCGGCGGTCATCCTTTTCGTGTTCACCTTCTGCCTCAACACGGTCGCCGAGGTGGTGCGCCAGCGGCTGCGCAAAAAGTATGGACGCTTCTAGGCGGCCATCCGAAAACATCAATCACTCATCACCAATGACCACTCACTGGATTTCGATTATGAAAAATTACTGGCGTGAAGGCGAAACCATGGTCTGGGCCACCGGCGCCGCCATGGCCCTGACCTTGATGATTGCCGCGACCCTGATCGTCGTCATCTTAATCAATGGCCTCGGCGTCTTCTGGCCGAAAAACCTGACCCTGGCGACCCTGGATGACGGCAGCCGGGTACTAGGTGAGATCACCCAGCGCAAACCCGCCGCTTCCGGCGAGGGGATGCGCTTGCAGTTCAAGATTGGCAACCGCGATCTCTACGGGCTCGACTTCCGCTGGATCGACGAGGCGAACATCGTCAAGCAGGAGGAACCGGCCGCCGCCCTGACTCTGGAACGGAAGGAATACGGCAATTTTTACGGGATGTTGACGAGCATCTCCGGCCCCAACCTGAGCGGCACCGACCTTCCGGCCCTGGAACAGCTGCGGGAACGGGTCGCGGACGAGGCCGAGAATGGACGGATACTGGACGAAGAGATGGCCAAACTCAACCGCGACGTCGCCAAACTCGAACAGCGTCGGCAGAAACTTCTCCATCAGGGAGCCGAAAAAAACGCTGAGGATATCGCCGACATCGATCGCCGCTTAGGTCAGCTCCGCACCAGGTTCGAGCGCATCTTAACCGACCAGGCCGAAGCGGCCGCCGGACTGCGCAACTACACGGCCACTTTCGTCACCGCCGACGGCCAAGAGAAAACCCTCCAGGCCTCTGACCTCGTCCGCTATTATCCGCCCAACGCCATGGGCGTCTTCGCCAAAAGCTGGGTCTATCTCGACAAGGTCAAGGAGCTCTTCGTCGGCGAGCCCCGCGAAGCGAACACCGAAGGGGGACTCTTTCCGGCGATCTTCGGCACGGTCATGCTGATCTTCCTGATGAGCCTCTTCTCCTTCCCCTTGGGCGTACTGGCTGCCGTCTATCTCAAGGAGTACGCCAAAGACGGCCCACTGGTGCGCATGGTACGCATCGCCGTCAACAACCTCGCTGGCATCCCCTCCATCGTCTACGGCATCTTCGGCCTCGGCTTCTTCGTCTACGGCCTCGGCTCGGGACTTGACCAGCTGCTCTTTCCCGAGCGCCTGCCGACACCGACCTTCGGCACCGGCGGCATTCTCTGGGCGAGCCTGACCCTGGCCCTGCTCACCGTGCCGGTGGTTATCGTCGCCACCGAGGAAGCCCTCGGCGCCATCCCCGCCGGGATCCGCGAGGGCTCTCTCGCCCTTGGCTCGACCAAATTCCAGACCCTGGTGCGGATTCTGCTGCCCATGGCCTCCCCCGGCATCATGACCGGCCTGATCCTGGCTATGGCCCGCGCCGCCGGCGAGGTTGCGCCGCTGATGATCACCGGCGTGGTCAAGCTGGCGCCGACCCTGCCTTTGGACGGCACCTTTCCCTTCCTCCATCTGGACCGCAAGTTCATGCACCTGGGCTTCCACATCTACGACATCGCCTTCCAGTCGCCGAACGTGGAAGCGGCACTGCCGATGGTCTACGTCACCACCTTGCTGCTGGTGCTGATCGTGCTGCTGATGAGCAGCCTGGCCATCTATCTGCGCAACAAGATGAAAAAGCGCTACACCTACGGAACCTTCTAGAAAGCCTACGCTTTCCGGACATTTTTCAAACGAGGTCGACTGTGGATCAAGACACCCGCGTTACCCCCGCCGTCGAGCCGGACGTTCCGGTCATCGACGTCAAAAAACTGAATTTCTACTACGGCAACTCCCAGGCTCTGTACAACCTCAACCTGACCTTCCCCCGCCGCCAGGTGACGGCGCTGATCGGTCCTTCCGGCTGCGGCAAGTCAACCTTTTTGCGCTGTCTCAACCGCATGAACGATCTCGTTGACGGCACCCGCGTCGAGGGGGAAATCCTCCTCGGCGGTACCGAAATCAACGGCGCGGGCATGGACGTCATCGAGCTGCGCCGCCGGGTCGGCATGGTCTTCCAGAAGTCCAACCCCTTCCCCAAATCGATCTACGAGAACGTCATCTACGGCCTGCGCATCGCCGGGGTCAAGGACAAGGCGACTCTCGACGAGGCGGTGGAACGCAGCCTGAAAGGAGCGGCCCTGTGGGACGAGGTCAAGGACCGCCTGCAGGAATCGGCCCTCGGCATGTCCGGCGGCCAGCAACAACGCCTGTGCATCGCCCGGGCCATCGCCGTCAATCCCGAGGTCATCCTCATGGACGAGCCCTGCAGCGCTCTCGATCCCAAATCGACGGCCCGGGTCGAGGAACTGATGGGCGAACTGCGCCGGGACTACACCATCATCATCGTCACCCACAACATGCAGCAGGCGGCGCGGGTCTCCGACTATACCGCCTTCCTCTACGAAGGCCTGCTGGTGGAGCACGGCGCGACCCAAAAGATTTTCATGAAACCCAAGAACAAGCAGACCGAGGACTACATCACCGGCCGTTTCGGCTAAGGGAGCTGAATTTATGACGTTACTGATGCAGAAGGAACTCGACCGGCTCAAGACCCAGCTGCTGACCCTGTGCGCGGTCGTCGAGGAAGGGGTGGATCAGGCCATCCAGGCGCTGGACACCTTCGATGTCGCCTTGGCCAAGCAGGTCATCGGCCGCGACGAAGAGATCAACCACATGGAGGTGGAACTGGAGGAGGAGTGCCTCAAGGTGCTGGCCCTGCACCAGCCGGTGGCCATTGATCTGCGCTACATTGTCGCCGTGCTCAAGATCAACAACGACCTGGAGCGCATCGGCGATCTTGCCTCCAACATCGCCGACCAGTCCCTGGCCCTGGCCGGCGGCACGCGCATCGCCCCCCCCTACAACTGCGCGGAGATGGCCCACAAGGCCCGTAACATGCTGAAGATGAGCCTCGACAGCCTAGTGCACCTGGATGTTCGACTGGCGCGCCAAGTTCTGCGCCTGGACGACGACGTCGACCGGCAGCACAAGGAAAACTTCACCCTGATCAATGAGCAGATCCGCCAACACCCGGAAAAAATCGATCCCTTGAGCCACTACCTGACGATCTCCCGCCATCTGGAGCGGATCGCCGATCTGGCGACCAACATCGCCGAAGATGTCTATTACATGATCGAAGGGGAGATCGTCCGCCACACCAACACCTGGTGCACCTGGGCACCGGACGGCGAGTGACGACGACTATAACGATGAAACAAAGGCCAGGCCCCCGGAATGCTTCGGAGGCCTGGCCTTTGTTCATAAGACGAGAAAAGAAAACCGGGGGAAATTTCAGGCTGAGCAAATATGCCCAGATGCAAGGCGCCCGAAATTCGAGGAGTGAGGCGTACCGAAAGGTACGTCGCAACGACGAGGATGAGGGCAACGCCGCAGATGGGCGTTTTTCATCAGCCTGACTAGTAACGCACCCGCGCCCGATAGGTCAAGGTCGCGCTCCCCTCGGCAGGCACCGGTACCGACCAGAGCGCCAGCCCCGAGGCCGCCTTTTCGTGGGGATGACTCTCTTGGACGATTTTCCAGTCCCCCGGCAGCGGTTCCGCCACCTTGACCGTTACCGCCTCACTCTTGGCGTTCTTCAGCACAATTTCATAGGCGCTCTCGAAAACATAGTTATAGCGACCATCCCCTCCCAGCTTTTTGAAGTCGGTCTGTTTTCTCTTGGCGGTCACATCAAAAGCGTCGCCGAGCTTGAGGCGGATCGTTTCGTTTTTCGGCGTATGCTCGATGCGGTCTTCGCCGACAAACTGGGCATTGCCCCGGCTGTCTTTCTGATAGACCCGAACGGTTCCCTTGGGCAGAGGCATCCCCATCCCCCCCTTTTCGCTATTGACCAACTCCAGAAAGACCCCGACCTTGAGCTGATCGCCGAGCCTGTCGAAACGGTCGCGGTAGTAGTAATCCCCCCCGCGCAGCAGATATTCCCGGGCCACCGGCACCCCGGCGGCGCCGAGCAGGCTGACCTGTTTGGCCTGGTTGTCGGCCAACGTGGTGGGGCGGTCGAGACTGTAGAGGTGGTATTCGAAAAGGCTCTCCTCCCGCATCGAGGCGCCAGCGGCGACCATCCCCTTCTCCATGGCGAGCTCCCGGGCCATGGGCACCGCCTGACGCACCAGATGGACATCCCCCGCCACCAGTTGCAGACGCGCCTGGCGATAGGTCGCGCCGCTGCGGTTGGTCAAGGTCACCCAGCCGGAAAGATCGAGCCGCTCCCCCTTGGCGTCGAGCTGCGCCACGTAGTCGGCGACCCAGGAGAGACCCGAGGTCAGGTAGGCCAACTCGATCTGCTGCGCCCCCCCCTGATCGCTGTGCAGCTGCGTGACCAGAGTCGGCCGGTCGCGCAGGTTGGCGGGGACATCGGGGTAGACCAGCCGCCCCGGCACCCCGGTCTCGATACGATCGCCGATTTTCAGTACCGGCCCTTCGGCGGCGGCCAGTACCTCGGCCGACTCAAAACTCTCTGCCCCGGTCTGGGGATGGGTTCGCACCACTTGGACCTTCTTGCCCACATATTTTTCCAGCAGCTTGCCCGGCGTCAGCAGATCGAAATCAAAATTCTGCTCGATCACCCGCAGCCCCTGGGGACGGGTCAGACTGTGCAGCAGGGCGGTTTCCGGACGCATGCCGGCGCTCACCTCGCGCAGCGCCAGGCGGTTCTCCCCGGCCTGCAACGCCACTTGGCGCTGGTCACGGATCAGGGCCAGGTTCTCATTGTAGATGGTGACCGCCACTTCCTGCTGGTCGGCTAGGGTGCTGCGCTGCTCCGTCACCTCCGCCCAAAGCGGCAGGGCTGAGAGCAGGATCAAGGTCAAGGTCAAGGTCAAGGTCAAGGTCAAGGTCAAGGTCAAGGTCAAGGTCAAGGTCAAGACAAGAACCGAAGATTTCTTCATGAGACCTCCTCTGAAACGAAGGGATTAATAACTTCCGCATAGTATAGACGCCCAGACTTGCCCGTCCAGGCGGAAACCTGTCCCACCCCCGGCGAAACGGCAAAAAGCTGTTATACATTTAACTCAGGCCGCCGCGCGGCGGCCTCCCGTCCATCCCCAAAATGACCAAGACCACGCAAGGAGGCGACCATGAGTTCTTATCGACGGGGCAGCAAAGGACCGGAAGTCCGGCGGATTCAGGAAAAACTCAAGGAGCTCGGCTTCTACCTCGGCGACATCGACGGTATCTTCGGCGGCGGCAGCGAGGCGGCGGTGAAGCGCTTCCAAAAGAGCCGGGGACTCGCCGCGGACGGCGTGGTCGGGCCGCGAACCTGGCGCGCCCTTTTCGACGAAACGGACCTGCCGGTGCCGGCGATCATCCAGGAAAGCCTCAACTACCGCTGTCTGGCTCTGACCGGTTCCTTCGAAACGGGGCGGCCGGTGCCCGACTGCTTCGCCGGCATCACCGGCGATTTCGACGGCCAGGGCTTAAGCTTCGGCGCCCTGCAATGGAACCTCGGCCAGGGTTCCCTGCAGCCCCTCTTCAAGGAGATGGCCCAGGAACATCCGGCCCTGCTCGAAGAGCTCTGCCAGGATTACTATCCCGAACTCAAGGCGGTCTTCACCTCGGAAAAGGACGAGCAACTCGCCTGGGTACGCTCAATCCAGGACCAGCGCCGCTACGTTCTCGCCGAACCCTGGCGCGGCCTGCTCAAAAGCCTGGGCCGGCTCAAGGAGTTCCAGAACATCCAGGTCCGCCACGCCGACCGCCTCTTCGCCCAGGCCCAAGATCTGTGCCAACAGTATGGCCTCTGGTCGCAGCGGGCAACGGCGTTGATGTTCGACATCAAGGTCCAGAACGGCAGCATCTCATCCTTGGTCAAATCCCAGATTTTCAGCGACTTCGACCGCCTCGGCACGGTGCTGGAGAGGGAAGCGCTGGAAGCGGCGCGGCTGGAGATCATCGCCAACCGCCGGGCCGAGGCGAGCAATCCCCGCTGGGTCGAGGACGTGCGCAAGCGTAAGCTGTCTATTGCCCGGGGGGAAGGGACGGTGCACGGCCATTACGTCCATCTCGCGGACCAGTTCGGCATCCAGCTGGCTCCCTGCTGACGGAAATCCGTAAAAAAACCCAACTATGCTGCTTTCGCAAAAGCAGCATAGTTGGATGGCTAAGCAAAAAGCGCCAAATGCAAGGCGCGCAATTGGCGCGCAATGAGGCGTACTTACGTACGTCGAAGCAGCGAGCCGGTTGCAGTAACGCAGCAGTTGGTGAGTTTTTGCGACGCCATCCCAAATGATGAAGGAGACATTCTATGCAGAATCTGCGCATCCCCGGGCAACGGGAATCCCGGGTCGCCCCCCACGAACTGGAAGGCAAACGGGCCGGTGGCCTGCTGACGGTGAAAGCGGTCGACGCCTTCCGCCTCGACCTGACCCGGGCCGCCGTAGGCGAAGGCGTGACCCTCAAGGGTCTGGCCGACGACGCCCTGATGGAGCTGGAACTCGAAGGGGGCCTGCGCCTCTGGACGACGGCGGCGCAGTTGCGCGAGGATCTGCCACCCCAGGCGGAGCGGGGGGAGGGCGAACTGCTGCTGCCGACGGAGCTCCCCTTCGGCACGCCGAGCCGGGGCTTCGGCCGCTGGGCACTGAAAGCGCTGCGCATCTTCCACGTCGAGCTGGCAGAGAAAACCGCCGTCGCCATCGCCGCCAAGCTCGAAGACCAGTTGCAGCCGGGGCCGGGGCTCTATCGCTGCGCCTACGCCGACCGTTGCGAACTGCGCCCCCTGACGCCCGGCGAGGCCCCCTTTGCCAATGACGCCCCGGTCCTGCTCTTTCTGCACGGCACCGCGTCGAGCACCGACGGCAGTTTCGGCGGCCTCTGGGAACGGCCTCAGCTGCCGGTGCTCAAGGCCCTGAACGACTACTATCGCGGCAACCTCTTCGCCTATCAGCACCGCACCCTCAGCCAAAGTCCCGTCGAAAACGCCTTGGAACTCGTGCGCCTGCTGCCCAAGGGGGCACGCCTGCATCTGGTCAGCCATTCCCGGGGCGGGCTGGTCGGCGAACTCCTCTGCCGGGGCGCCCTGGCCGAGGGGCGAGTGCCCTTCGACGACGAAGATCTCGCCCGCTTCGCCCCTCCGGATCGGGCGCGGGATCACGCCGCCCTCCAAGAACTGGGGGAACTGCTCAAAAGCAAGGGGCTGCGGGTCGAACGCTTCGTGCGTGTCGCCTGTCCAGCGCGGGGAACGACCCTGGCCTCGAAACGCCTCGACCGTTACCTGTCGATCATCTTGAACGCCCTCGGTCTGGTGCCGGCCTTGAAGGCCAGCGCCGTCTACGATCTGACCAGCGATTTCCTGCTGGCCATGGTCAAGACCCGCACCCAGCCGGAGGAACTGCCGGGGCTGGAGGCGATGATGCCCGAGTCGCCGCTGGTGGCGGTGCTCAACCGTCCCGGGGTCAAGACCGAGGCCGACCTTTCGGTGATCGCCGGGGATCTGGAAGGCTCGGGGCTATGGGGACGACTGAAGGAACTGGCCACCAATCTCTTCTATCGCGAGGATCACGATCTGGTGGTCAACACCAGCGCCATGTACGGCGGCGCGACACGGACGCAGGGCGCCCGCTATCTTTTCGATCAGGGATCGTCCGTCAACCATTTCAACTATTTCCGCAATGAACGAAGCACTCTGGGGCTGAAGGCGGTACTGACCGGCGAGCCGGGCGGCGACTTCCTGCCCCTGGAACCGCCCCGGGGGATCACCCGTGCCGTCTATCGCGGCACAGCTACGGGGCCGCGTCCGGTGGTCGTGATCATCCCCGGCATCATGGGCAGCCATCTGACGGTGGACGGCGACCGGGTCTGGCTCGACCCGGTCGATATCGCCGCCGGCGGCTTCCGCAAGCTGGCCATCGGCACCTCCGGGGTGGCAGCCGAGGCGCCGGTGGGTATGGCCTATCTCGACCTCATCGAATATCTGCAAGCCTCCCACGAGGTCATCCCCTTCCCCTTCGACTGGCGCCGCTCGATCCTTCAGGAAGCCCGCCGCCTGGCCGACGCGGTCGCCGCCGCCCTCGACCGGGCCGAGACCCAGAATCAGCCGGTGCGCCTCCTCGCCCATTCCATGGGCGGGCTGGTGGCGCGGGTGATGATCGCCGAGCGGCCGGAGCTCTGGGAGCGCCTGACCCGCCATCCCGGCGGCCGCCTGATCATGCTCGGCACCCCCAACGGTGGCTCCTACGTCATCCCCCGGCTGCTCCTCGGCCGGGAGAAGATCGTTCGCCAGCTGGCGCTTCTCGACTTCCGTCATTCGCAGAAGGAGCTGTTGAAGTTCATCGCCGCCTTCCCCGGAGTGCTGGAAATGCTGCCGACGACGACGGAGCGGGATTTCTTCGACCGGGAGACCTGGCAGGAACTGCACGCTGCCGACGGCGCGGGCTGGGTGCCCCCCGACGCCGCCACCCTCAATGCCGCCCGCGCCTGTCGCGAGCTCCTCGACAAGAGTCCGACCGATCCCCGGCGCATGCTCTACGTCGCCGGTCAGGCACCGGCCACCCCGGTGGGGCTGCGCCTCGACGACCAAGAAGGGAAGGGAAAAATCACCATCCTCGCCAGCGCCCGTGGGGACGGTCGGGTGCCTTGGGCGACGGGGATTCCCGCAGGGTTACCGGTCTGGTACCTGCCCGCCGAGCACGGCAATCTGGCCGATCATGCCCCGTCCTTCCCGGCCCTACTCGAACTGCTGCAAAGCGGCCATACCGGGCTTCTGCCCCAGTCCCCGCCGGTCACTCTGCGCGGGGCGGAAGAGCGCTTTGTCCTTCCCGACGAGGAACTGGCGATTCACCCCGACAGCCAAGAACTCATCGCTGCCGCTCTCGGCGCCCTGCGCCATAAACCGCAAAAAGCCGAGAGCCACCGCACCCGGGTCACGGCCCGCCACGGCAACCTGCGCTACGCCCGCCATCCGGTGGCGGTCGGCCATTATCAGGGGGATACCATCATCAGCGCCGAGGATTATCTCGACCGGGTGCTCGACGGCCGCCTGCGCGCCCGCCATCGCCTCGGCCTCTATCCGGGTCCGGCGGAAACCGCGGAGGTCTTTCTCAACCCCGGCGGCAAACCGGGTGGAGCGATTGTCGTCGGCCTCGGCAAAGCCGGCGAACTCAGCTCCGGAAAGCTTACCGCCTGCTTCGCCAGGGCGGCCCTTATGTACGCCGCCGCCCTCGCCGAATGCCCCGACCCGGCCGGGAGCACGGATGCCAAAGGACGTCGTTCGGCGACCCTGACCACCCTGCTCATCGGCACCGGCGCCGGCGGCATGAGCGTCCAGGATTCGGTGGCGGCGATCTTGCGCGGCCTGGCCCAAGCCAACCGGCTGCTGATCGAATCCCGTTACGCCAACCGGGTACTCATCGACGAACTGGAATTCATCGAACTCTACGAGGATCTCGCCATCCAGACCGCCCGCGCCATCGCCAAGGCCGTCGCCGAACCGGATCTGGACAACCAGTTCACTGTCGAGGAGCGCATCGGCACGGTCCCCGGCGGCCGGCGCCGGCCGGTCTTTTCCGAAACCCCGGGCTGGTGGCGGCGCTTGCAGATTCTCGCCGAGGCCGACGGCGCCCTGCGCTTTAATACCCTCACCGACCGCGCCCGCGCCGAGGTCTCCCTGCAAGCGACCCAGCGCGCCCTGGTCGACCGCTTCGTCGAACAGGCCATCACCCGCACCGGCAGCGACCGGCAGCTGTCGACCACCCTCTTCGAACTGCTCATCCCCAACCGCCTCAAGGAACAGACGCCGGACCGGCAGAATCTGGTGCTGGTGCTCAACGAGGCCGCCGCCCGCTATCCTTGGGAACTCATGCAGGATCGCGACCGCCCGCTGGCGGTCGAGGCCGGCATCATCCGCCAGCTGGAAACGGAGATCTACCGGGAAAATCCCAACATGAGCACCGGCAAGATCGCCCTGGTGGTCGGCGACCCGCCCAGCGACCAGGTCGAACTCCCCGGCGCCCAGGAGGAAGCAACGGCGGTGGTGGAAACCCTCGTTGCCCAGGAATTCAAGGTCATTGCCCGGATCGGCAAGGAGGCGGACCCCGACAGCGTCATCAAGGCACTCTTCGCCGAGAGCTACCGGGTGCTGCATCTGGCCGGGCACGGCGTCTACGACCATCCCGTCCCCTCCGCCGTCCCCGGCGCGAGCGGCAGCCGGGTCTCGGGCATGGTCCTCGGCCCCGGGCTCTTCCTGACCCCCACCGAGGTCGGGCAGATGCGTCAGGTTCCGGAGCTGGTCTTCATCAACTGCTGCCATCTAGGGCGCATCGAAGCAGGAGCGTCCCCGGACTTCGCCTTCGCCCATCCCCACAAGCTGGCGGCCAACCTCGCCACGGAGCTCATCCGCATGGGCGTGCGGGCAGTGGTGGCAGCGGGCTGGGCGGTGGATGATGCCGCCGCTGCCCTCTTCGCCCGGGAGTTCTATCAGCGGATGCTCGCCGGCTGCATGTTCGGCCGCGCCGTTCTCGCCGCCCGGCGGCGGATCTACGAGGAATATCCGGCGGTCAACAGCTGGGGCGCCTATCAGTGCTATGGCGACCCCGATTACACCCTGGTTCCCCGGGAAGGGCTGATCGAGACGGAAACCCGCGTCGGCATCTATCACGCCGTGGCCGAAGTCATCAGCGATCTGGAAAACCTCGCCGGCGATGCCTACGCAGCGGCGCCGGAAGCCGTCGCCGGGCTAAAGGCGCGGGTCCACGCCATCGAGGAACGGCTCCCCGCCCCCTGGCTGACGATGGCGGCAGTACGCTCCGCCCTGGGTCGAGCCTACGCCCAACTCGATGACTTCGCGACGGCGATCGGCCATTACCAGGCGGCGCTCAGCGCCGAACCGGCGGAGCTTTCGGTGAAAGCCGTCGAACAGCTGGCCAATCTGCAGATCCGCTGGGGGGCGAGTCTCGCCCGCGAGGGCGGAAAAGGGGGAGCTCCCGCGGCGGCGGAAGCGATCCGCGGCGGGCGGCGTCGGCTGGACCTGCTGCTGCAGCTCGGCGCCACCGTCGAGCGTCTGAGCCTTATGGGCGGCGCCTGCAAGCGCTTGGCCATGCTCGCCGAGGGGGCGGAACGGGATGAAGCGCTGGCGGCGATGATCGACTACTACCGCCAGGCCCATGAACTGGCGCAGCAAAAGACCGGTGCCGTCGATCCCTATCCCCTGCTCAACTGGCTGGTCGGCCTGCATCTCGCCGACCTGCGCAAAAAAACCCGCAGGGCCCGCGCCCCCCTGGGCACCTGGCTGAAGGAGGTGGAACAGATCGCCGACGAGCGGGACGACCGTGAACCGGATTTCTGGAACGGCATCGTCCGCACCGAATGCCTGCTTACCCGGCATCTCGCTGCCGGCGATCTCGCCGCTCACTGGAAAGCCGTCGCCGAGGGCTATCTCCGCGTCTTCCGGCGCGGCGCCACCCCCAAGGAGCTGCGTTCGGTGATCGAGCATGTCGATTTCATCATCGCCCTGCTCGACGGCGAGGCCCAGACCGAAACCCGTCGGGCGCTGCTGGAGCTGCGGAATAAGCTCAAGCTCTCCCTGGGCTAAAAAGGAGGCGGACATGGCGCAAATCCAGGTCTTATGGCTATCGGCCGGGGAACAATCGGCGGCGGAGAAAATCCTTCGTCGCCTGCGGCAACGCCTGGGGGAGGATCAGGTCGGTGTCGGCACCGGGCCGCCGCCAGGAGCGGAAGGTTGGCTGCTGCTGGTCATCGGCCCGGAAGGGGCGCGATCCCTGCGCGAGCCGATGACGAAGGAGGTCCAGCAGTTGGCCGAGGCTCTGCATCGGGGGATTCGTGTCCTGCCGCTGCTGGTCGCGGGCGCGGTGCTACCGGTGGCCGGGCAGCTACCCGAGGAACTGCTGGAACTGACCCGGCACGGCGCCCTAGAACTGAACGCAGAGCACTGGGAGGCGGATCTGGAACGGCTCTTTGCCCGTCTGCTCGGGCCGGTCGCAGGCGGCGGCCCGCCGCCGCCCAAGACACGCTCCAAATTCTTAGCGCGCTTGCGCGCTCCGGCCCGGCCGTTGTCCCGGGATCGGCCGAAAATGTCCGGCGATTATAAAAAAGCCATGCCCCCCCGTCACTCCGCGGACGAACCGGCCTCCGCGCCGCCAAGTGGGGAGGAGGAAGGACAAGAGCGGTGGACGGAATCGCCGCCACCGGCAACGGCCGCTCCCGAAAAGAGTGAGCCGGAGGAAGTCCGGCTCGGCGCGGCGGCACCGACGGCGGTCAGGCCGGGAAGCGAATTCACCGCCTCTTTCACCGCCTATGTTCCGGAACAGGAAGAAGAGGTGCGGCGCCTGCTGGCGAAAAGCAGCCCGCGCAGCGAAACCCACATGGGTCTGGCGAGTTGCCGCTGGCTTCAGGGCACCAAGGTCATGGTGCGCCTGCGCGGTCGTGGCCTGATTATCGACCCGCCGGAACAGAAGTTCGTCTGGCGGGGCGGCCGCAACCTCATCCCCTTCGATGTGGAAGTCCCCAAGGAGGCTTTGGACGAGACCGTCGTCCTTAAATTCGACGTGCTCATCGAAGAGACGGTCGTGGCCCGCCTGCGTCTCGATCTGGAAATCGGCGCCACGCCCAAAGCCGAGATGCGTCGGACCCCGGCGGTGACGCCGGCGCGTACCGCCTTCGCCTCCTATTCCTCCCGCGACCGCTCCCGGGTGCTCGACCGGGTCGACGCCCTGAATCGACACGCCGGGCTCGAATTCTTCCTCGACTGCATCGACCTGCACCAGGGGGAAGAATGGAAACCCGCCCTGGCCGAGGCGATCCACCAGCAGGAACTCTTCATGCTCTTCTGGTCCCGGCACAGCGCCGCCTCCCCCTGGGTCGGCTGGGAACTGGAAACGGCCAAACAGGCCAAAGCCAGGGATTTCATCCAGATCCAGGCGCTGCAACCGGACCTGCCGCCACCCACGGGCTTCGAAGCCATCCACGGCAGCAGCGTCTATCTCTGGGTACGGGAGGGAAACGAAGCGGTGCGCAACCGGCCGCCCGCGTCATAAAGGGGATCTTTAGCGACGAGTTGGAGGAATTTCAGGCAGATATAAAAGAAGGGATAGCGGCAAATGACCAAATGTTGGGCCTGAGATGCCAGATATTGCTAGACCCCAGATATTACCCCGGCAGCAGATTGCCGCATCGCAGATGATCCCGCAAGATAGGCTGGATTGACGGTTACTCCGCGTCCAGAAGAAATTTGCGTAACTGCATTTCTTCCCGCATGACGTGAACAATTAAAACCACACCGTTTTCTTGACGGTAAAATATTCGGCAGGGCCTGACAAATATTTCACGATAAATCGAGTTGGGAACCTCGGGTGGAACGTGGCCCGAGTCTGGAAACTGCCCAAGCCGATCCACGGTTGAAAATATGGTCTTAACAAGCCCGGCGGCAGCTTCCGGCTTATCCAAAGCGATGTAATCCGCGATGTCTTCCAATTGCTCCAGAGCGGGATCCGTCCATACTATTTCAGCCACTTCCGCATCCGCTCTTTGGCCTTCTCATGGGAGGTCGTCCGGCCCTCCAGAATTGCCCTTTCTCCCTTGGACAACCCTTCCAGCAGCGCGAGCCTGCGCTGCATGAATTCGTAGTCCTGAACATCGACCAGGTAGGCTGACGGCTGACCATGTTCGGTAATCAGCACAGGTTCCTTGCTCTCATGCAGATCAGCAAGTATTCTCGTCGCTTGACGCTTCAGACTGGTGACAAGCTCTACTTTCATGAGTGACCTCCTTCGAAGTGCCACTATAGTATCACTCTTGTCGGTTTATGGCTACTCTTGCGAGACAAGGAGACCAATCTTGACGGCTAACGACTAAGCTCACCGGCGGCAATGGAGCGTAGCGGAATTGTCGTCCGGTGCAGCGCCTTGTTATGTGCCTGATTTGAATTCAACCGTAGGTTGATAGCTATCTGACAAGCGTCCTTTTATTATTTCTACATATTCAGCTTCTATTTCAATTCCAGTAAAATGATAGCCAAGCTGTTGAGCCGCCACTAATGTTGTACCGCTTCCGGCGAAAGGGTCTAGCACAATGTTATCTTTAGATTTTGGGACTAATGTAAGTATTAATTTTTTTATCAACTCCAATGGCTTGACGGTGCAGTGTGCGAATTTCTTTTCGGATTTATTATAATAGCCTTCGAGAATATTCGACTGAAAAGACCCGTCTTCGTTGATTGTCTTAAATACGCCAACTCCGGTTTCTTGAAGTGTTTCCCAATAGTTGTTGAGAAGTGGTTTTTGAACCAACACAATTGATTCCCACTCATTCCTAAAACACGTATGCCAGCCATCCCATTTTTCCGCATCAGGATGGTTCATTTTTTCAAGTTTGCCCTTGAGGTTTAGTCCTTTTGGAATGCCAGAATGCCTTCGGTAAACCAAAACATCTCGCGTATAAAACCCGGCGTCTTCCAGCGCAACTTGCACATGAGCCGCTGTCCTAGTGCTATTGAACACAGCAACGGGAGCGCCGTGCTTACACACTCTAAATAACTCTCGGCCCCATTGTTTACACCAATTGGTGTATTCAATAGTATTATCCTGATTTCTTTCGTACCATCTAGCATTGCGCACCCCGCCTGCCAGCCCACTGCCGTATGGTATATTTTTAACTAAGGTGTTACTGTCCTTGATTCTCTCTAGCCGCCTATTGATTTCCTTGTCATCCCACTTGCGACCAATAAATTCATAGTTATATGGTGGATCAGTGATACATGCCGCAATTGAGTCGTTAGGCATTTCAGACATTACGGATGTGCAGTCACCTAAGATTATTTGATCTAAATAATGCATATTCAACCCCTGTTGATAAAGAAGGTTTTTTGATCTCTATGAAAACAAAGCCATTCATACAGATCAAAACCTGTCTTATCCTTTAAATATTCGAATGTTTTCATTCCATTGTAAACATACCATCCACCAGCTTGACAAGCTGTCATTGCAGCCGGAAGATTATCTTCTCGAAGAAATAGAAACACAGGTCGATAACCTTTTTCTGTCAGGAGGTCTCCATACTGTTTGAATTTCTTCAAAGTTCCAGAGTCGCCAGAACCTACTCTATATTTTGTGTCAATAGCATCTTTTCCGAGAACCAAGTCACAAGGTTCGTCGGCGCCGAATCTTAAAGCGACACTGAAGTCAGAGCATGTATTTTTGCAAAGCTCTACCACCAGAAGTTGCCAACACATTCCTAGTTGCCTTCCCCAAAATTGTTTGTTTTCACGCTTCAACTCTTGCGTGATGCCAAAGGCTTCCATCAAAACATCTGTGGAGTCATAGTCATCCACATAAACCTTATCGGAAAAGTTGCCTTGATATTTTTTGAGGATGTTTGAGAGTAACTATTCACCCGCCAGCGACAGGCCATCGGATTTTGGTCGCACGTCACCATCCGGCGACATGAAATCCGGCTGCTTGCCTTCGAACAGTAGACGCAAGGCTTCGGCGGCCGTGATGCCGTTTTTGCGGCAGGTCGACAGGTAACCACGAACTCGGCAGAAGATCTTGGCCCCTTCCCAAGAGCGGAAGCATCCGGAGATTTTCTGCTGAACCTTGATGCAATCGCGAAAAAAGCTCACGCGGCTTGAGGCATGAGCCAACCAATTCGGTTGTTGCCGGGCCGAAAGGCCTCGGCAAAATGTCGTAGATATCCCCGCAGCGGTCTTAATGGCTCTT
>Ga0265295_1000044_pt1 | contig 256686 bp, 239 predicted proteins | sample Munlansysbiofilm_FD_192503 | JGI IMG/M metagenome (GOLD analysis project Ga0265295, IMG submission 192503) | Leachate microbial communities from a municipal landfill in Southern Ontario, Canada - Methane capture system biofilm | ecosystem: Engineered > Solid waste > Landfill > Unclassified ...
TTGTTAGTAAAGAAGGTCAACTTTATGACAAATCGAACATTTTATTAATGCATGCGATGGGTCCTAATGTAGCTGGTGTTATTGGTTCAGCAGTTGCTGCTGGTGTCCTTTTATCGATATTTAAATAATAAAAATTAACAAGTAGGAAAGTTAAATTATGTCTGAAATTAAAGACTCATTAGGTTTAGAAAACGTTGGAATTATAAAAAGAAATTTGGATGTTGATTCATTGATTCAATTTGCTGTTGAAAATGAAGGTGCAAAAATATCTTCAACTGGTGCGTTAATGATTGATACTGGTATTTTTACAGGGAGAAGTCCTAAAGATAAATTTTTTGTAAATCAAGATCCATCAAATAAATACATTGCATGGGGAGATATTAACCACAAAGTTTCTAAAGAAGTTTATGAAGATTTATTAAAAAATTCAAAAAAACAACTAAGTAATAAAGATATTTTTGTAACAGATGTTTATTGTGGTTCATCACTTGATTCAAGAAAATCTGTTAGATTTATAACAGAAGTTGCATGGCAAGCACATTTTATTCAAAATATGTTTATTGTACCTCAAACTCAAGAAGAATTAGATAATTTTAAACCAGATTTTACAATTTATAATTCTTGTAAAACTGTTGATATGGCATATGCAAGTCATGGTTTACATTCAGAAGTTTATGTAATATTTAATGTAGAAGAAAATACAGCAATTATTGGTGGAACTTGGTATGCAGGTGAAATGAAAAAAGGTGTATTTTCAATGATGAATTATTGGCTTCCTCTAGAAGGAAAATTACCAATGCATTGTTCTGCAAATATCGGTAAAGATGGTGATACAGCTTTATTTTTTGGATTATCAGGAACAGGAAAAACAACACTTTCAACAGATCCAAATAGAGCTTTAATTGGTGATGATGAACATGGTTGGGATGATGAAGGTATCTTCAATTTTGAAGGTGGTTGTTATGCAAAAGTTATAAATCTTGATAAATCTAGTGAACCTGAAATTTTTAATGCAATTAAAAAAGGTGCTATTTTAGAAAATGTTGTAGCTGATGCAAATGGAGTTGTTGATTATACAGACGGTTCAAAAACTGAAAACACAAGAGTTTCTTATCCATTAGACCATATTCTTAATCATACTCCTGATATGAGAGGTGGTCATCCAAAAAATATAATTTTCTTATGTGCTGATGCATTTGGTGTTTTACCTCCTGTTGCAAAACTCGATAAACAACAAGCAATGTACTACTTTTTAAGTGGTTATACTGCAAAAGTTGCTGGAACAGAAAGAGGAATTACAGAACCAATTGCAACATTTTCTTCTTGTTTTGGAGAAGCATTCTTACCTTTAAATCCTACTGTTTATGCTGAACTTTTAGGTAAAAAAATAGATAAACACAATGTTAATGTATATTTAGTAAATACTGGATGGACAGGTGGTCCATATGGTGTAGGAAAAAGAATGAGTATTAAAAATACAAGAGCTTGTATTAATGCTATTTTAGATGGTTCAATTAATACTTCTGAATTTGAAACATTATCAGTATTTAACTTAGCTATTCCAAAAACATTAAAAGGAGTTGATACAGAAGTATTAAATCCTAGAAATACTTGGGAAGATAAAGTTTCTTATGATGAAACTAAAAAGAAATTAGCTTCAATGTATATAGCTAACTTTAAGAAATACTTAACTTTAGAAAGTGAATATGATTTCACAGCTGCAGGACCAGTTTTATAAGATATAATTCTCCCATAAAAAATTTTATTAGTTAAAGAGTGGTTTTTCCACTCTTTTTTTTAATATAAAAATAGGAGAATACTATGGAATTAACTGTTTTTTTAGAAAATATAAAAAAAAATCAAGAAGAAGTTGTTTATTTTTGTTGTAATCATGTTTTATCAAAAAAATTTGATATAGCTAAAGATAATTTAGATGAAATAACTCTTAAAAATTTATTTATTAATTATGAAAGCTTTACAAAATCATTAAATGATAGTGCTGGAATAATTTATAAAAAATATGAGGCAGAACTTGATGATGTCTACAAAGAGATTTGTAATCTTTTTAATGAAGATTTTGATAATGCTTATTTATTTAACTATCGGCTAACAAGAGTAAAAAATCAAGAAGCAAGACAATTTTTAGATATTGAAGATAAAGATACTCAAGAAACAGTTATTCAAAAATTTGAAGATAAAATAAATACTATTTTGGAATCAAAGTATTATAAAGAAAATAAAGAAAAATTATCAGAAAATTTAATTATTCCCCAAAAAACTTTAGAATTGATAAAATCAGTAGCAGGGATGTACTAAATAGAGTGTTTTTTTAACACTCTATTTGTATTTCTTCAATTATTTCTAAACCAAAACCTTGTAATCCAACAAAAGAGTGTTTTCCTCCACTCGTCATAAGTTTAATTTGTTTTATATTTAAAGAATTTAAAATCTGAGCCCCTATTCCATAATCTTTTTGTGATTCTTTTTTCTTCATTTCATCACTTAAAAAAATAAGAACTCCTCCTTTTGATTGTAAAAAGTTTATAGTTTTTAATATCGAGTGTAATTTTTCATCATTTAAAAATAAATTTATATCAGGTAAAATAGTATGAAATTTTATATGGCTTATTGATTTAATTTCACCAAATATTATTGCTGTATGAATATTCCCTAAATGGTCTTTAAATTCTTTTCTTATTACATTTGTTGAAAAGAAGTTTCTATTCTCACTAGAAATTTCTTCTACAAGTTTTTCATGAGATAATCTATATTCAACCAAATCTGAAATATAAATTTGTTTTAGATTATGTTTTAATGCAAAAATATCTAAATCATCTCGTCTTGCCATTGTTCCATCTTCTTTCATAATTTCACAAATAACAGCTTCACCATTTAAACCAGCTAATTTACATAAATCGATACTACCTTCCGTATGTCCTGTCCTAACTAAGACTCCTCCATCTTTTGCAATTAATGGAAAAATATGTCCTGGTCGAACTAATTCTAAAGGATTAGAAATAGGATTTGATAATATTTTTATAGTATCATCTCTTTCTTTAGCGCTAATGCCAGTGCTTGCATCTGCTGCATCTACTGAAACTGTAAATGCCGTTTCATAAGATGAAGTATTTGAGCTAACCATTGGATTTAATTGTAGTCTATTTGCTGTTTCTTTTGTAACAGATACACAAATCAAACCTTTTGCATGTGTTGCCATGAAGTTTACTTTTTCAGGAGTACTTAAAGGGGCAGCATAAACCAAATCACCTTCATTTTCTCTATCTTCATCATCTAACATAATTACCATATTACCTTTTTGAATCTCTTTTATAGCTTCTTGTACTCTTTGTATTGCATTCATATTTCTTCTTTATTAGTAAGTATTTTTTTATTAAATTATTATATCAAAAAATTCAAAATTTAATCTAAAAAGACTTGACAATAGAAGTATATTTAACTATAATTCGGACACTTAAAAGCTTGGGGTATCGCCAAGTGGTAAGGCAACGGTTTTTGGTACCGTCATTCGAAGGTTCGAATCCTTCTACCCCATCCACAAACACTATAATATCGCGGAATAGAGCAGCTAGGTAGCTCGTCGGGCTCATAACCCGAAGGTCATAGGTTCAAATCCTATTTCCGCAACCAATCAAAAATTCTTTCTTTCTTTTTAATTAAACTTAAAATTTTTATTTATGGTATATAATTAGTTATAATTAAAAAATTAAAAGGATGCATTAAGTAATGAAAAAAGTTTTATTAATCATAATATGTATATATGTAGTTAGTAATTTATATGCAAGAGAAGAAAATATTAATATAAATGATCAAAGAATTTATAATAAGCTTATATCAGATCAATTATCTCAACTTAATATAAACTATAAATTATCAATTGATGTAAATATTACAATTGATGAAGATGGATATTTTTCCTATTCAATATTAAATACTTCTGATATTGAGGGTTTTAATGATAAATTAGAAAAATTTTTAGATGAACAAACAAGAAAAAAATTTCCTACTTTTAGAAATCAACCTTTTACAACAAAAATAACTTTTATTCCAGAAGACATAAATCTACCATCAAAGGATAAATTTCATAATAGATTTATAAAACAGTAAAATTTTTACTATTTTTAAGTATCTTTAAAGTTAGTATTCAATATAATTCCAAACATTGTTTTAAGGCATTAAAATTTATATTTTATTTTATAAATTTACTTCCTTTTTTCATACAACTTTAAAAATTTATTTTAGAATGATGTCTTATGTCAAGGTAGCTCAGCTGGCTAGAGCGCTGGTCTCATAAGCCGGAGGTCGAGAGTTCAAGTCTCTCTCTTGACACCATTTTAAAGTAAATCATACTTTTTTACGCTGGTGTAGCTCAGTTGGCTAGAGCAGCTGATTTGTAATCAGCAGGTCGGGGGTTCGACTCCCTTCACCAGCTCCATAATTCTAATTTTTTTTCTCACAATATAAGAAATCATTATAAGTTTAATTATAGATAGATTAATATGCGCGAGTATTAATTTATATAAGTATTTGGAGTTTTATCTCCAAATATTTTATAAAATAGCAATTTTTTTATCAATAAAATAATTTCTTTCTCTTACTTACAAAAAGTAAAGTAATATTACTTTAAGAATGTATAAGTTAAAATTTCCAATAGAATCAAACAAAAAACTGAAGATGGAGAAAAAGATGATAGAAAAACAAATACCATTATCTGTATTAGATTTAGTTCCAATCGGTGAAGATTTTACAATAAATGAAGCTATAAAAAATAGCACTAAATTGGCTCAAGCTGTTGAAGAATTCAAATTTAATCGTTATTGGATTGCTGAACATCACAATATGAATGGAATTGCAAGTGCAGCAACATCTGTAATACTTAGTTATATTGGAGCAAATACTAAAAAAATTAGGATTGGTTCAGGTGGAATTATGTTACCAAATCATGCTCCTTTAGTTATTGCTGAACAATTTGGAACTTTAGAATCTCTATATCCAAATAGAATAGATTTGGGCTTAGGAAGAGCTCCTGGAACTGATAGAAAAACAATGTTAACATTAAGAAAAGATATTTATAATGATGGTTCAGATTTTCCAATTATGCTAGATGAATTACAATTTTATTTATCAGATTATCAAAATAAAGATAGTATAAAAGCTGTTCCTGGATTTGGATTAGATATTCCTATTTGGTTGCTTGGATCTAGCACATTTAGTGCTCAATTAGCTGCACAAAAGGGATTACCTTTTGCTTTTGCTTCACATTTTGCACCTGATTTAATGGAAGAAGCAATAAAAATTTATCGCTTAAATTTCAAACCTTCAAAACAATTAAAAGAGCCTTATATAATAGTTTGCATAAATGCAATTTGTGCAAACACTTTAGAAGAAGCAGAATTTCTAGCAACAACTGAACTTCAAAAATTTTTATATATTCAAAGAGGTGATAATAGATTATTACCAAAACCAACAAAAGATATGAGTAGTTTGTGGGAACTTTGGGAAGAAAGAACTATAAAAAATAAGATAAGAGAATCTATTTGGGGAACACCTGAAATTGTTAAAAATGGACTTGAAAAACTTGTAAAGAGAACAAATGCAAATGAAATAATGATAAATTCATGGATTTATAATCCAGAAGATAGAATAAAGTCTTATAAACTTATTTCTGAAATTTGGGGATTAAATTAGATTAAAAAGTACCTAAAAAAGTACTTTTTAATTTATATTGTAATTTCTTTAATATCAGCAATTTTTCTAAATCCTTGATACACAAGGCCAATTAAATTTTTTCTATTTGTTTTAATTTTTACATCTTCATGATTTACAAAAACATTATCAAAGAAATTATCAAGTTGTGGTTTTAAAGCAAATAAAGCTTCTAATTCTTCATCAAAAGTTGCATATTTTTTAAATTGAGCTTCATGGAATTTAGTATATAACTCTTTTTCTTCATTGTTTTCAAATAAATCTTCATCAATTACAAGTTTACTATTAATATCAATATCTTTAATAATATTTGCAACCCTTTTAAATGTAGCAACATACTCTTTGAAATTGTCACTTTGAACGATTGGATTTAAAGCACAAATTTTTTGAGAAATTTTGTAAATATCTGTTTCACCACCAGCAAGAACTGCTTTTAAAACAGTTGGATTAACTTCAAATATTTTAAATAATCTTTCATTGAAGAACTCTATTAAAACTTTTTTATCTAAATTTTTATAACTTGTTGATAATTCATCAATGATTTTTGATAAATCAATAGGAAGTTTATGTTCAATTGCAATTTTTACAATTCCAGCTGCTGCACGTCTAAGACCAAATGGATCTTTAGAACCTGTTGGAATTTTTCCAACACTAAATAAAGCCATTAAATTATCTAGCTTATTTGATAAAGCAACAATTGATGAAAATACATTTGAAGGAAGTTCAGAATCTTCACCAGTTGGTAAATATTGCTCTTTTAAAGCAAGTGAAACTAAGTCATTTTCATTTGCAATTTTTGCATAGTAATATCCCATAAGACCTTGAAGTTCTGTAAATTCATAAACCATTTCAGACATTAAGTCAGCTTTAGAAAGCATAACTGCTCTTTGAACTAACTCTTTTTCTTTTACATCTAAAATTTTTGCTAAATATGATGCAATTTTTGCTTCTCTTTCACATTTGTCATACATAGAACCAAGACCTTCAACAAACACAAGTTTTTTAAGACCTTCATTTGACAAACCATTTCTAATATCATTTTTATAAAAAAACATAGCATCAGCTAGTCTTGGTCTTAAAACTTTTTCATTTCCAGCAATAATATATCCAAAATCATCTGTTTTTGCATTTGATACAACAATAAAATTATTTGATAATTTTCCATCTTTGTAAACTGCAAAATATCTTTGATTTTCTTTCATCGATGTTACAATTACTTCTTCTGGCAATTCTAAAAACTCAATATCAAATTTACCTATTAAAGCTGTTGGATATTCTGTAATTGCAACAACTTCTTCAAGTAATTCAGTATCAATTTCAATTTTTACATTGTGTCTTTGTTCAATATTTTTCATCTGTTCTAAGATGATTTTTCTTCTTTCATCTGGATATAAAATAACTCCATTTTTATCAAGTTTACAGAAATAATCCCCTGCAAAAGAGTAAGTAAATGGTTCATAAGAAACCATTCTATGTGCAAATGAGAAATTAGAAGATTTAACTCCAAAAAGTTCAGCATCAACTATTTCTTCACCTAAAAGAATAGATAAACTTCTAATTGGTCTAATAAAACTATCTGTTCTACTTGCCCATCTCATAGATTTTCCAAAGTTCAAAGAAGCAACAAATTCATTTACCATATCATTTAGTAAAGTTTTTGATTCACTACCAACTACTTCTTGTTTAAAATAAAGAACTTTTCCTTTACCTAAATCAATTTTATCTAAAGCAGATACATCAACTCCACATTTAGTAGCAAAACTAATAGCAGCTCCTGTTGGAACTCCATCTTTATAAGCTATTTTAATAGGAGCTCCATATTGTTCAACAGTTGAATCTTCTTGTTTAACTTGAAATTCTCTATGCCATAATACTAATCTTCTTGGTGTATAAAAAAAGTCAAAATCACATAATAATCTATTTTTTTCTAATATATCACTCCATTTTTTTTCAATATTTGGTAATTCGTTTAAAAACGGAATTGCTGGTAATTCTTCAACACCAATCTCAATTAATAATGGTTTATTCATCTACGTTTTCCTTCTTAGAGTTATTGATTTTTTCGTTTTCTTCAATTTTATCTGTATGTTTTTTGATTTGTTGTCTATTAAAATTTATGATAAACAAAGCAACCATAATAACAAACATAATAAGTATTATTGTGTCTAATATATCTTTCACATTTTTCCTAATTTATATCTAATAAAAGGCTAATATTCTAACTAATAATTACTTATTCTTTAGTAAATCAGCCAATGTTGAGCCTTCATTCATACCTGGCGTTTTAAAAATATCTTCTTTATTTATATGACATTTTTTGCATGATGCCAAATTTTGATGTTCCATTCTATTTGATTGTATTAATTTATTTTGAGAATGACAAGCAAAACAATCTCCACCACATTCAACCATTGTAGTTGGCGTTTTTGTATGACAAGCTATACAAGAAGTTAAAACTTTATGGTGTTCTTCATTGATTGAGTTTTTTAAAGTTGCATGACAAGACATACAATCTCCACTACATGCGAATGAATGGAAATATAAAGTAAATATTAATATAAATATTTTCATGATTATAAAATCAAATCTTTATATATAACTCCATCAATTTCATTTTTTGCAATGTTTTCTAACTCATCATTTGATTTAATAATCGCTAAAATCTTAGAATCATACATATAGTTATCTGCTATTTTTTGTAGTTTTTTAGCTAACTTTTTTTCACAAATAATATATTTTACATTTAAACTATTACAATAAATAGCCTCTTTTATACTTTTTACGACAACTGCACTTGTTAATTCATTTTTAAAACAATATTTTAACAACTCTTCATTATAAAAAAATGATAAAGCTGAATTTGCTTTTGTATTTTTTATATCTTCTATAGAATTTATTAAATTCAATTCTTCAAATGGAATTAAATCATCTCCAATTATAATCATTTTAGTAACCTATTTATTTAATAAACACTCATTTGAGCAATAAAATTTACCATTACTTACAATTGCTTCTTTTTTAGAAACATATGTTTTACAAGTTGGGCACTCTACCATATCATCTGTAATCATTTCGTCTTTTTTATTTATCTCTTTTTCTCTAGTTTTTTTAAATAAAAAAACATAAACTAAAAAGGCTACTGCAATTACTAATATAACTTTTAAAACCATTATTAACCTTTTATATATAAATAGTTTCTATCTTTTCTATTCACTATTTTATAATTATTTACTTTAGCTATTTCAATCTCAACTTCAAGCATACTACCTTTGTAAAAAAGGTATGAACTATTCTCTTTTTTAATATTTTTTGTAATATCCAAAAGTAAAGAAGTATTTGTAACTGCTCTTGAAGTTATCAAATCAACTTTTAAATCTTTAACCTCTTCTACTCTATTACATAAAACAGTTAAATTATCAAGTTTTAAACTAGCTTTTACAAAGTTCAAAAAAGACACTCTTTTTATTCTTGGCTCGATTAAATAAGATTTTACATCTTTTAAAGCAATTGCAAGTATAAGTCCAGGATAACCTGCACCTGTTCCAATATCTGCAAAACTTTCATATTTATCTATAAAAGTTAAAGGATATAAAGAATCTAAAATATTTTCATTTATATCCTCTTTTGTTAATCTTCCGCTTAGATTATGAACACTTCCCCATTGCTGTAAAAGTTTTGTAAAAACTTCACAATCACTATAAAATTTTTCATCAAATTTTAAATTATTTGATTCAAGTAATTCTTTTAACATTAAAGTAAATGCCCCATTTTCTCTTTTTTTGTAGCTAAATACTCTTCATTGTATTTATTTGCTTCGATAATTGCTGGGATTCTTTCAACTATTTCTATTCCTAAACTCTCAATATACTCTATTTTTTTAGGATTATTTGTGATAAGTTTTAATTTTTTTACACCTAAATCTTCTAAAATATATCCAATAATAGAATAATCTCTTTCATCTTCTTTAAAACCTAATTCCAAATTAGCTTCTATTGTATTTCTTCCTTGGTCTTGTAAAGAATAAGCATTTACTTTGTTAAATAGACCAATATTTCGACCTTCTTGTTTGTGATAAATCACTAAACCACCATTTTTAGCTATAAAATCTAATGCTAAATTCAACTGTGCTTGACAGTCGCATTTTAGGCTTCCAAGAGCATCTCCCGTTAAACATTCTGAGTGAATTCTCACATATGGAATTTCAATTTTTTCAAAATCTTCACTCATAATCGCTAAATGTTCTTGAATATCATCTTTATATGCTTTTATTTTAAAATTTCCATGTTTTGTTGGTAATTTAGCGATATTTGACTTTTCAATATTCATTTGTATTTAAACCTTAAACTGTTAAAATCCGAGGATTATAACCAAAAGAGGTAAATAGAATGTTTAAACGATTTAGAAGATTAAGAATTAATGAAACACTAAGAAACTTAGTACAAGAAACAGTTTTAACACCTGATGATTTCATCTATCCATTATTTGTAAGAGAAGGTCAAAATATAAAAACTGAAGTTGCATCAATGCCTGGTGTTTATCAAATGAGTATTGATGAAATTTTAAAAGAGTGTGAGTATTTAGTAAGTATAAATTTAAAATCAATTATTTTATTTGGAATTCCAGATACTAAAGATTCAGTTGGAAGTGAATGTTTATGTGGGGAGAGTATAATTGCAAGAACTATTAAAGCAATTAAAGCAAAATTCCCTCAAATGTTTATCGTAACTGATTTATGTTTTTGTGAATATACAGACCATGGACATTGTGGTATTTTAGACCCAAAAACTGGAAGTGTTGATAATGATAAAACATTAGAAATCTCTGCTCAACAAGCAGTGGTTCACGCTAAAGCTGGAGCTGATATGATAGCACCTTCAGGAATGATGGATGGGATTATTACTACTTTAAGAAATGCACTTGATGAAAATGGATTTAAAAATCTTCCAATCATGGCATATTCAACAAAATTTGCAAGTGGATATTATGGACCATTTAGAGATGTTGCTGAATCAACTCCAAGTTTTGGTGATAGAAGAACATATCAAATGAATCCAGCAAATAGACTTGAAGCAATTGAAGAATCACTTGAAGATGAAAAAGAAGGTGCAGATATTTTGATGGTAAAACCAGCACTTGCATTTTTAGATATTGTTAGAGATATTAGAAACCAAACAAATCTTCCTTTATGTGTTTATAACGTAAGTGGAGAGTATGCTATGCTTAAACACGCAGGACTTGCTGGATTAATTGACTATGAAAGAGTTATGATGGAAACAATGATTGCATTTAAAAGAGCAGGAGCAAATATCATCATCTCTTACCATGCAAAAGAGGTTTGCGAAATTTTAAGAAACAACTAAAAATGAGCACAACTTATCAAGAAGCAATTGAAAATTCAAATATTGTATCAAAAACTGATATAAATGGAATTATCACTTTTGTAAATGATGAGTTTTGCAAAATCTCTGGATACTCTTATGATGAATTAATAGGTCAAAACCATAACATAGTAAGACATCCAGAGGTACAAGCTTCAAGTTTTGAACTTTTATGGAAAACTATTTTAGATAAAAAGCCATATAAAGCAACTGTAAAAAATCTTACAAAAGATGGAAAAACTGTCTATTTAAATACTACAATAACCCCTATTTTAGATGAATTTGAAAATATTATTGAATTTATTGCTATAAGATATGATGTAACTTTTGAGGTTGAGCTCAAAAAAAGTTTAGAGCAAAAAGAAAAAGAGCTTGAAGAGTTAAATCAAAATCTAGAATTAAAAGTAAAAGAACAAACTAAACAGTTAAAAGAGCTAAATAAAACTTTAGAAAAAAGAGTTCAAGAAGAGATAGCTAAAAATGATGAAAAACAAAAACTTCTTTTTTGGCAGTCAAGAATGGCGAGTTTAGGACAAATGATAGGAAATATTGCCCATCAATGGAGACAACCTCTAACTGAGTTAAATCTTACTTTGTTTAATATGAAAAAATCCTCTTTAAAAAAAGATGAAAAAAAAGTTGAAGAGTTATATAAAGAGAGTAAAAATCTAATTTCAAGTATGTCAACAACTATTGAAGATTTTATGAACTTTTTTAATCCAAGAAAAGAGAAAAAAAGTTTTGAGATAAAAGATAGTATCAATGAAGCTTTAACTATTTTAAAAAAACTAATTCAACAAGAAAATATAAAAATCAAGGTTGATGTTCCTACAAACTACAAAGTTTTAGGTGTTTCAAATGAACTATCACAAGTTATTATAAACCTAATTCAAAATGCAAAAGATGCTTTTATTACAAATGATGTAGAAGATAAAAATATTTTAATAATTCTAAAAGAAGATTTAGACAAAAAATATTTTTTACTTGAGATTGAAGATAATGCAGGTGGAATTAAAAAAGAAAACTTAGATTCTATCTTTGAGCCCTACTTTACAACAAAACATAAATCACAAGGTACTGGACTTGGATTGTTTATGTCAAAAATGATTGTAGAAAAGAGTTTAGAAGGTACTTTAAGCCATAAAAATAGTGGAAATGGCTCAATCTTTACAATAACAATTTTAAATGAGAAAGAGTAAAAATGCAAGATATATTAAAAACTCTAAAAATCTTAATAGTTGAAGATGAAAAAAGATTAGCTCAACTTTTAAAAGAGGCTATAAATGATTCATTTTACAAAGTAGTTATTGCAAAAGATGGAACTGAAGGTCTTAAAAAATATAAAACTTTTAAACCTGATATTGTAATCACTGATATTATGATGCCAAAACTTGATGGTTTGGATATGACTATAAAAATCAAAGAGATTGATTCTAATATTCCTATAATTGTGTTAAGTGCACACTCTGATAAAGAAAAACTTTTAAAAGCTATAGATGTTGGTATAAATAAATATTTTATCAAACCTTTTGACCCAGATGAAGTAATAGAACACATAAAAAAGCTCTCAATAAAAATAGAAAAACAAAAGATTTCCATACTAAAAGATGATTTTATTTTTGATAATAATAGCTTCTCTTTACATAAAAATGAACTATTAATAAATCTAACAAAAAGGGAAAAAGAGTTTATATATTTACTCTTAAAAAACAAAAACTCAATAGTTAAAACCCAAACTATAAAAACTTCTCTTTGGAATGAAGAGGTAAATGATGAAAGATTAAGAACCTTTATAAAACGATTACGTCTAAAAACTTCTAAAGATTTAATTGAAAATATTTCAGGACAAGGTTATTTAATTTCTGTATTGAATAACTAAATTTTTACTATCAATTAAACTTTTATCTATAGCCCTACTTTTTTTGATATTTCCTATATTTGATGAGGTTTCTATAAAGTTTTGTAAATAATAAATACCTTTATAATTTAAACAACTGATAGTTTCAATCATAAAATTTATATCTTTTTCATCTAAAAGCCTTGTATTTATCGTAGTTCTTAGTTCAAAATTAAAGCCTATTTTTATTAGATATTTTATAGTAACTATGACTTTTTCATAAAGATTTGTTGCTGTTATTTGAGAAAATTTATATTTTGGAGCTTTAAAATCAATAGCTATAAAATCAACCAAAGCTTTTTTTGTTAAATTCTTTACTAAATTTAGATTTGTTCCATTTGTATCAAGTTTTATTTTAAAACCTAACTCTTTTATTTTTTTACAAAAGATTTCTAAGTTATGTAAACTTGCTTCACCACCACTTAAAACAACGGCATCAAGTAAACCAACTCTTGATTTTAGAAACTCTAAAATTTCTAAAAAACTATAATTTCCTTCTTTTGTATAAACTAAACTATTATTATAACAATACAAACATCTAAAATTACACTTTATAAACCAGATTATGCATGACATTTGTCCTACATAATCCGTTGTTGTAAATTTTGTAAAATCATAAATTAGTTTTTGATTCTGTAAATTTAACTCTTTGTTTGTGTTCACCTTTTTTTCCTATATTAAAGCTTTCAATTGGTCTATGATAACCCATAACTCTAGTATATATTATACATTTAGTTCTTTTTTTCATATTTTTCTCAAGCAATTCTTGATTTGTCATCTTTTAACTCCTTTTTTAAAATCTCTTCATCACATTTTGGGCAAAACTCATGCTCACCTTCAATATATCCATGAATTTCACAAATAGAAAATACAGGAGTTACAGTTATGTAAGGCAATCTAAAATTTGAAATTACATTTTTTACAAACTTTCTACAAGCTTCAAGTGATGAAATTTTTTCTCTCATATAAAGATGAAGAACTGTACCACCTGTATATTTGCATTGTAATTCATCTTGTAATTCCAAGGCTTCAAATGGGTCTTCTGTAAAATCAACTGGAAGTTGAGAAGAGTTGGTATAATAAATATTTTTATCAAAGCCAGCTTGAATAATATCTTTGTATCTTTTTTTATCCTCTTTTGCAAATCTATAAGTTGTTCCTTCTGCTGGTGTTGCTTCAAGGTTATATAGATTTCCAGTTTCTTCTTGAAATTTGACCATTTTATCTCTCATAAAATCTAATATTTCGATACAAAATTGATTTCCTATTTTTGTTGAAATATCAATATTTTCTCCAAAGTAATTTTTCAACATCTCATTCATACCATTTACTCCAATAGTGGAAAAATGGTTATTAAAACTCTTCAAATATCTTTTTGTATAAGGATAAAGTCCTCTTTCATACATACTATTTATAAATTTACGTTTTATTTCTAGACTCTCTTTTGCTAAGTCCATTAGCTCTTCTAATCTGTTTAATAAACCATTTATATCATTTTTATATAAGTATCCAAGTCTTGCCATATTGATTGTAACAACTCCAATACTTCCAGTCATTTCAGCACTACCAAACAAACCTCCACCTCGTTTTAGAAGTTCTCTTAAATCAAGTTGCAATCTACAACACATACTTCTTACATGTCCTGGTTTATATGCATGAATATTTTCTATCAAATTCCCTTTTTCATCTTTTTTATATTGACTTCCTATAAAATTTTGAAAATAAGAACTTCCTATTTTTGCGGTATTTTCAAAAAGTAAATCTGTATTTTCTCCATACCAATCAAAATCTTCAGTTATATTAACCGTTGGAATTGGAAAAGTAAAAGGTTGTCCTGTTTTATCACCCTCTGTCATAACTTCATAATAGGCTTTATTTATTAGATTCATCTCTTTTTGAAAATCTTTATAAGTTAATTGTTCAAACGAAGTTAAACCTCTTTTTTGAATCTCTAAAAATAGCTCTTCATCATAAAAATTTTTAAATAAATGTTTTTGATTTCTTGTTGGAATTTGCTCTTTCAAATCACTTGGAACCGTCCAATCAATAGTAATATTTGTAAAAGGACTTTGTCCCCAACGTGCAGGAACGTTAAGATTATAAATAAAACTTCTAATTGCTTTTTTTATCTCTTTATATTCAAGTTTATCTTTGAAAACATAAGGAGCAAGATATGTATCAAAACTACTAAAAGCTTGAGCACCTGCCCATTCACTTTGAAGTATTCCTAAAAAATTTGCCATTTGACCTAAAGCTTCTCTAAAATGATTTGGTGCATCACTTTCTACTCTTCCTCGTACCTTATTAAATCCCTCATCAAGAAGAAGTCTTAAACTCCAACCAGCGCAATATCCACTCAAACAATCTAAATCATGTATATGATAATCACCATTTCTATGTGCATATCCTTGTTCTTTTGTATAAATTTTATCAAGCCAATAATTTGCTATTATTTTTCCAGCACAATTATTTATAAGTCCAGCGTGAGAATATCCTGTATTTGAATTTGCTTTTATTCTCCAATCACTTCCAGATATATACTCTTCTATTGTTTGTGTTGAGTTTATATATGTTGTATCATCATTTATTTGTAAAATCTGTTCTCTTTGGATTTTATGAAGATGTCTATATAAAATAAATGATTTCATAACTTCAAAATATCTTGCTTTATAAAGCTCTTTTTCAATAATATCTTGAATATCTTCAACAGCAACTACTCTTTTACACTTTAATTCAAATAGGACATTAAAAAATACCGAAATATCATATTTGTTATTTACACTTTTAAAAGCCTTTTTTATGGCATCTTCTATTTTATAAGATTCAAATTTTTGTTTAGTTCCATCTCTTTTTAATATATCAACTATCATTATTTTTTCCTTTCAATAGATTTGTAATTCTAGATGAGTTGTTCTTAATAATATATAAGCATTTTTGTCACAAAAGTGTCATTTTATGGGAGTTTTTTTAATAATAAATTTTAATTTGAATATATTTTATCCTTAATTTTTCAAAATTTTAAGATATTCTAAAGTTAAATTAAATAGAATGTTTGTTTTTATTAATTACAGAGGAAATAAAATGAGACATTTCTTAACATTGGCTGATTATACTAAAGAAGAGATTTTAGAAATACTTGCTTTAGCTAAACAAATCAAAGAAGAGACTAAAAGAAGAGAATTTAAAGATTATATGCCTAAAAAAACATTAGGTATGATTTTTGAAAAAAGCTCTACAAGAACAAGAGTATCTTTTGAAACAGGTATTTATCAGTTAGGTGGTATTGGTTTATTTCTTTCATCAAATGACATCCAATTAGGTAGAGGTGAACCTATGAGTGATACATCTAGAGTAATTTCTAGAATGGTAGATATGGTGATGATTAGAACTTTTGAACAATCTAAAATTGAAGAATTTGCAAAATATTCAAAAGTTCCTGTAATAAATGGTTTAACAAATGAATACCACCCTGTTCAACTTATGGCTGATTATATGACTATTCAAGAAGCTGGATTAGATAAAGATTTAGTTGTGGCTTATGTTGGTGATGGTAATAATATGGCTCATTCATGGCTGAACTTATCAGCTAAATTAGGTTTTGAACTTAGAATTGCAACTCCTAAAGGTTATGAAGTAGATTCAACTATTTTGGCAAAATCTTTAGAAATGGCAAAATTAAGTGGTGCAAAAATCACTATTACAAATGATCCAAAAGAAGCAATAAAAGGCTCAACTGTAGTTACAACTGATACTTGGGTTTCTATGGGACAAGAAGAACAAAAAGAGAAAAGAGTAAAAGATTTTGCTGGATATATGGTAGATTCAAATATGATGAAATTAGCACAAGATAAAGCTATTTTCTTACATTGTTTACCTGCATATAGAGGTTATGAAGTTAGTGATGAAGTAATGGAAAGTTCTCAAAGTCTTATTTTTGAAGAAGCTGAAAATAGATTACATGCACAAAAAGGTGTAATGGTTTGGCTAGATAGAAAAAGAGACGAGAAATAATGATAGACTTCGCTAAGTTTGTAAAATATTCAAAACCAGGGCCTAGATATACTTCATATCCAACAGCCCCTGAGTTTAGTGAAACTTTCACACAAGAAGATTTAAAAGAGTATTACAAAAATCAAAGTGATGATAGAGCATTATCACTTTATATTCATATGCCATTTTGTAGAAGTGCATGTTATTTTTGTGGTTGTAATACAATTTTTACTTCAAAAGAAGATAAAAAAACTAGATATATTGAGTATTTAAAAAAAGAGTTAAATATCTTAAAAAATCATCTAAATACTTCAAGAGTTGTAACACAAATGCATTTTGGAGGAGGAACACCTACTTATTTCTCTCCTTCTCAACTTGAAGAAGTTATAACTGCAATTAAAGAGATTTTCCCAAACTTTAGTGCCGATGCAGAAATCTCTTGCGAAGTAGACCCAAGATATTTTACTGTTGAACATATGAATGTTTTAAAAGCTGGTGGTTGTAATCGTTTGAGTTTTGGAGTTCAAGATTTAGATGAAGAGGTTCAAAAAACTATTCATAGAATTCAACCATTTGAATTAACTCAAAATGTAATTAAAATAGCAAGAGAAGCTGGAATTCACTCTGTAAATACGGACTTAATTTATGGATTACCTTTTCAAACAAGAGAGAGTTTCAAAAAAACTTTAGAAAAGATGATTACACTTAATACTGATAGATTTGCAGTATTTAATTATGCTCATGTTCCTTGGCTTATGAAGACTATGAGAAAATTTGATGAAACAACTTTTCCAAAACCTCAAGTTAAACTAGAGATGTTAAAAGATACTATTGATTTCTTTACATCAAATGGTTATAAAATGGTTGGAATGGACCACTTTGCAAAACCAGAAGATGAGCTGTTTAAAGCAATTGAAAAAGGTGAATTACATAGAAACTTCCAAGGTTATACAACTAAAGGAGGTGCAGACTTAATAGGGATTGGTCTTACATCTATTGGAAATGGTGTTGATTATTATGCACAAAATTTCAAAGATTTAGAACCTTGGGAAAATGCAATTGATAATGGAGATTTACCAGTATTTAAAGGTTATAGATTAAGTGATGATGACCAATTAAGACAATTTGTAATCATGGAACTTATGAGTAACTTCTCTTTAAATATTACAAGAGTTGAAGAACAATTTAAAATAGACTTTAAAGATTATTTTAGTGATGCACTAGAAGCTTTAAAAGAGTTTGAAGATGCAGAACTTGTAAAAATAAGTGATGATAAAATTGAAGTTTCACAAACAGGAACTATGCTTATTAGAAATATCTGTATGCCATTTGATGCATATTTAAATAAAATTCCTGAAGAAAAAAGAAGATTTTCTAAAACTATCTAATAAAGTAGCTTTTCAGCTACTTTATTCGTTGCCCTCTTCCAAAAACTAGATATAAAATTGCTCCAATAACGGGGAAAAAAATCAGTACTAAAATCCAAATAATTTTGTTATAGCCAGTAAATTCATGTTTTAAAATGTCAATTAAAACATAGATATATAAAATAAAAGTAAAGACTACAAATACCATCATAAAAGAAGACATTAAAATACCCATCATTTTTAAACTCCTTTTTAAAAACTCTCTATATATTCATTCATTAAAGAAAAATCAACATTTTCATCAATTTTTATCTCTAAATCCATTAAATAAAGATTTTTTATATTAAACTCTTTTAATTTTACCAAATCTTTTCCAGTAGTTAAAATAGCATAATCTTTATACTCTTTTTGAATTTGTGAAATTTCCTCTTTTGTAAAAGTATGATGATCTGGAAAACTTATCATTTTTATATCTTTTGGTAGATATTCCAATAATCTTTTAGGTTTTGAAATTGCTGTTATTAAAAGAGTTTTATTTGGAAGTTCTTTAATATTTCCATCTTTTTTTATAGTAATAACTCTTTTAAAATCTTTTCCTTCAAGTAGTTCTATATCTGCTTGAGCATAAAAACCTTTTGGTTCTCTATATCCACCACTTGGTAAACAAAAAATATTTGTAGGTTCATCTTTGGGTCTTAAAAGAATATTGAATTTTGAAATATGATATTTTGAAAATCCATCATCTAAAAATATGATTTTGCAACCTAATTCTTTTGCTTTTAAAATTGCAGTTACCCTATTTTCACTTACAATTACAGTTGCTTTTGGTAAAGAGTTTGCTAAAAGCATAGCTTCATCACCACTTGTTTTTACATCAACTTCTATTTTTCCTCTTAAACTTACAACTTGTAAACCTTTTGAAGTTCTTCCATAACCTCTTAAAATTATACAAACATCTTCATACTTTGAAGCAAGATTTATTGTTACGGGAGTTTTACCACTACCACCAACAATAATATTTCCTACAGAAATAATTGGTATTCCAAACTCTATTTGTTTTGCCATTGCCCTTTTTGTAAGAATAATTAGCATATAAATAAAAGTTAAAGGTAATAATAAAAAAGAGATAAGTTTTTGAAAGTTATTTGGAAAGAAGAGATACTCTTCAATCCATAAATAAAATTTTTGTTTCAACTTAGTTTAAACCCATTGTGATGCAACTTCAATTACTTGGTCACATACATAGTTTACATCTTCATCACTAAGCCCAGCATAAATTGGAAGTGATAAAATTTGTTGATAGTTATTTAAAGCATTAGGAAATGCTGTAATTTTTATTGAATATTTTGTTTTGTAATAAGATAAAAGATGTAATGGAATATAATTAAGTCCAGTTGATACTCCTCTTTCTTTTAATGCTCTTGCAAAAGCATCTCTATTTCTAGAAATTTTTATAATAAATTGAGTAAAAATATGTTCATCTTTATGAGGTAAGATTGTGATATGTTTTACATTTGATAATCTTTTTTCATAAAGTTTAGCTATCTCTTTTCTTCTTTTTATAAATCTATCTGTTTTATTTAATTGTGCTAACGCATAAGCTGCATCAAGTTCAGATAAATCATATTTATGACCAATATCAACAACATCATAAACATAATCAAGATTTCCATAACTATCATATGCAGTTGTAAGTGCGTGTGTTCTTAGAAGTTTTGCACGATTTGCTATCTCTTCATTATTTGTTACAATAACTCCAGATCTACTGATCGCATATTTTGAAGGAGATGGATTTGTTGAAAAAATTGTCATATCAGCTCTTAAATTTCCAACTTTTTTCCCTTTATAAGTTGCACCTAAAGATGCTCTACAATCTTCTATTAAAATAATTCCATATTTTTCTACAATATCATAAATTCTATCTAAATCAGGAGCTTGACCACCAATAAATGTAATAATAGCTCCTCTTAATTTTTTAGAATCATTATTTGCCAAGGCTTCTTCAAATTTATCAATATCAATATTCATATCTTCCATATTAATATCAATAAAAATTGGTTCCGCATCAAAATGTCTTACAACTTCAGGAAGATTTATAAAAGAGTTTACAGACATTAAAATTTTATCTCCTCTTTTAAGTTTAATAGCACTTAGTGCTAAATGAACAGCAGCTGTAGATGTAGCAGTTGCAATAGCATATTTTGCACCAATATATTTTTTTATTCCATCTTCAAATTCTAAAACTTTTGATAAGTCGTTTTTTGAATCCAAAACTGATTTAATTTGATTAAATTCATCATTATCAATTGTTGCTTTATATATTGCAATATTTTTTGCCATTTATCAATTCCACCTTATTTTAGCTATTGTTGGTAATTTACCTTTAAATGAGTTTGCTTTTACTCTATAATCTATTTTATCAATAAAAGGTTCATCAAAACCTAGTTTTATTAATTCATCTTTTGATTTATTCTCATCAATCATTGCTTTTAATAAATCATCCATTTCTTTATAAGTATGACCCAATTCTGATTCATCACTTTGCCCTTCCCATAAATCTGCACTAGGAGCTTTTCCTAAAATAGATTCAGGAATTTTTAAATATTTTGCAAATTCAAACTCATCACTTTTATAAATCTCTCCTATTGGATTAATTGCACAAGCAATATCTCCAAAAATAGTTCCATAACCTAAAAGTAATTCACTTCTATTTGAAGTTCCAACAACAAGTGATTTTTCTCTTGAAGATACATCATATAAAACTGACATTCTCATTCTTGCAGAGAAATTTCCAATTCTAAGTTTATCTTCATCCATATTTTTTATAAATGCACTAACCATTGGTTCAATTGAGATAATTTCATATTTGATATTAAATTTCTCGCATACTTCAATTGCATGTTCTGTTGAACTTTTTGATGAAAATTGTGATGGCATTAATACGCAGTTTAAATTATCACCAAAAGCTTCTTTACATAAAATAGCAACAACAGCTGAGTCTAACCCTCCTGAAAGTCCTACAGTTACTTTTTTAAGCCCTGTTTTAGCAACTTCATCTTTTAAAAATAAGATTAAATCTTGCTTAATTTTTTCCCAATTTATCATTTTTAATCCTTTATTAAGTAATTATATCTCATCTTTTTTTGTTTTTTCATAAATTTCATCTAAATAATTATTACTTATTTTAGATATGTTTTCTTTTCTTAATTCCAACTCTTTTTGAATATTCAAAAGTTCTTCTTCATCAAAGTATTCAAGGTATTTAGGATTTATTTCAATACTATCATTTGGATTTATTTTGATTAACTCTTTTATATTTTCTATTAATATTTTTTTCATAATTATTCTTTATTAAATTTATTTAAAATTTCTTCTAAATATAGTTCCATTTTTTCAACACCAATATCACTTTGTGAATTTTGACAAGATTTACAACAACTTCCAGCGTCTGTTAATTCAGATAAATCTTCAAGAGTTTTTGCACCTTTTTCTTTAATTGAATAAATGATTTCACCTAAAGTTACGTGTTTACAATTACAAACCACAAAAGAGTGAGGGAAACTTCTAGCCATCAAATTCCTTCTTTTTCACTATTTAAAATATCTTTACAATATATCTTTTTCTTAATTTTTCCAAAATCAGCCTCTTCAAATATACAAAATCTACAATCTGTTCCAGCAGTTGTAATATCTTGAATATCTCTAAGAGTTTTTGCATTTTGAGTGATTATTGCATCTTCAATTTGTGCAATTGTAACTTTTTTACAGTTACATACTTCATAAGTTTTAGGAAAATTTAGCAATTTTTATAAACCTTTATCTTTTTTGATGATTTCATATGCTTCATTTATCTCTTGAAGTTTTTTTGTAGCTTCATCAATAATATTTTGACTAGCTCCTTGTCCTGCTATAATATCTGGGTGATGTTTTTTTACTAAATTTCTATAATTTTTCTTTAATGTTGCTGCATCGTCATTTGGTGTTGACTGTAAAATTTCATAAGCTTTTTCTAAACTTGTAGCTTTATTTGAAGCTTGTTGAGCATAAAATGCTTCGAAAGTTGAAACTAATCTATCAAAATCCTCTTTTTTGATTTTTAATGCATTTGAAATATCTTCTGTTATCATCTTTTCCGTATTTGAAAACTCTTTATCAATAAATGCTAAATTTATTAGATATTCCATGATTTTTAAACGTTTATTATAATCATTTCTTGTTAAAGCATATAATTTTTCACTAATTACAATAAGATTATCAAAACTTTGTTTCTCTGTTTCATATAAATTCTTTAATTTAGTTCTCACTTCTTCAAAATTTTCAAAATGACTTGAGATATCATTAAATGTATGTTTTAAAAGTTCAGCTTCAAGTTCACTAACTTTTCCATCGGCTTTTGCAACTTTTGCCATTAAAGCTACTAAAAGTCCTGCTTCGTGGTGTAATAAATCACCTTCAAATATCTCTTTTCTTTTTAAATTTATATTTTTAAACTCTTCTGTTTTATAGTTTTTTCCTATAAAAAATAAAATTGCAATTACAACTGCTAAAACTACTAATTCCATATTTTCCCTTATATTCTAGTTTTAATTTTTGGTTGATTTTAACAAATTTTTAGTTAAACCACCGATAAAAAGGTGTAAATATTAACTACTGTGTTGCTTTTGTGTTAAATCAAAATTTATAAGAACTCTTTTTTCTGCAACACGTGGAATATATTTATAATAAACTTTCTGTGTTAAAGATGGACTATCATGTCTTAACATATAACTAACCCATTCTAAACGCTCACCATAAGAAAGTTTTAAACTTGCAAATGTGTGTCTAGTTTGATGTATTCCTCTGTGTTTTAAATTAAGTTGTTTTAATAGCTTTGTAAAGTGATAAGATATTACAGATAATGTGTTATATCTTTTGCCATCATTTAAAAAAACATAACTATTTCTTAAACCAGTTAATTTTAATTGATTCATAAAATATATTTTTGATTCAATAGGTAAATCAATAATAGCTAAAGAACCTTTTGTTTTTGGTGTTTGCTCCACTCCATATTTTATAGTTCTTTTAATAGATATCCTATTATTTTTTAAATCTATATCTTCCCATTTTAAACCAAGAATTTCACCACCTCTTAAACCAGTTGTAAATGCAACACCTAAAAAATTTTTCAATATTGAATCTGTTGAAAGGATTAAATTTACTTCTTCAAGTGTAAAAGGATTTTTTTCATAGTTTGATTTTATTCTAGGATAAGAAACAACTAAAGGGGAATATTTAATATAATCTTCAACAATAGCACGTTCAAAAACTTGTCTTAAAATTACAACAGCAACAGAACGAGAGCCTCTATCTGTAAAAAGTTTATAAAAGTTAGATATATCAATAGCCTTAATATCTGTAATGTATTTATCTTGAAAGAAAGGTTTGATTTTAGTATTATAAACAGAGTAATAACACATAATTGTACTTGTTTTAACTGTTTTTTCTTTTTCCAAAAGTATTTGTTCACAATACTCTAAGACAAGTGGAGTTTTAGCAGAAACATTAAATTTGTAAAAGAACTCATCATTTTTATGATACGACTCAATAAGTTTTCTATTTTTAGGAGTATCTTCTAATTTAGTAGATACCCTCTTCCCATTTATACGAATGTATAAAATACCATTTCTATTATAAAACGTCATAGGTTTTCCTTTTGATATTTTATAATCGCACTTTCTATAAATATTATTCTAACTTTATTTCTATTAAGCTGCTTTACGAAGTGTACATTTTCTTTTAGTCTTCCATCTTCAATCATATTATAAATCGTAACTTTTGAAACATTTAAAAACTTTGCTACATTTACTAATCTTGTTAAATTTGGTTTATTTTTATTTGAAAAATTATGAAAATCTTGTTTTAAATTTTTTAGTTCTTGTAAAAGTTCAGGTATTAACTCTAAATTTTTTAAATCAATAATCATTTTTTACTCCTTAAAATAAATTTTGATGTGATACAAACGGAATATTTAAATCATGTTCAAATACTCTTGAAAATTTAACTTTTTCAATAGAACTCATAAAGGGATTAAAACTAAAATCTTTTACAAATTCATTCATATTTGTTGGTCTTTGATTTAGGAATCCTCTTTTAATCATTTCATTTTTAACTAATTCAAAATGTACTAAATCTAAAGAGTCTATATCTGTATTTTCTAAAATATGATAGTAGTTATTTAGTTGGTAATCTTTTAGTTTACTTGGTATTACTGGAAGTAAAACAAATTTATTTAAAGTTTCACTATGTACATATTTTACAAAGTCATTTACAAATACAGAAAGAGCCTTTTTATGTTCTTTTTTCTTATATTCTAGTTTGAAAGTTTCATTTAGTTTTATTCTACTTCTTAGAATTAAATCTGTATTTTTTTGCCAAACTGTGATATCTTCAATTTCGCCAGTTTCATAATTAAACCGCATATATGAGTAAGTTGTATTTTCAAATAACCTATGGATTTGATTGTTTTTTAAAAGTTGGGTAACTTTTAGATAATCATTTTTTTGGTTTTTAAAGAAGTATCTAATTTTTCTATAAATTGTAAGAGGTGCTAAAGTACGAGAGCATAGAAATCTTCTAATATTATGTTTAATATACCAATATGAAGCAAATTGAGTTGATTTATCATTCTCATTTTTAAATGTTTTTGTTACATACTTCATAATATAAGCTATTGCACCACCAGCTGAGTTATACCAAGTATATTTAAAATCTAAAGATTTTCTATTATTTCCCCATTTTACTTTATTTGTAAAATAGTCATAGAATTTCTTTTTAATATCCAAAATGTAATCAGTTGGAACAAATAACATAGCGTGTAAATGTGGAACTCCTGACTTATGAGGTTCATAAACTCTAAAGTAAATAAGCCCATGTCCTAATTGTTTTTTCATTTTTTGAAAAATTCTAAGATTAGTAAATTTATTAAATATTTGAGTTAATTCTTTTGCAGTTTCATTTGGTTTTATTTTTAACTCACCATTTACATTACACTTGTGATATTTAGAAGGAGCTGTGATTGTGCAAAAAACTGGTTTTAAATTTAAATTTTTTGCATAATCAAAGATACTGTTAATTCTATTGTTCATTTCTGCGAAATACTTTTTAGGATTTAGATTTGCAGAGTATGTAAACTCTAAAGCTGATTTTGACTCATCTCCAAAATCGAAAAATCTACTTGTAATATATTTTCTTTGTTCTTCTAGTTTTATATCAATAACTTGGATATCTTCTTTAGTAATTCCGTACATTTCTATTTCTCCTATTTGGGTGTAGTAACTTTTTTAAAAGTAATCAAGAACTTTTTTGTTCGTTCCTCACAAAAAAGTTTTTTATTACTAACCCATTTTAAACCTATAAAAGGTAAACCATTTGCTCGTTAAACTATTGGATAGATATTAATTAATAGGATAGATATCTTCCAATAGTTCCCACACTTTTTAAATTTTATGATTTAAAAAGTCGTGGCTTAATTTTTTTCTTTTTTTAATGCTTTTCTTTCTCTTTTCTCTTGAGCTAAAGCAATCTTTCTTAATTGAACTTCTTGAGATTGTTCTCTTTTATATTTGCCTTTATTTAATTTTTTTAATCTTTCTCTAAAATAATCAGGATTAAACACTAAATCTTTATTCATTTTTTAGCCTCATTAATTTCTTTTCTAGATTCATCAAGAAATTTAATAAATTTTTCATATTCAGCAGAATTTTGTAATAAATACTTAAGTAAAACAACTTTTAAAACAAGAGCTCCTGCAGAGTGATAAGAAGATATATCAATGGAATTATCTAAAGAAGAAATATTATTATCAAAACAAACAGCTTGAGAGCTAACCAAATTAAAATCAGGAGTATAAATATTTTTTAAAGCCTTTCTTTTAAGTTCTTTTACAATTTCTTTTTTTTCTTTATAAGTAAGACCTTTTTTTCTTAAATTTTTATATGCATCTATCATTTTTTATCCTTTAAATTAGTTTTTTAAACCTAAGATTTCATTAACTCTTTTTTGATGTTCTAAAGATTGAATTTTTTTATTTGGAACTATCACATTAAAGTTATTATCTGTGTAATCATTTTCATCAATAAGTTCAAGTAAGATAGTTAAATTTGAGTTTGTTAAATCATTTGAATTTGTTTTAAACAACCAACCTAAAAAAGGTATATCACCTAAAAAAGCACTTTTTTGAGTATCTTCATAAGTTTGTGTTTGATTAATACCAGTTAAAACAAACAATCTATTTTTAGAAAGAGAAAATACTTGTTTAATATATGATTTTGAAGTTTTAGGAGTATTTGAACTATCTAAGATGATTTCATTTGTAAGTTCTAGATTAATTTGAACTTCATCATTGAAAATCTTTGGAGTAATAGAAATCTTTAACCCTACATCTTTATAAGTATAAGAATTTGTTGTTTTAGTATTACTATCTTCAACAGTTGTAGAGCCTGAAAGATAAGGAATATTTTTCCCAAGATTAAAAGCAACTGGTTCATTATCTGAAAGGGTTAAAGTTGGGCTTGCAACAAGTTCAGTAATACTATTTTGATTAAGTAGTTTTATAAAAGAAGTAAAATTATCTTTTTGAGTATTATCAACATTACTTGCAACTTGAAAAGGATAAGCTAAAAGATTAAAAAAGAAATTAGAAGATTGATTTATATTTTGAGTTAATTCAGATCCATACTCTTTTATTTTATTTAGGTTTGTATCAAGAATAGTGATTTTTACTTTTAATTGTTTTGGAGTATTATCAACATAAGAAACAATCTTTTTTATATTTTCATAATCTGATTGAGTAGATTTTAAAATAAGAAGTTTAGAAGATGGAATAAAAGTAAATTCTATATCTTTATAAACTGCAAAAAGAGTTTTAATATATTCAAAATCTATTTTATGAAGTTGGATAGTATTTACTATTAAATCTTTTTTTTCTTCAACTTTTTTTCTAACCAAATAAAAATTATTAGTTTTTATTAGTTCATAATCTTTCATTTTAACTGCATTTTTAAAAGATTCAAGAGTAAAAGAGGAATCATTACTAATAACAATAATATTTTCATCTTTTAGACTATCATCAACAATAATTTCAATATTATTAATTTGACTTACAAATGTAGCAAATTCAGCCATATTTATTTCTAAGTTTTCAGCTTTAATATTACTGAACAATATTAGCCATAGGCAACATAGTGTTAAAATTTTCTTGGTCATTCCGTACCCCTTTTTCTAAGAAATTAAATTTGTCCTCATTTACAAGAACATAGATAACTAATCTACTGTTTTTTATTTCAGTAAATTTTTTATCTATATCAATGTTTAAAAGATATGTTTTTAAAATATTTGAGGGAATTTCAACAGTTGTTTTATTATCAAGTTTGTAATAGCAAAATTTAGAAAAGCAATTAAATTTAAATAGTTTTAGTTTATTATTTTGTATTAGATCATTGTTAGTTAAATTATTTAAAGTATTATCCGAATTTATAGGAGTTTGAATAGTTTTTAATTCTGAAAAAGTCTCATTTTTTATAAAATTTTCTGTATTAGGTTCTGTTTTTTGTGATACTTCTTGAATTTCTGTCATAGGTTCAACTGGAACAAAGTAATATTTTAAAATCATATAAGTAAAAATAATAAGTAAAAATAAAAATCCAAATGAAATAATTAATATTTTTTTAATTACATTATTCGTGAATACTTGACCACCACTTATATAAGATTTATAAATAATATCTAGTTTTTTAATTTTAACAGTTTTATAAAGTTGTTTAGCAACCATTCTTGAATTTGGAAAATATTTATAAGTAAAAGAAGTATTAGCTAAATTAAATGTAGACGGAACAGCTCTTACAAATTGTTCACAAAAACCTTTATATTTATAATGAACTAAAGAAAGATTTTGAGTGATAAGAACAATTTCACAATCAAAATGTCTATGATATGTAAAAAAAAATATTAATACATTATTAGATTTATCTAAATAATTTTGACATTCATCAATTAAAAAAAGAGTATTAGAAATACCAAGTTCAATAGCTTTAGTTTTTAAAGTGTCTTCATTTATTGAATCATCTAAATAAAAAATATGAAGTAATTCTATTTTTTCATAAAATTTATTAAAATTAAAAGAAGTATCTAAATTTTCATCATAATCAAAAGAATCTTTATTATATGGAATATTTGTTCTAAAATATTTTATATTTTTATTAATTACAAATTTAGTTTTTAAATAATCTTTAGTTTTTTTATCTTTACCAAAATAAGTATAAAGTCTGCAAACAGATTCAAAAGATTTTCCTGCACCCATTACACCAGTAGAAAAAACAACCATTATATAAACCTTGTTGTTAATTCTAAAGCTTTTTTCCCACTATAAACAGTAACTAAAATTAAAATATAATTTTGTAATCCTTGAATAATTCCAAAATAAACTAAATAATTAAGATAAGGGAAAGAGATAACTAAAGGTTCAACCAACTTAAAGGCTTGTTGTAAAATTAAAAATTCTAAACTAATAATAAAAGCAATTAATGCAACAGAAATAACAACTTTTTTAAAAAATTTACTTAATACAGTGAAAACTTTTTGTAATAGTCCAGATATAAGTGTTCCAATAAAGATAGCAAAAGCAGGCATTATTTATCCTTTATAGGTGTAGATGAATTCATAAGAAATTTAAAAGCATGTATAAATCCCATTAAAGAAAACAAAAAAATTACTATAGTTGCTAATTTATCTAACCCCAATTTTTCAAACATAACAGAATCTAAAAAAACACCAGTAAAAGTGTGTCCAAAGGCATTAAAGTTATAAGCCAACCCAATAGGAGGTAATCCAGTAGTTGAAATAGAAAAAAAAGAACTAAACAAACTTAAAAGTTCTGATTTTAAAGAATTTGAATATTCATTAAATTTACCGTTTAAAAATCCAGTTACTTCTGAAGTAGCTTCTTTAACTTCCTCAAAATTTTTAGAATCATTTATAAATTCATCAAAGCCATTAATAAATTCATTTGCATCTGTTATTGTTGGTTCTTCAATTGGAGTAGTAATAGATGTTTCACTATTGAGTTTTTTTAATTCTTTAGTAATATTTTTAAGTTCTCCCAATTGATTTTCATTTAGAGCCTTAACAGAATCTAATTTTTTATTAGTTTCTTTAATATTAGTGTTTATTGCAGTTGCGTTTGTATTTGAAGTGTTATTTAAATCTTTCAACAAATTATTTAGAGAATTTTCTGTATTAGATTCAGAATTTAACTTTTTCATTCCTGCATTCATTTCACACAGCATTTTTTCTTGTAATGTTAAAGAACTATCTTGACAAGAATTAGCTGCGGGTGTATCATCTACGGGAGTATCATTAGTATTAGGATTATCAGTTTCATTTGTAGTATTACCATTAGAACCTGGACCACCGCCACCAGTAGAAGTACCACTTCCACCACTAGAACCTGAGTTATAGTAATCACTTCCTAAATTTTTAACTGATGTTGTACCATCTGAGTATGTAGTTGTTAGAGTTCCATCTGTTGTAAGTTCATAAGTAGTACCACCAACAGACCAAGACTTAGTACCATTTGCAGAAGTTGTAACACCAGAGTTTGGAACATCAGGAACAGTAGGAGTTGTACCCTCATCACCACCATCGCCACCATTTTCAGGAATAGAAGATTTTGAACAACCCCAAGAGGTATATCCATTACCATTTCCATTTACAACCATAGTAGAACTAGATTCATAACCATCATTACAATTAGGTTTATCATTCCCTTCATCATCCATCATAACACCATCTGAGTTTTCAATTGGTAAAGCTTCATTTGTATTAGGATTACAAGTATATGCAACACCATCCTTTTGGAATAAATCTCTACATTTTTCACCACCAAGTGGATCAGGATTAGGAAAAACTCCATCGGAAGTAATAAGAGCATTATCAAAATAATCAGAATCATGAAAACCATCTTGATTATTTTTACAATTATCAGAATGCATGTCCTTTCTACAATAAAAACCTTTTCCACCATCCACATAATGACCAAAAACAGGATTAGGACTACAATATTGTACTTGACTACCAACATAAAACTCAAAACGATGAATATATTGACATTGTGCATATAGAAATTGATTAAATATAAAGAAAAAATATATAGATAGTATTTTTTTCATGTTACTACTTTAATAATCTAAGAGCTGAGATTATAGGAATAAGATACATTCCTAACGTCAAAAAGATTGAAACAAAAAAATTAAATGCAGGTTCATTTTCTATTATTGTAAATTGAATGATTTCCATATTAAATTCCTAAAATAAAAAATAAGATTGAAAAACCGATTAGAATACCAGTTAAAGACATAAGGAAGTTATATTGTTCTTTAGTCATTCCATAATAAGTAGAATTAGAAATATAACTACATTTTCTATAAGGAATACCAATAGGAGAGTTAATAAATTTTCCATCATTTTCAACTAAACTATTCAACAATTCAATACTATAAGGTACAGTTTCAACACCATAACCAAGGTGAGAATAAGTAATTTCAATAACTGGTTCAGCAAAAGCAATAGGTTTAAATGTTTCTACACATTTACCATTATAAATAGTTGTTGCATTTAAAAATGAAATTGAGAATAATAAAAGAAATATGATTTTTTTCATTGTTAAAAATCCTCTAATTTAAAATATAAATTTTTAAAAATTATTGTTAAATTTAAAACTTTTTAAGAAGATTCAAGGCTTTAACAATTCCAAATTTTGCAAGATAAAAAGCAAAAACTAAAGCAAAGTAAATATTTAAATCTGAAAAACTAATCATTAAAGATTATTCCAAGAACTATCATCAATATCAGGTTCAAAATGATTCCCATAATCTCTCTGTATTGATTTCTTATATCTTTTATCTTCATCAAAATAAGCATGATTCTCACCATATTCTGATACAAAGTTTTCATTATTATTTCTTACTAAAACTTCTTTAAAAGGTCTTTCATAATTACTATCAAGCATACTTTGACCCAAGTCATAAGCAAAACTATTTTCATAAATCTTTTCTTTATGATGTGTTTTAGAAAGATTATTAAAGATGTCATCACTTAATGAGGGTTCACCCCAAACAAAATTTTTAGCCATATTATTTATCCAAAGTGCTTACTTCAAAAATAATTCTATTATCAACTAATGAGACTATCACGGGTAAAGTAATATTATCACCATCTTTATGAGGTAATTTCTCTTTAGAATAGACATCAATTATTTCTAAATATCCATCATTTTTTAAAACTTCAAATTGATAAATATAATAAACAGATTTATCGCCTTTTTTTTGTAAAGAATTTTTAATAACTCCATTGATAACAATTTTTGCCATAATATTTCCTCTTATAACTTTTTTTAAAAAATATTTATTTTCTAAAAGAAATTATAATAGTGGGGAAAATCCCCAACTATTTAAGCACCTCTTAGAAGTCCTAATGCTTTTTGCACACCTTTTATAACTAGGTATGAACCTGCAACAACTGAAGCCATCAGTAAGAATTCTGTCATATCTATTTTTGCATCATCAGGCAAAATAGCAGCACTTGCTTGAGTAGCTGTAATAACAGCAACTGTACCAAGAGCAAAAACTTTACTTAATAAACCAGTTTCTTTTTTTTCTGAACCCATAAGTCTCTCCGTAAATTAAAGTTATGTGCTACAAACACATATATAAAGAAAATTGAATACACAAAAGATATGTACTCAACAATATTTATATTTTTTTCTATTCGTGCAAAGAGCCATCTAGTAGAAAATAGCTAGACTTTTCTTAGTCATCATTTGAAGCCTAACGCCCTCTCGGTTGTGTACTCATTTTTAAAAATTACAGTCTTACATATCTAACGAGCCGAGATATCTTCTGTATTTTTAAAAATCGAGTCTTATAAAGTTGTCCAAAGGAAAGAACTTATTTGGCGGTTTTTTCCCTTTGAACTAAATTTCCTCGAATAAGGATATTTAAATGGATTAGGACTTACATGAGGTACGGACTCAAAGCCTAACATCAAGAAATTACTTTATTTCAATAATCTCATTTTCATCTTGAATATTTAAAACATCGCCATCTTTAGAGTTATAATTTATAAATAAATCTTTACCCACTAATTCGTTGTATTTTTGTACTAATGAAGCTAATTTATCATCTGTTGTTGGTAATTTAACAATTTGAGAAGTAGCTCTAAGAATAGGGATTTTAATTCCGTTTAATTCTTTAAAGAAAGTTGATTTCATTATAAATTTAAGTCTAATACTTGCACCATAAGGTCTTTTTGTATCTTGCATAATTCCACTAGCAGTAAAGTCAATACCGTCAAGTGTTCCATATAAGAAGTTACCATGTTCCATTAATTGGATTGGTTTAATTGTGTTATTTTGAGTTGCTTGTTTTTCTGTTGACATTTTCTAATCCTTATTTATAAATTTAATCGATTTAAACCTAACTGGCTACGACTAATAAAAAATTTTCCCTCATTTGACAATACGAACTTACAGAGGGAGTAAGAACATATTTTTAAAAATATTTTTCAAGATAAAACTAATTTTTTTTTGATTATTGGTTTTATTTTGATAAAATAATAAGTTAAACAGATATTTGATTGCATTTTTTTACAATCAATTAATCTAAATAATAAATAAACAAATGAATTATAGTACAAATTGCGAATATTGTCAAGACAATTTGTTAAGTTAAGGTACAAAATGCGAAGTATTGATAGTGTTTTATCAAGATTATACGGTAAATTAGGCATTGATAAAGATATAGATTTCTGTAAAAAGTATGATTTTAAACCAAATACTGTAAGTACTTGGAAAAAAAGAGGCAGTATTCCATATGATAAAATCATAGAAATTTCACAAAATGCGAATATTTCATTAGATTATATTTTAACTGGAATGGAAAATAAAAATTCATCAAATATAGATTATAAAAAAGAAATCATAAACAATTTAGAATTACTAAATGAAAATCAAATTAAATATGTTTACCATATTACTGAAGCAGAAAAGATAAAAGGAAAATAAATGCAACTAATAGATTTCGAAAAATATATTTGGATTCCTATATTAATGATTAGCGTAGCTGCATTAATTAAATTATTTATAATACTAATAGAAAATAAATTTAAAAAAATAAAAAAAGAAAAAGCAATCTATGAACATATTAAAATGGTTGATGAGCAAAATGAAAAATATAAAAGAGATAAAGAACGAAAAATTAAAGAAGAAAAATTAAGACTAAAAAAAGAACATTATGAAAGAGAAAAGAGAAAGATTTGAATTATTGGATAAAAAATCAAATATATTTATCATATAACAGAAGCAGAGAAAATAAAAGGAAAAGAATGAAAAATATTTTTACAAAGATACTATTAATAAGTGCAATATCAATATCATTAAATGCAGAAGTAAAAACAACAAAAAATGAATTTAGCATATTAAAGAATAAAATAAAAGATTGTCCCAAAAACAATACTTTTACAACAAAAAATCATGATTTATTTACAATTTGCAATAAAAATGATGAAACATATAAAATAACTTTTGAAGGATATAAGCATGATATTCTTGTTACAAGACCTATAAATTGTAACGATAAAAAAAGTGAAGGATACAAAATTATTGAACATGCGATTCATACAGGAAATATTGATGGATATATAAAATATATTTATTCATGTATAAGTGAAAATAAAATTTTCTTTGAAATAGAAGATAATAGATTTTATAAATAAAAAAATAAGAAGTATAAAAATATATGAAATTAATTCATTGTATTTATAACAAATATAAGATTTAGAAGTAATAAATATTATAATTCTATCATTGATATATAATCATCTTCTAATCTTGCTTCATTATTTAAACTAATAACTAATGAATTCTCAATTTTATTAATTTTATTAATTATTTTTTCTAATTCTTTATCTAACTTAATAGATTTAAAATAATTTATACTTTTTTTTGAAAGAATTTCATCTTTATTAAATGTATACATTTCATTATAAGGTGCACTAACATCTTCTCTCTTTAAAAAAATTTGATTAAAAACGATATTTTTATTAGTTAATAATTTTAAAATAATTGATGAGTAATCAATATTAAGTGTAATATCTGATGTTATAAAACAATTATCAATAATAGGCTCACTAAAACTATGTCCAAAACTCCCTATTTCATAAATGATTCTATTATGAATTCTTTTTTCTATAATTTCTCCTTTAAAACCTTCATTCATATAAGGAAATTCATAATTTAAAGAACCATCTTCTTTTAGAAAATATGATTTAATTATTTTTAAAAGTGGTAAAGAATAATTCTCAATAAAAAATTTTTTATCCATTTCATAAGATAAATATAAAAAATTTTTTATATCAAAATCATAATACTTATTTATTTCAATAAGTTTTGTATATATATTTAATTTATTATTAATACTTTTGATATTGGAAATAAAAACTGCAGCAAAATATTCTTGCATAGACCTATGTGCAAATTGATATATACCACCATCTTCTATCCATAAACCAATAGTTAATTTTAAATCTTCAATGAGATAATTATTATCAAATGTTAATTCTAGATTCTTTTTTTTAATTTTATTAAATGTTTCAACTATATATTTTTTATCAAAATCAAAATAATTATCAAAAAAACTTAAAAAACTAAATATTTGTAAAATATTATCAATAGTTTCTTGATTTAATTTAGTTTTAATTTCTCTTTCATACCCAATTTTAGTAGCATTATCATGTTCTGTAAACAAAACATCAAATACTCTACGATAAAATAAGAATTTATTTTCAGGAATAGTAGAATTCTTACTATACGTAATAATATATAGAGTTAAAAGTAAAGAATTTTCTAAAAAAGAATTTATATATTTCTGCTTATTATTTTTTATTGAACCAATGATTTTTTCTGCAAATATTGTATCTTTTACTTGTAAATTTATAAAATTATTTATATCTTCTAAATTTAATTTCTTAATGTGAAGATTTTTAAAATTCTTAAAATATTCAATATTTGAATAAGGACGTGAAGTTAAAATGTATTTATTATTTGGATATTTATCTATAAATTCTTCAAGTTTTTTTGTTATTTTTTGTTTCTCAGTTGATTTAATTTCATCATAACCATCTAAAAAAAATATAAAATCACCATCACTAAGAAGTTTTTCTAAAAAGTTATCATTAGGAGAAAGTTTAACATCTAAAATATTTTTTCTAATATATATTTCTAAATTACTTTCATCAATACTTAAATCTCTTAAAGCAATATAAATTGGAGATTTAAAAAAATCAACAAATGAATTTAAAAAAAGATGTCTTAAAAGCATACTTTTACCACTACCTGCAGCACCAATAATAGTAACACAGTTATTATCAATAAATAAATTTGAAAGAGAATTTGTTGATATATCCGTTTTATCAAATTCTAAATTAATTGGATAGTAAATATCATAAAAAGGTGTAGGTTGTCTATATAAAAGTGTTTTTATATTTTTATATTTATCTAAAGAATTAGAGTAATAATCTAAAAATCCATCATTATAGTAATAAGAAACTTCTTCTTTAATTTTATTAAATAAAGGAATAGTTTTTTGTATCATTTGACCAGAAAAAGTATCTAATAAAGATGTAAAATTAATCATTAATTATCCTTAAATTTATGAAAAATGATTATAGCAAATTATTATTAAATATATAAATATATTATTTGAAATATATTATATGCATTATATTTATAAAAAATTTAAAATTAACAATTTTGAGCTTTTGTTAATCTATCATATTCTTTATGAGAAACTAACCTCATAAAATGATAAGTTTCATCATCTAACTTATCTAATAAAATTCTAAAATATACATCAACTCTTATTGAATATCTATTATTACTTTTTTTACAAGTGATTTTTTTATATTCTAAAGATGGATGTTGTATATTTTCTTTGAAAAAATCAATTTGTTTTTCAAGAGTTTTAAAAGAAAATTTGGAATCTTTTTTTAATGACTCCAAATCTTTATTATAAGAGCGAGAATGATGAATAACCAATTTAAGTTAAGCCATTAACAATTTAGATTCGATATATCCTAAATAATTAATGTTTTTAGAAAGATTATCAAGTAAAATATCAAGTTTTTCTAACACTATATCAAAGTTTTCATTTTTACCTTTATTTCTTTTTAGAATTTCATAATCTTCATATAAATCTCTAAATTTATAAAGTAAATCATATTCTTTATCTAAATTTAGCAAAGACATATTTTTTATATCATTATTATCTAACATCATTTCTAATTTAATAGCTTTTTTATCTAAAAAAATATTCATTTTAGATAAATAATATGATAAAAAAGATAAGGCAAGTTTTGTTTTTAATCTATCAATATTATGTTTAAAATCTGTAAACAAATCCCTTAAAAACAATTCGGGATTTAATATAAATAAAGTATTATTTCTTATTGTCAGCATAATTACCCCTTACACAATCAATTATAACAATTAAATATTATTATAAAAAAATCCGACATATATGTAAGAAATCATAACATAAGAAAACTAAAAAAAGTGACAAAAAACAAATAAAATAGTAAAAAACATATATAAATACGGTATTTGATAGAAAATATGAATATTAAGCATTTTAAAATTAATATCAATTTCACCCTATAAATTGCTACAATACCCGCAAAAAGGAAAGAGGCTTTTACACCTTTTCCCTTTCTACGAAATAAATCAGTTAGTCAGACTGATTAGAGTTTCTTTTGTCTTTAAGTCGATAAGATTGTAATAAAATATATTTAGTTTGTCAATATCGAATAAAATTAACTGTGCCAATTTTGTGCCATATAATTTTAAAAAATTTAACTAAAAAAAGAAAAAATAAATAAAGATTTTTATAGAAAATACGATTATATAGGATTTTTTACTTTTTTGATTTAAAAGTAAACAACGAAAGATTAAACAAATTTTAGGTAAAATCTCTCCCTTTAAATAGACAATGGAGTTACAAATGTTTGGAATGGGCTTTATGGAAATCTTACTAATTGCAATAATTGCAGTTATCGCACTAGGACCTGACAAATTGCCTGAAGCAATGGTTCAAATTGCAAAATTTATCAATAAATTTAAAACAGGTCTTGCAGATGCTAAATCTACATTAGATAACGAATTAAATATTTCAGAAATGAAATCAGAAGCAAATAAATTTAAATCTCAAATAGAAGAGACTAAAGCTTCATTATCTCTTGATTCTAAAATTGATTTAGGATTAAATGAAATTTTAAAAGATGATTTAAAAGATGATTCAATAAAAGAAAAAACAGAAAAAGTTTCATTTAAAAAAGAGAATAAATCAAAAGAAAAATTAGATAATAAAGAGGAAAATGCCTAATGTTTGAAGATTTAAAACCACATATTGCAGATTTAAGAAAAAGGCTTGTAATATCTACTTTAACTATTGTTGCAATGTTTTTTGTATGTTTTTCTTTTTATGAACCAATATTAAACTGGATGATGGTTCCTGTTGAAGCCGTACTTCCTAAAAATTCACATATGGTTGCAGTTGAACTTCAAGAAACATTTTTCACTGCATTAAAAGTTGCTTTTTTTACAGGATTTGTTTTTTCACTACCTGTAATTTTTTGGCAAATGTGGTTGTTCTTAGCTCCTGGACTTTATGATCATGAAAAAAAACTTGTTATTCCATTTGTATTTTTTGCAACATTAATGTTTACAATTGGAGGATCATTTGCTTATTATATTGTTGTTCCTTTTGGATTTGAATTTTTAGTAAATTTTGGTTCTGCTGTTGTTACTGTACTACCAAGTATTGGTGCATATGTAAGTTTTTTTACTAAATTATTAATTGGATTTGGGATTGCTTTTGAATTACCAGTTATTACATTTTTCTTTGCAAAGATTGGACTTGTTGATGATAAAATGCTAAAAGATTTTTTTAGATATGCAGTTGTACTTATATTTATAATTGCTGCACTTTTAACTCCTCCTGATGTTTTAACTCAATTTTTAATGGCTGGTCCACTTATTTTATTATATGGAATTTCTATTTATGTAGCAAAAGTATTTAATCCAGCTGTAAAAGAAGAAGAGGAAGAATAAAATTGTTAGACCCTCTTAAAACTTCAAGTTATGATTATGATTTACCAAAAGAATTAATCGCAACAAAACCAGTAAGTCCAGCAGATAGTGCTAGACTTTTGGTTTACAATAGAAAAGAAAATAAAATCACTCATACAACATTTAAAAATCTTATTGAAATTTTACCTTCTGATTTATCTATTTTTTTAAATGACACAAAAGTTATAAAAGCTAGAATCTTTGGAGAAAAAGAATCAGGTGGTAAAGTTGAACTTCTTTTAAATAAACCTCTTTTTATGGATAGATACCTTGTAATGATAAGAGGTAAAGTAAAAATTGGAACAAAACTATTTTTTGATGAAGATTTAATTGCAGAAGTAATTGAATTAAATGAAGATGGAACAAGAGTTGTTAAATTTTTTAAAGAAGACAAAAACCTAGATTTTTTAGAGCTTGTTGAAATCTTAAATAAAATTGGACATCTTCCACTTCCTCCATATATGAATAGAGAAGATGAAAAAGAGGATGAAAAAGATTATCAAACTTTATTCGCTAAAAATTATGGAGCAGTTGCTGCGCCAACAGCATCACTTCATTTTACACCTGAACTATTGGAAAAAATTAATAATAAATATGATGTAAATTATCTTACACTTCATGTTGGTGCTGGAACTTTTAAACCAGTTGATGTGGATGAGATTTTAAATCATCCAATGCATAGTGAATATTTTGAAATAGGTATTGAAGCAAAAAAAGCTTTAGATAATGCGAAAAAAGTTTTAGCAGTTGGTACAACTGTTACAAGAACTATTGAATACTATGCAAGAACAAATAAAATTCAAGGTGAATGTGATTTGTTTTTAAATCCATCAAATCAACCAATTAAAGTTGATTATTTACTTACAAATTTTCACTTACCAAAATCTACACTAATTATGCTTATTGCATCTTTTGTAGGATTAGAAAAAACACTTGAAATTTACCATGAAGCTATAAAAGAGAAATATAGATTTTACTCTTATGGTGATGGTATGTTAATAATTTAAAGGACAAAAATGGCATATTACGTACTATTTGATACAGAAACAACAGGAAACCAAGAAGAAGATAGAGTTATTCAATTTGGTGCTATGATTGTTGATCAAAAAGGAAAAGTTGAAGCTTTTGATGAATTTTGTTCAAATGATGTTGAAATTAAACTTGAAGCGATGGAAGTTCATAATATAACTCCTAATTTGTTAATAGGAAAACCAAAAGCTACTGAAACGAGTTTTTATAAGAGATTAGAAGAATTAAATTCTAATGAAAACTTTTTAATAGCACACAATATCTCTTTTGATATGGGAATGATAAAAAAAGAGGGATTTGTAAATCAATATCAAATTATTGACACTTTAAGATGTGCAAAACATCTATTTCCTGAACTTCCTTATCATAGACTTCAATATATAAGATATGCACTTGAACTATATAAAGTAGAAGAAATAGAAGCGTCAAAACATAATATCACTATAAAAGCTCATGATGCAATTGGTGATGTACTTGTAATGAAACTTTTTTTAACAAAACTTGTAGGAAGATGTAGAGAAATTTATCCTGATTATAATCCAATTGAAAAACTTGTGGATTTGACAAAAACTCCTGTTTTTATCAAAACTTTCAAATTTGGAAAATACAAAGGTAAAGATGTAGAAGAAGTTGCAAAGATAGATACAAATTATCTAAATTGGATGAGAACAAGTATGGAACTAGATGAAGATTTAAAATATACTTTAGATAAAGTTTTAAAATCTTAAATATAAAAATAGATTAAATAAAATCATCAAAATATTCAAAATATAAAACGCCTTTTTATTAAATATTGAAAGAAATGAGAAAATCAAATAAATAATAAAAAAATAAAAAGGTGTTTTGACTTCATAAACAAACATCTTAAAATCCAAAAAATATTTAATAAAGCCATCAAAATAAATAGCAAAATTAAAAATATGTGCAAAAATCTCAAAAGGATAAAAAAAGCTAAAAAAAATTGTAATTATTGGTGATAAAAACTGTATATATGACGTTTGAGGAAAATAATAATGAACTATTGGATTAAAAATCAAAAACATCCAAATATTAAATAAAAAAAGATGGATCAATCTATTTTTAAAACTAAAATATTGAAGATATAAAAAGATATAAAAAACAGCAATAATTGAAAACCAAAATCCTAAAGAAAAAAGATATTTAGGAAATAAAGATATTACAATTAAAGCTGTAAAAAAGAGAGTTTCAAAAGATAAAATTTTTATATTTGAACGAAGTAAAAAAATACCTAAACAAAACATCACAAAAGCTCTTAAAAGTGAAGGAATTATTCCAGTTAAAAGTAAATAACAAAAAAGAAACAAAATTGTAATCAAAAGTAAATCATACTTTTTATTTCTATATAAAAAATACTTTTTATGTAAAAAAGAATAAGGAAAATATAATAACCAATAAATAACAAAAGATAAAACCACAAGATGAAAACCACTTAATGCAATTAAGTGACTTATACTGTAATTTGTACAAATATCCCTTAAATCTTTTGAAATTGGAATTGCTAAAAACAAAGCTTGGAATAGTTCCTTTATCATCTCATTTTGATGATTTGAATCTATTTTTTGTACAATTTTATCCCTAAATAAAGGAGATTTTTCTAAGATATCAAAAGAAATAGTTTTTGTATAAAATCCTTTTAGATAATCTAAAAAACTAATGTTTTTTGAAATAAAAATAATATTTAATAAATCAGATTTTTTTACATCTTCTTTTTTATCAATATTTGTAAAAAAATCATAATTATCTGCCTTTAATCTCAAAATATTAAATTCTTCTTTATTATAAATATTTAGAACTTCAACTTTTGTTTCATAAATTTCTTCATCAACTAAATCTAAATATTTACTATATTCAATAGAAATATTTAATAAAAATAGTGAAAATAAGAATAAAATTGTTACAATTTGTTTATTTTTCATTTTATTAATAATCATAAAAATTATTATACATAAAAAATCATCTGAAAGGCTTTTTCATGCAAATAACAAACTCTACTTCATTATTCAATACAACATCAAAAGATACACTTTTATCAAAAGATAAAGATGAAATTTTAAATAATTCTTTTGAATCTTTAATTGAAGAAAAAAACGAAGATAATCAAAAAAATATAAAAATAAAAAATGATGAAAAAGAAGAAAGAGAGGCTTTAGTTAAAGATTTATTATCCTTATTAAAAACAGGATTTACAGAAAGTGAATTAGAAAGAATCAAAGAACTTCTAGAAAAATTAGAAACACTAAAAAAAAGAAAGTCATCTGATGGAAATTTAACATTAAGTCAAATAGAATCAACACTAAAAGATTTAAAAACAACTTTGATTGAAGCACAAGAAAAAGCAACAGGAAGATCAGTTAGAAATATTGATGAAGATTCAAATAGTTTTTTACCACTTCAAAAAGAAATTGAAGAAAAAATAAATGGATTAAAAAATAATTTTACATTTAATGAAAATGGTACTTCTTTAAAAGAGAACCAGTTGTTAAGTATTAGTTCAAGTGAACAATTAAAACTTCTAGAACAACTAAAACAAAAAAATAGAGTATAAAACTCTATTTTTTCTTCCAAATTGACATCTGTGAAATTGTATGTTGATATTTTCTATTTGTCTCTTTTATTACAAAAGGAACATCTAAAGTATCAAGTAATTCAAACTCTAAAGATAAATTTTCTCTTAAAGTTTCAAAAGTAGTTACTTCTTTATTATCTTTTATAAATCCACCTAACCAATTCTCTTTTGGTGTATAATCTTCAAGCCAAGTATAAGGACTCAAAAGAACAAGTAACCCATCTTTATTTACCCGTGATGGAATATCATCTAAAAATCTTTGAGGATAATATAATCTATCTATTAAATTTGAACAAAATATTAAATCATAGCCTGTATAAATATCCTTTAAATTACAAGCATCACCTTGCATAAAAGTTACTTTATTTTTAATATTTTCTAAATTTAACTCTTTTAAAGAGATAGATTTTTCTTCAAATAATTCACCCTCTTTTTTAATTTTATAAATCAAAGAATCATAAAGTTTTAGTTTAACACCGACATTTATAAAGTTTGCACTAAAATCAATCCCTAATACTTCATCATAAAGTTTTGCTAGCTCAAAAGAAGCTCGCCCTACTGAACAACCTAAATCAAGTGCTTTAGATGTTTTTAAACCATTTACATACGGTTTTAATAATTCAACAGAATTTACACAAAAGTTTTTAACTCCAAAATTTCCATCAGCATAATGAAATTCACAATATTGAGAAATTAATTCATCTGTTTCATAAACATTATTATTCAGTTTTGTTCTATATTCATTAGAAGATTTTACATATCTAAATCCAGCATGCTGAAAAAAGTGTTTTCTAAAAGCATATCTTGCTTCTTTTAATGTTTCATTTCCTAAACTTATAAATGAACCACCTTTCATTAAAGCATGTCTATCATCAAAAGTTGGAGTTGTAAAATCGTCATAAATAGGATGTGTGATAAAATCATCAAAAGGATAAGTTGGAGTTAAACTCCATTGCCAAACATTACCAACAACATCATAAAACTCATCAAATTTATATTTATCAACTCTACTTTGATTAAACTGTTTAAGTCCAATATTTGCATCTTTATTCTGAGCATCTACAAAATCATAAAGTCTATAATATTCATCTTCACTTGGAAGTCTAACTTCAAATCCTAATTTTGAAGATTTATATTTACAAAAAGCTTCTGCTTCATATAAATTTACATCAACTGGATAATTAAGAGGAAGAGGAATTATTCTATTTATCTCTCTTAAGAAATAATTATCATCTTTTTTTATCCAAAATATCGGATATTTTGCTTGTGTAAAATCTAACCATTCCCTTCCTTCTTTTGAAAAAAATTCAGGTTTATTATATCCACCCTCTTTTACAAACTCTAAGTATTCACCATTTGAAACAAGATATTTTGAAGCTTGGAAATCTTTTATAAATGCTTTATGATATGAAAATTCATTATCCCAACCATAAAAAATTGGATTTTTTCTATCTTTTTGTAAAATAACTGTATTACCTTTTACATCAATTAACTCATTTGTAGGATAATTTGAAGAAAATTCATTTGAATATTTAAATAATTCATCTTCTTTTAAATATTTTATATCTAATTCTCGAAGTAATACAGAACTTGTTTCAATATGAATATTTTCATGTTCAATTCCCATCAAAATAATCCACATAGGTGAATCCCAATTTATTGGCATTGTAAACTCTATATTTTCAATTAAATCTAAAATTATTTCTTTTACTTTTGCTCTATACTCTTTTATTTCCTCAAAAGTTGGCCATTTATAATTCCCAGAATTTAAATCATCCCAACTCATTTCATCAACACCAATAGCAAAAATTGATTCAAACTCTTTATTTACTCTATGTTTTAAAATATTTGCTAAAACTAATTTATTTATGAAAAAAGTTGCAGTATGTCCGTAATAAAAAATAAGTGGATGTCTTAATCTATTTGCTTGTTCATAAATAAATTTTTTTTCTTTCAATAAATCAAAAAGTTTTTCATCCAATTCATAAGTTTGTAAAAACTGCTTTTTAATTTCAACTCTTTTTTCTTCAATTGTGCCCGTACTTAAATTTACGCTATCTTTTATATAATTCATTCATTTCCTTTTATACTCTTATTCAAATTAATCTATCTAAAAATTCTAATTTTTTTATTTTATTGTTTTTTTCAAACTCTTTGTATATATTTAATAATTGATTCAACTCACTTTCTCCTAAAAATGAAATGTAATTTTCAAGTTTTAAAACTACATCATCTACTTCTATTTTTAAAAGAGATTTTGAAATATAATTCTCTATTAAAACCATTCCTAATCTTTTTACTGATTTTGTTTGTTCAAGAATTTCTAAAGCATCATTTGTTGCATTCAAAACTTCATTACATAAATTCAATGAAAAAGAATTCAAAATTTTATATAACACATTTAATGCAAAATTATGTAAAACAATAGGCATTTCGTCCCTATCTCCAACAGATTCTTTCAGAATCATTCCTAGTTTTCCATATTTGATTGATTTATCAATGATTTTTTCATCTTTTATTTCTTGTTCTATATATTTACATCTATAAGAAATAGCCATATTTACAAATGTTGCTCCATATTCAAAAGCTCCAAGAGTTGGTATTGATAAACATTTTTTATAGAAAACTATTGCTTCATCATAATTTTCTTCCCACTCTTTTAGATTTGCTTTTATATTATAAAAATGCCACAACCATAATGGTTCATTATCTTCACTGTGAGAAAATAGTAATGTTTCTAATTTATTTAAAGACTCTATTGCTTCTTCTTTTAAAGCTTCATTTCTTTGTGAAATGATTATCCATGCAGCTTTTCTTTGATAATATCTGATTTCGATATCTGTTGGTTTTGAACTTTTTCCTAAATTTAACTCTTTTGGTAAACTATCATAAGCTTGTTCAAATTTTCCCATTCTTTCATATAAAGAACAAATATTTAAAGCATATTTATTTGGATTAATTTCATATAAATATTGATTTAAAAGTATTGCTTGTTCAAAGTGCCCATTTCTCTCAAATAAAAATGCTAAATCATTTAAAGCATCTATTGAAATTTTTCTATAATAAGAGTTATTTGAACTTTCAAAAGTGTTTACATCATTGAAATCAAACATATAACCAGCAATTTCAAACCAATAAAAATTTATTAATTCATATTGTTGTTTATTTTTAATTGACCTTATAAATTTTTCTAAAATTTTTATAGTTCTTCTCTTATCTAAAACTATATCTTTTACATAAAAATATAAAATCAAAAGAGATATAGGATTTTCAAATCTTTCAATACACTCTTCAATATGGTTTCTAAGATAATAAGCAAGACGTTTTTCCTCTTCACTTAAATCTTTAAAGATTACATTTTGTGTGAAAAAAACTTGTAAAGACTTTTCTTGAACTAAAAATCTAAAATCATCAAAACTTCTATTTATAAAATTTTGGAAACCAAAAATCAATTGATTTTTTGAATCATTTTCCTCTTTTATAAAGTTTTTACCACAATATTCAAAAAGCTCAAATGATATAAAAGTCTTTTTATCTCTTTGTTTTGCAATAACTGTTGAACACAGTTGCATTAAAAAATAAAGTTTTTGTTCTTTTGCGCTTAATAGAATTTCTACATCACATTTTTTAGGTATTTTTTCTGATTTTATTACTTCTAAATTTAATATTTCAAATTTATTTACTCTTTTTATAATTGTTTGTAATTTATCATTTCTGATATAAAAATTTATATTTGAAAATCTATTTACAACTCTACTTGTAAATATCTTCCAAATCCAATGTTCACTATCTTCTAAATCAAAATTATAAAGATGAATTTCCATCTTTTTATCAAAATTTGAAAGAGCCAATTCTAGTTTTCTTAATTTTCTAATATCTTTATTAAACCAAGATGAAATCAAAGTTTTAAATTCATTTCCTTCACCATCTAAAATTGATGGCATCATCAATAATCCTAAAAAGAAAACAAAAACAAAAATGAAAGATATATAATCATTAAAGTCCCAAGCAGAAGGCATTTCAAATATCATCTTCTTTAAAAAATCTTCATAAATTGATACAGATAATAAAGCTATTAAAATCACAAGAACAGAAATAACTGAAATAAAAGTTGCTATAAATCTTTTTTTCAAAAAATATAAAAAAGAAGAAGTTCCAGCAAGCAAATTTATATCTGCTTCAAACTTATCTAAACTATCATTTTCACAATATGTTACGTATAAACTATTATTTTTCTTTGTGATACAACTATCTTCTTTTGTTTTTCTTTTTGAATTACAAAGTTTTGAAATATGAATAAAACAACTATTTTGGTTCATTTAACTTTTAGTTCCTTCACGTGCAGCTTTATTTTGAACTGGGTCAGTAAAACTATAATTTCCATTTTTTAAGATAAAAGGATAATTTTCAAAAATTTTTTCAAAATCTTTATTAAAATTCTCATCATAATTTTTTAATGCATCTTTTACTATTTGTGTGTATTTTTCTGGTATAAAAGAATTTTTATCACCAGTTTCTGCTAATTTATCTTCTCTTGTAGTCATAAAAGCTATCAAATCAGCTTTTACATCTAAATTTAAAACATCTTCTTTTTTTATAGTTATACAACTATAATTTTTTTCTCTTAGCTTTAAAATTTCTAACTCTTCATCAGATATTTCTATCATTACACCATATAAAGTAGAGTTTTCACTTTTTTTAATATTTAAAAAAACTCCATTTATAGATTCATCTTCCCCTTCAAATTGTATAGATTCTACAGCATTCCAAATTCTCTCGTAACCTTTAATTTTCACAGGAAGTAAATCTTTTTGAGATAAAACTCTTTTAAAAGATTTTTGAGCACTAGAAATATTTATTAGTGAGCCAAAACCAAAAAGATACATAATTAAACCAATTTTTCTTTACAAATTACTATTCCATCAACATCAACATAAATATAATCACCTGGATAAATTTCTACATCATCAATAACTAAAGGAACACCAATTTGCCCATCTTGAACTGGAATATATTTTCTTGGACAAGTTCCTTTTGCAACAAGACCAATTTCAAAATCTTTTGTATTGATTGTATCTCTTACATAACCATTTACAATAATTCCTTCATATTTATTATCAGCTGCAAATTTCATTAGATTATCTCCAACTACTGCAAAATATCTCATATTTACATCAACAACTACTACTTTTCCAGTTCCATCATTGTTTTTTAAAAATGTTGCTAAATCTTTATTATTTTTTTCTAGTTTTACAGTAATCACTTCACCCTTAAACTTTTTATTTCCACCATACGATTTAAAATCTGGTCCTAAAATTTGTACTTTTTCACTAAACTCATCACATAAATCTGCTGTAAAAAATCCCATAAAACTATCCTTAACTATAATATTTATTAAATGATAATATTATCTCATTTTAGAATTAAATTATTCTTATTTAGTAATAATTACACATTATTTATACTAATAAGTTATAATTTTTTATTACAAAAAGGATTTTTATGAAAAATTTATTCCAAATTTTTTTATTAATATTTTTATCATATTTTTTAAGTGGCTGTAGTGCTAAAAAATTAACTGTAAGAACTTTACATCCTTCAAAAATTGAAAAAGAAAAAATAAATACAGTTCTTGTTGAAAGATTCAGAAATGATGATGTAAATCAAACAATAAGTTTAAAAAATAAAATAGCAAATAAAATTGTAGATAATCAAAGAGTTTTTACACTAAAAAATGATATTTTTGGAACTGATGCAATAATTACAGGAGAAGTTTTAAATTCTTCAGTTGCTTTTCAAACATATTATAGAAATGAAATAGATTATTCAAGATGTAGATTTTATAGATATGATGAAAAAAGTAAAACAAAGCATTGTATAGAATATGCTATTAGATATATCCCTTGTGAAAATAAAACATATAATGTTACAACAAATATTCAAGTTATAAAACCTATAAACAACAGTGTAATTTTTTCAAAAACTTATGATAAATCAAGTTATGAAACTGAATGTTATGATAGACCACCCTATTCATTTCCTTATTTCCCACATACAAGATTATCTTTTGATAAACATAGAATAAATTCTCAAATTGCAGATAAAATAGCTAGTGATATTTTGGATGACATTTCTCCTCATTATGTCTATTTCAATATCAATATTATCGAAGAATTAGATGATGAGAATCCAATATATACAAAAGAACAAAGAAATAGATTTGAAAACATTGTAAATCTAATTGAAGATACTAGATTAGATATTGCAAAAGCTGAACTTGAAATTTTAGATAAAGAATTAAATCAAAAAAGTTTTGAAGTAATCTATAATCTAGCTTTAATCTATGAAGCTTATGGAAAACTTGAAATTGCAAATAATTTATATAATCAAGCAAAAACTCTCACTTCAAATATTGAATATTTAGATTTAATCAATTATGGGATTAATCGTACAAATATTAATTTAGAAGAAAAAATAAAAGCTAAGTCACAACTTCCATAAAATAGGGATAAATTCCCTATTTAAGAACTTTTAACCAATATTTTTGTATATTAAATTTTTATTATAAATATTATAAATTTTAAAATTATAAAGGGTCTATAAGTGGCTATAGAAAAATTTGACTATACGAAAATTTCTGATGATTGTGTAAAGTGTGGAAAATGTAAACCTGTTTGTACAATCTTTAATATAAATCAAGATGAAGCAACAAGTCCAAGGGGTTTTATTGATTTACTTGGAGCTTATAAAAGAGATGAATTAGAACTTGATAAAACAGCAAAAGATATATTTGAATCATGTTTTTTATGTACAAATTGTGTTGAAGTTTGTCCAAATGATTTACCAACAGATATGATTATTGAGCAAGTAAGATCAGATATTGCTCAAAAATATGGTATTGCTTGGTATAAAAGATTATTCTTCTATCTTTTAAGACATAGAAAAACTATGGATTTTCTATCAAAAATGGGTTGGATGTTCCAAACTTGTGCTTTAAAAATTGACAATGCAAAACAATCAGCACTTCCACGATTTTCATTACCAATTGTAAAAAAAGATAGAGCATTACCATTTGCTGATAGTACAAGTTTTTTGAATAAATATCCTGCAAACATTCCAGCAATAAATAAAAAAGAAGAAGTTGGTAAAAAAAATAAAGTTGCAATTTTTATTGGTTGTATGAGTAACTATACATATACAAATACTGGAGATTCTTTAGTAAAAATTCTAAAAAAATTAGATTTAGATATCATGATTCCAAAAAAACAACTTTGTTGTGGAGCACCTGCATATTTTACTGGAGCTTTTGATACAGTTGATTATTTAGTTAAAGAAAATATCAAATATTTTGAAACTTGGATTGATGAAGTTGATGCAGTTATTATTCCAGAAGCAACATGTAGTGCAATGATAAATAAAGATTGGGAACACTATTTACATAATCAACCAGAATGGAAAGAAAGAGCAATAAAATTATCTAAAAAAATCTTTTTAGCTACAAAATGGTTAGAAAACAATACAGATTTAAAAGATTTACTTGCAACTAGTGGTAAAAAAATTGATACATTAGTAACTTATCATGACCCATGTCATGCTAAAAAAATGCAAAATGTTTGGCAAGAACCAAGAAATCTTTTAAAACAAAATTATGTTTTAACTGAAATGAGTGACTCAAATAGATGTTGTGGATTTGGTGGAGTAACTATGCAAACCGAAAAATATGATTTTGCAAAAGCTGCTGGTGCTCCAAAAGCTGCAATGATTAGAGATACAAAAGCACAAATTGTAAGTGCTGAATGTAGTGCATGTAGAATGCAAATTACAAACTCTTTATATCAAGCAAATGTTGATATTCAATTTAAAAATCCAATTGAATTAATAGCTGAAGCATTGGAAGATTAAAATATGGAATTTTGGCAAAATATTTATTCAAATTTTAATCCCGTTGCTTTTAATTTAGGACCAGTAGCAGTTCATTGGTATGGATTAATGTATGCGTTAGCATTAATTTCAGCTATTTTCGTAGCAAAATGGTTTATAAAACATGATAAATTACCTATTACAAATGAACTTTTTGATTCATATATTTGGTGGGCAGAAATTGGTGTAATATTAGGTGCAAGACTGGGTTATGTCTTATTCTATGATACACATACCATGTATTATTTAACACATCCTTGGCAAATATTTAACCCATATATAAATGGTGTATATGCAGGAATTTCAGGGATGAGTTATCATGGAGCTTTTTTTGGATTTATAATAGCTTCTTATTTATTTTGTAGAAAGAATAAAATATCTTTTTGGTTTATAACTGATATAGCTGTATTAGGAATTAGTGCAGCGTATATTTTTGGAAGAATTGGAAATTTTTTCAATCAAGAATTAGTTGGACGAATTACAGATGTTCCATGGGGAATATATGTAGGAGGGGTATTAAGACATCCTTCTCAAATTTATGAAGCAATACTTGAAGGTTTAGTCGTATTTATTATTTTAGCTTATTTTAGAAAAAGAAAAACATTTGATGGACAACTAGCACTTATGTATGGATTTTTATATTCATTAGCAAGAATAATTGCAGAATTTTTTAGACAACCAGATGTTCAATTAGGGTTTTTATATAGTGATTGGCTAACTATGGGGATTTTACAATCTTTAATAATTTTAGTAATTTGTGTGATAATTTTTATAAATAGAAGAAAAATAAATAGTTAAAATTAACTATTTATTTTCATTTCTTTGGTATAACCTGATTCAGCTGCTAACTCAACAATCTTATTTTTTAATAAATCTAATCTCCACCCATGTCTACTTGCAAAATTTTCTATTTCAGCATCTCTTTGTTCAGGTGTACAAAATACAAAAATTCTTTTTAAAAAAGGTTTCGGTACTTGTATAGCTATCAATTGAAAATAATTCTCTTTACAGCTCCTTGAACAAAAAGCCTTACTCATAGCAATCTTTTTTTTGCAAAATGGGCAATGCGACATTATTTATTACCTTTAATTATTAATTTGTAGAACTTAGCATTTGTAACATCTTGGAGAAACTTTGGATCTATATCATGCAAAGCTATTATATCAATAACTTTACTATCCATAACCCAACCTTTTCCAGTGTCATCTATCTTCTGTGTTTCAAACAATTGAATTAATTCTTCTTTGGAAACAATCAGTTCTTCCATATTATAACTTTTTTACTAAGATTTTGCAAACTATCATTATTAATTATTTTTAAGAATATCGATAGTATAACCTTTATTCGAATGATTTTTAATTATTTCATAATAAGTTTTTTGTCTAATTTTATTAACTATATTTCTCATTGTATAAATAGACATGTCTTTACCTTTCCATACTATATCTTTTATAGTATCATAATCAGTAATTTCATTTCTTTTAGTTATTAATAATTTTAAAAATGACTTTTCTAGTCTTGTAAAGTCAATTAATACTCCACCTGATTTGAAAAATTGGTCTCTATATTCATCAAAATAGATTCCATTTTCAAATTCAATTTTATCACCTCTTTTTGTTTGATTTAGACACATAATAACAGCTAGTTTTACATCTTTTGCTCTTAAAGGCTTAGATAAAAATGTATAAGCACCTGAATTAATAGCTGTTACGATATTTTCATTATCATCTGAACTAGAAATAACTATTTTTGGTAATGTTGGAGCTAATTGAGATAACTCTGAACATAACTCAGAAAATGAAACACCTTCAATATCTGCATCAATTATAGACATATCATAATTATTTGAACATGCTAGAGATAAAGCCTCTTCCATAGTAACTGCAATTTTCAATTCTTTGAAATAATCATCAAACTCATTTTCAATTGCTTGTTTTACTGCTTGATCATTACTTATAAAAAGTAGCTTTGCATTGTACAACTTTCTTATATTTCTTACTGTTTTTAACATATTATTACTCTTTAAATATTGGTTTAAGATATAATAATAACAAAAATTTCTTTATTTGTCAAAGAAAATTATATATTTAGACAATTTTTATCTTCATTTAAGTTCTTGCCAAGAATTTCCAATGGCAACTGATACTTTTAAAGGAACATTTAAAGCATAAATATTCTCCATTATTTCCTTAATATCACGTGTATATTCCTCAACTAACTCATCTTTTATTTCAAGAATTAATTCATCATGAATTTGTAAAAGTAATCTCATGCTATCATTATTTTTATATTTTTTATGAATTTGTATCATTGATAATTTTATTAAATCAGCTGCACTTCCTTGAAATAATGTATTTACAGCTTCTCTTAAATATGCAGCTTTTAACATTGCATTTGCAGAATTAAAATCAAATAACCTTTTTCTATTTAATAATGTTTTCACATAACCATTTGTATAAGCAAAATCTTCTATTGATTTTAAATAATTTTTTACACTTTTAAATGCTTCAAAATAAGAATCAATATAAAGTTTTGCCTCTTTTGATGGAATACCTAAAGTATCTCCTAATTTTTTACTTCCCATTCCATATAGTAGTCCAAAATTTATTGACTTTGCAATTCCTCTTTTTTCTTTAGCTTTTTCTTCACCGAAAATTTTAACAGCAGTTTGATAATGAATATCTAGGTCATTTTTAAATGCTTCTACTAAAGCCTCATCGCAACTAAAATGAGCTAATAATCTTAATTCAATTTGAGAATAATCAATTCCTACTAATTTATATCCATTTTTAGGAATAAATGATTGTCTTATTTGCAAAAGAGAATCACTTCCCACTGGAATATTTTGTAAATTTGGATTTTTTGAGCTTAATCTTCCTGTAGCAGTTCCTGTATGTAAAAATGAAGTATGTATTCTATTATCTTCATTTTTTAAGCCAAGTTCTAATAAAGGTTCAATATATGTGGATTGTAATTTATAAGCTTCTCTATACTTTAAAAGTAAAGGTATTACATCATGTTCATTTACTAAACTACTTAAAACAGCTTCATCTGTACTATAACCTGTTTTTGTTTTTTTTGAAGTATTCAAACCTAAAGTTTCAAATAAAACTACTCCTAATTGTTTTGGAGAATTTATATTAAATTCAACTTCACTAACTTTATAAATTTTATTAGTTAATTCTTGAATATATTTATTAGATTTTTCTTTATACTCCTTTAAAAGATTAACATCGATTTTTATTCCATTATTTTCCATTTCAGCTAATACATAAATAAAATCAAATTCAACATCGAACGCAAGTTTTAAAAGTTCTTCATCATTTTTTTCTTTAAAAATTTCTAATTGTCTATTAAATAATTTTAGTGTCATTAAAGCATCTTCAGCAGCATATTCACAAGCTTTTGATATATCTACATTTGAAAAATTTTCACCTTTTTTTACAACATCAAAGAAACTAATCATTTTATGTTTAAATTGTTTATCAATTTGATAATCAAGTCCAACTTTTTCATTTGTATTTAAAAGCCAAGATAAAATCATTGTATCAGCATAAAGTTTTAATTCAATATTAAAATTATGTTTAATAATCTGATAATCATATTTAAAATTTTGAAGAACTAATTTATATCTATTTAATTGAAAGATTGCTTGAGAAGCTGCCTCTTTTGAAATTTGATCTCCAACACCTAAATATGAGTGTGCAATGGGAACATAATATGCTTTATTCTTTTCATATGCAAAAGAAAAACCAACAATTTTTGCACAAGTTACATCAATATCAGTTGTTTCAGTATCAAATGCAACTATAGAATCTCTTGGAATAGTATTTATGACTAAAGATAAACTATTTTCATTATCAAGTAAAATATATTCTATTTTTTCCTCTTTTTTTATCTCTTTTGGAATTTCAGTTTTGTAAGCCATTCCATTTTTACTTACTTTTTCTAAAATTTTTGTCATATCATATTTAATTAAAATATCGCTAATTTTTAAAATAGGATTTTCAGTAGGTAAAACAAATTCTTCTAAATTATCAATTACATGACAATCTTTTGATAAAGTTACAAGTTTCTTAGAGATAAATGCCATTTCTTTACCTTCAATTAGTAACTCTTTTGTTCTTTTTTTAGTTATATTTTCAAGATTTGCATAGATATTTTCTAAAGTCCCAAACTCTTTGATTAATGCTTCTGCTGTTTTTGCACCAATTCCTTTTACTCCTGGGATATTATCTGCACTATCACCTAAAAGTGATTGATAATCAGTAAATTGAGAAGGAAAAACTCCATATTTTTCAAAACATTTTTCTTCATTTATAACTACTTTTTTTGTAGGATCAAATAAATATATTGTATCATCCTCTATTAATTGGTATAAATCTTTATCATGAGAAACAATTCTAACTTCTAAACCTTTATTTTTTGCATCATGTGCTATTGAAGCAACTATATCATCAGCTTCAAATCCTGTTCTAATAGCAACTTTAAATCCCATTTGTTCAATCCATGAAATAGCAATTGGAAGTTGAGTTAATAAATCTTCTGGAACATCAGGTCTATGGGCTTTATATCCATCATAAAGTTCATTTCTAAAAGTATTTCCTTTTGCATCAAGTGCAAAAACTACATAATCTGTTTGAAAATCTTTTCCTATATTTGATATAAAATTTATAAATCCTGTTAATAAGCCTGTTGGGAATCCATCTCTTGAACGTAAAGGTGGAAGAGCAAAATAACTTCTAAATAAAAATCCAAATGTATCTATAACTGTAATTGTTTTTTTCATAAAATCTCTTTTCTTTGCTTGTTTAAAGATTTTATATTATAATAATGTCACTAAAAATAAGGTTTTATAACAAAAGGAAAGTAAATGATTATTATACCTGCAAGATTAAATTCTAGTAGATTTGCAAATAAAATTATGGTTGATATTTTAGGATTACCTATGGTAATAAGAACAGCTACTCAAGTAAGTAGTTTAGATAAAGTTGTAATTGCAACTGATTCACAAGAAGTAATAAATTTAGCTTCACAACATGGTTTTGATGCAGTTTTAACATCAACTTCTCACAATAGTGGAACAGATAGAATAAATGAAGCTGTAAATATTTTAAATTTAGATGAAAATGAGATTATAATAAATGTTCAAGCAGATGAACCATTTATAGAAACTCAAGTTGTACAAGCTGTTATAGATAGAGTAAAACAAATAAAAGAAAATAATGAAGATATTATGATTACTTCATGTTATAAAGAAATTAGTCCAGAATTAGCAGATGATCCAAACCATGTAAAAGTAATTTTAGATGAACTTTCTAATGCTATATATTTCTCTCGAGCTAAAATTCCATATCATAGAGATCATCATGAAAGTGCATCATATTTTGGTCATTTAGGAATTTATGGTTTTACAAAAAAATCATTAAATAATTTTTGTCAATTAAACTCATCAAAATTAGAAAACATAGAAAAACTAGAACAATTAAGAGCAATTGATAACGGTCATAAAATTGCTATGGTTAAAGTTGCATCTAAATCTTTTGGTATAGATACTCAACAGGATTTAGATAACGCAATAAAAATCTTCAAAAAATAATCATAAAAAGTGCTTTATTACTTTATTTAATAAGTAAAGTAATATTAAAGCACTTTTATGCAAAACTAAGAAATAAATAAAAACGAAGGTGAATTTATGCGTTATGATGTCTTCATCATAGATAATCTTATTAAATTTAATGATTTTAAAGATTATTCACAAAAGAAACTTAGAAATACAAATATCTCTTTATTTCCAAATGTTGAAGATATGATTTATGAAATAGAATTTGTAGATGTGCTTATTGTACATATTGATTCTATTGAATACTTTAAAATTATTGATAACTACCTAAAAAATGAACCTTACATCGTTTTTATAATCAAAGATAATTCAGATTTAGCAAAAATCCCAAACTCTAAAAAATGTGATATATTATACGAACCTTTGGATTTTAATAAATTGATTTTTAAAATAAATCTTTTCATAAATAATATAAACAATCATATTTCATTGAAAAAAGAAGAAGATTTTTCAAATTCAATTATCAATAATATTAATTATCCAATTTTTTCTACTGATTCAGAACATATAATATTTGCAAATAATCATTTTTATGAACTTACAAATTGTTTTTCACTTGAAGAATTAAATAAAAAATATAAAACAACAAATGATATTTTTGAAAACGAAGAAAGTTGTATTACAGATTTAGATTTACTTTCTATTGATAATACAAAAGAAAAAACATTAAAAGTTTGTATAAAAGATTTAGAGAATAAAAAAAGATTTTTTTCAATACAAAAAATTCATTTATCTCATAATGATACAAATATTATTATATTAAATGACATTAGTCATGAAGTAGAACATAAACATGAATTATATAAACTTTTATATACTGATAATTTAACAAAATTTCCTAATCGTGCAAAATTAATAGAAGATTTACAAAATAATGGTTTAAATTTACAAGCTGTTTCTTTACTAAATATCAATTCATTTAAAGAAGTAAATGACTTTTTTGGTCATAAAGTTGGTGATTCGATTTTAATTGATGTTGCAAAACTAATCTCAAAAAAAATAGAAAATTTTAAAAATTTAAAATTATACAAATTCCCATCAGATACATATTGTATTGTAAACACAGAAAATTCTCGTGATGAGTTTGTAAATTTAATAAATGAGATTATTGAAACAATTTATAAAAATGTATTTATTTTTGAACATTATGAAATTGATATAAGAATGACAGCTGGAATTTCATTTTCAGATAAAAACAATAAATTAATAACAGCAGATATTGCTTTACAAACTGCAAAAAAAGACCATAAAGATTATTTGATTTTCTATGATGAATTGGATAAATTCCAAGAATATGAGAATAATATGTTTTGGACTAAAAAATTAAAATCTGCATTTATAAATGACCATATAGAAGTTTTTGTTCAACCTTTAGTAAATAATAAAACTTTAAATGTTGATAAATATGAATGTTTAGTTAGACTTATTGATGAAGATGGAAAAATCGTAAATCCATATTTCTTTTTAGACATATCAAAAAGGTCAAATCAATACACAAAATTAACAAAAATTGTTATTGAAAAATCATTTAAAAAATTTGATAATCTTCCTTTTGAATTTTCAGTAAATATCTCTTATGAAGATATAGAAAATAGTAATTTTTTAGATTTTATAAAAGAGATGTTAAAAAAATATAATGTTAAAAATAGAGTTGTTTTTGAAATATTAGAAGATGAAAATATAAAAAATTATAATCTTTTAATCTCATTTATTGATGAAATCAAAAGTTTAGGATGTAAAGTTGCTATTGATGATTTTGGTAGTGGTTATTCAAATTTTGAACATTTATTAAAAATGAATGTTGATTATCTAAAAATTGATGCATCATTAATAAAAAATGTTGCAAAAAATGAAAATTCATATAAAATTACAAAAACTATAATAGAATTTGCTAAAAGTTTAAATTTGAAAACAATAGCAGAATATGTAGAAAATGAAGAAATTTTCAATATAATAAAAGAATTAGGTGCTGATTATTCACAAGGCTACTATTTTTCAGCACCAATTGCAGAGCCAATTATAAATGAATTTAAAGAAAAGATAGAATAATGAATAAAGAAGTTTTAAAAGATATTTCTGTTTTATATGTAGAAGATGAAAATGATGTTAGAGAATTTACTTCTAAACTGTTAAGTTCTTTGCTAAAAAAAGTTTATACTGCAAAAAATGGTTTAGAAGGATTAGAACTATTTAAAGAGAATCAAAATAATATAGATTTAATCATTTCAGATATAAATATGCCTAAAATGAACGGTTTAGATATGTGTGAACAAATTAGAAAAATAAATAGTGAAATGCCTCTTGTAATAACAAGTGCACATAATGATACAAATTTTTTAAAAAAAGCTATCGAAGTTGGTGTAAATACTTATGCTATGAAACCAATTGATTTATATCAATTAATAGAAAGTATCATAAAAGCTATGGAGCCTATTTTATTAAAAAGAAAACTTATAGAATTAAACCTATCTTTAGAGAACAAAATAGAACAAGAAATAAATAAAATAAAATCTATATTAGATGCTCAAGACAATATTATAATTGTTACAAATAAAGATGAAATAACAAATGTAAATAAAAAATTTTTAGATTTTTTTGAAATTATGAATTTTAATGAATTTATATCTACTAAAAAAAATATTTTTGATTTTTTCCAAGAAGAGTTTGGATTTATCACAAAAGAGAAAATAAATAAACAAATTTCTTGGGTAAAATATATAAAAGATTTACATGAAATAGATAGAATTGTTAAAATAAAAAATTCATTAAATGAAGAAAAAATTTTTGCTATAAATGTTGATTATTATGAAAACAAAGAAGATTATTATGTTTTTTCTTTAACTGATATTACAAAATTAAAAGAAAAATCAAACTTACTTGAATATCAAGCAAGTCACGATAAATTGACAGGTTTATTTAATAGAAATAGATTTGATGAAATTTATTCTAAAGAGATAAAAAGAGCAAAAAGATATAACAATGATTTATCAATAATACTTTTTGATATTGATAATTTTAAAAACGTAAATGATACTTATGGACATCAAATTGGTGATGAAGTATTAAAAGAAATTGCAAAATTACTTTTAAATAATGTTAGAGATCTTGATATTTGTGTAAGATGGGGTGGAGAAGAATTTTTGATTTTACTTCCTCAAACAAATTTAGATGGAGCAAAAACTGTCGCAGAAAAAATTCGAACAGCTATTATCAAAAATTCTTTAACAGATAAAAATCTTCAAATAACTGCAAGTTTTGGTGTACTTCAAATGATTGACTCTGATGACGAAAATTCATTAATATCAAAGGTAGATAAACTTCTTTATTTGGCAAAAAATAGTGGTAAAAATATAGTAGTAACTTAAATATTACTACTATTTAAAAGTTAAAATCTTCACCTAAATAATGTTCTCTAACCTTTTCATCATTTTTAATTTCTTCACTTGTTCCGCTAGAAAGAAGTCTTCCTGCTTTCATAACATAAGCTCTATCACATATCTGTAAAGTTTCTCTTACGTTATGATCTGTTATCAAAACTCCAATATTTATTTTTGTTAATTGATGAATTATCTCTTGTATATCTTTAACTGCAATTGGATCAACTCCAGCAAATGGTTCATCTAAAAGTAAAAATTTAGGATGAGAAACTAAAGCTCTTGCTATTTCCGTTCTTCTTCTCTCACCTCCTGATAAAGAAACACCTTTTCTTTGTCTAATTGGCTCGATATTAAATAACTCAAGTAATTCTTCAACTCTTTTTTGTTGTTCATCTTTATCTTTACTAATAATTTCAGCTGCAAGCATCAAATTATCTTCAACTGACAAATCTTTAAAAATTGAAGACTCTTGTGGTAAATAACCTATTCCTTTTATTGCTCTTTTATGTAAAGGTAAAGCTGTTATATCTTTATCATCAAAATAAACATTTCCACTCGTTGGTTTTACTAATCCACAAACTGTATAAAAAGTTGTTGTTTTTCCTGCACCATTTGGACCTAATAATCCAACTATTTCTCCTGAATTTACTTCAAGAGAAATACCATGTAAAATTTGCGTTTTTTTAATAGTTTTTGTTATGTCTTTTATCTCTAATTTATGCATTTATTTTATACAGCCTTTTATTTTCTTTTTTTTCAATATTTATTAAAATAACTTTATATCCATAATCTTTTAATATTTCTTCAAGTTTTTCATCACCCCATTCTATAAAGTGAATACCCTCTTTTTCAAACTCCTCAAGCATTCCAAGAGAAATGAACTCACCTAAAGTTTTATTATAAACATCATAATGAAAAATATTATCTGAATAAATAGCTTGCAATGAAAAAGTAGGAGAAGTCACTAAATCATTTAATCCTAATGCTTTAACATAATTTTTTACAAGTGTTGTTTTCCCACTTGCTAAATCTCCCCTTAATATAACAATAGTATCTTCATTTCCAATGATGTTTTTTAATTCATCAACTAAAATATTTAAATCTGTTAACTCTAATTCAAACTCTTTTTTCAAAATAATCCTAACTTAACTTTTTAGATACTTCAATAATTTGTTCTAATTTTTTTTGAGCTACACCACTAATAATAGCCTCTTTTGCCATATCAATACCATCTTTAAAATCTCTAGCTTTTTCATCAACAATAAGTGCAGCAGCAGTATTTAGTAAAACAATATCAAGTTTTGCTCCAACAATTTTTTTAGATAAAATATCTCTTGTTAATTTTGCATTAAATTCTGGGCCTTCTCCTATAATATCTTCTTTTGAAGCCATTGGAATACCATAATTTTCTGGATTAATTTCGATATCAGTAATTTTCCCATTTATTAAAAGTGTTGCATAAGTTATATCAGATACAGAAATTTCATCCATTCCATCATTTGATGACAAGATCATTGCTCTTTTACTATCAAGCATATCAAGAGCAGCTGCTATTCTATTTATATAATCTTTATCAAATACCCCTATTACTTGTTTTGTAACTCCTGCTGGATTACATAAAGGTCCTAAAATATTCATAATTGTTCTATGTGGAATTGTTTTTCTTACAGGAGTAATATATTTCATACAAGGATGATGATTATTTGCAAACATAAAAGCAAAACCCGTTTCTTCTAACATTTTTGCAGTGTTTTCTAGACTTAAATTTAAATTTATTCCTAAAGCTTCAAGCATATCTGCACTTCCACTTTTACTTGTAACACTTCTATTTCCATGTTTTGCTACATAAGAACCACAAGCTGCAAGTAAAATAGATACTGTACTTGAGATATTAAAACTATAACTTTTATCTCCACCTGTTCCAACTACATCAATAGCTTTTTCTTTTAAATCTTCATAAATTGGAAGAGGAATAAGATGATCTCTCATTGCGCTTGCTGCACCTGCTATTTCTGCAGCTGTTTCACCTCTTTCATAAAGTTCTAATAAATACTCTCTAACTTCTTCTTGTGATAATCTATTTTCAAAAATATCATCAAATTTTAATTTTGCTGCATTAAACATTTAGTTTATCCTTTGTACATATTCTTCAATTTTTGATTTTGGAGTTGATTTAGTAGTTGGGATTTGCAATACTTTAAACTTTTCACTTTTTTCAAGATATTTTATTTCTATAATATCTCCAACTTTTACCTCTTTTGCTTTTTTTACAGCTTGGTCATTTATAAAAACAACTTTATGCTCAAGCATATCTTCAGCAACTGCTCTTCGTTTAGTAATATTAACGGCATTTAAAAATTTATCTATTCTCATAACATAGATTATAACTAAAATAAGCTAAATAATATTTAGAATCATTTAAAAGAAATTTCATACTTTAATATCAAATCTTTCATTTAATATATTACATATAGATTACAATACTATTTATTCTATTTTATTTTTTAGTTGAATTACAACTTATTTTCGATAAAATAGCATCCTTAAAATAATGTAACCATAGGATAGATTTATGAGTAAAAAAGATGTTAAAAAAGTAGTTTTAGCTTATAGTGGAGGTCTTGATACTTCTATTATTTTAAAATGGCTTCAAGATGAATATAAAGCTGAAGTTGTTACTTTTACAGCTGATTTAGGACAAGGTGAAGAAGTTGAACCAGCAAGAATTAAAGCAATTGCTTGTGGTATCAAACCTGAAAATGTTTATATTTTAGATATTAAAGAAGAATTTGTTAAAGATTACGTTTTCCCTATGTTTAGAGCAAATGCAATTTATGAAGGTGAATATTTATTAGGAACTTCAATAGCTCGTCCATTAATCGCAAAAAAATTAATTGATATTGCAAATGAAACTGGAGCTGATGCAGTTTCACATGGAGCAACAGGAAAAGGAAATGACCAAGTTAGATTTGAATTAGGAGCTTTAGCTCTTAGACCTGATATTAAAGTTATTGCTCCGTGGAGAGAATGGGATTTAAATTCAAGAGAAAGTTTACTTGAATATGCAAGAAAAAATGGAATTGAAATCTCTAAAAAACACGTTGATGAAAATGGAAATCCAAAAGCAAGTCCTTATTCTATGGATGCAAACTTATTACATATCTCTTATGAAGGTTTACATTTAGAAAATCCAGCAAATGAGCCAGAAGAATCTATGTGGTTATGGACAACTGCTCCTGAAAAAGCACCAGATGCACCTGAATATTTAACTATTTCTTATAAAAATGGTGATCCAGTTGCTATTGATGGTGTTGAAATGTCACCAGCTACATTACTTGCTAAATTAAATGAATTAGGTAATAAACACGGTATTGGAAGAGTTGATATCGTTGAAAATAGATATGTTGGTATGAAGGCACGTGGTTGTTATGAAACTCCAGGTGGAACTATTATGTTAAAAGCTCATAGAGCAATCGAATCTATTTGTTTAGATAGAGAAGCTGCTCACTTAAAAGATGAGTTAATGCCAAAATATGCTAAGTTAATTTACCAAGGATACTGGTTCTCACCAGAAAGAGAAATGCTTCAAGCAGCTATTGATGCAACTCAAAAAAATGTTGAAGGTACAGTTAGAATTAAACTTTATAAAGGAAATGTAACTGTTGTTGGAAGAGATTCAAAAATGTCTTTATATAACGATGCTTATTCAACTTTTGAAAAAGATGAAGTTTATAACCAAAAAGATGCAGAAGGATTTATTAGATTAAATGCTTTAAGATTTATCATCGCTGGAAGCAATCCAAACAGAAAATAAGCTAAAAGTGGAATTTCCACTTTAGCTAAACCTATTTCCCCACTTCTTTTTTCTCTTTTCATAACCATTTTGTAACTGTCACTCAACTGTAATTTTTCAACATTAGAATAATCCATCTTATCAGTGAGGAAAGTATGGATTACTTAAAAGATTTAGAAACAATCATAAATATAAACTCTTACACAAAAAACAAATCAGGTGTTGATTTAGTTGGACAAAAAATGACAAGTTGGATTGAACCTCTTGGATTTAATACTTCTATTTTTACAAGAGAAAATATTGGTAATCACCTACTCTTTTCCTCCCAAAAAAAATCTGGCAAAAAAATCTTACTTTTAGGACACAATGACACAGTTTTTCCTCCAAATAGTTTTGAAGGATTCAAAGAAGATGAATTTTGGGTTTATGGACCTGGAGTTTGTGATATGAAAGGTGGGAATATTGTTGCTTTACAAGCTCTTAGAAATATTTTCAATCAAAACAAAAAAATCTTCAACATTGACTTTCTTTTGGTTTCTGATGAAGAAACTGGAAGTGATGATTCAAAAGAACTCACAACATCAATTGCTAAAAATTATGATTATTGTTTTGTTTTTGAAGCAGCTGGAATTAATCTTGAAGTTGTAACTCAAAGAAAAGGTGTAGGAACTTTTACAATTACTATTGAAGGTCTTGCTAGTCACGCTGGAAATCATTATGATAAAGGAATTGATGCAAACTTGGAAGCAAGTTTCAAACTTCAAGAACTTGTAAAACTAACAAACCTAGAACTTCAAACTACAGTTAATGTTGGAAAAATCACAGGAGGAATTGGCGCAAATACAATCTCTCCAAAATGTGAACTACTTTTAGAAATCAGATATACATCAAATGAAGAGAAACAAAGAGTTTTAAAATCATTAGAAAAAATAGTAAATACTTCTTATGTAAAAGGCTCAAAATCAACTCTTACTGGAGGAATACAAAGGGATGTTATGTCTGAAAATGACAAACAACTAAAATTTATAAAAGAGCTAGAAAATATCACAAACACAAAAATTTCAAAAGAAAAAAGAGGTGGAGTTAGTGATGCAAATATTGTTGCTAGTTGTGGTGTAACAACACTTGATGGTTTTGGTCCATTTGGTGATGGGGATCATACAATAAGTGAAAGAGCAGTAAAAAGTAGTTTTACTTCAAGAATAGAACTTATGACAAAAATATTAAATCATTTTCAAAAAAATCTATAAAAGGGGAAATTATGGCAAAAAGAAATATTGGTATGTGGCTTTATCAAAATAGTGGTGGAGATATTATTCAAAAAAAGATGATTAAAAAGTTAAAAGAAAGAGATATTGATACTATAACAAATATCAATCTAAAAGATGCAATTGCTAAAAATGGTCATATCCTTTATGAAATGAAAAATAAAAATTTAAAACTTGATAAACTTGATTTGTTCTTCTCTTACAACGCAGGAGAACAAACTCCTTATCAAGTATATTTATATAAAGCCTTAAATAGAATCATTCCTATGATTAACTCTTATGAAGCTTTTGAAATAAGTGAAGATAAATTTCATACATCATTTTTTTTAAGAAAACATGGAATCAGAACTGCTGATTATAAACTTTGTAATAAAGATGAAACTTATAGACTAGAAACTATTATGAAAAAATGGAACAAAATGGTTTATAAACCAACTGATGGTTGGGGAGGAATTGGAGTTACTAAAATAGATAGCGTTGAAGCTTTAAATATGTTAATTCCTTTTTTAAATCAAATAAATCTTAAATATTTTTATGTGGAAAAATATGTGGATTACGATAACACTGATTATAGAATTGATATTGTTGATGGTAAATTTGTTGGTTGTTATGGAAGAAAAGCAGCCGTTGGACATTGGAAAACAAATATCACAAGTGGTGGAAGTGTATTTTTAAGAGAACCAAATGAAGAGATAATAAATCTAGCAATCAAAGCAACAGAAGTTTTGGGACTTGATATTGCTGGAGTTGATATTATTTATGATAGAAAAAAAGAGGAATACATAGTTTTAGAAGTAAATGGAATACCTGCTTTTGCTACACCTGAACAAGAAAAATTAGGTCTTAATTTCAATGATAAGAAAATTGATTTAATTGTTGATTTAATAGATAAGAAAGCATTAAACAAAGGAGAAATAAAATGAAAAAGCTACCGAAAATTGGACTTTTATATCTAGATTATGTTTTAAGATTCTTTGATAAATCAAACTTCAAAGGTTGGAGTGACAAAATTGAATCTGTTGTTTATCATTGGAAAAATGATAAAGAAAGATTCATAAAAGAAGTAAAGAAAAAAAAGATTGATATTTTAGTTGGGAATATTCCTGCAACTGCTTATGATACTTTTGTACAAATTGCAAAAGAATTACCAAATGTTAGATTTGTTCCTTCAATTGAGAGCCAATTTCCAAATAAATCAAAAGAAAATGTAACGCTTTTTTGTAAAAAATATAATCTATCAATTCCAAAAACAAAAATCTTTTACAATATGGAAAAAGGTTTAGACTACTTAAAAAACAAAGCAAACTATCCACAAATTATAAAAAGAAGTTATGGACCATCAAATTATGGTGGATATTATGTACATAAAGCAAATAACTATCAAGAAGCAAAAGAATTACTTGAATTAAAAAAATATAATCCAATCTATACACAAAATGCAATCAAACTAAAAGACTCAGGAGATATTAGAGTTATGTTAATTGGGCATAAACCAGTTTGTGCATTTTGGAGATATTCAGGAAAAAATCAATGGATTACAAATACTTCTCAAGGTGGTTCAATGTCATATAAAAATGTTCCAATGAATGCTTTAGAACTTGCTGTTAATGCTTCAAAAGCTTCAAAAGCTGAATATTTTGCTTGTGATATAGCTATTGATGAAAACACAAATAAAGCCTATATTTTAGAGTGTGCTACAGCATTTGCTGCTTTTCCATATATCAGAGATTGGATTTGTCAATATTTAATGTGGGATTTTTCAAAAGGAAAATATCCAAAACCACATATTCCCCTATTTTCTTGGGAAGAGTTAGGAAAAATTGATTCAAACCTACTTAGAACTCTAAGAAATATAACTTTTGGTAAATATACTCAAAGTTATGATGGAGAAAGATTTATAAAAGATAAAGAAGAGATTTTTGAAATGGAAATGACTGATGAATCAATAAAATCTGATATGCCATTTACAAATGTAGAAGATTTAAATATACAAATAGATAAACAAAATCAAAATGAACAAGAATTTATGGTAAAAAAAATAAATTTTAACAAAGCTAGTTTAACAGATTTGATGACACTTTATGGAATGGAGGAGGATTTAGCAATTGAAATTAAAGAATATTTACAAGATAACATCATCACTGATTGCTCTGATTTACTTGAACTTGAATCAATAGATGAGCAAATGCTTAAATCTTGGGAAGATAATATAGATGATATGAGAATTGATATTAATTGCGTAAATAAAGAAGAGTTGAAAAAAATCAAAGGTATTGGAAATAAATTAGCAAAAATTATCTCTGATTATAGAGAAAAAATTGGGAAATTTGTAAGTATAGAGGATTTAAAAAATATTGAAGGAATTGGAAAAAATAAGTTTGCCCAATTAAAATCAAGATTAAAAGTTGGAGAATAGATTTTGAAAAGGTTATATCGATCATATAAAGATTCAACAGATATCTTTTTTGATTTGCAAAAAAAATATCCAAATAATCTAAAAATAGAATCTATTGGTCAAACTTGGGAAAAAAGAGATATATATCTAATAACCATTTCGAAAAATATACAAACAGCCCATATAAAACCAGCACTTTTCTATACAGGAACTATTCATGCTCGAGAGTGGATTGGACATGAATTAGCAATAGAGTTTGTGACATATATTTTAAAAAATTTAGAAACAGATCCCATGCTACAAATTTATCTAAATGAAAGTACCGTTTATATAGTACCTTGTGCTAATCCTGATGGTTTTGAATACTCAAGAAATCACTTTTCATTTTGGAGAAAAAATAGAAGACAAAATGCAGATGGAACTTATGGAGTTGATTTAAATAGAAATTTTTCTATAGGCTTCAATAAAACAACCACTACAACTTCAAATGTTTATGGAGGTTGTGAAGCTTTTAGTGAACCAGAAACTAAGGCCTTACGAGATTTTGTTTTAGCCCATCCAAATATTACTATTGCACTTGATTATCATAGCCAAGGAAATGTATTTTTCCCAGCACACGATTTCAGACATGAAGATACTTTTGATACAACAGATATGAATACACTTTGTGCAAATATGGCAGAAGAGATAAGAAAAATATCTGCTCGTGAATATGGAATACATCAAGGAAAACCACCTGCAAAACTAATAGGTGGAAGTGGCAGGGAGTTTTATTACTCTTTAGGAATTATTGCAACTGTTGTTGAGGTAGGAACTAGAAATATCAGTGATTATATGCAAGATTTAAGTGAAAATATCAAAGAACATATTCCTGCACTTATTTATGCTTTAAAAGAGACTGATAACTATGCAAAAGATAGATTTGTAAAGAGAGTTGAAGAGTTTAATATTACTCATATTGGCTCAAATCACGTGACTCTAAAATGGAAATATGAAGTAAATGAAAATATATATTTTGAAATATTTAGAAGTACAAAAGATAAACAATTCTGCAACTCTTCAAACCTAATAACAAAAACAAAAAGTTTAGAGTTCAATGATATAAATCTAGTCTCTAATAAAAACTACTATTACAACATAAGAGCCGTAAATAAAAAAACAAATCAGAAATCACCATTTTGTCCACAAATAAAGGTGCGAACTTTAGTTGAATATGATGAATTTAGTAGAACTTACTATGCAAATGCAAAAGGAACAGGTTATGTTGCTGAAAATCTAAACAACAATCCTAAACACTTTGGAGTAAACTCTTTATTTGTTGGAGTTGATGATGACAAAGGTATTTCTTATGCAATTATTTCAATAAATGTAAAATCTCTTCCTTTAAATGCCATTATAAAATCAGCCTCTTTAAACCTTTATCCAATAAACAGAGTTTCAACAACTATTGAAAAATATGGGGAATGGAATGTTGGAATTGTAAATCAAGATACAATGGGCGATATAACAAATTTTGAAGATGTAGAAAATTTACAAATTTTACAATATATTGGTCAAGCTACTCAATCTTTTCAATTAACACAAGGTATTTGGAGAAGTTGGGAGTTATCAGGTTTAGAATGTATAACTTTAAAAAACTCTATTAGAAAAGATACTATTGTTTTAAGAGTTGAAGGACCAAAAGAGTTAAAAATTGGAAGAACAAAACAGATGATGCAATGGGATATTGGATATGGAAAGTTTGGTTTTGGATTAAACTATCGTCCAAGACTAGAATTAACTTTTACAGTAGAACCAACTATCACTACTTTGTATCCAAAAGAGATTTTTACTCTAAGTAAAGCAGAAATAAAAAAAGATGAAATTAGTGCTGGATTTGATGAAAAAGGGAATAAAATATATTCTATTTTCGAATTTAATCTTTCTTCTTTACCACCATACAATGATACAATGATTACAAAAGCCTATTTTGAACTAAACTCTACAAAAATCTATTTAAAAGATGATATTAGATTTCATCTTGAATTTATTGATGAACATTTAGAAAAAAATTATGAATCAGTTATAAATAGAGAAGTTATACAAAATATTGGTTATGATGTAAGTGCAAATGAATTAAAAAATAATCAAACTCAATATTTCATATTTGATTCATTTTCTGAAATCGTTTTAAATGAAAAATTAAAAAATAAATCAGATGTTGCATTTATTTTAAAACCAACATCTGCATTAAAAAGTTTAAAAAACAAAAAAGTTTCTTGGGAAACAAAAAGTGCAAACTTAGAGCCTAAACTAATAATTGAACATATTGTAAAAAGAAGATTTCCAGTTGAAAAAGTATCAAATGTATCTTTAATTATTGAAAATAATAAAATCAAATTATCTTGGACAAATCCTAAAAATGAAGATTTTGTAGGAGTAAAAGTAATAAAAAATCCATTTAGAAAACCTCTTTCATCCCATGATGGGCAAAAACTTTATGCAGGAGTTGATGAATATACTTTTGATGATTTTGGAGCAATTGATATATCAAAATATTATGCAATATTTACTTATGATAATGTTCCAAATTATAGTGAACCTATAATTTTAGAATATCTTCCAAAATAGTCTTTCCTTTGCTATAATGATTTCTAAATTTAAGCTAAGGAGAGAGCTGTGATTTTGAAATTTAAAGAATTTTACCCAGAAATTCATCCAAGTGCTTGGGTTGCACCAAGTGCAGATTTAATAGGAAATATTCAAATTGGCGAAGATTCATCAGTTTGGTTTGGTTGTGTAATTCGTTCTGATGTTAATGAAGTTAGAATTGGGAAAAACACAAATATTCAAGATTTATCTTGTATTCACACAGATACAAATACTAAAACAATCATTGGAGACAATGTAACAATTGGTCATAAAGTTATGCTTCATGGATGTAAAATTGAAGATAATTGTTTGATTGGTATGAGTGCAACTATTTTAGATAATGCTGTAATTGGAGAAGGAAGTATAGTAGGAGCAAATTCACTTGTAACATCGGGAAAAGTATTTCCTCCAAGAAGTATGATTATGGGAAGTCCTGCAAAAGTGGTTAAACAATTAACTCAAGAAGATGTTGATAAATTAATAGCTCACGCTGGACATTATGTAGAGTATAAAAATGAATATAGATAAAAATAAATAATAGGTTTTAAACCTATTATTTACATTTGTTATACTCTTCTTTTAATTTGTTATATAAGTCATCAAAACCTACATCTTCCATTTTTTTTAATAAATCAACCATTACAACATTGTCTTCATTACCATTCCAAACTTTTATGTAATGCCCTTCTTTATAACCATTATCTTGTCTAAATTGATTTAAACAATTTTTACCAATATATAGCTTTTGTAACCACATAAAAGATAATCCTGAAATTTTGCAACATCTAAAGAATTGATCAATAAATCTTTCTATTCCACTAAATGAAGGCATATTACCTGTATCAATTGCTAAAGCAATATAAGATAATTTTTCAGCTTCTTTTACCATAAGTTTTACATCAATTTCTGTTGCTGCTTCATAGATACAATGAGTATTAGATAAAGAAACTGCTTTTGGAACATTTGTCTCTTGTAAGATATAAGACATTAAAAAGTGCCAAATATCTACAAGCTCAACATGAATATTGTTCATATCAGGATCTGCATTGATATTTTTCCAATGTTTCCATGGAGTTGATTCAATAAGTTCAGCCACTTCCATATGAATACATCTAAGCCAATTTATCTCTTTTCCAAATTTATTTACACCTAATTCCCAATTTTTACCATTTGTAGAATCATTTAATTTTTTTTGTAATAAAAACATCTCTTCAAGTTTATGAGGGAAAGAAGAAACTTCTTCAAGTAATGAAGCAAGAGGTAAACACTCTTCAATAACATTATCTAAAGCCCAATTTGTTGGTAATAATTCTTTTTCACCTTTTAAAAGATGTAAAATTAGAGAAACTAAATATGGAACTTCATTTTTTTCTTCCCAACTCAAAACATCATTTGATGTAACACCTGCATAAACCATAAAATCTTCAATACTTAAAAACCCTAATGTTTTTATACTCTCTTTAAAATCTTTATATAACAAACTTAACTCCTATTTTAATGGTAATTCAATTATAAATTTTGTTCCAATTTCAGTATTATATACATTTATTTTACCTAAACTATATTGTTCAATAATAGTTTTACTCATATATAATCCCAAACCTGTTCCATTTTTATTACTTTTTGTTGAAAAATAAGGATTAAATATTTTATTAATAACCTTATCACTTATTCCACCAGCATTATCTTCAAACTCAATATATAACTTTTTATTTTTTTCATAACTATAGATATCTATAACTCTATTTTCAACATTCTTTTCAATCATTGCATCACATGAATTTTTTGCTAGATTTATAAAAACTTGCACCATTTCATTTAAAAAAATATCTACTTTTGAAGTAGATTCATTTTTATAATTTACTTTTATTGAATTTATTTTAAATAAATATGATAAAAAATCCATAGATTTGTTTATAACATTTTCTATATAAACTTCTTCTTTTTTCTTATTTGGTTTAAAATAATCTCTAAAATCATCTATTGTTTTTGACATATAATCAAGTTGATTCGATACTTGAGAAACAACATCATTTAACATTTCATCAGATATTTCACCCTTTAATTCTTTTAGTAAAGGAAGTTTTTGAATCAAAATAGAAACTGCTTGTAAAGGCTGTCTCCATTGGTGTGCTATCATACTAATCATCTCGCCAAGTGCAGCTGATTTTGACTGTTCTACCAGTAAATCTTGTTGATTTTTTAACTCTTTTTGAAAACTAATATCTTCATTTATAGCATCATAACTTATAATATTTCCATCATTATCAAAATTTGGATGGATTGTAGTTTTTAACCAATAAAATCCTCCATTCTTTTTCAAGTTTTTTATCTCACCTTGCCACATATTTCCAGATTGGATAGTTTTTTTTATCTCATTAAAAAATTCTGCTTTCATATCTGGATGTTTGAAAAATTCTTGAGTTTTTCCAATCATTTCATAAGATTCATATCCAGAAATTTTACAAAAAGCATTTGAAACACTAATAATTACACCATTAATATCTGTTCTTGACATAATTACATATTTATCAACTATATCAACCGATTTATTTAATGCATTTTCTATTTGAGCTATTGATTTTGAATAAATATCCAATAAAACAGAAAAAATCTTTTCAAAATAAAAATCTATTTCTTCTATTAATTTCGCTGTTTCAAGCTTTGATTTAAAAGCAAATTCTATTAAAGAATTTTTGAAAGTAGAAAAGAGCAAAAAAAGTTCATTTATTTTAATATTTTGTTTTCTTAAATATTTCAAAAAATCAATAACAGCAGAATTTTTTTCAGTTTTTTCATCTTTTTTTACAACTAAAATAAAATGTTCAATAAGAGCAAAAGCATATCTTCTAATAAATAAATTTTCATCAATTGAATTATTCTTTATTAAATCTAAAACAATAGGAAATGAAATCCAAGTTCGAATAATTGTAATTTTATTTTTTTCTATTTGTTCTAAAAAACTTTCCATTATTCCAACTATGTATTAAAATTTTTTTGAGTAAAAAATTTACAAGTTTCACCACTTGAATTTTTTACTGTCACAGATGGCATTAAAAGAGATTTAAATCCGTATGCTTTACAACCATGTGGTCTATTTGCTTCCCAAGTAACAAAATAATATATACATTTTTGACAAACTATTCTTTTTTCCATACTCTAATCTTTTATATTTCAACTTTACTTTGTATAGCTTTTGATAGTGATAAAATATCTACATTTTCCAAACTAACACCTGTTGGAACACCTTGAGCAATTTTTGTAAATTTCAAATCATAAGTTTTTAGTTTATCCTCGATAAATAGGATAAAAGCATCATTTGCAATAGAAGGAGTAATTGCAAATAGTATATTCTTAACACCATTATCTATTATAAACTTTTGTAAAGAATCCAATATATCTTGATCTAACTCTTCTATTACAAAATATCTTCCATCAAATTGATTTGAATCTTCAATAACAAAAATATCTTTTGCACTTTGAACAATACAAAGTTTTTCATTATCTCTACTCTCATCAAGACAAAATTCACAAATTTCATGTTCACTCATTGATCCACATCGTGAACATTTTGTGATATTTTTTAAAGCATTTTCAATACTATGAGCAATTTTGATCCCACAATAATTATCATTCATTACTATATGATATGCTAGACGTAGAGCTGATTTTTTACCAATAGTTGGTAAAGATTCAAAAGCTTCAACAAGTTCGTAAAATTTTTCTAATCCTTTATTCATGTCGCAGATTATATCTAAGATTTTTAATAAATTTTATTAAGATATACTTTATTTGAAAATCATACTTTAATACATTCTTTGGCATCATTTCAAAAATTATTATTTTTTTCAAAAAATTTAAAAGACTTTTTATGTTAGATACTAAACCACTTATTTTATTTTTCAAATACGCTATTCCTTCTATTTTAAGCCTTTTAGCTATCTCATCTGCTAGTATTGTTGATGGATATTTTATAGGTAATTATGTAGGTTCTATTGGCTTAGCTGCAATTAATATTTCTCATCCAATGCTAACTATACTTTTTGGATTTGCTTTAATGTTTTCAGTAGGTAGTTCTGTAATAGTAGGAAAATTAATGGGAGAAAATAAAAAAGATGAAATCTCAAATATTTTTACAAAATCAATTATTTCAATTTCTATAATTGGTATTTTCCTTTGTTTATTAATATATTTTAATCTTGAAACTTTTTTTAACTTATTTAAAGTTGAAAATATTTTAAAAGAAGAAACATTATTATATCTTCCTATTATTCTGTTTTTTTTACCTTTTTTGATGACAGCAATAGTTTTAGACTATTTTGTAAGAGTTGATGAGAACCCTACTTTATCATTTTTAGCTCTATTTTTAAGTGCTTTAACAAATATAATTTTAGATTATTTATTTATTGTTAAATTTGATTTTGGCTTAAGTGGTGCAGCATATGCAACAGGAATATCTTATGTCATAATTATTGTTATTTTAATTCCTCATTTTTTTTCAAAAAAAACAAGTTTAAAACTAATAAAACCAAAAGGAAGCTGGTTTAATATTATTAATACATTAAAAAATGGTTTTTCAGAATTTATAAATGAATCATCAATAGGAATTACTGTTTTAGTTTTTAACTATATAATGCTCAAAAATTTTGGTACGCAAGGAGTTGCTTCTTATACAATTATTGGTTATCTTATAATGATTAGTATTTTATTGAGTTTTGCTATTTCAGACTCTATGCAACCAATCTTTAGTAAAAATTATGGTGCACGAAATTTTAATAGAATGAAAAGTTTTTTTAAAATTGCTTCTATTTCAATTTTATTAATAGAATTATTAATGACTATTTTAATTCTAACAATACCTGAAATTTTAATAAACCTATTTTTAAAAGATTCAGAACAAGAAACAAGAAAAATTACTTTAGAATTTATTACTTATGCTTGGCCTGCTTTTCTATTTTCAGGTTTAAATATTTTGATAACTTCATATTTAACTTCAATTCAAAAAGCATCACTTTCAGCTTTTATTGCTATATTAAGAAGTCTTGTTTTACCAATTTCAGCAATTTTTATTTTATCTTCTATATTTGGGAATATTGGGATATTTATGGCACTTAGTGTTTCTGAATTTATTACTTTTTTAATTGCAATAAAAATTTTTATGAAAAATAACCCAAATCTAATTCATTTAAGATTTATTAACCTTTAGATAAAATCACGGCTTACATTAAATTTATTATATTTTTTAAGGGAGATAGAAATTGACTGAGATTGATTATTATGAATTACTAGAAGTTAGTAAAAGTTCTGATAAAAGCACAATCAAAAAAGCTTATAGACAAATGGCTATGAAATATCATCCTGACAAAAATCCAGGTGATAATGAAGCTGAAGAAAAATTCAAAGCTATAAATGAAGCTTATCAAGTATTAAGCGATGAAGAAAAAAGAGCTATTTATGATAGATATGGAAAAGCTGGGCTTGAAGGTCATGGGCAAAGAAGTAGTGGTTTTTCTGGTGGATTTGAAGATTTAAGTTCTGTTTTTGAAGAGATGTTTGGATTTGGTTCTAGTTCAAGAGGCAGAAAACAAAAAAAATCATATAACTACAATTTAGACGTTACTATTGAGGTTAAACTTGAGTTTAATGAAGCAGTATTTGGTTGTAAAAAAGATATAAGTTATAAATATAAAACTGCTTGTAAATCTTGTAAAGGAACAGGTGCAAAAGATGGTAAAATGTCTACTTGTTCTATGTGTAATGGACATGGTCAAGTACATTCAAGACAAGGATTTATGACTTTTGCTCAAACTTGTCCAAAATGTGGCGGAACAGGTCAAGCTGCATCAGATTCTTGTAAATCTTGTGGTGGAACAGGATATGATGAAGTAAAAGATACATTTAAAGTTGATATTCCAGAAGGTGTAAACGATGGAATGAGAATTAGAGTTTCAAATAAAGGAAATATTGCTCCGGATGGAAGTCGTGGTGATTTATATCTTCAAGTTAAAGTAAAAGAAGATTCTCACTTTGTTAGACATGATGATGATATTTATTTTGAAGCACCAATTTTCTTTACTCAAGTTGCACTAGGTGGAAAAATAACTGTTCCAGGCTTAAGAGGAAAATTAGAACTTGAAATTCCAAAAGGTGCTAAAGATAAACAACAATTCACTTTCAAAGGTGAAGGTGTAAAATCTGTTCAAGGATATGGAAAAGGTGATTTAGTAGTACAAATAAAAATCGAATATCCAAAAGCTTTAAATAGTGAACAAAAAGAGCTTTTAGAAAAACTTCAAGATAGTTTTGGAATAGAAAGTAAACCTCATGAATCAACATTTGAATCTATGTTTGACAAAGTTAAGAAATGGTTTTCATAAAAATTTTATAAAAATACTCAAGGGAAAATAAATGAATAAATCATATTTAGAAAGTATGCCTGATGCTAATGGTTTTTTTGGTAAATTTGGAGGTTCATTTATTCCTCCTGAATTAGAAAAACCTTTTGAAGAAATTAAAAAAGCTTATGAAGAGTTAAAAAATTCTCCTAAATTTATAGAAGAATTAAAATATGTAAGAAAACATTATCAAGGAAGACCTACTCCCATATCTTTTGCAAAAAATCTTACAAACTTTTGTGGAGGAGCAAAAATCTATCTAAAAAGAGAAGATTTAAATCACACAGGAGCTCATAAATTAAACCACTGTATGGCTGAAGTTATACTTGCTAAACATCTTGGAAAGAAAAAAGTAATAGCTGAAACAGGTGCAGGACAACACGGTGTTGCATTGGCAACTGCAGCAGCTTATTTTGGTTTAGAGTGTGAAATTCATATGGGTGAAGTTGATATTGCAAAAGAACATCCAAATGTAGTTAGAATGAAAATTCTTGGAGCAAAAGTAATTCCAGCAACTCATGGACTAAAAACGTTAAAAGAAGCTGTTGATTCTGCTTTTGAAGCATATTTAGCTGATACTAAAAATTCTATTTATTGTATTGGTTCTGTTGTTGGTCCTCATCCATTTCCTATGATGGTTAGAGATTTCCAAAGTATAATTGGACTAGAATCACGTGAACAATTTTTAGAACATGAAGGAAAACTTCCAGATGTAGTTGCTGCTTGTATTGGTGGTGGAAGTAATGCTATGGGAATTTTTTCTGGATTTATTGATGATAAAGAAGTTGAACTTTATGGTGTTGAGCCTTTAGGAAAAGGTGAAAACATTGGAGAACACTCAGCATCTTTAACTTATGGAGAAGAAGGAGTTATGCACGGATTTAACTCTATAATGTTAAAAGACAAAGATGGAAATCCTGCGCCTGTTTACTCAATTGGAAGTGGGATTGATTATCCAAGCGTTGGACCTGAACATGCTTATTTAAAAGAATCAGGAAGAAGTAAAGTTGGACTTTGTGACGATAATGAAGCTGTTGAAGCATTTTACAAGTTATCTCAACTTGAAGGAATCATTCCAGCACTTGAATCAGCTCATGCTGTTGGATTTGCGATGAAACTAGCAAAAACATTGGATAAAGAAAAAACTATTTTAGTAAGTCTTAGTGGTCGAGGGGATAAAGATATTGATTTTGTTATTAATAACTACCCTATTCCAAACTCAAAATTTTAATATAATACAAGGGGAAAGATAATGAAAGTTGAATATGCAGGTGCGAAACCTATTATAGATGAAAGGGGAATTTTCTTTAAAAATGGGAAAGAAGATAAATTTGTATATTTAACTTTTGCTATTGACATTTTAAATTCTATTAATCATCCATATGAAGATAAAAAAATATATTCTAATCAAATAAACCATAAAAATTTATCTTCAAATGAAGTATTAACTATTCTTCTAAAATTTCACCCAAATTTAGAAAAGACTATGAACAAAGAAATTTCTTCATACTTAATACATTTAGACAATGAAGAAAAAGAAGTAGAAAATAGAACTTCATTATCAGAAATTGAAAAATATGTATATATTTCAAATCTAAAATTAATGAGAAACTATAAAATACAAAGAGCAAAAAATAAAATATTTTATTTTCATTGTATTCAAACTATCGTTGAAATAATTATAGAACATAAAATAAAAAAACTTGAAATGCCATTTAATGAAAAATTTTGGCATATTTTACAAACTATTGAAGGTGAACTTTCTAAACATAGAATTGGTTCTAGTTTAAATGTTACAAATGAAAATGATCATTTAAAGCTTAATCTTACAATAAATATTTATTAAAATTGTTTGATTAAGTTTTTATTGTAATTTTCTAAATCTTGATATTTGTAAATTAATTCTTGATATTTTAAATTATAATCATTGTATAAAAATGAATAATCATTTTTTTCATTTTTATACTTATCATAACCTTTTTTTGAACTACTTGATAAAGCACTCAAAAAATCAAATGAATTAACTTTTGTTAATATCTCATCTAATTTATCTTGAGATATTACATCTGTTGAATTTGTTTGAGTATTATTTATTTTATTTGTAATTGAACTTTCTAATAAATCAAATAATGAACCACTACTATTTGAACTTAAAAATATATTTTTGTCATTATATCTATCTGTTAAGAATGTATAACCTAAATTAAAAGGTTGTCCTAAAACTGTATTAAATAAAGCTTTTGATAGGTTTTCATCACTTGAAAAAAGTGTTGCTAGTCTTAAATTTCTTGCCATATTCTTATCATCTTCATTTTCAAATAGAGTATCTATTTCTTCTAAAGTTATACCATTTATATTTTCATAAGTTAAATCATTAGTTCTAACTATTGAATTTGTATTATTTGTTGAAGATGAAGAAACAAGCTTATTTAAAAAACTATCTACTTCTTGTTTTATTACTGCATCTGATTTTTGAATTGTTGAAAGTAAAACATCATAATTTGAGCTAATCATTCGTTGCAATTCTCTCTTTTTGATAAAATTTTTAGTTCATTACAAGAAAAACCTGCTTCTTTTCTTGCAGTGAAATTTAAGTCCATTTTTCTATTTGTACTTCCTGGAAAAACTTCTTCAATGATTTTTATATATGTAGATTCTGGTTCCAAATTTAGTCTTTCACACTCATATTTAAACCAAAAATCACCTTTTTTTACATGACTTACTTCTTCTTCTAAAATAACTCTTAATGCTTCAATAAATTTTATATTAAATTCATCTCTATTTGAGTTTAATTTTTCCATAATTTTGGGATTTTGATCAAGTCCATTTGCTTCGAGATATCTAGGAACTGCTGCCATTCTTCTTAAAAAATCAGGTGTTTGCTCCATTGCTTCAAAAAGATTTTTATGAACAGGAAAATCTCCATAGACTCCGCCAAGTTCATGCATTAACTCTTCAAGCATTAAAAAATGCCTTATTTCATCATCTGCAACTTCCAACCAATCTTTATAATATTCAACTGGCATATTTTTATATCTTAAAGCTGCATCTAAAGCTAAATCAATTGCAGAATATTCTATATGTAAAATTGTATGAACTAGATATTTTTTACCTTCTATAGATTTAAAATTTTTAATAGGAGGTAAAGCAGTTGGTTTAATAATCTCTAAAAAATCAGAATATGAAGGTTTATCTAAAATAGGAGCTTCATAAGAATTATCAAAAGAAAGAGTATTATTTAAAAAATTTTCATAGAAACTTTTAAATTTCTCAATTTTAATTTTTGGCTCACTTGTCAATAAAACTTTTTCAAGTGTATAAAAATAATCCATAAATAACCTCTTTTTTGATATAATCAAGCAATTTTAGCAAAGTAAGGTTTAAAATGGATATAAAAGTTCAACCAATGGGTGATTATCAAACAAATTGTTATATTGTAACAATAGATGGGAAAGATATTATTATAGATCCAGGGGTTAATGCGCTTTCATGGATAAAATCAAATGTAAAAAATCCAATTGCTGTTTTAAATACACATGGACATTTTGATCATATTTGGTCAAATCAAGCAGTAAAAGAAAACTATAATATAAAATTATATACTCCAAAAGATGATGAATTTATGCTAACTTTAGATCCATATGGAATGGGTATGCCACCATCTTATGCAGATATTTTAGTAAATCCTGATGAAGAAATAGAAATTCAAGGTATTAAAATAAAATTTCACCATTTTCCAGGTCATACACCAGGTTGTAGTGCTTTACAAATAGGTAAACATTTATTTACAGGTGATTTTATTTTTAAAGGAACTATTGGAAGATTTGATTTTCCTAACTCAAATGCTATGTTAATGAAACGAAGTTTAAATAAAATTTTACAATGGAATGAAGATTTTCATATTTATCCAGGTCATGGAGATAAAACAACATTAAAAAATGAAATTCAAACTCTAAAACAATGGGAAAAACATATATAAAAAGGCTTAGCTTATGAACCTATCTTGTGAGACGATAATAAATGAGAATGAAAAATTAAAACTTTCTGATTTAGAAAAAAGTTGTTTAAATATTTTTGATTATTTAAGATTACACCATAATATAAATTTTTTAACTATAAATATTAAAAAAAATGATTCAATTGATAATTTATTCAATTGTTCGAACTCTAATATAAACTATTTTGTAAACACATTAGAATTCAAACAAAATTGTGATACAGAAATTATTTTTAACTTTTTATCTGAAAATGAAGAAGAATATACTTCAATAAAAGAAAATCTTGGTTTCATAAAATTGTCTTTACAAATATTTTCTCAATCTTTATATAACAAATATATGGAAAAAACTTTAAATGAAATGTCTTTAGTTGACCATGTAACTGGCTCTTATAATCGTTGTTATTTAAATAATTATGTTGGAAATTTATTAAGTTTATCAAATAGAGAGCAGAAAAAAATTGCTTTTATTAAAATTGGTATTGATCAATTCAAAGCAGTAATTGATGAATTTGATTATGAAATTGGAGATAAAGTTCTAAAAGTTTTAGCACAAACTTTAAAAAATAGTGTTAGAGAATCTGATTTAGTTATTAAAATTTCTAATGATGAATTTCTAGTTATTTTATTAAATATAATTAATGAAAACAATGCTATACTCATTGCTGAAAAACTTATTAATAACTTTAGCAAAGAAAAAGTTGTGATAAATGAAGAGACTAAACAGACTTTAATGAAAACTATTTGTGGTGGAATTTCTATCTATCCTGATGATGCAACAACAATAGATGAAATAATAAAAAAATCTGATATTGCTCTATATGAAGCTAGAAATAGAGGGCGAGGACAAGTTTTTCTCTTTAATGAAGAAGATACAAATAAAATAGATTTTTTTTAGGTAGAAATATGAAAAATAAGATTCTTGAATTAATAAAATTATCTGCTACAAATGAAGATGCGTATAAATCTTTAGTTAGTATTTTTAGCCTACATGAACAACTTCAATATGCTACAAATATAAAACAGCTAGCAGAGGATATATTTTCTTGGTTAAACAAAGAATTTAATATAGATAATATGGTATTCTCACTTTTTGACATAAATAAAAATACAAAAGAAGAGATTTTAGTAAAAGGTGAAGAATTTTATCTAGATGATGATTTATCTCATTTTTTTATAATAAATACACATACAAGTTTAAATGCAACTGTCTCTTTTTGTGCAACTTCAAAAGTACATTTTAAAATTTTAGAAGAAAAATATTCAGTTATTGAAGCTGCTTTCTTTCAAATTTCACCTATGGTTCAAAGTGCAATTTTAAAGAAGAACTTTATAGATTCTTCATCTTTAGATTCAGTTACAAATGTTTACAATAGAAATTATTTAATCGAAAATTTAACAACGCATCTTAGACTTTCAAATAATAAACAAGATGAAATTTACTTTTTGATGATAGGAATTGACCATTTTAAAGCAGTAATTGATGAGTTTGATTATGATGTTGCAGATAGAGTTTTAATCGAACTTGCAAAAGTAATTCACTCAAATATAAATGAATTTGATATGGTTGGAAGATTAAATGGAGATGAGTTTTTAGTTTCTATTTTAAATAATGCAAATGAATATCAAGCCTGTGAATTAGCAAAAAAAATAATATCAGATTTTGCACAAATTGATATTCTTGTTAATGAACAAACTAAACAAACATTAAAAAAGACTATATGTATCGGATTTGAAATCTACAAAATAAACTCTGATATTACAATAACAGATTGTATAAAAAATGCAGATATTGCTTTATACGAAGCAAAGAATAAAGGAAGAAGTCAACTATTTAAATTTAGTGATTTAAGTGCAGAAGATACTATTGATTTATTTTAATCTTTAGTATCTTTCATATTTTTTATAAAACTTTTTTAGCTTTTACATAAACTCTTTTGGGTGCGGGATATCCTTCAACAGTTTTTGTATTATCATTTGAATCTAAAAAATCTTCTAAACTTTGATCAAAAGACCATTCTGTTTTTCTCTGTTCTTCGGATGTTGTAACTGTTGTAGCAAGAATTTCGATATCTTCGAACCCTGCTCTTTCTAACCAATTTTTAAGTGCAGGGATTGTTGGAATAAAATAGATATTTGGAATTTTTGAATATCTTTTATTTGGTGTCAAACAAATCTCATCTTCGCCATCTATCATAAAAGTATCAATTAAAATTTCACCTTTACTATTTAATCCTCTTGCCAATGATTTTAAAGTTCCAACTGGGTCTGGTCTATGATATAAGACTCCAAGCATAAAAATAAAATCAAATTTATGATTATAAAATTCTAAATGCTCAACTCCTAGCATTTCATAGATTATTTCTGATTTCACAAAATGATTTATAAGCTCAAATTGATGTAAAGTTAAAGGTGATGGATCAAAACCAATTAATCTTTTTGGTTTGTCTTCAAGCATTCTAAACATATAATAACCATTATTACAACCAATGTCAGCAACAACTTTATCTTTTAGATTAAAAAAAGGACGTATAAGATTGTATTTAATATTACTTTGCCATTCACTATCTATTTCTAAACCAAAAACATTAAAAGGACCTTTTCTCCAAGGGATTAATTTTTTAGCTGTTTTAACTATAACTTCATATTCGTCATTTGTTAAATCTTCTCTTTTTCCTACACTAAACCAATCACCATAATCTATTTTCAAATCTGATTTTTTTATTTTACAAGCTTCTTGAAGCTGTAAATACCAAGGTTCAACATTTTTCCAAGTACGACATTCTTGTTTTTTATTTTGTAATATTTCTAAATTCATGGTGTAATTATAAATTTTTAAGATAAAATTCCATCTTAAATTAATAAGTATAACAGAAAATTGACATTTCATTAACGCTAAGTTAACCTCTTATTAATATAATCGACAAAACTAAAATTAAAAGGATATTTTTTGAAGCTTACAAATGTCTTATTCTCGTTTAAGACTACACTTATATTACTTGCTTTATTAGCAATTGGCGCAGGAGTTGCTACATTTATTGAAAATGATTTTGGTACTTCTTCAGCTAGAGTTTTGGTTTATAATAACCTTTGGTATGAAACAATTCTTGTATTAACTGCAATCAATTTAGTTGGAATAATTTTTAAATACAAAATGTGGAGAAATAAAGCTAGATTCATTTTTCACTCATCTTTTGTTATCATTTTAATTGGTGCTGGAATTACTAGATATATTGGATATGAGGGTATTATGCAAATACCAGAAGGTAAAACAGAGAATCAAATGCTTTCTCTTGAACCTTATTTACAAGTTACTATAAAAGATGGTGAAAAAATTTATTATCAAGAATATCAAAAAGAGTTTACATCTTTATTTCCTGAATTAAATAAATTTTCTCATGTTATTCATTTTGGAGATAAATCTTTAGAAGTAAACTATAAAGATTATATGTTTGTGAAAAAAAATGGTGCTAAAATGGGATTAACAACTGTAGAAGTTACTTATAATGGAGAAAAACAGGAATTAAGATTGCCAGGAATTAGAGGACAAGCTCCTATTCCAAGGGATATACAATTTGGTGATTTAAAAGTAACTTTAGGTTATGGTTCAAAAATTGTTGATTTACCTTTTTCTATTAAATTAAATGACTTCCAACTTGATAGATATCCAGGAAGTATGTCTCCTTCTTCATATGCATCTGAAGTTACAGTAATAAAAGAGGATGGAAAATCTTATGACTATAGAATTTTTATGAATAGAACTTTAAGTGAAGGAAATTTCTTATTTTTCCAAAGTTCATATTTCCCTGATGAAACAGGAACAGTTTTATCTGTAAATAATGACCCAGGAAAATGGCCAACTTATTTAGGATATTTTTTATTAACACTTGGATTACTTTTAAATTTCTTTGATAAAAAATCAAGATTTTGGAAATTAACTAAATTTGTAAGTAATAAAAATATTGCTGCACTTGCAATTGCTATTGCATGTACATTTGCAACAAATTCTTTACAAGCAGCTGAAAATCAACCTGAAGTTGATAATTCAAAATTAACTGTTGATTATTTAAATAAATTAAAAGATGAATCTTTACAAACAGCTGATAAATTTGGTCATTTAGTTGTGCAAAGTAATGGTGGAAGAATGAAACCATTAGCAACATTAGATAGAGAAATAATACAAAAATTAAGTGGAAGAGCTACTTTTTTAGGAATGACAGCTGATCAGTTAGTAATTGGAATGTTATCTAAACCTGATGTTTGGAAAGATGTGAAAATGATTAAAATTCAAACTCCAAAACTTAAAAAGTTTTTAGGTGTTGATGTAAATGAAAAATATATTGCTTTTTCAGAGGTATTTAAAGATGGAGAATATTTATTAGCAGCAGAAGCTGAAAAAGCTCTACAAACAAAACCAATTGAAAGAGGAACTTACGAAAAGGATATTATAAAACTTGATGAAAAATTAAATATTATGTATTCTGTATTTAATGGTTCACTACTAAATATCTATCCTAAAGTAAAAGATACAAATAATCAAGATGATAATTTTAAATGGTATTCTCCATTAGAAGCAATGCAAAACTTCACAGGACAAAATCAAGCTGCTGTTGAAACAATAACAAGAGGATTGATAAATGCAATTGTTGAAAATAAATGGGAAGATGCTGATAATTTTATAAATATGATTTCTTTATATCAAGAAAGAGTTGGAGCTGATGTAATGCTTCCAAAATCAAAAATTGATGCTGAAATATTATTTAATAAGATAGATATTTTCTTTAAATTAACTTTAGCTTATATGCTTCTTGGTTTCGTAATGCTTGTTGTTGCACTTATGATTATATTTAAACCAGAATTTAAATTTGAAAAAATTACTAAATCATTTTTTGTTGTTTTAGCAATATTATTTGCATTACAAACATTTGGAATGGGTTATAGATGGGTTCTTTCAGGTCATGCACCTTGGTCAAATATTTATGAAACTTTAGTTTATATTTCTTGGTCTGCTGTATTTGCAGGAGTTATTTTCTTTAGAAAATCACTTTTAGCTTTAGGAGCAGCTGTTATTATTGCTGGGATTTTCATGTTTACAGCTCACTTAACAGATGTTGACCCACAAATCACAAACTTAGTTCCTGTATTAAAATCTTACTGGTTAACTATTCACGTTTCTATTTTAACAGCTTCATACGGATTCTTTGGATTAGGAGCAATATTAGGTTTCTTAACTTTAGTTATGTTCATCTTTAGAAAAAGAAAACCTCACCTTGATCCAATAATCAAACATATTTCTGCAATTAATGAAATTGCTTTAATTATTGGTCTTGCTGCTGTTACAATTGGAAATTTCCTTGGTGGTGTTTGGGCAAATGAATCATGGGGAAGATATTGGGGATGGGATCCTAAAGAGACTTGGGCTTATGTATCAATTGTTGTTTATGCAATTGTACTTCATTTAAGATTTGTTAAATCATTAAATACACCTTATGCATTAGCTACAGCTTCACTTTTAGGATTTAGTTCAATAATTATGACTTATGTTGGAGTAAACTTCTATCTATCTGGAATGCACTCTTATGCAACAGGAGATCCTGTTCCAATTCCAGTTTGGGCTTATATAACAGTCTCTGTAGCAATTATTACTATTATACTTGCATTTAGAAATAGAGATTTAAAAGAAACTATCTAAAAAATTTGAGGAGTTAAGTTATTTAACTCCTCAAAAAATTATTTTAATCTCATAAAACAAAATTTAACTTATTTAATATCAAACTTTTCATATAATATTCACCTTTTAAATTTAATCTTAGGAAAATAATGCATAGTGATAAATTAAAGAATATTATATCTTATACAAAAAACTTCAATGTATTATATATTGAAGATAATATTGATGTACAACAACAAACAACAAAAATGTTATCATCTTTCTTTAAAAAAATTGAACTTGCAAATAATGGAAAAGAAGCTCTTGAACTATTTAAAGAAGCTAGTTTTAATTTAATTATTACAGATATAAAAATGCCTTTAGTTGATGGTATTTCACTAATTGAATCAGTAAGAAGGATTGATAAAAAGATACCTATTATTGTTCTTTCAGCACACGATGATAAAGAATATTTTTTGAAGACTATAAATCAAGGAATTGACGGATATATCCTAAAACCATACACTTTAGAACAAATATTACAAACTTTATATAATTTAATTCAAAAATATGATTTAGAAAAGAAGTTTGATAATAAAGTCAAATTAAAATCAGGTTTTATTTGGGATAAAAATATAAATCAATTACAAAAAAACAATGAAATAATCAAATTATCAAAATATGAAAGAAAACTTTTTGAACTGTTTATTTCTACTAATTGTAACTCAAAAAGTTATGATGAAATAGAATATCATCTATTTAATAACTATGAAAATAATACTAAAAAATTAAGAAATTTAATCACAAGATTAAAACAAAAACTAAATTATGATTTATTTGAAACAGTTTATTCTCATGGTTATACATTGAAATATGAAGAAAATGAAGAATGAAATTTTCATTTTTCATTTTTTTTATCATAATTCTTAATATATCATTAAATGCAAATAATAATGAAATAGTATTAACAAAAGAAGAATATAAATTTCTAGTAGAAAATCAACCTTTAAAAATACAAAATGAACTAAACTGGCCTCCATATAATTTCAATGAAAATGGCATTCCAAAAGGTTTTGCGATTGATTATATGAATTTATTAGCAAAAAAATTAAATATCAAAATAAAATATATCACTGGTCCATCTTGGGATGAATTTATGGAAATGTTAAAAAAAGATGAAATCGATGCAATTATAAATATTTCAAAAAATAAAGAAAGAGAAAAATATTTTGATTTTTCAAATATCTATCATTTAGCTTCAAATGCAATTTATGTAAAAAAAGGAAATGAAACTCTAGATTCATTAGAAAAACTTGAAGGTAAAACTATCGTAATGCCAAAAGGTTTTTTTGCTCAAGAATATCTAGAAAAGAATTATCCAAATATACATCAAATTTTAGTAAAAGACTCTCTTGAAGCATTAAAATTGTTATCTTTAGGTAAAGCTGATGCAACTATTGATAAAAAAAATGTTTTAGATTATTTAATATCAACTAAAAATATTTCAGAAGTTATTCCTACAAACTATATAGATGAAGATAAATTAATAAGTCATATAAGAATAGCAACATCAAAAAACAAACCTTTACTAAACACTATTTTAATCAAAGCTCAAAATAGCGTTTCAGACGAAGAATTATTAAACTTAAAAAAGAAATGGTTTGGAACAACAGATATTAAAAATGAAAAGAATTTTTTAACAAATGATGAAAAAAATTATATTAATAAACACTCTATAAAAATCTGCCATATTATAGATTTAAAACCTATTGAATTTTTTGAAAATAATCAATTTCAAGGAATAAACATAGATTTATTAAATTTAATAGCAAAAAAATTAGCTATTAAATTTGAAGATATAAAAGTTAATGATTATCAAACAGCTATAAACTACTTAAAAAATGGAACTTGTGATATTTTACCAACAACAATTGAAAATACAAATTTAAAAAATATTGCACTTTTAACAACTCCTATTTTAAGTTATAAATTAGCAATCATAACTCAAAAGAACAAACCTGTTGTTCAAAATTTAGATGAAATTATAAACAAAACAATGTCAAAGAAATCAACTTCTGAAACCCTCAATCTTCTAAAATCAAAATATCCTAATATAAATATTTTTGAAACATCAAATGATTATGAAACCCTAGAAGCTGTAAATAACAATAAAGTATATTATGCAGTTGAACCTTTACCTGTAATAACTTATTATATGTCTAAATATGCTTTAAATGATATTTATATATCAAGATATACTGACATGACATTAAATGTAAAATTTGCAATATTAAAAGAAAATTATGTTTTATATGAGATTTTCAATAAAACAATAAGTCAAATAAAAGAGTATGAGTATACAACAATATCCAATAAATGGACAAACTCTTTTTTAAAAGATACATATGACTATTCTTTATTATGGAAAGTTTTATCTTTTATTTTTATTATTTTAAGTGTTTTAACTTATAGACAAGTAATTTTAAATAAACATAACAGACTTTTAAAACTTGCAAATAATGAAATTGCAGAAAAAACAAAATTAATTGAAAAACAAAAAGAACTTTTTGAAAAACTATATAATAAATCAGCAGATGGTGTTTTACTTATAAAAGATAATAAAATTATTGATTGTAATGAAGCAAGCTTAAAAATCCTTCAATATGAAAAAGATGAACTTCTAAATAAATTTTTACCTGATATTTCTCCTAAATATCAATTAAATATGAAAGAATCATCTATAAAAGCTCAAGAAAAAATAAATGAAGTTCTAAAAAACGGAATTTGTAGTTTTGAATGGATTCATCAAAATAAAGATTCTGAAAAACTTTGGATAGAAGTAGTTCTTACAGCAATTGAAATAGATAATATATCTGTTATTCATACAGTTATTAGAGATATTAATAAACGTAAAAAAATGGAAAAAGAACTTGAAAGTTTAACTTATAAATTAGAAGAACGTATTGAAGAAGAAATCAAAAAAAATAAAGAAAAAACAAATCAATTAATTCAGCAATCAAGACTGGCTCAAATGGGAGAAATGATTAGTATGATTGCACATCAATGGAGACAACCATTATCAGCTATTAGTGCAACAACTAATACTTTATTATTAAAACTTTTATTAGATGAAAAAATAGATAATGAACAATTAAAAAAAGAGTTAAATCTAATAATAGATTATTCACAACATCTATCTTTAACAATAGATGATTTCAGAAATTTCTTTAAAACTGATAAAATAAAAAGTGAAACTACTTTAGAAGAACTAATAGAAAAATCTGTAAATATTATAAAAACTTCTTTTGTATCAAAAAATATTGAACTAAAAATAAACAATAATTTCAATGAAAAAATCATTACATATACTACTGAATTACAACAAGTAATTCTAATTATTTTAAAAAATGCAGAAGATGCTTTTATTGAAAGAAGAATTAAAAATAAAAAAATCAGGATAAAAACTTATAAAGAAGCTGATTCTATAATAATTCAAATAAAAGATAATGCAGGTGGAATTTCACTTGATATTATTGATAAAGTATTTGATCCATATTTTTCAACAAAAAAAGAAAAAGAAGGAACAGGTATAGGACTTTATATGAGTAAAATTATAATTGATGATCATTGTAAAGGAAATCTAAGTGTAATAAATAGTGAAAATGGTGCTCTTTTTACTATAAAATTACCTCTTAGTTTATAATGATATAATACAAAAAAATTTAAAGGATTTTTAGAAAATGGACAATAATATAATTGATATTTTTAAAGAAATTACTGCAATTCCAAGATGTTCAGGAACTCATGAAGCATTTATAAATTATATGAAAAATTTATCAAAAGAATTAGGATATTTATGTTTAGTTGATGAATATAATAATATTTTATGTAAAAAAGAAAATTCAAATGCAAAATTAGTCTTCCAATCTCACTATGATATTGTTTGTTTAAGTGATAATTGTGTTCCTAATATTGTACAAGATGGAGATTTATTAAAAGCTACTGATTCAACACTAGGAAGTGATAATGGAATTGGATGTTCATATATGATTGCTTTAATGTGTGAAAAATATGATGGAGAGTTTTTATTTACAAGTGATGAAGAAATTGGACTTATTGGAGCAAACAACTTAAGTCTACCACTAAATGCCTCTTATATGCTAAATCTTGATAGTGAAGAAGAAGGAGAGATTTGTATAGGTTGTGCAGGAGGAGTTGATATTTTTGGAATTAATTCAAATAAAAAAATTATTCCAAATACAGATAATCTTGATTTATATGAAATAACTATTTCTAAACTTCAAGGTGGGCACAGTGGAGTTGATATAGATAAAAATATTCCAAATGGTATAAAACTAATTGCAAAAACTATAAAAGAATGTGATGGAAAACTTCTTGATATAAACGGAGGAGAAAGAATCAACTCAATTCCTGTTAATGTAAAAGCAATAATTGCTTCAAAATCTACTCCAATTGCTAGCCATGAATTTATGGAAATAGAAAAAATAGATACAAAATCTGAACATTTAAATGTTTATGATGACAAAATTATTGATTTTATATATGATTTTCAAAATGGTGTAAGAGCTATGAATGATGAATTAAAAGTTGTTCAAAACTCTATAAATCTTGCAATCATAAAAACTGGAATAAATGAAATAAAAATAGAATTAAGCGCTAGGTCTATGGATAATACTGAATTAAAAAATCTAAAAGATGAAACAATAAAAATGTTAGAAGATTATAACTTTATTGTTGAAACAAATGGAAAATATCCAGCTTGGAAACCAGATATAAATGAATTTACATCAAAAGTTTTAGAAATCTATAAAGAGGTTAATCCTAAAGCTTCACTTGAAGCAATTCATGCTGGACTTGAATGTGCAATATTTAAAGACAAATATCCTCATATAAAAGTAGCTTCAATAGGACCTACTATAAACTTTCCTCACTCTAAAAAAGAACAAGTTTCTATAAAATCAGTAGAAAATGTTTATAAAATCGTAAAAAAAATAACTCAAGAAATGAAATAGGATTTTTCCTATTTATTTCTAGCCTTTTCAATATCATAACTATATTTATATACCATATAGTCAAAAAGTTTTGCTTCTTCATTCTTTTGAAAAAATAAAAACATTTCTACAAGCCTAAAAGAAATTCTAAAAAAAGCTGTAAAAGGTACCATATAAGCTAAAACTGTAGCATATGTTCTATATGGATAATACTTATCTAATTCCTCTTTTAATTCTTTTAAAACTAAACTCTCTTCTTGTAATTTTGTTCTATCTTGATTAGAAATAACTCGTATTGCTATTAAAAAATTTAATACAAACATCAAGGCATTTAAATTCCAACCAATTATACAAATATCTAAATAACTCATAAATCACCTATTATTAAAAACTTTCCCACTCATCATCTTCTTTATTTTTTATTGCTTGTATTTTTTCAACTTTTTGATTAGAAATAGCTTTATTTGTTTTTGATATGTTTTCGTTTGATATTTCTTTTTCTATTTTACTATCTTCTATCTTTATAGAATTTTTGCCTTCAAACTCCTTTTCATCTGCACTCTCAACTATTTTTTTTGCAATTTTTGAAGTTTTTTTTGCTATATCATTCGTCATATTTGCAACTAAAGCATTTTCTTGTGTTTGCTTATCCAAACTATTAATAGCATCATTTATTTGTTCTACACCTTTTTGCTGCTCTTTTGAAGATGTTGTTATTTCTGAAATTAAACTTATTGTTTGGTTTATATTTTCATTTAATAAACTATATCCTTTTATCATTTCATTTGAAATTTCTTTTCCTTCATCAGCTTTAACAGTTGCATCTTGTACTAAATTCTTTATTTCACGTGCTGCTTCTGCACTTCTACTAGCAAGATTTCTTACTTCAGCAGCAACAACAGCAAATCCTTTTCCAGCTTCTCCTGCAGTTGCTGCTTCTACTGCTGCATTAAGTGAAAGTATATTTGTTTGAAATGCTATTTGATCTATTACACTTATCGCTTCATTTATTGCTTCAACTTTTTGATTTATCTCTTCCATTGCATTAGTTGTTTTTGAAGCCAATTTTTCGCCTTGATTTGCAGAAGTTGTTACATTATTTGATATTTGTGCCATTTCTGAAATTTTTAAAGTTGAGTTTGAAATACTACTTGTAACTTCTTCTAAAGCAGCAGCTGTTTCTTCAAGCCTTGCAGCTGCATCATTTGAACTTTGATTTAATTTTGCTACATTAGATAAAAGAATATTCGAAGATTCATTTAAAGTTAATCCATTTCTTTTATTTTCTTGAAGCATTAAGTTAATTGCACTTCTTAATTTATTTATATCAGTGATTAATAACTCAAAAACTCCACCTTTTTCAATATTATCTAATTTTAATTCATTTATATAATTATATTTTGCATACTCTTCTAAAGTTTCATTTATAGTAACAAAGTGCTGTTTTGTGGATTTAATCATATCATTAATACCATCTTTTAAAATAGCTAATGTTTTATTTGAAGTTTTTTCTTCAATTAATTGACTATACCAACCATGTTTAACTCTTGAAATTACAATAGATGCATCATCAATAAGTTTTTTATCTTCTTCTAAATTATTTTGAATATTTTTAACATTTTCATTAATCAAATTTGCCATTTGACCAAATTCATCAGAACTTTTAATATCAATAAGTTCAATATTTTCATTTTTTCTATTTAGAAAATCAAAAAAAGCATTTAGACCATGTTTAAACTTATTTAATGAACCTACAATATCTTTTGTTAAAATAAAAAGTGCAGAAATGATTATAAATAAAATAATAAATGATTCTATAAAAATAAAGTTTTTTAGACTTGTCATTTCTTCATGATAAGCTTTAGTTCTAATATTTAAACCGTTATTTTTTGTTTTAATTATTATGTCAAATGCTTCTTTACTTAATTTCGATAAATTTTCTGTTTTTTCAAGATGCTGCTTGTACATCAAACTTAAAACTTCAGGAGTTTTATTTAAATCTTTTAAACTTTTTATGTCAACTAAAATTTGATTTAATAAAGCAAATGTTTTTTCTTTTGAATCTATTGTCTCTTTAAGTTTTTTATCTTGATTAAAAGTTCCTTTAAAACTTAAATACAACTCTTCAAAAAGTTTTTCTATATTTTCTTTATTTTTTAAAATATTTGCAAGATTTTCATCATAAGAATTTCCTAAAAAAATATTTTTTACAGAACTATCCATCAAATTTAACTCTTTTTCAATATCTAAAGCTAAAAATTTACCATTTACAGCTTTTTCTTTAAAAATATCAAAATTTTTATCTGCATTTAAAACTGTATTAAATTTAAAAACAGCCATTACTAAAATTATTACAAATACACCCACCCCAAAGATGAACATTTTTTTTGCAATACTAAATTTCAAAGCACTACTTTCCACTTTCTCTCCTACTTCACTTATCTTATATTCTAATAAGTATAACATAAAAATTTTTAATATTATTCTCTACTAAAAATGACATTTATCTAAACTACTAAATCAATTTAGTATAATTATTTCTTTTAAATTAATAAAATGAGACGTTATGACAAAAAATGAATATGATTTAAATATTGAAAAATTAATCTCTTGGGCTAAAGCCTATTATGTATTTGATAATCCAATAGCAACTGATGAAGAGTATGATAAACTATCTCGTGCTTGTTTAGCTTTTGAACAAGAAAATCCACAACTTTCACATCCAAATTCACCAAATAAAAGAGTTGGTGGATTTGTACTAGAAGGTTTTGAAAAAGCTTCTCATTTATCTCGTATGTGGTCACAAGAAGATGTTTTTAATACAGAAGAACTTGAAGATTGGATAAAAAGAGCTTCAAAAGTAGCAACAAATTTAGATTTTTATTGTCAACCAAAATTTGATGGAGCTTCACTAAATATCATCTATGAAAATGGTATTTTAAAACAAGCAATTACAAGAGGTGATGGAAGTATTGGAGAAGATGTAACAAACAATGTAAAAACAATCTTTTCTATTCCACTTCAAATAGAAGAAAAATCATTGATAGAAATCAGAGGTGAAATTGTTATAAAAAAAGCTGACTTTGAAAAAATAAATATTGAGCGAATAAAAAACAACGAACAAGTTTTTGCAAATCCAAGAAATGCAGCTGCTGGAAGTTTGCGACAACTTGACCCAAATATCACAGCAAAAAGAAAACTGTTTTTTAATGTTTGGGGAGTTGGTTTAAACTCACTTGGATACACAAAATACTCTGAAATGATGGATTATATCTACTCTTTAGGTTTTGTAAAACCACCTATGCAAACTTTAACTTCAAGTGTTGAAGGAATTGAAAAACTTTACCATGAGATTATTGCAGTAAGAGATAATATAGAAATGATGCTTGATGGAATGGTTATAAAAATAGATGACATCGAAACACAAGATGAATTAGGTTATACAGTTAAATTTCCACGATGGTCATGTGCTTATAAATTTCCTGCTTTAGAAAAAACAACAAAAATCAAAGATATTATCTTACAAGTTGGAAGAACAGGAGTTATTACTCCTGTTGCTGTTGTTGAACCGACAGATATTGAAGGAGTTATAGTAGAACGAGCAAGTTTACATAACTTTGATGAAATTGCAAGAAAAGATATAAAAATCAATGATGAAGTAATAATCATACGAAGTGGTGATGTTATTCCAAAAATTACAAAAGTTTTTACTGAACGAAGAGATGGAACTCAATTTGATATTCCTCGCCCTACTTCTTGTCCTGATTGTTCTAGTGAACTTTTAGATGAAGGTGCACTTATAAAATGTCAAAATCTTGATTGTCCTTCAAGAGTTGTAAACTCTATCATCTATTTTGCAAGTAAAAATTGTATGAATATTGATGGACTTGGAAACAAAATAGTTGAACAACTTGTAAGGGAGAAAAAAATCTATGATATTTTAAATATTTACTCATTAAAATATGATGATTTACAAGACTTAGAAGGTTTTAAAGAAAAAAAAATAAATAATCTTCTAAATGCAATAGAAAATACAAAAGGAAGTGAACTTCATAGAATTATCAATGCTTTAGGAATTGAACATATCGGCGAAGTAGCTTCAAAACAAATCTGCTTAGAATTTGGATTAAATGTTATAAATTTAACTTTTGAAGAACTTATATCTTTGGACGGTATTGGCGAGCAAATGGCAAACTCATTTACTGAATTTATGAGAGTAAATAAAGAGTTAGTAGAAAAATTAATCTCTATAATAAATCCAAAAGTTGAAGAGAAAATTGAAGTAGAAGAAAATCCTTTTAAAGGAAAAACTGTTGTTATCACTGGAACAATGAGTATTAGCCGAGGTGAGATTAAAAAAACACTTGAATTATTAGGTGCAAAAGTAGCTTCAAGTGTCTCTAAAAAAACAGATTATGTGATTTTTGGAGAAGATGCAGGAAGTAAATATGATAAAGCAATTGAACTAAATGTTACAACAATAACAGAAGATGAAATGAACAAACTAATTTCTTAAAAGGAAATATAAATGGTAAAAAAGCAACGACTTGAAAAGTTTTTATCTAAACATTTTGTTAGATACTCTTTAATTCCAATTTTAGTTGTTGAAGTTGCATTATTAGTAATGTACTTTTCAATCAATGCATATATTTCCTCAAAAAATATTAATTTATTACTTAATGAAGCCCAATCACATTCTCAAGCAATACTTGAGAATGAAGCTAATTTTATTAGTGAAAAATTAAATGAAGTTTCAAAAATAGCACTTCTTTTACAAAATGAACACCAAGCAATTTTTACTAATCCAAATAGATTTGGTTTACCAAATAATGAACCAAAATTTGCAATTGCACAAAATGGTGTCTTTTATAAAACAAATGAAATAGGAGCAAGTTTATATTATTCTTCTAAAACACCTATATCACAAAAAGAAATAGATAAAGCAACATTTACTGAAGCTATGGATATATCTTTAAAAAGTGTTGTAGATATAAATCCGGATATTGTTGCAGCATATTTTAACTCTTGGGATAATATGAATCGTTTATATCCTTTTATTCCAAAAGTTTATGAGCAATATGGTGAACACATAAATATGGAAGATTATAATTTTTACTATTTAGCCAATAAAAAACATAATCCAGATAAAAAACCTGTTTGGACGGGAGCTTATCTTGATCCAGCTGGAAATGGTTGGATGTTATCATGTATAGTTCCAATATACAAAAATGATTTTTTAGAAGGAGTTACAGGACTTGATATTACAATTGATAGATTTGTTAAAAATATTTTAAATAGAAAACTTCCATATGATGCAAATTTATTTATGGTTGATAAAGATGGTATGATTATTGCTATGCCTGAAAAAATAGAAGAATTATTGGGACTAAAAGAGTTAAAAGAGCATTTATATACAGATGCTATTTTAAAAACTATTTCTAAACCTGAAGAATTTAATCTATTAAAAAATAAAAGTCCATTTGCAGAACATTTTAAAGATTTAATAAAAAATAATAAAACTCTTTCAACGCTAAAAATCGACAATAATGAATATCTAACACTACAACAAAATATAAATGAAACAAACTGGAAACTAATGATTTTGATTGATAAAAAGAACATATTTGCATCAATTGAATATTTAAAAAATTTATCAGATAAAATTGGTTATATTGCTATTGTTTTATTATTAGTATTTTATATCATATTTTTCTATTTATTATTAAAAAAAATCAATAAATTTTCTTTTTCAATTACTCAACCTATTATTGATTTATCTGAGCAAACTTCACAAATAAAAGAGACAAGCAATAAGGTAAAAATTCTTGATACAAATATATTAGAAATTTCTCAATTAAATCAAAATTTTTCAGAAATGATTAATGAATTAAATCTAAAAAACAAAAAACTATATGATGCAAAAGTTTTTGCAGAAGAAGCAAATAGAGCAAAAGATGATTTTCTTGCAAATATGAGTCATGAATTAAAAACTCCATTAAATTCAATAAATGTAATCAGTGATATTATGCTTAAAAATAAATCTAATTCTTTAGATGAAACTCAATTAAAAAATATCAAAATTATAAATAAATGTGGTAAAGATTTAATTTATTTAATAACAGATATTTTAGATTTATCAAAACTGGATGCAAAAAAAACAAATCTTATTATAGAAAAAATTGATATAAAAAAATCTATTCAAACAATCTATGATAAATTTTATGAACAAGCCAAAAATAAAAATTTGGAATTTGTTTTAGAAATAAATGAAGATATTGAAGATATTTATACAGATTTAGGAAAATTAAAACAAATAATCAATAATCTTTTAAGTAATTCTGTTAAATTTACAAATAAAGGTCAAATTAGATTAAAAGTTCAAAATGAAAATGATTTTATTAAAATAAATATAGAAGATGATGGTATTGGTATTGCTCAAGAAAATCTTAATAAAATTTTTGAAAGATTTAAACAAGTAGATAGTAGTACAACTAGAAAATATGGTGGAACAGGACTTGGATTAGCAATTTCTAAAGAATTATGTGAATTATTAGGTATAAAAATTGATGTAAAAAGTGAATTAAATAAAGGAACAATTTTTGAATTATTAATCCCTAAAAATTTTAGAAATGATATAAATAGTTCAAATGAAATGCTAAGTGTAATTGAAGATAAATCAACAATAAATTCATATGAAAATCTAGAATTAGAAAAAGATTCTAATAAGGAGAAAAAAACTAAAAATACTGTTTTAATTCTAAATAATGATCCAATCACTTTTTTAAATTTAATTACCGTATTAAATAAAAAATATATTGTTAAACAAACAAATTCTTTAGAAAAGTTGATTGATTTAAAAAATAAGAATGAAAATTCAAAAATTATAATTGATATTTCAAAATTAACTGATTTAGAAAGAAATCAAATAAATGAAAAATTAGTTAATAACTTGATTGTTCTTTATTCGAATGATGAATTAGATTTTATAAATAAAGATAAAATTGAAAAATCTTTTAAACTTCCAATTTCAAATGAAGAGATGAATAGTATATAAATAGATGATTTTTATCATCTATTTATTTTTAAAGTATAATAATAAACTTTAATCCTTTATCTGCATTTACTACTTCCAGTTTACCTTCAAAACTGTTTTCAACAATTATTTTAACTAAATATAAACCTATACCAGTTCCATTTTCTTTGGTTGTAAAATAAGGTTCTAATATTCTGTCTAAATTTTCTTTTTCAACACCACCTGCATTATCTTCTAAAATAAGAACTGTTTTATCATTTTCTTTATGTGCACTTATAAATATTTCTGGTTCTTTAATATCTCTTTTTTTAAATTCATCTAAAGAATTATTTACAATATTAATTATCAATTGTAACAATTCAGTTTCAACACCAAAAATTTTTAAATCTTCATCCAAATCTAAATTTATATTTGCACTATATACTTTTATTTTATTTTTTAATATCTCTTCTGTTTTAACAATGCAATTTTTAAGTAAAAATTCTTCCTTTTTTTTATTGGGTTTAAAAAAATTTAAAAAACCATTTATTGTAGCATCCATATAGTTAATCTGTTTTTTTGTATTATCTGAAAAACGTTTCATATGTTCTTCATCAAGTTCATTAAAATCATAAGACATATTTACATCATCACAATACATTGATAAAACATTTAATGGCTGTTTTAATTGATGAGAAATTAAACCTACCATTTCGCCCATTGAAGCAATTCTGCTATTTTGAATTAGTAAATCTTGAGTTTCATTTAATTTTTCTGTTGTTGCTTTTATTTTGTTATAAATATCTATATAAATCTTTAATTTTGAAGTTAAGAGATGTTTGTCAATTGGCTTAGTTATATATTCAACACCACCAACATCATAACCTTTACTTTTATATTCATCTTTATCATAAATACCTGTTATAAAAATTATTGGTATATGTTTAATTGAATCTATACCTTTTATATATTGAGCAAATTCAAATCCATCAATATCTGGCATTTGAATATCAGTTAAAATCAAATCAATATTATTTTCAACTAATATTTTAATCGCTTCTTTAGCATTTAATGCTGTAAAAATATTTACATCAAAACTCTCTTCAATTAATAATCTCAATGAATAAATATTTTCTTCTATATCATCTACAATCAAAATAGCAAATTTTTCCATTTTATTCCTATAATTTTTAAGTGAAATATTAATTTAAAAAATTTCATCTTTATATTTATCTATTAATTTAATTATATTATAAAAAAGTATTATAAAAATATCATTTTATCAAGTTTTATTATAGTTATTTTTTTAATGGAATAAAAATTGTAAATATTTCAAACAATTTTTTATATAACAAAATTATGATTTTATGTTACACTTAAGTTGTACGATTATATAAGAAAAGATAAGTTATTTTTTAAATTATTAAATTTTAATTTAAATAAAATAATATTTATATTATTTACTAAGCGATAAAAATGAGAATTGAAAAGAATTTTATTTTTGATAAAATTAAATGTAATGTTTTAATAGTAGATAACTCAAAAGTTATAAATGAAATATTGACAAAAGAGTTTAATAATAAAGGTTACATAACTTTTAATGTATCAACAATAGAAAAAGCAAAAGAAATAATCAAAAAAGAAAAAATAAACTATTTATTATTTGATATAAATCTTATTGAAATAAAAGATACTAATTTTATTACTATTTTAAATAAAAATTCTATAAAGTTTTTTGCTTTATCAAAAGAAAAAAACAATGAGAAAAAAGAGTTTTTTACAAATATTGGAGCTATTGATTTTATTATAAAAGATGATTTTTTGGTAAATAGAAGTAAACAAATCCTTGAAACTATCGAAAAAATTGAAAAAAATAAAAACAATACAATTTTAATTATTGATGATTCTTCTAATAAACAACAAAAATTCAAGAATTTACTAGAAAAAAGAAATTATCAAGTTGTTTTATCTTCAAATCTAGATGATTTTTCTGAAATAATAGATTCTACGCAGCCTGATTTAGTTTTATTAAATGGCAATTCAAAAAATTATAATCTAATATCTTTTTTAGAAAAAAATGAATTTTTAATTAATAAATTACAAATTCCAATAATATTAAAAGATATAAAAAATATATCAAATATCAAAGAGGCTTATAATTTAGGTGTTGTAGATATTTTAAGAACACCAGTTTTAATTGAAGAATTATATTTAAAAATTGATTTATGGATTGATTATAAAAAAAGACAAAAAGAATCAATTCATTCTTCTTTATTATTGCAAGAATACAAAGATGCAGTTGATGAAAGTTCAATTGTTTCAAAAACAAATGATAAAGGAATTATAACTTATGTAAATAAACAATTTTGTTTATTATCTGGTTATAAAAAAGAAGAATTAATAGGTAAAAGTCACAATATTGTAAGACATCCAGATAGTTCTAAAAAACTCTTTGAGGAAATTTGGGACACAATAAAAAATAAAAAAAGAATTTGGAAAGGAAAAATAAAAAATAAAAAAAAAGATGGTGGTTATTATTGGGTTGAAGCTTTTATAAAACCTATTTTAGATAAAAATGGAAACATAGAAGAATTTATTGCTTTAAGAAATGATATAACAGAACAAGAAAATGTAAAAGAGTATTTTAAACTAAAATTAAAAGGTTCAGAAGAAAATTTAAATCATTCAATAAAACTTGCAAAAGAGTATGAAAATGCAATTGATATAAGTAATATCTTATTAAGAACTAATAACTTTGGAGAGATTACTTATGTGAATGACAAGTTTTTAGAACTAACTAAATTTTCAAGAAAAGAGTTAATTGGAGCAGATTATAAGATTTTTAAACATGAGGATATTGAAGATTCTTTATTTAAAAATCTTGAACTGTTAATTGATGATAAAAAGATTTTTAACAAAATTTTAAATAATAAATCAAAAAATGGTGATAATTACTGGATAAATATAACTATTGTTCCAATTAAAGATGATAATAATTTTACGATTGAATATATGTGGATTATAAATGATTTAACAGAATTATTTAAATTAAATGAAGAGATTCAATCAACTCAAAAAGAGATTATCTATAAAATGGGAGAAATTGGAGAAACAAGAAGTAAAGAAACAGGAAATCATGTAAAAAGAGTTGCAGAATATTCTAAACTTCTAGCTTTATTATATGGTATTGATAAAAATGAAGCTGATAATCTTTTAATTGCTTCCCCGATGCATGATATTGGAAAAGTTGGTATCCCTGATTCTATATTGAAAAAACCTGATAAACTAACAATTGAAGAATTTGAATTAATGAAAGAACACTCTATAATTGGATATAACATTTTGAAAGATTCAAATAGAGATATTTTAAAAACTGCTGCAATTGTAGCAAAAGAACATCATGAAAAATATGATGGAAGTGGCTATCCATTGGGATTAAAAGGTGAAGAAATCCACATTTATGGAAGAATAACAGCTATTGCAGATGTTTTTGATGCACTTGGAAGTGATAGATGTTACAAAAAAGCATGGAAAGATGAAAAAATTTTTGAATTATTAAAAAAAGAAAAAGGAAAACATTTCGATCCAATACTTGTAGACCTATTTTTCGAGAATATCGATGAATTTATTGAGATTAGAAATAAATATAAAGATTAAAAGAATTAAAATCAAAATGTTACTTTTTTCTATACTTTTATAATCTCTGTTACTATATTTCTGGATTTGCTATGTTTATACTGCGTTTTTATTTTATAATGTCACATATTTAAAGAATTATAATAGAAGGTTTTAAAAATGAGTAGTGAAGAAGTAAAAAGAGAAAAGTCTCTTACAATGACTATGTTAATGACTCCAGATAAAGCTAATTTTTCTGGGAAAAATGTTCATGGTGGTGAAATCTTAAAAATGTTAGATCATGTTGCATATGCTTGTGCAGCAAGATACACAGGAATGTATGCTGTGACATTATCAGTTGATATGGTTTTATTTAAAGACCCTATAAAAATAGGTTCTCTTGTTACTTTCCATGCTTCTGTTAATTATACAGGAAGAACATCGATGGAAATTGGAATTAAAGTAATTTCAGAAGATATAAAAGATCATACGATTAAAAATACAAATGTTTGTTATTTTACTATGATTGCAGTTGATGAACATGGTAAACCAGCTCCTGTACCAAAATTAGATTTAGTAACAGAAGATGATAAAAGAAGATATAATGATGCAATTCAAAGAAGAGAAATTAGAATGGCTTCTAGACATTCAAAATAATAAATGATTCATTTATTAAAAAAAAGGGGGAAGATTTAAATCTTCCCCCTTTTTTTTTAATTAAAAGATATATTAAGCCTCTTCTTTAGACTCAATATATTCTTCATAAGTTCCTTTAAAATCAATTATTGTTCCACCTGGTTGAATTTCAATAATTCTATTTGCATAAGCATCTAATAATTCCCTATCGTGAGATACACAAATAACAGAACCTGCATAATCATTTAAACCTTCACCTAAAGCAATAATTGCTTCTAAATCTAAGTGATTTGTAGGTTCATCTAAAACTAAGAAATTCCCTTGTTCTAACATGATTTTAGAAAGCATCATTCTGTGTTTTTCTCCCCCAGAACATGAGTTTACTTTTTTCTCTTGCTCTTGACCATTAAACAACATTCTTCCAAGACAATTTCTAATTTCAGAAATATCAGCATCTCTATCACAATTTCTTAACCAATCATAAAGTGTAATATCACCTTCAATTATATCTGTTGCATTTTGTGGGAAATAAGAGTTTTGAATAGTTGCACCCCATAGAACTTCTCCACTATCAGGTTTTAAATTCCCTTCTAAGATTTCACATAAAGTAGTTTTTCCAATACCATTTGTTCCAATAAGAGCAATTTTATCACCTTTTTCTACTGTAAATGAAATATCATTTAAAACAATATGGTCATCATAAGATTTAGAGATATTTTTAACTGTTAATAGCTCTTTCCCTACCTCTCTTTTTTGTTTAAAAATAATAGAAGGATCACGTCTGCTTGATACTTGAATTGCACCAACATCTAGTTTATCAAGTTGTTTTTGTCTTGAAGTTGCTTGTTTTGCTTTAGAAGCATTTGCACTAAATCTAGCGATAAATTTTTCAAGTTCTTCTTTTTCTTTTAATTTTTTACTAACATCTTTTTCATTTTGTTTTGCAATTAGAGTTGATGCAATATACCAATCATCATAAGTTCCAGTAAATTCTCTAATTTGTTTAAAATCAACATCTAAAATATGAGTACAAACTGCATTTAAAAAGTGTCTATCGTGAGAAATTACAACCATTGTTCCATCATGATGTTGTAATTGATTTTCTAACCAACCAATTGTTGCAATATCTAAGTTATTAGTAGGCTCATCTAAAAATAAAACATCTGGTTTTGGATATAAAACTTGTGCTAATAAAACTTTAAATTTATCTCCACCAGTTAATGTACTCATTAAATCTTGATGAGATGAAGCTGGAAATCCTAAATCTTCTAAAATTCTTGTAATTTTTACATCATATTCATAAGTTGGATCTTCTTCACAACAGATAATTTCAAGTTCAGCAAGTCTATTATTTACTTCATCAGTAAATTCTGGACTCATATAAAGTTCTTCTTTTTCTTTTACAGCGTCATATAATTTTTTATTTCCTAAAAGAACTGTATCAAAAATTGAGTAATTTTCATATGCAAATTGATTTTGTGATAATACTCCAACTTTTTTACCATTTTGGATTTGAACTTCACCCTCTGTTGCTTCTTCTTGACCTGATAATATTTTTAAAAATGTAGTCTTACCAGCACCATTTGCACCGATAAGTCCGTATCTTTTCCCCGTATCTAATTTTAAATTTATATCTTGAAATAAAACTCTTGGACCAAAAGCTTTTTTAAGATTGACAGTTTGAACCATATTATAATTCTCTCCATTTATTTTATTTACTTAATTGTATTGATTTTGCGATTATATCTAAAAAAATATATTTAGGACTTAATTACTTTTTTTATAACTCTTTTTCAAAAGCCAATTTCATAATATCTTCTTCACTTACAATATCACTATTATCTTCATTTGGTGGATTTTTTATCCATAAAACTTTCGTTTTTAATTGATCCAATTGATATTTAGTTAAGTTTTTAATTAAAGTATCATTTATCATCTCTTTTGTCAAAGTTCCTGCATTTAGCATTTTTTTGATAACTTTTTCTAAATTCTTTTTAGTTGCTTCAAATGCTTTTTCTTCATCAGTTAATGAAATATACTCTTCATCTAAATATTTCATTACTGAATCACCTGGATATTTATAAGTTGTAACTCCCTTATAATTGTATTTCTGACACTTTAATCTTGGAATATACACACCTGTAAAAACATATCCTAAAACAGTATTTAACCCTTCTAATGATCGTAAAGGATTATGAGAACAGATATAATCACCCTTAACCATAGTTGGTGAATTTAACAAAGAAGTAATATTATTATGTAAAATAATAAAACTTCCTTTTACTTCTTTTGGTCCACCTCTTAATGAATTTAATTCATTTTTGTGAGCTAAGAAACTTCCTGTTACTTTCTTAGGACTTCCATCCAAAGATACTAATTCATTTTCACTAATATCAAAATCACCATCAACAAAATTAAAGTTTATAGGTAATTTAAATAAATTTGTTAGTCTTCCTGATAACTTAACATCTCCTTGAACATCGACTGAACCATCAGGCAAAATAGAGAAGTTTTTAATTTCATATTTATTTAACCAATTAACAATATCTTCATTGTTAATAAGAGCAACCATTGGTTTATAAATATGTGCTATAACATCACTACCTTTATATTTCCAGAATTTTTCTTCTTCATTAAATCTTGATGTTAAATTATTTAATTTAATATTAGTTACTAAATCTCCACCTATTTCATCTGCAAGACCTTCTAAATCACTTAGATTATTTCCATTACAAATATAATCATGTTTAACAGTAACTGGACCACCTGTAAGTCTTTCTAAAAAGTTGTTTGAACAATCAAAATAAGTATCTATATTTTTAGGACCACCTTCTAATGAAACTAATTTATTATCATTACATTTGAAATGTCCTTTTATAGTTCTAGGACTTGCTTTTATTGATTTTAATTCATTAAATGAACAATTAAAACTCCCTTTTACTTCTTTTGGAGCATAAGATAAAGTTTTTAATTGATTATATGAACAATCAAAATCACCAACTTCTGTAGGGCAATCAAATAAAGAGATTAATTTATTTTTTGAACAATTAAAATCTTTTACAACAGTTTTTGGACACCCTTCTAGTGAAGTTAGATTATTATTACTAATATCAAAATATCCTTCTATTCTATCAAATTTTATAGGAAGTTTTTTACCATTTAATCTCTCATTTAAATTTACATTTCCTTGAACTGAAACATATAAATCTTCCGAAATCATATAATTATTTATTGAATGTTCTTTTAACCAATTTTCGATTTCTCCAAGATTAAACATAACCTACCTTTTTGATATTTTTTGGTATTTTAGCATTTAATTTCTTATATAGGAATATAATTTATAGATATAAAATATTCAATATTTAATTATTATGATAAAGTAATTATTTTTCTCATTTTAGTTATAAAATAAATCAAATTATTAATTTTACAATCGAATATTACTAAAAAAATAAACAACATAAAAATATTATTTATAAAGCATTATTTAAAATTTGAGTTAATACTTCTTTAGTATAAATATTATCTAATCTTGAGTGTTTTGCATTATTTAAAATATTTTCAACAATAACTTCTATATCACTTTGTTTTATATTTAACTGACCTAATTTTGTTGGTGTTCCAATTTTATTAAACCAATTTTCTAGTGCTTCTATTCCTTCTTGAGAAGAGTAAACTCCAAAAATTTCATTTGCAAATCTTTCAAATTGAGCTATATTATTTCTATAGTACCATTTCATCCAAGCTGGCATTACAACTGATAATCCTGCTCCATGAGCAACATTAAATAAAGCTGATAAAGAGTGTTCTATCATATGATTTGGAAAAGAATATTCACTAACTCCTAAATAAGTTGTACCATTTAAAGCATTTGTTGCAGCCCATGCAAATTCTGCTCTTGCATCATAATTTTCACTATCTTTTAGTAAGATTTCAGTAGTTTCAATAACTGTTGAAATATTTGATTCCACATATTTTGAAATTATAGTTGGATGAACTTTTGCAGTAAAATATCCTTCAATAGAATGAGCAATAATATCAGCTGCAGAATAAACTAAATAATCTTTTGATACTGATTTTTGAAGTTCTGGATTTATAACTGAGACTTTAGGATAAATATGATTTGACATAATTGAATATTTTTCTTTTGTCTTTTCATTTGTTACAACGGCAAAAGAGTTCATCTCACTTCCAGTTGCAGCTAATGTGATAATATCAAAAACATTTAAAGCTTTTTCAATAGTTCTACTACCAATAAAAAAATCCCAAACATCTCCATCATCCAAAGCACCAACTGCAATTGATTTAGAACTATCTAGTACAGAACCTCCTCCTAGACTTAAAATTGCTTCAACTTTTTGTTCTTTTGCTAAAGTTATTCCTTCTCTTACTTTTGATAAAACAGGATTACTTATAATTCCACCAAGTTCTATAAATTCAATATTAAACTCTTTTAGACTTTCAATTACAATATCAAATAAACCATCTTTTTTTATTCTATTACTACCATAAGTTAAAAGCACTTTTTTAACTCCATACTCACTTATATATTTCCCTATATTTTTTTCTTTATTTTTCCCAAATTCTATTCTTGTTGGATTTCTGTATGTAAAATTTTGCATTATAAAACTCCTATTTTATTTAATTTTTTTATTATATAAAAAAGTGTTTATTTGAAATAGAAAGATAATCCACAAAGATTGCCTAATTCTATGAATTTTAAAAATTAAGCAATACTATTATTTTTAATATAAAAGGAGTGAGCTTTTGGAGACATTCCAAACATTCTTGAATATTCTCTGCTAAATTGAGAAGGAGATTCATAACCAACACAAAATGCAACTTCAGAAGCTTCAATATTTTGGCTAAGCAAAATATTTTTTGCTTCTTCTAATCTAATCTTTTTTTGAAATTGCAAAGGAGACATTGAAGTAACTTTTTTGAAATTTTGGTATAAAGATGATTCGCTAATACCAATAGATTTTGATAAATCTTTCATATTAATAGTTTTATCAAAATTATTTTTTATTTCACTTATTGCTTTTACTATTTGATTTGTTAAAGTTCCTTCTAAAACATGATGTTTTAGAAAATCACTGCTTGTTTGTAACAGAATATAAATTATCTCTTTTTTGATTAAAGAAGAAAAAAATTCAATATCTTTTTCATTTTTTTCAAGTAGTTTTACTAATCTATAAATAGGTTCCAATAGAGTTTCATCTAATTGATATAAGCAAAACCCTTTTTGAACATCTATTTTATTTTCAATTTTATAATTTGTAGTTTGTTTTAAAACTTCATAAATTTCTTCCAGTGAAAATTTTACCATCAGAGCAATATAAGGCAAATCTTTTGAAGCCATATTTATTTTAACTTTTACAGGAACATGTGTACAAGCTAATAAATATCTAGTAGAATCATAACTATACATCTCATCAGCAAATCCTATAGCCTTTTCTCCTTGTAAAATAATACATAAAGAGGGCTCATAAACAACACTTGTGAATTCACTTTGTTCAGTTGTTATAAAAAATTTAAGAGCTGAAATATTTGTGTCAATTATTCCCTCTTGATTTTTATTTTCTATATAATTTATTAAATTTTTTTGATAATTCATTTTGATTCCTAAAATAAAATTATTACAAAATTTATAGAATTAAGCAATAAAAAAAATATACATTATAAAAATTGCACTTTATTTCTACCACTATTTTTTACTATATATAAAGCTTTATCTGCTCTATTTACAATAGAAGTTTCAGTATCATTAATTTTGCTAATTGTTACACCAAAACTACAAGTTTTTTTACCAACTATACCAAAATTATAATTTTCTATCTCTTTTCTTAGTTTTTCTGCAAATAAAAGAAGATCTTTTTCTTTTGAATCAGGAGCAATAATCAAAAACTCTTCTCCACCCCATCTTCCTAGAATATCGCTACTTCTAACATTTTTTTTAAGAAGTGATGAAATTTCAACTAAAACTTCATCCCCTATATTATGTCCAAAAGTATCATTTACATCTTTAAAAAAATCAATATCTAAAATAATTAATCCAAAACTTATATTTGTTCTATTAAATCTTGATAATTCATATTTTAAAACTTCATCTAATTTATGTCTATTATAAAGCGTAGTTAATTTATCTGTATTTGAAATTCTTTGCAATTCAAAATTTTTTATTTCTAATATATCTTGAAGTTTTTTCAATGAATCCAATGCTTTTTTTGTTTTTTCTTTCTCACTATAAAGTTTTCTATTCCAATAAGTAGAAATAAAAATTAAAAGGAATATAGGAATTAAAATCTTCCATAACATCGAATAATCTACTGATTGTTCAAATTTTATTGAAAACCACTTATTATAAGCAATTTGTTTATCATTATCAGAAAGTGAATTTACTGCTTTTTCAAAAATTTTATTTAAAATAGATTCATCATTTCTCGTTGCAATAGATAATTCCCATTTTTCATCAAGTTTACCTGCAACTTTTATATTATAAAAACTATTTTCTTTAATTGTATAACCAATAGAAACTAAAGTATCAACAAATGCAAAAACTTTTTTTTCAGAGAGTAAAGTCAAACCTTCTTTTACATTATTTACCTCTACAAACTTCGTATTAGGATATTTTTTCTTTAAAAATTCTGTAAAAGCATAATCCTTAACCAAGGCGATTTTTTTATCTAAAATATGATCAATATTCTCAACAAACAACTCTTTATCTAAAGTAGCAATAACAAAAGGAGAAGAAAAATATGGAGTTGTAAAATCTAAATACTCTTCTCTTTCTTTTGTTTTCATAGCTAGAGATAAAATATCACATTCTTTATTTTTTATAAAATCTAAACTCTGTTTCCAAGAAGATGTTTTTACTAATTCAATGTTGAGATTCAACTTATGTGACATAGTTTTTATCAAATCTGCGGATATTCCTTCATGTAAACCATTTTCATTTATTCTTTCAAGAGGCATCCAATTAGGATCAACACACATTTTAATCAATCTTTTTTTTGATAAATAAACTACTTCTTCTTCATTAAGTTTTATACTTGAATTGTCAAATTCCTTAATATCATTTTCTTTTCCAAACCATTTTTCTTCTAATTCATTTAACTCTTTAAAGGTTAAACTTTTTAGTCCTTTATTTAAAAGTTGATTTAAAATAGGCTTATCTTTAGAAACCAAAAATCGATAAGAAGTTCTTTCTAAACTATTAAATTCATCAAAAGGCAATGATAACTTCAGATTTGTAAAACCTCTTTTTTTAGTTAGATATTTAAAAATTAGATTTTCACCGATTAAAGCATAAGCTTCACCTTTAGAAACGGCCTCTAACATATCTTCAAAACTATCAACAACTAATAATTTTATTTTTGGATAGTTTTTTGAAATATACTCTTCACTTGCCCAATATTTTCCTACAACTAATATTTTTCCATTTAAATCTTCAATATTCTGTATATCAGGATTATCTTTTCTAATAATAAAGTGTGTTTGATACCAAAGATATGGTTCAGAGAAAAAACCATCATTTTCTCTTTGAGAAGTTTTACTCAAGGTATGCAATAAATCTATTTTTTTATCTTTAAAATCATTATATAATTCAACCCAATTACCATTTACATACTCAAATTTTAATCCTATCTTTTTTGATAAAAGGTTCAATAAATCTATACTAAAACCATAAGGTTCTCCACCAATAGAAAAATCAAAAGGAGGAAAATTTATCTCATTACTTACTTTTATTATTGGATTATCTTTCAAAAAAGCTTTTTCTTTATTAGTCAAAGAAATTGTAGATTCATTTGATATAAAAAGTAAATCTTCTAAATTATCTCTTTTAGGAGCAAATCCTAACTCAATGTATAATTCAGAAATTTTTTTCACTTTATTAATATCAATACTTCCTAATGGATAATTTTTTTGTAAAATAAATTTTTTACTCTCATTTGCTTCAAAAATAAGTGCATCTTTTGTTTTATTTTGAGTATTATATTTTTCTAAAATTACATTTACAGTTTCATCTACATTTTTTAAAGCATAATCCCAACCTTTATTCGTTGCTTCTATAAAATCTTTTATTAATACTGAATTTTGCTCTACAAATTTTCTTGAACTAAAAAGATTAACATCATAAAACTCTACACCATAATTATTAGGGTCTAAAATATTATAAGGGATTCCATTTTTTATAAAATAGTATGGTTCATTTGGTAAAAAAGTTGAACTTGCATCAATATTATCTTTTTCAAAATCTGGAATTTTAAAATTTGGCTCAACGATATTTAAACTATCTTTAGAAATGTTGAAAAATTTAAACATCTGTTGAAAACTTGCACTTGATACATCAAAAAAAGGTATCATTACTCTTTTTCCAACTAAATCTTCAGGCGTTCTAATTTCTGGTTTTGTTATTAATGCAAGAGGAGATCTTTTAAAATAATTAGCAAGAAAAACAACATCTTTACCATTTAGCCATTCATTTATTATCCCTGAACCCCAAACACCAATCTGATTCTCTTCATTTAATATTTTATCTGTAATATTTGTTTTTCCATCAGACTCTACAAACTCTACATCTATCCCAAATTTTTGGTAAAAACCTTTTTCTTTTGCCATATAAAAACCAGCAAATTCAAATTGGTGTTTCCATTGTAGTTGAAGTTTTATTTTTTGATTTTGAGTAGTTGCATAAGAATTTAATGAGAAAATAAAAACAAAAAGAAAAAGAATACTTTTTAATCTCAATATAAACCTTTTATTATTCAATAATTTTTATCAATTATAGCTACTAAATGATAAAACCATAATAATATCTTTTTTACATAAATTTTAGTTTCTAATTTTTTATAGTTAATCTATAACCAAAGCTATAAATATTTTCTATATTTAAAAGTGGTATTTTCTTTCTAAGTCTTGAAATAATATTTTTTAAATTAGAAATATCAGCCTGATTTGTAAAATCATCTTTCCATAGATAAGTTATTATTTCTTCATTTGTATATATTTTTTCTGGGTATTTTAAAAGTAATTCTATTAAATAAAACTCTTTTTTTGTTAACTTTATAACTTTATCTTTTAAACTTAATTGTTTTAACTCTTTATTCCAAAATAAATCTTTATCAATTTCTACTAAATTTGAAATTTTAATATCTTTTTTATATTTTAATTCATAAATATTTTTTGATATTTTATAGATTACTTCTAAAAAATTGTTATAGTCAATAGGTTTTAAAATAAATTGAGAAATTCCAATATTTACAAGTTCCATCAAATAGTTAGCTTCATTGTGAGCAGATAAAACAATAACTTTTTGTTTATCATTTAATTTATAAATATTTTTTATCAATTCAATTCCATTCATATTTGGCATTTGAATATCAGTAATTACTAAATCATAATAATTTTTATCTAATTTATAGTTTTCACTATATTTAAAAAAACCTTCTTTACCATCAACAGCAATATCAACTTTTTCAAATATATCTCCTAGTAAAAAACCCATCTCTTTTATTATATTTTCATCATCCTCAACAAATAAAACCGATATTTTTTTACCATATTCTTCTAAGGAGATATAATTTATCAAAATTTTTCCTTTAATGAGCCTCTAAAATAGTTTTTACATCAATTATTATACCAATACTTCCATCACCTCGAACTGTTGCACCAGCAACACTATCCACTTTTCTGAAGTTCGTTTCTATAGTTTTTAAAACTACTTGTTGTTGTTGTAGAAATTCATCGATTAAAAATGCTGCTTTTTGACCTTGTGATTTTACAATTATTAAAAGTCCATCTTCTAATTTTTTTGATTTTGGTGTTATATTAAAATACTCATATAATTTTATTATAGGAATAAACTCATTTCTTAACATCAATAATTGGCTACTTCCATCCCCAACATATTTAATCATATCTTTTGTTGGCTGTATTGATTCTACTATTGAAGCAGTTGGAAGAATAAATATACTATTTCCAATTTTGATATTTAATCCATCTAATATAGAATGAGTTAAAGGAATAATAATTGAAACTTTTGTTCCAACTTTTTCTACACTCTCAATTTCTAAGTTTCCATTAAATTTAGAAATATTTTCTTTTAATTCACTTATGTTTTCAATATCTTCTTTATCTACTATATCCCCATCATCAACAACTGAAAATGAGATTTGTCCATTTAATTGTTCAATAACTACTTTTACTATTGCTTCTTCATTTTTATCGTTTAAAACTCTTTGATCTACTGTTTCTATTCCAAATAAAACAGCATTTGAAATAAGTTTTTTTATCAATAAATCTAACTGCTCAATTAAAGATTTATCAACCTTGATTTCTCCTCCAACTAATTGAAGTTTTACTTTTTTATTTTGTGGAACTATTTGTTTTAAATAATCAGCATATATTTCATACATTGTTCCAAATTTAATCATTCTTATTTCTGTAGCATAATCTTGAAGTTCAACAATATGCCTTTGCAAAAGAGTAATTTTTTCTATTAAACTCTTTTTTTCATCACTTGAAGGTAGATTTTCTACTGATTGAGCCATCATAGAATTTGTTATTACTAAATCCCCTACTTTATTTAAAAGTTTTTCCAATTTTTGTAAATCAACTGTTACATTTGTATTTGTCATTTTTCTCTCTTGTTTTTAATTTTTTTAAATACATTGAGCTTTATCTTCATAATTGCCACTTCTCAAATTTAGCACTTTATTGACTTTGTAAATTTTACCTTCTTTTTTACAAATCTCTTCTGTAACTTGATTTTGAGTACAACCTAAGAATAAACAATTAATAAGAAGAATAAGAAATAAGTTTTTCATGCTAGCTCCTTTGACTATATATCTTATTATACTATTAATTTTTATAAAAAAATAATATTTTATGAAAATTACTCATAATTCTGTATATTTTGTATTTAATTAGATAAAATCTATATAATCAAAACAGTATTGGACAAAAATGAGTGAAAATAATAATATATTTATAAATTTAAGTGATGTTATAAATAATACTATTGAAGGTATTTTAGTAATTGAAGAAGGTTTTATAAAAAATATCAATCATTCTTTACTTGAAATATTAGGTTATGAAAATAAAGAAGAATTGATTGATAAATTAGCCACAGGGATATTAATCCCAACATCAAAAGAAAAATTTATAAAATATAATGAAAAACTTTTTCAAGAAATCTCTTTAATCACAAAAGATGGAAATATTATCCCTGTAATTATTAAAATCAAAAATGTACAATATAAAGATAAAGAATATAAAATGGTTTTTATTTTAGATTTAAGTGAATTAAAAGAGAAAGAAAAAATGGTAATTCGCCAATCCAAACTTTCTGCAATGGGAGAAATGCTTTCTATGATTGCTCATCAATGGAGACAACCTTTATCAACAATATCAACTATGATTACTAGAATAAAATTAAAAAATGAAATAAACAAACTTGATAAAATTTTTTTAGATACTATTTTAAATGATATAAATAAATATATTCAATATATGTCCACAACAATAGATGATTTTAGAAATTTTTTTACAATTGATTCTAAAAAAGAATTAATAACTCTAAATGAAATAGTTATAATTACTCATAAAATGCTTGAAAAAACTTTTTTATCTCAAAATATAAAAATTGAAATAAAAGATAAAAAACTTTCAAAATTAAATCTTCCAAAAAATGAATTAATTCAAATAATATTAAACATATTAAATAATTCAAAAGATGCTATTTTAGAAAAAAATATAGAAAATCCTTTGATAAGTATTTCTTTTAATCAAAATAAAAAAGAACAAAAAATTTTTATAGAAGACAATGCTGGAGGAATTGATGAAAATATAATATCAAAAATCTTTAATCCATATTTTTCAACAAAAAATAAAAAAAATGGTTCTGGATTAGGACTTTATATTTGTAAGAATATTTTAGAAAAGGATAATTTAGGTGATATTTTTGTAGAAAATAAAAAAAATGGTGTCTTATTTACTATCATAATAAATAGAAATTAATACTATTTATAAAGGAATAGTTATTATAAAATTAGCACCGTTATACTCTTTTTTATTATAAATAAAATTTTCATTTACTGCAATTATTTTACCATTGAAATGTTTTTCTATAATCTCTTTTGACATAAAAAGTCCTATTCCAGTACCTTTATCAGAACCTTTTGTTGTAAAATATGGATCAAAAATCTTTTCTAAAATTGTTGGTTCTATTCCATTTGCATTATCTTTTAATGAAATATAAGCTTCATTTTTTTCTTTTTTAATAGTTATAAATATAAATCTTTCTTCATAAGGTAATTTTTCTAATTCATCTCTTGCATTATTTAAAATATTTATAAAAACTTGAACTAATTCATTTTCAAAACCAAAAACAAAAACATCATCACAATCTTCAATAACTTGAATAGATCTACTTGTAAATCTTGAAGTTGTAAGCTTTAAAGTTTTATGAATAATTTCTTTTACATTGAATTTATCTTTTATTTTATCAATTTTATAAAAATCTCTAAAATCATCAATAGTATTTGATAAAAATTGTGTACTATTCATAATATTTTCTATAGCTTCATTTAAAATTTCATCAGTTAAAGTGTGATACTCTTTATTTAATTTTATTCCACTTGCACTTGTGCTAATAAAACTTAAAGGTTGTCTCCATTGATGCGCTATATTTTCAATCATTTCACCCATTGAAGCCATTTTTGATTGTTGAAAAAGCATATTATCTTTTTGCCTATTTTGTTCTACTTCTTCTTCAATCTCTTTTTTTAAATTATCATTTAATTTTTTTAATTCATAAGTTTTTTCTACAACTTTTTTTTCAAGATTTTTATTTAATAAAGTTAATTTACTATCCATTAACTCAAGTTTTACAATATCTTTTTCTAATTCTCTATTAGAAATTTCTAATTGTTTTTCATCTTTTTCTATCTTATCTAACATATTATTTATATCTTTTGCTAAAACACCTAATTCATCTTTTCTTGAAATATCAGCTCTTTGATTTCTTGTTCCTGTTGCGGTTTGTTTAGCAATTTTCATCAAAGTATATAAGTCTTTTGTTATATTTTTCGCTAAAAAGTATGCAAAGATATACCCAACAATTATTGCAATATTAATAAAAAACAATCCTTCTTTAAAAATTTCTTCTATATTTTGAGAGTTTATATTTTGATTTAAAGCAACTCTAACCCAGCCGATATGTTGATTTTCTCTAAAAACAGGAGAAATATAGTCTAAAATTTTATTATTTTGAATAAGCATTTTTGATTCAATCTTTTTTGAATCAAAAAAATCTGTACTTAATTTATCAGATAGATATAAATTTATTTTTTCTTCTTGAGTATGAGCTAAAATTTTTCCATTTTTATTTATAATCATCGCATATTCTAAATTTGGATATTTTGAGATTGAAGAGATTAACTCTTCTAAACCAACATAATCATTTGATAAAATCCAAGATACAGAGTTTCTCACAAGCATTTTTGTTAAACTTGTAACTTGTTCATTACTTTGATTTTTTAAAAATTCTTTTTGTTCACTAATCAAATCATAAACAAAAATACTCATCAAAAATACATGAGTAAGAGTAACAGTTATTATCAATCTTCTTTTAATAGAATGGCTATAAAAAGCTTTTATTTTATCTATCATTTTATTACTCTTATATCTTTTTCAAACTTATTTATAAAATCTTTTACTTCATCATAAGTTTCACTATTTGCTTTTTCAAAATGTGTTAAATTGATTTTTTTAAGTATTAACATACCTTTGCTATCTAAATGCATGTTAAATAATAAATTACCAATTCTATTTATCAATTCTTCGGGAACATCATTTCGTGCAACTAAACCATTATTTGGTAAACTTTTAGTTTCCCATAATACCTTCAATTCATTTGCAATATTTGGTCTATCTTTTTTAAAAATTTCCCAAGGTTGAGTCCACGTTGCTCCTAAATCTGTTGCTTTTAAATAAACACTCATTATAGCAGATTCTTGAGAACCAACATAAATGTTCTTTAAATCTTTATTTATATCTATTCCATTTTCATATAAAAAATATTGAGGTAACATAGTTGCAGCAAGTGCAGTTGAAGCAGGATAACTAATCTTTTTATCTTTTAAATCTTTAAAATCTATTATATTGCTATCTTTTCTTACAATAATTATCCCTTTAAATTTTTCATCATCTGCCATCTTTCCAAAAATTTTGTAACCATAATCTAAAGATTTTAATGTTTGATAAGGATTTGGTAAAGCAAAGGCAAAATGTCTTAAAGATAATTTTTCATTGAAAGAGTCATAATTTCTCGAAGCTTCTAGCTGAATAGTTATATCTTTTAAATTTTCATTTAAATAATCCACTAAAGGTTGATATACTTCAAATAAATGCTTTGGATTATGTAAAGGATGAACACCTAAAATATAAATTTTTTTATCTAATACTTTATTTTTCTGATAAGTTGGAGAATAGTTATTTGACGTATCCTCACATCCATTTAAAAAAAATAAAATTACTATAAAGACTATTATATTTAGTTTTTTCATATTAAGGATTATTATATAGTAATTTTAAGAAAAAGTAAAAAATCAAATAGTATTTAAAATATATCCTCTATTTGAGAAATTTCTAATAAATGTATCATCTGTTTTTTCTCTTAAATGATTAATTACATTTCGTAAAGAATAGATAGAAAAAACTTTTCCTTTCCAAACTATTGAAGAAATCTCTTCATAAGTAACTAAACTATTAGAATTTTCAGCCAATAATTTAACTAACTTTTTTTCTGTTCTTGTAAGTTTTATAATCTTTTTACCCTGAAATAACTCTTCTCTTGTTAAATCAAAATAATATCCATTTTCAAATTGCACTTTTTTATTACTATCTAAAAAATTTAAACAAAGTTCAATTGTATTAAATAAAAAATCTTTATTTATTGGTTTTTTTAAAATAGAATAAACATTGATTATTTTATACAAAGATAAATCATCTTCACTAACATCTTCTTTCAATAAAATTATAGGTATATTAAAATTATAAGATTTTGTTAATTTAAATACATCCAAAAACTTTTTTAAATCATTTTTACTATTATCAAAAATAATTACATCAAAACTATTGATATCACTATTTAATAAATAAAATTTATTGTTCTCAAAAAAATTTAGTTTAAAGTTTGGATTAACCTTTTTTTTCAACTCATTTATAAAAATTATATCATCGCTGATTACTAATATTGATTTATTTTTTTTATCATTTGTATCTATAAATATTGTATCCATTTAGCAAAAATCCTTATTAAATTAATTATATTAAGTATTTTAATAGAAAATGGTATTATAAAGGTATCATTTTTATTATTTTTTATTTTCTAGAAGCTCTATATATGCAGATATATAGCCTTTTAAATTATTATTTAAAAGGCTACAAAGATTATTTTATAAATTCAACTACTTCATCAAAAGCTAATCTCATTTGACTAGATTGTGGATTTATTCTATATCCAAAAGGTAAAACTAAAGATAATTGATATTTTTTAGTATCAAGTCCTAAAATTTCTTCAACTTTCGCTTTATCAAATCCTTCAATAGGACAAGAATCTATTCCTTTAATTGCAGCTGCTGTCATCATATTTCCTGCAGCTATATAAGATTGTCTAGCTGTCCAAGAATAAACATTTTCGTCACTATCTAAAACTTTTGTAACTGTTAAATGGTCTTTATATAATTTATTATAAAAATCTTTTTTCTCTTGAGGCATTTCACGTCTTCCAAATCTTAAAGCAGGTATCCCAGATTCTGGTTTTACACTTTCAATTCCAGCTAAAACAACAACTAAATGAGAACAAGTTGTAATTTGTGGTTGATCCCAACAAGCAGGTCTTAATTTTGCTTTTAACTCTTCATTTGTGATAACTAAAAACTTCCAAGCTTCCATACCAAAAGAACTCGGACTTTTTCTTCCCACTTCTAAAATAAATTTCATATCCTCATCACTAATTTTTTTAGTCTCATCAAAAATCTTACAAGCATGTCTAAAATCCATAGCTTCCATAAATGTTTTTTCCATAATTATCCTTTTAAATTAAATTTTGTTTGGCTTTTAATCGCTCTAATTTACTTTTTGTATTAAATAATACAACAGCAACAAATGATAAAGCACATCCCATAATTGTCGATAAAGCAATATTCTCATTATATGCAAAATAGCTTGAAACTATCGCTCCTATAGGAACTATAAACATAAATACTCCTGTGTTATGGGCTCCAATTTTTGCAGCTGATACAAAAAAAAGTGTCATCGCAAAAGTCCCTGAAAAAACTCCAATATAAATAATATTTAACCAAAATATATAATCATACGATGCAAAAGCAAAAGGATGATAAGGTAAAGCAAAAATCATATTTATAAATCCAGTAATTCCAAAAACAACTAAAGTATAAAACATTGGATCTGCTCTTTTTGATGCTTTTTGTGAAAATATTGTAACCATAGCCCATACTACAGCACAAGCTAAAAAATATGAACTATTTACATTTAAAAAAGCAAATCCTTCTGAAGGAACTCGAAGTAAAACTAATGCACCAAAAATTCCAATTCCAAGTGCAAAAATTTGTTTTGCTGACACTTGGGTTTTAAAAATTATAATTGATAATATATATGTAATTATTGGAGCAATTGAGGTTACCATTGTTCCTCCATAACCAGCTGCTCCATGAGATAATCCTTTGAAAAACAGATAATTAAATATAGCACTTAAAATTCCAGCACCTATCATATAAAATAATCCTATTTTATCTGTTTTTAAAACCGTTTTCATATATAAAATAACAGGAATTATCGTTAAAAAAGAGATTGCATATCTCCAAAATGCAGCAACTTCTGGATTGGAATGTTCTGTTGCAGCTTTTCCTGAAGTCCATGCTATTCCCCAAATTATCATAGCTATAAACATACCAATAAAATATTTGGTATTACTTTTTTGAATCATTTTATCTACTTTCTATTATATGAATGCTCTTTGATAAGAACTATTTATGCTCTCTTTTTCTTTAAATTCATTTGCTGCATAAAAAACAAAATTTGGATTTCTAAGTAACTCTCTACCATATGCAACAAAATCACAAGAACTATTTTTAAGTAAATATTCTCCTTCAATTGCTGTTGTAATTAACCCAACTGCAATTACTGGAATATTCACTTTTTCTTTTATTTTTTTTGCCCAAGAAGATTGATATAAAGGTTGAATTATTGGAGCATTATTAGGTTTCTCTAAATTTCCACCACTTGATACATGAATTGCATCAATTCCAATTTTTTCTAACTCTTTTGATAAATAAATAGAATCTTCTATATTCCAACCACCATTCATCCACTCATCAGCACTAATTCTAACAATCAAAGGCAAATCTAATTTTTGTTTTATCTCATGGGCTATTTCTAAAACTAATCTACATCTATTTTCTAAAGTTCCACCATAAATATCTGTTCTATTATTTGAAATTGGTGATAAAAACTCACATAATAAATAGCCATGAGCTGCATGAAGTTCAATAGCATCATAATCTGCCTCTTTTGCTCTAAAAGCTGCATTTATAAATAATTTTTTAATATTTTTTATCTCTTCTATTGAAACTTCTTTAGGAATTTTAAATGGAGCCTCTTTTGAAAAAGCAATTGAACTTGGAGCAATAGGAGTTGAATCAATAACAGTTGACTTTCTTCCTGCATGAGCAATTTGAATTGCAGTTTTAGCACCAAAAGAGTGTATATCTTTATTTAATTGTTTATGTTTTTCTATCAAAGAATCATCCCAAAGACCTAAATCATTTGAAGATATTCTTCCTTTTGGCTCTATTGCAGTTGCTTCAACTATAATAAACCCTACTCCACCTAAAGCTCTTGATACATAGTGATATTTATGAAAATCTTTCAACTCTCCACTATTATCACTTTTATACATACACATAGGTGGCATAACAACTCTATTTTTTAACTCTAATGCTCCAATATTTCCACTTTTTAATAATAAGCTCATAAAAAATCCTTTTTAGATTTCTAATTTTTCTAATTTATTGATTGTTAATCCATCTATTTTATTTTCAATTTTAGATACAAAGTTTTTAAAATGCTCTTTTGTTTCATGCAAAGATAAAAGTTCTTGATTTTCCCAAGTTTCAACAAAAGTAAAACTATCTTCATCGCTTAAATCTTTATGTAAATCATATTGAATACAACCTTCATCAAATTCATGAGTTGCTTTATGAAGTTTTAAAAGTTCATTGTAAACTTCATCCTTAAAACCTTTTTTTGCTTTAATAGTTGCAACTATTACAATATTTTTCATATTTTTTTCCTATAAAAAATTCTCTTTTAAAACTGATTCAAATTTTTCTAACTCTTTAGCTAAATCTAAATCACCTTTAAAAATATCATGAACAGAATAAGTTTTAAGTGGTTCTAATCCACAAAATTCAAAAGTTTTATGAGTTGCAACATGAGCTTGGTCTAAAGATAAACCATCAAAGAAACCTTTTGGATTGTCAAATTCACTTAATGGACAATTATAAGTTACACTTAACATATATTTTTTACCTTTTAATAATCCTCCCGTTCCATAAGTTTTAGAAGCATCACTTCTACTTCTTCCATCACTTTCATAGTGTCTTCCTTGAGTAAATGTCTCATCAAAATATTTTTTTGCAATCCAAGGAACACCCATCCAATAAACTGGATATTGAAATAAAACATAATCAGCCCATTCAAATTTTTCACACTCTTCTTCTACTTCATAACCTTTTTCCATATGAGTATATTTTACTTCAAATCCATTTTTAGAAAAAAAATCTTTTGCTTTTTCTATATAATGATTAGTTAATTCACCATTAGCTGGACCTTTATAATATTGATGCCCATTTAAAATTAAAACTTTTTTCATAATTTGCTCCTTTAATTTTGAAAATTATATTTACAACAAACTTAATATATGCTTACTTTACTTTAGGTAAGTAATGGAAATTAATTTTCTTTATGTTATAATTCAAACTGTAAATTTAAGGATTTTAATTATGTATTATATAAATGATAAAGAATATAGATGTTCAGTTGCTGTAACACTGGATATTTTCAATGATAGATGGAAGTTAGCAATTATTTGGCACTTACTTGATGGAGAAAAAAGATTTAAAGAATTACATGAAATAATAAGTGAAATAACTCAAAAAACTTTAACAATAAAACTAAAAGAACTAGAAGAAAAAAATATTATTCATAGGGAATGTTTTGCTAGTGTTCCACCAAAAGTTGTGTATAGTTTAACTCATTGTGGAGAAAAATTAAGACCTGTTTTAGAAGAGATGCATCAATGGGGAATTGATTATGTAAAAGAATTTGGAAAAGTTACATCTGATAATCCTTGTCAAAATACTTTTTGTGACTAAAAGATGGAAAATTTTATTTTAATTATTTTAGCAATGTCTATTGGTTATATAATTAATAGATTAAACATCTTTTCTAAAGATGCTCCTATGATTTTAAATCAATTTTTAATCTATATTTCTCTTCCAGCGATGATTTTATTACAAATACCAAAATTAGATATTTCTATTGAAGCAATTATTCCTATCATAATATCATGGACAGTTATGACATTAAGTGCAGTAATAATTTTGTTCTTATCTAAAATATTTAATTTTTCAAAAGAAGTAACAGGTTGCCTTATGCTTGTGGCAGTTTTAGGAAATACTTCATTTATTGGTATTCCTATAATTACTTCTTATATGGGAGAAAGTTCTATTCCTTATATTTTAGTTTATGACCAATTAGGAAATTTTATTGCACTTGCAATTTATGGTACTTTTATAGCAAGTTTCTATTCTAGTAATAGTAAAGTTACTTTTAGATTGATTACATTCAAAGTTTTAACTTTTCCACCATTTATTGCTTTAATGGTTGGTTTATTATTAATTGGAACAGAATTTAATCAAGTTACAATAAAAGTTTTAAGTGCTTTTTCAAGTACGATTGTTCCTCTTGCTTTAGTTGCAGTTGGACTTCAACTTCAACTAAAATTACAAAAAGAAGAGATAAAACCTTTTAGTATCGCACTTATTGTAAAACTTTTCATTGCACCTATTATTGCAATTATTATTTGTAAAACATTTGATTGGCATAATACAGCATCAATTGTATCAATTATGGAAGCTGCAATGCCAACTATGATAACAGCAGGTGCTATAGCATCTATGGCCGGACTTGCCCCAAAATTAAGTTCTGCAATTGTAGGATATGGAACAATTATCTCATTATTTACAACAGGAATTTTTTATACTCTCATAAAATAAGATAAAGTTACTCTAAAAAGTAAAATTGTGAAGTAATTTATAAATTACTTCACACATTCTTAATATAAAAAAGATACAATACGCAAAATTTTTATATTAGGAAACCTTATGTTTGATTTAACTAAAAAAATGTTAATCAGTTCTCTTATCCTAACTTGTAGTTTAAATGCTGCAACAAAAGAAGTATCAAAAGCTGAAATAGCTCAAATGGAACAATTAGAACTATTTAAAAGAGCAAATATACAAATAACAAAAGCTTTTGATGTTGGAAGTATTTATATTTTAAGCATCAAAGTTCAAGGGAACAATGATGAAATTTATTTAACAAAAGATAAAAAACTTATTCTTTCAGGTGATGTTATTGATGTTAATAATGGAATGAAAGTATCAGCACCAGTTGATTTAACAGGAGTTAGAGGAAAAGAAGCTTTTGTTTATGGAACAGGAAAAGAAGAGTACTTTTTATTTACAGATCCAGAGTGTCCATATTGTAAGAAATTAGAATCATATTTACCACAAATAAAAGATAAAGTTAAAATTAGAGTGTTTTATTATCCTTTAGAATCACATGAAAATGCAAAAGATTTATCTTTATATATTATGAACAAAAAAACAACAAATGAAAAAATTGATGCTATGTTTGATGCAAGTGAAAATTTAGATAAAGTAAAAAATTCAAAATATACACAAACTCAACTTGCTAAACTTGAAAAACATTTAGAAGAACAAATTCAAATTGGATTAAATTTAAATGTTCAAGGAACTCCAACAATTTTTGATAAAAATGGTAATAATATTGTTTGGGTTAATATGCTAGAAAAATATGGAATTGAAGTAAGATAAGTATTAAGAATACTTATCTTAAAAAAAGAACTTAACTAAAAAATATCCTCCAACCATTAACCAAATAAATAAAATCAATGATAAATAAAGTGGTTTTATTCCTGTATTTTTAAACTTATCATAACTTGTTTCCATTCCTAAAGCAGTCATTGCCATAGTTAAAGCAAAAGTATCAAAATAATTTATACTTTTTATTATATTTTCTTCCAAAAGTTCCAAAGAATTAAATCCAACTACTACTATAAAAAATATTGCAAACCAAGGAATTACTATTTTTGATTTCTCTTTTTTTGTATGAAAATTTGTTTTAATCAACCAAAATGATAATAAAATCAAAAATGGAACTAAAAATATAACTCTTATCATCTTTTCAATAATTGCATTTGTTGATACAACTTCACCTAAAGCATTTCCAGCTGCAACAACATGTGCTACTTCATGAAGTGTTGCTCCTATATAAACTCCCATTTGAGAACTTGTAAAAAGAAAAACTCCTAACTTATCTAAAAATGGATATAAAAACATTCCAATTGTTCCAAAAATCACCACAAAAGATACAGCAACAGCACTTTTATAAGCTTCATTTTTCAAAACACTTTGAGTTGCCATAACAGCTGCTGCTCCACAAATCGAACTTCCTGCACTACATAAAATAGTTAACTCTTTATCCATTTTTAAAACTTTTGTTCCTATAAAATATCCAAAAATAAAAGTAAAAAAAACAACACAAAAAGCTATTAAAATCCCATTTATTCCAACTTCTTGAAGATTTTGAAAAGTAAGTCTAAATCCATATAAAATAATCCCAAATCTTAAAATATATTTTGTAGAAAAAATTATTCCACTTTGCCAAGGATTTGGAAGTTTATGTTTTAAAGTATTTGCATAAAAAATTCCAAGAATAATACCAATAATAAGAGGACTAATTCCTAATTTTTTAAAAAATTCAGCTTCTGCTATAATTGTTGCAATTAATGCAAAAATACCTACAAATAAAACACCATAAAAAGTATTTATAATACTTTTATTATTAGTTTTCATAATAAAACTCCTTTAATTGTAGAAGTATAACTCTAATCTTTTAATTTGTAAAATATATTATTTTTAATATAATGATTAATATTTTTAATAAGGAAAAATATGACATTAAAAGAGTTAAATTTTTTTTATAAATTAAGTGAAAATCCTCAAGTTACACAAGTTGCAAGTGAATTAAATATAAGTCAATCAGCAATCTCTTTAGCTATAAAATCACTTGAAAGTAGCCTAAATGAACAACTTTTTGATAGAATTGGTAAAAAGCTGATATTAAACGAAAAAGGAAAATATTTTAAAGAAAAAACTCTTTCTCATTATCTAGCACTTATTGATGCAACAACTATTTTTCAAGAAAATAAGCTAGCTGGAAATATAAAAATAGCTGCAAGTAAAACTATTTCAAACTATATTATGCCAAATGTCTATTACGATTTTTTATCAAAATATAAAGATGTAAAACTAGATATATTGACAATAAACTCAAGTAAAATCATAGAAAATATTTTAAAATCCCAACTTGATATTGGACTTATTGAAGTAGATACACAAAATAGTAGCTTAATAAAAGAAAAATTAGGAAATGATGAATTAATAGTTGTTACAAGTGATAAAAACTACAAAAAAGAAGCTTTTATTGATACAATTGAGAAAAAATGGATTTTAAGGGAAATTGGAAGTGGAACAAGAGAAATATTTATACATAAAATTGGTGAAATTGCAAAAGAATTAAACATTTTTATGCAACTTCAAGATTTTGAAGAGATAAAAACAATTGTTTTAAATAATCCTGATACAGTAACAGCAATTTCAAAAGTGATTGTTCAAAAAGAGTTAGAAGAAAAAAAACTCTTTGAAATAAAACTAAAAAATTTAGAGTTAAAAAGAGAGTTTTATTTGATTTATCATAAAGAAAAATCTAAAAATCTACTCTTTGAAACTTTTATATCTTTTATAAAAGAACAATTTAGAAATCAAATTTAATCATTTTTATTAGAGATACAAATTTGATTTCTTCCACTATTTTTTGCTTTATACAATGCTAAATCTACTTGAATCAATAAATCATCTATGTTTGTACATTTACAAGCAGATGTAATACCAAAAGAAGCTGCAAAATTAAAAGAAATTTCTTCATTTACAATAATTTTCTCATTTAAAATTGCTGTTTGTAATCTCTTTGCAACATTTAAAGCTTCCGAAATATTAGTTTGAGGTAAAATAATAGCAAATTCTTCTCCACCTATACGCCCAATTAAATCAACATCCCTTAAAATCAATCGACTAATTTTCGCTAAATTCTGAAGAACTAAATCTCCTATACTATGCCCATATTTGTCATTTATTTGTTTAAAATGATCAATATCAAACATTATCAAAGAGAGTTCACCACCATATCTATGATAACGAGATAATTCAAGTTCTGCTTGTTCTATAAAATATCTTCGATTAGGTAAATCTGTAAGATAGTCAAAATATGCTCTATGCTCAAGTTCTAATCTTGTATTTCTATTTTCTATTGCAATAGAAGCTAAGTTTGCAGCAAAATTAATACGTTCCATATCACTAGAATTTGGAATTGAAGGTTTTGAGTGGTAAATTGCAAATGTACCTAATAATTTACCAGTTGAAGACATAATTGGTTCAGACCAACAAGATGCTAATCCAGCACGTAAAGCTAAACTTTTATATGGTTGCCAATATTTATGAGTGCTTATATCATCTGCAATTACACGTGTTTTAAGATAAGCAGCAGAACCACAAGAACCAACTCCTTCTGCAATTTTAACGCCATTTACAGCTTTATTATAAAAATCAGGTAAATTTGGTGCAGCACCTAAAATCAAATGTTTTTCATCTTTATCAAGTAATAAAACGCTACAAAAAGAACCAGGATCTTCATATTCCATATTTTTAACGATTGTATTTAAAATATCTGATAAAGATGTATTTTTAGCTACCATTTCTAACATGGAGTCATGTATATGATTTCTTAATTCACTTTTCCAATGTTGAGTTATATCATTAAAATTAACAAGTCTTTTATTTCCAATCCAAGACACTCTTACAAATACCCGTCGTTCACTTCCATTTTTACATCTTATTGTAACTTCTAAATCAGGGACTAAAATTCCCGTTTGTTTAGAAATAACAACTTCTTTATGCCAAGGTTCAATTACCTCTTTTTTATATTTTATATCAGGATAAGCTTTTTCATACCAAACTTGAACAGTAGGTATATCATCAATCGTATAACCAAAAAGTTTTATAAATTGATGGTTAAGATATTTTATATTACCATCTTCATCTGACCAAGCAATACCAATTGGAGAGAAATCTAAAATATTTTTTAACTCACTTTTTTCTTCTGTGCTTTTATTTAAATTATCTTCTAATTTTGTCTCTCGAAATTTAAGCAAAGCATTATTTGCAAGCATTTTAGCCATTTGAACAATACAATTCATTAAAGATTCTATTTGTTCTTTTTTAATAATAGGAATACTATTTATTGCTTCAAGATATTTGATTTTATCGTAATTAAATTTTTCTGCTTGTTGAGTAAAAAATAGTTTATTTGGAGTCTTATCTAAAAATTCTCCTAAAATAAGAGTTGCTAAATGATGATTTTCTACAACTATTGGAGTTGAATAATACATAAGTCCATTTTTACAAAAAGAGTAAGGTTTTTTTCCATCAATAAACTCTTTTAATAAATCACTCTCAAAATTAGTTTTATAAAACTGAGAACAAGCTTTTGTTAAACCAAATTGAGAAATGATTTTATTACCTGAATCAAGTAGAGTATTTGGAATTTTAGTCGCTTTATAAAAACTTTCAAGTAACTGCTTAAAATCAACAATATCAATTAAATCACTGAATTTATAATCTTCAATACTAATTTGTACACTCACGTCTAAAATTCCTATTTTATGTTATAGGATATATTGTAGTATATTCTTTCTTTTACTTATCTTCCATAATATGAAATTAAAGAAGCTTTAGCAAGCGTATGAGAATTTAGATAAAATCCCACAAGTGCAGGATTTGCATTTTTATCTAATCCTAAAGTTTCTATATCAAGTGCATATACAGTAAATACATATCTATGTGCTTTATCTCCAACAGGAGGACAAGCACCACCAAAACCACTTTTACCATAATCAGTTATACTTTGGATTGCATTTTTTGATTCACTATTTCCAAAACCAGTTGGTAATGTAAATTTATCTTTTGATATATCAAAAACTATCCAATGCCACCATCCAGAACCAGTTGGTGCATCAGGATCATAAGCAGTAATTGCAAAAGATTTTGTACCCTTTGGAGCATCTTTCCATGAAAGTTCAGGAGATATATTTTCTCCTGTACATCCAAAACCATTAAATACTTGTTTTGATGTTAATTGTCCTTGTAAATCAGAACTACTTAATGTAAAATTTTGTGCAAAAATCATACTTACACTAAAAAATATTGATAATGCTATTTTTTTCATAATTTTCTCCTTTTAATTTTCATAGTATATATTATTAAAAAAAATTATTCTATTAGAAAAACTTCAATTTTTGTTGTTTTTTATCTGTTTTGGAGTGATTTTATACTCTTTTTTAAAGCTCTGTATAAACCAAGAGATATTATCAAATCCGCAAGTCTGACACACTTCTGTAACATTATAATTTGTTGTTTCAAGTAATAATTTTGCTTTTTCAAGTCTTTTTTTATTTTGCCATTTTTTTGGAGTTATTCCAAAAGTATCTTTAAATTTATTTCTAAAAGCCAAATCTGTAATTTGAAACTCTTTTGCAAATAAAAGTATATTTTTATCTATCTCAAACTCTTTTTCAATTTTTGTTTTAAAATAATTATTTTCATAAATAGAAGATAAAAAACATTTAAACTCTTCTTTTGTATCTGATTCTAAAATATTTAAAAAAGCCTCTTCTAACTTTAATTTTATGATAAATTCTTGATTTATACTTGCTGTTTGCAGATATTCTAAAACTGAAGACTGAAAAATATCAAACTTTGATGTTTTTTTTATTTTTAAAATATTTTTATCAAATATATCTTTTTTATCAAAATTTAAATTATACTTTTTTATAAAGTCTAAAAGTAAAACATCATCATACATAAATAATATTGATTCATAATAACCATCTAAAATTTCACTCATTACATAATTTCCACTTTTCAAAAAAAGTACATCTTGTGAATCTACAACGATTTTTTCATCTTTAAAATTGAGTATTTTTGAACCTTTTATCACAAATATAAGCATATTTGTTGAAGTAAAAACTTCATTTTTATATTGTTCTTCATATTGGATATATTGACAAATTGATAAATTTTCTAACTTGTTTAATTTATAATTCTTTTCTAAAAAATTAGGTAATACAACTTTCATTTAACTCTTTACTTTTATCTTTAAAATAGAATCTAGAGCTCATTTATCACCCTATTTCTACCAGTTTCTTTTGCAAGATAGAGCATTTTATCAGCTTTTTTATAAATATCATCAATATCTATAATATTTTTTGAATAATCACTAAATAAGCCCATTGATACAGTTATATATTTACTAACAATGCTACTTTTATGTTCTATTTTTAGATTTTCAATATTTTCTAGAATCATTTTGGCGAATTGAAAAGCCTTTTCTTGATTTTTTGACTTAAATAATATTCCAAACTCTTCACCACCTAATCTAAAACAATAATCATCAGATCTTGAACTATAATCTTTTAAAGCTGTTGCAACTTTTTTCAAAACATTATCACCCATCAAATGTCCATAAGTATCATTATATTGTTTAAAGTAATCAACATCTATTATTAAAAAAGAAATAAAATGATTTTCTCGTTTTGCACTATTTATAAATTTTTGAGAAAAATCATTAAAGTATCGTTGATTATAAAGATTAGTTAATCCATCTGTAATTGATATTTCTTCAATAATTTTTTTATCTGTAATATCTTGTTTTATAGATATATAGCCAATTTTATTATTAAATTCATCAAATTTTGGAGTTATTTTTATATGTATCCAATAATCAGTTCCATCTTTTGCTCTATCTTTTATCTCTCCTTCCCATATCTTATTTGAACTTATTGTTTTCCATAACTCTTTATAAACTTCACTACTCATATCTGGATGTCTTACAATATTTTGATTTTTACCTATCAATTCCTCTCTTGAATATTTACTAATACGACAAAAAGCATTTGAAACATCAGTTATGTATCCTCTTAAATCGGTTGAAGAAGAGATAATATTTTCATCAATTAACTCATTGAAACTTTTTAGTCTTTTTTCAATTTCTTCTCTTTTTCTTATCTCTTTTGTAAGTTTTAAATTTGCATTTATAAAAATAAATAGAATTATTCCAAATAAAAAAATTGTTCCTAAAACCCATAAAACAATCTGTTTATAATCCATCTTTTCTTCAACTTTAATTGAAGTATATTTATTAAAAATCATTTGTTTATCTTCACTAGAGACACTATTTATTACTTTATTAAAAATATTAGTTAATAAAGGTTCATCATATCTTGTTCCAATAGATAAATCTAAGGTTTCATCAAATTTTCCACTAATTTTTAATTGTGTTACATATTTATTTTGTATCATATAAGCAACTGTAGTCAAAGTATCTATAAAACCGTATAACTCTTTTGATTTAACTCTATTTAATCCATCTTCTATATCTTTTACTTCAACAATATTAAGATTTGGATATTTCTCTTTTAAAATCTCAATAAAAGCATAATCCTTTACAATTCCAACTTTTTTATTTTCAATATCCAAAATATTAGAGATAAAAATCTCATCATTTCTAGTTACAACAACTAAAGGTGATTGTAAATAAGGTTTTGTAAAATTTAAAAATTTTTTACGTTTTTCAGAGACAATAAGTAAAGATAAAAAATCACATTTCTTATTTTCAATAAAAGATAAAGACTCACTCCAATTTGTTGTTGGTACAAATTTAAAAGGAATGCTCAACTCTTCTTGAAAAATTTTAAAATAATCTGCTGTAATTCCAATATGTTTTGATTCTATATTTTTTTCAAAAGGCATCCAATTTGGGTCAATACAATAAGTAATCTCTTTTTTATTTTTTATAAAATTCAACTCTTCTTTTGTTAAATTAAGATGATTTTCAAACTCATCAAAAATAAAATCTTTTACATTTAAGTTTTTATTATCTAATCCATAATCTTTATATAAATCAGAGATATATTTAAAACGTCCTTTATCAAGCGTACCTAAAGGAACATTTTTTATATCAATCATTTTTTGAATAACATCTGCTTCAAACATAAGATGCTCAATAGATTTTTTAGCACTATATTTATTATAAATTAGTTGAACTATTTCTTCTTTATGATTTAGGGCATATTCCCAACCTTTTAATGTTGCTCTTTTGAACTTTTCAACTCTTAAAGGATGATTTATAGCTTCTTCTTTATTTGTAAATAGCATATCTCCATAAAAATCAAATCCATAAAAAATAGGATCTATGACATTTATGTCTATATCTTTTTCTTTGAAATAAAAAGGTTCATTACTTAAATATGCAGAAGTTAAATCTATCTGTTTTGTTATTAATTTTAAATAATCATCACTCTTTCTTTCTGGTAAAAAGTTTGGTTTAATTCCTAATTTTTTTAACATTGCTAATATTGTAAAACTATCTGTGCTATTTGCATAAATTGAAATATTTTTATTATTTAAATCATAAGGAGAATCTATTCCACTATTTTTTAATGAAATTAGTACATTTGCAGAGTGTTGAAAAATAGGAGCAACTATAACAACTGGTTCATTTGTAATCTTATACAAGAATAAAGCAGAATCAGCAACTCCATATTGAGATTCACCTTTTATTACTTGTTCTATATTATTAAATTTTAAATCTCTTTCTTTTATCTCAACATCTAAACCAACTTCATCATAAAAACCTTTTTCTTTTGCAGCATAATATCCAGCAAATTGAAATTGATGAAACCATTTTAGTTGTAAAGTTACTTTTTCTTGAGAATAAACAAATGTAAATAATAAAATTATTAATAATATTTTAGATTTAAAAACATTTTTAATTATTCCCATATTTTAAACCTTTATAGATAAAATTTTAAATCTTTATTAAATTATTATATCTAAAGGTTTAAATAATAAGTAATTATTTTGTTTAATAAATAAACTGATTTAATCTAACAATTTATAAATCTCTTTTATTTCTATATCTAACAATTCAAACTCACCAATTTTCAAATCTTCAATCATATGTTTTGTTGATGTTGTTCCATTTAAAGGCGTTATATTTATATGATTTAAAAATCTATAAAAAATCTCAGCAACACCTCTTTGATATTTTTGTGATAAAGTTTGTAAAATCGCACTTGTCAAAATATCTGGATTTGCAGTTAAAGACCAAAAACTCTCATATTTTATATCATTTTGATTACAAAAAGCTCTTATTTCTTTATCGTATCCACTTTGAGCATAAAATCGATTTTGTACGATTGATGGTTTTATTCTTGCATTGTTATAAATGTAAACTAAAACATCTAAATCATAACAATTACTAATTCCTAAATACCCTACTTCACTTGCATCAACAAATCCTTCCATTTTTTGCCAAACTTTTTGAAGTTTACTTCCAGGATAAACTGGTGAATGTAAAATATAAGCATCTATAAAATTTGTCTTTAGATTTTTTTTAGAAGTTTCAAAAGATTTTTCCACTTGAATTTCTATTTTATCACTCTCTAAATAAGGCATATTATTTTTATCTTGCCCATCAATTGGTGTAAATTTTGTTTGAATAAATAAATCTTCTCTTTTTACAATTTTATTATCATAAGCTTTTTGTAAACCAAAGCCAACTAAATCTTCTCGATAATGTCTTGGTTGGCAAGCTGTATCAACGGCTTTAAATCCTTGTTTTAAAGCTTCAAAAACTAAATCTGTAGTATTTTCTTTTTTCCAAGCTGTTCCATAAATCATATTTGGTATTTTCATAATATTTTCTCACTTCTGTTTTAATAGAATCATTGTAGCAAATGTTGATATGATAATCCCTATAAAAACATTAAAATTAATAGTCTGTTTTTCTATTATAAAAGATAAAATAGCAACCATTGCAGGACTTAGATATACATAAGCCATCAGTTTTTTTGGACCTAAAATAATAGAACTTTTTTGATATAAATATAGAGTTACAATTGTTGTTCCAATAACTAAATAAGCCATCCAATAAAATAAATCACCTTTTATTTTTTCCCATCCAAAAGGTATATTTAAAACCTGCATAGTTAGAAACATCCAAAAACATCCACCAATTAGTGTTGTAAAAACTAACACTAAAAGAATATCTCCTTTTTTATGTAAAAGTTTCAAAAATATCGAATACAAAGCCATAGAAGTTGAAGCAAATAAAAATATAATATCTCCTTCATTTAAAGAAAAACCTAAAAACAATTGAAAATCTGCTTTGAATACAACTATACAAGTACCAATGATTCCTATAAAATATATAAAAAGTTGTTTTAAATTCATTTTTTCTTTAAAAAAGAATATACATAAAATCGCGGTCATTAAAGGAACTAATGTATATAAAGTTCCTGTATTTAAAGCTGTTGTTGTCTCCAAAGCTTTGAACATTCCAATAAAATATAAAGAATAAAATAATCCTATAATCATAGCTCTTGGAAAAGTTGAAATAATCTTTTTTCTATACTCTTTTTTTATCAAAACAATTGGAGCTAAAATAATAGCTGCTAAAACAAATCTATATAAAGTCAAAGAAATAGAATCTATAACGCCTGAAAGTTTAGCAGATGCAATAAAAGATCCAGCTATTAAAAATGTTGCAAATAACACATATAAATGTGCTTTTAATTTCTCTTCCAAAAAAAATCCTTTTAAAATAAATTCATATAATATTAATGAAATATACAATTAAAGTCATTTACATATGTTGATTTTTAGAAGATTACTGTATATTTATTAACTTATTACCTAAAAAAGTATAAAATTTATACAAGAAAGCAAGGACGACCTTGCCACTTCATTTCATAGAGGACGGCCTCAAATTATAAAAAAGGAATTTTTATGAGTTGGGTCACACTTGTTATTGCTGGATTTTTTGAAATATTTTGGGCAATAGGTCTTAAATATACAGATGGTTTTTCAAAATTAATCCCAAGTTTATTTACAATATTTGCAATGCTAATTAGTATTTGGTTATTAAGTATTTCTTTAAAAACTCTTCCTTTAGGAACTGCTTATGCTGTTTGGGTAGGAATAGGAACTGTTGGAACTGTAATAGCTGGAATAATTTTATTTAATGATTCTGTAAATATTATAAGAATTATAAGTATTTTACTTATTATATTAGGTATTATCGGACTTAAATTTACAACTTCTTAAAATATAAAAGTATTTCTTTTGAAATACTTTTATATTTACATAGATAAATCTTTTATATATTTTATATAATTATTTGCAATTAATTTTAGTTTTTCATTATCCAAAACAAATGTTTCATAAGTTATAAAAGGTTTTTGATAAATCATATTTATATAACTTGCAACTGCTTCAAAAGAATTTAAAATCTCTTCTACTGTAAATTTATTACTTCCTTCTGAACTAAACTCTTTAAGACTTGCTCCTGTACTTACAACAATAATTAAAATTTTTCCTTTTAGTTTATAGTTTTCTCCATAAGCAAAATTATAAGTTAAAGTTACATCTAACCACTCTTTTAAAAGTGCTGGTGAACTTAACCAATACATAGGAAATTGAAATATAATAATATCATTTTCTAAAAGTAGCTTTTGTTCTTTTTCTACATCAATTTTAAAATCTGGGTATTTTTCATATAAATTATTTAGAGTTACATTTTCTTCATTTGCAACAGTTTGAGCCAATATCTTATTTACTTTTGAATTTTTTATATTTGGATGAACCAAATTTACCAAAACTTTTTTCATACTATTCCTTTAAAAAATTTATCAGAATACTAATAAAAAAAGATATTTAAGTCATTTACATATGTTGATTAGAAAGCTTTATTTATTCAACTTTTTTCTAATTCTGCTCAACTGAGTTGGAGTTATACCTAAATGATTTGCAATATGATGTAAAGCGATTCTATTTTCTATATTTGGATTATTTCTTACAAAATTTTCATATCTAGTTGTTGCATCATCAAGGATTAAAGATATTTCATTTTTTTCTTTTACTATTACCCAATTTTTTTCTAAATAATTTATATAAAAAGTTTTAAATTCATTATATTTGTCTATCAACTCTTTGTATTTATCAAAATCTATAAAAATAAGTGTGCAATCTTCCAAAGCATCAATATTTAAATATGAATCTTCTTTTGTAAGAAGTGATACTTTTGAAGCTGAAAAGTAGTTTTCACTAAAAAGATTTTTTGTATAAATTTCACCATTTTCACCTAAATAATAAGTTCGTAAAATTCCTTTACAGATAAAATAGATATATTTTGCTTTGGAATAATTATCAAGTAAAACTTCTCCTTTTTTTATCTTTTTTAAAAAAGTAATATTTTTTAATCTTTCAAAATTTTCATCATCAAAATCAAAATATTTTTTACAACTTTCTCTTAGTTGATTATAATAACTTTCTATCAATTTATTCTCCACTAAACAAAAGAATTTGCATTTAAAACTCGTTGTTTATTTAATTTTGGTAATTCACCATTCATATCTATAAAAGCATTAATAAAATGCATTTCAAACTCTTTATAATCCAAAGTTTTGATTATCCTAAAATATACATCTTCATTTTTTTCCAAAAAATTCCTAATTTGCTCTGTATGCGCATATTCAGAAGTATAAGTCCACAATCTCTTTTTTATATTCTTTGATGAACCTATATATAAAATACTATTTTTTGAAAAAGGATATTTATTTATTTTATTAGAAGATAACTCATAAATTCCTTTTACATTATTTTCTAAATGTGAAATATTTACTTTATCTAATTTTTTTTTATCACAATAAAAGTTTTCATGATATAAATAAAAATTAAAAGATTTCTTTTTTTGTATTTTAGGAATTAAAAATTTATTTCTAATATCACAAACTGTTCTTCTTGATATTTTTATACCATATTTTTCAAATAAAATTTCAGATAATTGAGAATCTCCTTTTAATAAACTTATATCAGAATTTATCAACTCCTTTATATATAAAGAGTACAAAAATCTTTTTGGAGGTATTAAATAAGTCAATTTATATATATTATTTCCACATAAATATAAAACATTGTTCAAAATTTTTGACAAAATTGAAAGATCAATATAAGAATTATATTTTTCATAATATTTAACAATAAATGTTTTTCTATCAAAGATATTTATATCTTGATAATAATTTGTATTCAAAAATTGTTTTTGTAGTGAAAACAAAAGAGAAACTACATTAAATATAGTTTCATTTTTAATATTTACATTTAAAAGTTTTAAATGATTATCATTTTCTAATTTCTCTTTATATTCGAATTTCAATAAAAAGAGTTTAAAAAAATATACTGTATCTTTTTTATATTTTAGATAAGAATTTTTTATTTCATTTGAAAAATAATTTTTTGATAAATATCTTATTGTGATTTTTTTCTCTTTGCAAGCTTTTTTGAACCACTCTGTACATAAAATATTTTTTTTTAAATGATTAAAATAATTCTTAAAACTCATATTATAAAGTTTATTAATAAGTAAATAAAACGGGATTTTTTTCATTTTGTATTCTAACATAATGGCTTAAAAATTAAATATAAATAAAATGGATAATTAATAGAAAGATAAGATAAGATAAGATAATAACTTTTTAATTGGAAAAAATAATTTTATCTAAAAAATTAAAAGGAAATTCTTTTATTATTTAATAATTATAAATAAATTTAAAGGAGAGATAAAATATGTTTAGTAATAGAAAAAATGAAAACAGAGTTTTATTTTTTATAAAATATGTACCTCTTGTTATGATACTTATGTTTAATTTTTTTATTTCATTTTTTTTGTACTTTAACCATAATGAATTATTTGACTATTACTATAAAGAATTGATTTTTTTCTCCATTTTTATCTTTTTTGTATCTTTATATAGTTCATTTTTCATAACTAACTTTTTAGAAAAATCTCTTTTAAAATATGTCAATGCTTTAATAGAAGAAAAAGAGAAAAATAAAAAAAAAGATTTTTTACTTTTTCAACAATCAAAATTATCAACAATTGGTGAATTATTAGGAAATATTGTTCATCAATGGAGACAACCTTTAAATGTTATAACCATAACAGCAAGTGGCATAAAAATGCAAAAAGAATTAGGGATTATTGATAATAAAAAAGAGATTGAATTACTTGAAAAAATTATGAATAATATAAATTATTTATGTCAAACTGTAGATGATTTTAGAGATTTTTATACACCTCATACACCTAAAAGTAATTTTTTGATTAGTAATTGTATTGATAAATGCTTAAAAATTATTAATTCTCAATTTTCAAATAACGGCATATCTATAAAAAAAGAGATTGAGGATTTTAAAATATTTGGTTTTGAAAATCAACTTATGCAAATTCTTATTAATTTATTTAATAATTCGATTGACAAATTTGAAGAAAGTGATATAAAAAACAGAATTATCAAAATAAAAACCTCTCAAACTAACTCCAATTTTTCTATATCAATTATAGATAATGCGGGAGGAATAAATGAAAAAATTTTAACTAAAATTTTTGAACCTTACTTCACAACAAAAGGAGATAAAAAAGGAACAGGAATTGGTTTATATATGTCTTTACAAATTATACAAAAAAGTTTTAATGGTATTATTTTGGCAAAAAATACACAATTTGAATACTTAAATAAGAATTATTTAGGTGCACTTTTTGAAATAGAACTACCTAAAACTCTAAATAGTGAATAAAAATAAAATTATTTTTATTCCATTCCAATTCTTAGAAATCCTGTAAATGCTGCATTATCAAAACTCAAAGATTTATCTACATTTTTTTTCATCTCATTTAAAACTTTTTTATAAGAATTATAAAATTCAAAACTAGGAGTTGGTTTATAAACTAAATCTTTTATTTCAAAATATTTGATTACATTTTTTGTAGTTGTTGGTTTTATAAAATACTCAACTTGTCTATCGTTATAATACAAAACAACAGAGATTATCGTCCATTTTGCAAGATTATATTGAGATAAAAACTCAACTAATCCCTCAAAACCATTTTTTTGATTTCCATGTAATAATTCATACAATTCTATACTTAACATATCTTTTTCATATGAAGTTAAATTTGCTAACATATCTCTAAATTTTAGTTTATCAAACAATGAAACTAAAACAGATTTTTGAATAATTTTGAAAAAAGCATCAACAACTAAATTTGGATTAGAAAAATTCTCTTTTTTTAGATTTTCTTTTGTAAACTCTTCAAGTTTTGATGGATTAAACTTCTTCATAGTTGGAAAAAATTTTGCATCTTCAAAACCTGTTGGATAAAAAGTTAAAAACTCAGCTTCCATATCTTTTAGTTTTTCTAAATTCATATTAACTCTTTTTAAATGACATTATATAAGAAGATAAAATATCTATCACATCTACGTAATCTTGGATATTTTGAGTAGCTTTTGCAGATAAAATAGCACCTTCAATAGTTGAAGCTATATAAAGAGCTAATTTTGTTGTATCACACTCTTTCATCTCATTTTTTTGTATTGAAATATCTAGAATATCTTTTATATTTTTTCTAAATGTTTGATATATTTCTTCCATCAAAACTTTGAAATCTTCATCAATATTTGACATCTCTTGCACAATATTTGCTATTGGACAACCTTTTTTAAAATCTCTTTTTGTTGTATCTTTTAAACCATCTATAAAAGCTTCTAAGTAACCTGATTCTAAAGCAAGTATCAAAGAATATCTTTGAACAAATCTTTCATAAATTTTCTCTTTTATACAAACCAATGCCATATCTTTTTTATTTTCAAAAAAATGGTACATTGAGCCTTTGTGTACTTTTGCATTTTTTAAAATAGTGGTAAGTGATGCACCTTGATAACCCTTTGAGTAAATTTCATCAAAGGCTGAATCTATTAAATTTTTTCTTGTATTATTTTCCATTTGGAATTATAACATTTTTTACTTGACAAACTGGTCAAATTTTACTAATATTTTAGTTGACTTATAGGTCAACTAGAAAAGGTAGAATATGGAAAGTAGAAATATTTGTGAATTAGGTATAAAAAAAGAACTTAATGTAGAGAAAGTAAAGATTTCATACTTTGAAAAAGGAGAAGGTGATGTAATCATATTATTAAATGGATGGCCTCAAACATCTTATATGTGGAGAAAAATAACTACACCTTTATCAAAAAAATTTAGGATAATTGCTGTTGATTTACCAGGATTAGGAAATAGTGAAAATATATCAAGTTATGATACAAAAAATATTGCAACTTTATTAAATAACTTTAGAAATATATTAAAAATAGAAAAATTCCATTTAATTGGACATGACATTGGTAGCTGGATAGCTTCTACTTATTTTATTTATTTTAACAAATATCTAAAAAGTTTGACTGTTTTAGATGCAGGAATTCCAGGATTGATTCCAGAAGAAGTATTTTCTTTAAAAAATTCAAATAAAATTTGGCAATTTTATTTTCATAAAATAGATGAGATTCCAGAATTTTTAATTAAAGGAAAAGAAAAAGAGTATATTTCATGGTACTTCAATAAAAAATCTTTTATTAAAAATTCAATAACAAATGAAGATATTGAAGAATATTATTCAAAATACAAACAAGAAAATGTGATGAGAAATAGTTTTGAATATTATAAAGCATTTGAAAAAAGTGCAGAACAAAACAAAATAGCTATAAATAAATTTCCAACAAAAATATTAGCTATTGGAGGAGAATTTGCAATGGCTGAAAATGTTGGAATAGCTATGGAAAAACTTTCATATAATGTAACAACAAAAGTAATTAAAAACTGTGCTCATTATATAGCAGAAGAGCAACCTAATGAATTGGTAGAAATACTTATAAATTGGTTATAACAAAAAGGATAACAAATGCCATTAATTAAAACTTATGAAACAAATGAAGCAACCGGTGAATTACTAGAAATTTATAATGAAATTATAAAAGTAAGAGGAAGCGTTGGAAATAATGCAAAACTATTTAGTTCAAGTCCTGAGCTTTTAAAACAACAATTAGATTTTATAAAATATTACTCAACTCACCCTACTTTATCAATGCCATTACTTGCAAGTATTAGAATTTGTGTATCAAGCAAAGAAGAGTCTAATTTTTGTATCGATTTTAACACAGCAATGTTAGTAAATTACGCAAAATGGACTCTTGAAGAAGTACAATCTATGAAAAAAGATTTAGATAGTTCAAAATTGACTCAAAAAGAAAATGCCCTTTTAAAATTTGTAATCAACTCTATGAAAAATCCTCACAAAGTAAATGAAAATGATATGAATGATTTAAGAAAATTAGATTGGCAAGACAAAGATATAATAGATGCTTTAAACCATGGAGCAAGAATGTTAGCTACTGATATATTATTTAACACCTTTAAAATTGATGATTATAAGGCTTAAGATTTCTAAGAAGTTTTGAAATTCAAAACTTCTTAGTTGATTAAATTAAGATTTTTTTACAAACTCTTGTTTTAATTTAATAGCTCCAACACCTGTAACTTTACAATCAATATTGTGACCATCATTTCCCTCAACAAGTCTAATACCTTTGATTTTAGTACCAACTTTTATACCTGAAGAACTTCCTTTAACTTTTAAATCTTTTATAACAGTTACATCATCTCCATCTTGTAAAATAGTACCATTTGCATCTTTTACAACTAATGTATCACCATCACTACTCTCTACAGATGAATCCTGAGACCACTCATGTGCACACTCAGGACAGATATATAAATCTCCATCTTCGTAAGTATATTCACTTCCACATTTTGGACAGTTTGGTAATTGACTCATTATTTTCCTTTAAACATTAAATGCCCTATTATACAATAATAATGCTTTCTTATAATTTTAATAGTTTTTTAATCAAAAAATCACAACAGGTTTAATCAAATCTTTTGGCTTATCTTTCATTAAAAGTAAACCTTCTTCTATATGTTCCATACCATTAAATTTATGAGTAATAAGTTTTTTAGGACTTATTCTATTTGTTTGTATTAAAGAAGCTAATTTTTCCATTCTTAGTCTTCCGCCTGGCATCAAACCACCAACTATTGTTTTATGAGCCATTCCATTTCCCCACTCAACTCTTGGAATTTGAATAAAATCACCACTACCTAAATAATTTACATTTCCTATTCTTCCACCAGGTTTTACTATTTTAACAGCTTGAACAAAAGTATCAGAATTTCCACCAGCAATGACAACTTTATCAACACCTTTTCCTTGTGTTTTTTCCATTATTTGCTCTACTATATCACCTTCACGGTAATTAATAATATCAGTTGCTCCAAACTCTTTAGCTATTTCAACACATTTTGGTCTTGAACCAACAGCAAATAATTTAGAAGCACCTCTCAAAGCTGCTCCTGCAACTGCCATCAATCCAACTGGTCCAATTCCTATAACACAAACACTATCTCCAAACTGAACATCAGCAAGTTCTACACCATGAAAACCTGTAGGTACCATATCACATAACATTACAGCTTCTATTGGATCAACACCTTCTGGAATTAGTGCTAAATTTCCATCTGCATCATTTACATGAAAATATTCTGCAAATACTCCATCTTTGAAGTTTGAAAATTTCCAACCAGCAAGCATACCACCTGAGTGCATAGAATAACCTCTTTGAGCTTCTAAACTATTCCAATCAGGAGTAATTGCTGGAACAACAACTTTATCACCAACTTTAAAATCTTTTACAAGAGAACCAACTTCTACTACTTCACCAACAGCTTCATGCCCTAAAATCATATTATGTCTATCACCTAATGCACCAGCCCAAACAGTATGAACATCAGAAGAACAAGGTGAGACAGCTATGGGTTTTACTATTGCATCCATTACACCACACGTTGGTCTTTCTTTTTCTATCCATCCTATTTGCCCTATTTTTAACATTGCAAAACCTTTCATAATGGTTCTCCTCTTATAAGTAAAAATTATTATTTTAGTAATGTATCAAAACTATTATTAGTTTTCAGTTATTTATTACAAAAAAAATTATTTTTACCTATTTTTGCAATATTAAAGTGCTGATGCCATATTTAAATAATGATGTGCCATATATGAACTTCTTGCATATGGACTAGCTTTTACAAATTCAAATCCTAAATCATATGCCAATTTCTCATATCTTAAGAATTGCTCAGGTTTTACATATTCAATAACTTTTTCAAAATCTCCACTTGGTGCAAGATATTGACCTATACTTAAAAACTTACAACCAACAGCTAATAAATCTTTAAATACTTGTACCATCTCCTCTTCTGTTTCACCAAGTCCTACCATCAAAGCACTTTTTGTTTGTACTTTATCTCCACCAAGTTCTTTTAGTTTTTTTAATACTTCTAAACTTCTTTCATAAGTACCATTTCTTCTAATTCTATATAAACTAGGAACTGTTTCTACATTATGTCCAATAATAGTAGCACCTGAAGCTATAACTCTTTTAAGACTTTCAACTTTACCTTTAAAATCAGGAATTAATATCTCAACTTTTGTATCAGGAGATTTTTCTATAATATCTTGTGTTACTCTAAAAAACTGTTCTGCTCCACCATCAGGCAAATCATCTCTTGCGGGACTTGTAATGACTACAAATTTAAGTCCAAGTCTTAAAACTGATGTTGTAACTTTTTGTATCTCACTTAAATCAACTTCTGTTGGTTTTCCTGTTGTTACATTACAATATGTACATCTTCTAGTACAAATATTTCCTAAAATTAAAAATGTTGCATTTTTATTTGCAAAACATTCACTAATATTTGGACATTTTGCTTCTTGACAAATAGTATGAAGTCCACCAACATCTTTTAGTAAATTTTCCATTTCTACTTGTGTATGTGGAGTTAGTTTTTTTCTTAACCACTCAGGTTTTTTAAATTTTATCTCTTTAGTCATTTTTGTACCTTACATAATTCATTATATATATTTAATTCATTTTCATTTAATTGTGATTCTAAAAGTTCAGCATTAAAAGTTCGTTTAAATGCTTCTTTTAATTTTTCTATTGCTTCATCAAAAGTCAAATTTATAGAAAAATCTTCTAGACTTGCACCAAATTTTTCATCATTTTTTATACTTATTAAAGGAATTGAACCATGTTGAAAAATCACATTTTTTGCTCTTTTTTGTGCATTTCCACCAATCTTTCTTCCATTAACAATTATATCATAAGCTTCAAATCCAACTTGACAAAAGGGACTTTTACTTAAAACTATACTTTCAATATCTTTTGCAAAAGAGGCATTTAAACCTAAACTTTTGTAAAAATCAAGTATAAATGAGCAAATCAATTCATAAGTCTCTTTTACGTTTTTATTTTCTATAAAACTTGAAGGAATTACTAAAGAATACGAAATATCATGACCATGAAATAAAACTCCACCGCCTGTAATTCTTTTTGAAAAATTATTTTCATATTCTTTTAATAAATTATCATAGTCATTTAGATTTTGTCCTACACCAAATGTAATACCTTTTTCCCACGAATAAAGCCGTAAAATAGGCATACTATCATTTTTAAAAGATTTAAATAAAGCATTATCTATATTTGTGTTACCAATTGAGTTAATATTATGTGATATAATCAATCTAAATTTTTTATTAAATATCATCTATATTTATCCTAAAATAATTTATATAAGTGTATTATAATTTAAAGTTTATTAAAATTAGAAATTAATTATAAATTTTAAGATATTTTTTATAAAGGAGTTTTATGTCACAGTTAAATTTAGAAGATATTAATCCATTAGAAACACAAGAATGGATGGAGGCTTTAGATGCAATTATTGAAGAAGAAGGAGTAGAAAGAGCTCATTTCTTGCTAGAAAAATTAATTGATAAATCTAGAAGAAGTGGAGCTCACTTACCATATAGTGCTACAACAGCTTATATAAATTCAATTTCATTAAATGAAGAGCCAAAAATGCCAGCTAATATGGATATTGAAAGAAAAATCAGATCTATTATTAGATGGAATGCTCAAATTATGGTTCAAAGAGCATCAAAAAAAGGTTTAGAACTTGGAGGACATATAGCGTCTTTTCAATCTTCTGCTACATTATATGATGTTGGGTTTAATCACTTTTTTAAAGCACCAAATGAAAAAGATGGTGGAGATTTGATATTTTTCCAAGGACACATAAGCCCTGGTATTTATGCTAGAAGTTTTGTTGAAGGAAGAATTACTCAAGATCAAATGGATAATTTTAGACAAGAGGCGTTTAATGATGGATTATCTTCATATCCACATCCTAAATTAATGCCTTCATATTGGCAATTTCCAACTGTTTCTATGGGTCTTGGACCTTTACAAGCAATCTATCAAGCAAGATTTTTAAAATATCTTACTAATAGAGGAATAAAAGATTGTTCTGCTCAAAAAGTATATTGTTTTATGGGAGATGGTGAGTGTGATGAACCTGAATCACTTGGAGCGATTGGACTTGCTGGAAGAGAAGGTTTGGATAACTTAATCTTTGTTATAAATTGTAACTTACAAAGACTTGATGGACCAGTAAGGGGAAATGGAAAAATTATCCAAGAACTTGAAGGTGAATTTAGAGGTGCTGGATGGGAAGTTCTAAAAGTTATTTGGGGAAGTTTATGGGATCCACTTTTAGCTAAAGATAAATCAGGAAAACTTCTTGAACTTATGGAAAAAACAGTTGATGGTGAATACCAAAACTTTAAACAAAAAGGTGGAGCTTATACAAGAGAAAATTTCTTTAATAAATATCCAGAAACAGCGAAACTTGTAGAAAATATGAGTGACCATGAAATTTGGAAATTAAATAGAGGAGGACATGATCCTGTTAAAGTTTATGCTGCATTTAAAAAAGCAAATGAAACAGTAGGACGACCAACTGTAATCTTAGCTAAAACTGTAAAAGGTTATGGAATGGGAGCTGCAGCTGAGGGTATGAATATTGCTCACCAAGTAAAAAAAGTAGATACAGCTAACTTAATTCAATTTAGAGATAGATTTAATCTTCCAATATCTGATGAAGAAGTTGAATCATATTCGTATTATAGACCAGCTGAAGATTCAGCAGAATTTAAATACATGCAAGAAAGAAGATCAAATCTTGGAGGATATGTACCTCAAAGAAGAGAAAAATTCTCTCAAAATTTACAGATTCCTGAATTAAGCGCGTTTTCTGCAATTACAGATGGTAGTGGAGATAGAGAAATTTCAACAACTATGGCATTTGTAAGAGTATTAAATGTTTTAGTTAAAGATAAAAATATTGGTAAAAAAATTGTTCCTATTGTACCTGATGAAGCTAGAACTTTTGGTATGGAAGGTATGTTTAGACAAGTTGGTATTTATTCTTCTGTTGGACAAAAATATATCCCTCAAGATAAAGACCAAGTTGCATTTTATAAAGAAGATATTAAAGGACAAGTTTTACAAGAAGGAATTAATGAACTTGGAGCTATGAGTTCATGGATTGCTGCTGCTACTTCATATTCTGTAAATGATTGTCCAATGATTCCATTTTATATTTTCTACTCAATGTTTGGATTCCAAAGAACAGCAGATTTATGTTATGCAGCAGGTGATCAAAAATCAAGAGGTTTCTTAATTGGAGGAACAAGTGGTAGAACAACTTTAAATGGTGAAGGGTTACAGCACGAAGATGGACATTCTCATATCTTAGCAAATACTATTCCAAATTGTGTTACTTATGACCCAACTTATGGGTATGAAGTTGCCGTTATTGTTCAAGATGGTATGAATAGAATGTATGGTGAAAATCAAGAAGATGTTTTCTACTATATTACAACTTTAAATGAAAACTATGTACAACCAGCTATGCCAGAAGGTGTAGAAGAAGGAATTATCAAAGGTATTTATAAAGTTAAATCTTTAGAGGCAAAAAATAACTATAAAGTTAAATTACTTGGTTCTGGGTCAATCTTCCAAGAAGTTTTAAAAGCAGCAGATATTTTAGAAAAAGAGTATGGAATTTCAAGTGAAATTTACTCTGTAACTTCTTATAATGAACTTGCACGTGAAGCTCAAGATGTAGAAAGAAATAATTTATTAAATTTAGATAAGGAAGCACAAACTTCTTATGTAAATCAAGTTTTAGGTAATGATAGTGAAAATATTATCATTAGTGCAACTGATTACATCAAAACTTATTCAGAGCAAATTGCTCCTTTTGTAAAAGGAAGTTTCAAAGCTTTAGGTACAGATGGATTCGGTAGAAGTGATAGTAGAGCAAATTTAAGAAGTTTCTTTGAAGTTGATACAAATTTTATTGTTTATACAACATTAGCACAACTTTCAATAAATGGAAAAATTGATAAAAAAGTTGCTATAGATGCTATGAAAAAATATGAGATTGATGCAAATAAAATCAATCCAAGAAATGCATAAGGAGTAAAAAATGGCAAAAATTTATGATATTTTTATTCCTGATTTAGGTGCTGATAAAGATGTTGATTTAATCGACATAATGGTCAAAGTGGGTGATATTGTTGAAGTTGAAGATGGTTTAATCACACTTGAAACTGAAAAAGCTTCTATGGATGTTCCTACAACTCATGCTGGAATTATTAAAGAAATTTTAGTAAAAGTTGGAGATAAAGTAAATAGTGGTGATTTAATTGCTAGAGTTGAAGCGCAAGATGATTCAAGTGCTGATGAGCAAAAAGAAGAAATTGCGACACCTATAAAAGTTGAAGAATCAAAAGAAGAAGTTGTTGCTGTTCAAACTCCAACTCAATTTGTAAAAGAGCAATCTATTCAATCAGTTGTTGAAGAAGTAAGAGTTCCTGATTTAGGTGCTGATAAAGATGTTGATTTAATCGATGTTATGGTTAAAGTTGGCGATATTGTTGAAGCTGACCATGGTCTAATCACACTTGAAACAGAAAAAGCATCTATGGATGTTCCTGCTCCCTTTGGTGGAGAAATAATAGAACTATTTGTACAAGTAGGTCAAAAAATAAACAGTGGTGATTTGATTGCAAAAATGATTAAAACTGTAGTTATAGAAAACAAAGTTCCAACACCAGCATTTCAAACACAAACAACTCCCACAAAAGTAGAAAAAATAGTAAATTCTACTCCAACACTTCAAGAAGTAGCAGCAATTAGTATAGAAAAAGAAGATAGTAAAGTTCTTACTAAAAAAGCTACAAAAGTTTATGCAAGTCCAAGTGTAAGAAAAATAGCAAGAGAATTTGGTGTTGATTTAGGATTTGTAAAAGGAAGTGGTGAAAAAGGAAGAATCTTAAAAGAAGATATAAAAGCTTATGTAAAAGAGCAATTAAATAAACCTGCAACTGCTTCAAATATTGGTTTTGGATTTAACTTACCTGAATCAAAAGAGATAGATTTCTCTGTATTTGGTAAAGTTGAAAGAGTTGAACTGAGTCGTGTTCAAAAAGTTTCTGGACCATTTTTACATAAAAACTATTTATCTATGCCTCACGTTACACAATTTGATGAAGCTGATATTACTGAACTTGAAGAGTTTAGAAAAGCACAAAATAGTATTGCAGTAGATTTCAAACTATCTCCTTTAGTATTTATTATAAAAGCTGTTACTAAAGCTTTACAAATTCATCCAAAATTCAACGCAAGTTTAAGTAATGATGGACAAGAGTTAATTATGAAAAAATACTTTAATATTGGAGTTGCTGTTGATACACCAAATGGTTTATTAGTTCCAGTAATTAAAGATGTTGATAAAAAAGGTTTCAAAGATATAGCTATTGAATTAGCTGAACTCTCACAAAAAGCAAGAGATGGAAAATTAACAAGTGCAGATATGAGTGGTGGATGCTTTACTATTTCAAGCCTTGGTGGAATTGGCGGAACATATTTTACTCCAATTATAAATGCTCCTGAAGTTGCAATTTTAGGTGTTTCAAAATCTTCTATTAAACCTGTATTTGATGGTAAAGAATTTAAACCAAAATTGATTTTACCATTAAGTTTATCTTATGATCACAAAGTAATTGATGGTGCAGATGGTGCTAGATTTACTACAACTTTATCACAGCTTTTAAGTGATATTAGATTACTAAGCTTATAAGGAGTTAAGATGACAGAAATAAAAACTCAAGTTTTAGTAATCGGAGCAGGTCCTGGAGGTTATTCAGCTGCTTTTAGATGTGCGGATTTAGGATTAGAAACAACTATAGTTGAGAGATACTCAACTTTAGGTGGAGTTTGTTTAAATGTTGGTTGTATTCCATCAAAAGCTTTACTTCATGTTGCAAAGGTTGTTGAAGAAGCAAAACATATAGAAAAAGCTGGTATCTTTTATGAAGAGCCAAAAATTGATATAAAAAAAATTGCTGAATACAAAAGTGGAGTTGTAAAAAAACTTACTGGTGGATTAGACGCAATGGCTAAAATGAGAAAAGTAAACCATGTACAAGGTTATGCAACATTTTTAGATGAACATAGTGTTGAAGTTGCTCTTACAAACAGTGATGAAAAAACAAAAATCACTTTTGAGTATTGTATTATAGCTGCTGGTAGTCAAAGTTCTAAAATGTCATTTATTCCACATGAAGACCCAAGAATTTGGGATTCAACAGATGCACTTGAAGTAAAAGAAGTACCAAAAAAACTTCTTATTCTTGGTGGTGGAATCATAGGTTTAGAGATGGGTACAGTTTACTCAACTTTAGGAAGTCAAGTTGATGTTGCAATTCGAGGAGAGCAACTTATGACTGGAACTGATGCTGATATAATCAAACTTTATACAAAAGCAAATAGTAACAGATTTAATATCATGACAAAAACTCAAACTCAAAGTATTATTCCTAAAAATGAAGGAGTTTATGTAGAGTTCAAAGGTGAAAATGCACCCAAAGAAGGTATTTTATATGATGCTGTTTTAGTTGCTCTTGGAAGAAGTGCAAATGGAAATAAACTTGGACTTGAAAATACAAATGTAGAAGTAAATGAACAAGGATTAATCAAAGTTGATAATCAACTACGAACAAAAGTAAATCATATCTTTGCTATTGGAGATATCATCGGTCAACCAATGCTTGCACACAAAGCTGTACATGAAGGTCATGTAGCTGCTGAAGTAATTGCGGGTCATAAAGTATTCTTTGAACCAAAACAAATTCCATCTATTGCATATACATTCCCTGAAATTGCATGGGCTGGTATGACTGAAACTGAAGCTAAAAAAGCTGGTATCAACTATGAAGTTTCAACTTTCCCTTGGAGTGCAAGTGGTAGAGCATTAGCAAGTGATGTTTCAAACACAGGTATGACAAAACTAATTTTTGATAAAGATACACATCAACTAATTGGTGGTGCACTTGTAGGAGAAAATGCAGGAGAACTTCTTGGAGAAATCTCTTTAGCACTTGAAATGGATTGTGATGCAGAAGATATAGCTCTTACAATTCACGCTCACCCTACCCTTCACGAGTCTATTGGTATGGCTGCTGAGATTTTTGATGGAACAATCACAGATTTACCAAACGCAAAAGCTGTAAAGAGAAAATAATTTCTCTTTACAAATTTTAAAATTATTTAAATCTTTATATAAAATTCAGAAGCTGTTTTTTTTAAAATATTCCAAGTTTTTGTTTGAATACGTTCAATGAAAAATTTATCATGACTGATAAATAAAACTGTACTTTTATATTTTTCTAAAGCTTCTTGAAAAGAGATAATAGAATCAATATCCATATGATTTGTTGGCTCATCTAATATCATAAAATCAATATTTTCAAGTAATGCTTTTGCAAATAGTAATTTTTTTAATTCACCAGAACTTGGTGTTTGATTGTTTAAAAGATTCTTAGGATTAGAAGATAATCTTGTAACTAAAGTAAATATCTCTCCTTTTTTTTCATCTGATAGATTACTAATATTTTCAAATAATTCTTTCTCATTTTTTGCATCAATTTCTTGAGGAAGAAAAAATATATCTTCTTGATTAAGATGTGAAATCAAATAGTTTATAAAAGAACTTTTACCTACACCATTATCTCCTAAAAGAGCGATTTTATCACCTTTATTTATAAAAATATCAGGGAAAAATAAAGTTTTTTCATCAGATAATTTTATACTATTTGATTTTAAAGAAAAAGGTAATAAATTATGTTTTTTTGATGAACTTTCTATAATAATTCCTTTTTTATATTCTTTATTCAAAATAATCTTTTGAGAATTTAATTGTTCTAATTTTGTATTAAAGATATCTACTTTTTTTGAGTCATTTTTATCTTTTCCTGTAAGTTTTGCCAAATTTATTTTTTCTTTACTACTTTTATCTTTTTTATCAATATTCTTTTTTGAAAATTTTGATTTACTTTGAGATACTTTTTCTTTTTGAGTTTGTATTGTTTTTTGTAAAGATAAGATTTTTTGATTTTGTTTATCAAACTCTTTTTTTAAACTATTTTGTTCTTTCTCAAATTCTAAAGTTGCATTTGAATAAGATGTATTATATTTATAGAAATTTTTATTTTTAATGATAACAGTATTTGTGCAAAGAGAATCTAATATTTCTCTATCATGACTTACAATAATACCTATTTTATCAAATTTTTTAAGAGCATTTATCACTATTTTTTTTGTTAATAAATCTAAATGATTTGTAGGTTCATCCAAAAGTAAAATATCTGTTTCACTATAAAGTGCAATAGCGATTTGTATTCTTTTTTTTTCTCCATAACTTAAACTTTCCCATCTATAAAGCCATTCATCTTCTATGGATAATAACTCTTCAAGCTTGTATTTTTTACTACTATAATCATCTCTAAATTCTTCAAATTTATCGGGTAAAGAATCCATTTTTTGATTACAATAATAAAATAAATCATTGCCGATTATTATTCCAAAATGAGGTTTCAATTTTTTTGAGATTAGTTTTAAAAGTGTTGTTTTCCCTGAACCATTTGTTCCTATTATTCCAGTCCAGCCATTTGTAAAACTAAGATTTAAATTTGTGAAAATATCTATATCTTGATATTTAAATGTAAGATTATTTATTTGTAAATGTTGCATAAAATTCCTTGATTTATTGCTATTTGAGTATCAAGGACAATTGTAGTTTTTAGATTTTATCCTTGAATTTAAAATAAAATATTCATTGTTCTTTCCTTTTTTAAATTTATTTTTTTTCGTATTCACAAATACGATTTCTTCCATCTTTTTTTGCTTTATACAAAGCTTCATCTGCATTTTTAAATAAATCTGTGTAACTATCTATTTTTTGGGATAAATAACTAATTCCAAAACTAGATGTAATTTTTATATTTTTTCGTTCATAAACAACTGTTTGTTCTTCTATAGTTTTACGAAATCTATCAACTATTTTTAAAACATTTTCTTTATTTGTATTTGTAAAAATAATACAAAACTCTTCTCCACCAATTCTACCTACCAAATCAGTTTGTCTAAAATTTTCATTTGCTAATTTTGCAATCATTTGAAGCACTTTATCACCAGCATCATGCCCAAAAGTATCATTTACTTTTTTGAAAAAATCAATATCAAAAATCACTAAAGATAAAAAACTTTTATCCTCTTTTGCTGTTTTAAAAATCAAATCCATTTGTTCATCTATAAATCTACGGTTATAAAGCCCTGTTAAAGCATCGACATTTGCCAGTTGCTTAAATTTTTTATTCATTCTTGAAATATTTATAAGTTGTTTATCACTTTCATGTGTAAAAACACCAAACATTACAATTGCTGTTGCAAAAATAAGAAAACTACTAAAATATGAAATTATACTTACATATTTCCCATCCAAAATTACAAGAGCAGGATTATAAAAAAACCAAATTTCTAAAAATATCCACAAAGGTATTCCTACAAATGTAAATATCCATTTTTTCTTTCCTATTTCATCTCTAAAAAAAATCAAAGACATCCCTACACCTGGAACTAAATAGTACTGAAAATAGAACTCTTTACCAAAAACAATAGCTAAAAAACAAATAGAAATATATGCAAATATCAAAAATGCTATTCGAGAAGCAATATATCTCTTTTTATAATTTAAATAATATGGAAGTAACATAACAAAACTTACAAATAAAAGCACGATAAATAAATAGTGAGTTTTATTTATGAAAAAATCAATTATAATCATATTTAAAATAAAAATAAAATTCACCAAAGAGATAATATTTACAAGTTTTATTTTTCCAGCTAACCAAGAATCAGTTTCTTGGTTTATACCTATTTCAATAACTTTTTTTATGGATTGATTCATTTTTTAACTAATTTTTTATTTTATAGAAATATATATTTCTACTTCATCCTCTTTTTCATACTTTTCAAAATCATAATTATAAGCTCTTTCATATTCACACTCAGTTGAGTTAAAATAGTTCCATACATCATGCCAAGCATCGATAACTACTTCTGGAAATTCACCTTTTTTAGAAAATACTAAATATCTATCTTTTTCTATTGTTATAGCATTTTTTGGTTTTGTAACTTCAACACCAATTGTATAATCATAATCAGAATTTACATCTTTTTCATACTTATTATAAACTCCATACATAGCTAAACTTTTTGATTTATTTAAAGTTTTTCCCTCTATGTTTTCATCTACATATCTTTGCCATAGTTGTGGTATTTGTGCAGTTGTTTCATCTAATTCTGTTACATTATTTGTTCTTATTGTAATTCCTGCAACATAAAACTTTTCTAAATATTTTACTTTCATCTTTTCTCTTTATTATTTATTTTTGAAAAGATATATTACTATAATATTTTTTTATATTGGTTTTAGTTGCTTATATACTTTTTTAACTATTTATATTTCTATCTCCATTTTGGATCAAAAGTTACTCTTTCCCCATCGTCGGTTGTATATTCTTCTAGAGAATTTTCTCTTGATTGAACAACTAAATAAATCATTGTTTCATCTGAATCATTTCTAATACCTCTTATTCCATCTGGTGCTACACGAATAACAGAACCCTCTTTTATTTCAAAAGCTTTGCCATCTACTTGAAAATAACCCAAACCTTTTAAAATTATATATGTTTCTTCGTTTTTATGGTGAATATGAAAATAAGGTTGTTCAGTTTTAGGAGCTAAAGAATTAAAAGAAATTTCTGTACCTGTAGCGTTTGTTGGTTCTTTTAAATATACTTTACCTTCAATTTTTTGTTTATTAATTTGATGAATTAATGAATATTCCATCAATTCATCAAGATTTCCTAGATTTATCGCAGTGTAGTTTTTATCTTCTACTATTTTTTCAATTACTTTCATTTTTTATTCCTATATAAATTTCTTGACTAATTAGTCAAGAATATTATAGCGATTAGTTGACTTATTAGTCAATTAGATTTTATTGCTTTTTTATTATATATATTTTTATATCATCAACATTTATTTATTCAGATGTTGATATTAAAAAGTTCTTTGAAGAATAATGTGACTATAAATTTAACTATTTTTGCTTGTAAATCCTAAAATATAACCATTTATATCTTTTATATAAAACTCTTTTTGCCCGTACCAAGTGGTTTTGATTTCTTTATAAATGGTTACTTTATCTTTTATTTTTAAATATAACTCATCTACATTTTCAACTTCGATATACATAGTCAAAGAAGCACCAAGATTTTGAAAAAAATCTCCAACATCTTCTTTTAAACTTTCTATACTTTGAAGCATTAAAGAAACATTATCTTTATGTATCATCGCCCAAACATAGTTTAATTCTTTTTTAATTTGTGTATCAAAAATAGTTCTTGATTCATCAACTAGCATTTGTACTTCAAAATCAAAGTTTTCTTGGTAATACTTTATAGTTTCTTTTATATCTTTAACGGCTAAATTTAATGTTATTGCTTTCAATTTTGTATTCCTTTTGTTTTATTTAAATATTTTCAAATAATAATTTGCTTTTACTTGAAACTCAAAATCTGTTTTTATAATCTCACATTTAAAATCTTTTGATAACTCTTCTATTATTTTATAGACAAATGGTGAAAAGTTTTTTTCTTCTAAAACTTTGCTATTTTGTATATCTACAAGAGGAAAAAGTCTAACTTCTTTTGAAACTCTTAGCATCTCTAAAATAGAGTTTTTATGAAAATCATAATCCAATCTATCATCATATACAAAAAACAAATGAGAAGATAAAAGCAAATCAAATTCTTTATTTTCAAAAGGTAAATTTGGAAGTTCACAATAGATATAATCATCCGAATTATAATCTTCTAAAAAATCTTTTAAAGCATCTTCTCTATGCTTTTTATGATTTTCTTTTGTTTTATAAAAATCCATTTTATATGCATCCATCCAAGAAGTGTTTTGATAGATTTTTTCTAAAGTTTTTATTCCTTGTTTTTCTATTTCATCTTTAGAAAATTCATAAATAACATCAACACCTTTTGTAAAAATGCCATTTTGTTTTAAAGTGTGAACAAAAGAACTTGCTCCACTTGGACAATCTAAAACTTTTTTACCTTTTAAATCTTGCAATTTTAAATCAAAAAAAGCACTATATTCTTCAAAAGTTCTTCCAGTTATTGCTATGTTTTCTAGGTTTAAAGTAGACTCTTTTTTATATTCTTGATTTATAATTTTATATAAAACATGCTCTGATAAACTATGTTTTACAGGAACTAAAGGATGTAAAAAATTGTTTTTAGTATTTTTCATACCTATTCTTTCCATGAGAGTATAAGATTTTTTATTTAATATTGAAGTAAATGCATATATCTCTTTTAAATTTAATTCTCTAAAAGCAAAATCTAAAACTTTTTTAGCCGCTTCAAAAGCATAACCTTTTCCCCAATATTTTTTATCAAGTCTCCATCCTATTTCAATACAACTGCCAAAAGGTAAATCATATCCTGGTTGATTTAACCCTACAAATCCTATAAAATTTCCTGTTTCTTTTTCTTCAACAGCCCAAAATCCCCATCCTTGAATAGATATAAGAAAACGACATTTATCTGCTATTTCATTACTTTCCAAAGAAGTTAATGTATATGAATAAAAATATTTCATTACTTCTTTATCTTCACTCATAATAGAAAATGGCAAATAATCTTCATCTTTCCATTGTCTTAATTTTAATCTTTTTGTATTTAATTCATATATTCTTTTCATAATATTTTTCTCTCGCAAACTCAATAGCATTAGAAACAGCCTTTTTAGCTTGTGGAGAGTTTTTCCAGCAACTACTTCCTAAAATATCTGAAACTATATCTGTTATCTCTTCTACACTACTATTTGAAAGCTTTTCTAAAGAGTCAATTCCTATTTGTTCAAATCTTTTTATTACAGTTTCACCTACAAACTTTACTTTTAAAAGTTCTTCTTTTTCTTCTTTTGAAAATGCCATATTTTATCCTTAATTAATTTATTTTAAATCAGAAATCAACATTCCATATATAAAACTATCTGTCCACTCATCTTTGTTCCAAAAATCTTTTATAAAATGAGCCTCTTTTCTCATTCCAATTTTTTCACAAAGTTTAGCAGATAATATATTTCTTGCATCCATATTTGCTTGTATTCTATGAATAGTTATGTTTAAAAACAAATATTTTACAACAGCCATTAAAGCTTCAGTTGCATAACCTTGGCTACTATATTTAGGATTAAAACAATACCCTATTTCAACACTATCTTTCATATCAATATTCCAAATATTTATCTCACCAATTGCTACATCATCTAAAATACAAGCTAAATTTATAGCAAAATCTTTTTCAAGACTTTGTTTTGATAATTTTTGTTTAAATTCTTGATTTTTATTTTTTTCATTCCATGCATTATGAAGTAAATATTTACAAGTTTCTTCATCTTTATAAATATCAAAAATATCATTTAAATCATCATTTTGAAGAGTTCTTATTTTTAATCTTTGTGTTTTTATTTGCATTTTAATTCCATACTAAAATTTATTAGCTCAATATCATCTCTTTTTACTAGATTTTTCTTAACTTCCATAAACTCAAACTTTTCAAAAAATGATTTTTTATACTTACATCAACTTTGATTTTAACTATGTTTTCTTCTTTTACGATTTTAAATATATGATTTAAAAGTAATTTTCCAATACCACTATTTTGATATTTATAATGAACATAAAAACAATCATAATTTATAAGAAAAAATTGTTTATTTAACATCTATAATTCATTGGTTGATATTTTAAACCTAAATACTCATTTTGTTCACCACTTATTTTAAACCCAAATGATTCATAAGTTTTTATTGCATAAATTGATGAATTTACACTCATAGTTGAAACATCAAAGTTCTCTTTGATATATTGCCAAAGTTCTTTGGCTATTCCTTTTTTATGATATTTTTCATCAACAAAAAGATGAAAAAGTCGAGTTTTATCTTTGATTGCAATAAATCCTACGATTTCATCTTTTATCACATAAACAAAATACTCATACTCTAAACTAGAAATTCTTTTTTCAAAACTCTCTTGTGAAAGTTCATCTTCAAACCATTTTGGTACTTCTTTTTCAAAAATATATTTTGTTAAATCTTTTGATATTACACTTAATCTCAAAGCATCTAAAGTTTTTGCTTTTCCTATAAAATATTCAACATCAGGAAAAATATTTATCATTTCATCATAAGTTTTATTTTTTTTCAAAGCTTCAACTACAACATCTAAAGGTTTTGAATAAATCTTTGCTAAATCAAACTCATTTTTTTCTAGTTTGAAAGCAAGTTGTTCAAAAGGTGGAGTAAACTGTGCATTTACGCCTTTTTTATTTCCTCTTGCATCAACTTTATACCAACCAAATTCTTTTAAATAAATTGCATTTAATCCATGTAAACAATAAATATCTTTTTTATATTCACTGCAAGACAATCTTTGATAACAAAATCCCGTGGGAATACCATTTGCTCTTAAAAGTGCTGCTAAAAGATGAGATTTTGCATAACACCAACCAGTTTTGTATTTCAAAACATCACTAGCTTTATAAGTTGTAATTTCATCTTTAAAATCACCACTATGATTGATATTGTCTCTTACATAAATAAAACAATTCTTCGCTATTTCTTCATCTGTTTTACAATCTTTTGCTAACTCTTGTGCAAGAGCTAAAACTTCTTTATTGTTAAAATCTATGATTTTAGTCTCTTCTAAATACTTTTTCATTTTAACTTTTCAAACTCTTTCATCTCAAGCTTTATAAAACTTTCTATCATAGCTTTATAAACGTTTTCAACAACTTCTTCATTTGCACCATTTAATCGTGCAATATTTTTTACTTTTGAAATAACCTCTTCTACTCTTTTAGGAGCTTTCACATCATGGCTATCTTTTTTAAATTTAGCAGCTTGTTTTACAAAAGTACCTCTTAAAGCGATTAGTTTTACTATTTGTTCATCTATATTGTTTATATTATTTCTTACTTCATCTATTGAATTACATTCAATCATTTTACTTCTTTATTTTAAATTTTTTAAGATATTTTTTTATATAAGGTTTGAAAGATTCTAACAAGTATTTACTAAATAAATCACTTTTATATAAGAAACTATTAGTTAGAATTTCACAAATTTATTTTCTCAGGGCAAGGTGAAATTCCTTACTGGTGGTAACTATTTTATAGAAGTCCACGAGCGCCTTATATTTTATAAGGGTCAAGCAGATTTGGTGAGAATCCAAAACCAACAGTCATAGTCTGGATGAAAGAGAAGATTAAACTTTATTATTTGTTAAAAAAATTAGGTTTATTGCCCTGATTCAATAAGTTTACTTTATAAAAAAGGAAAACTATGAATCAACAAAAAAATATTGAAAATGCTATAAAAGCACTTCAAAATGGAACTGGTATTATCATCACTGATGATAAAAATAGAGAAAACGAAGCTGATATTATCTTTCATGCAAATACGATTACTGAAAAACAAATGGCACTGCTAATAAGAGAATGTAGTGGTATCGTATGCTTATGTTTGACACCTCAAAAAGTAAAAGAATTAAATCTTCCTATGATGGTTGAAACAAATCATTCTAAATTTCAAACACCTTTTACAATTGCAATTGAAGCAAAAGAAGATATATCTACTGGCGTTAGTGCAAAAGACAGAGTTACAACTATAAAATCAGCTCTAAAAAAAGATGGGATAAATCATATAATCTCTCCTGGACATATATTTCCATTGTGTGCAAAAAATGGTGGTGTTTTAGAAAGAAATGGACATACTGAAGCAAGTATTGATATAATTAAAATTGCAAATTTAGAACCAAATGCTGTTTTATGTGAGATAACAAATGAAGATGGTTCTATGGCAAAAGGTGAACAAATTATAAATTTTGCAAAAAAACACTCTATGCCAATTATTAGTATTGAAGAAATTATTGAATATAGATTAAAAAAGGAAATTCTATGAAAATAATCGATTTTGAAAATTTAAATGTAGGATATGATGAAAAAATCGTTTTAAAAGATATAAATCTAAAGATTAAACAAGGTGAACATTGGGCAATTTTAGGAGCAAATGGAAGTGGAAAATCAACTTTGATGAAAGTTATACAATCTGAAATTCATCCAAGAAGAGATAAACCATTTAAAAAAGAGATTTTAGGAAAAGCAACTTATTCTATTTTTGAGCTTAGAAAAGAGTTAGGAATTATAACAAATGATTTACATAACTATTTTGCAAGAGAAGCTGGTTATCTTAGTGGATTTGAAGTTGTTTTAAGTGGACATTATAGTTCTGTTGGGATATTTACACATCAAGACTTTACAAAAGAACAAATCACAAAAGCAAAAGAGGTTTTAGAGTTTTTGGATATTATTGATTTAAAAGATAAAAGAGTTGCTGAGATGAGTACAGGACAACTAAGAAAATGTATAGTTGGTCGTGCACTTATTCATGAACCAAAAGCATTTATTTTAGATGAGCCAACAGTTGGACTTGATATAAAAGCTCAAATAAATTTTATAAAAATGTTAAAAAAACTTTCTATTAATTCATCTATTATTTTGGTAACTCATCACTTAGAAGAGATTTTTGAAGAAATTGAAAATGTAGCATTGATTTATGATAACACAATCTATAAAAGTGGTAAAAAAGAAGAAATTCTAACAAGTGAAAATTTATCAAAAATTTTTGAAACAAAACTAACAATAGGTGAAAAAAACAATAGATATTTTGTAGAAGAAATTTTATAAATAATTTAAAAAAATATATATTTATCTAAAGTCATACTAAAGTAATAAAGCCTTAAATTTTGATTTCTTTTAAGTTATAATAAGAATTTAAATAGAAATTAATAATTTTAAGGCTTTTTTTGACAAATTTTAAAAACCTATCAATTTTATATGTAGAAGATGATTTTGAAGTTCAAGCAAATATTAGCAAAATATTATCTCTTTTATTTCAAAAGGTTTATACTGCTTCAAATGGAGCTGAAGCTTTAGAAATATTTAAAGAAAATGAAATTCATATGATTTTAACTGATTATGAAATGCCTAATTTAAATGGTTATGAATTAATAGTAAAAATTAGAGAACTTTCAGAAACAATACCTATTGTAATACTTAGTAACCATACTGAAAAAGAGAAACTTTTAAAATGTATTCCTTTAAAACTTATGCAATATTTAGAAAAACCTATAATTTATGAAAAATTATTTCAAGTATTATATGAATGTAAAAAAGAAGTTGAAAAATATACTAATATCAAACATATTATAAATGAAACAACTTTTTATGATCCAAATGTGAAATTATTATTTGTAAATGATAAAAAGATTGAATTAACTGCCCTTGAAATAGAAGTTTTTGAATACTTATTTAATAAAAAAAATCAATTAGTAATGAAAGAAGAATTGATTGCTTTTATATGGAAAGAGCAAAATCATGGAGAGGATGCTTTAAAAAATCTTATTTATAGACTCAGAAAGAAAATAGGAAAAGAATTAATTGAAAATCATAAAAACCTCGGTTATTCACTAAAAAGTAATTAAATATGAGAATAATTCTTTTTTTACTGTTTTTTATATCTTTTTCATTTTCTAATACTTTTATATTAGAAAAAAATAATATTCCACAAATTTCTCTTGAAACATTTAGTGATACTTATATTGACAAAAATCATAACAAAACTATAGATGAAATAAAAAATGAACCTTTTAAAAATATTTCTAAAACAAACTTCAAAGCAACAAAAAGCCATATTTGGTCAAGATTTTCTATTTTAAATAATACTTTAGATACAAAAGAGATCTTTTTTAAAAATAGTAAAGCTGGCGTTGATATTATAGATGTATATATTTTCAAAAATGGAAGTTTTTATAAAAAAATTGAACTTGGAGATATGAGAGATATAAAAAATAGAGAACTAAAAACAAAAAAAAGCACTTTTTATTTAAATCTTGAAAAACAAACTCTTTATGATTTTTACATAATGCATAAAAGTTATAGTAGTATTTCAACTCTTTGGACTTTGCAAAATAGAGTAACATTTGAAAAATTTGAAAATATCGAATCGACTGTTTGGGGTATTTTTATAGGTATAATATTTACTTTATGTTTTTATAATCTTGTTCTATTCTTTTCTATAAAAGAGTTTGCTTTTTTAAACTATATTTTTATGTCTTTATCTTTTGCAACTTACCAACTTTGCGTAAATGGAGTAGCATATCAAATATTTGAAAATGTAAATTTACAATATCTAAATAATCTAAATTGGATAGTTGGTTTTTTAACGCAAGTATTCACTATTTTATTTCCTATTTTATTTTTTAAACCTAAAAAAGAGACTTTTATTTTTAAATATTTTATTTCAATTTTAATCATTGATATATGTACTGTAATACTTTACTCTTTTTCATTTACTAACCCAGAGATTAGATATTTTACAAAATATACAGATTTTATAACATTTATTAGTATCCCTAGTTTACTTCTTATTTCTATTTGGGCAATAAAAAATAAACGTTCAGGAGCAATGTATTATTTATTTGGGCAAGTTTTTTACTTATTATTAGTTGTTTATGTTGTGATGGTTACTATTGGATATTTTGAATCTTTTGAATATATTTGGGTTATTGTTCCTATTGGTATTATTCTTGATGTAATTTTCTTATCTCTTGCTTTATTTAGTAGACTAAAAGAGATTGAACAAAGGAAAAATGAAACAGAACAACTTTTGATTTCACAAGCAAGATTTACAACAATAGGACAAAATATTGCAAATATAACACATCAATGGAAAACACCTATTGCACAACTTGGTTCACAAATATTTTTGCTTGAAGCTATCTATGAACTTGATAAAAATAATTTTGATAAAACTATAAAAGAAACTTTACCTAAGATGAAATATAGTATTACATTTTTAAATCATACAATTGATGATATTTATAATTTTTACTCAAATCCATCATCAAAAGAAAATTTCAATATAGAAGAAGAGATAGAATCCCTTCTAAGAATGATAAAAGATGAGATTAAATCAAACTCAATAAGTATTATAAAAGCTGTTGAACCTTTATCTTATTATGGTTATAAAGGAAGTTTTTTAAATGCTTTAATGATTGTTTTAGAAAATGCAATATATCAACTTAAAAATTTCAAAACTTCAAATAGAGAAATTTTTATATCTGTGAAAAAAAATAAAAATACAATAGTTATAAAAATAGAAGACAATGGTGGAGGAACAAAAAATATTGATATAGAAAAACTTTTTGATTTAAATTTTAGTTCTAAAAAAGAAGAAGGTAGTGGAGTTGGATTGGCACTTGCAAAAAAATTGATAACAAAAAGATTAGAAGGTGAAATAAAAGCAGAAAAAACAAAAGAAGGATTAGCTTTTATGTTTATTCTTCCTTTAAAAGAAGAAATCATAAACTAAAAATAGTTTATGATTTTAATATTTCTAAAATTTTTCTATAAGATTTTCAAAAACTTTTGTAAGACCTTCAACCTCTTTTACAGTTGTTCTCTCCCCTACACTATGAATAGTATCATTTATAACACCAAATTCAATAGCTTCTATTCCAAATGCTCCAAAATATCTAGCATCACTTGTTCCACCAGCAGTACTATGTTTTGTTTTAACTCCTAAAATTTCTTCAATTGAGTTTTCCATAGCCTTCACAACTTTTGATTCTTTATTTGTAACAAATGGAAATGAGCCTTGCGTTGTTCGTAAACTATAATTTAAATGTCCAAAAATTTTTTCTATATAAGCTTCAACATCCTCTTTTTTTGTATTTGTAGAATTTCTAACATTAAACATCAAATCAAGTTTATTTGGTGTTACATTTGTTACTTGCATACCTGCACGTATATCTGTAATTACAAGTTTACTAGGAGCAAAATATTCATCTCCATTATCCAAATCATATCCAGCTATTTTTTCTAAAAGTGGTGCAATTTGATGAACTGGATTTATTCCTTTTTCTGGATAAGCAGCGTGTCCTTGTTTTCCTTGGATTGTTAAATATCCATTGATACTTCCTCTTCGCCCTACTTTTATAGCATCACCAAAAACTACTTCACAAGTTGGCTCTGCTACAACTGCATAGTTTGGAATCATATCTATCTCTTTTAAATGCTCAAGCATTTTGATAGTTCCATAAGTTCCCTCACCCTCTTCATCGCTAGTTAGTAAAATAGATAAAGTTCCATCAAAATTTTTTGCATTTTTACAAGCATATAAAAAAGCAGCATCTCCACTTTTCATATCTTGCGAACCCCTAGCAGTTATAACTCCATCTATAACATCAGCAGCAAAAGGATCAACACTCCAACCTTCTCCTGTTGGAACTACATCTATATGACCTGCAAAACAAAGATGTTGTGGGTTTTCATTGAATTTTTTATAATAAAATCTATTCTTTACACCTTCCATATCAACTTTAATACAAGTCCAATCAGCTCCTAAATACTCTTCTATAAAATCAAATGCTCCATCATCATTTGGAGTTAATGATTTAAATCTTAATAATTTTTGAAATAATTCTATAATAGTCATTTAATATCCTTTTAATTACGGGGAATTTTAGCTAACTTAACTTTATTTTGTTATAATAAAAAAGTTAAAAAAATTTTTAATTTTGTTATTTAATTACAAAAAAGGAACTTCAGTTGGGAAAATTAGAAAAATCATTTTATTGGTTATGCTTTATACTTTTAGTATATATAACTATAGGATTTAAACTTATTCCAATTATTTTAAAAGACCAATTAATCAAAAATTTAGATGAAAATCTAACTACAAAAACTTCTATTGAGAAAATAGAATTTAATCCATTTACAATTGCTTTAAAAATTCATAATTTTAAACTTTCAGATGAAAACAATAATTCAGATATTTCTTTTAAAGAATTAGATGTTGATTTTGCGCTAATGCGTTCTATCGAAAAAAGACATATCAGTTTTCAAACTATTTTTTTAGATGAACTTTATTTAAATATATTAGAAAATAAAGATGGAACATTAAATCTTACAAAACTTGTAAAACCTACACCTGAAAAAACAGAAGAGAGTTCTAGTTCATTTGATATTAAATTTCTTATTTCAAAGATTGATTTAAATAATGCAGATATTAATTTTACAAGCAATATAAATGAAAACCCTTTTACTCTTACTTTAAAAGATATTGATTATACTATATATGATTTAGGTACATATAAAGATGCTTTATCTTCAAATAATTTAACATTTAGAATAAATGAAGATACAAATGTAGCAATTGGAGGAGCATTTAAACTTGAACCATTTAAAATATATGGAAAAATTGATATATCAAATCTAAAAATAAAAGAATTATTAGACTTTAAAAAAGATTTTTTTAATTTTAATTTAAATGAAGATGCAAATATAAATCTTGTTTTAAACTATAATATAGATACTACAAAAGATTTTGATTTAAAATTAAATAGTGAAAAACTAGAAATTAATAATATTGATTTAAAACAAAATAATAAATCAATAGCCTCATTAAAAAAACTTGATATAAAAAGATTTGATTTTGATTTAATCAATCAAAATATTAAACTTGATGGAATAAATATAGATACTTTAAATGCAAATATGATTTCAGATAAAAATGGAATAAATTTTGCTAATTTAATAAAAAGTAAACCTTCAAAAGAAGAAATTAAAACTGAACAAAAAGATGAAAATACACAAAATAATATATCTAAACCTTGGATTTTAAATCTTTCGAATATTCAAGCTACAACAAATTTTGATTTTGATGATAAAACAAATAATAGTTTGATAAATGCAAAAGCTACAACTTTAAATCTTAAAAATTTAAAAATAGTTGATTCAAAAATTGATTTAAATTTTCTTGACATAAATAATTCAAATCTAAGTTTTATTGATAATACAAATAAATTAAATATAAAATCAAAAAATACGAAAATCAACCTAAATACTTTATCTTTGAATAACTCGATTATAGATATTGATTCTATTAATCTTTCAAAAGAGAATTTAAATTTTGATGAAAAAAAATCGAATCTAAATATAAACTCAAAAAATCTTAATTTAGCTGTAACTAATCTAAAAATAGATGGGAATAAAATATCTTTAAAAAACTCTTCTTTAAAAACACCTAACTTAAATTTTGAAGATAAAAACTCAAAAATGAAAGTAGAAAGTACAAATATCAATCTAAATTTAAATGATTTTTTATTTAATAATGAAAAAATTACAGTTAATGAGATCAAACTTTCTAAACCAAATATAAATTTCAAAGATTCGATAAACAAATTAGATGTTAAAGCAAAAAACCTAGAGTTAAGCATAAATAAACTATCAAATAAAGGTAGTGACATATCAATAGATTATATAAGATTATTAAATCCAAATCTTGATTTTATAAATTTAGAAAATAATACTAAAATTGCAGCAAAAAATCTGGACTTAAGAATTAAAAAATTATCAAATCAAAAAAATCTATTTAAAATAGAAAAAACTGATTTAAATAATCCACATATTTCAATAATTCTGCCAAAAAACATATCAACTACTACAGAAGAAAGTATTGCACAAACAACAAAAAATACAAAAGTAGATAATAATAAAGCATCAACAAGTAAAACTAAACTAAACATTGGACCTGTTAATATCAATAATGCAATCTTTGATTTTGAAGATAAAAATTTACCAATTTCATTTAAAACAACTGTTTCTAAACTAAATGGAAAAATTTCTGAAATAAAAAATACAAAATCAAGTAAAACAAACCTTGAGTTAAATGGTGTTGTTGATAAATATGGAGTTGCAAAAATCACAGGAATTGTAAATCCAAATAATATAAAATTTTTAACAGATATAAATATGAAATTCCAAAATATAGCCATGGAAAACTTCACACCTTATACGGGAAAATTTATTGGTCGTGAACTAAAAAGTGGGAAACTTGATTTAGATTTAAAATATAATATTGATAAGTCTAATCTTGATGCAAAAAATAATATTGTTATTACAAAATTAGAGTTAGGAGATGAAGTACAAAGTCCTGATGCAGTATCTTTACCATTAGGAATTGCAATATCTTTACTTGAAGATTCAGATGGTGTTATAGATATAAATCTTCCTATTTCTGGTAATGTAGATGATCCACAATTTTCTATTGGAGCGATTTTATGGAAAGCTTTTGTAAATCTAATTACCAAAGCTGTTACAGCTCCTTTTTCATTACTTGGAGCTATATTTAATTTTAATGAAGATGAAATAAAAAGTGTAAAATTCGACTCTTTAGAGAGTGAAATTACTCCTATTCAAAAAGAGACTTTAGACAAAATAGCTCAAATTTTAACTGCAAAACAAGATATTGCTATAAAACTTCAAGCTTCTTATGATAAAGATAAAGAAACACAAGCCTTGAAAGAGAAAAAATATCTTGCAAGAAAAGATGATGATAGAAATCTAAAAAAAGAGCAAATTGATGCTTTAATCTCAAAAGAAACTATCAAAATTTCTGAACTTGAAAAGGTTGCAAAAGATAGAATTTTAAATATCAAAGAGTATTTAGTAAAAGAGAAATCTATCAATAAAAAACAAATTATTTTAATAGATGAAATATTAACTTCAAATTCTTCAATAGATTTAAAAATCGAACAACTTAAATAAGAATTATTAAATTTACTTATAAATAAAGAATAATATTGACTTATTATTCTTTATTTGTTATTATCCTCCAAATTAATAAAAGGGATAAAATGTTTAATAAAATAATACCCATAATTGTGATATGTTTATTTAGTTTGATTTTTTATGCTGTTTTCACAAAAGCTTCTCATAGTGCAAAAAGTAAAAGAGTAGAATGTCAAACAAAAACTACAACTTTTGAAAAAATATTTGTAGAAGAACCTATAAAAGAAGCAATTCAAGCCTTCAAAGCAGGAAATTATGAAATAAATTCTTCAATTGAATACTCAAAATATATGAAAAGCCATTTAATTGATATTCTAACTAAAGAACAAAGTGACAAAATTTTACAAAATATTATAAATAAATATTTAATTCAAAGTGAACAACAAATACAGGATAAAAAACTTTCTATAAACTACTATATTTATGAAAATGATAAAGCAGATAGTGGGAAAAAAAATAGTGAAGCAAAAAAATATGCAGGTTATTTGATGTTTGATTTTAAATATGACAAAAAATTAGTTTATAAAATCCAAATAGATTATATGGATTTAGATGCAAAAGATTTGGAAGATAGAATGAATTGTGCTATAAATTCATTTTTATTGATTGACTAAAATTTAATTAAAGGAAAAAAATGAAACAAAAAATTTTTAAAGATAAATATCATATTTTTGAAATAGAATATAAAAAAAGTGAACTAACTTATAAAAGTGTAGATGAGATTATCTCTGCTTTACAAATAAGAATTGATGCTCACCCTGTTATTGCTTTTATAGCAATTTTTGATCAATACAAACATACAAGTTCATTGAAAGATGGAGAAATTAATCCAAAAATAAAAGCTGCAAAAAATATAATTTTTTGTTTTGGGAAAGAGTTACCAACTCCTGAAGTAATGGCAGTTCGTCCTAGAAGTATTGGTGTTTGTGAAACAGAAGATTCATTTATATTAAACTTTTTAGAAGCACCAAATGAAAATGCAAATAAAACAATGGAAGAGTTTGTTAAATCTCTAAAAACTTATATTTATTAAAAAATTTGGAAACTAAAGTTTTATAACTTTAGCTCCAAATCCTCCACTGCTTGGATGAGCATCTTCAAAACCTTTTACTTTTGGATGTTTTTTCAAAAACTCTTTTACTGCAAATGCCAATTTTCCAGTTCCAATTCCGTGATAAACTAAAACTTCTTCAAATCCAGCAAGTAAAGCATCACTTAAAAACTTATCTAAATTTTCAATTGCTTCATCAGCTCTTTGTCCATGAAGGTCAAGTTTTATACTTCCAGTTTCTGGTCGTTGAATAGTTACAGTTGCTTTTTTAGAAGGAATTTTTGGAGGTGGTGGATTTCCACTTCTACTTAAGTCATTTAACATTACTTGAACTTTCATTCCCATGTCATTTTCAATATAAGCTTTATTTCCTTTTATTGAAACAATTGTTCCTTTTGTATTTCTATATTTAACTCTATCTCCAACAGCTAACTCAACAACTTCTTGAACCTTTTCAACTTTTATTTCTTTTGCTTTTTGATGAGCAATATTTAGATGTTGATGAGATTCACTTACAAGTTTTGCTTTTATAGCTTTTTTAGCTTCATCTCTTGCATCACTATATTCTTTGTGAAGTTTTGATTTTTCACTATAAATATGTTCATCAAGTTTTTCTTTTTGCTCTTTTAAATTAGAAGTAATTCTTTGCATATTTGCAATTTCTTCATCAAGTTTTGTAATTTTTTGTTTATATTCTCTCTCCAATGAACTACTTCTTTCTATTAGTTCATTTAACTTATCTTTATCTTCACCATAAACTTCTTTTGCTCTTTTTACAACACTAAGTGGAATACCATATCTAGAAGCAGTTTCAAAAGCATAAGACCTTCCAATTGTTCCTTGTAAGAACTCATAAGTTGGTCTTTGATTCTCTTCATCATAAAGTGCAGCAACTAATTCTACATTATCATTTGAAGCCATAAGTGCTGCTAATCTTTTATGGTGAGTTGTAATAATAACTTTTATATCTCTTTGAATTAAATCTTCTATTATTACTTTAAACAGACTTGCAGCTTCATCTGAATCAGTTCCAAGTTCAATCTCATCTACTCCAACAATTGCATTTTTTGCACTAAAAAGTTTTGAAAACTCAACCATACGACCTGCAAATGTTGAAATATCATTTTTTACACTTTGAGGGTCATCTAAAACTGCATTAATAAATTTAAAATTACTAACAACTGTATCATGATGAGCTTTATATGGAAGTAAATATTTTGAAAGAAAAACAGCTGATAAAATTGATTTTAACATCATTGTTTTTCCTCCCGCATTTACTCCTGTAATCATTACAACGGATTTTGTAAAATCAATTGTAATTGGTTTTGGATTATGTAAGGCTGGATGACAAAAATCAACAAGTCTATTAACATCATTTTTTGAAGGAAGAATAAAATTTTTATCTCCCATTTTTGCAAAAAACAGTCTTGCTTGATAATGATCAAACCTATCAAACTCTTTATTTAAAAACTTTAAAAATAGAAGATTTTTTTCAAATAAAGATGAAATCTCTTTACAAATTTTATATAAAATCTCTTCTTGTTTATTTTTTAAATCACTTTGTTTTTGTTTTAACTCAGAAATACTATGAGGAACAACATAAAAAAATCCAGAATTTGATCTATCAATTACACTTCCGCTAAGAACATGATTAAATCCACCACGAACAAGTAAAGCCTCTTCACCATTTATATAATGAACTTGAGAATCAACTAAATAAGTTCTAACTTTTGAAGAATTTATAATCTTATAAAGGCTTTGTTTTATTGCTTCTTTATTTTTTGAAATTGCATATTTGATATTGTCAAAATCCTCATCTATTCCATCTTTTAGATTTGCCTTATCATCAAAATAATCAGATATTTTTATAACATCTGTTGGAATGATAATTTTATCTAGCCATTCAAGCATCTTCCCATCAAAATTAAATCTTTTTAAATATCTAAAATAGTTTATTATTTTTATAAATTCAAAAATCTCATAAATTTTTAAAATACCTTGTTTTTGTATATGCATCAGTGCACTATCAAGATTTTCTACTTTATTAGGTGCTTTAAAATCAAATTTTGATAATTCATTTATAAGTTTAAAATGAAGGTTAATATCACCTTCTAAAATAATAGATTTTTCTCTTGCTAATAGCTTTGAAAAACTATCAATATAATCGATTAAGTCTAGTTTTTTTAGTATTTTTTCCATGGCGGGAATTATATCTAAAAGGCTATAATATTTTTATGAATATATCTACAAGAAAAATATCCTTTCACATTAGTTCACAATTTAATGTTAAAATAATAGTATATTAAAAAAGGAGTAGATATGTCGGGTAGAAAAATTGTTATTTCACTTGTTACACTAAGTCTGTTATCATCTTCATTATATGCAAAAAAAGATGAAAATATTATACAAGAACCTTTAAAAGGAAAATATAAAGACTATAAAGAATTAAATGTAAAAGAACACAAAAATAATATCAAAGAAAAAAGTAAAAAAGAATATAAAAATTATAAAGATTATGAAGAAGAAAAATATCATAAAGGACTTACTGAAAAAGAAAAATTTTTACCAAAAGGTTTAGAAAAGAAAGTTCAAAAAGATGGAACATTACCTTCTGGTTGGCAAAAAAAACTTGCAAAAGGTCAAATTGCTGATGATAGAATCTTAAGAAGTGGAACAATGATAAATTCTAAAAATTATCCATTTGTAAAAAATAGTGATATTTATAGAGTTGAAGATAAAGTTTTCAGAGTTGCACAAGGTACAAATATGATTATGGAAATTTTCAAATAATCCTAGCTTTTATAAAGCTAGGATTTTAAAATCTACTAGATGAAATACTGCCAATAAATTAATGCCATAAAAGTAACCATTAAAATAGCTAAAATATTAATAAAAAATCCAAATTTTGCCATTTCTTTCACTTTTACAGCTCCACTACTCATAGCAATAGCATTTGGTGGAGTTGCAATTGGAAGCATAAAAGCATAACTTGCACAAATAGTAGCAACCATTAAAATAAGAGTCATATCTATATTAGTAACTTCACCTAAAGAATAAATAATAGGAAGAGCTATTGAAATAAGTGCAGTATTTGAAGTAATTTCAGTTGTAAATGTTATTAATGCTGCAACCATTAAAATAAGTATAATTACAGGTAAATTTGTCAATGATAACATATAATTTGCAACTTCATTTGCTAATCCTGTTTTTGAAAAAGCTGTAGCAATAGTAAATCCTGCACCAAATAAAAAGATAATTTCATAAGGAATTTTTTTTGCATCTTCCCACTCAATAAATCCAATTTTTGGTACAAACATCAATAAACCAAAACCTAATAAAATTGCTGTTTCATTAAGTCCTAAACCTGAATAATAAGGTTCAATTTTTGAATTTACAAGTAATAATACAATTAAACCCAATAAGATATATAACAATCTTTTTTGATCTTTTTGTAAAATTTCTGTATGTTCAACTGTATTATCAAGTTTTACATCATTTAAACCTAAAGATAGTAAAAATGGTATTATTATTAACATAATTAAAGCTAAAGGCGCTGTTAATAAAATCCATTGGATAAATGCAATTGGTTCAAGTGAGTGTTGTTGCATAAATCCTAAAAGAATCAAATTTGGCGGTGTCCCAATAGGAGTAATAATTCCACCTATACTACATCCATAAGCGATTGATAAAGCAAGTCTAGCTTTAAACTTGATATTTTCAGTTAAAAATATCGCAATTGGTATAAGTAAAAGTGCTGTTGTAGAATTTGATAAAACTGAACTTAAAAGTGCTGATGTAAAAGCCAAAGAGAATATCATTCCTCTTGGAGTTTTAGGAAAAATTGTCAAAAGTTTATTTGAAATATATTTATGTAAATCTATTTTTTGTGTTGCAATTGCTATCATAAATCCACCCATAAACAAAAATATAGTTGGATTAGAATAGTTTGTTGTCGCTGTTTTTACATCAATCAAACCAAAAGCTGGAAATAAAATAATTGGAAGTAAAGATACTACACCTATTGGTAAAGCTTCATTTGTCCATAAAATTACAAGTAATGCAATTAAAGCAATTAATGTAGCGTGTTGAGTTGTAAAAAATGAACTTGCAACTAGAAAAAATCCTATAGATACAAGAATTGATATAAATATATTTTTCAAATTTTTCCTTTATTTCTTAGGTCTAAAAGCTTTTATAACTTCTTCATTACACTCTAAATATGGACCTTCCATCAAATCAATACAATAAGGAATTGCAGGGAAAACAGCATCTAAACACTCTTTTATTGATTTTGGTTTTCCTGGAAGATTTACTATTAAAGAACTTCCTCTTAAACCTGCTGTTTGACGTGAAAGTATTGCAGTTGGTACAAATTTTAAAGATTCTGCCCTCATTAATTCTCCAAATCCTGGCATCATTCTATCACAAACAGCTTCTGTAGCTTCTGGAGTAACATCTCTTTTAGCAGGTCCTGTTCCACCAGTTGTTACAACTAAGCAACATTTTTCGTTATCTACTAAATCTTTCATAGTATCTTCAATAGTTTTTTGATCATCAGCAATACATCTATAAACACTTTCCCAAGAAGATATTAAATAACTATTTAATGTATCAATTATAGCTTTTCCTGATAAATCTTCATAAATACCAGCACTTGCTCTATCACTTGCAGTTATTATTCCAATTTTTGCTATTTCTTTATTCATAATAAATGTCCTTTCTCTTTTATATAATATATTGTTGCAAATTTTTGAAAAAACTTTTTTACTTTTAAAGAATCAATTATTTTATCATCCGCTCCTAAATAAACTTCAATTTTTACACCTTTATCTACTAATTTTTGAAGTTTTTCTTCATTCCAAACATATGTTAAAAGTTCTTCTAGTTCTTGATCTGTTCCTAATTTAAAATATTTTGAAATATCTTTATTTGAAGGATAAATTACATTATTTAAAAAAGTTTGGACATAAGTATTTTCATTTTTTTTGAAATACATAAGTTGAGTTCTTTTAAATTTTTCATCGAAATTTTGAAAAAATGCAGGTGAAAAGAGTTGAAGTTTATCAACTCTATCTTGTGTGTTTAAAGCTTCTTCAAAAGCCTTTATAGCTCCATAAGAAAAACCAGAAATTGTAAAATCATTTCTTATAATATATTCATCAAAAAGTTCTGATTCATTAGAAAAACAAAAACCAGAAAAAAAACTTTTAGAAATCATCAAGAGTAATTACCTCATTTTTCAACATAATATCTTTTAATCTAATTATCTCATCGCTATTTTGCGATAATTCAGTTCTTAAATCGTTTTTTACATTTATTAAAAGTTCATCTATTGAATTTGCCATTTTATATTTTTTTACTATTTCATTTGCTGTTTTTTCAGCAGATTCTAAATCCTCATGATTTATTGCATATTTCTCTTTTTTAATAACTTCAACACCTATAAATCCAGATAAATCTCTTCTGATATTTTCACATAATTCATGATAAGATGGATAAGTTGGAGCTAACTTTTGTACACTTTCATCAAATAAAGCAACTTTTGTTTTTGAAATAAATGCTTTACTTGCTTGATAAATTGAAAGAATTTCTTTTTGCTTATCATCAAGTATTTTTAACTGTTTTTTACCAAATTCAAGCTTGTTTTTTGCAACTTCAATATCATCATTATCTAGTATTTTTTTATTAGATTTAATCATATTTAATAAAGCTTCATTTATAAGTGTTGCTAAACTTGCTGAACTAAAACCTGCTGTTTCGTTTACTAATTTATCTATATTTATTTCGTAATTTTTACCATTTAAATATAACTCTAAGATTTTTTTTCTATCTTCAATATTTGGTAAGCCTACATGAACACGTCTATCAAATCTTCCTGCACGTAATAATGCATCATCTAAAACTTCTATTTTATTTGTTGCTGCAATTACGATAACACCGCTATCTCCATCAAATCCATCCATTTGAGTTAACAGTTCATTTAGTGTTGATTCTCTTTCATCATTTGATTTACCACTTCTTGCTTTTCCAACAGCATCAATCTCATCTATAAAAATAATTGCTGGAGCACTTTGTTTTGCTTTTGCAAAAAGTTCACGCACTTTTTTAGCACCCATTCCCACATAAATATGTACAAAACTAGCTCCACTTTGATAAAAAAATGGAACATCAGCTTCACCAGCAACTGCACGTGCTATCAAAGTTTTTCCAACACCTGGAGGTCCAACTAAAAGGACACCTTTTGGAAGTTTAACACCAAATTCAAGATATTTTTTTGGGTTATTTAAAAAATCAACTATCTCTTCAAGTTCTTCTTTTATCTCTTTAATTCCAGCTATATCTTTAAAAGTTATATTTGAAGTTACTGCTTGAATATTTGAATTTAAATCATCAGTTGAAATTTTTGCTTTGCTTTTTGTAAGCTCATTTTCAAAAGTTGTTGATTCTTTTTTATTTCTATTTAAAAAAGCTCTTACTTTATCTTGTTTTAATTTTAAGAATAAAGCAAAAAAAAGAAGTAAAAATAAAAAAATAATTCCTATATAATAAGATGTTCCTTCAATATGAGAACTACTTTTATATATTGTATACAAAAATAAAATCAACAGTACAACTGCTGACATAGCCATCAATTTAAAATTTTTATCTATATTTTTGTTATTTGAATCTTGCAACATTTTTTTCAAGCCTCACTTCATAATCGTCTAAAAAGACCCAATCTCCAACTAAATCAACAGGAGAATCGATTTCAATTTGATTAAAGAATTGATCTAAACCTATATATTTTCCATTTTTTTCTTGCTCAACTAAAACTTCTAAAGTTTTTGTATTAGCTTTTCTAAATTCATAATTTTTTTGTTCTATTATGCTAGTTAGTTCATTATATCTGATTTTTGCAATATCACCTTTTATCTCTGGTTTCATTGTTGCGCTTGGTGTTCCATCTCTTTTTGAATAAGTAAAAGCATGAACATGAGTTAGAGGAAATTTATGTAGATTTTCCATAGCTTCTTTCCAAATTTTTTCAGTCTCTCCTGGATGTCCAACTATAAAATCAGTTCCTAAAGCATAACCATTATCTCTTAAAAATTCAAAAAGTTCTAAATCAGATAAAACTTTATTTCTTCTATTCATAATTTGTAACATCTCTTTTGAAGTATGTTGAAGTGCAATGTGAAGATGTTTTGCCATAAATGGCTCATTTATCAACTCTTTAAATTCATCATCAATTTGAATAGGTTCAATACTTCCCATTCTTATACGTCTAACACCTTTAATTAGTGCCATTTTTTTAAGAAGTTTTGCAAGACTTGTATGTTGTTTTTTTCCGTAACTTCCAACATTTGTTCCAGTTAAAATAAATTCACCAAAACCATTTGCAGCCAATGTTGTAACTTGCTCTAATATTTTATCTTCACTATAACTTCTTGCATCTCCCCTTACATAAGGAATAATACAATATGAACATCTAAAATCACAACCTTCTTGGATTTTAATAAATGCCCTACTCTTACCAACAAACTCTTCAACGATTGTTTCATCAATATGAGTTAAATCACCAGCTTGAAAAAATCTTTCTTCTTGAAGTAAAAGCTCGTTTATTTTTTCTTTTTCAGAATGACCAAATAAAGAATCAACTTTATCTTCTTTAAAAAGTGTTTCTCCCTTTGTCCAAACTCCACATCCAGTAAAAACAACTCTTGGAGTTTTTGGAAGTTTTTTTAAAGAGTTTATATAACCACGTGCTGTACTATCTGCACTATTTGTAACTGTACAAGAGTTTATTACTACAACATCAGCATCTTTTTCTTCTTGTGTTACTTCAAAATCTTTTAAGTTACTCATCATAACTTGTGTATCAAATACATTTGTTCTACAACCAAAAGTTTTAAAATATACTTTTGGTTTAGTTTGTGAAAAATTCATAAATTTTTATTTCCTAATTATCTTCTTATTATTTCGTCTTCCAAATCTTTTGGAACTCTTTTACTTTTCATTGCTGGCCCATACGCATTATCTGTTCTATTAATATTAATTTGTTGAGTTGGATATGCAATATGAATATCATCTTCTTTCATAAATGCATCAAGTATTTCTGGACTTATTGTACTTCTTAATACAAGTGCTGCATAAGAATTTGTTAAATACCAAGAAGATATTACTATTCCATGAGGTTCAACAAATGTAAATACTCTTGGTTCAACTCCAGTTGCGCGTAATTGATATTTATTTCTCATTTTAGAAAGTTGTTTTCTTGTTATATCTGTATAACCTTTTGAATAATGTTTTAAAATCTCTCTTGCTATTTTTTGTGCTTTTTTATGATTTGAATCAAAAGTAATTGCTATATCAATTCCATCCCAAACTGTTCTTAAACCTGAATGTGTATAGTTTGCTATTAATTCAGAAAAAATATAGTTATTTGGGATAAAGAAAATTCTTCCTGTTCTTCTATTTGTCGTATATGAAGTTAAAGTGATATCTTCTCTAATTGTAATTTTAAATAAAGAAATATCTAAAACATCTCCAACAGTTTCAACATTTCCTTTACTAACTTTAATTCTATCACCAACTTGAATAGATCCTGATGTTACAATAACCATCCAACCAAAAATAGACATAAACCAATCTTTTAAAGCAATAGCAATCCCAGCAGATGCGAATCCAAGGATAGTTACAAGATATGAAACATTATCTATATATGAAAATAAAATTACCATCACAATCAAAAATACCAAAGTAAAATTGATTATCTTGTTTATCATATAATAGTTTTCATTTTGAGAAAAATATTTTTTAAGTGCAAGTTTTACTAAAAAAGCAAATATTGATAAAACAACTATTATTATAAAAATGATTAATAACTTTTGTCCTTGTTGAGAAACTTGATTTTTTATTTCTAAAATAACTTGCTCAATTTTTCTTGTATATACTTCTTCTGTAGTAGATACAATATCCAAAACCATTGAGAAGTCTTTTTTTTGTTTATCTAAAAAAGTAATTTTATCTTTGTATTCTGGCTTAGAATCAAGATTAAATAATTCTAAATAAATAACTAACTCTTCTTCTAATTTTGTCACTAAATTATCTATTTCATAATCTAAGTTTTTAAACATTTTTTTATTATTTTCAAGTTTTTTAATATGAGATAAAGCATTTATTATTCCAAAAGGATTTGTAATATTTTCATATTTCTCAATTTCAGGAGGATTTATCAAAGCTCCAATTGGTGAACCTTTATACTCATCAATCAACTCTAATTCATTCTCTTTTACACGAATTTTATTATGTAATTGATATACTTGTTCATCTGTTGTATTTGATTTTCTTTTTAAACTATCTTTTAAACTTTCAAGTTCAGCTGAAATTTTACTATAAGATAAATAGTTAGAATATCTTTTTAATAAAATATTATCTTTTAATTCAAAATCTATTCTTGCAATTTTTTCAAGCAAAATATTTATTTGAGCCATATTTTGCATATTTTGCTCTTTAGTTTTTTGCTCTTCTATTTCTTGAAGTTTTTTTTCTTCTTCCAATTTTTGAGCTTCTTGCTGTTTCTCTTGCATTATATTTTGTTCAATTTTTTTAACTTCTGCTTTGTCTTTTTTACCAACAGTATTGTTTGTATCTTCAACTGCAAATGCAAAACAAATAAATAATAATAAAATTCCTAATTTTTTAATCAATTTAAAAACCTTTTAAAATCTCAATAACATCATCTTTTGTAACTTCATTAGTAATTTTACAATCACCAATACCAATAGGTAAAATAAACTTGATTTTATTATCTAAAGATTTTTTATCTAAAAAGAAATGTTCATAAAAATCTTCAACATTTTTAATTTTATAAGTTGTAGGGATATCATATTTTTCAAGTAATTTTTTTACTCTTAATTCTTCATCTTTACTCATAAATCCAAGTTTTACTGCAAGTGCATTTGCCATACACATACCAATACCAACTGCTTCACCATGTAAATACGTATTATAATTTGTTTCATTTTCTATTACATGACCAAAAGTATGTCCATAATTTAAAGCAGCTCTTATTCCAAGTTCTTTTTCATCTTGTGAAACTACATTTGCTTTTGTTTCAACTGATTTTGCAATTGCTATTTGAATATTTTTTTCATCATTTAAATCATGAGATTCAAGCCACTCAAAAAAATCTTTATTAAAAGTTACTGCCATTTTTACTATTTCAGCAACACCTGCTCCAAACTCTCTTTTTGGTAAAGTTTTAAGCATAGATGGATCGATATAAACAGCAATTGGTTGATGAAAAGTTCCAACTAAATTTTTTCCAAATTTATTGTTTATTCCTGTTTTTCCACCAACACTTGCATCAACTTGAGAAAGTAATGTTGTTGGAATTTGAACAAAATCAATTCCTCTTTGATAAATTGAAGATGCAAATCCAGTCATATCTCCAATTACACCACCACCAAATGCAATAAGTAAAGATTTTCTATCAAGTCTATTTGTAAAACAGTAAGCCAATATAGACTCTATTGTTTCCATATTTTTATACTCTTCACCATCTGGAATAGTACAAATACTTAACTCTCGAGCCTTTAATTTTGATTTTAAATATTCTAAATGAAAACCACTAACTGTTGGATTTGTAACAATCACAACTTTTCTATCAAAATATAAATCTTTCAGTTCATCTATAAAAATATCATATGAATTATCATGGGGTAAAGTTATTTTAACAGTCATTTTTATTTATCCAAATTATTTATTTAATAAGGATTTTATAATAGCTAAAAAAAAACTAAAAAGAGGTTAAAAGTCTCTTTTTATTTTTCTTCGATTAAATTTTGCATGATAGGACCACAAATAGCATTTATTCCTATTTTAGACAAAATATCTATTTCTGAAATATCATTTACAGAAGTTGCAATTAGTTTTATATCTAAAGATTGTGTCAATATTTTTAATACATTTAAACTCTGTGTTGATTCTAATAAAAAATATTTAGAAGCTTTAATATATGAAGGTTTCAACTCTTTTAAATATGAGTAATCATCACTATTTGCTATAAAATTAAATATTGCAAATTTAAATTCAAACTCTTTAAATAAATTTATATAAAGAATTGAGTTACTAATATTTTTATTAAATGCTTCTTCTTCTATTTCAAATATAATATTTTGATTATTTGATGTTTTATAAAAAATGAACAACTCTTTAAGTTTCGAATAATTATTTAGGTCTTCTATAAATACTGTTGGTAGTTGGATAGAAATATTTTCATTTTTATTATGATTATTTTTTAAAACCTTTTCTATAATATGTAAATAAACATCGTTTAATCTACCTAATTCTAAAATAGGAGCAATAAATCCTCTATAAGAAAAACTATCTTCATCATAATTTAACTCAAAACTTATAGTTTTATGTAATATATCTTTTAAATTTATGTCTACAACATTTCTATAAAGTAATTTAAAATAATCCTCTTCAAGTGAAATATTTATTATTTTTATCCATTCTTCTTTTGTCATACATCTATCAATGTCTTTTATAAAATAAAACTCTTTTTCTGTATAAACTTTTGCCTGAGAAATCACATAATCCATTTTGGTTAAAAGAGTACTAACACTTTGTTCAGCTTCGTATTTAAATAATCCTATAAACATTTTTTCTTTTATTATTTCTAAAATAGCATAAGCTTTTTTTGTGAACTCTAAAATATCTGCTTTTACTTTTTCTTCATTTATATTTGGAAGTAATAAAACAAATTCAGAACCATTTATTCTTACTACTAAATTTGAATCTTTTTGAAACTCTTCTTTCATTAGATTTGAAAGTTTTAGTAAAATATCATTTGTTTTTTCATATCCAAACATTTTGTTTAAAATATCAACTTTTAGTGATACTATTGCAACAAAACCTTTATTATTTGGATTATATTTATCCAAATATTCATTTGCTTTCAAAATAAAATATTTTCTATTATTTAATTTTGTCACTTCATCAAAATATAAAAGTTCTTTGTTTAATTTTAAAACACTATTTGTATTTTCAAACATTTTTTCAATTTTATCTATCATACTATTTATACTTAAAGTTACTGATTTAAACTCTAAAGTAAAAGGTAAATTATTCTGAATGATAAACTCATTCCTTATTACAGCATCTGCTTGTTTTTTTATAGTAGAAAGAGGTTCTAACATATATCTAAATAGATAAAACAAAATAATTAATAAAAGAGTAAAACTTAATAATAAAGAAAAAATAAGATTATTAAAAATAGAATATATTTGATGATAAAAAATAGTTCTATCATTATATATTTCTATATTTCCTAATACATTCCAACCATTTGAAATTGTAGATTTAGCAGATATTTCTCCAATATTTATCAATTTGATAAACCAAAATGGAATATCTTTTTCATCTAGAACTATCTCTTTTTTTACTTCATAAATGATATTTTCATCTACATCTTTGAAAACAATTTTTTCATAATTTCCATTATCAAAAGTTGCATTTATAACTGTTTTGATAGAACTTATATCAGTTCCAGCATTTGTAATTGATAAACTTATACTTGATACACTATTTTGAACATTTTCATATAGAGATTTTTCTGTTGAATCTTTTATTATTTTAAATGAAACTACTGTTATTAGTATAAATAATATTGCAAAAATAAATGACAATACAAGTGAAACTTGTTTAAATAAACTCATATTTTGTTCTCCCTAAAATTTTTTAATACAACATCCCATTTTTTATGAGCTGCTGTTTTACCACCTTTATCTAAAATATTTGGATTAAAATTATAAATTGGTTTTAAATCACTTCTTTTTGATGCAGGAAAAATTATTTTTCTTATACTATCTAAGATTAAGGGTTCTGATGTTGGTGTTTCAAAATATGTAAGAACCATATGAGCATCTTTTGCTCCTTCAAGTCTAACATAACTTAAAAACATTTTAGATGTAGGAATTCCTAAGTGTTTTAATGCAAAATATTTTGCAATAACATAATCTTCACAATCTCCTTTATCTTTTGCTAAAAATTCATAAGGAGAAGCCCAATAATCACTAATTCCATAAATATCTTTATCATCACCATATTTTACAGCATTAAAAAAATCATTTACTTTTTCAAGTTTTGTTTTGGTATCAGAATTTTCTAATTTTTTCAATAACTTATTTAATGCTACAAATCTATTTTTTGCAAATTTATTATATTTCTTTTCCACTTTTTGAATAAGAGAATCATTTGCAAAATCTGCTGAATAACTTGTAAAGATTAAAAATAAAACGATTATAAAAATTTTCATAAAAATATTGTATCAAAATATATAAAGAGATAAAAGAAATTTATCTCTTTAATATTTTTAAATTATTTGATCTTGAATATTTTGCTCAACTTTAACTTGAACAGAATTGTCATTAGTATTTGTATAAACATCAAATCCACTATCACTTCCAGAACCAGCAGTTTTTGACCATCCTGAATCAGAGAATATAACTTTATCTTCATTTGTACCTGTAATTTTTAAAGTATTACTGCTATCAGTCATATTAAGTACATCTTGTAAAGTTATATTTTCAAGTTTATTTTCTCCACTTTGACTTAAATCAATAGTATTAATATTTTTTAAAGTACTATTTGATGATAAATCAGCAATTTTGTCAAAATCTAAACTTACTCCTGTATCAAGAGTGAAATTACCCGAAACATCTGAAAGTTTTAAATCAAATGAACTATTAACTGTTGAACTTTCTTCAGTCGTTGTTCCATCTGTATCAACTGTTTTAGCAGTCACAGATACATTTAATACAGATTTATCATGTAATAACTCTATATTATTTATTTGATCAAAAGCTATTCCTTCTATAGTCCATTTATTCCCATCCCAAATTGCACCACTTAAAACTGTACCATCACTATATCTAAATTGAGCAGATTCATCTAATCCACTTAATTCAAGACTCATAGTTTCACTTCCATCTGTATCTTTCATATTTGCATTTAAGTTTAAACTCACCCATGAATAAGCATCACCAAATGTCATAGTAGGATCAATAGTTACACCATCAGCAACAGCAACAATATGCCCTGTTACATCAACTTCAATAGGAGTTGATGTCGATAAATTTTGTTCACTAACTGTAAATTTAGCTTTAAAATCAAAATCACCTGACCAATTTTCTGGGGCATTAATATAAACTTCTGGCATACTTCCATCTGCTGAAGCTGGAATTAACCACTTGTTTCTATGAACATCTGCATCACCACTAATATTTGGAGTTAAATCAAAAGTATTTGAACCTGATTGCCCAATATTTGTTGCCATAACTAAATCTAATCCAACTTTATACCAAACTGTAAATCCATTTGGTACTTCATCTAAAATAATATTCCCAAGTTTTTCAGAACCATCACTAAATGTACCTGAAGTTATTTCAAGTTTAACAGGATTCGCTAAAGTTGTACTTCCAACTGTAACTGCTACATCTTCTGTACCTGTTGCAGTTACAACCGAAGCATCTAATACTACATCAATTACAGGTGTTACAGATATAGTTGTACTACCTTTTGAATCTAATGTTACACTACTTCCTGTTTCTTTATTTTGAACACTTACTTCAAAAGTTACATTTCCATCTCTATTACTTGCTGAAGTGTATTCTAAACCTGTAATTGGAGTGCCAACTGTAAAATTATCAGCTACATTTATAGGAGTAATTGTAAATGTACCATCTCCATTATCAAATACATTATATTTTCCAGAACTGTCTGTTAATGTTCCTTTTGTTTCACCCCCAGTGGCTACATCTGCCCAAATCTCAGTCACTTTTATAGTGATACTATTTCCTATAAGTTCTGTTTTAGTTCCATCAGATGGATTTGATAAAGTAATTGAAAGATTACTTGTACCATCTTCATTTATATTATCAGCAGTTACGGCTACTGTCATTTCATCTGTTAAAGGTGTTATAGTTTCTTCTGGTGTTAATGTTACTGTATTTCCATTGTTAAATCCACCATTATGATAAGTTACTATATCTGCTGTAAATGTAAAGTCACCTTTTAAAGCTCCATCTTGCTGTGAATTCACATCTTTTGGAGTAGTGATTTTTACATTTGATAGCTCCGTATTCATATCAGCAGCATTTCCATTTCCGATTACAACATAAACAGTTTTTCCATTTTCAACATACTCATAATCATGACCTGAAACTGTTGTCCCTTCTGCAATATTAGTAAATGTGATAATTGTTTTACCATTTACATCACCTGCTGTAATTTCATTTACTACTAAAACATCTGCAAGAGTAAACTCTGTATCTTCTTGAATATCTGCTTCCTTAACTACTAGTTCTAATACTGCTGGATTTCCTGGTTCAGTTCCTGCTGTATAAGCTTTTTCAATTTTTATAGTTTGTGAAGCACTTTTAACTTCTGCATCAATATCTTTTGTATAAGTTGTGATTGTTATATCTCTATTATCAAAATTCGCACCTTGATTTACTTTAAATGTAATATCTTGTAATGCACCATCAACATCTAAAGTACTATCAGTTGGAGCAGTTATAATCCAAATACCATTATGCTCATTTCCTGAATATCCATAATATGTTGCTCCAATAACTTCAACTCCCATAGGAACACCACTTATTACTATTTGTTGTACAGTTTCACTTCCATCTGTATCAGAACTTGTAGTTGTAACTGAAACTTTAAACTGTGAATCTTCTTGATTTATAGTTACAGTTGTACCATTTACTGTTACATTTCCTGATTCTTGTGTAATTGTTCCAACACTTAAACTTGGAGCATCAGTAACCGCTTGAACATTAACTGTATGTGTATGAGTAAAGTCATCTGTAACATCTGATGTTCCAGTTGCAGTATCTTTTACAGTATAAACAACTGTTAAATTAAAGTTATCTGAACTATCTGCTTCATTTAAAGTTGTATTTTTTACATAGATACCATTTTCCCATTGTGTTTGAGTCAATACATAATAATCTGTACCACTAACATCTGTTGTTGTAAGTTCAGCAGTCATACTTGCATCTGAATATAATTTAAATCCAGCTGGAACATCTGAAGCTAAGATTTTTACACTAGTAATGCTTTCGCTTCCATCTGTATCTGTTAATGATGGAGTTATATTTATCTTATTTGCACTTCCATCTGCATCTTCATAAATAGTTGAAGAAGTTGCAACATTTACATTATCTGCTATTGGATTAACAAAAATATTTACAGTCTGTTTACCCCAAGTTTTACTATCATTTTCTCCTGCTTTTTCAGTAGTTACATAAGTTAAATCAAAACTTGCACTTCCACTGAAATTTTCTGGAACATTTATTAAAATATTTCCAGCTTTTATATCACTAGCTTTTACAACATACATTCCATCTTCTATATAATATGGACTTCCTGAATCTACTGTAAATCCAGCTGGTAAATCTATTTTAACTGTTAATTCTTCACTACCATCATAAGATGCAAGATCAGCCGGTGTTGTATATATGTTTTGTAAATTAAGTTTATTATCTTCATCTTCATTTATACTTGTATGTAAATCTATTCCAACTGGAGCATCGGCAATATTTTTTACAATAACATCTATATCTTTTGCATCTGTCCAAGCACTTGTATCAGTCGTTGTTCCATTATTATCAACTGTTTGAGAAGATACTTTTAATTTATAATCTGTATCATCATTGTGTGGCGGAATAAATTTTGATAATTTATCATTTTGATAATCATTTATTTCAATTGTATATTTTCCACTATTTTGAGTCACTGTTATATTTCCCGAAGATACAAAATCTTTATCTACTAATACCCAATCACCTGTTCCACTGTTCAAACTTTTATCAAATACATATAATACCGAACCATCAGGGATATCTTCTATTTTTACATTAAATGTTTCAGAACCATCTTTATCATCTGAACTTATTTTAATATTTAAAGGTATTCCAGACGATGGATCGTCAATAGTATTATTAGGAGTTGAACTATTACCATCAGTTCTTCCTGCATCTTCATATCCAACTGATTGTGCTACTTGAATAGTTGCTAATTGAGCTACAGGTTCAACAGTAACTTCAAAGTTAACACTATCACTCTCTTTTGTTCCTGCGGTATCAGTACTATCAACACCTTTATCTTGAGATGTTAAAGTAATAGTTCCAGTTACTTTCCCACTCCAATAATCAGGGAATTTCATACTAAAATCTGGATCAGCAGTTTTATTTGCATTATCATTAAAGTCTATTGTATATTCATCATTTGTATCTTTATAAACTTTAACATCTGTTTTATCACCAATTGTAATATAAATATATTCAGGTAATTCAGTATTTGCACCTGCTGTAAGTTTTATAGTATAACTTCGTTTTTCTGAACCATCTAAATCTAAACTTGTATCCGTACCACCTACCGATGATGTTCCACTTGTATTAGTTAGAAGTGCTTTTAAATCTATTGATGTATCAATAACTGAACCACTTTGTGGATTTGGATTGTACTCTTGAATATTTTTGAATATTACTGTATCTCCACTAATATAAACATCATTAGAAGAATCAGTTGAAATACCACTATCCCAATCTAATGTAAACTTATCTGTTACTGGATTAATTTTTACAGTCATATTTGCTGTTGTTTCATTTTCTACTTGACTTCCATAAGTAGTTGTGTCTAATGGTTTTCCACTATCATCTACTTCATAAGAAGTTACTCCAATTTTAATTTTTATATCCGTATCATTGTCTTCTGCATGTTGGATTTCTAATGCTTCATACTCTGCTTTTGTAAGATATAAAGTATTAGCTTGCCCAGCAGTTACACTTGCATGATGATAGTCATAATCTATATCTGTTCCACCTGATGTTTTTACTATTAGTATTTTTAAAGTTTGATTTGCAGAATTTATTGTTGCTATTTGTGTCGCACCATTAAATACTTTTGCACCATTAACTTTATCCCCATTTGTAAATGTAAGAGTTATTTCTCCATTTCTTTCTGGATTATCTCCTGTTAGAGAAGTATTGTAATCACCTGTACCATCTAATGTAGGATTAGCTACTGTTGTATTACTATTTTGTTTAGCAGTATAACCACTAGGAGATGTTTGAGCTGTTGCATCACTATCTTTTGATAAAAATGGCACTTTTAACTCTAAATTTACTTTATTTGTTCCTTCTTGTGTATTTCCAGCATCTTCACTAGTTGTTATATCTTTTACAAAAATAGTTGGAGCATCTGCAACTGGTTTTACATTTATACTTACTTTTGCCCCTGATTTATCTCCATCAAAGTCACTAACAGCATATTCAAACCAAGGTTTAGCATCATAATTACTATAATCAGCATCTGGTTTAAAGCTTACTGTACCATCACCGTTATTTGTAAGAGTTCCAATTTCTTTAGTAGAATCATTTGGGTCAAATACTCTTATAGTACCATCTTTAGATAAAGTTGTAAAAGAATCACCATCTTTTACTCTAATATCAATTTTTCCATCTAAGAAGTTTTCAGGACTAATTACTATCTTTACACTTCCATCTTCATTTACATTTTCTGTCCAATTTGTAGCTTTTGGTAAAGAGTCATTTACTGTTACTTTAAAATTCACTACATCACTTGTTTGTCCTTGATCTGTTATCTTAAATCCAAATTCAAAAGTGATATTATCATCTATTCCAGAATCTGTTCCAATTGTACCACCTATTGGATGGTCAATATTTTTGTATTGAGTATATGTATAATTATCTTTAGTTGTAGTACCAGTTAGAATAGAACTATCTTTATTTAATGTAATTTCAAATACTCTATCTTCATCAGTTCTTCCACTACCTTGATAACCAATAATAGTATTACCACTTACTACATACTCTATATCAACTCCACCTGATTGAAGAGTTGTTCCTCTTGAATCACCATAATCAAATGCTATCGTACTATTTCTATCTCCACTATAAACATTTATTGTATTATCAAATACTAAAGAATAATTATTATCAGTATTTGGTTTTATAATATTTAAATATTCACCTTGATAAGTAGTTGCTCCATCACTTGCATTTCCATCTTTATTACTAATTGAAGAATCTGGATTAGTAACATCAAAATTATCTTCATCAACTATTGCATTTTGAGGATCTATATATTCACCATCTTTATATATAGTTACACCATCTTTGATAGTTCCTGTTGTAGTTTTATCTGTGTGAATTGCAACATTTTCAAAAGCTCCTGATTGAGTAACACTTGAAATAGTTACATTATAAACTTCATTACCTTCATATGTAAAATCATCTTTAGTTACATTTGTAAAATCTGTATGATCAGTTCCTCCAACAATAGTTACACTTTTTTCTATTGTAGATAAATCACTTTCAGTAAAATCTCCACTATTTACACTATAAGTTAAATTTACAGTTACAGTTTGTCCCACTGGTACAGTTACTGGATTTCCATCTTTATCTACTAAAGTTATAGTATGTACTAAATCTCCCCCCTCTAACGTTGAAGGTGTTTTTGTGATTTTTACATAAACAGTATCATCTTTCCCATAATTTCCATCTGTTGGATTGTCATTTCCTGTTCCAGTATCTGGTTGTTCTACTTTTGCTGGATTATCTTTTATAGTTGAAATTACTGTATCATTTGAAGTATCAATAGATGGTGATTCATATGGTGAATTTGTTAAATTTGTAATTTTAACAGTAAAGTTTTCATCACCTTCTGCATAATAATCGTCTTTTGCATTCACACTAAATACTGTTCCTAATGTTGTTGATACAACTGTCGTATTATCATAATCTGTTCCTGCTGTTGCATCTTTATCATTACCATCAGTTGTAATCCCATAATTTATAGTTACTATTCCTCCTTGAGTTGCAAGAGGTTTTCCATCACTATCTACTGCAACTGCAATATAGTAAAGATTTCCACCTTCAGGAGTTTCATTTGTATTATCAATATCTAAAGTTCCATCAGGTTTTGTAATATCTGCTATTGTAGTTGTTACAGATGTTACTGCTACAAGTACAATTTTTACAGAGTCCACATCTGTTTCTGTAGTTTGATTAGTTGAATTATCATGGATAGTTGTAGTTACATCTTTATAATTACCATCTTTATCACCAATTTTTACATTTTCAAACTCACCTGTATTTTCTATGTCAGTTATTGTAAGTTTGAATTTTTCTCCATCATCTTTATATGGATCATCAATTGTATCAACAGTAAAAGTATTTGAAGAATTATTAGCTGGAATTGTAACTTCTATTGTATTACCATTATTATATTCTGTATCACCATCTTGTGTAGTAGTATTATTGTATGTTACTGTTATTTTTGTATCTTTTGTAACCTTTACTTCATTTCCATCTTTATCTACTAATTTTATAGTATAACTTGTAGTTGTATCACCTTCATTTACATTTACAGGTCCAGTTATAATTGCATAAACAGTATCTTCTTCTCCATAATTCCCATTTGATGGTTCATCTGTTCCAGTTGATGTATTTGGTTCATCAATTTTTGCTGGATTATCTTTGATTGTTCCAGTTGTTGTTATTTTATTACTTGGTGCACCATTAGCTGTTGTATGAGGAAATATATTTTCAAAAGCTTGAGTCGTTACATTATTTGTACCTGAAATAGTTATTTTTAAACCTTCATCACCTTCAGCATAATAATCATCAATAGTTGGAACTTCAAATTCATAAGAACTATTTCCACCAGTAATAGTAACACTTGTTACAGATGTATAATCTATATTTGTAGTAGCTTCTTTTGATGTATTCCCTTCATAAGATAAATCAACAGTCAATGTTTTTCCAACTGGAACTTCTACCTCTTCACCTTTTGCATTTACAATTGTAACTTTATATTTTAAATTTCCACCTTCATTTGTAGTATCTGTAATTGGTTCAATTTTAACAAATATTTTTTCATCATTTATTGTTGTAGTTACAGGATTTGTATCAATATTTACACTTTCATAATTTCCTCTATAAGAATTATTATCTATTGAAACAGTATATCTTTCTGTTGAATCAAATACAGAATCTTTATATACCTCCGTACTAAAACTCTGTCCAATAGATACTGATATTTTAGATGAATTATTAAAATCTTGTGTTCCATCATTTGTAGTTTGTGTTGGAGCTCCAATTGCTGTATTATTTTGAAAACTAATATTTACTGTACCAGTTTGCACAGAAAGTTTTGTAGAATCATTAAAAGTAGAAGTTCCTTCTTTAAAAGCATAAGCTATATAATTTGCATTTGTTCCTTCTTCTGCTTCATTTGCTAGAAGATAATTACCACTAGCATCTTTCATAACATTACCACTTTTATCAGCTGCAAAAAGTTTTATAATAACTATTTCTTTGTCATTTTCTTGATTATGATTTGAGGGATCATTTGGATTATGAGGAGTAGTATTATTACTTGGATTACTATTATCTTTTATTGTTGTGGTAACTGCTTGAGTATTTATGTTTACATTTTCATAGATTGGAGTTGTTGGATGAATATATGAACCACTATTTATAGATACAGTATATGTTTCATTATTATCAGAAATATAGTCATCTACAGTTACTACTTCAAAGGCAACTCCAATATTTACAACTTTATCTTTAACTAAAATAAAATCTTCTGTACCATCTTCTTTTGTTTGTGTTGTTACACCCACAGCTGTTCCATTTGCTGTATCAACAGTTACTGTTCCACCTTGTAATGATAATTTTGTTTCTGTTGTAAAAGTTGTACTATTAGGTTCAAATGCTAATGCCATATATTTTGCATTATTACCCTCATTTACTTCGTTAATAATTTTATATGTTTTTCCATCTGCGTCAAGTATTGGGTTTCCTGAAGCATCGCAAGCTACAAGTTTGATTATAACGGATTCATGATTTGCTTCAACACCATCATTTGGATTATTTGGAGTATTATCTGTATCATCTAAAATAGTAGTAGTAACATCTTTATTATTTCCATTTTTATCCCCTATTACTACATTTTCAAACTCATTTGTATCCACTTTTGTAATCGCTACATTATATTTCTCACCATTATCTGCAAAATAATCATCAATACTCTCTACGGTAAATGTATTTGATGAACCATTTGCTGGGATTGTTACACTTATTGTATTATTGTTATTATATTCTGTATCACCATCTTGTGTAGTTACATTTGTATATTTTACTGTTACTGTTGTTGCATTTGTAACTACAACTGCATTTCCATCTTTATCTACAAGTTCTACTGTATATGTTGTTGTATTACCTTCATTTACTGTTGTTGCACCTGTTATAATTGCATATACTGTATCTTCTTCACCATATCCACCTGGCTCTATTGGCGTTTCTGGTGTTCCATTTGATGGATTATTTACTGGATTATCTAAAATTGTTCCTATTCCTTCTGGTTTTGAAACTTTTACATTTCCAACAACATTAGAAATATTAATTTTCATAGTTTCGCCATTATCAGATATATAATCATCGACAATTGGAACTTTTATAGTAACACTTGTACTTCCTGCTGGTATAGTGATTGTTCCTTTAACATCTTTATAATCTACACCATTATTTGTAGCTGTAATTGGTGAAGTTATATAATCAAAAGTAATAGGTGTACCTAAAACCTTATCTAAAGTCACTGTAAAAATTAAAAAACCTTCACTTTCATAAGCGCTAACATCATTTACACTTAAATTTGCGCTTGATACTATTATAGGTGGGGTAGGATTATCAATAACAGGCGGTGTATTATCAATAGGCGGTATAATTGAAGGTGGTGTAGGATTAGCAGGAGGATTACTCGGTGTTATAGGAGGATTTGTATAACTTGGTCTATCTGTATTTTCAAGAGATGTTAATCTATCTTTTGATTCATTTTCAAAAAAAGATTTATCTTCAAATACTTGTGTTCTTGCTTTAAATTGAGCATTTCTTAAATCACTTACTATATCAGTTGCATTTCCATCTCTTGCTTGAAATTCACCAGTTGGAGCTGTTTCATCTTCTGCTTCTTCTTGACCTTCTGCTGTTTCTTCTTTTGTAACATCACTGTTATTTGCATCAGTAAAAGCACCTTCATCATTGGCATCTTTTTGTTCATTTGTAAATTCAGCATCTCGTAAATCACTTACAACATCAGCATTTGAATTATGTTCATCAGCTTTTAAATCTAAACCTTCTCTTGTAAAAAACAACTCTTCTGTTCCAAAAGCTGTTTCAATTAAAGAAGAATCTATTAATTGTTTTTGACCTTCACTTAAAACAATAACATCATTTCCAGAAAGAAGAATTTCTATTTTTGATGATGAAGAATTTCCATTGTCACCAAAAACTGTATCATTTTCATAGATTGTATCACCTTCTTGTAAAACTCTAATATTACCATTTTCATCTTTTGCATGAAAAATTCCACTTGATAAGCTTTTTACACTTCCTGCAATTGTTGCCATAGTTTTTCCTTTTTTGATTTTTTTCTATTATATTTGGATTTTAGTCTATATTTTTTTATTTGTATATCACCCAAAAGGGTGATTTTAAGAAGATTTTTGGATTTTTATTTAGAAAATAATCCTGCAAAAGATAATCTATCTTTTACATTTAATTTTTCATAAATATGTTTTATATGTGTTTTTACAGTATTTATTGATATATCTAATTCTTGACTAATATTAAAATTTGTATATCCATTTTTTAGTAACTTTGCTATTTTTTTCTCAGTTTTTGTTAAAATTTCAAAAAGTTTTTCATCATCATTTTTATTATCTTTGTTTTCGACCATACTTTTTAACAACTGTGTTGTAATTTGTGGCATTAACCAAATATAATTATTAGAAATAGCTTCAACGGCTGAATTTAAATATGAAGAAGTCATTAAACAATTTCCATAACCTTGCACACCTTTTTCAAGCCATTTTCTTGCATTTTCAAATTCTGGAACTCTTTTTAAAACTAAAATCTTATTAGAGTTTCTTAATAAAAGAGAAATGATAAAATCACTATTCTCTAAATTTACACAATCACTTAAAATCAATATTGAATTTTTTAAATTAGATAAATCTTCATAATCTTCTATAATATTTGTTTCATATTTATTCAAAATATTTTCCCATCTAGAAATAAGTGCAATATCATTGCTATAAAGTGCTATTTTCATTATCTTTCCGTAAATGTATATTGTTTTGTTTTTAATATTGGTTTTAAAATATAATCCAATATTGTTTTTTTACCAGTAATAATATCTACATCAGCAACCATTCCAGGGATAATTTTCATAGATTTATTTTTTTCACCAATATAATTTTTTTCTGTTTCAATTCTTACTAAATAATAAGTTTTATCATCTTTTTCTGTTATAGTATCTGGACTTATATTTATAACATGACCATCTAAACCACCATAAATAGAGAAATCATATGCAGAAAATTTAACTATTGCTTTTTGTCCATGATAAATAAAAGCAATATCTTTAGGTAAAATTTTTACTTCAACAATCAATTTATAATCAGTGGGAACAATTTCTATCAAATCTTGTGCAGGTTTTATTGCTCCTCCAATAGTATTTATATGAAGTTTTTGTACGATTCCATTTGAAGGAGATTTTACAATTGTTCTTAAAACTTGATCCGTTGATGCAACAGAATTTGCTTCTACATCTTTTAATGAAGTAATTGTTTCATTTAATTTTTTTCTTGTTTCTGAATCATTTATTTGATATGTTTCATCAATTTTTTTGTTTATTTCTAAAATCTCTGATTCAATTTTTGTTACAGATAAAATCACACTTTGAAGTTTTTGTCGAGCATCACTTTGTTCTCTTTGAAGTTTTAGAAAATCAACTTGAGAACGAATTCCTCTATCAACCATAGGTTTTGTCATTTCAACTTCTTTTGAAATAGCATCAACAGAAAATCTCATATGAGCAATAGTCTGTCTTGCATCTTTTAATTCATTCTCTTTTTGTTTAATTTGCTCTTTTAAAATCAATATTTTTGATTCTAGTTGTTTTACATTTGTTTGATATAACTCATTTTCATTATTTAAAAAATCATTTAGTTGTTGATTATCTGTTAATTCATAAGTAAAAGTTTCTCTTTTTAATTCAGCTTCTAATCTTTTTATCTGAGCTTGTAAATACAATGATTTTAGTTCATTTGAAGCTGCAGTAGAGTTTGATTTTTCATTACTAATTTTTATTAAAATCTGATCTTTTTCTACAAAATCACCCTCTTTTACTAAAATCTCAGAAACTATTCCACCTTCTAAATTTTGAACTATTTGATTTTGACCATTGGGAACTACTTTCCCTGTTCCTCTTGCTATTTCATCTATTTTTGCTACTGATGCCCATATCAAAAATATAGTAATAGTTATTAAAAAAGATATAAGAATCCAATGTAATTTTTTAGGTCTTGTATGAATTACGGCTGCACTTAAACTATTCATATATTCATAATCATTCAAATTTAATGCTTTTTTAGGTAATTTAGGAGTTTTTTGAAAAAAAGCAGAAAATATCTCTTTATAATTAGCCATTATTTGCTCCTAATTTTCTTATTACTTCTATTTTTTCATCATCTAAAATTTTTTCACCATTATTCATAACTATTATTCTTGTAACTAAATCTAGCATATTCATTTTTTGAGTAACTAAAAGTAGTGTTCTATTTTCTATGTTTTCTTTTAAATTAGTTAATATATGATTTTCACTTGTTTGATCCATAGCATTTGTAGGTTCATCAAATAACCAAATATTAGAATCATTTATTAAAGCTCGTGCGATTCCAACGCTTTGTCTTTGACCTCCTGAAAGTCCAGCTCCTCTTTCACCTATTGGCATATCATACCCCATTGGATGAAGTTTAACAAACTCATCTGTTCCACTTATTTTTGAACATTCAAGCATCCATTCATCATCAACAAATTTATAGTTTCCTAGAATATTGTTTTTTATACTATTTCTAAAAAGATGTATATCTTGAGGAACATAACTTATTTTTTTTCTTAAATCAGCAGGATCTATTTGAGAAATATCAATTCCATCAATTAAAATTGAACCGCTTTCTGGCTCATAAAGTTTCAATATCAATTTTGCAATAGTTGATTTTCCAGAACCAATTCTTCCAATAAAAGCAACTTTTTCACCCTCTTTTATAGAAAAACTAACATCTTTTAAAGCATAAGCTTCACTATCTGGATATTTAAAAGAAACATTTTTAAATTCAATATTTCCTCTTAAAGATGGTCTTTTTACAAATTCTCTTGCAATTGGTCTTTCAAGAGGTTTATTAACTATTTCATCAAGCATTTTAAATGAAGTTTTTGCATCTTCATAATTTGTAATTAATCCAACTATTTGTCCCATAGGAGCAATAGCTCGACCTGATAAAATCATAGTTGCAATTAAACCACCCATTGTAAGTTCAAAATTTTGAATTTGATAAACACCAAAAACAATAATCAAAACTGTATTTATTCCAACTAATAATCCTGTAATTGTAGGTATTGAAGAAGATATTATTCTTGATTTTAAACTCTTATTTGCAATTTCACCTGTTGATTCTTCCCAATTAAATTGAATATTTCCTGACATTCCTTGAGCTTTTATTGTCTCAATATTTTGTAAAGCTTCAATTAATATTCCATTCTTTTTTGCACTTGCTTCATAAGTACTTTCAATACTACTTTGTAAAGGTTTTTTAATCAAAAAAGCATAAATAATAATAATTAAAATAATAAATATAGGAACTAAAACTAAAATTCCTGAAATATAAAATATTACACATAAAAAAAGTATGGCAAAAGGAAAATCAATTAACACACTTAAAGTTGCATTTGTCAAAAAACTTCTGATACTATCGAAGCTTTTTAAATTATTTGCAAATGACCCAACAGATTTAGGATGAGCCTGCATTTGTAAATCTAAAACTTTTTCAAAAATTATAGAAGACATAATAATGTCACTTTTTTTACCAGCAATTTCTAAAAAATATGTTCTTAGAAACTTTAAAATTGCATCCAATAAAAAAACTATAACTATTCCTATTGTAAAAACAAGAAGTGTTTCTTGGGCATTATTTGGAATAACTCTATCATAAACATTCATAGTAAAAAGTGGAGTTGCAAGAACAAATAAATTTATTAAGATTGATGCAAATATACAATCTAAATAAATTTTTTTAGAAAATCCTAAAGTACTCCAAAACCAATGTTTTTGATTTGATAAATCAAGTGTTTTCTTACCATTTTCATGTTCGTATTCATATGCTTTTTTTAACATAAAAGCAAAACCTAAATATTCATTCTCTAACTTATCTATTTCTATCCACTCTTCTAAAGGTTCATCAATACCTGCAAAAATTATCTTTGCTTTTGTTCTTTCTGCATTAAAACTATCTAAAATACAGCTATTTTCATTTGATAAAAGCAAAATTACAGGTAACTGTAAATTTAAAAAATCTTTTATTGGTTTTTCAATTATTGTAGTTTTTAATCCTGCTCTTGAAGCAGCTCTTGAAAATAAGGATTTTGAATTAGTTTTAGAAAAAAGCATTTGATCTGTCAGGTTAGAGCCAATTGGCAAACCTGACAGTAAAGATTCACTAGAAAAAGGTTTATGAAATAATCTTGTATATAAAACTAAAGATTCCAATAAGGTATCTTTAGTTTTTAAAATTTTATTACTCACTCTTCACCTTTTTTATATTCTGCATTATTTTTTAACTTTTATAAGTTCAGCTTCAATTCTTCTATTTAAGGCTTGACCTTCAGCAGTATCATTACTTGCTATTGGTTCATCAAATCCTTTTCCAATTGCTTGAATTCTTGAAGACCCAACTCCATTTGCAACTAATAAATCTTTTATTGCATTTGCTCTTTTTTCAGATAATTTTTGATTGTAAGAAGCTGAACTTTTATCTTTACTTGCATGTCCTGTAATTACTGTATTAAACTCTTTATTATCATTTAAATATTTTGCAAAAGCTAATACTTTCTCTTTTGTATCTTCTTTTACAACAGCTGAATTATTTTCAAATAAAACTTCTAAATTTATTTTATTTGTACAACCATTTTCATCAACTGTATAACCAGCTGGTGTATTAGGACATTTATCTAATTCATTAATTACACCATCTTTATCATCATCTAAAATAACTTTTTCAACTTTTTTAGGTACATAAAGGGCAATTGCAACTACATTATTAAGAGTTTTATCTCCTCTATTTGTTTCTAAGAATGCTTTGTCATAATCAACTCTTGATTCTTCAATAAGTACATCTTTATTTACACCATTTTTTACTAATTCATCTTTTATATTTTTTGCATAACTTGCAGCTTTGTTGTAACTCTCTTCTTTATCTTCCATAGCTTGTGTATGTCCAATAACTGTAACTTTAATATCTTCATCTTTGTATTTATTAATTACTTTTGCAACTTCAGATATATTGTTATCATTTGAATCAAAATTATCCATATTTACAAAATCAAATCTTTTTATTAGTGCAAAATTATCATACATTAAATGATTATCTAAAGGTGTCGATTTTATATTTTTGTTTGCTGCCACATTAAATTCATAATCATATAAACCTAATTTATTAGATTTTTTTGGACTTTGTTCAGAATAAGCAATTACACTATTTAAATAATCTTCTTTATTTACAGTAAATCTATTTACTGAATTCTCAACTTCACAACCATTTGCATCTACTGTTGCACCAAATACAGTTTCTGGACATTTATCTTTAGAGTTCGGAACACCGTCTAAATCAGAATCTTCTTCTTTTTGAGAACATCCATAAGGAGCAATATCATCATTATTTTTAGAATTATCACAAATATCTAAAGAATCAACTATTCCATCATTATCTACATCAAGTTTTACTGGTAACTCATCTTTTACTACTTCAAAAGGTTTAAGAGTTGGAGAAACAATTTTGTCATAAGCTTGTTCATCTTCAACAACTGCATTTACTAATAATCCCATTGCATCTAATATTCTATATTGAGCAAAAAGTTTATCCATTTGAGCATTTATAATTTGACTTTTTGAATTTACTAAATCATTTTGTGCAGATAATAAATCAAGTAAAGTTCTTCGTCCCATTTCATACTCACTTTGATAACTATCTAATGTTTCTTGTGAATATTCATAATATTTGTATAACTCTTCAAGTTGTTGTCCTAACATTTCATAAGCTGACCAAGATAACTCTAATCCTTCAATTGTTTGTCTTTTTAAATCTCTTTGTAATTCAACTTCTTTATTTATCGTACTTTTACTTTTTTGAACGTCAGCTGTATGAGCTCCACCTTTGTATAAATTCCAACTAAGAACAACATATGCTTTTAATCTATCATCTGGCATATCAAAATTATTTCTTCTATTAACATCATTAAATACTTGTTCTACTTCTAAATCTACTGTTGGATAAAATTTACTTTTTTTCTCTTTATATAAAGCCTGTGCACCTTTGATATTAAAATTACTTACTAATATTGAAGGATTATTTTGAATCGCATACATTGTTGCTCTTTCTTTACTTTCAGGCATTGCATAGTTTAATGCAGGAAGAGTAAAAGAAGAAATATCTGCATCTCTACCTAACAATCTTTTAAATCTAAATTCTTTATCTACACTATTGTTTTTTTGAACAACTAAATTTGATTTTGCAAGTGATAAAGAAGCATAAATTTTTGTCATTTCAGATTTAGTTGTTAATCCTTGATCATATAAAGATTGAACATCTTTATAAATTTTTTCATTTATAACTACATTATCTTTTGCATTTTGTAATAATTGATAACTTCTAACAACATCTAAATATGCTCCTACCATTTGAAATGCAATATCATTTGCATTTTCTAAATAATGATGAGCAGCTCCTAAAATTCTTGCTTTTTGATAATCAATTTTATGAGTAGTACTAAATCCATTAAAAATATTTTGTGTAAGTTTTAATGACTGTGTGTAGTGATTGTATCCTTCATCTATAACATTATGATTATAACTACTTTCATTTGTTTCATCTTTTAAATTACCAGCTTCATTTCTCCCAAAAGTTGCTCTATAATCAAGAGATGGAAGCCATTCTGATTTTGTAATTTCTAAATCTTGTTGTGTTTCATTAAAGTTTTTAAGTCTTTCTTGTACTATTGGATTTGTATCCAATGCTTCTAAAACACTCTCTTTTAATGTTAAAGCTTGTAAATTTATACTAAATAAACAAACACTTGCGACTACACTTATTAGTCTCTTCTTAACTTTTAATTCCATTTAAATCCCTTTGATTAAAATATAATTTTATAAATTACTAAAAAATAATTTATAAAATGATGACTTACGTTGAATTATATATATGAGAAGTATCACAAAAGTATCAGTGACAATAATTTAAGACAGTTTTTTACTTATTTAATTAAAATTAATTTTCTTTTGATAAAATCCTTCATCAAATTGGCTTTTCTAGGGGAAAATGAGTTGATTTTACATTATAAAAATAGGATATTTTATTGCTAAATATTAAAATAATTTTTCTAATTAATACTTTTTTATTATTCATTTTTTCTGTTTTTTTTATTATTTATTTTTTGAAAAATCCGCATAATAAAATTATTAAATTTATTACATATTTTGTTTCATCATATTTTTTGGGATTTGTCTTATTTATTTTTAGAAATCAAATTTCTGATTTTTTTTCAATAGTTATTGCAAATACATTATTTGCAACTGGATCATTAAATTTATATTTAGCAACTAGAGCCATAGTCAATTTAAAATCTAAATGGGAGTTTAGATATTGCTTACCTGTCTTTATTATCTTTATGGGACATTATATTTTCACATATATTGATTTTAATATACATATGAGAGTAATAATTTTTAATCTTTTTGCTATGGTTTATACTTTTTTCTCATTTTTGTTCTTTTGGAAAAATTCTTCAATAAAATACAGAATTTTTGACAAAATATCATCAATAATATTTTTAATTGGTTCTATTATGTTTTTTATTTTATCTTTATACTCTTATTCAATCAATATATCAGCATACTATTTTAGTAATACAGATTTTTTTCTTATCTTACCTAATTTATACATACTTGCATTAAATTTATGGATTATTAGTTTAATAGCATATAGAATCAAAAATTGATTTTATATCCTTCATTAAAAATATTTAGAATTGTATTTTCAGGTAGTTTTTTTCTTAATCTTTTAACCATATTTTTAAGTCCATTTATTGTAATTGATTCATCATATCCCCAAACATGTTCAAAAATTTCTTCATAAGTGAATACTCTATTTTTATGTGAAAAAAGTAATCCTAAAAAATTTCTTTCTTTATTTGTAAGCTCAATTACATTATTGTGATGCTTCAACTCTTTTAATTGAACATTCCAACTATATTCTAAAGACAAATTAATTTTTTGTATAGGAGAAACATCATATTTTAATAATTCACTTATTGTCAATTCTAAAGCTTCATTTATCTCTTTTCTACTAATTGGCTTAACTAAATATTTTGTAAGTTTTAATGTTACAGCCTTTAACAAAAATGATTTATCAGAATGTGCTGTTAACATAATTGCTTTAGTAGAATAATCATTTTCTCTTATTTTTTCAAGTAATTCTAAGCCATTCATTTTTGGAATATTTATATCAACTATCATAATATCTGGTTTTTTTGATTTATAAAGTTCATAAGCTTTTTCTCCATCTTCTGCTTCAAAAACTTCACTAAAAAACATTTTTAAATATGTAACATAATTTTCTCTAATTGCTTTTTCATCTTCAACAAATAATATTTTATATGGATAAATATTTTCCATTATTTTTTTCCTTTTGGTATTTTTATTGTAAAACACGCACCATTTAATTTATTTTCAACACTTAAAGTCCCCAATAAACCATTTTCTATAATCATTTTAGCCATATAAAGACCTAATCCTGTTCCTTGTAATTTACGCTTTGTAGTAAAATAAGGTTCAAAAATCTTATCTAAAAGATCAACATCAACTCCTAAAGCATTATCTTCTATATCTATTACTATATTGTCATCTTGATTAAAGGCATTTATATTAATTTTAGGTGAAGATATTTTCATTATAAGTAAAGCATCTATAGAATTATTTAAGATTGTAAGAATAACTTGTTGTAATTCTTCTAAATGACTATTAATTTCTAAATCTTCTTCTATATCTACAATTACTTGAATATGATGTAAATGTATTAATCCTTTTACAATATCAATGGCTTTTTGAACAGCTGTTTCAATCTTAAAAATACTTGTTTGTTTATTTGGACTAAAAAAATTTTTAAAATCATCAATAGTTTTAGACATATATGCAGTTAAAGATTCAATTTCTGTTAACTTATTTTCAACAATTTGATTTTTAAATTTATTTTTATTCAATACTACATCTATTAAAAGAACCGAAGAGTTAATTTGAGCCAAAGGTTGTCTCCATTGATGTGCAATATTTTCAATCATTTCTCCCATTTGTGCTAATTTACTTTGATGCATTAGCATTATTTGTTGTTTTGTATTTTTTTGAATTTCATTTTCAATTCTTTTTTCTAAAGAACTATTTAATTCTTCTAATTGTTGTTTTGCTTCTTGAAGTGATAATTCATTATTTCTTTGTTGAGTTATATCATAACCTATATGAAGTAATTCATTATTTGGAAGTCTAATATTTGCCCATTTTGTAATAATTTGTCTTCCATCTTTAGTCATTGGCATCCACTCTTGATAAATATTTTCACTATTATCATTAAAAGCATCAAAAATTCTTTTTTGAATCAAAGGATCAGGATAAAATAAATCTAAAGGATTTTTTTCTTCTTTTATTTCTTTAAAACTCCAACCAAAAACTTTTTCACACTCTTTATTCCATAAAACAACTTTTCCATCTTTATCAAAAGCATCTAAAAGAACAGGAGCTATATCAAAAAGTGTTCTAAACTTCTCTTCACTTATTTTTAACTGCTTTTGAATTAGTTCTTTATTTTTTATCTCTTCTGTTAATTTTAAATTCCAATATATAAAAATACAAATTAACACTATTCCAAAAAATAGTGTTTGAGATAATAATTGATAATCACTTTTTACTTGATACTTGATATTATTCCATTTTTGCATAAAATAAGTTCTATCATTACTATCAATAGATAAAAGAGCTTTTTCTAATATCTCATTTAATATATGCTCATCATTCCTTGAAGCTATACTTAAATAAAATATTTCAGAAAATTGTCCTGTTATATTTATATTTGACATATTATTTTTTTGTATTTCATGATTTATAACCATAGAATTATCTAAAAAACCAAAAATCTTTTCTTGTTCAACAAAGGCTAATCCCTCTTGAATTGAATCAACTTCTATTAAATTTATATTAGGATACTTATTTTTTAATAATTCTACAATTGAATAATTTTTTACAACACCTAATGTCTTATCTTTTATACTTTCTAAATTACTAATAAATGGCAAACCTCCTTTTGTTGCAACCACTAAAGGTGCTTTAATATAAGGAGATGTAAAATCAAGATATTTTTTTCTTGATAATGTTTGTTCTGCAAGAGATAAAATATCACAATCTCTTCTTTTTATTTTTTCTAAAGATTGAGACCAACTATGAGTTTCAATAAGATGAATTGGTAATGCAATTTTTTGGGATATTGCTTGTATAAATTCAGCAGCAATACCTATATGTTCTCCATTTTCAATTTTTTCCAAAGGTAACCAGTTTGGATCAACACACATTTTCAATTCTTTTTTATTTGCTAAATATTCTTTTTGTTTAGGTGTTAAATCAAGAGTATTTAAATCATTTTTATATATAAATTTTTCTAACTTTTCTTTTGATTCTTTAGGCAAAAGTAATGAGTTAGCAAAACTATCTGAAATTAACTGAACTCTTTCAAAATCAATACTTCCTATAGGATAAATGTTAGTTAACATTAGATACTCAATTTGATTTGCTTCAAAAAGTAAAGCTTCTTTAGATTTATTTTGAGTATTATATTTTTTTATTATTATATCTGCTAACTCTTCTTTATGTTTTAAAGCATATTCCCAACCTTTTATAGAAGCTTTTTTAAATTTTTCAACTCGTGTTGGGTTATTTATTAGTTCACTTTTAGTTGTAAAAAGATTTAAATCATAAAACTTCGTTCCAAAAGCAGCTGGATCTAAAATATTATATTTTACACCTAATTTATCTAAAGTATAAATTTCGTTTGTAGTAAAAACACTTAAGGCATCAACTTTTTTAGTAATAAAACTCTCTATTCCAAATTCTCTAGGAACATTCCTAAAATCATTTTTTGTAACATTAAACTTATCTAACATTGTTAAAAAAATTTGTTTGTGGCTACTATCTAATAATCCCATAATTTTTTTATTTTTTAAATCAAGAGGAGTAAATATATCTTTTTGAGTTACCAATACTAAAGGGGATTGTTTAAAAAAGTTAGCTACAAAGATAAGAGGTTTTCCATTCATATAATCTGCAATTAATGCTGAATAAGTTAATCCATAATCAGCATTTTTATTTATTACTTCATCAACTATATTTTTTTTAGGATCAAACTCTATAAACTCAACATCAAGTCCCTCATCTTTATAAAAACCTTTTTCTTTTGCCGCATAGAATCCTGCAAATTCAAACTGATGTTCCCATTGTAATTGCAATTTTATTTTTTCTAGATTTGAAAAATCACTATTATTTGCATAAAGATTAGAAAGTAACAAATAAAAAAACAGTAATATATATCTCAATTCTTCCTCTTTATATAAAATTATCTATTTTGAAGATTTTATCAACAAAATACTCAACCATATTGTTATAAAAAACAGATATAAATATACTAAAGTAATCATTAAATCTGTCGTAGCAAGATAATTTATGGGAAATTTAATATTTGAAGCTTTAAAAGTTCGAACAGTAAACATAATAACTCCAATAAAAAATAATAATGAAGATATTAAATCAAAAATTTCAAATTCTTTTCTTCTATTTTTCCAAAATAATAAAGTTATAATAAAACCATAAATAATACAAAAAATTGAAAATATAACTATTCTCATCGCAACATCGTAATAAACATATGTAAACAAAATTAAACCAAATAAAATAACTCCAATAGGAATAAAATAACGATCATGCCATTTTGCATTTAAATTCAATAAATCACGAATTCCAATATATAAAAATATGTATCCTAAAATCAATACTATATTTCCAATTATTATAGATAATAAATCAGGAATAACATTTCTTAAAGTAGTTAATACTTGACCTATAAAAAAAAGCACTGAAAAAAGTGCAAAATATTTAGGATATTTTCTATGAGGTAATTTAAAGTAAAAAATTAAACTTGTTATCATTAAAAAAATCAAACTAAAAAAAGAAATTAAAATTAATATTTTTATATCTAACAAAAATTATTCCTAAATAATAATATTGAAATATTATTTTATTCAATTAATACAAAAGATTTAATAAATTTTTAATAAACAAAAAAATTATACATTTAATATTCAAAATTTTAAGTAAAATTTAAAACTAATATCTTTTTAGATATAATCGCTAAAAAATTAAGATTAAAAGGAAAAATTATTAAAACTTTTACATCACTAAACTTAGATGAAAAAATTATTAATGCATTAAAAGATTTAGAATATGAAGAAGCAACTGAAATACAAAAAAAAGCAATTCCAGTAGCTTTAAAAAGAAGAGATATTTTAGCTGCAGCTCAAAGTGGTACAGGAAAAACAGCAGCTTTTTTATTACCTATTTTAGAAGAATTAATTGAAAAAAAGCAAACAAATAGTTTACCTATTTTAAGAGCTTTAATATTAGTTCCAACAAGGGAACTTGCAACTCAAATAGCAAAAGCTGTTGATGATTATGCAAAATATTTACAAATAGAAAGACTTGCTGTTTTTGGTGGAGTTTCTTCAAAAGAACAAGAAAGAAAACTTGCTAAAGGTGTTGATATCTTAGTTGCAACATCAGGAAGATTGATGGAACACTTAAAAAATAAAACAGTAGATTTATCAAGTGTTACAACAGTTGTAATTGATGAAGTTGATACTATGCTTGACATGGGATTTTTAGAAGATATTGAAAAAATTCTTCCAAATGTTGGACCGCATAGACAAATTATGATGTTTAGTGCAACAATGAATCAAAATGTAAAAAAACTTGCAAAAGAATTTTTAACAGACCCTGTTGTAATAGAAGTTGCAAGTCAACGTTCAAGTGTAAAAATAATAGAACAACAAATAGTTTTAGTTGATGCGCATAAAAAAGCTGAACTATTATCATACTTAATTGGATCAAGAAACTATTCTCAAGTTTTAGTTTTTGTAAATATGAAAAAAGAAGCAGATGATTTAGTAGCACATTTAGAACTTGATGGACTTCCTGCTGAGTGTATTCATGGAGATGTTAGACAATCTGCAAGAGCAAAAGCTCTAAGAAAATTCAAATCTGGTGATATTAGAGTTTTAGTTGCAACAGATATTGCAGCACGTGGAATTGATATAGAACTTTTACCTGTTGTTGTAAACTTTGCATTACCAGAAACAATAGCTGATTACACACATAGGATTGGAAGAACTGGACGAGCTGGAAATGCTGGAACTGCAATCACTCTTTTAAGTGTAAAAGATTATAAGTTTATGATTGAAATTGAAAAAGAGTTAATCATAAATATTCCAAGAATTGAGATTGAAGGTTTTGAAACAACAGAAAAAAAACCAAGACTTTTTAAAGCAAGACCTAAACAACTTAGCGTTAAAAAAGCAGAAGCTAAAAAAACTGCTCAAAAAACAGGATATACAAAAACAAATACTCCAAAAAAAGTAGCAAAAAAGAAAAAAACTACAAAAAGAGATGTTAATAGAAGTTTCCGAAAATAAAATATCTTAAGATATTTTATTTTTGATATATTCAACTTTAATTAGATGATATATATATTCCTTTTCTTCTTTAGTCGAATTATTTAGCATTTTCAAAATTTCTTTTTCATAGTTTATCTTTATTTCACTATTTCCAGTAAGTAAATAAATTTCATCTTCATAGCAAAATTCTGCTATTTTATTAACAATACTTACTGTTGGTTCATTTTTATTAGATTCATAATTCTGAAGAGTTCTTTTTGAAATATTGATTTTCTTTGACAATTCATCTAATGTTAGACCAGCTTTTTCTCTAGCTTCTCTCAATCTCAAATGTAACATTTTATTTCTTTATAGTAAAATTTTTCCATTCTTATTGACAATGGTGTAATAATTTGCTACTATTTCAGTAGTAATAAAATTATTAAGGGAATTATTTTAATACTTAAATAGCCAATTAACCGGCTATTCTACCAAAATTTTTATTTTAAGTAAAATAAGGTATCCATACAATCAAAATTTTTATAATTATTGTAAAAGATAAAAAAGGTCTAATAGTTGGCAATACATATTTATACAAAAAAAGAAATTGAAAATGTCATTTTAAAAAGTAATAAATTTATCTGTAAATGTTCTTTTATTTATAATAATACAATAAGAGAAATAATTTGTAAAAAAACAATAAAAAAAGAAATTATAAAAAAATATACTAATCATTCTTTTAAAGAATTTATTCAATTTATCTCAAAAATAGATTCTCAAAAAAACTATTATGAACTATTAAGAACTCATAAAAAATTTCATTTTTTGATCAATAATATATTATTAAATCATTTAGAAAATAAAATAATAACAGAAGAATTATTTGATAATTTACATTTTAACTATCAGAAATTAACAACTTCACTTAATGAAATTATATTAAGATTTGATTTTACTAGAAATCAATTGGATAAATTAACTGGAGCATGGAATAGAGAAATATTTCTTGAATTTTTAGAAAAAGAACATTCTGAAATGAAAAGAGGAGAAAAAGCTTTTTCTCTTGTTTATTTTGATATTGATTTTTTTAAATTTATAAATGATACTTATTCTCATAGTTCAGGGGATTTCATATTAAAAGAATTAATAAAACTAATAAAAGATAATTTGAGAGAATATGATTCTATTTCTCGATGGGGAGGTGATGAGTTTTTAATCTTATTACCAAATACTTCTATAAATGAAGCTCTATTTATTATAAACAGGATAAAAGAAATAATAAATCAAAAGATTTTTTCAACAAACTCTTTTGAAATAAAAATAACTTGTTCTTTTGGTATTGTAGAAGCAACTTTAGAAAAATCAATCAATGAAGTAATACATAAAGCTGATGAATTATTATATACTTCAAAACGATTAGGTAGAGATAAAATTGAGTGTTGATTAATATTTTTTCATTTCCTCATAAATTTCTTTTAAAGCTTCTAAAAAATAGAGATGATGATTTGGTGCCTTTGCTACCCTATAATCTTTTTTTCCTAATTCATGTGCCAATTCGCCATACTCAAGAACCAATTCTCCTAAAGTTTCTGAATTATCAACAGTAAAAGATATAGGATAAACAATCACCTTTGAGCTAATTTCTTTAAGTTTATCTTCCATATATGGACGTAACCACTCCATTGGACCAAGTCTTGATTGATAAGCCACATGAATTTTTTTAAATCTTATATTTTGTTTTTCAAGCTCTTTTTTTGCATATTCAACATTTGCTAAAATATGTTTTTGATATAAATCACCTTTATTTATAGTTCTTTGTGTTAATCCATGAGCAGAAAAAATAAGCTCAAAATCGTTTGAATCATCATCTTTTAAAGCCTCTTTTATTCTCTCAACTATAGCTTTGTTATAAAAATCATTGTCATAATAACTATCTATTGTTTTTATTTTATTTTCTATTTTTAGATTTTTAGCAACTTTGATTAAATCTTCCCAAGATGATTTTGTTGTTGTACTTGAATAATGTGGATACATAGGAATTGCGTATATTTCATCATAATCTTTTACTTTTTCTAAAATATCTTTTGAAAAAGGATATGTATATCTCATCTCATAAAAAACATCAGCATCAACCATTTTTGATAAACGTCTTACTAATCTTTTTGTATGACCAACTATTGGAGAAATTCCACCTAGTTTTCGATAATTTTCCTTTGCTATTTCTAATCTTTTTGAAACAATAATTGCACCAATTAATGCTCTTATTGGTTGAGGAGCACCTATAATATATTTATCATTAAACATATTTTTTAGAAAAACTTTTACTTCATCTAAATTATTTGGTCCACCCATATTCATCAATATTATTGCTTTTTTCAAGTTATTTCCTATTTTCTAAAATTTCTTTTGTAATTTTATGTCTATAATCAAACATTTTTTGCAAATCATTTCTAACAAACCATTCAAATAATTTTCCAAAAATTCCAAATGGCATATTAAATGTAATTACATCTTTTAATTCACTCATATTTCCATGTTTTATAAATATATGTTTGTGTTCCCAAAAAGCAAAAGGTGATTTTAAAGCCACATCAACCAATAAACTTGGTTCATCAATTTTTTCTATTTTAACTTCCCAAAACATTGGAATAAAATACTTTGTACTTTTTATTTTTAATATTTCTGAAATTTGTGGTTTAAAATCTTTTGTTAGTAATTCTACTTTTGTGTCAGTTGGAGTTATTTTTTTAATATTATTTGTATCAATATGAAAATCAAATAAAGATTTAATATCACAATTTATATATGAACTTTTTATAAATGTTTGCATTTTTACTCCTTGTATAAATCTTTTATACAAGGATAATTTACAAAAATAAAAGCTTGTTTAGTAGGTTATTTTTGTAGGTTTATAAGCTTCTTCTTTCTATATACTCTCTAAATTCTTTAGCACCCTCTTTTGAACTTGTTATTATTTCACCAATTCCATCAAAAGATATTTCAAGTTTTGATTGTTCTACACTTCTCATAGATTTTATTTTATCAACATTTACGATGTAAGACCTATGAATTCTAAAGAAATCTTTTCCATTTAAAAGTGTCTCTAAATCCCCTATTTTTCTTCTTACATATGCATCTGCTTCTTTTATTCTTATTATTACTTCATCAAGGTCAGCTTTAATATAATAAATCTCATTGATATCTATCAAATAGAGTTTATCTCCTCTTTTTCCTAATATCTTTTTTGATTCATCTAAATTTGAACTTTTAAATAATCTTATTTTTTCTAAAATATTTTTTATATCATTTGATTCAATTGGTTTAACTAAATAACCCATTCCTCCACTTTGAAAAGCTTTTAAAGCAAACTCTTCATAAGCTGTTTGAAAAACAATAAAAGTTTTTGGCTCAATATTTATAATCGAATCAGCTAGTTCAAAACCACTAATATTTGGCATAGAAATATCTAAAAAAACAACATCAAATTTTGTTTTAGTTATCTCTTTTAGTGCAACAACTGGATTATTAAACTCTGTAATATCTTCAATTCCATTTTCATTTAATAATCTTTTTAATCTATCAAGAGCTAATTTTTCATCATCAACTATCATTACTTTCAAAATTTATCCTTTATTTTTATTATAAACTTCATTTTTTCATCTTCTATCTCAAACTCTAAATTTCCAATTTTTTGTAACTCTAATCTTTTTTGAAGATTTGATAATCCTGTACCAAATTTTGGATTTGTAGTTATTTTTCCATCATTTATTACAATAATACTATTTTTATCAAACTTTATATTTATATTTAGAATATCACCTGTAAATCCATGTTTTATTGCATTTTCTACTAAAAGTTGGATTGAAAATTTTGGAACTTTTATATCTTTATACTCTTCAAAATCATCAATTTTTAAAACAATTTTTTCATCAAATCTTACATTTTCAATATTTACATAAGTTTTTACCATAGAAAGTTCTGTTTCTAAAGTTATTAAACTCTCTTTATTTATGGCATTTCTTAAAAATTTCGAGATTTGAATAACTGCATTTTCAGCTTTTTTTTGGTCTTGATAAATTAATTCTGATACAGAATTTAAAGCATTAAATAAAAAATGAGGATTTAATTCATTTTCTAAAGCTTTTAATTTTGTCTCTAAAATTTGATTTTTTATCTCTTCATTTTTGTATTTCATAGAAATAAACTGATGCAAAATCAATCCAACTAAAAAAGTCAAAAATCCAATAGTGATTGATATATAAATCCAAAAAGGTGAAATAATATTTAAAATCTTTAAATCACCAAAAGAAAAAAGTAAAAATGAAAAACTAAATCCAACAAATCCAGATAAAAAAGAGAATATAAAACTAATCAAATACCAAAACTTTTTTTTCACTTTTGGAAGAATAAATTTATTTGAAATTGTTATCAAAAAAAATGCAAATAAAGAGATAAAAATAGCTGTACTTGTACTAAAAATAATAGTTGAAATATTTTGTAAATCATAACTTAAAAAATAGAAACATAAAGAGATAAAAAATCCAAAAAATGCACCAATTATGATTATATAAAGCCAATCTTTTGGTGATATTTTTAATTCAACTATATTCATTTATTTTCCATTTGTTAAAAATTCTTCAATATCAAAAGCTATTTCATCAATAGCTTTTGTAGCCTCTTTATGTAATACTTTTGTATATAACTCTTCCATCAAATAATCACTTGGCTCTATATTATTTAAAATAGAAATTTTAATATCAGGATTTAAAAACATATCAGTATTTATAACAGCTCCACTTGTTCCAATTATTACTAAAACTTCGCAATCATTAAACTCCATAAACATATCTTGATATTTAGGTGCCATTTCACCAAAAAATACAATATTAGGACGTAAAAAATTATCACATTTTGGACAAACTACAAAACTACCTAATTGTTTTTCATAAGAAATATTAACTATATTTTCGCAACTTTCACATTTTACTTCTTTCAAAAAACCATGCAAATGTAAAACATCAACACATCCAGCTTTTTCAAACATATCATCAACATTTTGAGTGATAACTGCTATTTTATCTTTATATTTTTCTTTTAAATTAGCTATTACTTTATGGGCATGATTTGGTTCTTTATCTTTTAATTCAACTCTTCTTGAATCATAAAAATTCAAAGTTTCAACTCTATTTTTTTCTAAACAACCTAACATACAAACATCTTCTATTTTGTGATTTTCCCATAATCCACCACTATCTCTAAAAGTCGAGATTCCAGATTCTGCACTAATTCCTGCACCACTTAAAATAATTACTTTTGCCATATTTATCCCTAAAATATATATTTTTCATTATAACATTTTATTCAAAATATCAGCCCCAATAGCAACCCCTGGCCAACCTTGTCCTGCAAAAATAGTATCACCAACATTATATAAATTTTTAAAAGGAGTATTACAACTAGGAAGTTCTAAAATATTTTTTAAAGTAATTGCTTTACCACCACAATTTGTTCTATTTATATATCTATTAAAAGTTTTAGAAGTTGCAGCAAAAGATACAGTGATCTCCTCTTTTTTTACAAAATCAAAATTTTTTAAAAACTCATTTATAATAAAATCTTTTGTCTCTTCTTTTTTATTTTCATACTCTTCTTTAGTCAAACCTTCCCAAAAAATAGCTTTTGAGTGTGTTGATATAGTTATAGAATAACCATTGTGTGAGAGTTTTTCATCATTTATATCTGAAAATGAAACAAAAAAAGAGTTTGATATACAATTTGGAATATTCTCTTTTAAAATTATTTGATAGTGATGTAAAAAGTTCTCTTTTGAGTTTAGTTTTAAATAAACAACAAAAGCACTTTGGTCATTAAATGAAAACTTTTCATAATATCTTTTTATATCTTCATCTAAAAAAAGTTTTGAACTCTCAAAAATTGTAGAATTTAATATAATTTTTAAAGCTAAATACTCATCTTTTGTTGAAATTATTTTATATTTATCTTCAAATCTTTCTATAGAAATTATCTCTTCTTTTTTTTGTACATTTACCTCTTTTAATAAATCTTCAACTATTTTTCCCATTCCACCAATTGAGTAATAAACTTTGTGAAAAGGATAAGATAATCCTAAACTCAAAGCTAAAAGTGATAAATCTTTAGAAGTTGTTTGTAAAGTTATCAAAAGTTGTGAATCAATAAAAGCTTTATACTCTTTTGAAATATTTGGTAAAACTTCATTTATATATCCATCTGCTGTTTTAAACAATAAAAATCCAAATTCTTTGAAAAGTTCAACTATAAAAAATGCTATTTTAGCATATGCTTTAAAACTATATTTTGAAAAATAAATATTTTTTAATTTCCAAAATTTTTCATCTATCTCTTTTATAGTTTTCCAAAAAATTCTATTGTTTTCATGATAATAAACACTATTTAAATTTGATAAAAACTCTTCAAAATTTTCAACTCTATCAACTATTTTTTTATTTTGAATAGTTCTTATTGCCACATGACTCTCAATTAGCTCAGGCTTTAATCCAACTTCATCAAATATTTTTTTTATTACATGATTTTCTTCATATCCTACAAAAGTTGTGGCTCCTATGTTGAAAAATTCTCCAAATCGTTTAAATGTAGAAGCACAACCACCTAAGTTTTTATCTTTTTCAAAAAGTATTAAATCTTTTTTTTGATTTAATGAAGCAATCATTGCTCCACCAATTCCACTGCCAATTACTGCAATTTCAACTTTTTTCATTATTTGCTCTTTTAAACTCTTCAATTGCTCTATTTCTTGAAAATTCAATACTTACTATTTGAGCTGGATAATTTAAAAATAGATTTGATTGAACACCATTTTCAACATGGATTAGTTTAGAATTTACCTCTTTTAATTCTAAGATTACTGATTTTATAAAAATTGCATCTTTATCAAATTTTGCACTTTGTAAATATGGATTAAAAATCCTAAAATATGGCACAGCATCAGCACCAGTACTAGCAGCCCATTGCCAAGAGCCAATATTTGAGCTTGCTTCATAATCAATTAGTTTTGAAGCAAAATACTCTTCACCTCTTTTCCAATCTATTAACAAATTTTTTGTTAGATATGAAGAAACAATCATTCTTAAACGATTGTGCATAGTTCCTGTAAGATTGAAATATCTCATAGCAGCATCAATTAGTGGAACTCCCGTATTTCCCTCGCACCATTTTTGAAAATTTTGTTCATTTAAAGACCAATTTACTTTTATTTCATTTAGATTTTCAAACTCGCTTTTTGGAAAATGAAACAAAATATAGTTATAAAACTCTCTCCAAAAAAGCTCTCGTATATAAAAATCTTTTTGACTTTGAATTGCTCTTACTTTTTTTATTTTATTGAAAAGTTCTCTAGGACTTATTAATCCAAATCGTAAATGAACAGCTAAATTTGAAGTTGCATTTTTATAAAAAAAATCTCTATCTTCTTGATAATTTAAAATTTTTAAAGAAAATTCATCTATAAGTTCATCTGCACTTTTTTCTAAAAATTCTGGTAATTTTTGTTTTTCAAATCCAAGTTCATCTAAAGTTGGAACAAATTCATAATCAAACTCTATTTTCTTTAGATTTTTATTTCTTTCAAATAAAACTAAACTCTCACTTTCCCAAATAAAATTAAGTGATTTATAAAAAGGAGTAAAAACTTTATATGGAGTTTCATCTTTTTTTAAAACATCTTTTGGATGAATTATAAATGAATCCGTAAAAGTTTCCATTGGAATGATTTTGCATATCTCTTCATCTCTTTTTTTTGCATAATTATCGAAATCAACTGAACATAAAATAGTATCAAAGCCTCTATTTTTTAGACTTTCAAAAACTTCTTTAGGAGTTCCATAAAATATTGCTAAATCAAGCCCTATACTTTTTAAATCTTCTTTTAATTTTAAAACATTTTTATAGATAATTGTTACTCTTTTATCATCTTTAGAAAGTTTATCTAAGATATTTTTATCGAATATAAAAATAGGCAATACTCCATCTTTAGCATTAGCTAATATTGCACTATCAGTTACTCTTAAATCTCTTCTAAACCACAAAATTTGTTTCATTATTTATAAGCCTTTATGTCACTTCTAAGTGCTAATTCACTTGGATATGGATTTAAAAATTTTTGAATTTTTAAGTACTGTACATCAAATCTTTTTACATATAAATTTATAAGTTTCATAACTGCAATCAAAGGAATAATTTTTTCTTTATACTCAGCTAAAGCTTCTAAAATCTCCTCTTTTTCTTCTTTTGTGATTAGCTTTTTGAAATATCCAAAAATATGAAGAAGTACGTTGTAAGTTTTATTTACACTTCCTTTTAAACTTATCGCTTTTAAAAACTCTTCTTTGTAGTCTGATAAAATTTCATTTAATTGTTTTTTATCTTTATTTGCAACAATTCTTCCTAAAGTTGTGTAAGCTTTTTGAGATTTTGAATAGATTAAATATTTATAAGAAGTGTGAAAAATCACCAAATCATTTAAAGTTGGATTTGATTTTAAAAATTCAAATAGATGTTGATATGCAAAAATCTGCATCAAAAAATTTTCCCTAAGCCAAGGGTCAATCAATCTTCCTTCTTCTTCAACTGGTAAATATGGATATTTTTCTTTTATTTTTTTTGCAAATACTCCAACACCATTTTTCACACTAGGTGCATTAAAAGGTTTGTAAACTTTTACCCTTTCCATTCCACAAGTAGGAGATGCTGATTTTAAAATAAATCCACATAAATCATCATTTTCAATTCTATTTGCACATTCAGTTGAGATATTTTCAAGTTCAGTTGTTACATCTTTTGGATTTTTTGTTGAAGTTACAATTTTTAGTTGCCCATTTTCATCTAAAGTTTGTCGAATAGCTTCTCGTGGACTTCCCCAAATTATAGTTTCTGGACAATAAGATGATGTTTCAAAATATTTTTGTAAAACATCAACTATAAACTTATCAGTTGCTCCTACACCATCATATCGACATTTTGTTCCAATCAAACAAGCAGAAACTCCTAATTTCATGAGAAATCCTTTTTTTATTTTATTTTATAACAAAAAAAGGTCTATTTGTAGGTAAATTTATTCAGTTTATAGATTCAAATTCATTCTTTTTAAAATCTCATAAGTCTTTGTCACATCATAAGTTGCACTATGATATTTTTCTCCATCAAACTCTATTCCATAATATAAACAAGTTTCATCAAGTTTTGGATTTTTTACTCTTCCATTTTTTCCAAAAACATTTACTATTTTTTTATTTTCATTCATTGTACAAATATGATTTTCAAATTTAACTCGATTGTTTATATGTCTTAATTCAAACTTTATATTATGAGCAATTAAAGTTTGAGTTCCAAAACAAAACTCTTCAAAATCTTCATCTTCAGTAAAATAAGAACTATAATTTTTATCTTTTCTATAATCAAGAATTAAATCAGGAGTTAATCTATGAACTGCATAAGAATAAAAATTCACTGGAAATCGTGAAAGATAATACCTATGAAATTTATCTAAAATATTAAACTCTTTATCTATCTTAACAGCTGCTATTTCTATTACATCACCAATATTTGAACTATTTGTTTCAAAATCTAAAATTATCATTTTATATATTTTTCTCTTTTTTTATAAATTATCTCTTTTATTTTTTTATAATTTTTTGAATTCGTAGTATATAGTTTTTCTATTAAATCTTCATATTTTTTATAGGTATTCCAAACATTTGATGCATGTTCAAATCTTTGCATTTTTAAAAGTTCAAAACTTACACTTGCATTTACAAAAGCTTTTAAGATAAATGATTCCTCTCTTGTTTTTTCATCATTTTTATATTTTTTCCAAAGTTCTTCTAATTTATTATACGCTTCAATAAAATTTTCTATTTCTAATAGAAAAATAATGTCATTTAATTCTTCATTTAATTGCATTTTTTAGCCTATTTTAGTTTCTATATTGTATCAAAAGTTAATAATAATTTTAATTTGTTAATAATATTTTAAAGCAATAAATACTATGATTAATTAGTAAGATGAATTAATTTTAAAGGAGTTTATCATGCAAATAAATTCAAACTCTGTCTTAAATCAAAATGTTTATTTAAATGCAAATCAAGCACTTACAAGAATAGCAACTGGTGTTGAACTAAATCAATCGAGTGATAATGCTTCTAGTTTGTCAATTGCAAACAGTTTATTAACACAATCAAATGGTTATGCGCAGGCTATTGAAAATACAAATTCAGCAATTGCAGCAACTCAAATAGCTTCAGGTGCAACAAATGAACAATCAAATATTTTAAATAATGTAAAAGAAAAACTTCTCCAAGCTTCAACTGATACAACAAGCCAAGAAGGTAGAGATGCAATATTAAAAGATATACAAAAACAACTAGAACAATTTGATAAAATTGCAAGTAATACAAACTATAATGGAACAACATTACTTCAAAATAGTCAAACAGATACTTCTTCTTCTCAAACTTTACAGTATCAAACTGGATTAGTTGGTCAAGATATTATTGAATCAGGTGGTGTACAATCGAACACACAAGGATTAGGACTTACAAATTTAGTAAATCAAAGTTCAACTACTTTTGACTCAAATACAGCAAAAAGTTTTTTAGAAACTGTAGATAATGCAATAAGTAATTTAAATGATATTAGAGGAAATATAGGTTCTGTTCAAAATCAATTAGAAAGTTCAAATAGAAATCTTCTAACTCAACAAACAAGCACTTTGAGTGCTGCTTCACTTTTTGATACAAATTATGCAAAAGAATCTTCAAACTTTTCAAAACAAAATATATTAGCTCAAATTGGTGCTTTTGGACAAGCCCAATCAAATAATATAAATCAGCAAACTGTTTTAAGACTTCTTTCATAAAAAAAGCTCAAGTTAAAACTTGAGCTTTTATCTTCTATATCCATGATGAAAATCATGGAAATTTCTATGATGGTGTCTAGGAGGATAAAATCCAGGATAGTAATATGGTCTTGGGAAACTATCATAAATTACAACTACTTCTGTAGGTGGTCTTCTATCATAATAGTCATCGTAATAATCATCTCTTATATATGTTGTAGTTCGTTCATAGCCATTATTATAAGGCGTATTATTATAATTTGAATAATTTCTTGAATCTCGTGAATTATTTGCAATTGTTGCACCTAATAAACCACCAGCTACTCTTGCAACATCTTTGCCACTACCTTTTCCTATTTGATTCCCAATAGCAACACCTAATGTTGCTCCAACTACTGTATCTAAACCAATTGAGTTATTATCTGCAAATACTAAAGAACTTGAAATTAAAAGTATTGATAAAATTTTTTTCATTTAATATCCTTTTATCTTGTTTGGATTAGTATAAGCCTTTATTGTGAATATATTGTGGAAGTAAAAAATTATTTCAACTTACCAAAAATCTTATATTTTTCCCAGTAAATATCTAAAGCTTCATTTAATTTTTTATCAGATAATTTTGTTTTTTTCTTTATTCCAAATCTTGTTATAAAAGATTCAGACATTATAGTTTTTTCTTTAGTTGGATTTTTCAAAAAAGCAAACATTGCTTTTTTTACTTCTGTTTCACTACTATACTTTAGTAAATATCTATAAAAATATTTATCTATTGTTACAGGTATTCTATTATGACATTTAACACAATCTGTTTCATATATATTATTTTTATCATTTTTAGCAGCAAAAAGAGTTAATGAAAATAAACTTATAAATATAAAAATTCTTACCATCTAATCTTTACCTTTGTACCAACATTAATTTCTGAAGTAACTTCAATCTTAAAATCATACTCTTTTGCAATCAAAGAAACAATATTCAAACCAATACCAAAACCACCTACACTTTTATCAAATCTAGAATATCTTTCAAATAATTTGTCAAGATTTTCTTTACTTATTCCTTTTCCACTATCTTCAATACTTAGGCTATTTTTACTCAATACTACTTTTATAAAACCTGAGATTTTATTATATTTTATTGCATTAGAAAGTAAATTATCTATTAATTTTGAAATTTTTTTAATATCACAAAAAATCATAACATCTTCTTTTATGTATATATCAAATCTTATTTTTTTCATTGTTGCGATACTTGAGAAAAAGTCTATTCTTTGTTTTAGAATATTTGATAAATTAATCTCTTCATTATTAGATATTATTTGATTATTTAAAGTTACAAAAGTTAAATCTTCATAGATATTTGAAATAGTTTTTGCTCCAATTTCTATTCTATTTATTTTTTTTGCAAGTTTTTCATCTAACAAATCTTTATTTATCATTTCAATATTTGTAATAATTGCAGTAACAGGAGTATTTAACTCATGAGTTGTATCTTTTATAAATCTATCAAGCAAATGTAAAGCATCTCGCATTGGTTTTAAAAAAAGTTTTGATATAAAGTATCCAATAAGTATCATAAATAAAAAAGCCCCTAAAAAGGCTATAATCATCTTATATTTTATATTTTCAAACCAGATATTATCATCAGGAATTTCTATAATTACATATTTTGAACCTAGATAGTAAGATTCAGGTTCTTTTATAAAATGAATTTGATGACCGCTTAAATAAATGACATCATCCAAACTTACTTCTTCTGATTTTAAAGTAGAAAAAATTTTCTTTTTATCACTATCAAAAATTGCCGATTCAAACTTTTCATCTCGTGGATAAATATTGTTTTTATCAATATTAATATGTAAATCTTTTAATCTAAAGATTAGATTATTTGAATAATTTTGTAAAAGTTGTCTCTTTTCTTGTAACATCAAATCTTTTTGGAATTGATAATATAAAAATGTAACAACACTTAAAATTACCAATACAAGAAAAGAATATAAAAAAGAGAAACCTAGAATAGTTCTAGTTTCACTCTTGGTTAAATCTATACCCGAGTTTTTTAAGACTAACAATTTTATCTTTTCCTAAAATCTTTCTAAGATTTTTAATATAAGTTCGTAAAGAGTTATCACTATACTCTTCATCATAATCCCAAACATAATCATAAATTCTATCATGAACTAAAAGTTCATTTGGATGCTGTAAAAAAAGTTTTAAAAGTTTTAACTCTTTTAAATTTAATTTTACTTCAACTCCATTGTCTCTTAATTCATTAGATATAGAATTAAATGTGATTTTTTCTGTAATATTTATTAATTCATTTTTATTAGAAAATTCTCTTTTTAATATTGTCTGAACACGAATTAAAAGTTCTTTTAACTCGAATGGTTTTCTAATATAATCATCACAACCACAAGAAAATCCTTCTTCTAAAGAATCCATAGAATTTAAAGAAGTAATAAAAATAGCTGGAGTATTTTTGTTTTGATTTCGAACTTCTTTTAAGACATCAAAACCACTTTTATTTGGAACATTTACATCAAGTAATAATAAATCAAAATTATGTTCATAAATAGAAGAAATTGCTTCATCTCCATCATAAACACAAATTACATCAAAACCTTGTTCCTCGAAATAATCTGATACCGTTTCACTCAGATTTAAATCATCTTCTAATAATAATATTTTACTTTTCATTTTCAAGTTGCTTTTCTTCTAATGTTTCATTTAATCTTTTTTCATATTGAGCTTTTTCATATTCACTCATTTTTGGAATTCTAGAATTTAATTCCTTTAAAAAAGATAGTTTATTCTCATCTTTTACATAACCAATTATTTCAATTAATTCTTGTGTGCTCATTTCAGAATAATCTTCTTTGGCAATCAAAGAACTAAATAATAAAAAAATTATTAATACAACTTTTTTCATCTTCTCAACTTTTTTATTTTCATTGTAACATAACAAACGTATAATAATTGTTGAATATACAATATATTTATTCAAAAAAAAAGAAAAATAATTATCAATTGATAAATTTTAGGATTCTCTAAATAATTTTTCACTAAAATCAAATAAAAAGAGAGATTATGTTTAAAAATATATTAATTATGAGTTGTTTAATTTTTTTATTAAATGGTTGTTTTGGTGAAAAAAAAGAAGAAAAATGGACAGCTTTTATATATCCTAAAAAAGAAGATACAAAAAATAAAATAAAAAGTCCTATAACTTTTACTTCTCTTGAAGAGTGCAAAAAAGTCTCTATTTTAGAAATTAAAACTCAAAATTTAGAAAATATTGCTTCATTTAATTGTGGACTAAATTGTATTTATCATGATGGTATGAAACTTGATATTTGTGAAAAAATGTCAAATGAATAAAAATTTTAATTTTAAATAATAAGGATAGTAATGAAAGAATTAAAATATTTTAACATTTGTTACCATTCAAATATTCTTGATAATAAATTTAGTGAATATCTATCTTCTTATTCTAACAACTCTTTTAATTATGATAATCATGAAGAATTAATAGATTTAATAAATACAAAGGATATTCATGTAGTTATTACAAAATATAATTTTGAATTATTAAAACAAGTTAGAGTTTTAGATAAACAAATACAAATAATTGCAATTTTAGACCAATTAAATGATACTCATTTATTACAAAGTCTTGAATTAACTCAAATAAAATTTATCCATAATTTAAATTGTATAAATGATTTTATTGATACATTAAAAATTTGTATAAAGAATTTAGATTCAAAAACTTCAAATATACAAACACTAAAAAATGATTTTGTGTATGATACATATAATAAAATTTTATTTAAAAAGAATGTTTTAATTCCCCTAACAAAAAAGGAAATTTTATTTTTTGATTTTATTTTTAAAAATAGCAATATAGCTTTAAGCTACGATAAGATAAATAATGAAATTTGGAATGGTTCTATGACTCAGGATGCATTAAGATCTTTAATTAAAGAAATAAGAAAAAAAACTTATAAAGAATTAATAAAAAATGTCTCAGGTGTAGGATATAGGATAGATATATAAAGCTTATGTTAAATGAATGAAAAAATATCTTTAAAATATATTTTCAAGCTTTTGCTTGAAAATAAAAAATCACTTATTTTTGGGCAAGTAATAACTATAATTGCGATCCTAATAAGTGTCCCTATTCCTCTTCTTTTACCACTTTTAGTAGATGAAGTATTACTTAACAAACCTGATTTTTTTGTAACAAATATTGATAAACTTTGGGGAAATGGCTCAGCTTTTTATTATATTGCAATAGTTACATTTATTGTTTTATTTTTAAGATTAACTTATTTTATTTTTAGTGTAATTATCACCAAAATATTTACAAAAATTTCTAAGTTTGTAACATTTAAAATAAGAGAAAAACTCTTAAATCATCTTGAACTCGTGAATATGAATGAATATGAAAGTTTAGGAAGTGGAAGTATAAGTGCAAACTTAATAACTGATGTTAATACTTTAGATAATTTTATTGTATCTGTTTCAAGTAAATTAATATCTTCTACTTTAACTTTAATTGCAGTTGCAATAGTTGTAATTAAAATAAATTTCATTTTAGGTTTAATGATTTTGTTTATTCAACCTATAATCATGATATTATCAAAAAGAATTGCAAATAAAACAGGTTTATTAAAAAAAGAAGAGAATAAAGCAGTTGAAATTTTTCAAAATAATATAAATGAAACTTTAGATTTATTTGGTCAAATAAAAGCTAGCAATAAAGAAAAATATTTTTTTGAAGATTCAATAAATAAAGCAAAAAATATTCAAAAAACTTCAAATGAATTTAACTATAAAAGTGTTGCTTATGAGAGATTTTCATTTACTATTTTTTTAATTGCATTTGAAATTTTTAGAGCTGTTGGATTGATTTTAGTTGCTTATAGTGATTTATCAATTGGTTTAATGTTTGCAATGTTTGGATATATTTGGTTTATAATGACTCCAATCCAAGACATTTTAACTATTCAATACTCATATGCAAGTGCAAAAACTGCAATAAATAGAATAAATAAGATTTTAGAATTAGAAAAAGAAAAAAATGGAACAATAAAACTAAATAAAAATACAAAAAAAATAGATATTTCTATAAGAAATCTATCTTTTTCATATAATAAAAGCAAACAAACTTTAAAAAATATCTCTTTTGATATAAAAGCAGGAGAAAAAATAGCTATTATTGGAGCAAGTGGAAGTGGAAAAACTACAATTGCTCATATCATTTCAGGCTTTTACTCTAAAGCTTCTGGAGATATTTTATATAACAATATTAGTATTGACGAAATTGAAAGACAAAGTTTAAGAGAAAATATCTTTTTAGTTTTACAAATGCCCATTTTATTTAATAATAGTTTACGATTTAATATCACTATGGGAAATGAAGTTATAAGTGATGAAGAAATTTATAAAGCTTTAAAAATTGCTCAATTATATGAAAGTATTGAAAATATGCCAAATAAACTTGATACGATTGTAGGAAAACATGGAATAAGACTTAGTGGAGGTCAAAGACAAAGATTGTCAATAGCAAGAATGATTATAGCAAATCCAGCTATTGTAATTTTTGATGAATCAACTTCTGCACTTGATGTACATACGGAAACAAAACTTTTTAGTGATTTAGAAGAATTTTTAAAAAACAAAACTGTTATTACTATAGCACATAGATTAAGTACAGTAAAAAATGCTGATATGATTTATGTAATAGATGATGGGAAATTAGTTCAAAGTGGAAATCATAAGGATTTAGAAGAAAAAGAAGGTCACTATTTAGAATTTGTAAAACAACAGCTTATTTAAACTATAATAACAAACTAAAAAATTTAAAAGGTATTAGATGGATGCAATAAATTTAAAAAACTATTTTTTCTATTTTGCAAGCTTTGTTGTAATTATAGCTGGAATTAAAATGTCAAGTGAAGTAGTTGTTATACTATTTTTAGCAATTTTTATCTCTTCAATATTTTCATCTTTATTAAAGATACTACAAAAAAAACATATACCTAAAGTTTTATCATATATATTTATTTTATTTTTAGTAATTTTAGTGAGTCTAATGTTAGCTTATGTAGTAAATATTTCATTAAAAGATTTTATTACAAATCTTCCAGTATATGAAGAAAAATTTAAAAATTTGATTTTAAATTCAATTCATTTTATACAAGCATATGGTGTTGAAATCGATAAAGCAAAAATTATGGAAAGTCTAAACTTTGGTTCTTTTTTTGGTTTTACTACAAATATTATAGGAAGTATTAGTACTTTCTTATCAAAATTTCTTTTAGTTGTAATTGGTGTAGCTTTTATTTTAGCAGAGTCAAAATCTTTTCAAACAAAACTAAGAGTTATTTTTAGAAATAATGCAAGAAAACTTGAACATTTTAATCTTTTTTCATATAACATTCAAAGATACTTTGTTGTTAAATCATTTACAAGTTTTTTAACAGGTTTTATAATTGCTATTATGTTGTCATATTTCGGAGTTGATTACCCTATTTTATGGGGTGTTATTGCAATGCTTTTCAACTTTGTTCCTGTTGTTGGTTCTATTATTGCATCATTTCCTGCGATATTATTAGCAATAATGAATCTTGATGTAAATGCAACTATTTGGATTACAATTTTCTATGTTGTAATAAATATTTCAATAAGTAATATACTAGAACCAAAACTTATGGGAAAAGAACTTGGTCTTTCTCCTTTAGTTATTTTTTTCTCTTTAATTTTTTGGGGTTACATCTTAGGAATAGTAGGAATGTTCTTAGCTGTTCCAATAACAATGACTTTAAAAATTGCTTTTGATTCAAATTTAGGAACGCATTGGCTTGGAATTTTAATGTCAGATTTATCAAGAAAAAGAGAAAAAAACAATAAAGAAGCATAAAAAGGAGATAACTCCTTTTTATAATTTATTTAATAAACTATCTATTCTTTTATTTGCAGTTATTATTGTTTCTAAAGATATTTGTTCACTTAAAATTTGAGTATAAACTGTATCAACTATCTCTTTTAACGTTATAGGTTTTGCTAATTGATTTGCAAATAAAAGCATATTTACTCCTGAATTTATAGCTAAAGTTAACGTTTGTTTTAAATCATAATGTTTTGAAATAGCATACATTTGTAAGTCATCACTTACTAAAACTCCATCAAAACCTAATTTATATCTTAATAAATTTGTATTTATATTATAAGATAATGTTGCAGGATATTCTTTGTCTAATTTTTCATTAAAAACATGAGCCGTCATAATCATATTTGCTTTACCATTATTAATTAAATATTTATATGGTTCTAACTCTTTTTGATTCCATGTATTTGTTATATCTACAAAACCTAAGTGAGAATCACCTAAAGATGAACCATGACCAGGAAAGTGTTTTAATACAGAAATGATATGCTCTTTTTTTAATTCATCAATAAAAATTGAAGAGTATTTTATAACCTCTTTTGAGCTCTCTCCAAAAGAACGTCCTCTTGTTACAATTACTTTATTTTCTTTATTTATAGCCAAATCAACAACAGGAGCAAAATCAAGATTTATTCCCGATTCTTTTAAATCAATTGCAAGATTTTTATATGTTTGTTTTGCAAAAGATTCACCTTTTAAAGCAACTTCACTTGCTTTTGGAGTATTTACAAAACCATCACTACTTTTTAATCGTTGAACTATTCCACCCTCTTGATCAATTCCAATAAGTAATTTTTGTTTTGATATTGATTGAAGTTCTGAAGTTAAAATCTTTAATTGCTCTTTATTTCTTACATTTTTTACTTTTTTCTTATCATTTGGATCTTTATCAAATAAAATAACACCACCTAAACCTGCTTTAATATTTTGATATATTTCATCTTTTTGGCTTATATTTTCTCCATTAAATCCTAAAATCACCATTTTTGCAATCATTTTTTCTATATCTTCTTTTGAATAACTCTCATTAGCAAAAAGATTATTAAAACCAAAACAACATATAAAAACTAGAACTAAAAACTTCTTTTGCATATAAACTCACTTAATTTAAAAATTTATCTTCTATTTTTTCTTTTAGAAGATTTCTTTGTGATGTTATTACAGATAAATATCTAATAAGCATCAAAAATAAAATAACTCCTGATAATATCAAAAGATTATAATTTATTGGACTTGAGAAAATTGCCTCAATTGTATTCAAATCCTCTTTATTAACTTTTACTACATTTACAATAAACTCTCTTAAAGCCAAAATTATAAAAGCATCAACTAACAAAGTCATAGAAACTCTTTGTTCTCTTACATAATTTACAACTGCTCGTACAATCTCCAAAAAAATCACAAAATAAAGCATATAAATAATAAAGTCCATAAGTTTATCAAGAGCAAGTGCAATCAAAAATAGTACTGATGTAATTGCTAATTCGATATACAACTTATCCGAAAAAAAATTTAATATTGTTCTTCTCATAAATGCTCCTTTAAATTTTTTTATTTATATTTAACCACTCTTTTGGCAATTCATTTATATTTTTATTTGCCATAAAAATAGTTGTTGCAATCATTGCTCTTGCACTTGAATCTCCACCAGCTTTTGAGTTATTTATAATCATCTCTTTTAAATTATCATATTTTGCCAAAAGATGAATAACTCCACTAAATCCACCATCTATATCACAAGCTGGCCCAAATTCTCGAATTGCTTTAAAGCTATCTTCATCTTTTGAATTTAAACCTTTTTCTATCATAACTTGAAATGAATCATCATATTCATTTTTAAGTTTTAAAATAGACTTTGTTATGTCATTTTTTTCTAAAACTAAAAGAAGTAATCTTGCAAAAAAATCTGCACACTCTTTTGCTTTTTCACTATTGTGGGTTACTTGTACAAAAATTTGTACATTTTTTAAAAATTCTTCTTTATTTTTTGATACTTTTAAAAGAGGAGCAATTCTTCCAACAATTGATAAATCAGTTGAATTTGAGCCACTTGGAGTGGTTTTATTCTCAATATTTAAAATAGTATTTCTTGAAGCAGAATCCAAATATCCTGTATAATTTTTCATTTTTTTATACCAAAAATCTCTATATAAATCCACATCAAAACTATTTTTATCTTTCAAAAATTCATATAACCAAAGAGTTTGATCTCCATAATGAGTAAAATCTCCTGCTTCTTTTCCTTTATGCCATAAAGCTTTAGGAGCATTTAAAACTTGCCAATTAAAGTTTTTATCTAAAAGTTGTTCTTCATCATAAACCCAATGCATTCCTAAACAGTAAGAATCTACAACTAACGCAGATAAAACTAAATCTTTTATTTTTTCTTCAAACATTTGTATCTCCTTATTTCACCCAATTTTTATAGTTCGTAAATGCTGGAAACTGATGTCTAAACTCATCTTTATCAAATGAGTAACAATATGAATCCATATAAGCACAAAGTATTTCGTAATTCTTTTTTAATTCAATAAACTTTTCATCACTACCTTCTGGCATATCAGGATGGTATTTTTTTGACAATTTTAAATACTTTTTTTTCAAATCTTTTCTTGAAACTCTTGTTAATATTCCAAACATATCAACAGCTTTTTCAAATTCACTATAATCCATATAAATCCTTTTAAATTCATACATATTGTACTCAAAAAGTTTTAATATCAATTTAGGTAATCTAAATAAAAATAATAATTAATTTTTAGAAGGATTTTTATGGTTTATACTCTATATTATGTACATGACCCAATGTGTTCATGGTGTTATGCATTTAAAGCAACATTAGATGAACTAAAAAAACATTTAACATCAAATATAAAAATAGTTTATGTGGTTGGAGGTTTAGCAAAACATTCAGATGAGCCAATGCCAAAAGAAATGCAAGAAAAAATAGAAAATATTTGGTATGAAATAGAAGAAGTAACTGGAACAAAATTTAATCATGATTTTTGGAAAAATTGTATTCCAAGACGTTCAACTTATCTTGCATGTCAAGCAACTATGCTTGCACGTTATGAAGATAAAGAAGATGAAATGATAAATGCTATTCAAGAAGCATATTATCAAAAAGCATTAAATCCAAGTGATGCTTCAACATTAATTAGTTTAGCAAAACAAATAGGAATGGATGAGAAAAAATTTGAAGAGGATTTAAAATCACAAAAAATAGAAGATGATTTACAAGAAGAACTAAACTTTAGACGTTCGCTTTATGTAAAAGTTTTTCCTTCATTGATTTTAAAATATAAAAAAGAACTCTATCCAATAAATATAAAATATAATGATTATAAAAGTATGTTAAATCAAATAAATGATTTAGTAGAAAATAGCTATTTTTAAAAAGAAGAAGTTTTTACTTCTTCTTTTTTTATTTCATAAGTGGATCAGTTAATCCTAAATAATACATTCCAATTAAACCAACAATTCCAACAACTAAACAATAGTAAATTGTAGGAATAATAGTTTTTCTTAAAGTCTCACCTTCTTGGTCAAGTAATCCAACAGTTGCACTAGCAGCTACAACATTGTGAATTGCTATCATATTTCCAGCTGCTGCTCCAACTGCTTGAAGAGCAACCATAAATGCTGTAGAAACACCTAACGCATCAGCAACACCAAATTGGAATTGACTTAACATCATATTTGAAACTGTATTACTTCCAGCAATAAATGCCCCTAAAGCTCCAACAACTGGTGCAAATAAAGGATAAATATCTCCAACTGAATGAGCAACAAAATTTGCCATTGCAATTGGCATGGAATCAAATCCAGAAGCATTAACACCTGAATTAATTAAAACTCTTACAAGTGGAATAGTAAATACAAGTACAAATCCAGCACCAATCATTACTCTTGAAGATTCACCAACAGCAGCTTTTAACTCTTTAAATTCCATTTTATGTAAAAAATAAGTAATAATTACAACAAATACTAAAATTCCTCCAGGTAAATATAAAGGATTCATAGTAAAGTTTAAACCTTCACCTAAAATATTTTTGTATGAAAATGCTAAAGACATAACAAAAGCTTTTGCATCAGCACTAACTCTTGTTAATACTAAAATTGCAGCAACTAATACATAAGGAATCCAAGCTTTTGTTAAAGACATAGCTTCTTTTGATGTCATTGCATCAAATTTCATTTCAAATTTAGAAACCCATGCAACTGGCCATTTCTCTCTTGGAGCAAAATCCCAAGATTTTTTAGGAACTAAAAATCCATTTTTAGCTGCTAAGACAACGATTGGTAAACCAACTAATGCACCAATTAAAGATGGGAACTCTGCACCTAAGAATACACCTGTTAAAGCATAAGGAATTGTAAATGCAAGACCTGCAAAAATTGCAAAAGGAATTATTGATAATCCTTCACTCCAAGATTTATTTTCTCCAAAAAATCTTGTAAGCATGATAATCATAAATAAAGGAATAAATGTTCCAGCAATTGCATGAGTAATAGCTACTTCTGATGTAATAATTTGAAGATACGCATCCCAAGATGAACCAAGATTTGATAAAGTTGCTCCAATTCCAGCGGAATCTAATCCTTTATTTACTCCAATTAAAATAGGAGTTCCAACTGCACCAAAAGATACAGGAGTACTTTGGATCATCATACCAACCATAACAGCTGCCATAGCAGGAAATCCAATAGCTACAAGTAATGGAGCAGCAATAGCTGCAGGTGTTCCAAAACCAGAAGCTCCTTCAATAAATGAACCAAATAACCAAGCTACGATAATAACTTGTATTCTTCTATCAGGACTAATATTATTAAATCCTTCTCTAATTACAATAATTGCACCTGAATGTTTTAGTGTATTTAAAAGTAAAATAGCACCAAAAATAATCCATAAAACAGAAATTGTGATTAACATTCCTTCAATCGTTGAAGCAAGAACTCTTTCAAAAGAAACTTCCCAAACCAAAAATGCAACTGCGATTGTTGCAATATAAACTAAAGGCATTGCTTTTTTTGCAGAAACTCTAAGTCCTACAAGTAAAATACCAGCAAATATGATTGGTAACGCAGCAAAAAATGCTTGAAAACCTAAACTCATAAACTTTCCTCCTAATAAAAATTAGACTAAGAATAGTTTTGAGATATGATATTTTTATGAGAAAAAATATCTAGTAAGAAAATAACATAAATTTATCTATAAAAGTGATAATTTTGGTAACAAATTAGTTACATTTTATATAATTATTCTAAATTCTGCTCCAATAAATTTTTGATTTTTATATACAAAATTTTTATTTGAAACAAAAATTTCTCCATTTAATCCTTTTGTAATTATCTCTTCACTCATATATAAACCAATTCCCGTTCCAACTGATTTATGTTTTGTTGTAAAATATGGTTCAAAAACATGGGCAATAACATTTTCATTTATTCCACCTGCATTATCATAAATCTCAATAATTTTTTTTCCTTCTTCTTCATAAAGATTTATAAATATTAATTTTAAATCTTGTTCTTTTTCAATAAAAGCATCTTTTGCATTTATTAAGATATTCATCATAACTTGTAAAAATTGGTTTCTAATACCTTTTATTTCAAAATTATCATCATTGACAAAAACAAGTTCAATATTATGTTTTACTAGCTCTGTTTTTATCAGATTTAAACTACTATTAATAGCTTGTTTTACATCAAAGTTACTTTTTACTGAGTCTTCTTTATAAAAATTCCTAAAATCATCAATAGTATTTGATAAATATTTTGTAGAATTTAAAATCACTTCTATAAAATCAATAATTTCTTCTTTTGAATAAAACCCCTCTTCTTCATGAAGTTTAATAGCACTTGTTGAAGAACTAATCACACTTAAAGGTTGTCTCCATTGATGAGCAATATTTCCAATCATTTCACCCATAGCTGATAATTTTGATTGTTGAAAAAGAAGTTTTTCTTTTTCATGTAAAAGTCTTTCTTGTTCTTTTTGTAAAGTTATATCAGAAAAAACTGCAATATAATTTGTCAATTTGTTGTTTTCATTATAAACAGCATTTATTTTTATTCTTTCAATATAAAGTTTCCCATTTTTATCTTTATTTGTTATTTCACCTTCCCAATAACCTGTAGAAATTAACTCTGTCCACATATTTTTATAAAAATTTTCTTCTTGAAGACCTGATTTTAAGATTTTTGGATTTCTTCCAACAACTTCTTTTAATGTATATCCAGTATTTAATTCAAATGCTTTATTTACATTTACGATATTTGCTTTATCATCAGTTACAACTATTCCATCATGGGCATTTTTGAAAACAATATGAGCATTTTTAAGTTCTTTTTCTCTTTGTTTTTTTATTGTAATATCTAAAGCAATTAGTACATATTCAATATGTTCATCAATTTCAAAAGATGATATTACGATTTCTAATACTCTTGGTTTTCCATCTAAATCATATATATTTAACTCTTTTTGTACTTTTTCACCATCCGTATAATTTCTAAAAATACTTTCTAACCATTTTTTTTCACTCTCAGGCCAACATGAATATTCCCAAATATTTTTATCTTCAATTTTATTTTCAAAAAATAAAGATAGAAAACTCTTATTTATATCTAAAATTTTTCCATCAGAATCTACTATTAGAGCAAAAAAACTACTTTGTTCAAACAAAATTTTAAATTTTTTATTTAGAGAAAATTCTTTGTTAATTCTTTTATTATAAGTAATTAACCATGAAATTATTAGAATAATAGATAAGATTAATAAAGCAAAAATAGTTACTAAAAAAGTATAACTTTTTTCTTCCCAAGTTTGTAAAGTTTTGTCAAAATTCAATCTTACTATTACTAAAAATGGATAGTTTAAAGTGCTGTTATAAGAAAGAATAGTTTTTTCTTTATTAAAATCAAAAATACCAGAAAATGAATTTTTTTCTTTTATAATAGTCTTTAACTCATCACTAATATCTATATTGCTTTGTTCTCTAAAATCATTTGAAACCAACAATGTTCCATCTATTTTTAAAATATCAATATAACAATGTTCAATATTTAAAAAATTATTATATCGATTAAGTAAAAAATCACCATTTATGGCAATTAAAACTTTAACTCTTTTATAACCTAAAGAGACTTCTTTTAATATAGGAAAAAAATTTATATCCAAATTATTCTTTGAATACTCGATATTTTTTGCATCAAAAAAATCTCTTCCCTCTTTCGTATTTCCAACTCTTAAAATATCTTTACTATAAGTTGGTATTGGATAAAAAGATTCTAAATTTATTAAAAGATTTTTATTTAACTTATTTGAGCTATATATGATTTTATTATTCTCATCTAAAATATTTATTGATCTTATTTCTAAATTCTCTTTTAATAAATTTAGCAATTTATTATTGATAATTTCTTCTTTTTCTTCATTTTTCAAAAGTACAACTAAACTATCAGTGAATAAATCTATGGTATTTATTGTTTTACTCAAATTATCAACAAAAATACTTGAATACAATTGCACTAATTTTAAATGAGTTTTTATTGTTTCATCTTTTAAAACAGTTATAGAGAAAAAAACACTAGAAATTACAAGAAAAATGATAAATAAACTTGCAATAATTATTTTAGAAACTGTAAACTTCATCAAAAAACTTATTTTAATTTAACAATTGGTTCTAAACCATTTTTTTTAGCTAAGAACAAAAGTCTTCCATCAGCTTTTATGTCACGGATAAATTGTTCAACTCTATCATAAAACTTATCATCACCATACTTCATCGCCCAAGCATAATCAGTTTTAAAATAAGTTGTTTGTGGCTCTATTAATTTTGCCCAATTAGTTTTCACTAACATTCTTTTAGCAAAAGGATAATCTGTCATAAAAACATCAGCTCGACCAGATTGAACTTCTTCTTCCCTTTGATGCATTTTATCCACAACTAAAAGTTGTGCATTTTTTAATTTTTCTTTCATAATTGGTTCATGATAAGTACCTTTTGCAACTGCAATAATATTACCTCGTTTATCAATATCATCCCAATTTTGAACTCTTCTATTATTTTTTGTAGTAATCGCATAAACATCACTTGATAAATGCGCTGTTGTAAATCTAATTTTTTCTCTTCTTTGAGCAGTATTTCCAATAGCAAACATTGCAATTTGACAGTTATCATTATTTATATCATCAATTAAAGTTGCAAAAGAACTTATCACAAATTCTAAATTTACATTCAAATCTTTTGCTAATTCTTGTGCTAAATCACTATCTATTCCTGAAAATTGTTGAGTTCTTTGGTCTAAATATGAAATTCCATAATATTCAGGCCAAACACAAACTTTTAATTTATTTGTTGATTTTATTTCATCAAGAATACTTTCCTTAGCAAAAAGGATAGAAGATAAAAATAATAATAAATATAATTTTTTAATGAGTTTCATTTAGAATACCTAACAAGATAAAATATGGATGATTATACAAAATATAAATATAAAATATATTAAATGAAAATATTTATTAATAAAATAATTTTTTATTAATATTGATTAATTTATTTATAGTATAAACCATTATATAATACGCAACTATTTTAAAAGGGATTTTATGTATAACAACACAATTATTTATATATTTAATAGATTAATAAGACTCGCTATATTATTTTTTATTCTATATTTAATTTTTACAAATTTTGGTACTTTTATGATAATAGTAGGAATTTTTGTTCTAATTATCGCTTTTTTTATTTATAACTTTAAGAAAAAAATGAAAGCAAATAGTTTTTCATTTAGATTTGACAGTTCACAGTTTCAAAATGGTCAAAATTTTAATTTCAATGATTTTAGAAGTTTTAACCAATCAGACTTTCAAGGTTTTGCGAATGCTCCAAGATTTGATAAAGTACAAAAAGCAAAAGATTTCTTTGGTTTTACTCACTCACCAACAAAAGAAGAGATAAAAAAAAGATATAAAGAACTTGCACGTAAATATCATCCAGATATAAATGGTGGAAACGATGAGAAAATGAAAGAATTAAATAATTATAGAGATATTTTGATGAAAACTGTAGAGTGAATTTAAAATTCACTCTCTCTTATTAGAACTGAAACTGCTTTTTTAAAGACTCTTGAAATTATACTTGAAGATTCTCCTTGAGTAACTAAAATTCCAACTTTTCTATTTTCTAAATTTAGTACACTATCATTTAAATCCATTGAAATTTTATAATAAGCTTGTTCAGTTTTTATTCCTTTATTTTTATCTTGTCTTGTAGCTATTTCTCCTCCAAAATCAGAAGATAATTCTGGAAATTCTAAATATGGAACAGAAACTTTTGAAATATTTGATATTTTTGAATGAATATCTTGAATATCCCCTGAACTAAAAATAAATTTACTATTACTATTTTCTTTCAATAATTTAAAATCATTTTCATTACAAAAACCAACTATTTTATAGTTTAAATTATCATATAATACAAAGATTGGCTCTTTTTTATTTATCCATTGATTTACTTTAAAAGTATCATTAAAATAGATCTTTCCATCAAAATTTGCTTTTATTTCAAACTTATCTATAACTTTTTTTAAACCTTCTAATTCATTTTGTTTTTTTAATAAAGATTCTTCTAAAACAAAACGTTTATTTAGATTTTCTTTAAAACCTGCTTGTTTATTGATTTCAAGTTCAATTTGTGTTATCTCTTTTTGAATTTGTGATATTTTAAATTCTATTTGTGGAGATTTAATTTTCAATAACAGTTGATCTTTTTTTACATTTTCACCATTTGTAAAAAATATTTTTTCTATAAATCCATCTTCAGCAGAATAATACTCAATATAGTTTTTTGATTCAATAATTGCTGGCATTTTAATATTTGTATTCCAAGGAATAAATATCAAAAATAAGAATATTAAAAATAAAGCTAAAGAGATTTTATTTCTTTTATTAAATTTTAATTGTGCTTTTTTATTCCACCAAAATTTTAACTCTTTAAAAATAGGCAAAAAGATAAACCAGATAATTTCAACTAAAAATAAAACTATTCCTAAAACTTTAAAAGCATAATAATAAACTAAAACAGCAATTCCTAAAAATAAGAAAAATCTATAAATCCAAGTTCCAATAGCATAAATAATAAAAAATTTCTCTTTTTCTTTTGTTAGAATTTCTGGTTTTATCTCATCTAAACCTAAAATATTTTTTCTTATAAACCATCTTGCCATTGCAAAAGAACGAGGTTGTAAATTTTTACTATCAGTTAAATCTGAAAGTGCATAATACCCATCAAATCGTAGAAATGGACTAATATTTATAAGTAATGAACTAATCCAACTTGTTGTTGCAATAATAAATAAAATACTTTTTAGTATTCCATCAGGAGCAAAAGACCATAAAAAAGTAGCAATTAAACCTAAATAAAGTTCTACCTTCATTCCAGCAACTACAATTTTTAATCTTTGATATTTCGATTTTAATTTCCAAGCATTTGTTGTATCTGTATATAAAACAGGGAATAAAACCAAAAAAGCAACTCCCATAGTTGGAACTTTACAACCATATCTTTTAGCTGTAAAAGCATGACCTAATTCATGAAAACTTTTAACAAAAACTAAAGATAAAAAATAGTAAAAAAAACCCTCTTTTGAAAATAAATACATAAAAGTTGAAGTAAATTTTTCCCAATCCCTTAATACAAAAATAATTCCAATAAAACCCAAAACTAAAACAATATTTTGCCAAAGTTTAGAATATAAAAAATCAACTTTTGTTTTATTTCTTTCAAGCCATCTATCAGGTTTTAATAAAGGGATTCTTATAAATAAATAGTTATGAATCAACCATTTAAAAATATTTTGTTTTGATTGCTTTTGAAGATTTATCATTCTTGAAGTATATTTTAAATCATCACAAACAATTAGATTATTATTTATTAAAAAATCTACAAAAGTCTGCAAAGATTCTTTATCTATGTCATAATCTTTTTCTTCTAAAATTTTTATAAATTCATCAAGTTCAATATCACTTTGCCAGTTTGAAATTAGTTCAAAAGCATCAATTCCTATATTAAAATATTTATTTTGAATAGGATCAAATAAAAGCCATCTTTTTGAACCATCTTCAGCAACGGATGTTTCTAAAAGATTTAAATCATCTCTTATTTTTGGTAAAATTGTTTGTTCTTGTTGAAACATTACCAACCTATCCATTGTCTAACAGCAGTTATAGGTTTTCTAAATAAATAGAAAAATAAAGATACTTTTTTTGAATAAATTTTTGCAGTTCCTCTAAGTCCAATAGATGGAATATAACCATTTTCTTTTATATCATCAAAATTTGCAGTTATTTTATAAGATAAAATATTTTGTTCTGTAAGTTCTGGTTTATAAGAGATATATTTTATTTTTGCACTCCAAGAGTTTGTTGGATCATTATCAAAAAAAGCTTTTACAATAGCATTTTCTTCTAAAAAAATAGCATCACTAACAGGTAACATAATTTTTAATTCTATATTCTCTGGTTTTGCTATTAAAAAAATTCTTTCTCCTGTTGATACCGGTTTTCCTTTCCAATCATTTGGATTATTTATAATTGCGATTCCATCTTCTTTTGCGAATATTTTTGTTTTATCAAGTTGATCTTTTGCATAATCAAGTTCTGCTTCTTTTAATTTAACTTGATTTTCCAACTGTGAAATTTGGCTTTTTTGTTTTGGGTCTAAAAAACTGCTCTGTTTTGTACTAAAAAGTTCAGCATTTGTAACATCCAAAGTTCTTTTTGCTACCAAATAATCATTTGAAAAATCTACATCATCAAATTTTACAATCAATTGATTTTTTTCTATTTTATCATTTGGAAAAACTTTCACTTCTTCAATAACTGCATTTAATGGAGATGTTACAACATAAGGATTTTTTGCATCAACTTCAAGTGGTGCTAAAACAGATAATCTAACAGGCAAAAACATCAAAAGAAATACCACAAGAACTGCTATTTTAAAATATTTATTTTTAAATGATAAATTCTTTAAGGTTTGAGAAATTCCACAACTTCTCATAGCAAATAAAAAATAAGTGAGAGAAGAAGACAAGTGTTTAATCATCAAAATATCATTTTCATTCCAAGATTCTTCTTTAAATAAAAGAAAAATATAATCCGTATCACTATTTTCTTTTGATTTTTTTAAAGGAATATATAAGATATTTGAAGGTGCAAATTCATGAAGAGATTTATAATTTATCTCTTTTAAATCATTTTTTGTATCAACAATAAAAACATCTTTTATTTTTTCATTATTTTGCAAATCTAGTGTTACATCTTCTACCCATTGAACATAAGGAGATGTTGAGTCAACTACTGAAATATCTGAAATAGCTACAACTTTGTATTTTCCTGTTAAATCAGTTGTTAATAAAATACCTTGTGAATAATTCACAAGGCTTCTTATTCCATTTACTATTTGAAAATAGAGCTCTTTTTTACTTTCACAATTTCTACAGTTGTGCTCCAACTGTAGAAGTTTTGATATATTTGATTCCAAATTTTATTTTGTCCTTTATTTAAGCAAACAATTTAGTCAAATAAGAACCATAACCATCTAATTTTTGATTTTCAAAAGCTATTTGCTCTTTTAATCCTATAAATTTCTCATTTACTTCTGCTTGCATTTTTTGTTTTAATTCTTTTAAATCCAATTTCAAATTTAAAACTCTTGTTGTTCCATCTAAGTTTATGGCTTTTATACTTATTTCAAGTTTTTCTAAATCTTCAGAAATTACTCCCGTAATATTACCAGTTCTTGGATCATAAGACAAGCCATTTGGTAACGGAGTTCCATCAATTTGTGTAACTATAAAGTTTTGTGCAGATTTTATATCTACAACTTTAACATCTATATAATTGTTATTTATTTTAATATCTTCAATAGTTATTCCAACTATTGAGAAAGAATCTTGATTATCTTGATTAAATACAACTTGACCATTATTTAATACATTTAAATCTACATTTGCTTGTAAGATTCCTTTTTCGTTACTATTTCCATTTACTTTATTTGCTGTATTATTTTCTCCTTGATTTAATACATCTAGGTTATTTCCAAGCCCATCTCTTTGGAAATTTTCTGTAGTTAAAAATCCTATTCCAGTATCAGTTATCATCCCATCAAATGAGTTGTAATTTATTACTCCTAAATTAGAATTTATATTTGTATTTCCAAAATTATTCAATCCATCATTTGTATTTGTATTTCCACTTTCATTATTAGTATTATCAAAAATAGGAGTATTTGGAGTTTCAACTATTTGCTCTTGAGGTGGTGCAACAACTAACATATTATACGTTCTTGAAACGCTAGCTCCTGATGAATCTGTTACTTTTAATACAATAATAAAATTACCTGATTGAGATACTCTTCCTGAAATGATTCCAGTAATTGGATCAATTTTTAAACCATCCGGTAAATTTGTTGCTTCATAAATAAAACTATCAGTTAAATCTTTATCACTAAATAAAATTGAAACATCTTTTGTATATTCATCACCAAAAGATATTTCTGTATCAATATTTTCTGCAGATACAGTTGGAACATCATTTGTTCCTGTGATTGTTACAATAATATCTTGAGTTGCTATTGCTTTCTCATCATCTGTTACAGTTATTGTAAACACCGCTGTTACTTTTTCTCCCTCTCCTAGGAACTCTACAGCTTTTTGATCTATTTGATAATCCCAATTTATAGTTCCATTATTTGTATTTGTTGAAACATTTGTTATTACAAAAGCATTTTCTATATTATTTTTTTGTTCTGCTGTTAACACCAATGGACTACCTGATTTTAATGAACCATTTATACTTTTCATTGTTTCTGTTGCTAATGGTTTATCTGTTAAATCTAAATCAGAGAAAGTTATACTTCCCTTATCGCTCAATGTTGTTTTATCTTTAATTTCAGCTGTATTATCTACTATTTGAATAATTGGTGCATCATTTGTTCCTGTGATTGTTACAGTAATATTTTGAGTTGCTGTTGCTCCCTCATCATCTGTTACAGTTATTGTAAACACCGCTGTTACTTTTTCACCTTGACCTAAGAAATTGATTTTTTCTTCTGTAATTGTATAATCCCAAGTTACTGTTCCATTATTTGAATTTCCAGTTACATTTGTTATTACAAAAGCATTTTCTATATCACTTTGTTGTTGAGTTGTTAATGCAAGAGCTGTTGTTCCATTTTGTGCTACTGCACTCACTGATTTTGTAGCTTCTGTTGCTATTGGTCTATCTGTTAAATCTAAATCCGCAAATGTAACACTTCCATTATCACTAAGTTTTGTTCCCTCTACAATCTCTGCTGTTTCATCTATAATAGAAATTGTTGGTGCGTCATTTGTTCCTGTGATTGTTACAGTAATATTTTGAGTTGCTGTTGCTCCCTCATCATCTGTTACAGTTATTGTAAATACTGCTGTTACTACTTCACCTTCTCCTAGGAAATCAAGTTGATTTTCAGTTATTGTATAATCCCAAGTGATTGTTCCATCATTTGTATTTGTATTTACATTTGTAATATTAAATGCATTTTCAATATCACTTTGTTGTTGTGCTGTTAATGTTAATGGTACTGAACCATTTTGTGCTATAGCAGTTACTGAACTTGTAACTTCTGTTGCTGTTGGTCTATCTGTTAAATCTAAATCGGCAAAACTAATACTTCCATTATCACCAAGTTTTGTTCCCTCAACAATTGCTCCATTATCATCTATTACGGTAATTGTTGGTGCGTCATTTGTTCCTGTGATAGTCACCGTTACATCTTGAGTTGCTGTTGCATTTACATTATCTGTTACGGTTATTGTAAATATAGCTGTTACTACTTCACCCGCACCTAAGAAATCTAATTTCCCCTCTGTGATTGTATAATCCCAAGTTACTGTTCCATTATTTGTATTTGTATTTACATTTGTAATACTAAATGCATTTTCTATATCACTTTGTTGTTGAGCTGTTAATACAAGGGCTGTTGTTCCATCTTGTGCTAAAGCTGTTACAGATTTTGTAGCTTCAGTTCCTATTGGAGTATGTTCAAAATCTACATCAATAAAAGTAATACTTCCATTATCACTTAAAGTTTCAGCTTCTACTAAAGTTCCTATTACATCAACAATCGTAATTGTTGGGGTATCGTTACTTCCTTCTATAACAAAACTTACAGTTTTTATAATCTCTTCTGTTCCAGAAATTACTTTTATTGAAACATTCTCAGTAACACTTTCTCCTGGTCGTAAAGCTTGTAATGCTGGAATACCATTTGAAATATAATATGTCATAACTCCTGTTGTAGTATCAAAAAAAACTCCACCATACTCAGTAGTTCTTGAAACTTGAGTACCTTCTAAAAACCAAACTTGTTCAGAAGTTGTTGTTTGAGTATTGTTATCATAAACATCTTCTCTTAAATCTGTTAGATAAGTTGTATCAAAAGATACTGTATTATCAACATCAACAGCTGTAAAAGTTATACTTGCAGTATTAATATTTGGATTATCATTGTCAACCCCACCTGCTTCTACTAAACTTGCAGAATTTACATCTGTTGTAACAACTAAACTGTCATTAGCTCCATTTATTGTGATATTTAAAACTGCAATATCATTTCTATTTGTACTATCTTTAATAGCATAGTTAAATGATTCTGTTAATGAATCTCCTTCATTTAATGCTTCAACATCACTATTTGTTTCATCTAATGTATAAGTATAAGCACCCGTCGCTTCGTTTATAGTCAATGTACCATAACTTCCTGTTATTGTGTAAATTATATTTCCATCTCCATCATCAACACCTGAAACAACACCACTTCCAGCACCCTCAAGACTTCCAACTCTAACTTCAACTAAAGTTTTTGTATCTCCTGGATTTAAATCTGTATCATTTGTAAATAAGTTTCCACTAATTGCTCCACCAGCTGTCTCATTATTTAGTCCACCACCTTCAGTAACACTTGCTGTATCATTTACAGCAACAGGTGCAACAGCACCTAATTGAACAGTTGTAGGACTAACTGATTCAGGATTATTTAAACTACCTTGGTTATCTGTATATGAAGCTACAACCTTAATATATTTATTTCCATCATCATTTGTTAATGTATAAGAACTTCCTGTTGCACCACTTATTTGTGTCCAAGGTCCAGTATTTGAATTTCCACGATACCAAGTATAAGTTGGTTCAACTCCAACTAACCCATCACTATCATTTATTGTAGCAACAACAACATCACCAGATGCCCAAGTTCCTGATAAACTAACATTTCCTGTATCATCCACATTTGCGATAGATAAAGCATCTGATTCTTGAGTTTCAGCAACATCTCCACCATCTGTATAGAACACTTTAGCTCTTACTTGTTTACCTGCTTCATTATTTGTCAAAGTATAATTTACATTTGTTGCATTACTAATATCTGTCCAAGTAGTTCCATTATCACTACTTACTTGCCATTGATAAGTTATTCCACCTGATGGATTTCCATCTGGGTCTGTTACAGAAGTCACACTTAATGTTTGCCCTTCTGTTGGTGTTCCTCCAACTGTTACAATTCCTGGATTATTTGCAGTATATGCACCAACAGAACTTGTTGAAGTTGGATCTTGTAAATCTAACTTAAATGTTGTTTCATTAGTTGCTCCACCTGAATCTGTTGCAATTAATTTTATATCCAAAAATGGAACATTTCCTATTGGTGTTCCTGAGATTGTTGTATCTGTTATTGCAAGCCAAGAAGGTGCTACTATCCAAGCTGTACCATCCCAAACTTCTGCACTATAAGTTAAAGTTGAAGTAGTTGCACTTCCATCTGCATTTCCATCTGGGTCAATAAATAAGTCACCAAAGTTATAACTGAAATTTTGTTCTTCTGTTACCAATTGATCTTGCGCAACTACTGTACTATTTAAAATTGGTGCATCATTTGGTGTTCCAATAGTTAAATTAAATCCACTTGTTGCAATTTCTAAACCTGTAGTTTCAGTTGCCGTTATTACTATTGCATAAATAGCAGCTGCATCATGAGGTGGATTTCCTGATAACACTCCAGTAGTTGGGTCTAAAGTCAACCAAGAAGGTAAAGGATTTCCATCAGCCGTTGCACTATAAGTTACAGTATCACCTGCATCATCAAATGTAAATGCATTCGATGGTATTTTAAAGGTATGCCCTCCTGAACCATTCCATATTTGATCGGGAATAGTTTGATCTGCTGAAATTGTACTAGGATTACCATCATCTACATAAATAACAAATTGAGTTGTTGCTGATTTATCATCTCCATTAACTAATCCATCAGCGCCTAAATCTGTAGCTGTAACATCTATGATATATTTTCCAGTAGCTAAATTTCCATCACTTGAAAACTCTCTGGTTGCTGAATTAAAACTCATACCAGCTGGTAAAATACTCGTAGTGTAAATCAAGTCTGTACTATTTTGAATATCATCTGAAAAAGTATTTTCGGGTATAGTATAAAATGTTCCAGCTGTACCTGCTGTTGCTAAATCAATAGCAACTCTATCAATCGGATTTTCAACAACTGGAGCATTATTTTCAACATCTGCAAATGTTACTTGAAAAATATCTGTTGCACTTGCTCCCTCATGGTCTGTTGCAGTAACTTTTAGATAAAAATTTCCATCTATTATAGTATCTTTATCGCCAAGAAAACTTCTTGTAGCTTCATCAAATGTTACACCTGTTGGTAATGAACCATCACCAACTAAAACACCATTACTATCAACTTGTTGAACAGTATAAGTAAGCCCATTACCTTCTCTATCTAAAAATGTATTTGCAGGAATTTGATAAATCCAATTACCATTTCCACTAAATGTTTGGTCACTTATAGTTTGACTCACTTCTGGTAAATCATTTTCTCCAATAAGAGTAATAACCAAAGATTGATTTGCTTGTGCACCTTCAGAATCTATGATTTTAAACATAAATTCATCAGTATCTGTATCACCAGTTGCAAGAGCATTTAAAGCTTCTTGTTTATTTGGTGTATAAGTCCAATCATTTGTAGTTGTATCTAAGCTTAATACACCATATTTACCCTGTAAAGTGTATGTATTTCCTGATAGTGTTCCACCTTGAATTGAGAAATTTAATGGTGTAGTTGAAATATCATCTTCAACATCTGTTCCACTTAAAGTTCCAGTTAAAGAACCAGAACTTGGTGTTAAAGAAGAAGGTACATCATCTGCTGATGTTTCTGTTATCGTTGCAGCTCCTAAAGCACTTGTAATTACAGGTATATCATTTACAGAGTTTACTTGAACTGATAAGGTTGCTGTTCCAGATGAAGCTAAAACTCCACCTATTCCATTTCCTTGATCTCTTAATTTTACAGTTATTGTTCCTGGTGTTCCAAAATAATTTGCAACAGGAGTAAATCTTATTTTATATGTATCATTCAATATCGCACCAACTGTTACTGTACTCCAGCTTGCTCCATTATCGCTTGAAAACTCATAAACTCCTTGTGTAGCTGAGTCTGCATTTATACTTACAACTTCAACTGAACTTAAACTATCTGGTGAATCCACATCATTAAAAACTGGGTCAAATAAGCTATCAATTCTGCTACCTTTATTGTCTTCACTAGCTACATCTTCATTGATAGATTGAAGTTTAAGATTTGCGTTATTTGTCACTGTTGGAGCATCATTTACAGAATTTACTGTTACATTTACAGTTGCTGTTTCGTATTTTCCTCCACTTAATACTGTATAAGTAAAACTATCACTTCCATGCCAGTTTGCAGTTCTTGGAGTATATCTAACCTCCCCAGTTGAAGCATTTACTATAGTTACATTTCCATAAGCTCCTTGAGTAACTGATGAAATAGAGTCATTTCCTTCAAAAGAGTCATTTGATAAAAGATTATAAGTAACAGAAGAATCTTCATTTACACTTATTGAATCATTTGCTATATCTGCAACAGCTGTCACATTTATATTTATTGTTCGATATACAGTATCTATTCCATCTGTTAATTTAAAGGTTATAGAATCACTTCCATTATAATCAGCACTTGGTGTATATGTAAATGTATCACTTGCTGTTGGACTTCCTGATTGTGTTGCAAATCCTGAAATTGTTCCATGAGAAGGACCTGAATGTAAAGATAAAGTTACATTATCATTTAAAGTCATACCATCTTTACCTGAAACAGTTATATTTACACTTCCATCTTCAGCAACAGTTGCACTTGTTCCTGATGTAAATTCAGGAGCAGCATTTCCACTTGTAGTAAAATTTGAAGATTTAATTTGATAAACCCAACCAGAAACTTCTCCATAAATTCTAATAGTAGCTTGTCCTCCAGTATCAAAAGATACATTACTAAATACGGTTGTAGAATCTGCATTATTTGAACCTTTCAAATACCCCAGAGATCTCCAAGTAGTATCATTTGCATCTTTAAAATAAACATGATTCCTCTCACCTTGAGAATAATCAACATCATGTGCAACTATTGTAATAGTTCCTGTTCCAGAACCTGCTAAATTAGAGTATAAATAAGTACTTGTTCCTGCACTTCCACTTGCTGTACCAAAATTAAAATTTCCATTTGCATCACTATCTAATGTACCTACGTAATTACTCGCAACTAAACTACTAGCTTCAATACTCCCAGTATTAACTTCTAAAACCCAATCACCACCAAGAGCACTTGAACCAGTTAAATCATCAGATGCAGCAACATCTGCTTCTGTGATAGTTGCTAATTCTGTTATAAACTCTTCTCCACTTCCATCATTTGCTACATTACATCCATAAAGTAATATATCCCCATTCCCTGTTAATGATGTTTTCATACTTTGCAATACTGCATCGAAATTTTGCAATGTATCTTTATTTAATACATCATTCCCCACAGTTATTTCACCTGTTTCTCCATGAGATAAAATATGTATTGCATCTATATTTGTTTCATTCTCTAATATTGATTTTATTTCATCTAAAGAACTTACTAAATAAGTCTCTACACCTTCTCCTACTCCATCAACTAATGTTTGATAATCTTTTACTGTTACATCTACAAAGGCTACTTCTTTTCTACTCTTTTCAAACCCTTGAACTGCTTGTGCTTCATGTACACTATTCTCTGCATTATTATTTGTCATATCATTTGTAGTTGTTGAGTCATTTGTTGGTGTAAAACTACTATTATCAAGGACATCAACAGCTGTGGCAACTGCTGCCCCATCAAAAAGAATTCTTTGCTCTAAAGCACTAATCATTGGTTTTTTTAAATTTTTTCTTTTCATCTTTTATATCCTTGATATTAGTTGTTTTCTTGGTAAAAGTTAGCTGTTGCACTCATACCTGGAATAATATTTTCAAATGGTTTTAACAATTTCGCTCTTACTGTTATAGATTGACTTGTTGGATCAACAATCGAATCTATTTGTACTATTTGTGCTTTTACACTTGTTTTTGTTTCATCAATATTCAAATCAAATTGAGTACCTCTTTTTAACCATACAAGCCAAGAAGAAGGCACAACTACTTTTGCTTCAAGATTATCTAATCCTACTATTTCTAAAAGTTCATCTTGAGGTTTAATACTTTGATATTTTGATACTTTTTTAGATGCTATTCTTCCATCAAATGGTGCTTTTATTTCACATCTTGATACATTTATACTAGCTATATCACTCTCAGCTTTTTGTTTATTAAAATTTTCTTGAGAAATTTGTATTTCAAAAGTACCTACTGAACCATAAGTATCTAATTTTTTATTTTTCTCTAGTTCTAGTTTTGCTATATTTTTTTCAACTTCAATTTTTCTTTTTTGAGCTTTATATATTGAGCAATCTATTTTTATCAATGATTCACCTTTTTTAAAGGCATCACCTTCTTGTTTTGATAATTCTATTATTTCTCCTGCTATTTCACTTGAGAGAACTGTTTTATCAAGAGAAACTATTACTGCTCTTGCTGTTAAATTTTCATTTGCATATAAAGTAGTTGAAATCAACAAAACTGAACTTAGAAATTTTTTCATTTAGATAACCTTTAATTTTTTACTTCAACTTTTTTTACACTATCATCTACTTTGATTAAAGCTGTTTCAGTCTTTTTATTTTCTATTTCTTTTTTATTATTCTCTTCAACTCCTAAAGAAGCAAAGATCCTTCCATAACTATTTTGTACATTTGCATAAGCTGATGAGTATCTTAAAGTTGCTAGGATATTATTTAATTTTTCTTTTATTAAAATCAATCTACTATTTATATTTAGATTATTTTCTACTTCTGTTAAGTTATAAATATCATCTGCTACATTCAAATACTCTTTTGCAAGTGTGTACTCTTTTTTAGCTTGATTAAATTTCACTATTGAAAGGTGTACTTGAGATAATACTGCCATTGAAAGTGCTAATTTTTGTTCTTTTGCTACTTCTACTTGAGTTTTTGCTAATTTATTCATTTCATTACCTTTAAATACATTTAAAAGATTCCATGAAACATTTGCTCCATAAGAGTACCAATCATTATTTAGTAAATAATCACTATCATCATAAGACAATGATGCATTTAGATTAATTCCTGGTAACATTTTAAGTTTAGCTGCTGTTATCTCTTTTTCAGATATTCTTTCTTGATATCTACTCTCTGTTACTTCTGGTCTATTTTCTAATGCTATTTTTTCCATTTCATCTAGATTCATATGAAATTCTGGAATTACATAATCTTTTTCTACTTTATCTGCTAATTCAAATTCTATCCCTGGTTTTAATCCCATTAATTCTGCTAATTCTATTTTTGCTGAAATCAGACCACTTTCTAGTGTATGTAATGATCTTAAGATATCTAACAACTCTCTTTGATAAGAAAGAGCTTCCATTGGAGATTTCCCTACTCTTTGATCTTGTATTTGTTTTGAGTCATTTAATGCTTGTTTTACTTCTACCATCATTGGTTGTATTCTTTTTAATAAATCTTGTGCTGAAACTGCTTGGTAGTAGGCTCTTCTTATATCTTGTGTTAAGTTATGTTCAACTTTTTTCTCTTTTTCTTTTGCTATTAAAAATTTATCTGCTTGTTGTTGTGCTCTTACATAAGACAATCCAAAATCTAATATATTCCAACTAAATCCTATATCTGTTGTCACTCTTTCTTTATCTTGAGATACTGAATATGAAGGATTACTTCCTAATGGTTGTGGATTCCCATCAATGAACGATGTACTTGCACTTGCTGCATAGTTATTTCTTTCTGAATATCCTGCTGCTGCTGTTAATCCTGGTAACATATCATAATAAACTAAATCTAGTTGTTTTTGTGATAAAGCACTCTCTAATACTTTTACTTTTTTTTGTAAATTATATTTTAATCCCCTCTCTATCGCTTCATCCAAAGATATTGGTTTTGTTACGGGTAGGACAACTTCATTTAATACATTTAAATCTTTTTTTACTTGTTCTTGTATATCTTCTTTTTTCATCATTTCAGGTTTTACAGCACAACCTGTTATTACAAACGATGTTACTATTGATATTGCAGCTATCCTTGTTACTTTTCTCATAATTGTTTCCTTCTACTCTTGTTTTTGATTTATTATGATCTTATGGTAACATTCTAATTTCTCAGCAAAGTCACAAAAATTAATTTTTTTTATCTTTTTTTGAGATGTATTTGAGATTTAAATATATTATTATTTATATTTAAATAATGATATTGAAAGGCTTACTATGCAATTTTTTAATGATAAATATCTTTTATTATTAGAAGACAATGATGAATTTATTGAAAATGCAATTTCTTTATTTAATATGTTTGTTAAAAAAACTTTTATTGCAAAAAATATTGAAGAGGCTTTTAAAATTTTAGAAAATGAGAAAATTGATTTAATAATCTCTGATATAAATTTAAAAAATGAATCAGGTCTTGATTTTATTAAAAAATTTAGAGAAACTAACAATGAAATGCCTATTTTAATACTTTCAGGCTATAAAGATGAAGATTTATTATTTAAAGCAATGACTTTAAATTTAAGTGGTTATTTAATAAAACCAATAAATTTCAATGCCTTAATTGAAAGTTTAGAAAAATGTGAACATAAAATTAAATTTAATAATCAAACCATAATAGAGTTAAAAGATTCTTTCAAATATGATAAAGAACTAAAAAGAGTAATAAAGCAAAATGAAATTTTTGAATTAAACAAAAAAGAAATCTTATTTTTTGAAATGTTATGTGAAAATAAAAAAAGAATCATAACAAAAGATATGTTTATTCAATTTGTTTATGAATATGAACCAATGAGTGATAGTGCTTTAAATAATTTTATATTAAGAATTAGAAAAAGATTTGGAAAAAATTTTTTACATACAATTCCTGATATTGGTTATAAAATGATTATTTAAGGAAAATATGAAAAAAGTAATAAAACTACTATTTATACTGACAATAATATCAAATAATTTATTATATGGGAACTTAGAAAAAGTCTCTTTACAACTAGAATGGAAACATCAATTTGAATTTGCAGGATTTTATACTGCATTAGAAAAAGGTTATTACAAAGATGTCGGTTTAGATCTTCAAATCAAAGAGTTTCAAGATGGTATAAACATTAGTCAAGATGTTATTGACGGAAAATCTACTTTTGGTATCTCTTCTTCTGCTCTTATTTTAGAAAGATTAAAAAATAAACCTGTTATTTTAATTGCTTCTTATTTTAAACAAAATGCTTTAGCATTAGTTACAAAACCTTATATTAAAACTCCTGCTGATTTAAAAAACAAAAAAATCATGGCTTTAGACTGGGAAATGGGTCACACAAGTTTAGGAGTTATGTTAAAAGATTATGGAATAACTTCTGATAGTTTTACTTTAATTAATCATGATTATAAAATTGACAAATTTGTAAATGGTGAAGTTGATGCTATGAGTATTTTTATAACTTCACAACCTTATGAGTTGGACAAATTAGGAATTAAATATAATATATTAAGTCCTGCAAATTTTGGAATATATTCTTATGATGTTGAATTATTTACAAGTGAAAATATTATAAATAAAAATCCAGAAATGGTTGAAAATTTTATTGAAGCAACAAATAAAGGTTGGGAATATGCTTTTAAAAATAAGGAAGAGATAGTTGATTTAATTTATAATAAATACACAAAAAGAAAAACAAAAGAATCTTTATTATATGAGGCAAATCAAACTGAACAAATATTTAAAACAAACATATTTAAAATAGGAGCTATAGCTCCTGAATTAATAAAACTAAATGCTGATTTATATACAAAATTAGGTTTAGTTGATAAAAATTTAAATATTACTTTTGCATTAGATTCTTATTATTTAAGGGACAATTATAAAAGATTAATACCATTTTCAAAAGAAGAAAAAGAGTATTTAAAAAAGCATCCAACAATAAAAGTACACAATGAATCAAACTGGCCACCATTTAATTATAATTTAAAAGGAAAGCCAACAGGTTTTTCAATAGAATATATGGATTTGGTAGCTTCAAAACTAGGAATAAATATAGAGTATATTTCAGGTTATAGTTGGAACGAATTTATAGAAAAGTTAAAAAAAGATGAAATAGACGTAATGTTAAATATTTCAAAAACAGCACAAAGAGAAAAAGATTTTATTTTTACAAGTGATTATGTAAAAGCCATAGATACAATTTTTATAAAAAAGAGTGATATAAACTTAAAGAATATAGAAGATTTCAGGGGAAAAACACTTGCAGTAATAAAAGGATTTTATGAAGAAGAGCTTTTAAAAGCATATTATCCTGATATTAAATTACTTTTAGTTAAAGATTCCCTTGAAGCATTAGAGAAAGTTGCTTTTGGAGAGGCTGATGGAGCAGTAGATAATTTTGCTGTTGGAAATTATTATATACAAAATAATCATATCTCAAATTTAAAACCAGGTTTTTCAATAGATGATGATAGATTTAATCTTAAGATGTATTTAGCAACAAATAAGAATAATATTATATTAAGAGATTTATTAGAAAAAGGCAAAGAACAAATTAGTGAAAAAGAGATTATTAGTTTAAAAAGAAAATGGATTAATTCAGAAGAATATGAAAAAACTTCTAATATAAATTTAACAAAAGATGAAAAAAATTATTTAGCTAAAAAAAGAGTAATCACAATGTGTACAGATCCTGATTGGGAGCCATTTGAAAAGATAAATGAAAAAGGTGAACATGAAGGAATTGCTGCTGATATTATAAATTTAATCTCTTCAAAATTAGGTATAGAAATAGAACTTATTCCTACAAAATCTTGGGAAGAGAGTATTATTTTTTCAAAAGAAAAAAAATGTGATATATTAAGTTTTTTAAATGAGACACAAAAGAGAAAAGAGTGGTTAAATTTTACAGAACCAATTTTTGAAGATCCAAATGTGATTGTTGGAAGAATTGAGAATGAAGATATAAAAGATTTATCAAAAATCAAAGCGTCAATAGCCTTGCCAAAAGACACAGCTATGAGAGAAAGATTTCAAAAAGATTTTCCTAATTTGGTAATTATTCCAACAAATTCAGAAGATGAGGCTTTTAAATTTGTAGAAAACAAAAAGGCTGATTTTACGATTAGATCTTTAATTGTTACTGCTCATACTATTAAGAAAAATGGTTTATTTAATCTTAAAATTATCTCTCAACCTTTAGAATATAAAAACATACTTAGAATTGGTGTTTTAAAAGATGAAGACTTATTAAAAAATATATTGAATAAAGCTATAAAAACAATAAGTAAAAAAGAGCTAGAACACATAGTAAATAATCATATATCTGTAAAAATTCCATCTGAAACAAAATATTTATCAGTGTTTATTTATATTTTAATATTTATTATTTTAATTGTTATTGTTGTATTACTATGGAATCATCAATTAAGAAAAAAAATAGCAATAGAAATAGAAAGAAATTCTACTCAGCAAGATTTAATGTTTAGACAAAATAAACAAGCTGAACTTGGAAATTTAATTGGAAATATATCTCATCAATGGAGAGATTCTCTTACAAAAATTGGATATATAAATCTAAATTTAAGAGCAAGAATCTTACAAGAAAAAGATATATCCAAAGAATTCCTAAATAAAAGTACTTTAGAAATAGAAAAAAGTTTAGATTTTATGTCAGAAACTATGCAGAATTTTTTAGATTATTATAAACCTTCATTAAATACATTAAATTTTGAAGTTTATGATTCAATAAAAAGTGCTTTAAGTATCATAGATACAAAAATAAAATATTCTAATTTAGAAATAAATTTTATTGGAGATTTCACAATCAAAATAAATGGAATTAGAAATGAATGGATGCAAGTTTGGATAAATCTTATAATTAACTCAATAAATATAGCTGAAAAAAGAGAGATAAAGAATCCTCAAATTTTAATTTCTTTAAGTCAAGAAGAGATTGAATTTGAAGATAATTGTGGAAAAATTGATTCAACATTATTAGAAGAAATGAAAGAAGAAAGATATAGAGGTATTGGTATAAAAATGGCTAAAGAAATTGCAAATAAAAATAATAAAAAAATGATTATTATAAATAGTGAAGATGGCGCAATTTTTAAATTTATTGAAAATAGATAATTTATTTTTTATATTATATACTTCCATTAGATAAACAAAGGAATTTTTTTGAATATAGACATGACAAAAGTAGCAAATGTAATTTTATATATGTTACATAAACAAGTAAAACACTTAAATGATAAAAAAGTATCAATCATACTTTTTTTAATAGATTATAATCATTTAAAATATTGTGGTAAAAAAATATTTAATGAAGATTATATAAAAGGAATTAGACATCCAGAACCTGTTATTCTTAGTGAATTATTTGATATTGTAGCAAATGAAGAAGATTTGGAAGAAGATGATGAAAGAATTTTTTTAATGCAAGAATTATTGGATTATTTAGATATTGCTGTTGAAAAAAAAGAAAAATTTATTGAATTGAATTTTATTAAAATGGAAGAAGATTTTGATGAAACTTTATTTGATAAAGATGAAATAAAAACTATACATAAATTAATAAATCAATATACAAATACAACTGCAAGAAATATTGCAAATGAATGTTTTAAAATTGATGAAGTAAGAAATACACAAAAAGGTGAGTTAATAATCTAAAAAAGAGTTTTATTAAACTCTTTTTTACCATTTGTTTTTAGGAGATTTATAATTTTCTAAAGATTTTAATAGTTCTTTTTCATTATCTGTATTTATAAGCATTTCAGAATAATCTTGTTTCAAAAATCCCGATAAACACATAGAATCAATCAACTCAAACAATTTATCATAAAAACCATCTATATTATAAAAAGCACAAGCTTTATTGTGATACCCAAGTTGTGCCCACGTCCAAGCTTCAAATATTTCTTCGAGAGTTCCTGCACCACCAGGAAGAGTAACAAATGCATCTGCCATATCAGCCATCATAGCTTTTCGTTCATGCATTGTGTTTACAACATAAAGTTCTGTAATTCCTGTATGAGCTAATTCTTTATTTTTTAATTTTTCAGGGATTACTCCATAAACTTTACCACCATTTTCTATAACAGAATCAGCAATAACACCCATTAGACCAACTTTTCCTCCACCATAAACAATATCAATATTATTTTGAGCAAAGAATTTTCCTAATGATTTTGTAGCCTCTATATATTTAATATTATTTCCTGAACTTGATCCACAAAAAACTGCAATTTTCATAAGTATAATCCTTTATAATTATTTGAATAAAACATTTATTATATGGTAATTAACTTAATTATAGATTTTAAATAGAATTTTTTAATATATAGTTGAAAGCAGAATTAATAGATTCTGCTTTCAAAATTTAAATATGATAGTTAGGAGCTTCATTTGTAATTGTTACATCATGTACATGAGATTCTCTTAATCCTGCACTTGTAATTTCTACAAATTCTGCTCTTTCTTGGAATGTTGGAATATCTTTAGAACCTAAATATCCCATAGAACTTCTTAATCCACCAACCATTTGATGAATAATATCTGCTATACTTCCTCTAAATGCAACTCTTCCTTCTATTCCTTCAGGTACAAGTTTATCGGCGGCTGTTCCTTCTTGGAAATATCTATCTGTACTTCCTTTAGTCATAGCTCCTATTGAACCCATTCCTCTATATGTTTTGAATTTTCTTCCTTGGAATAATACAACTTCACCAGGAGATTCTTCTGTTCCAGCTAAAGCACTTCCCATCATAACTGAACTTGCACCTACAGCTAATGCTTTTGCAACATCTCCTGAATATTTAATTCCACCATCAGCGATAATTGGAGTTCCAGTTTTTGCACCTTCAGCTGCACATTCATCAATTGCAGAAATTTGAGGAACCCCAACTCCTGCTACAATTCTAGTTGTACAAATACTTCCAGGGCCAATTCCAACTTTAACAGCATCAGCTCCACAAGCAATTAAATCAGCTGTTGCTTCTGCCGTTGCAACATTTCCAGCAATAATCTGTACATCCATTTCAGCTTTAATTGCTTTAACTGTATCTAAAATACCTTTTGAATGTCCATGAGCAGAATCTAAAACTAAAACATCAACACCAACAGCGACTAATGCTCTTGCACGATCTAGCTGACCAACACCAATTGCTGCACCTACTCTTAATCTTCCAAACTCATCTTTGTTTGCATTTGGATATTCTCTTTTTTTATTGATATCTTTAATTGTAATTAATCCAATTAATTTATTATTTGTATCAACAATTGGTAATTTTTCAATTTTATTAGCATGCATAATATCTGCTGCTTCTTCTAAAGTTGTACCTTCTTTTGCAGTAATTAGCGGCATAACAGTCATTTTATCTTTGGCTTTTTGAGTAAAGTCTTTTGTAAATCTCATATCTCTATTTGTTAAAATTCCCACTAAAATACCATTATCATCAACAACAGGTACACCTGAAATTTTATAAGATGCCATGATATCTTCTGCATCTTGTAAAGTTTGAGATGGTTGTATTGTAATTGGATCAATAATCATACCAGATTCAGATTTTTTTACTTTTTTACATTGTAATACTTGAGTTTCTATATCCATATTTTTATGAATAACTCCAATTCCACCAAGTCTTGCCATTGCTATTGCTGCTTCATATTCAGTAACAGTATCCATTGCAGCACTTATAAAAGGAATATTTAATTCAATTTTTTTTGTAAGTTTAGTTTTGATACAAACTTCTTTTGGTAAAACTTCTGATTTAGCTGGTACTAAAAGTACATCCTCAAATGTTAATGCTCTTTTTCTTATTCTCATTTTATTATCCTGGTTAATATTTATTTTATATAGTTAATTGCTTTTTCTAAAGATAAAGCACCATCAAACAAAGTTTGTTCATCATAAGCTTTTGCAATAAATTGTAATCCCACAGGCATTCCATTTTCATCTTTATCAACAGGTAAAGAGATAGCTGGAAGTCCAGCAAGATTAATAGAAATTGTATAAATATCACTCAAATACATCTCTAATGATGTTTTAAATGAACCAAATTCAGGTGCAGTTGTTGGTGCAACTGGAGATAATATTAAATCAGCTTCTGCAAAAATTGCTGAATATTCATCTTTAATTAAATGTCTTACTTTTTGAGCTTTTATATAATAAGCATCATAATATCCAGAACTTAATACAAAAGAACCTAACATAATTCTTTTTTGTACTTCAGAACCAAAACCTTGTGATTTTGTTTGAACATACATATCTTTAAGTCCACCTTCACCTTTTCTATTTCCAAATCTAACACCATCAAATCTAGCCAAATTTGCACTTGCTTCTGCAGTTGCTACAATATAATAAGTTGAAACTATTTTATCTGTATCTAACATATTTTTATGAATTATTTTATGTCCAGCTTTTTCTAAAGCACTTATTGCTTTTGAAAAACCTTTTTGAATTGCTGGACTAGCTTGTGATACAAAATTATCAATAACTGCAATAGTTAATTTTTTATTTGAATCTAATCTAGGAGTAACTGCTTCATATTCAATATTTGCAGAAGTTGAATCCATTGGATCATATCCAGAAATAATATCATATAAAATTGCTGCATCTTCAACATTTTGAGTAATTGGTCCACATTGATCAAGTGAAGATGAATAAGCAGTTATTCCATATCTTGAAACTCTTCCATAAGTTGGTTTCATTCCAACACACCCACAATAAGCTGCAGGTTGTCTAATACTTCCACCTGTATCTGTACCAAGTGCTGCAATAGCAATTCCAGCAGCAACTGCTGCAGCTGAACCACCTGAGCTTCCACCTGGAACTTTTGTATTGTCAATAGGATTTAATGTTTTTCCATAACAAGAAGATTCAGTAGAACTTCCCATTGCAAATTCATCCATATTTGTTCTTCCAAAAGGAGATAATCCAGCTTTTTCTAATTTATTAATTACAGTTGCATTATATGGTGAAATATAGCCTTTTAAAATATTACTAGAACAAGTAATTTCCCAATTTTTAACATTAATATTATCTTTAATAGCGATTGGTATACCTGCACCAGTTTTTGAAATTTCTGTCGAAACTAATTGTTCAACATAAGCACCTATATTATTTTCTTTTATTTTTGAAGTTAAATCATCTCTTAATTTTTTTATATCATCACTACCTAAAGTTAGTGCTTCTTTTAGAGTTATCAATCGGTTCTCCTATGATTTTACAGTTGTAGTATTGCGCGAAATAATATCAAAAAGTTAATTAAAAAAAGGTTAGGAAAAGATTTTTAAGAAATTAATTTGAGAATAAAAAAAAGGGATAGAAACTTAATTCTATCCCTTTCAAATTAAAAATAAAAAACTATTATACAAATGAGATGAATGCCATTGGTGTAGCATCACCTCTTCTTATTCTAGTTTTTACTATAGAAGTATATCCACCATTTCTACCTTCGTATTTTGGTGCAATTTCATTAATTAATTTTTTAGTAGCTTCTTTACTTTGTAAAGCTGCAAATACATATCTATGTGTATTTAAATCAGCATTTCTTGCAACAGTTACTAATTTTTCAATATATCTTTTTAATTCTTTTGCTTTAGGTACAGTTGTTTCGATTTTTTCTCTTTCAATGATTGCAATTGCCATATTTTTTAACAATGCTTTTCTATGAGAAGAAGTTCTACTTAACTTTCTATATCCATGCTTATGTCTCATATTAAACCCTTAATTATGCTTTTAGTTGCTCTAATTTTCTTCTTAATGCAGAAGCAACATTTTCTGGAAGTGTATTTTCAACTGGGTATCCTAAAGATTCTAATTTTTCAGCAATCTCATCATAAGATTTTTTCCCAAGATTCTTAATATTTTTTACTTCAACTTCACTCATAAGTACTAATTCACCTAAGTATTTTAGTCCAGCTCTATCTAAAGAATTGAAACTTCTAGCACTTAAATTTAAATCATCAATTTTGATAACTAATTCTTTAAGTTCAACTGGCTCTTCACCACTTTCACTCACTGTTACTTCAGATAAATCAAATACTTTGTTAAATACTGACATTTGTGAGTACATAACTGAAACTGCTTCTTTAAATGCAGTTATTGGAGATATTTGTCCATTTGTTTGTACTGTAAATACAGCTTTTTCAAAGTTAGGATTATCTTCAACTAACATTTTTTCAATATCATAAACCACTTTTTTAACCGGTGTAAAGAAAGCATCAATTGGAATATAATCAGCACCAACAATATCTCTAATGTCTTCGCTTGGCATATAACCAATACCTTTTTGAATAATAACTGAAAATGTTAAATTACAATCACTATTAATTGTAGCTAAGTGAGCATCTTTTGATACAACTTCAACATCAGAATTAATAAGATCTTCACCTTTAATTCCTCTTGGTCCATTGAATGAATACTCAACTACTACTTGCTCTTTATCACCATTTATTTTAAACTTAATATTCTTTAAATTTATAACAAAAATAGCTATATCTTCTAGCATACCTCTTAATGAGTCAAACTCATGAGAAGCACCTTCAATTTTCACTGCAATTGGTGCATAGCCAACCGAAGAACTTAACAGAAGCCTTCTCAAAGGGTGTGCTAAAGTAATTGCAAAACCATCCTCAAATGGATATGCTGATATTTTAGCCTCATTATCACTGATAGCCTCTATTTCAACTTCAGTTGGTAAAAACGGAGTTTCTGCAAATTTTTTCATTAGCTACCTTTTACTTATTATTTAGAATATAACTCTACTATTAATCTCTCTTCAACAGGAATAACAACTTCTTCTCTAGCTGGGATTCTTGTGAAAATTCCAAATACTTTATCTTTATCAACATTAACCCAATCAACCATACCAGTTTGATTTGTTAATTCTAATGCTCTTACAACTTGAGGATTAGATTTTGATTTTTCTTTAATTTCAATTTTTTGTCCTGGTCTTACAATGTAAGAAGGGATATCAACTTTTTTTCCATCTACTAAAATATGTCCATGAGTTGTAAATTGTCTTGCATTTGCTCTAGTTGTAGCAAATCCCATTCTAAATACGACATTATCTAATCTTTGTTCGATTAAAGTAATTAGGTTAGCCCCTGTATTACCTTCTCTTCTTGCAGCTTCTTTAAAGTATTTTCTGAATTGTTTTTCAGAAACACCATACATAAATTTAGCTTTTTGTTTTTCTCTTAATTGTAATCCGTACTCAGAAATTTTAGCTCTTCTTTGTCCGTGTTGTCCTGGAGCAAATGGTCTTTTTTCTAAAGCACTTTTACCTGATAATCTTCTCTCACCTTTTAGTCCAAGATCCGCATCAAGTCTTCTTTCGATTTTTTCTACTGGTCCTCTGTATCTTGCCATTATTTACTCCTTACACTCTTCTTCTTTTAGGAGGTCTACAACCATTGTGTGGTAATGGTGTAACATCTTTTAACCAAGTAACTCTAACTCCATCCATAGAACCTACTGCTTTAACAGCTGTATCTCTACCTGAACCTGGTCCTTGAATTTTAATCCCAACGTTTTTAATTCCGTGTTCCATTGCTTTATTCATTGCATCTTCAACTGCAGCTTGTGCAGCAAATGGAGTTGATTTTTTAGAACCTTTAAATCCTAAATTTCCAGCACTTGACCATGCGATTGCGTTTCCTGCATTATCTGTAACTGTAACCATTGTATTATTAAAACTTGCAGCAATATGTACGATACCGTCAGCAATATTTTTTCTTACAATTTTTTTTCTAGTAACTTTTCTTTTTGCCATCTACAATCCCTTATTTAGTTGCTGCACCAACAGTTTTCTTTTTACCTTTTCTAGTTCTGGCATTTGTTTTTGTTTTTTGCCCTCTACAAGGTAAACCTTTTCTATGTCTTAACCCTCTATATGATCCTAAGTCCATTAAAGCTTTAATATCCATTGCAACTTTTTTTCTTAAATCCCCTTCTACCATGTAGTTTTCTTGGATTTCTTTTCTAATTGTTGCTGCTTCATCTTCAGATAATTCAAATGCTCTTTTATTGTAATCAATACCAACTGCATCTAAAATTAATCTAGAGTTATGTAATCCGATTCCGTAAATATACGTTAAAGCATATTCCATTCTCTTTTTATTTGGTAAATCAACACCCGCGATTCTTGCCATGTGTCTTATCCTTGTCTTTGTTTGTGTTTTTTGTTTTCGCAGATTACTCTTACGACACCTCTTCTTTTGATAACCTTACATTTATCACACATTTTTTTTACTGAAGCTCTTACTTTCATAAGTCTTGTCCTCTTTATTTGTGTTATTACCAATTTTCAACAGGGAAGAACTACTTAATGAAAAAAGCAAAACTTTGCTTTTCTGTAGTTCACACTAAATTTTAAACTTAAAATCTAAAAATTTGTGGAGCCAAGCTAAGAGTTTTCAATATATTAAAAACTAATTGCTTTTTTCTGTTTCTGCCCAACTCTTTATAAAATATAATTATTTTACAAAAACTTCCTCAATGGTTGAAAAAATGGATTCGGATTATAATTAATTTTTACTTAAAGCAAGTTGAAGATATATATTTTTAATTTATTTAATTTTAATTATTGTAATATTCAATAAATTTGAATTAATAAAGGACTTCTTGTGTTAGAACTTTTTAAAAATGAGTTAATAAAAATAGAAATTGAACCATCAGAAATTCCATGGTTAAAAATATTTACAAATGAGCCTATAAAAGAATTTTCATATTGTAATGAAGCTACAAAAAAAGAGATTTGGAAATACTTAGATTTAATAGAAAAAGAGATGATTAATTATTTTAAACCCGAAAAAATAAATATAGCATCTTTTGGAAACTATGTTCCTCATGTGCATTTTCATATTATGGCAAGATTTAAAGAAGATTCTTTTTTCCCAGAATCAATGTGGGGGAAAAAACAAAGAGAGTCAAATTTAAATTTACCCTCTTTTGAAGAATTTTATAAAATTTTAGAAAAGAAGTTTTAAAACTTCTTTTTAACCATCTTGATTAATTTGTTTTATTAACTCTTCTAAAACTACTTCTGCTTTATCTGTATCAATCTGACAACCGCCTGCTGCTTTATGCCCTCCACCATTATACTTAAGCATCAATTCACCAACATTTGTTTTTGAACTTTTATTTATAATAGATTTTCCTGTACTAAATACAATATTTTGTTTATCTTTTCCCCAAACAACATGAATAGAAATATTTTGCTCTGGATGCATTGCATATACCATAAATCTATTTCCAGGATAAATTATTTCTTCATTTCTATAATCTATTATTAATAAATTATTTTTGATAGTAGTACATCTTTTTAATTGCTCTACAAAATCTTTTTCATATTTAAAATATAGATCTATTCTTTCTTTTATATCAGGCAAATCTAAAATTTCATCAATATTATGTCTTGCGCAATATTCAATTAAATCCATCATTAATTGATAATTTGAAATTCTAAAATTTCTAAATCTTCCAAGTCCAGTCCTAGAATCCATTAAAAAGCTTAATAATGCCCAACCTCTAGGCTTTAAAATATCATCTTGCGTAAAATCAGCAGAATCTGCTTTATTTGCTCCATTCATCATTGCAGTAAAATATCCAGGGAAAACTTCATCTCCTCCATAATATTCATAAACAACTTGTGCTGCACTTGGAGCATCAGGATTAATAATATGATTATCTTTTTTCTCATTTCTTAATGTTTCACTAAAATGATGATCAAATGCTAAATATACACCATCAACATATGGAAGATTCGTTGTTATATCATCTTTTGTAATTTTTATTTTTCCATCTTGCATATCTTTTGGATGAACAAATGCTATTTCATCAATAATATTTAAATACTTAAGTAAAGTACCACAAACTAAGCCATCCATATCACTTCTAGTAACTAATCTATATTTTTTTTCACTCATAATTAATCCTGAAATTTATAATTTATTCATTTTATCATAAAAAATTATTTATTAATATATTTAACAATGACATCGCCCATATCAGAAGTATTTAAAACTTCTTTTGCATCATATGCTGCTAAATCTTTTGTTCTATATCCATCTTTTAATACAGCTTTTATTGATTCTTCTATTAAATCTGCTGCTTTCTCTTCATTTAAAGAATATCTTAGCATCATTGCTGCACTTACTATTGTTGCCAATGGATTTGCTATTCCCATCCCTGCTATATCTGGTGCTGAA